>ERZ1034669.1-NODE-1-length-398595-cov-28.573998_pt1 | contig 398595 bp, 331 predicted proteins | sample MGYA00520705_ERZ1034669 | MGnify/ENA primary metagenome ERZ1034669 (study PRJEB33766, sample SAMN09781766) | gut metagenome | biome: gut microbiome | host: Homo sapiens | place: Madagascar | study: EMG produced TPA metagenomics assembly of the PRJNA485056 data set... | reverse complement strand
CAGAGCATCCGACTGTTAATCGGACGGTCACTGGTTCAAGCCCAGTCGCAGGAGCCATTCGAAAAATCCCCTTGGAAACAAGGGGATTTTTTCATTTTCAACGACTCTTGGCATTTTTGGCCACCCTTCATGTTTATCCGTCGGCGGAAGCCGTGGTTCGTCCAGCCGTCCATGCGTATGATGAACGCACCGGGTCAATCAAACAAAGGAAGGAAGTCCATCATGTGCACTGGCGTTCGTTTCTCCGACGAAGAGGGAAACATGTATTTCGGCCGCAACCTCGACTGGAGCTTCTCATACGGCGAAAGCATCCTGGCCACTCCACGCGGCTACCACTACGACAACGTGTTCGGCGCGAGCGGCAAAGCCACGCCGAACGCGGTGATCGGCGTGGGCGTGGTCATGGCCGACCGTCCGATGTATTTCGACTGCGCCAACGAGCATGGTCTGGCCATCGCGGGATTGAATTTCCCCGGCTACGCGGAGTTCGTGCATGAGCCGGTCGAAGGCACCGACAACGTCGCGACCTTCGAATTCCCGCTGTGGGTGGCACGCAATTTCGATTCCGTCGACGAAGTCGAGGAGGCGTTGAAGAACGTGACCCTCGTCTCCCAGATCGTGCCCGGCCAGCAGGAGTCGCTGCTGCATTGGATCATCGGCGACAGCGAGCGCAGCATCGTCGTCGAACAGATGGCGGACGGCATGCATGTGCACCATGACGACGTAGATGTGCTGACCAACCAGCCGACGTTTGGTTTCCATATGGAGAATCTGCGCAACTACATGTGCGTCGGCAACGAGATGGCCGAGCCGGCCACGTGGGGCAAGGCGTCCCTGTCCGCTTGGGGCGCGGGTGTGAGCATGCATGGCATTCCGGGCGATGTGAGCTCCCCGTCGCGTTTCGTGCGTGTGGCTTATGCCAACACGCATTATCCGCAGCAGGAAGGCGAGGCGGCCAACGTGTCTCGCCTGTTCCACACCCTTGGTTCCGTGCAGATGGTTGACGGCATGGCGAAGATGGGCAACGGCCAGTTCGAACGCACGCTGTTCACCAGCGGATATTCGTCCAAGACCAACACGTACTACATGAACACGTATGATGATCCCGCCATCCGCTCCTACGCGATGGCCGATTTCGACATGGATTCCTCGGAGCTGATCACCGCCGCCTGAGCATGCGTGGGCTTTTTCGTCCGTCGGTTCCCATACAGACGGACGAAAAAGCCGCACGATTGCCGAAAAGGACATGAAAATGGAGTCGTACGACAGATCCACTTTTCGGATACCGGCTCTTCCATTGCCCGCTCAATGCCGTTTGACGTCGGACCAATACGACACGCCGGAATATGGACTTCGAGCACTTTAAGTTTTTAGAGTGCGGGGTATGAGCAATACGACGACCACCTGGCATTCGATCCGTGAGGCGTCCATGATTTCCGGACTGCCCGAATCGACGTTGCGTTATTACGAACAGATCGGCATCATCGATCCGATCGCCCGCGATCCGAGTTCAGGCCACCGAGTCTATTCGGACAAGGACATCGAATCGCTGACCACCATCGCATGCCTGGCGGCGACGGGCATGCCGCTTGAATCGATGCGCGAATACCTGAAGAACCGTTTCGACGGTCCGGAAGGCGCCCGACGGCAGATCGAACTGCTCGACGCGCAATCGCTGCGTCTGGCCGCGAAAGCCGAGGCCCTGCGCATCCAGCAGGCGTACGTGTCGCTCAAATCGCTCTATTGGCGCGCCATCGCCGAAGGACACGAGGATGAGGCCAACCGAATTCTCGAGGAAAACAAAGACGTCATCGAAAACGTCAAGAAACAGCCCGGCAAGGGCGCGATCGCACGCTGAACATTCAGACGACGATGACCGCTATCCGCACGCAACATTTCCGACGATAGAATGAACGCGGCATGCGGCGCGAAGACATCGAATGGAAAGGAAGCCATGTTCGAGGAACTGCATAGGAAGATGAACGCCTTTTGGAACAACGATCGGACGCTGTCGCAGACCGACCCGGAATTCGTCAAGTTGTTCTCCAATTTCGCCTATGACGAAGTGATAAACGAACCGGGTGCCAACCACCCCGATCTGGACGACAAGACCCGCTCCCTGGCGATCCTCGCGGCTCTGGTCGGCTGCCAGGGTCTCGACGCGTTCGAAATGATGCTGCCGGTCGCCTACGAGACAGGACTGACGTCCGTGGCCATCAAGGAGATGATCTACCAAGCCACCGCATACTGCGGATTCGGGAGAACCCTGCCGTTCCTGAAGAAGCTCAACGTTTTCCTTGGAGCCGCGAACGTGCATCTGCCGCTGGAGCCGCAGGGCACGACCACGTCGGAGACCCGCGCGCAGGCCGGAGAGGACAAGCAGGTCGAGATCTTCGGCGAGAACATGCGCGGATTCGCGCAATCCGGACCGGAGGAGACCCGGCACATCAACAAGTGGCTGGCCGACAACTGCTTCGGCGACTACTACACTCGCGGCGGACTCGACACCCGCGAGCGCGAAATGGTCACGTTGTGTTTCCTGGCCGCGCAGGGTGGTTGCGAACCGCAGCTTACGGCGCATGCCAAGGCGAATATGGTCGTCGGCAATGAGAAGGCGTTTCTAATCGCGGTGGTCTCGCAGTGCATGCCGTATATCGGCTATCCGCGTACGTTGAACGCGATTCGTTGCATCGATGAGGCTGTGAAGGGCTGACCTGCCCGTTAAAAACGCCGGCAAACAAACAAAGGGCTATCCGCCGAACAAGACGGATAGCCCTTCCTTATAGCTGATTGTGGATGGCGTGCTGTGTTTACTCGCCCCACACGTTCTTGGCGATGGATTGGACGAGTGCGATCTTGGCCCACTGCTGGTCTTCGGTGAGCTTGTTGCCTTCCTGGGTGGAGGCGAAGCCGCACTGGGTGGACAGGCACAGGCGGTCGAGCGGAATGTACTGGGCGGCTTCCTGGATGCGGGCCTTGATGGTGTCCGGATCCTCAAGGTCGGGCTTCTTGGAGGTGATCAGGCCGAGCACGACCTTCTTGTCGCCGGAGACTTCGGCGAGCGGCGCGAAATCGCCGGAACGGTCGTCGTCGAACTCGAGGTAGTAGGCGTCCACGTTCTCCTCGCCGAACAGTTTGGCCGCGACCGGCGCGTAGCCTCCGGAGGAAAGCCAGGTGGAGTGGAAGTTGCCGCGGCACACGTGGGTGTTGATGACCAGGTCGTCCGGCTGGTCGGCGATCACGGCGTTGATGACGTCGAGGTTCTCCTGCTGCAGGCGTAGCGCGTCCTCGTCGCTCCAGCCGAGACGTTCGCGTACGCTCGCATCGCACAGGCGGGTCCAGGTGCAGTCGTCGAACTGCACGTTGCGGCAGCCGGCGGCATACAGGTCGGCGATGACCTGGCGGTAGGCGGCGACGATGTCGGCGGTCAGCTCGTCGTCGTTCTTGTAGAACTCGTCATACGGGTAGGCGGCCGCGTTGCCGGTGAGCACGAATCGGGTCTGCGCGGGGGAGGGCATGGTCTGGCGGGCCACGGTGTTCTCGTCCTCGAACTGCTTGACGAACTTGAAATGTTCGACGAACGGATGGTTCTCGCCGGAGATCCTTCCGGTCACGGTGGCGGTGTCGGCCGGGGTCACCTCGTCGTGGAAGGCGACGCGGTGGGCTGCGGCGGCATGGTCCACGCCGTTGAAGCCCCACATGAAGTCGAAATGCCACCAGCCGCGGCGGAATTCGCCGTCGGTGATCACATGCAGGCCGGCGGCCTTCTGCTTGGCGACGAGTTCGGTGATGGCCTTGTCCTCGACCGCCTTGAGCGCTGCGGCATCGATTTTGCCGGCGGCGAAATCCTCACGCGCGGCCTTGAGCTCGGCCGGGCGGAGATAGGAGCCGACCACGTCGGCGCGGAACGGCGCGTTATGCGAGTATGCCATTGAATACCCCTTTTTTGGGAAAGCGACAAATACCTAGTGAAGGTTACACGCACGTCTCGAAACACGGGCGCACACGGCTTCTCGGCCAGTATTCGTGCTTGAATGGATGATGTTATCCGTTACACATTCGAGAATGGAAGGCAATGAGCGAATCGCGCGATCCCGCAGGCGACAGTACGACCACGAACAACATGGGGGAGGTGCGGGAAGCCGAACATCAGGGCGCAGCCGTCAAGGCGGCGTTGGGTGCGAACATCGGCGTCGCCATCGCGAAACTGTGCGCGGCGTTCTTCACCGGATCGTCCGCCATGCTGTCCGAATCGGTGCATTCCATCGCCGACTGCTCCAACGAAATCGTGCTGATGGCCGGAGGGCGCTTCTCCAAGCGCAAGACCGACGGTGACCATCCGTTCGGCCTGTATCGCGCCAAATATCTTGCTTCGTTCGTCGTGGCCACGCTGCTGTTCTTTGTCGGTGGATTCTTCTCGACGTCCGAGGCCGTGAAGAAGCTTATTGCGATCGCCGGCGACCCTACGCTACGTGACGTGAACCGAATGGAACTGCTCGTCGCGTTCATCGTGGTGGTCATCAGCGCCTGCCTGGAAGGATACGGCCTGCATCAGAGCATCAAAGAGGCCAACGAGCGCATGGAGCGCACGAACACGCCTCGCATGGGCGTGTTCCGTTTCTGGCGGCACACCAAGTCCGCCGAACTCGCCTCGGTGATCATGGAGGACACGCTCGCATTGATTGGTCTGGCGTTCGCCGGTCTCGGCATCGGACTCGCGATCGCGCTGGACAATGAGATCTTCGATGCATTGGGCGGTCTTATGGTCGGTCTGGTGCTGATCGTCGGCTCACTGCTGTTGGCATTCAAGTCAGGTTCTCTGCTCATCGGCGAGGCCGTGGAGCCGGATACGCGACGGAAGATCATCGAGGCCGTCACCACCACGCCGGGTGTCGAACGTCTGCTGAACATGCAGACCGTGCACATGTCGGAGGATGACATCCTGCTATGCGTCAAAGTGCAGACCAGCAAACTGGACCGCGATTACGACGTTGAAACCGTCGACAAAATCGAAAAGGCGGTGCGTGGCGCGCTGCCGTGGTACAGTTTCGAAATCTACGTCGAACCGGATATCTACAGCGCCAAGCATGTGCATGCCTGACATGCGCATCGGCGAAGACAGCCGTTGATGATGACAATGGCCCCGGACGGAATGAATCCGTCCGGGGCCATTTCGCCTATCGGTGGACGTTGATGGGCTGTCTACTCCTCGGCCACCAAATCCAGATAGGAGTCGTTCCACAGGTCCTCATCGCCATCCGGCATGAGTAGCACTCGTTCCGGATTCAACGCCTCGACCGCACCTTCATCGTGGGTGACCAGTACGATGGCACCCTCATATTTGGCGATGGCCTTCAGGATCTCGTCGCGGGAGGCGGGATCAAGGTTGTTGGTCGGCTCGTCGAGCAGCAGCACGTTCGCGCGGCTTGTGACCAGCGTGGCCAACGCCAGACGTGTTTTCTCGCCGCCGGACAGCACACGTGCCGGTTTCAGCGCGTCGTCGCCGGAGAACAGGAACGATCCAAGGATGGAACGTGCCTGTGTGTCGTCAAGTTCCGGAGCGACATGGATTAGGTTCTGCAGCACGGTGGCGTCGAGGTCCAACGTGTCGTGCTCCTGTGCGAAATAGCCGATTTTGCATCCGTGTCCGTATTCCACGGAGCCCGTGTCGGGATCCTCCAGATGGGCGAGCAGGCGCAGCGTGGTGGTCTTTCCCGCGCCGTTATAGCCCAGAATCACCACACGTGAACCTTTGTCGATCGCCAGGTTCACGCCTGCGAACACGATGTTCGAGCCATACGCTTTGGAGATGTCCTTCGCCATGATCGGCGTGCGCCCGCAAGGTGCCGGCTCGGGGAAGCGGATGTCCGCCACCTTCTCCTTCTTCTGCGCCTCGGACGTGTTCTCCAGCAGTTTCTCCGCGCGGCGCATCATGTTCTGCGCGGCCACGGCCTTGGTGGCTTTCGCGTGCAGGCGGATGCCCTGCTGCATTAGGCGTTCGGCCTTCTTTTCGGCGACTTCACGTTCGCGGCGGCGACGTTCCTCGTCGACCACGCGTTGGTGCAGGTAGGCCTTCCAGCCGAGCGAGTACATGTCGATCTGGCCGAGCTGTGCGTCCAGATGCCACACCTTGTTCACCACTTCGTCAAGCAGTTCGGTGGAGTGGGAGATGACCAGGAAACCGCCCTCGTATTTTTTCAGATAGCCGCGCAGCCATTCGATGGAATCCGCGTCCAAATGGTTGGTCGGCTCGTCAAGGATCAGCGTATCCGCATCGGAAAACAGGATGCGCGCCAGTTCGATACGGCGGCGTTGACCGCCGGAAAGCGTACCCAACTGCTGGCCCATCACGTCCTGCGGCAGGCCGAGACTGGCCGCCATCGCGGTCGCTTCGGACTGTGCGGCATAGCCTCCGGCCTTTTCGAAATCCTGCATGGCCTTGTCATAGCGGTTCATCGCCTTGGTCATGACGTCCGGATCCGGATCGGTCATATCCTTTTCGGCCTTGCGTATGCGTTTGATGATGCTGGCGATGTCTCGCGCGCTCATCATGCGGTCCAGTGCGGTCTGCTCCGGGTCGGCGGCATGCGTGTCCTGCGGCAGATAGCCGAGTTTGCCGGAGACGCGCACCTTGCCGGCGGTCGGCAGCATATCGCCGGTGATCACACGGGTCAACGTGGTCTTGCCGGCTCCATTGCGTCCGACCAGACCGATCTTGTCTCCCTTGGCAACGTGGAAGTTGGTGGGATGCAGCAACGTGCGCGCGCCGATCTGAATCTCAAGTCCCTGCGCCTCAATCGCCATGCCGTGATACCTCTAGTCTTTCGTGTTCCTTCAAACGCCAATCGAACATCATAGCGAACACCCGCAACCGTTACTATGCCGATGCAGTGGATGAAACGAATCATCCACTCGCGTGAACGGTCCGCTACAGTGGTGTCAGAACCATTCAGGAGGGAAGAAGCATGGCAAGGGCTTTGATTGTGGTGGATGTACAGCCGACGTTCTGCGAAGGAGGCGAACTTGGCGTGCAGGGAGGCAATGCGGTCGCCGAACGTATCGCGGATTATGTGAACGAGCACCGGAGCGAATACGCATATATCGCAACCACGCAGGATTGGCATATCGAGCCGGGAACCCACTGGTCCGAGCATCCTGATTTTGTGGATACCTGGCCGGTGCACGGCAAGGCCGGAACCGCCAATGCCGAACTGCATCCCGCCATCGCCGCATTGAACATCGAACATCATTTCAAGAAGGGCCAGTATTCCCCCTCATATTCCGGCTTCGAAGGCTTTGAGGACAACACCGACCGCATTCCCACCCGTGAGGAAGTCTCCACCGCCATGGCCGCGGGCAGGACACTCGCCAACGGGTTGAAGACCGCGGGCATCACACGGGTCGATGTGGTCGGACTGGCCGAATCGCATTGCGTCAAGGAGACCGCTCTCGACGCGAAGAAGCTGGGTTTCGAAGTGCATGTCATCGAGAACCTGACCGAACCGGTCAGTGAGGAACTCGGTATCGCAGCCCGTCGGCAGATGAGTGAAGCCGGCATCATCCTTGACTGATCTCGACTGATCGGCCCCAATCAGCAGATATCAATCCGAATGGCGCCGACGGCCATGGCATTGTTCATAATGCTTGGGGTCGAATGACCATATGCCATGATGGAATATGTTGAGTGTATTTAAATCCTCCCATATGCCAAGAGGGTTTTCGGGAAAGAGAAACGGACATTGCGTATCTAACGGGCGGCGGATACCGTCGGCAGAACCGTGCGCGTTGAAGCGCACTGCCGCGTAGCTTGCTCGTATGCACATTTCACGGTTCCGTATCCGTTCGTTTTTTTTCACAATGAAGACCTCGCAGTGCGCCTGTATGAGAAAGAAGCCCCATACATGGCCCGGACAACAATGCTCACGCTTACTGGCATCTCTTACACATACCCGTCCATGTCTGAACCACTGTTCGAACACGTGTCCGCATCTTTCCAACAAGGATGGACCGCCGTGCTCGGCGACAACGGACTCGGCAAAACGACTCTACTGAACATCGCCATCGGAGTGTTGCCCGCCGATACCGGCAGCATCAACCCGGACCCGCATGGACTCACTATCGCTACCTGCCCGCAAGACAACATGGTGAGGCCTAAGAACCTCGACGACTTCGCCACGGATTGGTCGCCCGGAACCATGCGTGTACGCAACGCGTTACACATCGGCGATGACTGGCCCTACCGTTATGAAACGCTTTCCGGAGGCGAAACGAAACGATTGCAGGTCGCTTGCGCAATCACAGCGCGTCCCGATGTGCTCGTGCTTGACGAACCCACCAACCACGTTGATGGTGAAACACGGAAAGCCATAGTCGAAGTCATGCGCCAATACCAGGGCATAGGCATCGTAATATCCCACGATGTCGCACTGGTTGACGCTACATGCGCACGATGCGTCATATTCGAACGACGGCACATCAGTGGGCGTAACATCACCGCCATCAGCACATATGATGGCGGATATACGCAAGCGCATGAGCTGATGACGTCCAGACTGCGTGGAGACGAGGAGTCAATCCGCGCGGCACGGCAGGAAGTCACACGACTGCGGTCCGCACAAGCACAGCGACATCAAGCCATGCAAAGCGCATATGCTCGCAAACGCAACGGGTGGAAAATCGACCGCAAAGATCACAGCGCCCTCGATCACCACAAATGGATCGAAAAACAGACCGATACCGCTTCGGGCGCCGCATACCGACAAATGAACAAGCGTCTTGAACGAGCACAGCGCACACTAGATTCACTAACCGTAGCGGCCAAACGCTACGACGGCGACATCTGGATCGACATACGGCCAAGCAACAGAAAGGAGCTCCTGCATCTCACGGAAGGTATTATCATATTCGGCAGCGGCAGGATGACCAGCTCGAACGATGCCGCGAGAACGCCAACACAATCCATACTGCATGCCGACGGACATCAATGGAAGGTCGCGCATAATCCAGGGATGAGTGGTGAAAAACCACGGATGCCAGGCGTCGCCATACCAAAACTCAGCATCGGACAGCAAGACCATATCGGACTGACCGGTGCCAACGGACTCGGCAAAACAACCGTGATGAACGCATTGCTGGACAGCATGCCGGAAGACTTGCCGCATCTGATCGTCCAGCAGCAAACGGGAGAAGCCGCGCTTTCTCAAACCATGAGACGACTCGCCGCATTGCAGGGTAAGGAACGCTCGCAGGTGCTGGCCGCCTTCGCCCAGCTCAACGCCGATCCGGATAAGCTGCTTTCTAACGAAGCGCCGTCTCCGGGCGAACTGCGCAAGCTCATGTTGTGCTTGGGCATTCTTGACCGGCCTCAGTTGATTGTCATGGACGAGCCGACGAACTATCTTGACTTAGAGTCCAAGGTGGCTCTGGCAAGATGTCTTGCCGACTATCCGGGAGCATTGGTGGTGGCCAGTCATGATGAGTGGTTCCTCGACCAAGTAGTCAGATAAGCCAAGCGATGCCTATGCCATCGAAAGCTGGTTTGCGTTCCGCGTGATCAGGACGCGTAGGCCCGCTTTTTATCAATGCTGTACTAAAGCCAATCGTCATCGTATGGTTTCGACATCATGGCATGGTGCACGGTATTCCGTTGAACTTTTTAATATCCCTCGTCGATGAAGATCCATCCGTGTTCCGCCCGCGCGGAACCGGGATTCCACGCGTACCAGCTTCCCCAGCCATCTTGGGACGAGTTCTGCGAGCCGGCATGGCAAGAGATGTCATTGGAGAGGTAAATCACATTGTCCATCCCGTATTCGTCAATGGCCGTGGAAATCGAAGAACTGCCACCGGAAGCCGTGACGTCGTGTTCGGCTGCAAGCAGCGCGGCCGAACGCTTTGCGTCATATCGGACGGCATCCACGCGGCAACCGTTCCAGGATTTCAGCCTGGCAAGGTCCGCCTTCACCGCGCCGTCGATCTGGGATTCGTCGAACTTGCCCGTCGCGTTGATGCTGATCCGAGCATGACTGACATCGGCAGGCCGGAGTGGCAGGTAGACGAACCGGTACGCGCCGACAGCGCATGCCACGGCGGCGACGCATACCGATACGACGGTGATGGGTTTCTTGCTTTTCGTGGTCCGCATGATCCTCCCATATAACAGCTTTCCCTAAAGCATACAGCGGAAACGTGATAAGAGGAATGGATACCAAGACCAACAAGAACGCCCTTCAACGGATACTACGATGGAACGCGTCAAACAGGCGGAATGATTCCCCCGCTCCGCAAACGACTCATGGTATTTGAATATGGACGGTGACGTTTTGACGCGTATAAAGCGTATAAAGCCGAATCCGACGAATCAGTACTGGAATGCTGCAAGGAGGGTCAGATGATATTGGCCGATGCCATCAATCTCGTTCTCGCCGAATATCCTGGAATGAAGGCGATTGGTGCCGCGGAGAGTGCCGATGCGTGGATCATCGGACTCGATTTCGCGTCTTCAACAGATGACCATCCGGTGCCGGGCACACCGAGCGTAGCGGTCGAAAAAACATCAGGCGTTCTGCATGACCTTATTCCGGGGACGGAAGATCTCTGGCATTACATGACCGGTGCCAAAAAGGTGACTATTCCTCGGATTTAAAATCCGCCTTAGTCTTCCCATAAGAGCTCCCGCCTTTCACGCCTTCCGCGTGGAAGGCGGGAGCTTCCGTTATTCGCTGAGCAGTTTCGGCGTGAACGCCATGAACAGGATTCCCGCGGTGACGGCGAAGACGATGTCCGAAATCGGTTCCGCGCGGATCAGACGCCAAGCAATCCAACGGAAAAAGCAAGAGGAAAAAGACACGAAGAAACACGCCGGGCCATCTCATACCAGAGGATGAGTCACCCCAACATTTACGCCAAGGAATGAATACGACGGACGATGCCACGGACACGACCGGCCGTACTACCGTTGAACCAACAACGGAAACGAAACCCACGCACACACCACGCGCATCCCACACGCCCAGCAAAGGAAACCGGCCATGTCATACGTCCTCTACTTCAGCAAGCCATTCGCGCTCGCCATCGCAATCTGGCCATTCCTCTCACTCCTACTCACCCTGCCCGTGCTCGCACTGCTCTACCACCGCGACAACCGGCTACGCTTCACCTCCGCACTGACCGCATATCTCGTGGTGCTCTACCTCATCGCGCTCGCATGCTTCACCATGTACCCAATGCCAGAAAACCCGGCCACCTACTGCGCCGCCCACCATCTCAGGCCACAACTCAACCCATTCGAATTCATCCACGACATCCGAACCGACGGCATCACAGGCGTCATGCAACTGGCCATGAACGTCGTGTTCTTCCTACCGCTCGGCTACTTCATGAAACGCGTCTTCCGCTGGAAATTCGCCACGGCGTTGCCGGCCATGTTCCTCACCTCGCTGCTCATCGAAACCACCCAGCTGACCGGCATCTGGGGCATCTATCCATGCGCCTACCGCCTATTCGACGTCGACGACCTCATCACCAACACCCTCGGCGGCATACTCGGCTACGCCATGGGAAGCATTGTCACCCACTTCCTACCCCAACAGCGCATCGATGAAGACGCCATCACCACCGAGCCAGGCTTCGTGCGCCGCTGCGTGGCGCTCGCGATCGACCTGTTCCTTGTCGAAACGGCGTCGCTGTCCGTCACGGCGCTTATCTATCTGGTTGGCGTGCTGTTCGATGTGAACCGCGCGAACAACGTCAATGCGGCCGTCTCCGCCGTGGCCACCATCGTCATGTTCGTCCTGTTCGAAGGGATCATTCCGTGGAGGCGCGCCGGCCGCACGTTGGGCGGCGGTTTCACGCGCATGACGGTGGAGACCAGGGAGCGTTCCGGCATGCGCAGGATCGTGTTCTATACGTTACGCGCGTTGGTGTTGTATTGCGCGGTCTACGGATTGTGGACGGACCGTGGCTTCTACGCGCTGCTCTTCGACATCGCGCTTATCGTGTTCTGGCGCGTTAAAAAGCGCATGCCGTACGACTATGTCTGACCGTCGTGCGGAGCTGCCGCGAGTCCGGCGCCGCAAAAACGCGACACGCCGGGCTTGCGCGATGGCGGACGCTCCTGTATATTTTCAACTCGTTGCCCACCAAGGTGGAAAACATGCGGACATAGCTTAGTTGGTAAAGCGCAACCTTGCCAAGGTTGAGACCGCGGGTCCGAGTCCCGTTGTCCGCTCCACAAAACGAAAGCTCCCGGGAGGGAGCTTTTCTTGTATTTCCGGCAGTCGCCGGCACCGGCGAATCCAATGGAATCCGATGCCGGCGGTCTTGTTTTTTCAGTCGCCGATGTTGTCGCGTGCCGGCGTGACCATCGTCAGCATCATGACGGACGGCTCCTCGGCGTATATCGCGTGCGGGATGCGGGTGGGAAAGTAGGCCAGGCCTCCCGGAACAAGCTCCACGGTCCTGCCGTTGCCCGTCACCTTAAGCCGTCCCTTCAGCGTCTGCACGAACACCGGCATCGCGGCCGTATGCTCGCTGAGCTCCTCGCCCGTGTCGAAGGAGAACAGCACCACGTTGCCTCCGGCCTTCTGCATGACGGTGCGGGACACGGTGGACCCCTCCTGAAAGGAAATCATGTCCCCGAGGTCCTCGATGTATCCCAGTTCGATCGGTTCGGCCTCATTGCGTTCGTCGCTCATCATCGTCCTCCTTTGGTTGGTGGCAGGGATGCCTCCAACGTATCGTCTTCACGCCGGAGACACGGCATGTACGCGTGGAGGAAAAACGTTTGACCACGATGTGAACACGCTCTTGCATCGAACGCGTTTATGGTCCAGACTTTTGCCTGTTCCATGAAAGTCGGCAATGTCGCCGGGGGCAAGTGGGACGAACGGAGGTATTAAGGAAATGAACGAGAACATCGACATCGACACCACTTTCGTGCCGGACGATTCCGCCAGCCATTCCTGGACGGAGCGCGACAGCGAGCTTGTGGAGGAGTATGCGGCCCAGCTCATGGCGATGAGCATCTGAGCGGACACGATCCGAAAACGTGGGGGACGCCCCTTCCGGAAACTCCGGAAGGGGCGTCCTTCCGTTTTTTCATTCCGCCGGGCCGAAACGCCTCCGGCGCGTCCGTAGCCACATGTGTGACTATGCTTTCCAGCCATAGCGTTTGAGACGACCGGGAGGAGACCGCATGCCGACGGACGGAAAACCGAAAAACGGCATCGTCAGACAATTGTTCAGCTATGGCGGCGTTTCGGCCATGCAGACCTTCGTGGAATTCGGCGTGTTCGCCGTGCTTCAGCTGGCCGGCCTGCCGTTCCGTCTGGCGAATGCCGTGGCCGTCTTCTGCTCCGGCTCATTCAACTACGTCATGAACCGCAACGTCACATTCAAATCCTCGTCGAACTACGCGCGTTCGATAGCCATGTTCGTGGCCATGTACTGCTGGAACCTGCTGTTCTCCAACCTGATGATGGCCTGGATCCCCGGACTGCTCGGCTGGCCCACCATGGCGGTCAAGATCGTCACCATGGGCATGCAGGCGGTCTGGGGCTTCCTGCTGTGCCGCTACGTCATCTTCAAATGACGTTCGCGCCGGACGGTTTTCCCGCCGCGATCACGGGAAAACGGACATGCTATCTTACAATGGATGCGCATCGGGAAACTTGTGGCTAAGGGAAGGACGGGACGCCGTTGGCGGATGTAAGACGGGAAATGGAACGGCTCCGGCCCGTGTATGAGACCGGGGTGCTGCGATTGCTGCTGCGCGGCAATTCCATGCTGTACGTCGCGCTGCTGCGCTCCACGTTCGGCCCGCTCACCGGCGAGCTGCCACGCGAGATCGTCGAGGAACGGTTCTCCCGCAGTCTGACCCGACTTGCGGAAACGGGCGATTACACGCCCAAGGAAGGGCAGACGTCCGCGGAAGCCGCGCACACGATCCTGCAGCAGCTGACGAAGGAAGGCGAGGGCGATTACGCTTGGCTCGCCAATTCGCTCGACGTCGCCTCGCACCGCTACCTGTACCGTCTCACGGCGCGTGCCCACCGCGCCATCGAGGCGCTTGACCGGCTCGAGGACACCACTAAGGCGCTGTCCGGCGCGCAGGCCAACAGCATCATCATGGAAATCGAACATGCGCGCATGCGACTGACGGCAGACCCGCATGAACGCATCCGCCTGCTGGAACGCGACATCGAGGAGAAACAAAAGCAGATCGACGAGCTGAAGCACAGCGACACGTTGGACAAACTCACCTCGCAACAGGTGGGCGACATCATCGGCGTCATCCACAACACATTGCGAGGCGTTCCGATCGATCTGCGCGAACTCGCGCTCGAGGAACGTGACCATGGCGACAGCCTGCGCCGCAGCATGCAATCGGGAACCATCAGCGTGGAGCAGGCTCTCGGCACCTACCATGACGCATATCACCGATCGTTCCACGAATCCGACAGTGGTCGACGGTTCGAGGACGCGTTCCAAGTGATCGTCACCGATGAGGGCCGGCGTGAAATCGACGATGCAGTACGCGACATAGCGCAAAACCCGTATCTGGAAGGCGAGCCGGGCATCCTGCTTGCACAGGTGCGCGCCGAACTCAACCGCATATACGAAGGTATCGAGGACGTACGCAGACAGATCCGCATATCCGACGAGGCCGTGAGCCGGCTGGTACGCCAGCAGACTGACACGCATTACCGCACCATGCTGGACAAGCTCCACAGATTGTTCGTGCGGACCAACGACGATGCGAAGAACCATCCCGGTTCGGCGGAATTCCCGTATCATACGGACACCGGCATGGCGCAGTTCCAGGCGTTGCCGTCGCGTCCGGCGAAATCGATGGCGCGTGCCACAACCGCCGGCCTGCAGGATGCGCCCACAGCGGAAATCGACGCGCCCGACCTCAAAACCATGGTCGAGATGTGCGGACCAAGGCTGACGCATATGATTTCGCTCATCCGCCGTGATCCGGTGAGAACGTCGGACGGCATGTTCGTGGATATCGCAGCAAGCTTCAACAGGCTGCCACGCGCCGAACGGCGTGAAAGCGAGCTGATAGGATTCCTCAGCGCCATGCGGGCGCAGGACGGCTCGGCGAGCGCGGCATGGCATTGCGTATCGATTGACGGTGGAGAACGTGTATGGCGCACCAGACCGGTTCTCGCCAGCGAATCGACGCTTGACGGCATCATCGAGGAGGGATGAGCATGACGGATGATATCGACGACCAGGATGTCGGCGCCGAGACGATGGACGGCGGGGAAACCGGATATCCATCGGAGGAGCCCACAACACCGCAAACCATGCCGGCGCTATTCGACGGCGATACCGGCGACATGCCGCTCGAAGCGCGCAGGGCCGCGATCGCGCTCAAACGCGAACGGTACATCGACGGCAGCCTGTACGAGCGTGCGTGCGAATACCGTGAGGCCGTGGAGCGCTCGCTGAACAACGACATGCTCAGATTGGTCGACAACACGAAATACCGGATCATGTACGCGTCGCCCGTCACTGATTCGGAGACGAACATCCGCGCGCTGAAAACGCGTGTGAGCCTTACCCGGGAAGAGGCTGCCACGCTCGCGGCCCTGCGTATCAAGGTGCTGGAATATGAGAACCAGAAGGCCGAACCCGGCGACTGGCTCATCAGTTTCGACGACATCCGCGCGATGCTCGCCACAGGTGCGGGATTCCTCGCCGCCAGCAATGACGAGGAGGGTACGGCGAAGAAGATCGCCTCCGTCATCTCGCGTATGCGCACCTACGGGTATCTCGCGGACGCCGGCGAGACGAACATGTATGTGATCACTCCGCTGGTGCCGATGGTGCTCGACCGCGACCTTGCCGACGAATGGCTTGGCTCCGGGAAGATGGATGACGCTGGCGGCATGGACGATACCGGTACCGAAGGCTTGTCCGATTTTGACGATGAAAATGACATGGCCGATTCGAATGGGATTCCGGCATCCGATGTTGAACAGGACGCGTTCGATTTCGGCATGGCCGACGATTTCTTTGATGGAGAGGAAAACCGATGACAGAAGACGGCATGAAAATCGTTTCCGACCGGTGGATGCTGCGAAGCCGGCAGATTGTCAACTGGGGCTCCTACGGCGGCTATCACGTGTTCCGTCCCTCCATGGACGCGGATATGCCGGTGACCTTGCTCGCCGGCGCCAGCGAATCGGGGAAATCCACTCTCGTCGACGCCCAGATCTCTCTCCTATATCCCTCCGGCACGCCCTACAACAAGGCGTCGAACTCCGGACGCTCCGAACGCAACGACTACACGTATCTGCGCGGCATGATCGGCATAAGCGACGGCGACGACGGCGAGACCCCAATCTTCCTGCGCGGCAGGGACGCGGACGGCAAGCCGCAGAACATCTGGGGCGCGATCGTCGACACCTATGTGAACCGCAGCGACGGCGGCATACTGTCCTGCGGCAAGTTCCTGTACCTGACCGCCGGCGACGGGCCGGACGGGCTGCGCCGCCAGTTCGTCACGCACAACCAGCTCATCGACCCGCGGCTCATGGACCAGCATCGAGACACGCCATTCACCCGAGGTCTGATGGAGCAGACCTATCCGGGATGCACGACCCATGTCAACGCGGCCGCGTTCCACGCCTCCATCTGGCAGGACATGGGACTAAGCGCCGAAGCCTGCCGGCTCCTGCACAAGATACAATCCGCCGACGCTCCGTCGAAACTTGACGACATCTTCAAGCAAGGCGTCCTCGATGTGCCGGAATCCATCCGTCTCGCCCGTGAAACCGTCGATGACTACAACCGGTTCAGCGAGAACTTCCATAGCATGGAGGAAAAAGCTGCCCGGGTCGCCATCCTGCAGAACATCCAGACACGCTACGGCGAATACGCCAAACAACTCAGCGAACGACGCGAATACGAGCCCGTCAACCCTGATGACGAGCATGGAGAGACCACACTTGCCGCGTGGACACGCTCGCGCATGGCCAGCGAGGTGCGCTCCGGACTGCCCGCGGCACAAAGCAAGGCGAAGGAATCGCAGGAAGCCCTCAACCTTTCGCAGCAGCGCATTGACGATCTCAACGCGCAGATCGAAGCCGTCAAGGAGCGCATCAGCGGCATCGACGGCGGCAGTCTGCAGCAGCTTGGCAAAGATCTCAAACGCGCGCGTCAAGACGCCGACGAGGCCCGTCGCCAACGGCATGACATAGCCGAACGATTCGAACGAATCGAAGGCAAACTGCCCACCGACGAGCATGCGTGGGATCTAAAACGCGCCGCGCTGGCCGAATCGAACGACACATATGACGAACGGTTGGAGGAAGCGCAGGCCAAATACCGGCAGCTGGTGGGGGAGCTGCATGACAGGCAGCGCGAACGCGACGTGCTTCAACGGGATTACCGACGCAAGCTCGACCACAGGACGCGTATCAGCGACGAGATGGACGATGCGCGCGCGCTGATCGCGCAGGCGACCGGATTGGATGAGACGCAGCTGCCGTATGTGGCGGAATTGATGGATGTGGACGAGCGTGACGAACGGTGGCGTCTGGCGATGAACGTCACGTACGCGCCGATCGCGCAGACCATACTCGTAGACAAACGGTACGAGCAGGGATTCGCAGCGAAGGTCAGCACCATTGATCCGACACGTATGACGCGTCGCACGTGGCGTTTCGTCGACACGGATGCACGGTACGATTCCGCTAGCAACGAGGGATGGATGTCGTCGAAGCTGCGATACAAGGAGGATTCGCCGTTCGTCGGATGGTTGAAGCAGCAGACGTCCTCGGATCGTTTCGATGCGCGTTGCGTGGACGCCATCGATGACATGGATCGCGACGAGCGCCAGGTGCAGGTCGATGGGCAGATCAAATCCGGCGATCGTGGATTCCATGGCGTCAAAGGCATGCACCAGGTCATCGGTTTCATGAACGAACGCTACCTGGCCGAGTTGAAGAGCCAGCTCGACGAGGCCGGACAAGCCGCGGAGGACGCCGACCGTCGCAGCCGGCAGATGTCCAACGCGATCGCCCTATTGCAGGACGAGCATGAACTTGCCCGTGTCATAGCCGACATGCCGTGGAGCAAAATCGACGTGGACGGGCTTGAAACGAAAGCGGAGCAGATCCGTCGGCAGATCGAACGGATCGAAAGCGATCCCGAGCTGGGGCAATTGCAGGATGAGCTGCAACGTCTTCGCCGGCAGTCGGACGTCGAAGGCAAGAACAGGTTCCAGGCCGAGGCCGATCTGGAAAGCGCCCAGCGTGCCGTCCATGCCGAGCAGGCTTGGCTCGACGCGTACGGTGACTCGGATTTCGACGATTCCACGTTGTCCGACATGGTATCGAATCTTCTGGCCGACGCGTACGAGAACTGCTTCGGCACGTATGTGCATGCGCAGGATCGTCCGCTACTCATCGCCGGTGGTGCCGACAGTGAGGGATCGATACCATTCGACGAACGTATGATGCGCAACATCGGACGCGTCATACGTAAGCGAATCCAGGAAACCGACGAGCGGGCCAACACGCTACGCACCGACACGGAAAGTGCCATGAGTGAATATCTCAGGCGTCATACCGCCGAAGACGACACCGTCACGGCAAGCGTGGAGGACTACCGGTATTACCTCGACGAGCTCAACATGCTCAACATGCTCGTCACCCGCGCCGCAACCGACGAGGAGTATGTCAACAGCGTCGAAAAACTGTACATGAGCTTCCAGCAGCTCAACCGTGCGCTCAACACCGACGAGGAAAACGTCAGGGAGCAGCTCGGCCGTATCAACGGCATGCTCAAGGACCAACAGTTCGGCCCGCGTGGAGGCAGGCTCTCGCTTGGCGTGAAGTTCGGAGACGTCGACCGGCAGTTCAGAAGATCATTGGGCGACATCATGTCGAAACTGGATGATTGGACACGCAACGGGCGTGACAATCCCATGGAGACCCGCAAGGCGTTCAAGGGCTGCGAGCCGTTCATCGGCAGACTGCAGGATGAGCTCAACAGCATCCATGACACGAACGGCATCAAGGAGTATGGCGCCCGCAACCTCGATCCCCGTGTGCGCAGCTCGTTCTACGCGACCGTGCATCATGATGACGCGCCCGACGAACATATCAGCTCAACCGGCGGCAAATCAGGCGGTGCGTTGCAGGAACTCACCTCGTTTGTCTACGGCGCGGCCCTGATTTATCTGCTTGGCGGCGATCTGACAGGAAAGCCCACCTACACCACGCTGTTCCTGGACGAAGCCCTTATCAAAGCCGATGGACGCTACACCAAGCGCGCCCTCACTGTGCTGCCGCGACTCGGCTTCCAAATCATCGTATCCGCCCCGGAAAGCAAAACCGCGGAGATCCTCAGCATCGCCAACAAGGCGTACGTGGCGTACAAGGATCCGTCCACAGGCAACTCGTACCTGCAGGAGCTCGACCGCGAAAACGCACAGGGCGAGTCGCAGGAGCCAACCGACAAAACCACACCATTGACGGAGGAGTAGCGATGGCAAAGGCCAGGAACGCCAAGGACGGCATGAGCATCCGTCGGGAGCTCGACGAATACGTCGACGCTCACCTCAACCGGCACATGTACGACACCGAAGTTTCCTGGCCCCTGCGCAAGACCATCCGCCTGCCCAAACAAGCCGAACTGGAGGACAACTACGCGCGCGTTCGCGCCCAGGACGACGTCATCCGCGACTGGGCGAACCGGCATCAATGCGAAACCAGCGAAAAGACCAAAATCGTTTCCAGCGGAATCGTCCGACAGAAAAGCCAGCTTGTCGACTCGGTGATCATACCCGACCTCGACACGGCTCTCCGTATAGCGACAAGAACCACGCGCGAACGCTATCTACGTGAGCGCCAACGCATGCGAGAACTCGCAGACGAATTCGGCATCAGCCAAGACAGCGCGTTGAATGTCGCCAAAACACTCAAGAATCATGATGACGTCGATTTCCGTCTCGTCATCCAAGCCGCACACTATTTCACCCGACACGACTGCCACACCATGACCCCACGCATGGTGCCGATTCCCGGGTTCAGCGCCAAATGGCTCGGCACCCCCAATTCTCAGCGCCGCAAAGCGATATGCATGCTCACCGGACAGGACAACCTCGACTTCCAGGAACGCCCCGGCGAACTCCGACTACGATTCATGGACGCCGAACACCACGGCCAACCCGACCTCATCATCACCCAACCATGGATCCACAACAGACCAACCGACATCGCACACGCCATCATCATCGAAAACAAAGACACCTACCAAGCCATGCCCACCGCCGCACACGCCATCTGCATCTTCGGCAGCGGATACGCCACCCTGAAACGCATGACAACCCTCCTGCCATGGGTCACAGACATTCCCGACATCATCTACTGGGGAGACATGGACGCCGACGGACTCGACATCCTCTCCAAACTCCGCCAAACCGGCATCCCATGCGCATCCCTGCTGATGGACCCTGCCGCCTACCGGGCCTATGAACGATACGGCACCATGCTCGACACGAAAAACAAGCCACTCACCACGCGAGAGTCCAAACCCACGCCCCAGCTCACCTCCGAGGAACGCGGACTCTACGAAATGCTCTGCACCGGAACCAATGCGACATACCTGCGAATAGAACAGGAACGCATACCCATTGCGGACGCCGCGGCCATTCTGCATGACCAATACCAATGGCCCATCGCCATGCCCGACAACACCATATAGAACACCTGTTCGAAACCAACACGAAAATACGCTATCCTATACACCTAGAACAGGCACAACAAAAGCGGAGGGGAAAGTGGCCGCCAAACGAAACAACACCACACATAACGAAGTCGTGGTCGAACGAGTCCTCACCAGCGACGCGTTTCTGACACGCGAAATCAAAAAAGCGCCGATGCGGATGAAGGACGGTTCGCTCATAGCGGATCTGAAACACCTGCCCAACGACCTCAAAATCGTCATCCAGGGCGCTCGCGAGCATAACCTCAAGAACGTCGACTTGGAGTTTCCGCGCAACCGCATGGTGGTGTTCACCGGACTGTCCGGCTCAGGCAAATCCTCGTTGGCGTTCGACACGCTGTTCGCGGAGGGGCAGCGTCGCTATGTCGAATCGCTGTCGGCGTACGCACGCCAGTTCCTGGGACAGATGGACAAGCCCGACGTCGATTTCATCGAGGGTCTGAGCCCCGCCGTGTCAATCGACCAGAAAACCACGAACCGCAATCCCCGTTCGACTGTCGGCACGATTACGGAGATTTACGATTACCTGCGACTGCTGTTCGCACGTACCGGCATTCCGCACTGTCCGGAATGCGGCGCTTTGGTGAGCGCGCAGACGCCGCAGCAGATGGTGGATACGCTACTGAAGTATCCGGAGCGCACGCGCTTCCAGATTCTCGCGCCTGTCGTGCGCGGCCGCAAAGGCGAGTTCGAGGATCTGCTCGAACTGCTGCGCGGCGATGGCTACGCGCGCGCTCTGATCGACGGCGAGATGCGGCAGCTGTCGGATGACATCAAGCTCACCAAGCAGAAGAAGCACACCATCGAAGTGGTGGTGGACCGTCTGGTGGTCAAGGACGGCATCCGCCAGCGTCTGACCGATTCGGTGGAGACGGCGCTGAAGCTCGCCAAGGGCGTGATCGTCGCCGACTTCGTCGATTTGGACGAGAAGGATCCGAATCGACGCAAACCGTTCTCCGAGAAACGCGCCTGTCCGAACGGACACCAGTTGGAGCTTGACGAGATCGAGCCCCGGACCTTCTCGTTCAACGCGCCGTATGGAGCCTGCCCGGAATGCACGGGCATCGGCTACAAACTGGAGATCGACCCTGAATTGGTGATTCCAGATCCGGACAAGACGCTGAACGAGAACGCCATCGAGCCGTGGGGCATGACCAAAGGCACTGGCGAATACTACCGGCATGTGCTTGAAGGTCTCGGTGAGGAGATGGGATTCGATCTGGACACGCCTTGGAAGGATCTTCCCAAGGATGCGCGCGATGCCATCATGTACGGACGCGATTTCAAGGTACAGGTCTCATATCGCAACCGGTGGGGACGTATCCGCGAATATTCGACGGGATTCGAAGGCGTGGTCCGCACGCTGATGCGTCGACATGATGAGACCGATTCCGACCAGATGAAGCAGTATTACGAATCGTATATGCGCGAAGTGCCATGCCAGGCATGCCATGGCCGGAGGCTCCGCCCCGAAGTGCTCGCCGTCACCGTGGGAGGGGAATCCATCGCGGACGTGTGCGACATGTCGGCCGAACGTAGTCTCGCATGGATCAACGGTCTTGAACTTGAGGGCTCCGCCGCGCAGATCGCCGGCGAGGTGGTCAAGGAGATTCGTGCCCGGCTTGGATTCCTCAATGACGTCGGTCTGAATTATCTGACATTGTCCCGTGCGGCGAAGACCCTGTCCGGCGGCGAGGCGCAGCGTATCCGTCTGGCGACCCAGATCGGTTCCGGCCTGGTGGGCGTCATGTATGTGTTGGATGAGCCGTCCATCGGCCTGCATCAACGCGACAACGAGCGGCTGATCACCACGCTGCATCATCTGCGCGACCTCGGTAACACGCTGATCGTCGTCGAACACGACGAGGACACCATCAAAAGCGCCGACTGGGTCATCGACATCGGCCCGGGAGCGGGCGAACACGGCGGCGAGGTCGTCTATTCTGGCCCCGCGAAAAAGATCATCGATGCCCCTCGTTCCATCACGGGAGACTACATTGCCGGCCGTAGAAGCATCGAAGTGCCCAAGAAGCGGCGCAAGACGCATAAGACCAAGCAGTTGCGTGTGGTGGGTGCCCGCGAGAACAACCTGAAGAACCTCAACGTCAACTTCCCGCTGGGCGTCTTCACCTGCGTGACAGGCGTGTCCGGCTCCGGCAAATCCACACTGGTCAACCAGATTCTCTATCCGGTGCTTGCCGACAAGCTCAATGGCGCGCGCATCGTGCCCGGAAAGCATACGCGCGTGGAGGGAATCGACCAGTGCGACAAAGTGATTCACGTCGACCAGAATCCGATCGGCCGCACGCCACGTTCCAATCCCGCTACCTACACCGGCGTGTGGGACAAAATCCGCACGCTGTTCGCCAAAACGCCCGAAGCGCAGGTGAGAGGCTACGGTCCCGGACGCTTCTCGTTCAACGTCAAAGGTGGCCGCTGCGAAGCCTGCCATGGGGACGGCACGCTGAAGATCGAAATGAACTTCCTGCCGGACGTGTACGTGGATTGCGAGGAATGCCACGGCCAGCGTTATAACCGCGAGACCCTCGAGGTGAAATACAACGGCAAATCCGTGGCCGACGTACTGAACATGCCTATCGAGGAGGCTGCGCGGTTCTTCAAAGCGTATCCGTCCATTTCGCGATATCTCGACACTTTGGTGCAGGTTGGTCTTGGCTATATCCGTCTAGGACAGCCGGCTCCGACGCTGTCCGGAGGCGAATCGCAGCGCGTCAAGCTCGCCACGGAACTGCAACGCCGTTCCACCGGCAAAACCGTATACATCCTCGACGAGCCGACCACCGGTTTGCATTTCGAGGATGTGCGCAAGCTGCTGCTCGTGCTGCAGGGTCTGGTGGACAAGGGCAACACGGTCATCGTCATCGAACACAACCTCGATGTGGTCAAATCCGCGGATTGGATCATTGACCTGGGTCCCGAAGGCGGTGACGGCGGCGGCACCATCGTCACCGAAGGCACGCCGGAGCAGGTCGCGCAGTGCGAGCAATCCTGGACGGGCAAGTTCCTCAAGAGCGTGCTATGAGCGATTTTGAACGGCACAGCCCAGAGGTATGGCGGAAAACGGCGGACTCGCTGCGCGAGACTGCCGGACAGGCCGCCGACGTTCTCTCGGACTCGGAAGGTAGGAGAGTGAACAGGAACGGCGCGCCTTTGCTGGGTGACACCCGCGATCTGTTCCGTCCGAAGACCTCCGACATTCCGGCCCAGCCGGGCGTGTACAAGTGGCGCGACGGGGAGGGACGCGTCATCTACGTCGGCAAGGCCAAGAACCTGCGCAACCGGTTGACGAATTACTTCCAGCCGCTCTACCAGCTGCATCCGCGCACCCAGACCATGGTGCTGACCGCACGCAGTCTCGAATGGACGGTTGTCGGCACGGAACTGGAATCACTCACCTTGGAGTACACATGGATCAAGGAATTCGATCCGCGGTTCAACGTGGTGTTCCGCGATGACAAGACCTATCCGTATCTAGCCATCTCCTCCGGCGAGCGCGTGCCGCGCATATGGGTGACGCGCGCTCGCAAACGTCGAGACACCCGGTATTTCGGACCTTATGCGAAAGTATGGGATCTTCGGCATAGTCTCGATCGTCTGCTTAAGACCTTTCCCGTGCGCACCTGCTCGCAGAACGTGTTCCATAAGGCGGAAATTACGCATCGGCCTTGTCTGCTGGCATCGATAGGGAAGTGTTCGGCGCCGTGCGTGGGGCGCATCGGTGCCGAGGAGCATCGCAGGATGTGTGAGCAGTTGGTGGGCGTGCTGACCGGACGGATCGGCAAGTCGTACATCGCGCAACTGACCCGTGAGATGAAGCTGGCAAGCGACGAATTGGAATTCGAGAAGGCCGCTCGCCTGCGCGACCAGATCCAAATGCTGCAGACCGTGGTCGAGCAGAACGCCGTCGTGTTCGATTCGGATGTCGACGCCGACGTGTTCGGCATCGCCTCCGATGAGCTCGAGGCAAGCGTGCACGCGTTCTTCGTGCGCGCCGGTTCCATACGCGGAGAACGCAATTGGAGCGTCGAACGAGTCGAGGACATCAGTGATGAGGAACTGATTTCAGACCTCATCACGCAGGTGTATTCGGAGACCGCAGGGGAGAACGTTTCCGCGTCCTCGGCCACCATCGTCACTGAGCAGCGCAACGCGATCGGTTCTACACAGACCGTGACGGCCGTGGATGCGGCCGCACGCGCGCAAGCCACGAAAGAGCGCAATGAACGGCAGGAGCAGACGGGACGCGCGGATCTTCTGGCTCCGATCGCTCCTGTGCCGCGCGAGGTGATCGTCCCGATCGAACCTGCCCGGCGTGAGGATCTTGAACAATGGCTGAGCGGATTGCGCGGAGCGGCCGTCACCATCCGTGTGGCCAGCAGGGGAGACAAGAAACAGCTCATGGACCGCGCGAACGACAACGCCAAGCAGGCGTTGCAGCGCAGCAAGATGAGCCGTATCAGCGATATGGGCGCCCGTTCGGACGCGATGAACGATGTGGCGCAGGCCCTTGGCCTCGAACAGGCGCCGTTGCGCATCGAATGCTACGACATCTCCAATACCGTCGGCGGTGCATATCAGGTGGCGTCCATGGTGGTGTTCGAGGATGCCATCGCGAAAAAATCGGAATACCGGCGCTTTGCTATCCGCGGCGCGGATGGGCAGGGCGCGTTGGACGATTTAAGCGCGCTGTACGAGACGTTGACCCGTCGTTTCCGTCACGGTAACATTGCGGGCGATTCCGGGGAAAGCATGGACAACGAAAAACGCGTATCCAGACAGAACGGATTGTCGGATGAGACGGACGCATCCGCAACGACACCCGTGCAGCAGAACACGGACCGTCACCATTTCGCCTACAAACCGAATCTCGTCGTCGTCGACGGTGGCAAGCCGCAGGTCATGGCCGCGGCCAAGGCGCTTGCCGATTGTGGCGTGGATGATGTGGCGGTCTGCGGATTGGCGAAGCGTCTGGAGGAAGTGTGGGTGCCGGACGACGATTATCCGATCATCCTCAAGCGTCAGTCCGAAGGCATGTATCTGCTGCAGCGTGTACGTGACGAGTCGCACCGTTTCGCCATCGCCTATCATCGTCAGACAAGACGCAAGGGCATGCTGCGTTCCGCTCTGGACGATATTCCAGGCATCGGCGAGGCTTATCAGAAGCGGTTGCTCAACCACTTCGGTTCCGTGCGCGCCATGCGTGAGACAAGCGTTGAGGATTTCGAACAGGTCAAAGGCATCGGACATGCCAAAGCGGAAGCCATATATCAGGCGTTGCATACTTCCGACGAGAGCGTCGCCGAAATCGGGAATGCCGGTGACGAATCAGGCACAAGTCCGAAAGATGAAATGAAAACAGAGGCAAAACACACGAAATGACATTCACGTTGCTAGCATGATGATGGAAACATCAAGGAGGGAACATGACGAATGTCGGTCATCGGTGCGCGGTTCTCGGCAAGCCCATCGCACACTCGCTTTCCCCTGTGCTGCATAACGCCGCCTACCGGGCGCTAGGACTGGATGGATGGTTCTACGACAAGCATGAGGTAGGGGAGTCCGAGCTTGAGGGTTTCCTGAAATCGCTTGACGACAGCTGGACGGGCCTGAGCCTGACCATGCCGTTGAAGAAGACCATCCAGCCATACGGCGTGCCATGCAACACTTGGGCAAAAGAACTCGAAGTGGCTAACACCGCCGTCTTTGACTGGACCGGCACATGCCGCAACGGCGATACCGCCATCCCCGCCATCAAGCTCTACAACACGGATGTCAAAGGCATCGAACTCGCTTTCCGGCATTCATATATGAACCGAGGAATGCGACCGGAGTCCGAGCGCGCGGGTGAGGCGGTAATCGTCGGCAACGGAAACACCGCCACCTCAGCATTGGCCGCATGCACCGAAATGCCGTCAATCGAACATGTCACCGTTGTGGCACGGCATCCCGACAAAAACGCCGCTCTCAAACCTTTGGCCGGCAAATACATGGGAGAGGGATCCATAGACATCGTCGGCATGGATCAAGCGATCCGGAAGCTGGATCATGCCGACATCGTCATCAACACCATTCCGGGACTCGCCGCTGACCCAATCGCCGAAGCATTCACGTCGACGGATGCCCCCGCGCACGGGACACTGCTTGACGTGGTATACGATCCCCGTCCCACCAAACTCATGCTGGCCTGGAGGTCGCACGGCGGCACGGCCATCGGCGGTGAGGAGATGCTGCTGTACCAGGCCATGGTTCAGGTCTGGCTGATGACCGGCATGTGGGACGACGACCCGCCAAGCCATCCAATCGATCAACAAAAAGTCGACGCGCTGGAACATGCCATGCGCGCCGCGCTTGAGGAGGCTCTGTGATGAGTGACCGGAACGATACCATCCATCAGACAGGCAAACACGTGAGTCCGACTCCGCCCGCCAAGGATTTCGAGGTGCTGCTCATCACCGGCATGAGTGGCGCCGGACGTTCCCATGCCGCCAACAGCATCGAGGACATGGGCTGGTATGTGGTGGACAATATGCCCCCGAAGCTGTTGGTTCCGCTGGTTGACATGATGACCAGTTCCGGATCGAACATCCATAAGCTCGCCGCGGTCATCGATGTGCGGTCCCGTGACTACTTCGACGATCTGTCCGCCGTGCTGAGCCATTTGGACGATCTTGGAGTGAAGACCCGCATCCTCTTCCTCGACGCCAGCAACGAAGTGCTCATCAAACGCTACGAGTCCGTGCGCCGGCCGCATCCCCTTCAGCAGGGCAATCGCCTTATCGACGGCATTCTCGAGGAACGTGACCTGCTGAAGAACCTCAAAGAGCATGCGGACATCGTCATCGACACCTCGACGCTGAGCATCCACCAGCTGTCCACGAAACTGTATGAAGGTCTGCTCGGCTCCGGTCCGACCACGGTTTCCGTGCATATCTTCAGCTTCGGTTTCAAGTATGGCATTCCAATCGACGCGGATTTTGTGGCAGACGTCCGGTTCCTGCCCAATCCGTTCTGGGTGCCCGAGCTTCGCTCATTGACGGGCAAGGACAAGCCCGTAAGCGATTACGTGCTGTCCAGCGAAGGGGCCGAGGAATTCCTGGACGCGTATGAAAAAGCCATCGCCGTCGCCATCGAAGGATACGCGCAGGAGGACAAGCATTACGTGACCATCGCCATCGGATGCACCGGAGGCCAGCATCGTTCCGTGGCCATGAGCGAGGCGCTAGCCAAGCGTCTGCGCGCCAGAGGTCTCACCGTCTCCGTTTCGGCACGCGAACTGGACAAGCGCGCGACGGAACAATGACCGTATTATGAGAAAACAAGGTCCGAATATACGGAAAACATCTCATCTTTGTCCAAGATATTCGGTATCACAGTAAGCCGGTAGCAGTGCGAGTCGACCTTGCGACTCGCCTGAAATTATAGGGAAGAACAGGAAAGTAGGAGGTTGGCTCTTGGCTCTTCTGGATGACGTCAAAAGCGAACTGGCCGCGATTGACAATGAGTTGCCTATCGCGAAGAAATCGCAGGCGACCGCGATGATTCGGTTCGGCAACGGCTTGCACTCAGTGGACCGCCACATTCTCGTACAGGCGCAGTTCGACTCCCAAGACGCGGCCTTATGGCTGCAGGACACCATCAGGAACCTTTATGGCCACGAAGCCACGTTCACTCCGGTCTCCAGGCAGACCCCCGCGGGTATAGTGCAGCGTTTCGTGGTTCGCGTGCCCAAAGGCAGCGCCGCGCTAGTGCTGCAGACCGGTTTGTACAGCAGATACACCAAGACCATGGTGCTGGGTCTGCCAAGCGATATCATCAACGGTAAAATCGCCCAGATCAAAGCGGCGTGGCGTGGCGCGTTCCTCGCCGCCGGGCATTTGTCGGATCCAGGCAAAGCCAGCTATCTTGAAATCGTATGCCCGAATCATGAGGCCGCTCTGGCTCTGGTATCCACCGCGCGGCGCCTGGGCATCACCGCCAAACCGCGCAAACTGCGCAGTTCCGAACGCGTGACCTTGCGCGATCCCGATGCGATAGAACGCATGCTCATCCTTATGGGCGCACCGCATTCCGCCCGCGAATGGACCGGCAAGCGTTCCGATGGCGAGGCTCGTGGAAAGGCGAACCGTCTGGCCAATTTCGATGACGCCAACATGCGGCGTAGCGCCAAGGCCGCGGCGGAGGCCTGCGACAAGGTACGTCAGGCGTTCGAAATCCTCGGTGATGACATCCCAGACAATCTCAAATCCGCCGGTCAGCTTCGACTCGATCACGCAGATGCGTCCCTTGAGCAATTGGGACGTCTGGCAGAACCGCCGATCACCAAGGACGCGGTCGCCGGACGCATCCGTCGACTGCTCCAATTGGCGGAGAAAACGGAGAAGGCACGGCGTCAGTCCGCCTGATTCGAGAGCCCGTGAATACGAAACGCCATGCGTGTTTTCCAACGCATGGTGTTTTTTGTTCGTTTGGGCTTGTATTATGCATAAGTGGCAATATGGCCATTCCACGCTTATAAGCGGCTAGGAAAGGATATACATGAAGACACTCAAGGATCTTGGAGATCTCAAGGGCAAGCGCGTTCTGGTTCGCGCCGATTTCAACGTTCCGCTGGACGGCACCACGATCACCGATGATGGTCGTATTAAGGCTGCTCTGCCGACCATCAAGGCTCTGCGCGAACAGGGTGCGAAGGTCATTCTGATGGCTCATCTCGGCCGTCCGAAGGGCAAGGTCGTTCCGGAACTGTCCCTGGCTCCGGTCGCCGCCCGTCTCGGCGAGCTGCTCGGCATCACCGTTCCGCTGGCCGCAGATACCTACGGTGAGGACGCGCAGGCCAAGGTCGCCGCGATGAGCGACGGTGATGTCGTGCTGCTGCAGAACGTCCGTTTCAATCCGGAAGAAACCAGCAAGGATCCGGAGGAGCGTGCCGCATACGCCAAGAAGATCGCCGCCCTCGGCGAAGTCTTCGTGTCCGACGGCTTCGGTGTCGTGCACCGCGCACAGGGTTCCAACTATGATGTCGCAGCCGATCTGCCGGCCGCTGCCGGCCTGCTGGTCGAGAAGGAAGTCAAGGCGCTGTCCCGCGCCACGGTGAACCCCGACCGTCCGCTGACCGTCGTGCTCGGCGGTTCCAAGGTTTCCGACAAGCTCGGTGTGATCGACAACCTGCTGGACAAGGCCAACCGTCTGGTCATCGGCGGCGGCATGGCGTACACCTTCCTCAAGGCCAAGGGCTACGAGGTCGGCACCTCCCTGCTGGAAGAGGATCAGATCGAAACCGTCAAGGGCTACATGGAGCGCGCCGAGAAGAACGGCGTTGAGCTCGTGCTGCCGACCGATGTCGTCATCAACCCCGTCTTCCCGAAGTCCGATGAGGACATCGCTCCGGAAGTCGTGGCCGCCGATGCCATCCCGGCCGACAAGATGGGTCTGGACATCGGTCCGGAATCCCGCAAGCTGTTCCATGACAAGATCGTCGATTCCAAGACCGTCGTGTGGAACGGCCCGATGGGCGTGTTCGAGGTTCCGACCTTCGCCGAAGGCACCAAGGCTGTGGCTCAGGCTCTGGTCGATGCCACTGCGGCCGGCGCGTTCACCATCGTCGGCGGCGGCGACTCCGCTTCCGCGGTGCGCAACCTCGGCTTCCCGGAGGATGGCTTCTCCCACATCTCCACCGGTGGCGGTGCCTCCCTCGAGTTCCTTGAGGGCAAGGAACTGCCTGGTCTGAAGGTGCTTGCCTGATTTTCGGATCATGAAAGAGGTGCTTCCTCATCGTCAAATGGGGAAGCACCTTTTTGCATGCTTCGCATACAATGACACTGGACGAGGTTTTCGTCCAGCTGAATATGGATGGGAGTGACGATTATCATGACGTCAAAGCGAATCCCCTTGGTGGCCGGCAATTGGAAGATGAATTTCGACCATCTCGAGGCGACGTATTTCATCCAGCAATTCGCATGGAAACTTCGTGCCATCCACTTCGACCACAAGCGTTGTGAGATTGCGCTGATGCCGTCGTTCACCTCGCTGCGTAGCGTGCAGGTGGCCATAGAATCGGACAACCTGAAAATCCGTTATGGCGCGCAGGCCGTGTCGGTCACATCGCAGGGAGCATTCACCGGCGATGTCTCCGCGGACATGATCGCGCATCTCGGATGCTCATATGTGATTGTCGGCCACTCGGAACGACGCAAATACCATCCCGAGGACGATGCGAACATCGTCGACCAAGTGCGTGCGGTGCTTGCGGCCGGCATGCAGCCGATTCTATGCGTCGGCGAAAGCTACGAGGAACGGCGCAAGGGAATCGAGCTTGACTTCGCCGTTGGCCAGGTACGTGACGTGACTTGCGACCTGTCCGATGAGGAAGCGGCGAAGCTGATCGTGGCGTATGAGCCGGTATGGGCTATCGGCACCGGCATGGTGGCCACACCGCAGTCGGCGCAGGATGCGGCCAAGGCCATCCGGAACGACCTGTCGGCCACGTTCGGCACGGAGGTCGGCGAGACGGTACGAATCCTGTACGGCGGTTCGGTATCGTCGAAGAACGCCGTGGAATTGATCAGAGAACCGGATGTGGATGGCTTCCTCATCGGCGGCGCCGCGCTGAAGGTCGATGAACTGACCCGGATCTGCAAGCTGACCATGGAAGCGACGTCCTGAAAAACTTTGGAAAACCTTGGTATGACGCTCGCTTTTTTCAATACCATGCGCTATTGTTAATAGGAGTGTTTACGAACTGGAGGTTCACCCGTGTCCGCTATGGCTACCGTCAAGCTTGTGCTGCAGATTCTTCTCGTCATTCTCAGCCTCTTGCTCACCCTGCTCATTCTTATGCATAAGGGCAAGGGTGGCGGCCTGTCCGATATGTTCGGCGGAGGTCTCACCCAGAATGCAGGCTCCTCCGGTGTCGCTGAAAAGAACCTGAACCGTTGGACCGTCATCATCGCCCTACTGTGGGTGGCCATCATCATCGCCCTTGGCCTGATGACGAAGTTCAACCTCATCTGAACAGCGTAGCGAATTTGGCCCATGACCGGTTTCCCGCGGTCATGGGCCAAATTCGTTTTCGGACACGACATTTCCAAAGGATTGGTATGAACTCGACAAACAACAGGCATGACGTGGCAATGGTCGTCGCCGACCTGGACGGTACGTTACTGCATGACGGAGAGACTTTCGAGGATCGTTTCCTGACGAAACGTTCCATCGACAGCATCAACCGCATGCATGATGCCGGCATCAAATTCGTGGTGGAAACGGCCCGGCCGGTCAGTACAGGCTATTCGTTCGTTCAGGAGCTTCCCGTCGATGCCGTGGCCTATCTCAACGGAGCGTTGTTGGATTTCAATCCGTCGGCTTCCGATTACGATATGCTCACGTCGCCGGAGCTTCCGGACGATGGACACCTGCGGAAAATCGGGTTCTCATCAAAACGCGCTTGCGAGGTCTGCAAGTATCTGCTGGACAAGTTGCCCGACATGGAAGTGGGCATCGTTATGGACGATGTCAGATATACGAATTTCGATGTCACGAAATATTGGAAGACACAGACCTGGCGCTACACCGATTTCAACGATGTGCCGGAGGGCACCGCAGACAAGCTGATCCTGTTCCCGAACAAGGAGCAATGGGATCAGGTGGGGAAGATCATTCCCGACGATTTCGACGTGCACATCTCCGAGGGATCACTGTGGATGCTGATGAATCCCCAAGCCAACAAGGAGCGGGCACTAGGTATTTTCGCCGATCATATGTCCACTTCATTGAATGAGACGGTTTCATTCGGCGACGATCTGGTGGATATCGCCATGCTGCGCGAATCCGGCAGGGGAGTGGCCGTTGCGAACGCCAATCCCGACGTGCTGAAGATCGCCGATGACATATGTCCCGCGAACAACGATGACGGTGTGGCTCAATGGATCGAGAGCAATCTTCTTTGATGCACGTCCGCACCATAATTGAACTTTCCGATTGACAACATAACCTATACTCGTTCATGAATTGAACTTGCCGCGTTTCATGGTGGGTTTGCATGCTATTCTTTGAACTGGTGTTTGACGAAATTGAACCGGAAGGACAGGCATGACGGAATCATTCTCAACCCGATTGAACAATGCCATGGCATTGCGCGAACTCAAGCAGATTGATTTCGTACGTGCCGCGGAAAAGTTCAATATCAAGCTCGGCAAAAGCCATATGAGCCAATACGTCAGCGGAAAGACCGTTCCCCGTGCGGATATCGCGCATTTCCTTGCCGCATATCTGCATGTCAATGAGGACTGGCTGATGGGTGCGGATGTTCCCATGGAGGAGCACGCCGCCAATCTGCCGGAACCTTCCGACGAGCCCTTACAACACGATGACGCAACAACCGAGCAATCGACAGAAGGAAAAAAGACCATGCGCACCTTTACCAAATCCCACAAGCTTGACAATGTTCTCTATGATGTTCGTGGACCGGTCGCCGACGAAGCCGCACGCATGGAGGCCGCCGGAACCCATATCCTGAAGCTCAACATCGGCAATCCGGCGCCGTTCGGATTCCGCACGCCGGACGAGGTCGTCTACGACATGTCGCAGCAGCTGCCCGACACCGAAGGCTACTCGCCGTCGAAGGGTCTGTTCTCCGCACGCAAGGCCATCATGCAATACGCGCAGCTGAAGAACATCCCCAATGTATCCATCGATGACATTTACACTGGCAACGGCGTCAGTGAACTCATCAATCTGTCCTTGTCCGCGTTGTTGGACAATGGCGACGAGGTGCTCGTCCCGTCCCCGGACTATCCGCTGTGGACAGCATGCGTGAACCTGGCCGGGGGCACCGCCGTGCATTACATCTGCGATGAGGATTCCGAATGGTATCCGGACATCGACGACATGCGTTCCAAGATCACCGACAAGACCAAGGCGATCGTCATCATCAATCCGAACAATCCGACCGGAGCCCTGTATCCGAAGGAAGTGCTCCAGCAAATCGTCGACCTTGCACGCGAGCATCAGCTCATGATCTTCTCCGATGAGATCTACGATCGCTTGGTCATGGACGGTCTGGAGCACGTCTCCATCGCGTCCCTCGCACCCGACCTGTTCTGCGTGACGTTCTCCGGATTGTCGAAATCCCACATGATCGCCGGCTGGCGCGTCGGTTGGATGGTGCTGAGCGGCAACAAGCGCCTCGCCAAGGATTACATCGAGGGTCTGAACATGCTGGCCAACATGCGCATGTGCTCGAATGTGCCAGCGCAATCGGTCGTGCAGACCGCTTTGGGCGGCCATCAGAGCGTCAAGGATTACCTGGTTCCGGGCGGACGCATCTACGACCAGCGCGAGCTGGTATACAACATGCTCAATGACATTCCGGGAATCACCGCGGTCAAACCGAAGGCCGCGTTCTACATCTTCCCGAAGATCGATGTGAAGAAGTTCAATATTCATTCCGATGAGCAGTTCGCGTTGGATCTGCTGCATGACAAGCACATCCTCATCAGCCATGGCGGCGCGTTCAACTGGCATGAGCCCGACCATTTCCGCGTGGTGTATCTGCCTCGCATCAGCATGCTGAAGGAGACGATCGGAGAGATCGGCGATTTCTTCAGCACATACTGGCAGGCTTGATTTTCGGCTTGTCCCGATTCTTCGTTGAAGGCCGCGATGTTATTATGTCGCGGCCTTTTTCTTTTCCTGCGGAATTTCTCATAGATATAAAAGAGGGTTCCCATTCCATATCGAATGGGAACCCTCTGGTTTTCTACCGGTTTAACGGAGCTGTATCAGCGAATGATTCAGCCGTTGACGCGGTCGATGCCAGCCTGGACGTCGGCGAGGACAGTGTCCCAGGACTTGATGAAGGCAGCAACGCCGTCAGCTTCCAGCTTGTCGGTGACATCCTTGATGTTGATGCCCAGCTCGGCCAGCTTGTTCATGATGGCGTGGGACTCTTCGTAGGTGCCCTTGATGGACGGAGCGCCGTTGCCGTGATCGGCGAGAGCGTTCAGGGTCTTCTCCGGCATGGTGTTGACGACGAACGGAGCAACCAGCTCGTCGACGTACTTGCAGTCAGAGTAAGCGGCGTTCTTGGTGCCGGTGGAGGCCCACAGCGGACGCTGCTTCTTGGCGCCCTTGGCCTCGAGCTCGGCCCAGCGCGGATCGTTGGCGAACTTGTTCTCGAACAGTTCGTAAGCGAGGCGAGCGTTGGCGACGGCGGCCTTGCCTTCGAGAGCCTTGGCCTCATCGGAGCCGTTGGCTTCCAGCAGCTTGTCCACGGCGGTATCCACGCGGGAGACGAAGAAGGAAGCGACGGAGCCGATGTGCTTCAGGTCGTGACCGTTGGCAGCAGCCTGGGCGATGCCCTCGATGTAGGCGTCGATGACCTGCTCGTAGCGCTCCAGGGAGAAGATCAGGGTGACGTTCACGGAGATGCCCTTGGCCAGGGTGGCGGTGATTGCCGGCAGGCCTTCGAGGGTTGCCGGGATCTTGATCATGGCGTTCGGACGGTTCACCTTTGCCCAGAGTTCCTCGGCCTGCTTCTCGGTGGCCTCGGTCTCGTGAGCCAGACGCGGATCCACTTCGATGGAAACGCGGCCATCAACGAAGTCGGACTTCTCAGCGACCTCGCGGAAGATATCGGTGGCGTTGCGGACGTCGGTGGTGGTGAGCTCGCGCACTGCGGTCTCAACGTCGACCTTGCCCAGTTCCTTCAGCTGCGGATCGTACGGGCCGACCTCGTGCAGAGCCTTCTGGAAGATGGACGGGTTGGTGGTCACGCCGACAACGTTCTTGTTGGCGATGAGATCCTGCAGAGAGCCGGACTCGATGCGGGAGCGGGACAGATCGTCCAGCCAGATCGAGACACCGGAATCAGAGGTGCGCTGAGTTGCTTCAGTCATTATTTTTCTCCTTGATACCTTTTTGGATCAAATCTTTGTTTATCAGTGAGAGGGGAGAGGCGCACATGTCCGCGCCTCTCCCCGTGACATCACTTGGCGGCTTCGGCTTCGGCGATGGAGGCCTTGGCGGCTTCCACGACGTGCTCGGCGGTGATGCCCAGATCGATCATGTTCTGAGCGCCATCACCCTGCAGGCCGAACTGCTCGATGGACACCGGCTTGCCGTAGGAGCCGAGGTACTTGTACCACGGCATGGCAACACCGGCCTCGACGGAGACGCGGGCCTTGACGGCGGCCGGAAGCACGGCCTCCTTGTACTCGGCGTCCTGCTCCTCGAACCATTCCACGCACGGCACGGACACGACGCGAGCCTTGACGCCTTCGCCGGCCAGGGTCTTGGCGGCAGCCACGGCCCACTGGACCTCGGAGCCGGTGGCCATGATGATGACGTCCGGAGTACCTTCGGTGTCGACGAGCACGTAAGCGCCCTTGCGCACGCCGTCCTTGGCCTTCTCAGCGGTCTCGGCGAGAACCGGGACGCCCTGACGGGTCAGAACCATAGCGGTCGGCAGGGTGTTCTTCTTCTCGAAGAAGTAACGGTAGGCTTCAGCGGTTTCGTAAGCGTCGGCCGGACGAGCGACCTCGAGCTGCGGGATGGCGCGGAAGGAAGCCAGATGCTCCACCGGCTGGTGGGTCGGGCCATCTTCGCCGACTGCGACGGAGTCGTGGGACCACACGTACAGGTTCGGAATCTGCATGAGAGCGGCCAGACGCACGGCGGAACGCTCGTAATCGGAGAACATGAAGAAGGTGCCGCCGTACGGACGGGTGTGGGAGCCCAGCAGGATGCCGTTGGTGATGGTGCCCATGGTGAACTCGCGCACGCCGAAGTGGAGCTGACGGCCGTACTTGCTGCAGTTCGGCCACTGCTTGGTGGCGCACTCAGCCGGGGCGAAGGTCTCAGCGCCCTTGAGGTCGGTCTTGTTGGAGCCGCCGAGGTCGGCGGAGCCGCCCCAGAGTTCCGGCATGACGGCTGCGATGGCGTTCAGAGTGGAGCCGGAAGCGCCACGGGTGGCGACGTTCTTGCCGACTTCGAAGGTGGCCTCAAGGTCGTCGATGGCCTTGTCGAAGCCTTCCGGAAGCTCGCCGGCCTTGATGCGGTCGTACAGGGCAGCCTTGTCCGGGTTGGCCTTGCGCCATGCGTTGTACTTCTCGTCCCATTCCTTGTGGGCTTCCAGACCGCGCTCGGCGACCTTGCGGGCGTGGGCGAGGGCCTCTTCGTCAACGTGGAAGGACTCCTCCGGATCGTAGCCGAGGAGCTTCTTGAGGCCGGCGACGGCCTCGGCGCCCAGCTTGGAGCCGTGGGAGGACGGGTCGTTGGTCTTGCCCGGGGTCGGCCATGCGATCAGGGTGTCGACCTTGATGAGCTTCGGCTGGTTCGGGGCGGCGGCGCGGGCCTTGGCGATGGTGTCGGCCAGGCCTTCGACGTCCTCCTTGTAGGAGCCGTCGGGCTGGATGAAGCTGAACTCGTCGGTGTACCAGCCGTATGCCTGGAAGCGCTTGAGCACGTCCTCGGCCAGCACCAGGTTGGTGTCGCCTTCGATCTGGATGCGGTTGGCATCGAAGATCACGGTCAGGTTGCCGAGCTGCTGGTTGGCGGCGAGGGAGGCGGCTTCGCCGGAGATGCCCTCTTCGATATCGCCTTCACCGCAGATGACCCAGATGTTGTGGTCGAACGGGGACTCGCCTTCCGGAGCTTCCGGATCGAGCAGGCCACGCTGGAAACGCTGGCCATAGGCGAAGCCGATGGCGGAGGCGAAGCCCTGGCCCAGCGGACCGGTGGTCATTTCGATGCCCGGGGTCAGGCCGTATTCCGGATGACCCGGGGTACGGGTGTCAGCGCCGCCACGGAAGTTCTTCAGATCGTCCAGGGTCAGGCCGTAGCCGGAGAAGTACAGCTGGACGTACTGGGTGAGGGAGGCGTGACCGCCAGAAAGGATGAAGCGATCGCGACCTTCCCAATTGGGATCATTCGGATCGTGCTTGATGAAATGCTGATACAGGGTATAGGCGATAGGCGCCAGGGAGACGGGGGAACCCGGGTGGCCGTGTCCCGCACGCTCAACCGCGTCGGCCGACAGGACCTTGGCCATCTTGATGGCGCGTTCGTCCAGCTCGGTCTCCTTGAATTCGGTCATGGATTACTTTCCTTCCAATTGGTCGGGCCGCGTATCCGGCTTGTGCCGAGCGCATGACGCCCTCACATTGCGATTCCCATAGTAGCGACGTGAGGTGACGTTGCGGTGGAATTTTGGCGTGTTTTGGTAGTTTGTGTTCTGTTAACGCTCACAATGAACATTCGAATTCACATGGGATGTCTGGTCTGTGTCATATCGCTCAACATCAAGCGCCGCAAGGCATGACATCAGACGGAAACACTACTCCGAAAGCGAACCGATTAGCACTCCGCGGCCCGGAGTGCTAGTACTGGGTAAGAAATATTCCGCTTTCAGGCGCGTCTTCAAGATTCACATGGAAGGAGAGGACACGCCGACGGATATTTCGGATGTTCATTTATAAGGAGGTGCGCATGACACAGTCAAGACGCATGCTGGTGCTGCGTGCCGTGGTGGAGGACTACATACGCTCCCAGGAACCGGTGGGATCCACCACATTGACCCGGGACCATGAGCTTGGCGTCAGCTCCGCCACCATACGTAACGACATGGCGGCATTGGAGGACGAAGGTTACCTTATTCAACCCCACACATCCGCCGGCAGAATTCCGACCGAAAAAGGCTATCGCTATTTCGTCGACCGTTTGGCGACGGTCGTTCCGCTGTCCGAAGCGCAGCGCCGCGGCATCAACAGCTTCCTGTCGGGTTCCGTCAATTTGCAGGACACATTGCAAAGGGCCGCCCGGCTGCTGGCGCAGATTACAGGCCAAGTCGCCGTAGTGGCCGCCCCATCGCTGTCGAAGTCGACGTTGCGGCACATCGAAATCGTCCCCGTGTCCATCAATACGTTGCTTGCCGTGGTGATCACCGATACCGGCCGTGTTGCGCAGCATATCCTCAACGTCGCGGAATTACCGGATTCTGCGACCCTCACGCATCTGACCAACGAAATCAACAACCAATGCGCAGGCGCTTCTTTGACACGTACTGCCGATTACGTGCGTCAAATGGGAGCACGCAAGGAGTATCGTCCGATCAACACGCTTGTGGAGGCTCTCGCGCGGGCTTTCGATGGCATGGCCGATGATGAGAGAGCCGGAGAGCTATATATGGCCGGCACTTCACGGCTCGCCCATCAACGCACCGTGGCCGATCTGGCACCACTGTTCGATGCGTTGGAGGAACAGGTCGTGCTCATGAAACTCATGAGCTCGCTCAGCGAGACCACCCAATCCGACGGAGTCGGAGTGGCGATCGGGTCCGAAACGCATACCCCCGGACTGTTGCACGCCTCCGTAGTGACCAGCGGCTATGGTCATACATCCGCGACGAATACTGATGAAGCGGAGAACGGGTCGCACGCATCCGGACAGACATTCGAGAGCGGGACCGATCAGGATTCGGACAAGAGCACGCGGCAAACGGGGGAGCCGGTCGCCTTCGTCGGATCGATTGGTCCGACGCATATGGATTACGCGGCTACCATGGCCGCCGTGCGCGCGGTCGCCAGATATCTGACGGCCTTCCTTGCGCATGACGAAGGCCAATCGTCCGACTGACCCCGCCTTATGGCACAATGACACGCAGAATCAACAGGGAGAAAGAACAACCGTGACGGACTATTACGAAGTGCTGGGCGTCGACCGCTCCGCAAGCGAGGACGAGATCAAAAAGGCGTATCGAAAGATGAGCCGCAAATATCACCCCGATATCGCCGGTCCGGAATTTGAAGACAAATTCAAGGAAGTCAACAACGCATACGAGGTGCTGTCTGATCCCAAGAAACGCCAGATGTTCGATGCGGGCATCGACCCGAATGATCCGAATGCCGGTGCCGCTGGCGGCGGATTCAACGGCGGGTTCGCCGACATGGGGGACATCTTCAATATGTTCACCGGCGGCGCGTTCGGCGGCGCCACAGGCGGTGGTCCGACCCCTCGCACGCAACCGGGACGAGATGCGCTGGCCACGGCCACTATCGATCTGAAAACCGCCGTGTTCGGAGACACGACGCACGTCAAGATTAACACTTTCGGATTGTGTCAGGACTGTGCCGGCACCGGATGCCAGAAGGGTACCCAGCCGACTCAATGCCCCGACTGCCATGGACAGGGATACGCGCAGCGCGTGGTGCGTACCATGCTCGGCCAGATGATGACTACCGCGCCTTGCGAACGCTGCGAGGGACACGGAACCATCATTGAGAAGCCATGCCCGTCCTGTATGGGCCATGGTCGCATCCGCGTCACCCGCAATGTCGGCGTGGCCGTGCCGGCCGGTGTGGCCAACAACACCAGGCTACGTCTCGCCAATCAGGGCGAAGTCGGCGAAAACGGCGGCGTGGCGGGTGATCTGTACGTCGATATCCGTATCAAACCGGATGACACGTTCACCCGCGATAGCGACGATTTGCATTGCTGGATCAGAATACCAATGAGCTGGGCCGTTCTGGGCCATGAGATCGAGATCGACACTTTCGATGGAAAGCAGACACTGGATGTGCCCGCCGGCAGTCAACCAGACGATACTGTGACATTAAAGGATCTCGGTGTCACCCATCTTGATAACAAGAACGAGCGTGGCGATTTGGTGGCGCATATCATGGTGGAGATTCCGAAGAAGCTGTCGGACGACGAACGTGACCTGATTGAGCGGTTCGGCGAGTTGCATGATGCAGATGCCCAGCATGTATCCGTGAACTCCCGTCCGGCCTCCGGATCGAAGAAGGGATTCTTCTCCAAGCTGAAGGACGCATTGCGCTGATTTGATATCGCAGCGGTATGACATCGCTTCGATGGAAGAAGGCCTGTGTCCCGAGGAGATTCGCCTTGGAACACAGGCCTTCTTCCATAGTCACGGAAATTTACCCGCTATTTGAGCAGCGACCTGCACATGGCGCGGTATTGGCTCACATAGCCGCCGCCGAAGAACACGCAGTGGCCTGCGATGGGGTAGAGCTGCCACAATGTGATACGATCCCGCCATCCGGCCTTGAGCGGATGGACGGATTGATAGCCTTCGAGAATGTCCGTCAGGTAAGACATACCGAACAGGTCAAGCATGGCAAGATCCTCCTCACGGTGTCCGCCGTGCGCGGCCGGATCAATAAGGACGGCTTCGACATTGCCGGAATCCGCGGTCCACATGACATTGCCGCTCCAAAGGTCGCCATGCACTCGTGCCGGCTTGTCATTGGCGGCCTTGCCAAGGATGTCGGGCAATGCGTCGATGACGGCTTCCGTCAGTTCCATATCGTAATCGGTCAACTCTCGACGTTTCATGCCCAGGCGAACCATCGGACGGAGTCTGCCATCGGCCAAATAGGTGGCGACATCGTCCCAGTCGCCGGTATCCATCGGAACCGGATCCTGCAGCGGGCCGAAATAGCAGGTGCCTTCGTATCCGTCCGGAGCGGATCCGAAATGGTCGGCGCCGGCGTCATGCATGTGGGCAAGAGCCGCACCGAAATCACGGGCTGCCTGGATGGTCGGTCCGCAGGCGTTCACGCGTTCGATGTCGAGGTAGTCCTTGCCCCAGTCGTACACATCGACTACGCGCGGGCCGCCTTGGGAATGCGCCGAGCCAAGCCATTGAAGGCCTCGGCCTTCGCATTCGAAGAACCCTTCCGGACTGAACGCCCTGCTTTTACGGTATTTGCCCATGATGACGAAACTTCCTTCCATACCGGGACACAACAGATCTGGCTCCATTGTGTGTATGGTTTGGGACAACCCCGCCGGACGTTTTCAAAAACTAGACCCCACTCGCTACTCTTGGTCACGGAAAAGCAGACGAAACCTATTTCCTACGATTAAAAGAGGGTTCATGAATTTCTTCCAAGCGATTTTCCTTGGCCTGGTCCAAGCGCTGACCGAATACCTGCCAGTGTCCTCCAGCGCGCATATCCGCATCATCGGCGATCTGATGTTGGGCTCCGATCCGGGCGCCGCATTCACCGCCATCATCCAGATCGGCACCGAGCTTGCCGTGATCCTGTATTTCCGTCATGACATCATTCGTATTCTTGGCGCATGGTTCGGCTCCCTGTTCGGCAAGGATGGCAAGGACTTCAAAAGCCGTATGGGCGCCCATAACCGTGACACGCAGATGGGTTGGTTCATCATCATCGGCACACTGCCTATTCTGATTGCCGGCCTGCTGTTCAAGGATGCCATCGAAAGCACGTTGCGTAATCTGTGGATCACCGTCACCGTATTGATTGTCTTCGGTATTCTGCTGTGGGTGGTCGACGCCCGGGCCAAGCAGGTCAAGACCATGGAGGAGATGACCTGGAAGGACGCACTGATCTTCGGCATCGGCCAGATGCTGGCGTTGATTCCTGGCGTCTCTCGTTCCGGCGGCACCATCACCTTCGGTCGCGCAATGGGTTATACCCGTGAGGCCGCGGTGCGTGTGAGCTTCCTGATGGCTATTCCTGCCGTGTTCGGAGCGGGTATCCTTGAAGCCGTCTCCGCCGTCAAGGATGTGGCGGCTGGCGATGCGGGCATGTTCCCCGGTTGGGGCGCCACCATTGCGGCGACCATTGTGGCGTTCGTGGTCGGCTATGTGGTGATTATCGGCTTCCTGAAGTTCGTGTCCACATTCTCCTATAAGGCGTTCGCCATCTACCGTATCGCGTTGGCCGTCGTCGTGGCGTTGCTGCTGATCTGCGGCGTGCTGTCTCCAATGGAGGCCACCGCAGCCGCGTGACGTAGATCCGGCAACCATATCTAGAAAATCCCGGTCGTATGAATCGACCGGGATTTCTTGTATTCGGATAAATTCGTAGTCCGGTCAGACACCGTCGCGTAGGAAGGATTCCGCCTCACGGATTAGCTCCTCGCATGCCGGCATGCCATTCGACGCGATTCGTTTCGCCTGCGCGTCCAGATCGTAATCACGCTCCAGGCGTGCAAGATAGTCACCGGTATGCGTGCTCGCCACCAACTCGTCAGCCTGCGCACGCCATTGCGCGGCTTTTCTAATCAGATCGCTCTCGGCAAGAGGGTAGCCGATCGTCACGGACAAGGCACGCAGAAGCTCCAGCGTGCCCTGCATGCATTCGGCATTGGCGCTGTAGTGCGGCACGGACACCCACATGGACATCGTGGAAAGACCGGCTTCGGAGGCAAAGGCGTCAAGGATGTTGGGAATGCCGACCGGCCCATTGTATTCCCTGTCGGATTCGCATTCGCAACCGCTTTTGGAGATGTCCAGCGGCAGTGGCCTTGTGTGCGGGCATTCGTCGAACATGGCTCCAAGCGTGATGACATCGTTGACGCCATAATCCTCGGCGATGTGCAGCGTTTGCGTGCAGTATTCCTTCCAACGGTAATTGGGTTCCGGCGCGATCTGGGCAAGCAGATGCAGCACGGGGGAGACCGCGATGTCATAGAACGTGGTCCTAGGCCAGATAATGCGTTTGCGTCCCTGCACGGAGCAGATCATGGGACGTGCCACCTGATAATCGTAGAAATCCTCGTTGTCGATGTGACGTACTTCCTGTGATTCGTACCGTGACACCAGGTGCCTGATGACGTTCGTCGCAGCCTGGCTCGCATCGTTCCATCCTTCGAACGCGGCGACCAGCAAGGTCTTCGGCGTTGCATTCTCCTCACACATGTTTTCAATGTATACCGGAAACGGGTGGTGCGCCACACGCTTCAGCCACTGGTGAATGACATCATGAGCAAGCGCGACACGCGGACTTGCAAAATGCGTGGATGCGGTTATAGTAAATACTCGTGCTCAGGCAGTGAAAAGCCTAAGACATGCGGACATAGCTTAGTTGGTAAAGCGCAACCTTGCCAAGGTTGAGACCGCGGGTTCGAGTCCCGTTGTCCGCTCTAGGTCCCGATTGATTATCGACCTTCATGGTGGGTTAGCCAAGCGGTTAGGCAGCGGCCTGCAAAGCCGTATAGACGAGTTCGACTCTCGTACCCACCTCTCTTCATGCGAGATTTCGATTCCGCATGATATGACAACCCGGGCGGTTGGCGCAGAGGTAGCGCACTTCCCTGACACGGAAGGGGTCACAAGTTCGAATCTTGTATCGCCCACTGGAGCGTTGCTCCATATAAATCAATATCGGGTGATTGGCGCAGCGGCTAGCGCACTTCCTTCACACGGAAGGGGTCATAGGTTCGATTCCTATATCACCCACAGTTGTTTCATCCCGGTTCTGCCGGGTTTTTGTTTATTTGCCGTTCTTTACTTTTCCTCTGCGTAATAACGTCGTCCGCAACGATGTTCTCGACGGCTTTCCATCTTTGATTCCCATGATTTGGCAATCGCAATACAAGAAAACCCGATGAAAATGCAAAGAAACAGATAAGTGGGACACGACTTTTAATAAGTGCATTTATAAAATGCTTATCGTAAACAGAAAAACAAACAAGACGCAGGGGCGTCACAGCATAACAATAAGAAAAGGAAACTCCATGAATAAGAACAAGCTCTTCTCCGCAATCGTCCGTGGATTCGAAATGAGCGGCATCAGCGCCCTATCCTCGGTAGCCGGATCCGCTTCGGTCAACGACGCATTGCAGGAAATCATCGAGACGCGCCGCTGAGATACTAAGGATTCCAGAAAAATCCTTCTTGAAAATCGCCCGGAACGTTCCCCAGATACGACATTCCGGGCGATTTCCTTGTATATCGCCTCCCCAGGTGGACTACAATGGCATAACGTGAATAACGAAGCATTGAATCTGAACCAGCCAGTCAGGGACATGGGTCCCAACGAATTGAGGGCATACGCCAAACTGGGGCAGAAGCAGCATGACGAGGCGAACCGCGAGCTCGAGAGACGATGGCGCAGCTATGACGACATGCTGCCGAAAGACGACTTCGTATCCTTCATAGACAAGAAGTGACGGCACATACCGTTCACCGTGTATGATCCGTGACCATGCCGGTCTCAATACCGGCCATTTGCAAAGGCAAAGAGTAGAATGGCGACTATGACTGATCCGATTCCAAGCGCAGGCGAAACGACCATCATCGGTCTTCCTGCAATCACTGTACCGGTTACCTCCACCGGAGACCGTCCTCTGACCAAAGAGGATCTCGACACCATCATGCGCCTTGACGATGGTACGGCGCTGCTTATTTCCACCAGGGGAGCGGTATCCGGTTCGCGTTATCTCCTCGACGAAGACGAGATCACCGTGGGTCGTGACCCAAGTTCCGACATCCTGCTGGACGACTCCACCGTCTCCCGTACGCATGCGGTGTTCCGCCGTGTCAACGGCAATTATTCCGTCATCGACGCGGGTAGCCTGAATGGCACATATGTGAACCGGCAGCGCGTGAACAGCCAGGAGCTGAAGAACGGCGACGAGATCATTCTGGGCAAGTTCCGGCTTGTCTACTTCACCAATAAGGCCATCGTCGCTTGATGACTGCGCCCACATGCGCGTCACAGCTACGACGATGACGTGTCATCGATTTTAAAATCGCTCGTGTCTCGGCAAGAATGCGACACGGGCGATTTATCATATTCGGCATGGAATGGCGATTGATACGATATTATCCGGGAATGGTCGGATAATATGCAGGGGGAGTAACACATGCTTGATATTCTGCCAGCGTTGCTGTGGGTAATAGCAGCCGTCATCGCAGTGAACATATGTTCGATTACCGCAATCCGAGGAAGATTTTTCTCAAAAGATCATCGCGACGTGTATCCGGTACGCTGGTCGATCGTCGCCTTGCATTTCACGTCATTGATTTTCGGCGCGTTGCCATATCCGATATACGAGATGTTCAAAAACGGTTTCTCCGGTAGATTCCAGCGTTTCTATGAACATGTAGGTTGGCCGTCAGCAGTGCTGATGATTGCGCTGATCGCAGCCGAACTGGTGTTCATGTATCTGCAGGCGCGCAATGGAATGCATGGCGAGATGGAACGCAAACTCAGCCAGGCGGCGGGAGAATAAACCATCGAGAATCAACCCACCAGGCAACGATTCATACCTTCCGGCAGGTGCCTGCATGTGGGAAGAGGAGTATTGGGCGATGTTTCCGATATTCCTCTTCTGACATAACGTACATTATCGGTGATACGGAAATTCGACGTTTTGGTCTGACTCTCCGTAAGCTTGAAAAATTGATCCGTGAATATTATTTCGGCATGAAATTTAGGCGTGCTCTTGTATGGTCACGCGGATTGCGTAAGCTTATCGGCCTTGGCGAGGAACTCACGGACGAGGAACTCGCAGCGCAGACTTTTGCCGAAGAAAAAGACTACGTGTTTACCATTTGGAATTGGGCAGCAAAGATTACGCGCCCTGAATCCGAACATATCGCCTATGATCTGCTGATTCTGTGCAACATGACTCATGCTGACCGCAAGGAATTGACTTTGTTTTTGCGCGTGCATGACATTCGGTATTCTTTCGGTCTCCCTGACGACTGTCCGGCGAAGACTGTCAAACACCATTACAAAAACTAGTGAAAGGATCCATCATGCCCGATTTTCTGAAGTTGCCGCCTTGGACGAATTGCATACCGCTTTATCTGCGTGGCAATTGGTGGCTGTGTAGCGCTGACGTTGCCGTTGTGCTCGGCATCGCGATTGGTTCCGTCTCTGCTCGTCATTCCAGCGGTGTTACGCTCAATCATTGCCGATCTATCTGTTTCCACGGCCTTCGCTTGTGGCTCGCAGATGACGTTAACGAGATTTACCGTCAACGTTTTAAACGTTGTATGACCCGTTGCCACAACTTTTGAACATTGGCCGTAAGTGTTGTATTGCGCTCCCATAAACACTTATGAATTTTTAGTTAGGGGGCGTGTCGCGCTTGAATATCCTGTCCGTTCGGGTAGTATAGAAACTGTCCAAACGGATAGTGAAAAGAGATAGACATGATAACCCCCGAAACCATCGAGTACATTGACCCCCTAATCATGCAGACCGTGGCCGGCCGGCTCTGGGTCGCCACCTGCGACATCTGCGGACGCTGCCGCTCCGACTTCGACCGCGACGCGCTCGACCGCGACTTGCACACGGCCGGCTGGGATCTCTTCGACCCTGATTGCATCATGTGTCCCGACTGCCGCGACATGGCGACGGCTTGGCAGGACTGACCGCAGACCGGCCGGCCGCTCCGGTGGCCGGCCATCATGAAAGTACCTTACCTGTATTGTGATTTCCGCGAAGTTATGCTCATTTGTCCTGACTGCGTGACGCCTGACGACTGCTTGAGCGACAGAATCGTCTGAGCGATACAATGGAACGGCACTAGTGAAAGGATCATGCATGGTGGACACGTTACAGTCGCTCCGTAAGGCTCACGGCTTGACGCTCATGGAATTGTCACGGTTGACTGGAATTTCAGACGGTCGCTTGAGCAATTGGGAAGCTTGGCATAGAGTCCCGCGTAGCAAATCGGCTCGTGATCCACAGTTAATGTCGGTCAAGTCCGCACGGCTTTTAGCTGACGCGCTCGGCGTGAGCTTGGACGTCTTGGTCAATGCACTGTGTATCGATGACGTTAATGAATAGCAAACGAAAATCGCTTGCGATTTTCGCGCGCTAGCAGTTGTTTGGCCGACATTTTTAAAATGTCGGTGGGGTGTGGGGTGAAACCCCACTTGCAACATTGTTTCATTTGCACGGCTGTTTCAGTTTTTTACGGTGGAATACTCCTTTTTATGGCGGTATTCCGCCGTTTTGTGTTTTCCACCGGTTGCGGTGGTGCTATTTCTCTCCGATTGATTCACAATGGCAATGATGTTAGGTCATTTAGGTATTGAATGGAAAGAGGTAAAAATGGCCGTTGTGTCCGAAGCAAGTTTCATTTTCGACGGCACTGTGCGTCGTACGTGGTTCGAGCAGTCGCAGCAGGGCGGCGAATATTTGCGTGCGCAGGTCGAAAACATGGACGGTATCAGCGACATTTCCTTTAGCGCTGATGACACGAAAATCATGCGTGATCGCGTCGAACCTGGCGAACACGTCGCATGGATTATAAGGCCGCGCGTCTATTCCGGCTTGTCCTCTAAAACGAATAGGCCGTATGGCATTTTGAGCCTGTTCTTTCTTCGCCCCGCAGCGGCGACGGCCTGAGATGGCGGCGCGACATGGAGACTTTCACTTTCGGTGGTGACGAATGGCAGATAATCGGCGCGTTTCTGACGCTTCTGATGTTCACGGCGGGCTTCTTGATGTTCGGTGGCCGCTGATGGACGGTCTTATTTCTTGTGGCTCCTGTGTCGCTTTCCTGATTTTCACCGAAGCGGCGGTGAATCTCTTCCGTCGCATTATCGGAGCCGGTGCGAGATGACGGGTGCTGACTTCCTCGTCGTCTCATGGCTGACCGGCCTGTTTTTAGGTTTTATTCGTTCGATTTTCAAGCAAAGGGGGTGAAAAGAATGAACGGACTCGTTGCTCTTGCCACTGATGGCGTTGTGTCTCCTACTCTGTCGGACACGTTCACCAAGATTGTTGGTGACCTTGGTTCCCAGTTTGCGGGCGCTGTGCCGACTGTGGCCACCACTGCCGGCGTGATCGTGGCTATCATGATCGGCGTTCCGCTGGTCGTCAAGCTTTTCCGTCGTCTCGTCGGCTGACGCTTGACCCTCTCCCCCACACCGGAAAATTTCGCTTGTGGGTCTTCTCTCCCACGGTCGGCGGATTACATGCGTGTTCTCCGCTGACCGTGTGTTAAACTTGGGTATTGCCCTTGGGCTGCGGTCTTAATACTCTTTTCACTAGCGCAGTTCAAGGGCTTTTATTTTTGCGTGAGGGTGCGCCATGAACCGCTCTTTTTCCTACCGGCCGATTTTCGATTTCCGCCGATTCCCGCTCAAGGCTTGCGTGTTTGCGATTCTCGCCATCTTGGTGGCGACTTGGCCGTGCATGGCGTCCGCTAATCCCGTCATTTTCACGGACGGTTTGACCAAACAGCAGCGCGAATATTATGACAATGGCGGCTATGCCAATGATGTTTATCAGTCACGGCAGATAGGCCAAGAGGATTACGTTAAAACCTTGATGAATGAGGATTACGTAAAGGCTTGTAACAAGAACAGTAATCCCGCCACATCGAAAAGTACGACGTTTGATGAAGCTCTTAAAACCGGCAAAACGACATATTATGACTCGCATGCCGGTAAATTCCAGCGGGTCAGCGATCAACAGAAATTCGTGAGCGGTGGCAACCTCAAGGCCAAGGATATCGCAAAGGTCGGCCGCTACAACAGCACGTCGTCCAGCATTGCCGAGAAAATCAAAAAGGGCGGCAAAGCGTCCAGTATTCTTGCCGCGTCGAAAAACAGCGGTAAAGGTCTTATTTCCAAGGTTTTTGGCGTCGGCGGGAAACTTATAGCCGGTGCCGGCAAGTTTCTAGGCACCGTGGCCGGTATTACTATGGTGCGCGATCTGACCAATGGCGTTATCAGTTTTTTCGATTCGGATCGCTTTGATGAATGCATGGCGTCCAGCGATATTATGCAGCAGATCAGCGGCATGGCTGACTACTGTTCCGAGATTTCGACGATTCCGCAGGGTTTGCCGAATGACGTTGATTTGTCCGATTTGCCTTGCTTTTCTTTCGAGGCTTTTTCTGTTTGCCTGACGAGATACCATCAGATTTCGCAAGGCGCCAATTATTCGTCTCTGCCGGTGTTCGAGTATACCGTCACATCGAAAGTTGACAAAAATCTTGGGTCTTTTACGCAGCTGCTTTTCCATTTCGACTCGGGCAACGACTTCGACGTTAACAACGTCCTATTGGACACGTACAATGATTCTATAATCAAACTTGGTCAATATTCTGAAGGCTATAAGTCTTTCATCCCATATCTTGATTCCGTTTCTGTCGGTCAACAAATTTTTGTCCGCATTGCTTTCCATCAATTCACTAGATACTCAGATGATCAGAAGCATTATAATAACGAATTCAATGACGCCTTATCCGCTATCCTCTCAGGCAATTGGACGTATGTTTGTCCTGCCTTTGGCCTTAATACGTGTATGTCTAATAGTAATTTTAAATGGATTGACAAAAACGGCAACGAGACGGACGAACGGCCGAAACATGATGATCTGACGAAAAAAGTCGGCACGCCTGATCCGGTTACCACCACCGTTGACGGTTCCGACGGCAAACAATACACGGCCACGAATACCGACACTGATCGCGGCACTATCCCCAGTCCGACATTGCCGGCCGGCGTCTCCCCCGTCTCCGTAACGGTCACGTCTAAAGGGTCGGACGGCTCGACGCACACGATTATTCCGAAAACCAATGTGACTGATCCGAAGACACCGGAAGTCACCGGCACACTTGACCTTATCGATACCGCTACCGGCAACAGTTGCTATGGCGAGGGCTACGCCTGTGCCGATTGGCCGACCAAGGTCAAAGAAGCCACGAAGAAAGAGGTCAATACTGACAACAAGGAAACCACTAAGACGGTTTCCGACATGCCTTTTAAGTGCGTCTGGGCCGGTGATGACGGATCTACGAAGGAATTGCCGATTGGTGAATGCACGGTTTTGCGTAAGCAATGGCAGCCGAAGCACACCAAGGACGGCACCACGGCCGTTGACCCCACCGACCCTGATACAAAAATTGATGATCCTATCGATAATCCGCAACCGTCCGACCGACCGTCTTACACGGATTGTGTGAAAGAGGATATTAGTTGGAACCCTGTAACGTGGGTTTTCACGCCTGTGAAATGTGCGCTTGATTGGGCTTTCGTGCCGTCCAAGACGAACACCAAGACTCAAGGCGTTTTAGTGCGCCAAAAAGTTTCGACTACTTATATTGATTCGCTTATTGACGCTTTCAAGAGTGCTTTTCTTGGACGGCAGGAATTGACCGAAGCGCATTGCCTTGGCCCTGAATTCCATTTGGAGTTCATGGGCTACCAGCTCATCCCAAAGGGCAGTCACCCATTGTCGGTTTGTGAGGGTAGCGGCTTCGAGTTTCTGCCGGAGTTTTCCAAGGCCACATGTCTCGTGCTCGCCACAGCTGTTAGCTTCCTCACGCTCCGTAAGTGGATCGCTCAAGCAGTCCACTTCAACGATGATAAAAATACGGACATTGACAAGTAGGTAATGCCATGATTACTGATCTGCTTATGGAATTGGGGCCATTGTTCACCGGTCTCATGTGCGAGTTTTTTAACAGCGTCTTCGGCACGACCGCGCCGGCCTTCGCTTTGAATTGCGCTACCAAGCTGGGTTTAGTGCTCCAGACGGTCAGTAGCTGGGACGTGTGGATACCCTACGACGATTTGGCGAAATTTATGATCGGTTTGTCCGTTTCGTGGGTTGCTATTTGGATCTGGAAGGCCATAGTCAAGCTGATTAGTCATGTGCCGTTTGTCGGTGGCTCTGTCTGATTCGCCTGGATTATGCCGTTTAAAAAATTTTTTAAGGAAAGAAAATACGATGTTTGATTTTTCGGCAATTGTGAGAAAATACGACGGTTTCGCGGTTTTTCGTAAGGCGCGTGCCCGCGCCGAGAAAACCGCGAAAACGGATATTGTCAAACAATTCCATAAAGATAGACCGGCCGGTCGTGGCGCTAGAGCCATGTACGCCATTTCTGCATATGTCGGCTCCAATGGCAGCGGAAAAAACACTTTGCATGGTGCACGATACCTTGCCATCGCTCTATAGTGGTCGTGACATTTACACCACTGTCCCGTTGACTTTCCCTGACGGCACCACTCCCCCGAACGTCCACGTGCTCACTGAATGGTCGCAGATTCTCAACGCCAGACATGCTGATATTCTGCTTGACGAGGTTAGCGCCATTTGTAGCAGCCGTGATACAGAAGCGTTACCGCCACAAGTCGCTACACTCTTGCAGCAGCTTCGTAAAAATGACCTTGTGTTGCGGTGGACGGCTCCCAGCTGGCAGCGTGCCGACCGGATCTTGCGCGAAACAACCAAGATCATAACTATCTGCCACGGCCATTTTCCACACAAGGTGTCCGGCAGCCACTGGACGACTAACACGTTTTTCATTTTCCGCACCTTTGACGCTTCCGATTACACCGACTTTTCCAGCTTGCAGAGCACGGCTAAACGGTTGAAAAGCTTGCAAACCTCTTGTTTCCTGCTCAAACACCACATTGCGCGACTTTGCTACGACACACTCGGCCAAGTGCACACGATTGGTACCGTGCTTATGTCCGGCCGCTGCGCTGTCTGCGGTGGCCGTCGCCGTGTCCCTGAGTGCTCGTGTAGCGATTATAAAAAGTCGTCTAGGCGCGTATAATGTGTAACGAGTATTTCAAAGATTTAAGTTACGCAGTAGTAGCACATACACACACGTTCTAAATCTTTGCTAGTGAAAAGAGTTCAAAATGGTAGATTCCATCACCATACAGCCGGCCGGACACGACGACTACGCCGTCTCGCTGTCCACCGACTACGGCGCATTGACTGGATCTTTCACCACTTGCGGCTTGTACGCTCTCTCAATCCAGATTTTCGGCGTGCTTTCCAAGGATCATAATTTTCTCAATTCACTAGCCACTACGACACTTTCCATCGTTTCGGACGGTTTCACTTGGTCTTGCCCGCTCTGCGATCATGTCGTCCACCTGCCGGACGTGTGCAATTCCATCATCTTCCCCCGCACCGATTCCGCCACTCCCTTGACGGTCTGTCCTGGCTGCGGGCATATTGTCCGTTTGGACACTGCTGCGTATTGTGGAGGTGCCCAAAATGACTGAAAATAAGCCATTTGCCGGACGCGCAGCGGCCGGCCTTGATAGTATTGCAAATAATGCGGCCCCCACCGATTTGACGGCGGCTAAGAATGATTTTTGGCATGAATTTGAGCGCAAAAGGCGCTTCGTTGGCGAAAAATATCAGCAGCGCATGTATCTGCGCCGGCTCCTGCACGGTACGCGCTGCGCGTCATGCGGTCGTGTGGTCAATAAGGCTTCTGGCGTGAGTCTTTACTGGTCTGAGGAACATCAAGCGAGGTTTTCAGGCTTGCAGACTTGCGGCTCTGTGTGGTGCTGTCCGATTTGCAACGCTAAAATTCAGGCGCAACGTTATCAGGAACTCCGAAAAATGTTGGAATGGGCGCGTGATAACGGCTATAGCGTTGTGTTTGCCACGCATACCGTGCGCCATGATCGTAAACAATCATTGGAGCAAGTGCGTGACATGGCTGCCACAATTTGGCGCAAGTGCCGTAGCCATCAGCCGGTAAAAAAACTTTTTAAGCGTTATGGATCTAAAGGTTACGTGCGTGCGCAAGAAGTTACTTTTTCGGACGCAAACGGCTGGCACGTCCATTATCACGGCTATTACATTTTGCGTGGCAACCTCACGCAATCCGAAGTCGATAGCTTCGGCGCTGCTTATTCGGCTAATTGGGTCAAGACGGCCATCGATAACGGCTATAGCGCTCCTACCGAGGAAAATCAACGTTTCGAGCTTGTCCAGCTTGGCAACGATGACGATTTAACTAAAGCGGCGCAATACGTGACAATGACCAAAACTGCCGATTTGCGTTCTGCCGCTTCCGAGTTGACTAACTCGCAATCGAAATTCGGCAAAGTCATAGAGCACAACGACGGCACTGTGAATCTGCATATGAATTATTGGGATATGCTCCGCGCGTATACCGACCTCAAGCGTACCGCAGCTGCTCGCAAGAAAAACGGACGAATAAGCCGGAAAACCGTATCAACCTCAACGTACATTATCGGCGTTTTCGCCTGAGCTTGCCAAAGAGGGGTACACGTACGATGAAGTGCGTTCCCTTGCGAAACAGTATTACATGGCCACTAAGGGCTGTCGCGCCTTGGTCTGGTCTCGTAGTTTGCGTGATATGGCCGGACTCGGCCAGGAGCTGACCGACGAGGAACTCGCCGCCCAGGATTTCGCGAACGGCGCGGCGTACCGCTTGACAATTTTCGATTATGGTGCTCATGTCCAGCGGCGTGAATGGTTGATGCCGCTCATGTTCGCGCTCATGGATGCCACGCATGGCGATGTTCGGTGCCTGACCGATTTCCTTTCCTGGTTCCAAGTGCCTTTTAGGTTTTCTCCGAATCGCAACCATGCTGTAGCAATTGCGGGAATACGACCTGGCATTGAGATGGGCGGCTCCATCCTGGTCACGCGCCGATTACAAGCAGCTTATGACGCAATGTAAGGGTGTATAATGCCCCTATGTTCTTTGAATTTTGCTCGCTGCTGACGCTCCTTACATGCCTGTGCTTGCTCGCCGCGTCACTCTGGTATTGCGTCGACCAATGGCGGCACGGTGTCCACATGCGTAGTATCCTTCTCGGCTTGTTGTCTCTTCTCGTCTGCTTCATCCCCACGACAGCCTTCGCACGCGATTCCATGACCTTTGACAATCTCGCCTTCGCCTTCCTGCTGCTCGCGGTCTGGTGGTGCGGCATCGCGGATTACATGCGCCGCTTGGATCGCCGTAGACTCATGGTCGCGGGATTCGTCATCGCAGTCGCCTTTTTCCTGGTCTGCCTGCTGTTCTTCTTCATCGCCTTCGATACGCAGCACGATTCAATCTCAATCTCGTAACGAACATAACGTGCCGTACCGGATACATTATCGGCGTTTTGGGAATGGCGGAATTCCAAGGAAAACAAAGCCCCGATCATACGTTTCTGACATAACAGCCTTCCTGTATGATCAGGGCTTCACCATGTTCCGATGCATCATCTCCATACGGACTTCATCAGAATGCGTTCATAAAAACCCTAAGCGAAATATTCCTCGACGGCCCGCGCGAGCCCGTCAACGGAATCCAGAACACGGTATGCGCCATGGGCTTTGAGCTCACCAGGCTCCGCATACCCCCATCCGCAGCCCAGGCAATCAAGTCCGCATGCCTTAGCGCCATCCGCGTCGGTCCATCGATCGCCGACCATCAGAGCCTTGTCTCCGGCATTCTCATCGAAACCAATGTGCTGGAATGCCCAACGAATCACCTGGTCCTTGTCAAGACGCGAATTGTCCTTGCTGGCACCGTAGATGCCATCGACCATGGTGTCCAGATGGAAATGCTCGCAAATCGGAATGCACTGATACTGGGGCTTGCAGCTGGCGATCGCCAGATAATACCCGTCGGCGCGAAGTTTTGCGAGCTGTTCGGGAATGCCGGTATAAATCGTATTGTTCAGGCGACCCGGCACTTTCGCCCCGGGATTGTTCGGATCGTCGAACACGGCCTCATCGGCATAATATTTGCGGTAGATCCGCACGCCCTCGTCAAGTCTGTCATCCGGAATGCCGTTGCGCTGCAATGATTCGCTGATGGCCGGGCCGATGAAGCGATGCAGTTCGTCATCATCCGGAACCGGGTATCCCATTTCCATGAACGTCTTGACGACACACCCGATGATGCCTGGATCGGATTTCGTGAGCGTGCCATCAAGGTCAAGCAGAACGACTTTCTTCGGATGTTCGGACATGGGTTCGACCTTCTCCCTGATTTGTTCTTGTCGGAGCAGTATTGATAACGATTATGCCCGGTCGCAATGACCGGGCATTCGTTCAGGTGTTGTTCAGACGCAAGACACAGAAAAAACTCACTCGTAATCCGGAAACCATCCATCACGATGCATCTGGAGACGCTTCTCCAACAATGCTTTCAGCTCGTCTTCGGTACGACGCTCCATGAGCATGTCCCAATGGGTGCGCGTCGGTTTAGTGATCTCATCGGCTTCGCTGTCATCGTCGCCTTCACGGTGGGCGACGGCGCCACAGCGGCACTCCCATTCGTCAGGGAACTCAGCGCCCTCGGCGAATGGCAGAATCGTACGATGTCCCTTCGGGCATATGTATGCGACGTCGGTTCGCGCCGCGAAATCCACGTTGTCATCAGATTCCAGCGACTTTGCGCCAATGCTCATGCCTCGTAGGCTGCGCTCTGCCATATTGCCTTTGCCTCCTTGGATTATCTGCTCACTCTAAGCTACAGAACAGTTCGGACGTGTCGTTTATTCCCTAATTTTCCCGCTACGAAAGCATCCATGCGATCAGTCGACGCCGGAATAAGCGACAATGCCGCGATTGATGCTTTCGTAGGCCTGTTTGGCGATTGGGGCAAGCGTTTCGGCCCGTTTGCCCAGATACGGACCCGCTACGGCGATCTGCTGCAACACGTCGGCGAGGCGTTTGCAGCTACGCACGAAATCGCCGCCGGTCAGATCGGTTCCGTACAGCACTCGAGACAGGCTCTCCCCCTGCGCCCATTCGTAGACGACGTCGGTGATTCCGAAATCAAGCTGACGCATCTCATCAAGTGCATGGTCCTCGCACAACATGGCGATTGACGCATGCACGCCCTTGAGTTGTGCCGCGCAGACCGCCACATTGCCCTGGATTCCGCCTGGATAATGGCGAGGCTCTCCCCCGCCGCCCCTGCGAGGCTCATATATCAGAGACATGACGACGCTGGCCAATTCGGCCGCATCAAGGCCGTCGAACGCACCATCGTCAATCGCCTGGGCGAGCACCAGATCGAGCTCACTGTACAAGTGACGCAATAGCTGGCCTTGCTCGGTAAGCCGATAATCTACCTGGCTATCGGCGCTTTCTTTGGATCGCTGGAGGTATCCGAGTTCCTCGAGCACGTTGCAGATGCGGTCGAACTGACGTGCGACCGAACCCGTGCGCGAATCATACCGGTTACGCACCCGTTCCAATTCGCGCATCTCACGCGCCCAACGATGCCCCCATTTAAGATGCTGCTGAATATCGGGACACTTCCGACAAGGATGTTCGCGTTCCTCCTCACGCAATTTCGCTATGCGTCTGTCAAGAGTCTTGAACGCCTCTCCGCGCGCCTTTTGCGTGCGGAAAACCTCATGCTTGAATCTGCGACGCTCGTTCTTCTCCAAATCACTCAACCGCATGCGCAGGCGCATGAATTCCTTGAAATCGCCGAATTCGCAATCGAAGGCCTGCTCGTATCCGTCCAATGCCTTGCGGAGCGTCTCCATTTGCGCCTCAAGCTGCCATGCGGATTCATTGGCCTCCCACTGTGCGAACGAATGGTCGAGCGTGATGCGAGCAGTTTCGTAATCGCTGGAATTAAGCAGGTTCACCGCCATGTTGAAAGTCGGCTTGAAACTGGAATGCAACGGGTAGACACGCTTGCTGGACAGCGCGGCAGCGGTCGCCGGTATGAAGCCATGATGGTCCACGACCACCGCGTGTCCTATGGTGTCGATGCCCCGTCGACCCGCCCGGCCGGTCAACTGGGTAAACTCCCCCGGCGTCAAACCGACATGACCCGTGCCATCGAATTTCTCAAGCTTCTCCACCACCACACATCGTGCCGGCATATTGATACCCAAGGCAAGCGTTTCCGTGGCGAAGACGACTTTCACCAAACCTTCTTCGAACAATCGCTCGACGATTTGGCGGAAAAGCGCGACCATGCCGGCGTGGTGCGGCGCGAATCCCTCTTCAAGCGCGAAGCGGAACTGTGAGAAATGTAGTGCCTTCAGATCCTCCTGACTGAGCTGACCTTCGACCATCTCATCGACGATACGACGGATACGACGAACCTCGTCATCGGTGGTGAGTTCAAGACCGGCATTGATGCATTGCTCCACTGCCTGATCGCAGCCGTTGCGGGAGAAGATGAAATAAATGCCCGGCAGTACGCCAAGGAAATTCAGCTCGTCGACCACCGCCCATCTACGGGGGGTGTGCCGTTCCGGTTTGCGGGAATGGTCGTTCCATTTACCACCCTTGCCGCCTTTGCGCTTGTCCGGACGCTGTTCTCCCCTGCGTCTGGCCGCCTTGCGGTCCAGCTGGTCGAGCCTGTTCACTAACTGCGCGTTGAGTTTGTCGGTCTGGTTGCCGTTCGCGTCCCTCCTGTACAAATCAATCAGTTCAGGTTCGGTATGGTCGTCCGCTTGGACAAGCACATGCTGCTCCAACGGCACGGGACGTTTTTCGGACACCACCAGCGTGGTGTCACCTCGGACGGATTCAATCCATTTGGAGAAATCCTCAACGTTCGATACCGTCGCGGACAATCCAATGATCTTCACATTCTGCGGCAGGTGAATGATCACCTCCTCCCATACCGGGCCACGGAACCGGTCGGCGAGGTAGTGGACTTCATCGAGGATCACATAACGCAATGCCTCCAGTGTCATGGAGTGCTCATACAGCATGTTACGCAGGACCTCGGTGGTCATGACCACGATATCCGCTTCAGAGTTGATGGACGTGTCACCGGTAAGCAGACCTACCTTATCCGGTCCATATGTCTCCACCAGATCATGGTATTTCTGATTGCTCAAAGCCTTGATCGGCGTCGTGTAGAAAGCTTTGACGTTGCGTTCCTGTGCCAGATAGATGGCGAAATCGGCGACGACCGTCTTGCCAGCTCCGGTAGGCGCCGCGACAAGCACGTTGTCGCCGGCTTCCAACGCCTCGTTGGCTTTGATCTGGAAATCATCCAGTTCGAACGGCATGGATTTGGCGAATCTGGAAGCGACCGATCTGCTCTTGAACTGTGTCTGCTTGAAGGCCGCGTACCGTTGTGCCGGTGATGGTTCGGCTGCTGCTTTGCTTGTTTGCTTGTCGATACCGTTGTTGCCGCGACGGCGATGATGAGTCATGGTTCCTTTTCGAATCAGTCGTTGAAATGTTTCCACACGGCCCACTGCTGGGCGTGACGGGTGCGTTTCTCCCCTTGACGCCGAATGACTTCGGCATGGGCGTCGGCATAATGATCCATCACATCCTTAAGCGGTCGTGTGAAGAACGGTGCCGCGTCTTCCTCCACCTGTGGCAGCGGTTTGGACATGGCTTCAAAACGCTTGGACGCGCGTCCTCCGACTTTTGCGACGTTCTTGAAAGCCTGATAGCCGTGGATGCACGCGTACGCGCCGCCCGCGATCAATACCGCCAGCATGAACAGGACAAGTATCAGCCAAATCCACCAAGGCATAGGGCCTCCCGTCAATCTTCGCTCTCATGATCGCCGATGCTCAGCTCATGCTTCGCGCGGGCGATCATCATGGTACGCAGCGTCTCCGGCGCAACAGCCGTGATGTGACGCGCATGCGAGATACAGAATGCGACGTACCAGGAATCGGAGGAGACGATCAGATGGACCTTCTCGCCATCGCCACATTTTTCGACGGTGGCACCAGACAGACTGTCGATGAACGACAGGTCGTCCTGGTTTGTAATGAATACGGCCGGAGTGCCATTATCGAAGCTCCACTTACGCAGCTCGGATGCAGGAACGTCCGGAATGTCGACTTTTTCAGTCGGCTTGACCAACTCGGCATGTTCAATACGGGATATGCGCAGCACTTGCCAGATGCGCGGCTTGCCCGTGGCCTTGTTGATGGTCGTGTCCTTCTTGACGAACTTCGCCCTGTCCGCGGGAGCCGCGTTGAGCACATCCGTCCAGACCGCCACGTAATACACGCCCTCGTCGACGAAAATCTTGTCAGGCGCCACCAGTTTGCGTTGGATGCGTCCCGCGCCGTCCGTGTATTCCATGTCAAGCAGCATGTTCTTGGAGATGGCGCTTTTGACGATGGAGAAGTTTCTCGGCTCCATTTCGTAACCGGTGAGGCTCAGCCATGGCATATCCCCCGGCTTCACATGCTGACGCAAACGGCTATACAATGATTCCGCCTGTTCACGCAGTTTGTCTGGCAGCAGGGAGGAATGGGCGAGATAGCTCACCGATGCGGTCAACATGCTCAGATACTGCTGGGAGATTCCGGCAAGACGTTCGAGCCCAAGCGAATTCGTAGCGGAGACAATACCTTCGGCATCGAGCAGCGACCAATCAATGTCGAAGAACTGGCTTCCGGCCATTTCGCCGTCATCGGACACCGTGGTCAACGTATTGATGTCCTTATGGATGATGTTGACGAACTTCTTCAATTCGTCTTCGGACTTCGGCCTGCCGATGAAACGCTCGGCAAGCTCCTCCAGCGAGTATTCCTCCCCCATATGCGCGGACAGGAACAGCATCAAGCGCAGACGACGGTCGACTTCGCTGCCGGTCTGGAAAGCCGAATTCTTCTTCGGACGTCCCTTTCCTTCCTCGGCATCATCATCAGGACTGTTACGGTTGATTTCCGGGGAAACCACGGTGGAGCTGTCGGCGCCGGTGGATTCATCGGCTGGCAGGAACTGCGTGGCCGCATGCAGACGACGGTTGAACGCATCCACCGCCTCCGGAGGACTCACGATGGAGGCTCCCGGATGGGACAGCACGAACATGGCCAGATCGTCGGAATCGGTGTAGGCGACGTTCAGATGCTCGCCGTCGACATCCACCGTCGCGGCGAAACGCCGCTGATCCACCACTTTGACGAGTTCGTCTGGAATAGATTGCGTGCCAAGTCCCGGCGCGATGGAATCAAGCCCAAGCCCCGGAATCGGGGTCTGCGGCACGCGCGGCGCCGTACGGGAAGTGTGCTGGGGCTCATGCGCCGGTGCGGAGGAAATCGACATGGAGCGCGCAAGATAGTTCGCAGCTGCGAGAATCGGCAGATCACCGTCTCCGAACAGCAAACGCACGCGGGGCTCATCCCCCAATTGCAGACGATACGAAGCGAAATCCTGTCCCTCCGACTTGGAGGAATATTCAGGTTGCCTCGATTCGATGGCGATGCCCATGGCTGCCAGTTTGGCACGGTCACGCTGGAATTGCTTCGCGAAAGCCGCCTTCGCCGCTTGATCGGCAAGCTCGCCATATGAATCCGCGTAGGCCTTCACTCGTTGCGCGATCTGACGAGAGGTAAGCCATTGTGGGAAGGCTGAGGAGAGCACCGCCAACACATCAAGTTCGTGCTTGCCCCATTTGTCGGAAAAACGACGCCTACCGTTACTTCCCTCAGCCATTAGTCCTCACGTCTCGTTAACGTTTCGTTTTAAGTGCTTGGCCTCGTAAGCCGCACATACCATTCTATGATAGAGGTTTTTCGACCTGTTTGTGCCTATTTCACGAAAAAATATGGATTTTCGTGTTGCGCTACCCCCTTGGGTCAGACCCAATCATCTGGTTCCACACCTTGCGGACCGACATACTCGCCGTTCGGCACATAACTCGGCTCCCCCTGGTCTTTCAGGCATGCGTCGCTGAACAACATCACATCCCTGCCGAAAGTCCAATCGCCGTCGATCTCAACGGATTTCGCAGCGGCCAGGGACGGCACTCCGTAGGGGAAACGGACGTCGAAATCGTGAATGTTCTTGTAGTATCGCGCATCCAAATGGACGTCCGGGAAGATGTAATTGCCGTCCTCCATCTCGTATTGGTCCGTCAAATGGAATCGATCGGACCGCATGATGAACAGGTCGTCGGTGGTTTTGACCGGAAGGAACCGCATGCGATCCACGCATACGCAGGTCGCCCCGTCGAACAGGGACACTGCAGCGCCCATGGCGGTTTCCAGCTGGATGACCGGCTCACTGGACGGGTCGGTCGGATCGACGGTCTTCCTGTTCCGAATCACCGGCAATGGAAGCACACCGTCGTATGCGGCGAGTTTCGCTTTCAGCGCATCGATGCGCACCCAGATGCTGTTCGTATTGAAATACGGATGCTTGTCGATGTTCTGTGCATCATCCCTGTCGTCCGGATGAACCTGGCTCATCTCTCGAAGCATCAGACGCCCCGTGGCCTTGTCCCGCACGATATGGCCGCCCTTGCGGTCGGCCGGGGTGCGCCTGGCGACCTCGATCATGAATGGGGCGCCGGTGTTCTCGAAATGCTGGGCAAGTGTGCGCGAAGGACGCGCACCCAGGTTGTCGGAATTCGAAATGAACAGGTATTTGAAGCCGCGTGCTTCAAGCGAGTCGAGCAGACCGGATTCCCAGATGGTGGAGAACAGGTCGCCATGACCCGGCGGACACCATTCAAGATCGGGATTCGAGGGAAAGCTGACCGGCAGCCCCGTTTCTGCACTGATTTTCGGTTCCTGATGCTGGACGATCTCCATCGGTATGCCATCCTGATGGAATTTCTTATTGGATCGCAGCACCTTCATGGTGTCTTTGGAGGTGCGGAAGGAGTTCATCAGAGTGAGCGGCAGCTCGACGCCAAGTCGGGTACGGGCGGTAAGCACCTGCCCGATGATGATGTCGATGAAACGCATCTGACGCGCCTTGTGACGACGCACCGGCAACAGCGACTTGGCGCAGTCAAGCCCCATCGAAGTGCCCAGACCGCCGTTGAGCTTCAGGAAAGCCGTCTTGGCGAATGCGTCGATGGCCTTCTCGTGATTGATGGTCTCGTATACGTCGTGGAAGCTAGGGACGCTGGTCAGCGGCTCGACCTCGTTTTCGCGAATCCAGCTGCTGGCCTCTTCGTTACGCCAAACCTCATACAGACGCTTGAACTGGGCGATGGCCATATCAGTCATCCCGTGCTCTCTCATCTTCGCCGCCGAGAGATCGAATACGTCCTCTTCCGTCAATGTCATTCCCTTCCGTGCGGACGCGACTACGTGTTACATGATACGACATATCGTCTTGGATGGTTGGGTATTGCCCCGAATTCGCGATTTGCAATGCTGCGAATACTGCTTGCGCAAATCGAAAATCCCTTGGAATCAACAACCTTCCGATTGCGCGACACGATGCGTTTTGAAAAAACGAACTAAGTATGCTATGTTTCATTTTCGGTGCGTTTCACACCGTTCGGACCATAGCGCAGTTTGGTAGCGCACTTGACTGGGGGTCAAGGGGTCGCGGGTTCAAATCCCGCTGGTCCGACTGAAAAACCCCGTCATTCCGCCGTTCTCACGGCATCGGAATGGCGGGGTTTTCCGTACTCCAGGGGCGGTCAGGGGCGATGTACCGCGGATTCATTCCTTCGGGAATCAAAATCATCTTTATTCGCCGAGCAACCTACAGTGGCACCTCCTCCACCCCAATGACCTTCAGGCTGTAGAAATACTTGATGTTGTCCATACCGGTTCATTATGTGTCGCGGCGGGTCGTTCGCGAATCTTCCTCGCCCGACCTTGAGAAAAAACGCCAGGCGCATGGTTCGGATGTAAATGTGAGAGGCTCGCCGATGTAGGCTGGAGCCCATCGTAGGAATCATATAAGGAGAAGGACGTGGAAGCTCGACAAGACGGTGGCCGACGCAGACGCGCTGTACAAGGTGACAAACGGGAAGGTTCAGAACGAGAAGACCTGCAAAAGCCTGTCCAAGGCCGTCAAATCCCGCGACGCCGACGCGATTGCCGGGGCCGTGAGAGCCGTGAACGATCCAAAGGCGGCGAAGGAGAAGTCGGGCGCCGAGGCCAGGGCGAAGGCCGAACGTGAGGCCGCCGAACAGGCGACGGGTTCGACGAGCGGCTCCGCCGGCTCGTACGCGTCCGGTAGCCCCAGAACCTACTCCGGCAACTCCGGCTTCTACGGCACGAAGCGGAATTACGAACAGTTGAACACCACCCAGGCATCACGGCAGAACCAGCAACAGTCGACCGGCGCATGCCCCAACGGCGCGGTGTGCGGGGCGAAGCCGGACATGAACAGTCATTCCATACTTGAATGCCCACTTACCGGATCCTGCTCCGGCGGTTCGGACGAGGCCTATTACTGGTGATCGTTCCGCGCCGGGCCGCATAGCCTCCGCTCCGATATGAATTCCCGGAGAGGAAACGGAGCGGAAGATGAACGGAAGGGCAATACGGCCAATCACGACCGCACGAACGTCATATCGTCAAGCCTATGGCGGACAAGTCTACGAGTGACGTAAAAGATTGCGGAATGCGCCTATGGAAAACCAACACAGCCAAGAACTCCGAGTACACAGCCATGGCGGTTCGCTGGAATAGAAAATGTTTTATAGGCAAATATTTTTTATCTGCCATTCAGCGACATTTTCACAATGCATTGTTTGAGAATGCGACTCGCGTGCGACACTTCCGACACACAATGTTGATGTCATATGGCATAATAGTCATTTGGCAGCGGAACCTTGCGTTTGTGCTGCCGATCCCCCATGGTGTAATGGCAGCACACGGGTCTTTGGAACCCTTTGTCTTGGTTCGAGTCCAGGTGGGGGAGCCCACAGGGGAGGATTTCGCATACAAATGCGGAATCCTCTTTCATTTATAGATCATTAAAAAACGATTCGCAGGCAGCCGCAATCATTGTCGTCGGCTGCTGGACTGGATATTGAGGCATTGAATACTGTGGTGCCGGCTGGGCTTGCAACGGCATGGGCGCCGACGATTGCGGCGTTGCCGGATACGGTTGAGACGGCATCGGATATTGCGATTGAACCGACTGGTTTTGAGGAGGCATAGCAGCAGGGAATTGCGATGCCGGCGGATACTGTTGAGATGCCGGATATTGATTTGGCATAGGCTGCGCATACGGTTGCGCCGTAGGCATGGCCCGTCTGCCGGACGGCCGGTTTTTCAACGTCCAAGCTATACGGTCAAGCAGCAGATCCACGTCGCCCATGGCATATCCGCCCATATACGTGGAGGCGAAGGAATGATGCTCGACCTCTTCGACGGACAGCCCATACCCGTTACGCAGAGTGTCGGCGCACTTCCCAAGGAACACGTCCACTTCCGCCACCTTGTATCCTTCCGCAAAATTCACTATCGGAAGTTTGATGGACTGAAGTTCCTCCACAGTAATCATCCCAGTTGGATAAATCATATTGGCACCCTCGTCTTCTCTCTTAAAAACAATATCAACATACTAGCGCTACAAAGAAGAAAAGAATTTAGTTGACATGCCACGAATACCGTCTGTGTCGGGCACCGCGGCGGTACGTCCATCGCTGAGCCCGCTAAGCGAATGGCGAGCCAACTCCATCTCCCTGAGGTATTTGACGGGCCATGGCAGGACACTGGGCAGGTACGTGCCTCTTATCCAGCACACGTTGCACATGTCGATGATCGCATCGTCGAACCGCTCCCCTTCCACCGTGAGGATCCTACGAAGAGGAACCATTCTGGACATCCGCTTGTTCAACCCGCTGTTCTGGTAGCCAATCGAATAAAGCGTCGAACCGTCCACATCCCTACTAACATTAATGCCAAGAAATTCAGAATAATGCCGTTCGGCAAACACTTTGCTTCGCGGATGCGCAGTCTTCTCCCCTCTGGACAGATCCGCCTCCTGCCTTGCCGTCCGAAGCTCCTTCATCAACCCGTCCACATCACCCGGCATGGCTTTCACTCCCGTATCGAGAATCACGGCAACGGACTCCGCCGGCGTTTGGATCACACATTCCACGCGACTCCCCTTATGGTCGACGTGCGTCATATCGTCCGCCTGACAAACCGTATCGCAAAAACCATCATATCGAAAGACGGCTGTCCGCTTCCACCGTAATACTCGAATCTCCCATCGCCACAAATATGCAAATACACATACCTGCCACCAAACGAACCGTCCGCACCCTTCCTGCCGTCCTCCTCCTCGCGCGGAACGGCAAAGAAATACCCATACACGGCCGCATCGTTCGCAAAACCCGCCGCCACCTCCTGCTTGATCCTCAGCTCATTCAACGCCGTCGCCATAACCGACCTGCGCATCGAATCGCTTCGCTTCCCGTCCACAACCAACCACGTTTCCGCAGTCACACATTGGGTCGCAACACTTCTGCCGATCCCCCGGTACGGATCCTGCATACCCTGCGCATCCCCCGCATCACCTTCCGACCTGACCTGCGCCTTGTAATGCTCGGCATCATGAATGACCACGATTCTGACATCCACCTTACCGCCCGACGGAACCCCTACGTCCTTCAACGTACCGCGCATGCCCTCGGCCTCGCGCTCGCATCCTTCCACGCAGGTCACGGCGACGTTCCCTTCCGGCATACGCAGGCTTTTGTCTTTGACGCTGATGGGGATGGACTTCGTTTCGGGGATGCCAAGCCATTCCAATCGTGCGAAAACCGAATACGATAGGTCGAACAGGCGCAGCGTCTTGTATAGGGAGTCGTTTTTCGTATCCTTGGTTTCCCTCGCGTCAAACGAAAGCACGTCGACCATATTGCGTTTCCGTTTGCCGTTACGGCTTTTCAGCAGGTACGAGTTTCCATCGTTGACGTTTTTGTCTTTGCGGCTCGCCCAGGAGATTCTTCCGTCATGCAGCACGTAACGTGGACGCGCCTCTTTCGGCCATGCCTTCGTGAAATGGATTGGCTACAATGTATTAGGCAGTCCGATGAGGGACGAATGACATGAGATTGGAGGCCGACGATGGCCGGCCCGAAGCATCCCCGCCACTACGACGAGGCGTTCAAACGGCAGATCGTGCAGTCGTGCGAGAGCGGCAAGCCATCCCGGGAGATCAGGGCCGAGTACGACATCGCGCGATCGACCCCGCAGCGCTGGGTCCAGGGCATCCGCAACAGCGGCTCCACCCGGGCCGCGGACAACCGCACGCCCGAGCGGAACGAGCCGGTCGAGCTGAGGAGGCGCAACAGGCAGTCGGAAATGGAGGTGGACGTTTCAGAACAAGCGGCGCCGGTATTCGCACGAAAGTAGCAGTGATACGGGCCAACGCCTCCCGTTATCCGATATCGGCGCAATGCAGAATACCGGGCGTTCCCCGCTCTACCTACTACTGGATGACCGGGCATCCCGAAGCCGAGCGGGTGGACCCGATCGCCGGCGACGTGCACGCGGTCCGGCGCGACAGCCATGAGCGTTACGGCGCCAGGAAGATCAAGGCCGCGCTGGAGCGGAGGGGCGTCACCGCCTCCAGAAGGCGCATCGTCGACATCATGAAACGGCGGGACATGACGAGCGCGTACGCGCGCAGACGGTTCAAACCGCGCAGGACACGGGCCGACGAGGCCGGACTCTCGAACCCGCTGGACCGCGAGCCCGACGGCTACGCCCCACGCACGCATCCGGCGAGCGACCTGACGTACGTGAGAGTCGGGGACGGATGGGCGTACGTGTGCCTGCTGGTCGACCTGGCGGACAGGGGCATCGCCGGCCATTCCGCCGGACGGACCAGGGACGCGGGCCTGGTGCTGGCCGCGTTCGCCGCCCTCGACCTCCCGCTGACGGATATTCAGGTGTTCCACACCGACCGGGGCGGCGAGTTCGACAACACGAGGATCGACGAGCTGCTTCGCGTGTTCGGCGTCAAGCGGTCGCTGTCGCGCAAGGGCGACCCCTGCGACAACGACGTGGTCGAGTCGACGAACAGGCTGTTGAAGAAGGAGCTCGTGTACCGGAACCACTGCACCACGATCGAGCGACTGAGGCGCGACCCCGACGACTACGTGTGGTGGTCCGACAACCAGCGGCTCCACTCCGCCCTCGGATACCGGAGTCCGAAGGAATTCACCGAACAGGGACTCGTCCTCTAAGAAACTGTCCAACACACCGTTGCCAATCCAGGCGCGCTGACCGGACTGGGCGAGAAGGTCGTCCGCCAGGCCATACGCCAGGGCGAGCTCATCGCCTGCTACGCCCATTCCTCGACCAAACGCATCCGCCGGCGCGACCTCGACGACTGGATCTCATCCCTGCCCGAACGGCCCCAATAGATGGCGGTCGGATACGACACGACCCCCGCACGGCTCCTTCGAGTCGTGCGGGGGTCGTGTCTTTTTCCGGCGTAAGTACACCTTAAGTACACCTAGCGCCTATACTGAACCCTAAAACCCAGTCGGCAGTAGGGCTCAGGGGTTCCGACTATCAGATGTGGAAGTACAGCTCGTACTCCAGCGGGGTCGGGGCCAGACGAGCCTGGTCAATCTCGCCACGCTTGATGCTGATCCAGGTGTCAATCAGGTCGTCGGTGAAGACGTCGCCTGCGGTGAGGAAGTCGTGATCTTCCTCAAGTGCGTCCATGGCTTCAGCCAGAGAGCTCGGAACCTGCTTGATGCCTGCGTGCTCTTCTGGCGGCAGCTCGTACAGATCCTTGTCGACCGGTGCCGGAGGCTCGATGTGGTTCAGGATGCCGTCCAAGCCAGCCATCAGCTGTGCGGAGAAGGCGAGGAACGGGTTGCAGGACGGATCCGGAGCGCGGAACTCGATACGCTTCGCAGCCGGGGAGGTGCCGGCCAGCGGAATACGGATGGCGGCGGAACGGTTACGAGCGGAGTAGACCAGGTTGACCGGCGCCTCGAAGCCCGGAACCAGACGGTGGTAGGAGTTCAGGGACGGGTTGGTGAAGGCCAGCACAGAGGAGGAGTGCTTAATCAGGCCGCCGATGTACCAGCGGGCGAGGTCAGACAGACCACCGTAGTTCTTCTCGTCATAGAACAGCGGCTTGCCATCCTTCCACAGGGACTGGTGGCAGTGCATGCCGGTACCGTTGTCGCCTGCGATCGGCTTCGGCATGAAGGTCGCGGCCTTGCCTGCCAGAGCGGCGGTCTCGTGGACGACGTACTTGTACTTCATCAGGTCATCGCCTGCATGCTGCAGGGAGTTGAAGCGGTAGTTGATCTCCTGCTGTCCGGCGCCGGCCACCTCGTGGTGGGAGCGCTCAAGGATCAGGCCGACCTTCTGCAGGTTGGCGACCATGTCGTCACGCAGATCCTGAGTGTGGTCGATCGGAGGAACCGGGAAGTAACCCTTCTTGACACGGTTCTTGAACGCGATGTTCGGAGTGCCGTCGTCTTCGGTGTCGATGCCGGAGTTCCACGGAGCCTCGATGGAGTCCACCTCGTAGAAGGAACGCTGCATGGAGTTCTCGAAGCGCACCTTGTCGAAGATGAAGAACTCGGCTTCCGGAGCGAAGGAAGCGGTGTCGGCGATGCCGGTGGACTTCAGGTAGGCCTCAGCCTTGCCTGCGACCTGACGCGGATCGCGGGAGTACGGCTCGTCGGTCAGCGGATCGACGATGGAGAAGGCCACGTCAAGGGTCTTGTGCTTGCGGAACGGATCGATGAATGCGGTGGAAACATCCGGCACCAGCTTCATGTCGGACTCGTTGATGGCCTGGAAGCCTTCCACGGAAGAACCATCGAACGGCATGCCGTCGGTGAAGGCATCCTTCAGGAATTCGCTTGCCGGCACGGTGAAGTGCTGCTGAACACCGATCAGATCGGTGAAGCGAACGGAGACATATTCAATGCCTTCCTTGTTGATAAGGGCCTCAGCATCAGCCTTGGTTTCAAGTGCAGTCACGGGACCGCTCCTTTCGAATAAGTTGCTTACAGGCTCTTAGTCTATGGCCGCTCGTTTCGCTCACTCGCCACTTGGGTTACGAGAATGTTTCGTAATGACATGTTCGAAGGACGATTTCGCGGAAAAACGGGTTTCGATTGTTACAAACGTTCGCATTGCATCTTCCGGGGTAATGCAATCGGCGTTCAATTAGTGGACATGGACGCGCGTCAAATATGGGAAAGCTCCGATCGCATGACACGATCGGAGCTTTCCCATAACAAGAAGGCGTGATTTCGCTCTGTCAGCGGCCGCGCATCGCGCGACGGCTGATACGCTGCGGATGCATGGGGTCGACGCCCTTCGGCACGCTCATGCCGTTCTTCAGCTGCAAAGTGCGCAGACGCTCGTTAAGCACGGTGAGCTCGGTCTTGGTGAGCACAAAGCGTGTCTTCGGATGGATGGCGGCCATCAGCTTGTTCTTGTGATGGGTAGGCTCATAGCTCTTGAACTTGAGCAGAACCTTGCGCACGTCCTTGAGGCGGGTCTGGTTCTCACCGGTGCCGACATACATGCGATAGACCGGAATATCGGAACCGGCAGTCACGCCCTTGATACGCTGCTCCTGACGATCCATGGCGCGCTTGACGCGGCCGTATTCGCCTTCACCCAGCAGATAGATGCCGTTATAGCCAGTACCGCGCCAAATGGCGTCCTTGGTCTTCGGATCGACCCACACCGGCTCCTGGGGGAAATTGAATCCAGCCTTGCTAATGTTGCCAAGCACACTGATGGCGGCGCCTGGCCGGCCTTCAATCTTGGCGTAACCGACTTTGTCGGCACGCCTGGTGAGCATCATGGTGGCGAACAGCAAACCCAGCATGATGGCGAGAATCATCGAGGTAATCCAGCCAATCACATGCCACTTGAACACGATGCCGAGCACGATGAACACGACGATCGGAGCCACGAACACGCCACCGACCAGCCATGGAAGAGCCTTGTCTTCCGCATGGGTGTACTTGAAGATCTGGATGATCTGCTTAATGGTGCTCTGCTTCTTCTTTTTCTCTTCTTTACCTGCCATCGACTTCCTCACTTGGCTCAACGGTTACACACACTGGACAAGTAGTCTATCAGGAACCATGCCATTAGGTGTGCCATGTATCAACGGGTATGCAAAGGCCTGCCGTCCGCCTTGAGCAGAGCCTCGCCAAGCGTCTCGCTGAATGTGGGATGCGGGTGAATCAACCGTGACGCCTCTGCAAGTGGCACCCGATTGCCGACCAACTGCTCGGCCTCCGCGATGAGATCGCTTGCTATCGGACTGACGATATGCACGCCAAGCACAACTCGCCTGCCTGGATCATCGGCGAATTCGCCACTGACAATAGTCATCGATCCGCCTTCACCGCTCATCAGCATGCGCGCGTTGGACAGCATCGGGTATGCCGTCTCCTTCGGCTCAACCACGTCTTCGCGCGCTTTTGCCTGGTCGAGCGTCAATCCGACGCTTGCTGCTTCGGGGAAAGAGAACACCACCTGTGGCACGGTGTCGTCAATCACGGGTTTTGGATCGGCTCCGGCGATTTTCTCAGCGATGGTGATGCCTTGTTCAAAGGCGCGGTGGGCCAGCGCATGACCTGGAGTGATGTCTCCCAGCGCCCACACGCCATCAAGGTTCGTCCGTCCGTATCCGTCGACAGTCACGTATCCTCGTTCGTCGAGCTTCAGGCCACTGGAGCGGAACCAGTCGGCGTCGGTATTGGGCACACGTCCGATGGCGGCAAGCACCACTTCGCCGTAAGCGGTGCGGTCCTCATCGGAATCGCCCTGCCGATAGTGCACAGTGGCCCCTAGGTTCGCGCCAGTGTCGACACGGTCCACCGCGGTGCGTGCGATCACGTTCACTCCCCTGCGTTTCAGCTCACGTGTCAGCGTCATCGAAGCACGGCGTTCCCATGTGGACAGCACGCGGTCCTTACGAATCAGCAGTGTCACTTCGCAACCGGCGGCATTCCACAGCGACGCGAATTCCAATGCCACCGCACCCGCACCGATAATCACCGCGCTGGAAGGCAAGGTATTCAGCTCCAACGCCTGGGTGGAATCGATCAGCGCGCCGGCGAACGAATTTCCAGGCAACGCAAGCGGACGCGATCCGGTTGCCAGCACGACGTCGTCAGCATCGATCGCAAGTTCCGTTTCAACCGGTTCGAACACGCCGGCTTCCACGGACCGCGATACCTGCGTCTCCCCCTCAGCCGGCGTGACACGTACTGTATGCGCGTTCTGCAATGCCGCGCAACCGCGGAATACGGTGACGCCGCGATGCGCCAGCAGGCCCGTCAGCCCTTTCGTCATCGTTTCCACGGTGGAGACGCGGAAATCACGCAATCTGCCGAAATCGATGCTCTGCAGCGTGGCGTTGATGCCCATGCGTTCGGCGTTATGGATGGTTTCGACGCTATGCACGGCGGTCAACAATGCCTTCGATGGGATGCATCCGCGGTTGAGGCATGTGCCACCGAGCGTACCGTCACGTTCGATCAACGCCACCGATTTGCCGAGCTCCGCAGCACGCAGTGCCGTAGAGTAACCGCCGGGGCCGGCTCCGATGATAGCGATGTCGAAATGCTGTTGAACCATATTGAATCCCAATTCGTTCCTCATTGATTCGTTTGCACGCACGTGAAGTGAGCTTTTGTTCGATGCGAACAATCGTTTTCCATGGTAATGGAAAAGCCGTCAGTTGTTCGCTGACGGCTTGAAAAATCACCGGCGATTCTCGATACCGATCACTCCGGCCAGTGTCCACGCTTCGGGTAACGAGGCTTCGGAAGCCTCCAACGGCGAATCTGGATGGCACGGCTCCACGCATAGGAACCGGAACGCATGCCCTTGGCCACGGACTGCTCACCGAATTTCTCGATGAGTTTCTTCTTGAGCTTGTGCCACATGACCGCCACGTCGATAATCACGGCGAACAAGTAGACATACATGATCAGCATGAGCGGCAACGCCAATGCAGGCCACTTGTAGGTGACGACCATGGATCCGATCAGGATCACGAACGCGACCGGGATGAAGAACTCGCCCAGATTGAAGCGGGCATCGACGTAGTCACGGATGTAGATGCGCCACGGCAGACGTTCCGACTTCGGCATGTGGTTGATGTCGCCACTTTGCATGGCATCGTATTCGGCGTTCTCACGTTCGCGGATGCGGGCCTTGGCCGCCTTACGGCTGGCGTCGCGATCCTTGGGGACCAGCGGACGGAGATTCTGCGCCTGGGCGTCCTTGCGCTTCGGGGTTGGACGGCCCTTGCCGGAGGTCGGCTGTGCAGCCTTGCTCTCGACGTTCTCCTGCGCCGGCTCTTCCTTCTTGGTAAACAAACTCATGCCTATAGAGCGTAAGGTGACGTATCGACGCCCAACAAAGGTCACGACACCACCCCTGAAACCGGTTGGATGCGCCATGACAGCCGGATACAATGGTCACTCGTTACGGATATTCGACCGCGTCCATGACGCGCACATGTTGCATATAAGGAGTACCAGGATTATGGAAGATTCACGCACCGAGGAGATTCGTGCGCGCGTCGAAGCGGATTTCAGCCGCATCGTCGACGTGCTGAACAAGAAGATAGCATTGCAATCGATTTCCGCGAAAGGCATCACCGCGGATCATATGAGGCGTTCCGCCGAATTCGTTGCGGAGCAGCTGCGTGAGGTCGGCGTTGACGCCAAGGTCGCGCAATCACGCAATCCGGACGGCACGCCGGGCGCATGGGAGGTCATCGGCTCGAAAATCGTCGATGACAACGCGCCGACCGTGCTGTTGTATGCGCATCACGACGTGCAGCCGGTGCCCGATCCGAGCGCGTGGAACACCGATCCGTTCGTCGGCACTGAAATCGGTACGCGGCTGTACGGCCGTGGCTCCGCGGACGACGGCGGCGGAATCGCGATTCATTCCGGCGCGTTGAAGGCGTTGGGTGACGAGCTGAAAGTGAACATCAAGGTGTTCATCGAAGGCGAGGAAGAGATGGGCTCGCCGAGTTTCATCCCATTCATCGAAGACCACAGGGACGAATTCGATTCCGATGTAATCATTGTGGCCGATTCGGGCAATTGGTCCGCTGAGATTCCGTCGCTGACCACCTCGCTGCGCGGCAACACCGATATCGACGTGCATGTCAAGGCGCTGGAACATCCGGTGCATTCCGGCCAGTATGGCGGCCCGATTCTTGACGCGAACACGCTGGCAGCGATGCTGATCTCCTCCATGTATGACAAAAACGGCGATTTGGCGGTGCCCGGCATCGCCTCCGAAGAACCGGTCGGCGGCCTGCAGCGCGATATGGACGAGGCGACCGTGCGCGCGGATACGGGAACCGTCGAATCGTATCGTTTCGCCGGCACCGGCTCGTTGGCCTCTCGCCTGTGGACCAAGCCGAGCGTCACCGTCATCGGTTTCGACGCGCATCCTGTGGAGGGTTCCTTCAACGTCATCTCCCCCGAGACCACGTTCCGTCTGAGCCTGCGCACCGCGCCAAACCAGCGTCCGGAAGAGGCGCAGGACGCATTGGCCGCGTTCATGGTGGAGCATGCGCCGTTCGGCGCCGAAGTGTGGGTGGACAAGCTTGACAACGGCATGGGCTGGGCCATGGATCCGGATGCCGAGGCCACCAAGGATGCCATGGACGCCATGGAGAAGGCCTTCGGCGTGGCTCCGGTCAACAAGGGCGAGGGTGGTTCCATCCCGTTCATTCCGGAATTGCAGCGCATCTTCCCGAAGGCGCAGGTGCTGGTCACCGGTCCGGAGGATCCGAAGGCCAACGCGCATAGCCCGAACGAGTCCATCAGCCTGCCGGCGCTGAAGAACAACGTCATCACCGAAGCGCTGCTGCTCGACAAGCTCGCCAGATAGGCGCTTGCCGCGGACGGGATTTCTGATCCGCATTGACAAAAAACGCTTCCCGCGTCATTCTCATCAGGACATGCGCGGAAAGCGTTTTTTGCAATCAGCCTTCCAATCGTCAGCTGGATACGTTGCTGAACGCCCAATGCCAGTAGCCCGTGCAATACGCCGTGACCAATGCGATTGCCGGCACTGCGATGCAGATGGCATAGAACAGCCAGTCGACCGCATGCAGTTTCGATTCCCTCGCCTGGCTGCGCGGCGCGTCGGAACCGAATCCGCGGGCCTCCATGGCGGTGGCGAGTTTCGTGCCGCGTCTGATGGAGCCGACGAGCAGGCTGAACGCCTGTGAGAACACGCGTTTGATGGTGCTGCCGTCGCCAAGACCGCGCGAACGGCGCGAACGGCCGAGCGCTCGCCAATCGTCCTGCAGCAACGTGAACATGCGCATGCCGGCAAGCCCGCCATATACGAAGCGTTGCGGCAGATGCAGAATCTGCACAAGACCGTCGGCGAGGTCGGTCGGATCAAGTCCCAAAGCCAGAATCACGCCCGGCACCGCGATCGCGGCGACGCGCAGGAACGTGGCCAGAGCCAGATAGAGCGAGCCTTGGGAAATGACGATTATCCCACCAAAGTTGGCCAGTATCTCACCGGAGATCTTGCCGTACAGCGCCACGGATATGAAGCTGCCCGCCGCCGCTATCCAGACGGGCCAGGTCTTGCGCAGCACCGTCCAAGGGGCCACACCACCGATCCACAACAGAAGCACTTCCAATCCGAACGCCACGGATACCGAAACGATGTCCAATGTGAGGAACATCGGAATGCAAAGCAGCAGGGCACCGATGAAACGGCTCACCGGATTGAGCTTCGCCACGAACCATGATGGCGATGCCGGTCTCGCATCCTTGCGGCGGTTCCCGCGGGACACCACGGTGATGGTCTCCACCTGTTCATTCATGGTCTGTACACCGTTGTCGTTGGTCTCTTCCATATCACTCCCCCACGCTGACCAGAATGCGACGCGCGCCCAACGCCGTGATGAGCGGCTCGTCATGGGTGATCACGATTACCGCGCATCCTTGGTCACGTACACCGGCGATAAGCCGAACCATGCTGGTCCATGTGGTGAAATCCTGTCCGAACGTCGGTTCGTCCATGACCAGCACCTTCGGCGCGTCCGCAAGCATGGACGCCACGGACAGCCTTCTTTTTTCGCCGCCTGATAAGGTAAATGGATTCGCCTTGGCGAAACGGGATAGCTGCAGCCGTTCCAACAGAGTGTCCGCGATGGCGTATGCCTCCTCATCGGACTTTCCCATGGTTTTGGGTCCGATGGCCACTTCGTCGCGTACGGTGGAAGCCACAAACTGGTGTTCGGGCTCTTGGAACACCATGCCGACACGGCCCAACAATTCACGGCTTTTCCATGTGATCACATTGTTTTCACGATGGTCGGGCACGAGATTGTCCGCCATGCGCACCTTTCCGGAGATCGGTCTGAGCAGCCCCGCCAAAGTAAGGCCAAGCGTGGATTTTCCCGCTCCGTTCCTACCGGTCAACGCGATCACCTCGCCGGCATGGAATTCCAGATCGACATGCTCGCCAAGGGGAAAACCATAGCCGAAACTCAAATCCTCCGTATGCAGCACAACGTCATGCAATTCATGGTGTTCCGGTCGGGGCGTGTGCATTTCTATGGCGCGTCCGGGAACCCATGCTCCGCCATCGGCAAGTGTCCGCGACATGCGGCCGAACACCTCGTCAGGAGTGCCGTCGGCTATCACTCCGCCGACGAGCGAATCCTCTTCAGGCTTGCCAAGCACGATGACGCGGTCCACCAGGTCGAGCCACACGTCGATGTGATGCTCCACCACCACCAGCGTCTCATGGGTCTGTTCGAGCACTCGGCGGACGGCATCGTGCACTTCCCTGACGCCATCCGGATCAAGATTGGCGGTGGGTTCGTCAAGCAGCAGCAGCCCGGGATGCATGGCCAGCACGCCAGCCAGCGCAAGTCGCTGACGTTGGCCACCGGAAAGCCCTCTCGTCGAACGGTCGAACGGCATGTAACCAAGTCCGACGAGGTCGAGGGAGGCCCGTGCGCGTTGCCAGATCTCGCCCTTCGGCAGATTCAGGTTCTCACAGCCGAATGCGGTGTCATCTCCGACCCGTTCGAGAATCGTCTGCGAATCCGGATCCTGAAGCACGAGACCGCAACGGCCACGCGCCTCGCGGGCATCGACGCCGTCGATAAGCAGCTCGCCTTCCCGCTCGCCCTCATCATCGCCGCCAAGCACGCCGGCCATGCCGGACATCAACGTCGATTTTCCCGTCCCGGAAGCACCGAGCAACAGCACACGCTCCCCCGGCTTGATGTCGAAGTCGACATGTCGCAACGCGAAATCCTTGCGTGAGGCATGCCTCCATCCCCAATCACGCGCGGTCACCCGGGCCGCGGTCATATTCCGAACGTCGGTGGTCATTCATCGCCCTTTCTATTGCCCGCCATGCCGCATTCCCCATCATGGTTCCGCAGCTGCACAAGAAAAATCCCGCGACACCATATCGGCATGCGGGATTCGCTCTTCATCGGCTGGTCAGACCAGTTCCTGCGTGCGGCCGGATTCGAAACGGTCAAGCACGCCGGTCTTGGCGATGGCCACCTGCAGGAGATACATCACCAAGCCCGCGAGAATCGCTCCGGAAATGATGGATGTGCCCAGGTAGATGCTTGCGCGCAGCACGCTCCAAGCCGGATTGGTGAGCCAGTAGTACAGACCGCAACCGATGCCCGCAAGAGCGCCGGAAATGGCGGTGGACAGCGGGTTCCACTTCTTGTATGCGAAGATCGCGAATCCGATTTCGGCGCCAAGGCCCTGCATGATGCCGACGATCAGGGAACCGCCGACGCCCCACTGATTGCCCATGGTGAGTTCGAGCGCCGCTGCAAGGGTCTCTGCGAACAGCGCGGCGCCGGGCTTGCGTACGATGATGGCCGCCAGAGGACCGGCGAACAACCAGAAGGCGTTGAGCAGGCCTTCGAAGCCTGGAGTCACCGCCTCGAAGAGGGCCAGCGGCGCGGTGCAGACGATGTCCCAGCCCCAGAAGATCACGCCGGATGCGACGGCGATGATGGCTGCGACGACGATATCGACCACGCGCCACTTGTTGTTGTGTTTGCGAACTGCGGAAGACTGGTTTTCTTCAGTCATGGGATATGTGCCTTTCTCTTTTCGTCAAGGCACGGGAAATAGAGAGACGTCCGTGCGCCGGCATTACCCGGTATACGTTCATACGGTTGAAGCGGTTGCTTCCTCTCAGCCATTCGGCCCCCGTGTCTGCGCCTGATATTACACAGGACCCACGATTTACGTCGGTTTTGTCTCATAACGGATTCCGTATTCCGTGGCTGAGTCGCATTCCGATGTGTTGTTTTGGAGGAACGCTCCAACCGTATGGTGATTTTATTGAGGCAGTCTCATCAGCGATTCGGCAAGATTCTTGAATGTTTCTCCGATACCGTCCGACCGCAACGCGCCCTCTTTGGTTAGGACTGCGGGCCGGCCTGCTTCGCCGGTTTCGCGCAGTTCAGGCTCCAATGGGAGTTGTGCGAGCAGTGGCACTTCATAGCCGAGGCTGTGGGTCAGCTGTTCGGATACACGCGCGCCCCCTCCTTCGCCGAAGATACGTAGCTTCTCGCCTTTGTGCTCGTAGTAGCTCATGTTTTCCACGACGCCGCGCACCTTCATCGGCACCTGCAATGCCACCAGGCCGGATCGTACCGCGATGTCGGAGGCGGATGGCTGCGGTGTGGTGACCACCACCAGTTCGGCGTTCGGCAGTGCCTGTGCCACGGAAATCGCCATGTCGCCGGTGCCGGGCGCCAGGTCGAGCAGCAATACGTCCGGCTCGCCCCACCATACGTCGGATAGGAATTGTTCCAAGGAGCGTTGCAGTCTTGGACCACGCCATAGGATGGCTCTGTCCGCGCCGGCGAACATGCCGATGGAGATCAGTTTCACACCCCATGCGGTGACGGGCATGAGCATGCCGTTGAGGTTCGTGGGCTGTGATTGCACGCCGAATAGCCTAGGCAGCGAGAAACCGTAGATGTCCGCGTCGATGGCGGCAGTATCGTAGCCAAGCGCCGCAAACGTGGCCGCCAGATTTGCGGTGACGGACGATTTGCCCACGCCGCCTTTGCCGGACGCGATGGCGAAGATGCGGGTTTTGATGCCGGGCTTGTTGAACGGATTCTGTTTGCGCTCCGATTTGAGGCCCGCCACCAGTTGGGTGAGCTTGTCCTGGCTCATGGAGCCGACTTCGATGCTGGGAATCAACGTGGCGTCGGGATACGAGGCGACCGCCTCATTGATTCGGTCGGTGATGGCTTGCGACAGCGGGCAGCCTTCCACTGTCAGTTCCACCCGCACGCGCACGTCGTACGTGTTATCTCCGCCTGTCACCGGTGTGACATCGATGGCGGCGATCATGCCCAAATCGGTGACGGATTTACCCAATTCGGGATCGATCACCTTGCTCAGTCGTTCATAGATGCGCGCTTCGATGGTGCGCTCGTCGCTCATGTTTCCTCCTTGTGCCGCATACCAGAGTAGCGGTTCGCGGCACGGCATGCCAGATGTTGCGGCGGTTATTCCACAGTTCCCGTGTCGAGCAGTTGTTTGAACTGATCCTCGTTGAGCATGGGAATGCCCAATTCCTCGGCCTTCGTGGCCTTCGATCCAGCGTTTTCGCCGACGACGACCCAATCCGTTTTTTTGCTGACCGATCCCGCGGCCTTGCCGCCACGCAGGATGATGGCCTCCTTGGCGGAATCACGGGAGAAGTCCTCAAGCGAGCCGGTGACCACCACAGTCTTGCCAGCCAAGGTCTGCGGCAGGCCACTGGCCTGAGCCTGCCCCACACCCACTCCGGCGGCCTTCCATGCGTCGAGCACGGCGCCGCGCCAGTCGCCGGGCTGCCGGGCGGCCGCGAACCATTTGACCACGGATTCGGCGATTTCCGGACCGATGCCGTCGATCTGCGACAGTTCATCCTCCGTGGCGTGTTCGATGGCGTCCAACGTTCCGAACGCGCTGGCGATGGTGCGCGCGGTGGGAGGTCCCAGACGGCGGATGGACAGCGCCACCAGCACCCGCCACAGGTCGACGTGCCGGGCCTTGTCCATTTCGTCCAGCATTTTTCTGGTGTTTTCCGCCGGACGGATGTACACGGGCTGTACGCTGGATGCGCCCCCGCGCGTCACCTTCGTTTCCTCACGGACCACTACGGCGTCGTCCGGCACGACGTATTGCGGATACTCCGCGTCCGCGTCGACGTCGGTCTCCTTGCGCTTGCGCGCCGGAGTCGGAGTCGTCCAGAACGCGGGCACCTGATGCCATAGGCCGGATCCGCCCACGCGCTTGCGCACTTTCCTGGTCTTGCCATTCGGCATGGTCGTCTCATGGATCTCGATGATCGGCGCCTCGCGCCACACGCGCACGTCCTTGAGGTCATCGGCCTTCAATGAGAACAATTCGGCCTCGCTGGACAGCACCGGCGTCTGTGGGACGGGCAGCTCAAGGCCCGTTACCGGCTCATACGGTTCTGGCTCCTCGCCGGGCTTCACAAGGATCTCGGTGATGTTCGGCGCATAGGTGTCGATGGAATCCGGACGGTCCTCCTCCGGATTCGTCAACGCGATGGCGGACTGGTCGCCCAGATGCTCGATGTCGAACGCCTTGCGGGATGCCAGGTTGATGATGCGCTCGGTCAGCTGTGCCGGGCAGGATTCCACGTTGGGACAGCGGATGTCCTTGTCCCCTTCCTTGGCGGGGGCAAGTTCGGTGCCGCAGCTCGGACAGTGCGTGGGCATTACGAACCTGCGCAGTCTGTCCTCTCGTCCCTTGCGGCGTTCCAGGACCGGGCCGACGAGTTCGGGAATGACGTCGCCGGCCTTGCGCACCACCACGGTGTCTCCGATGAGCACGCCTTTGCGCTCCACTTCGAATGGGTTGTGCAATGTGGTGCGGGATACGGTGGAGCCGGCCACATACACCGGTTTCAGTATCGCCACCGGCGTCACGCGGCCGGTGCGTCCCACCTGCACGGTGATGTCGAGCAGTTCGGTGTTGACCTCCTCCGGCGGATATTTGTAGGCGATGGCCCAACGCGGTGCGCGCGACGTGGCCCCCAGGGAACGCTGCAGGCCCAGGTCGTCGACTTTCACGACGATGCCGTCGAGCGCGTGCTCGATGTCTCCACGGTGCTCGCCGTAATAGTCGATCATGTCGAGGATTTCTTTGAAAGACGTGACCTCGCGGTTGTGAGGAGAGACCGGAACGCCCCATTTCTTATACAGCTCGTAGGCTTCGGACTGGTCGTTGACCACGTCATGGCCGTCGTCTCCACGTCCCTCGCCCCAACGCAGCGAACCGATGCCGTGCGCATAGAAGCTCAGACGGCGGGTGGCGGTGATGCGCGGATCCTTCTGTCGCAGGCTTCCGGCTGCGGCGTTGCGCGGATTGGCGAACGGCGCGCGGCCGGCATCCTCGTTCTCTGCGTTCAACGTATGGAAATCGTCCCAGCGCATGAACACCTCGCCTCGGATCTCCACGAATTCGGGAATGTCCTCTTTGGGACCGACGAGATTCTGCGGAATGGTGGATATGGTGCGCACGTTGAGCGTGATGTCCTCGCCGGTCACGCCATCGCCGCGCGTCAATCCCTGTTCAAGCACGCCGTTGCGGTAGATGAGGTTCAGAGCAAGCCCATCGATCTTCACCTCGCAGGTCATGGGCAACGGCTTCGATTCCGGCCAATCTAACCCCTTGATCACCCCGTCGTACCATTCGCGCAGCTCTTCAAGGGAGAACACGTCATCGAGGCTCATCATGCGGGATGGGTGCCGCACGGAGACGAAGTCATTGGAGAACGTGCCGCCCACGCGGTGGGTCGGCGATTGCGGCGAGTCAAGGGAGGGGAACTGCGTCTCAAGCGATTGCAGGCAACGCAAGCGGGCATCGTACGCGGCATCGGAGGATACGGGGGCATCGTCGATATAGTATGCGATCTGGTCCGATTCCACCCAGGCGGCCACGCGCGCCCATAGTCGTGCGGCCTCTTCGGCGTTCAACGAAGCCACGTCGAGCCTGTCGAGGCGCATGGCGTCGGCGTCGGTCGGCTGCAACGCCGCGATCCACTTCTCGCTGCCGGGAGCGAGGGAGGTCAATCCCTCGTCGGCCACGACCGCCGTGGAGCCGCCGGCGCTTTCCGGAGCGTCGAAATCCCACGCCAGTTGTTCGGAATCATCACGACTCGTCATTGCCACCGCTTTCCGTTCATTGCCGTCACGTCGTATCCGCAGATGACCACGCCGGCATCCATCGTCATATACATGTTCGATTTGTTGTCGTCAGTTGTTCAGAGAACGCAGGAACTGCATCTGCACCACATCCGTGCCGTCGCGGTCCTCGTAATCCATGCGCATCGCCGCGACCGAGAGGGTGCGAGCCGGCACGAACATGCCCTCGTCCACGCAGACGCGCGCGGCTTTGTGCATCAATGGAGCGACCGACGTATTCGGCCATACGGGCAGGCCCGCGTCGGAAAGCACGTGGATGGCTTCCTGCACGTTCGTCGGCACCGGTATGCACTGCGATTGGGCTCGACCCATCAGTTCCTGCAGCTCGCTCTCCAACATGGGAATTCGTCCGGGGGCGATCTCCCCGCTCATGATGTACGCGGCGGCCGCGATGTCGAAGCGGTCGCACATCCATTCCGCGTAGGCGAGACGGTAGTAGGCGAACGACGCGTCCTCACGGTCGAGGGCGACGTTCAGCGCGTTGAGGCAGGCCGCGCGCGCCGGATCCCAATCCTCGGCGCGCCCCAGCTGCACGGCGAGCTTGAGATGCGACAGCGGGTAGGCGGGCGCGTAGCGGACCATGGCGTTGAGATGGGGCAGGGCCGCATCGACGCCTTTGACCTGCGCGAGCACGTCCGCGAGCTCCATGTGCATGTAGAACAGGTTGTCGGGGATGAGCACCGTGCGTTCGTCCTTGGTGGCGAACACGCGGTTGTAGATGACGCGTTCCGCGTATGAATTGAAGTAGCGGGGCACGCCGGGGTTCGTCTCGAACGTCTGGTCCATGCGGGTCAGCGCCGTCTGGGCGGTTTCGATGGCCTGGTCGATCTCCCCGGAGAACAGCAGGTCGCGGGCCTTGAGCCTGTCGGCATCAAGCGAGTCGGCAAGCGCGAAGGAGAAGTCTGGGGTATCGTTGCCGTCGATCAGCGCGCTGGTGACTTGTGGGGCCAGCTCTGTCAGTTCGGGGTCGCTGATGGCGTTGATGATGTCCATGGCCTGTTTGGCCTTGTCGACTGATTCGATGCCGTCGCTTTGCGCGAGGCGATGGAACTCCCCTACCGCGCGTTGCAGCAGGTCGGCGCGTTGGATGGATAGTCCCATCATGTCGTCGCACCCGAAGAGCTGCGCGGTGCGGTCGTTGAAACGCAGATCGGAGAGTTCAGGCTCCTCTTGGCTGCCGGCCGGCGAGAACCGACTGTCCCTCAGGTCGAAGGTGGCGTCGATGGGCTTCAGCGCCCCCATGCCGTCCACGTCCATTTCGGCGTCGAACATGCGGTAGGTCTCGGTGGGGTCGGCGAGCCCGTTGTCCCGGATCCGCTTCAGGAATTCGTCTCGGGTGAAGGTGACGGTGACGAGGTTGCGCACGGTCGGGTTTTTGCGCAGCTGCGCCATCGGGTCGTCCTCGTCGGCGGGCAGGCCGTTGGCTTCGTCCGTGTTGGATTCCGAATCGCGCGCGATGCCGTTGCCGTCGCCGGTGGAGCCGTCCGGCACTTCGAATGCCATTTCGTCGAGGTCGATGTCCTTCATCAGGTCTTCGAATCGACTGTCGAGCGTGTCATCCGCGTCCGTATGGTCGGGCGTGCCGGAGTCGTCCGGATCCGTGATGATCTCGCTGGTTCGGGGCAGGGTCGGCCGTGACGGGTCGCCATGAAAGTCGCCGTCTTTAGGATCAGCCTTGGATCCGGCCGTACCCATGTCTCCGGTGCGGATGCGTTCGAAGGCGCTGAGCGCCTCGCTCATCAGCTCGCTGATGGCGGAGTCCTGCTCGGCGACGGCCTCCTCCAGTCCGATTGAGTCGATGTGCACCGATACGTTTTCGACGTTCGGGTCGGCGCCGAAGCTCAACGCGGCCATCATGAGTCCGACGCGCAGGTTGTAGTCGGCGCTCATGCGCGCGCGCTCGGCAACTGTCAGATCCACCCACGCGTGACGCGAGGCGTCATATCGGGTGGATGGCATCATGGACACGCCGGCTGAGGTGAAGCCGATAGCGACTTCGCCGTCATGAAGATCGCATCTGAAGTCGACGTCGAATCGGTATGGCAGGCGCATGCTGCGCAGCAGACGGGACATGGTCTGCCGGTACACCCATTCGGATCCCCCATCCGCGCTGCGGTCGTCTCCAAGCGTGTTGTTCGTGGTCGCTTCCGCGACTTCCCGTCTGAAGTCGCCTGCGATGTCCACAAGGCGGGCGGCCGCCTGGATGCCGTCATCCTGGTTCGGGTCGAGGATCGCACCGAACCGATCGTCCGGTTTCAACGCGATCAGCGCCGGATCCTCCAGTAATGCGAAGTCGATCTGAGCGGCCTGGGCTCGCGTGACCGTGTCTTCCGTGGGCAGGCTTCCGATGCGCGCGTTGCGTTCCAGCCATGAGCTGACCGCTGCGAAACGGTTGAGGTTGCCCTCGATATTGAGCGCGTGGAGCGCCGCGGGGAATGGCAGTGACGAGTCCCATGCGAAGAAGTAGCAGCCGGAGTAGCTGGATGTGTACAGATGCAGTGGTTCGGCGCCGTGCACCGGTTCAAGCCCTTGGACGGCGTCGAGCGCATGCGCCTCGCGCATCAGGTCGGCGAAATAGTCTTCCAGTCCGGAGACGCGCATGCCGTGCGAGCGCGCGCTCATGGTGTCGCGGATGGAACGGCGGATGGCGCCCATGGGGGCTTCGCGGTTGAGGCGGCGGAAGATGTTGCCGGAGCCGAAGCCGATGAGCAGACCGTTCATCTGGGGCAGCATGTATGCGGCGAAGAAGGCGATGGTGATGGCGTCCCGGTATTCGAGGTCGAAGCGCATGTCGGCGGACAGGTTGGCGCGCATCTGTTCAAGCGTGTAGCGGTTGCCTGTTTTGAGCCATGAGGCGAGCCACATCATGCGGCCGCCCGGCATGCGTCCCACGACGCCGCCTTGTATGGCGCGAACCGTTTTCGGCTTGTCTTTGACCGGATGGCCGAGTCTGGGGCCGTCGGCCAGTGTGAGCGTCTCCTCTTTGACGAAGACGAGACGCGGTTCGAGCTCCTGCGTGTCCATGTCCGGATCCGTGCCGGCGAAGACGCGCGCCTTGCCGTCGGCCAGCGCGATCTGTGCGAAGTGGTCGTTGTCGGTGAAAAGTCCGATGGAGAATGCGTGGCCGTGGGTTTGCGGCAGTTGTGCCCATCCGAGGCGTAGGTTTCCCGGTACGTCGTTGAATCCGTCGATGATGTGTCGTTTGACGAGCGGGTTGAGACGGATGGCGTTGCGGGTGAGTTCGCCGACGATGTCGTCGGGTTTGCCGAGCGCCTTGCCGAAGGGGTTGGCGTGGCCGTGTTCCGTTTTGGTCTGGTCGATGATGTGGCGCACACCTTGCCTGACGCGTTCGAGCATGGTTCGGTTGCGTTCCGGTTGGTTTGCCGGGGCAGATGGTGTGTGGTGAGACATGTGTGCCATTCTTTCAATCCGACGCGACATAAAGCCATTAGAATAATGACGTGACTTTTTCGAAGCAGCGTTTTCAGGCTCGTCGTCGTATGTGCGTGGTCATTGTAGTCGCTTTTGCGGTGATGGTGGTGGTCGAGTGCGTGTTGTGCAATATGCCGTTTTGGCGGTCGGTGGCCGCGTCGGGTGATTCCTCGGCTGCGTATAACGTGTTGGGTCCCGGTCTGGAGCGGACCGATGAGGGGCTGCTGAGGGTTGTCGATCCGACGCAGGCGTATATGCAAGTCGATGCGGATGGCTCGTCGGAGTATGTGCGTGTTGTTCCTGTTTCATCGGAGGCGTTGACCAAGGCTGTGGATGGGGGCGCGCATGTGTTGTCCACGGTCCGTGTGCGCCCTGATGTGAATCGGCTTGCCGGTCGGGTCGGGTCGGTGTCGTTGTCCTCTTCTCGTTCGGAGTATGTGCGCGCTGCCGCTTCCGGGGGGACGGTGTGCGTGCGGATTCTCGAGCCGGAGGGTTCGGTGGTTCCGTTCGAGGCGGTGCATGCGAACGTGCGCGTGCCGTTTTCGTTGAGTCCTTTGCGGATTGGCCTGATGGTGGCGTTGTTGGCGCTGGTGTTGGCTTGGCGTCCCGGTTCCGGATTGTGGCGGGTGCCGTTGGATACGTCGAGCGTGCGGCAGCGTGTGTGGCTGAGCGTGTTGCTTGCGGTGCCTTCGGCGGCCACTTTGGCGGTGGTGGTATGGCAGTTGGTGGCGGCCGCCCCGTTGAGTTTCCATGCGGATGGCATGTACACGTATGATTTCGACCAGTATGATCATGTGGCCCGGGCGCTACTTGACGGCCATACATGGTTGGATTTGGATACGCCGGATGCGTTGCGTGACGCTGCGAATCCTTATGATGTGGGCACGCGTCAGCGGCTGCTGGATCAGGGTGTGGGTCCGGTGTATTGGGATTACGCGTTCTATCGGGGGCACTGGTATTCGTATTTCGGCGTGGTGCCGGCGTTGTTGCTGTTCTTGCCGTATCGTGCGGTGACGTCGTTGTTCGTCGACGGCGGGTTGATGATGCCGTCGGGTGCTGCGGTTCCGTTGCTGATGTTGGGTTTTCTGGTGTTCGGCTGTCTGTTGGTGATCCGTATGGCGGATAGGATTCGTCCCGGTATGCCGGTGGCCGCGGTCAGTATGCTGTGCGTGTTCATGCTGTTGGCGTCCAATGGCGTATACCTGTGGTATAGGACGAACTTCTATTCGGTGCCCATCGCGGCTTCCCTGTTTTTGAGCGCTCTGGGCTTGTGGCTGTGGATGGGTGCCGTGAAGCGTGTTCCCGTTGCGGCGGATGGGGGCAACGGCGATGATGTCGCGCGGTCGTTGTCGCTTCCCCGTCTGGCTGCCGGTTCGGTGTGCATCGCGGCGAATCTGGGATGCCGTCCGCAGTTCATTGTGGTGGCGTTGCTGGCGTTGGTGATCTTCCGTCCGCAGATCGGTGAGATCCTCCGTCATGCCGTCGGCGCGAAACGGATGTCATTCGGCTCGGCATGGCGTTTGCTTCGCGCTCCATTGGCGGCCGTGGTGCCGGCGTTGGCCGTGATCGTTCCTTTGCTGGCATACAATGCGGCCCGTTTCGGCTCGCCTTTCGATTTCGGCTCGTCCTATCAGCTAACGGTCACGGACATGACCAACTACCATCAGTCGTTGTCGAATCTCGTGCTGACCGTTGTCTACTACCTGTTCCTGCCGTTGCGTTTCACGGACGCATTCCCCTTCCTTGCGGTCAGTCCGGCGCCGTTGCCGTCCTGGGAGTTCACCGAGGCGATGCCGGGAGGTCTGTTCGCGATCGCGCCGCTGGCTTTGGCCGCTGTCGCGGTTCCGTTCCTGCGTCGACGGGCGCGCGGCGCGGAAGGGCGCGGCGTGTGGGCACTGTCGGTTTCCTGTCTGGTGTTGGGGCTGCTGCTTGTCGTTCTCGACTCGCGTATGGCGGGCTTGGGATGGCGTTACATCACCGATTTCGGATGGTTGTTCGCTTTGGCCGCATTGCCCGCGCTGTCCTGCATACTGGACGTCGCACGGCCGCGTCTGCGCTGGCTGGCCAGAGCCGGGTTCCTCGCGTTGCTACTGTTCATGATCGTCATCACACTGCTATCGCTGTTCATGCCTGGACGCGATGATGAGCTACTGCGCAACAATCCCGGCCTATTCCTGGATGTGCAGTCATGGTTTTCGATGCTGTGATGTTTTTTCGGCAAAAATTCAGGTTTCTTTAGGTTTCCTTACAATCTTTTTCCCGGGTTGCTTTGAGTTTCACCGACAATGGTGTCAAATGTCATTGTTTTGCTCTGAGATGAATCCTAGAAGTTGCCGACCATGAAGCCGATCCCGTCGCCACGCAGCCATCCGCGTCTTTTCCGTTGGATGGCGATCCTTCTCGCCACCGTGGTGTCCTTGGGCGTCTGCTTCGCAAGCTACGGCAACGTCGAAAGCCACCAAGGACAGCATCTTCACGGCCGAGAACCCGTACGGCACCAACACCACGTCGCTGGTGGTCTACTTCACCACCGATGACGCGGTCTCTGTCTCCTATACCGTGCACGCGGACGGATACGCGGATTTCACACGCGACGCATAGCAGGAATCGCAATACAGCAAAACCCACGAATTCCAACTGCTCGGCCTCGTTCCCGACATCACCAACACGATCACACTGACTCTCACCGACGCCAAGGGCAGCACGCGCACAAAGACCATCACACACGAAGGCCCCTCGAAACTCGGCGACGAGGAAGTTCAACTCGAACGCACCGTCACCGCCGATGACGGCGAGAATCTCGGCGACGGCCTGTACGCAATCCTCGGCAATGATTCCGATGAACAGGATTTCATGTTCTACTACGACACGAACGACGTGCTGCGCGGCGAGATTCCCGTCCTCTACTACCGTTCGCACCGTCTGCTGTTCGATGACGACGGTCTGATGTGGATCTCCGCGTCCACCCATCACATGGTGGGCATGAACCGGCTTGGCAAACTCGAGAAGATCCTCGACCTGGGATCCAACTACATCCTCCACCATGATTACGCGATGGACGATGACGGCAACATCGTGCTGCTCGCCACCGAACTCAGCCGCAGCGACAACGCCGTACAGGACCAAGTCATCAAACTGGACACCACGACCGGCAGCGTGACGCGACTGCTTGACTTCGGCGAAATGCTCGCCGACTACAAGGCATCCACCACGCATGCGGGCACCGACGAATCCGACTCCACCGCCAAGAACCGCTGGGACTGGCTGCACTGCAACACCATCCAGCTGCTGGACGACGGATCCGCGCTGTTCTCCGCCCGCGAAACATCCACCATCATCAAAATCGACGACCTGGAAGGCGTGCCGACATTGGATTACATGATCGGAGAGCCATCCGTATGGAACGGCACAAAGGAAGTCTCCACATTCCTCGACAAGGACGGCGACTTCCCCGACACCGGCGGACAGCACTCCATCACCTACGTCGCCGACGATTCCCTGCCGGACGGCCAGTATTACCTATACATGTTCGACAACAACTACGGCATCGCACTGACCCGCCCCGATTTCGGCTGGTCGGTCATCGACGGCATCTCCACGGAATTCTCCTCCGACACCGCGCGCTCACAATACCGCAGGTATCTGGTGGACGAGAACGCCGGCACCTACACGGAGGTCTCCTCGTTCGACGTGCCGTATTCCCCGTATGTCTCCTCCGCGCAGGAGCTTGACAACGGCAACATCCTCATCGATTCGGGCATACAGGGACTGTTTGGACAGTATTCGCCGGATGGCAGCCTGGTCGCGCAATACAGGATGACGCTCAGCTCGAGCTACATCTACCGCGTCTACTCGTACGATTTCTCCGGATTCTATTTCGCCTGACCTCACCCTTCCGTCCAGCCAGTCTGGCGGAAGCTTCCACGGTTCCGTGAGAGGATTCGCATAGGGTCCATTACAATCGGCGGTATGGGTTTCTTCGATTCGCTGTTCGCCGGCAAGCGTTCCGCACCGGCCTCATCCGTCACGTTCCATCTTGATTCCGCCGCGCACACCTATGAGGATGGCTCCGTGGGACTGGAGGCCACCACGCTGGACATCACACCCGAATGCAGGCGCGTGGCGGTGATTGGTCTGAACGGCGCGGGCAAAACCACGCTGCTGAAACTGCTCGATGGAGCGCTGACCGCCACATCCGGAACGATCCGTATCGAAGCGGACGGCGTCTCCTACGACCCGTCGGTGAAACGGGATCTGAAACACGTCGAGGACATGGTCGGCCGCGTACGCCGCGAGGAACTGCCGAACGCGTACTACCAGGCCGCCTCCATCCGCGAAGCGGTCGAGATGCCGCTCAAGAAGCACAAGATGCCGGAAAGCGAACGCCAGGCGATCATCGGCAATCTGTTCGCGCATTTCGATTTGGCCGCGGTATCTCGCGAGCCGGCTTCCGCGTTGGATGGCGAGAAAAGGCATCTGCTGGCGATCGCGGCCGCGTTGAGTTTCTCCCCCGCCGTGCTCGTCGCCGACGAGCCGACCAAGGGATTGGACGAAGTGTCGTCCGCCCGCGTGGCGAAGGCGCTGTTCAGCTACGACAAGCAGGTTGTGTTCGCAACGCATGACACGAATCTGATCGTCCGCCCGGAATATGCGATCGACCGCACACTTGTCGTCGACGATCACAAGGTTGTGTTCGATGGTACGCCACGTGATGCGGTGGATCGCTATACGGATCTGGTCCGCTCGAAATACGAGGCGCTCAAGGCGTGAGCACGGGTCGGAGTGCCTGACTCACACGGTTCGGACGACCCGAATCGTCGGCCATTTCAGCCGATGAGTTCGTCGACGGTATCGACCACCACCCGCACATTGCGGCGGAAATCGTCCGACTCAGGCAGCAGTGATATAGCCAGATAGCCATTGGAGGTCATGTCGAAGAAATAGCCGGGCTGTCCGGAGACGCCGTGGCGTTCGATCATACGCAGTACCAGCTCGTTCTCGTCGATCACGCTCGGCACGCGCAGCAGCACATTCCATCCTCCTTCTGCGCGCAGTACGCTGACGAGCCCCTGCCCGTCGGAGTCGAGCATGTCGTGCAACGCGGCGAGATTGCCGCGGACACGTTCCCGCACGCGTTCGGTCTGCGTGGGTGCGGCCTGTAGCAGCTCGGGAATTCGTTTGGCCACAATTTCGCTCATGGGCAGGTAATCGTCGGCGATCACGTCGAGACGGCGCTTGGCTTCCGCCACTTCCTCGGCCGGACCGGATACCTGGATCCAGCCGACTTTGGCGTGCGGCGCGGCAAGCATCTTCGAGAAGCCGTCCAATGCGAACGTGAGCGCTCCGGTCTCCCCCGCGAGACGCGCGTTGCCATCGAACGGTTCCAGATCGTAATCGTAGAACACCTCGTCGGCGATGATGGCCACGTCATGCTCCCTGCACAAGCCGACGATTGCCTCTCGTTCCGACGGTTTGACGTACGAACCCGTCGGATTGTTGGGATTGATGAGCACCAAAGCCCGTATACGGCCGCCATCCGCGCCTTCCAACGCGGCTTTCAGCTCCGCCACGTCGATGTACCAGGAGCCGTCGAACCGCTGCTGGTATTCGATCATGTCGACGCATTCGAGACGTGCGATCGATTCGATGAGCGGATATCCCGGCTTCGGGGCGAGCACAGCGTCGCCGGCATCGCACAGCAGTTTGATGAGCCATGAGTAGGCTTCGGACGTGGAGCTCAGGATATACAGGTCGTCGGCGGAGCAACGCGCCGCTCCACGCGTGTTCAGGAACGTGGACAACGCCTCGCGCGCGTATCGCTGGCCGCGCGGGTCGGCGGAATAGACGTCGGGCACCATGGCCGGCGCCAACGCATGACGGGTCGGATTGGAGTCGTTGAGCTTCACGAGCGTCTCGCCGGCCGTTTTGGCCGCGGCTTCCGCTTTGGCGATGGGGTTGGGTTCGCTGATGTCGACTCTTGAGGAAAAACGCATGATGTCAACCATACTCCTTGGGCTGTCGGCGGCAGATCGTCCATGACCATCGGCGGCAAAGAAAAAGGACCGTCCGATATTGCGGACGGTCCTTCGACGGTTTCCGGGCAGTCAGCGCATCACTGCTGCTTGACGCTCGCGTAGTACGCGGCGCCGATGATGCCGGCCTCGTTGTGCAGCTTGGCCGCAACAATCGGGGTCTTGATGTCGATGTACGGCAGGAACTTCTCGGATACGCGGGACACGCCGCCACCGACGACGAACAGCTGCGGATCCAGATAGAACTCCATGAGGGAGTAATACTTGGTCAGGCGCTTCGCCCACTTCTTGTAGCCCATGTCGAGCTTCTCGCGGATCGAAGATGCAGCATACTTCTCGGCGTCGCCCTTGCCCTTGAGGAGTTCCAGATGGCCGAGCTCGGTGTTCGGGATGAGCTGTCCGTTGAAAATCAGCGCGGTGCCGATGCCGGTACCCAGCGTGGTGGCGATGACGAGGCCATCCTGGCCCTTCGCCGCGCCGAACTGCTGCTCGGCAAGACCGGCGGCGTCAGCGTCGTTCACCACGGTAACGGGACGGCCACAGGCTTCAGAGAACACTTCGGTGACGTCCACGCCGACCCAGGACTGGTCCAGGTTGGCCATATAGCCGAGCTTCTCACCCACGTGAATCGGAGCCGGGAACGCGATGCCGACCGGAGCGGATTCCGGAACCTCGAAATGTTCGAGCTGCTGGCGCACAATCTCGCCGACGGCCTTCGGAGTGGAAACCTCTGGGGTGAGGATCTTCAGACGCGGTTCGGCGAATTCGCCCTTCTCGAGATTGACCGGAGCGGCCTTAATACCGGAGCCGCCAATGTCAACGCCGAACGCCTGTGCAGTTTCAATCATCTTTGACCTCTCTTCAAGGTAGTTAGTTGGGTATATTCGAACCGGCAGATGCCATGGTAACTCGCAATATAGCCAAAAACGCGCACGACATGCATAATCGGTGAGAGCGATTGCATAAACTGCGATGCTTAACTTAGTGAACATCGCAATAATACGTTTTGCAAACGAATTCGTCCCGTGCCGGTGACTTCATCGGTACGGGACGAACGAATGGAAACGATCCGGCGGATCACTTCAGCGGAGGCATCGGACGCCAGTCCGGATCATGCAACAGCTTGCGCGAATCCCACCAGCCCTTGGCGATCTGCACGATGCCAGTCCTGAAATGCTCACGATCCACCATCGTCAGGCGGATCAGCTCCTTCGCCGCAGTCAACAATGTGCCCAGTCCGAACAGCAGCGGACGATAGTCGCCATACGTCATGAAATAGCGAGCCATGTAGCCGCGGTTGCGCATGATGTGGTAGCGGTTCATGTCGGACGTGGAGTTGAGCTGTCGCACGCCGGCGATGTCCCAGTTGCCGATCTCGCGCGTGCGGCGCAGCACCACGTCGGGCACCACGATCGGGTTGGTGACCTTGCTGGCACGATAGCCGTACATCGTGTCGTCCCAGTAGATGAAGAAGCGGGGATCCGGCAGGCCAATCTTCTCTACGATGTTGCGGCGGAACAGGCCGCCCTCGAAACACAGCGTGTCCATGACACGGTAGCCTGCGGGGCCGAACGCGGACGGCGCTATCGGATTCGGGATGCCGAGTGGAACGATGAAATCGTACTGCCAGTAGAACGGGCCGCCGTCGTAGTCGTAACGGCTGCCCTGGATCACGTCATGGCGGTCGGTCCACTTGGCAAGGCGTTCGATGCCCTCCGGCATGACGGCGACGTCGTCGTCCATGACCCAGAACCATTCGGCGCCCAGCTCGTAGGCCTTCTTCACACCTGCGGAGAATCCGCCGGCTCCGCCGAGATTCTCGGTCTGCGGCGCGTAGACCACGCGGCTTTCGTTGCCGGACTGGTCGGCCACAGTGGAACCCCACCGTCCGGTGATTTTGGTGCGGAATTCCTCGACCATGCCACGGGTCTGTTCGGAATGCTCGTTGTCCACAATGACGATGCGCCATGGGGCGACGGTGAGCTTCTCGATGGATTCGAACAGGGTGGCGAGCAGCTGTTGACGCTTGTAGGTCACCACGACGATAGCCAGCTTCTCGATGGTCTTCTTCGCAACATGCTTTTCAGTCATGCGTTCCATTCTTGCACCCGCCCTCAACCATGGATGCCATTCCCTTCGCCCACGCTGTGGAATGCCATCCGACTCGTCGAGCTCGACGAAACCCCCTACGAAAATGACGTCCCGTGATATGAAAATGTCGTTTCGCGTAAAGAACCACTGCGGCTCCCATACGAAACGACATTTCCAAGGTCGTATGCGCGACCAGCCGTCGCCTGTCGACTATTCGCGCACCAGACGGATATGCTCCACGTCGTCTCGCTTGGAACGGCGGTAAAGCACGAAACGGTTTCCGATGACCTGGACGAGTTCCGCGCCGAGCCTTTCGGCAAGCTCCTCGCCGGCCTCCTTGGCCGTCAGACCGGAGCCGTCAAGCACGGAGCACTTGATGAGCTCACGCTTTTCGATGGTCTCGTCCGCCTGCTTGACGGCGTTCTCGCTCAGGTCGTTCTTGCCGACCTGGATGAGCGGATTGAGCTTGGTGGCCAGGCCGCGCAGCTGCTTGACCTGCTTCTTGGTAAGTGCCATGTTCTTCCATTCCTATCTGTAAGTACCCGCCCCAGCCTAGCGTGAGGACGGTAAAACATGCCTTCACTCCTCGCGCCGCATCGCCTCGTCAAGCAGACGGTCGATGTCGTCGAAACGCTTCGGCGCGGGATGCCACACGGGATGTCCGCCGGCGACGACCAATTTCGGATGCGCCAAAGTGGACAGGTCGTCCAGCGGATTCGAGTCCAGCACCATCATGTCGGCGTACTTGCCTTCATCCAGCGAGCCGGTGATGCCGGATACGTTGAGGATCCTCGCATTCGTCCGGGTGGCTGCCCGCACCGCTTCGGCGGGCGTGAATCCAGCGTATTTGACCAGTAACGCCAGTTCTCGCCAAGTATTGTACTGTGTGACGAACGTCATGGCCGTGTCCGTGCCGACACCCACCAACACGCCGGCCTCATGCGCGGCGCGGGCGCCGGCAAGCATCCCGTCGACCACGGTCCTCGAATTCTCGGCTTGGATTTCAGTGATGCCGGTCACGTCGCGACCGAACGCATGTAGAGGGAATCCGGCGGAGATCGTCGGAATCAACGCCGAATATCCACGCAGCGCGTTCGGATTGTGTTTGAACGATTCGATCAGCGCATCATCGAGCCTGCTGCCATGTTCGATGGTGTCCACGCCGGCGGCCAACGCCCTGCGCACGCCTTCCGCGCTTTGCGCATGCGCGGCGACGAGGATGCCGGCGTCATGCGCCTCATCGCAGATGGCGCGCATCTGCTCGACTGTCATTTGCGGAGCGCCGGCCTCACCCAGCACCTGCGAATCGGTGACACCTCCAGTCGCCGCGATCTTCACCGCGTTCACGCCATTGGCGATGTTGCGGCGGGTGTTTGCGCGCATGTCCTGGGGCGTCTCCCCCTCCAATGCGATCAGCGGGGCTCCATGTCCATCCGAAATGGCCAGCAGCGGTCCCGAAGCGAGGATGTGCGGGCCTACCTCCTCGCCGGCGGCGATGTCATCACGCAACGCCACCGCCTCGTAGGCAATGTCGCCCAAGGTGCGGATGGTGGTGACGCCGGATTCCAGCAGCGTGCGCACACTGTTTTTCGCCGTGGCCGCCACATATGGCTTGCCGACCGGCGAATGCACGATGGCCGCGGTGATGCGCTGGCCTTTTGGCGTGGCCATTTTCGGATTGAGGGGACGTCCTTGCGAGAACAGGTGCGTATGCGCGTTGATTAGTCCCGGCATCACGTATTTTCCGGTGCCGTCAAGGACATGGTATTCATTCGGCACCGGCACATCGGCACTCGGTGCCACGGTTTCGATGCGTCCATGCGCGCCGACGAGAATCATCATATCCGGCAGCAGGGTACCGCGTTCGTCTCCCGTGACCAGATTAATGTGTACCAATGCGAACGGTTCGATGGTTTTGGATATTCTTGACGTCATCGTCGGCTCCTTGTTTTCCGTCGGCATATCTGCCGGCTTCCAGCTTAAACCGTCAGGGGCGAATGACGCCACCGGGACACGTGAAGACACCAATGCGGATGCACACGTCCCGGCTGCCCGGCTGGGTCACATCAGCGCGCCCAATGCCGTCAACACCACAAGATACGCGATGACGACGCAGCATGCGATGACATCGCCGCGGCGCATGCGCATGACCCGCCAATGCGTGCGGGCCATACCCTCCTCGTAGCATCGCGCATCCAACGCGAGACTCAGATTGTCGGCATGACGGATCGCGCCGGCGAACACGGGCACGACAATCGCCGCCAGCGCCTTGACACGATTCGCGAACGATCCGGTTTCGATGCCTCCGCCTCGCGCCGCCTGCGCGTCGATGACGGACTTCGCCTCCATGCCGAGCGTCGGCAGGAATCTCAGGGCGAGACTCATCACCAATGCGGTCTCCTGCGCATGCATGCCCAATCTGGCGAATGGCGAAAGCAATGATTCGAACGCGTCGGTCATGGCCGTCGGCGTGGTGGAATCAAGGAAGATCGCGCCGATGACGATGACCACGGCGAACCTGCACGCATACAGCACCGCGATGCGCATGCCGTCGTCGGTGATAGGAATCGGTCCGATATTCGTCACGACGTTTCCTGTGCGCACGAAGAAGACATTGAGCAGGCCGCAGAAGACGAACATCGCCAGAAACACGTGCACCGAGGCGATGAGACGGCCTACATCGATGCGTCCCGTCACAACGACCGCGCCGATGAGGATCACGGCGAGCAGCAGCTGCCAAAACGAACCTATAGCGAATGCGGAGAACATGAGAGCCAATGCGGACAGCATGCCCACGCGCGGGTCGAGGCGTTCCAGCCAGGTCCGCCGTTCGACCGCGTCGCGCGTTCCGTCGTCCATCCTGTCCTGGCCTGTGGAAGATTCCGTTCCCATTGCCGCCGAACCAGTGGACGGCACTGCCGTGGACTCCCCCAGTATGATGGTCCGATCGGCGATTTCATTCACCTCCTCCTGCGAGTGGGAGATGACCAGCATGGTCACGCCGCGCGATTTGAGCTCGTGGATGAGACCATGCACACGCGCGATGGCCTCCTCGTCGAGTCCGGCGGTCGGCTCGTCCAGCACCAGCACCTTCGGCTCGCAGGCGATCACGCCGGCGATCGCCACCAGACGTTGCTGGCCGCCCGACAGATCGAACGGGGAACGATCGCGCAGATGCTCGATATGCAGCAGTCTCATGGCCTGCATGGCCCGGTCGGCGGCTTCGGACGCCTCCAACCCCTGATTGGAGGGGCCGTACGCCACGTCTTCGGCCACGGTCTCGGCGAACAGTTGACGCTCCGGATGCTGCATGACATAGCCGACCGTGCGCCGCAGCTTCGCACGGTTCCTTCGGCTGAGCGTTTTCACCGTGCCGTTGCGTTTCGTTGCGGACACGGCGATGCCGTCGATCGCGATCGATCCTGATTTCGGTTTCGTCAACGCGCACAGCAGACGTGCCAACGTGGTTTTGCCGGCGCCGTTATGCCCCATCAGCGCCACGGTCTCGCCTTTGCCGATGGAGAACGACAGGTGGTCGAACACGTCGTGTTCGGCACCCGCGTGACGATACGACAGATCTTTCACGTCGATGATTGTCTCGCCTCGTGGCTCCAGGACGCGTTTGGGCAGGCCGACGGAGCGTATCGGCAGGCGCAGGCTTTCCCCGGCCGGCCCGTCTCCCACGATATGGCCGGATTCCAATTGGATCACGCGATCCGCATGGTCGAGCTCATCCTCATGGTGGGTAACGAGGATGACGGTGGTTCCCCGTTCCTGCAATTCGTCCAGCACGCGCATGATGTCGGCGCGGCCTGACGGATCAAGCATGGCGGTCGGCTCATCCAGCACCAGCACCTCGGAGTTCATGGCAAGCATGCCTGCGATGGCGACGCGCTGCTGCTGACCACCGCTCATACGCGTCGGATCGGAAGCCCGGGAATCCCCCATATCCACCGCGTCCAATGAGCCGGCGATACGTTTGCCTATCTCGTCATGCGCGACCGCGAGGTTCTCCGGGCCGAAGGCCACATCGTCCTCCGTGACCGTGGTGACGATCTGATCCTCGGGATTCTGGAACACGGCGCCAATGCCGCGCCGCGCCGCGCGGTAGGCTTGGGCATGCGCTCCGGCATCGTCGAACACCGCGTTGCCCAGCAATGTGACATGTCCTTCGTCGGGTGCTGTCAATCCCGCGATCACCCGCGACAACGTGGTCTTGCCCGACCCGTTCGGTCCGGTCAGGCAGATGCGTTCGCCGCGTCGGATGTCGAGGCTGACTCCGTCGAGCGCCCAAGTGGCGCCACCATCGTAGGTGAAGCGCACATCGCGTAGTTTCACGATCGGCGTATTGATCGAATCCATGGAGGTCTTCCTTCCCGAAACGGCTGGAGGAACCTTCCGGCGGATGCGGAAGGTTCCTCCATGCTCATTCCATTCGATGTCGAACGGGGCTCAACGGTTCAGCAGGTTGGAGACCGGCTTGTAGATCAGAAACGTGACCACGCCGTGTATGCTGAATTTCAGCGCGTTGAACGGCAGCAAGGCCGGTACGATAAGCGCCACCACCTGGGCGGTGGTCATGTGCGCGTAGAACGGCGTGACGATGACGTTGCCGACGATGGCCAGGACCAACGCCGCCACGGCGCCGACGATGATGCCAATCAACGCTCCTTTGCGGGTCCTGTTCCTTCTGTAGATGAGCGACGCCGGAACGGACAGCCCCAATGCCACGAGCACGGCCATCAGCGTTCCCCACGGATTGGTGAACAGGTGCGGCATGAATCCAAGCACGCTGACGATGACCGCGGCCGCCGGTCCGAAAGCGAAGCCCGCGACGAGGCTCACGATGCCGGATGGGTCGTATTTGAGCCACTGCACGCCCGGAATGATAGGAAATTCGATGAAGCTGATGGCCATGGACAGCGCCACGAACAGCGCGTACATGGCGATGCGCTTGGTGGACCAGCGTCCGGAATCGGCGACTCCTGTGGAATGGGCGTTGTCCGGGCGGGACGGCGGCTTGCCGGCTTGGTCGGATGCTGTATTGGTAGGAGAGGATACACTCATGTTGAGCTCCGTTTCTTCCATCCGGACTGTAACCGTTGGCTCCGGATTTTCACCGGATCAGCCGCTTTCGCGGGTCGCGGGCTTCGGCATGGGACCGTTATGGATGCCGGTCGTGCCGTTACCGCCAGTAAGGAATTTCACCTTCCCTGAAACTTGCCTGTCCATATATACGCCCACCCTGCGATATTCGCAAGCCGTCGGACGGTTTCGTCCTACGATTCGAAACGGGAGGGATGTCGTGCGCGTCTGTCGCGAAGCGCGCCCGTCATGCTCCCGCCGCATGTTACGACAGCAGGCCGAGCAGATCGTCCTTGCCGAGCGTTCCGATGCCTCCGGAGGCGGTTCCGTCGGTGAATTGCTGCGCCAATTCGGTTTTCTTCTCCTGCAGTTTCAGAATGCGTTCCTCGATGGTGTCCTTGGCGACGATTTGATACACGTTCACATCCTGCGTCTGGCCGATGCGGTGCGCACGGTCGGTGGCCTGGTTCTGCGCGGCCGCGTTCCACCACGGGTCGGCGTGCACCACCACGGAGGCGCCCACCAGATTCAACCCGGTGTTGCCCGCCTTGAGCGAGATGAGGAACACGGGCACGTCGTTGCCGTTGAATTCGTCGACCAGCTCGACACGGCGCTTCTTCGGCGTCTCGCCGGTGATCGTGTAATAGTCCACGCCCTGTTCGGCGAGCCTGACGCCGATGAGTTCGAGGAATGAGGTGAACTGCGAGAACACGAGCACCTTCCTGCCTTCGTCCATGCAGGTGGCCACGAGTTCCTCGATGGCGTCGAGTTTGTCGGAGGCGTTCTTCGCGTCTGCGTAGACCAGCCGTGGATCGCAGCATATCTCGCGCAGCAGCGTGAATTCGGCGAGGATACGGATCTTCTTGGTGTTGAAGTCGGCATCGGCGGTTTTGGTGAGCGTGGCCCGCAACCGCTGCTCGTGTGCGGCGTAGAGTTTGCGCTGCTCGCCTTCCAACTTGACGGTGATCACGTTCTCGAATTTGTCAGGCAGGTCGGTGAGCACGTCCTTCTTCAGACGCCGTTTGATGAACAATCCGACCAGTGCCTGCAGCTTGTCCGCCATGACGGAATGCTCAGGTCCGGGCGCCATGATCGGCTGCTCGTACTTCTCGCGGAATTTCGCGTATGTGCCGAGCAGTCCCGGCATGAGGAAGTCGAAGATGCTCCACAGTTCGCTCAACCGGTTCTCGATCGGCGTTCCGGTCAACGCGAAGCGATGGTCGGCCGGTACCCGTTTGACGGCCTTCGCCAGTTTCGTGGCGTGGTTCTTGATGTACTGGGCCTCGTCGAGGGCCATCATCGCGAAATGGCAGGCGGCATAGTCGTCCACGTCCCGTCTCAGCAGGTCGTAGGATGTGATGACCACGTCGGCGCCGTCGTATGGCGTGCCGCTGTCCGTATCATCATGCCCCTTCTTGGATCGCGATGACACTGATGCGATGGCCTTGCGCCGCTGCGCCTTCGTGCCGGCGACGACTTCGACCGTGAGATCGCCTGCGAATTTCTCGCATTCCGCGGCCCAGTTGTAGACGAGCGACGCCGGGCAGACGATCAGCGCGGGCCCACGTCCCTTGCGCGCTTCGATGAGCGACAGCAACTGCACGGATTTGCCCAGACCCATCTCATCGGCGAGGATGCCTCCGAAGCCCTTGTCCCACAAGGTGGACAGCCATTGGAAACCTTCCACCTGGTATGGGCGGAGCACGTTCTTGAGTCGTTCAGGTACTTCATATCGTTTCGGGTCGATGATCTTCACATCGTTGACGTAATCCACGAACGAGGGGCTCTTGTCCTCGTCGCCCACTTGGGAGTCCAGCAGGAAGGCCTGGTATCCGGGAACTCTGATGGTTCCGGAGTCAAGCGTTTCCTCGTCGAGGTCGAGATCCGTGGCCACTTGGTCGAGTTCGCGCAGGTCGGCTTCCTTCAGATCCACGAACGTGCCGTTTTTGAGTCTGTGGTAGCGGCGCTTCCTGCGATAGGAATCCAGCAGCGCGCCGACTTCGTTCATCGGGACTTCGTCGGCGATCGGCGAGATCTCCACGAGGTTTGAATCGATGGACAGTCCCACTTTCACGCTTGGTGGATTCGGCTGCATCATACCGTCGAATGCGGCCGTGGAGAACACCTGGCCGACCGATCTGAGAATGTCGACGCCGTCGGTGAGCATGAGCAGAATCGCCTGCTCGTCTTCCTCCTTGATACGTGCCACGTCGACGGAACTCCACGTCGGGCACAGCTGTCGCACCACCTGCACGGCGAACGATTCGCGCGACGGATCGCGTTTGACCCGCGATGCCATCGAACGTGAATCGGGGTTGATGACGCCGCGCAGCTCCTTGGCAGTCGGCACCAGCTGAAAGACGAAATCGCCGTATCTCGCCACCGCCTCGCAGGTGATGCCGTACAGGTCCCGATCCAGATAGAATTCGATCTGGCAGTCGGCGCCGACTGCATCGGCCACCTCCTGCGGAATGTCGAATCCGATGCTGGCTTCGGTGAGTTTCGGCACGATGGTCCGGACAAACATGGGCCAGTCGTTTTCGGAGATGAACACGCCGTCAGGGTCTCCGGAGCACAGATCGGGCAGCACCCGCAATACGGGGCGCAGTTTGCCGGTGCATCTGAACAATCCGTCGATGCTCACCTTGTCCGAATCCGCGTGGTCGTCAAGCCGTTCGTGGCTCAGAATGTAGAAGCCTGCGCGCCCTTGAATCACATCTTCGATGACACGGTTCGAGGTGATGCGCACTCCGGATGCCGTGCCCTCACGCACATAGGAGGCGTTCAGCATGATGTCGGGGTCGCCGTCGATGATGTCGAGGCCGAACGGCTCTCCTCCCTCATTGACCAGTTGGATATGGCTCGGACCTGATTTTCTGGCCTGTTCGGCGTCTTCGACGAGTAGTCGCCTCAATCCTTGGGTGTCCGACTCGCGCAGGAGCGCGCGTGTCTTCGTTTCACGTTCCTCGTATTCGTCTCGTGTCACCGCACGGAACAGATCAAGCAGATCGCAGACCTCCCAATCGGTGAGGATGAGCCCGCGATCGACGCGCACCGTTCCGCCGTAATAGTATCCGTTCTGGAGCTGCGCGGCCGCACGGGAGTCGATCACCTGCTGCAGGAAGCGGAACAGTTTCAGGGAGAACGGGTCGAGCATGCCCGGCGTGTGGGTGAACGCAAGTTTTTTGCCGTATGATTCGTATCTTCCGATCCGCATGTCGGATACGAAATTCGAGATGCTTTTGAGCACGTAGCCGACGTCGGCGCAGCCGATATGCAGCGACAGGCATACGGAATCATGAACGAAGGCCAGCGTGGGATCGAGATGCACGCTTCCCGGCGTGACGTCAACCGGTGAATTCGTCCTGCGTTTCACTCCGGGGGCCACGCCTTGTCCGGAAACGCCGCGCTGTTCGGCGATCAGCCGGCTTTTCGCGTCGACGATCCGTTTGAGAACCTTGAGTTGGGCGCCCTCTCCGGCATTGCCGTTGCTCGCGTCGAGAGAGCGCATGGCATCGGCGAGATCGCGGGGCGTGGCAGCGGCCGCATGGAAACCTTGGAATCGTTCTGGCTGCTGCAGGAAAAGCAGCAGCACGGCGGCGACATGCTTGCACATGCCTGTGTAACGGCGGCTGTCGGAACGGGCGGGGACGTCATCGTCGGCCACGTGGCCGTAGGTCGCACCGGAGCCGAAATCGTCATAATCGTCGACGTAGTCGTAATCGTCATCGTCATCGAAACTGCGGTATTTCGGACTGTTGTGATAGTCGAAGGTCCGACGGGTGCCGTATCCGTGCTGGGATCCGTCGAACGCGGGGCACGAGCAGTATCGCGCCAGGAACAGCCTATCACCGAGGTCGATCGTGGCCTGCACCTCATACCGGCTGGACGGCGAGGTGGTGCCGCGCACGCTGGCATGCAGGGTGATGCGGTCGGAGGAGCCATCGGTCAGGCAATGCAGGTCGGACATTTTGGAACGCCATTGGTTGACTATGCCACGAGCGCGCTGCAGCACCGGCTGTCCGCATTCGCTGCGCAATTCGTCGGAAAGCCATGCCAGAGTGTCCGTCACCTGAACCCCAATCGTTCGCACATTTGTTCTTATGCCACTGTACCAGTCCAGAGGAACAGCGAAGCCGTGGCCTGAATCCGGACCACGGCTTCGCGGAACATGTGTCGGAGACTTCGCGTCAGCGGCAACGCTTGGTCAGCGGCTGCCACGGGTCGAGCTCCACGGGCTCGGTGGTCAGCAAAGCGCGGGTGGCGTCATCGAGGTATTCCTTACGGATGATAATCTCGGTCACGTAGCGGTCGAACCATGCGTCGGATGCCACATAGTAGCCGTCCACGCCGTTGTCCTTGCCCCAGCTATTCTCCACCTTCCAGCGGTTCGGCTTGCCCTGTTCGTCAAGGTTCACGCCGGTGATGGTCATGGCATGGTTACTCGGGCTGTCGCCGTATTCGAGGCCGTGCGCCTTGTCGAAATCGAAATCGGTGCCGAACAGCTGATCGACGCGCACGCTGTCGCAATCGAAATAGCCGGCGGAACGTAACGCGAACTGGGTGCAGTCGCAGGCGAACCAGATCGGATGGCCGGCGCTGATCTGGTCGACGGCAGCCTTCTTGAACACGTCGAGCGGCACGTTGACGAACTCCATATCCTCTGCTTCGGCCACGTTGGCGGTGTAACGGATGCGATAACGCATGTTGAATGGACGGGATGCCATCGGTACGTTGCACAACGTCACCAAATCATCGACGTCGACAGGCACATATTTTTTGTAGAATTCCATCGGCGTGATGCCAGTCTCGCGAATCTGCCTGCGCTCATCCTTGCCGGTCTTCGGCTTGTCGGACTTGTCTTCGGAGGCCTTCTCGGCGTTTTTCCTTTCATCTTTCTTGTCGTCATCGCTCACGCGCGCCAAGAAATCGAACTTCTCCGGCGGCTCGCCCAATGCGATCGCACACATGCGGTACACAGTGGACATGTCGTCTTCCTTGACCAACCGCAACTCGTCAATCGAAGCTCCAGCGGCATGACGTTCACGCAGGTCCGCGGTAAATTGGCGCAGCCTGCTGTTGAGATACTGTTTGAACGCGTCGGAATCCTTGGAATTGGCGGATTCCGGATAAGCGCTCTTCGGCACGAGACCATACTTGTCGACGAGCGTGGCAAACATCTGCCACCAACCACCGTCATCGGCCGGACCGTAGTTGATCTCCTGGAACAGACGGCTGTCGGTCGGTTCGTCGAGCGTGGCGAGCACGTTCTCAAGATACGTGTTGGATTTCTCCATCGCATCCCAGAAGAACAGGTAGGTTTCGGAGAATTCAAAGTCGTCGAGCCCCCACTTGTGCATGAGCTCATAACGCAGGGTATTGAGAGCCGCGAACATCCAGCACCGGCCGGAATGACGCTGGTTGGTGATGGAACCTTGCTTCAGTTCGATGGAGAAGTCACGAGGCAGGGAACGCTGCCCTTTGTAGTCGGTGGCGGCTTCGAGCACGCCCGCGGAGACCGCCGCGTTGGCGGCCACGAGATTGGCACGATCCGCATTGAAATCCTTGGCGTACCGCGTGAGAAGTTCTGGTTTGATTGCCTTGTTGTTGTTTGCCATACGCCCGATTCTCGCCGCAAGCCTTGACCATGGCGGAAACACCTTTCAACGCGCGGGCAATTCAACCGGGATCAAAGGGATATTCTGGAAGGACTGGAGGGTTTGAGATAAGGAGCATACCATGCGACGACATGGAACGATGACGACCATACTGTCCGGATTGTTGGCCGCGAGCCTGTTGGTCGGACTGCCGGTCGGCTCGGCGTTCGCCGACGAGCCGACCGATGGCACCGGCGCGGGACAGTCCGCTACCGAGGTACTGGATACACTGGAAGTCAAGGGACGCGCCCCTAAGACGGGATACAAGCGCACGCAGTTCGGCAAGGCTTGGGCGGATGTGGATCATAACGGTTGCGACACCCGCAACGACATCCTCAATCGCGACCTGACCGGCGTGAAATACAAGTGGTTCACCCATAAGTGTGTGGTGAAGTCCGGCACACTGCATGACCCGTACACCGGCAAGGACATCAAGTTCAAGAAGGGCAAGAAGACCTCCACGGCCGTGCAGATCGACCACGTGGTGGCGTTGAGCGACGCCTGGCAGAAGGGCGCGCAGAAGCTCAGCAAGACGAAGCGCACCGAGCTGGCGAACGATCCGTACAATCTGCTGGCCGTGCAGGGACGCGCCAACCAGAAGAAGTCCGATGGCGACGCCGCGACGTGGCTGCCGTCCAACAAAGGGTTCCGCTGCGAGTACGTGGCGCGCCAGATCGGCGTGAAGCACAAGTACTCGCTGTGGGTCACCAAGGCGGAGAAGGAGGCCATGGCCAAAGTGCTGTCCTCCTGCCCGACGCAGACCATCCCCGATTACACGGGAACCGGCGGATCCACGACCGAAACCACCGAGGAATCCGAACAGACCGACCAGTCCGACCAGCAGGACGCGCAGACGCAGGACGACCAGTCGCAATCCGAGGAGCAGACGCAACAGACGCAACAGTCTGACCAGCAGACCTCATCCTCCGCATCCACTCCGGCACCGGCCCAGGAGCCCGCTCCGGCACCGCAGCAGCAGGACGTCTACTACCAGAACTGCACGGCCGCGCGTGCGGCAGGCGCGGCGCCCATCTACCAAGGGCAGCCCGGATACCGTTCGCAGCTGGACCGCGACCATGACGGAGTGGCCTGCGAGTAGCCGACCCAGGTCTCCGTAATGAAAAAACGCCGGACGGTTTTCCGTCCGGCGTCTTTTTTTCATTACGGCACGCATCCGTATGACGCGCATATGCCGTGTCCGCCGCGGATGCGTATGCAGATGCGTATGGAACACAACCCACGCGCCATGCGCGGAAATGGAATCACCATGGTTGCGCGTATACTTCGAAAGTCGCGTATTTGGGAATCTCGTCGTTCATTTCCGTGATCGAGAAGGCTTGGGTCTCCCCTTCGCCGGGCAATGGTATGAAGTCCATATTCCCATACACGATCTTGCCGTTTTTGTCACGCAGCACCAAGGCGAGCCTCGCCTGTTGGTACATGGTTTCCGCCGTGCGCGACGTCAGCCGAATCTCGCCTGTGAAATTCGTGGTCTCCTCCGATTTGCTGGTATTCAGCGATCCGATCGAGAACGCCCATTCTCCCTCGGATGTGTAGTGGTATTCGGAGGATTCCACCGGTTTGAACTCGACCGTGGAGGGATTCTTGCCGCCGTTTCCCGCTTCGCCGCCGATCCATATCGACTGTCCCGCATCGATCTGGAAGACGCCGCTGTCATCGGTGAACAGAATCTTGCCTTCCTTGTCCTTGCCGACGATGGATATCGTCGGTGCGGAGACTCCCTTGTCCGCGCTGGTGTCACGCAGTTCGAAGGCATAATGCACATAACCGTCCCGCGCGTACCATCCGGATTCGCCAATCTGCAGTATCTTGTCGGAGTCCGACGAGTCGGCACCGCTTCCGCCACCCGATGTTCCGTTTCCGTCCTGTCCGTTTTCGCCTTGTCCGCTTTCGTGCGGCTGGGACGAGTCCTCCGACCGCTCCGGGGAGGTGGATGATCCCGATTCCGCCACGGTGCGGCCGGCCCGACCGTTGCCGCCGAATCGTTCGGCCATCGCCTGCGCTCCGCCGAAGACCAGCACAACGGCCAGCGCCGCGCATAGCAACGCCGCGAGAAGTCCCACCACCCGCGTGGACATGGGCAACGCGGCCACCGAATCGCGAAGACGGCGCAAAACGCCACCGACGCGCCCCAAGCCATGCCGGACATGCCGGCCGCCGTCTTCTCCGCCGTGCGGATCGGACGTCAGCTCATCCGGCAGCGGCGCCCGTCCCATAAGCTCGTCCATGAACCGCGTCACGGTCTGCGGACGCGCGCTTGGCTCCAACGCGCATGCCCGCGCGATCACGGCACGCGTATGGGCGTCGACCACATCGTCGTCGTTCAGCAGACGTTCGTAATCGCCGTCCGTCGGATACACGCCCGTCAGCAGATAGCCAAGCAGACGTCCAAGCGAATATATGTCGGAACGGGAATCGGTCTGGGCGAAGCCGTATTGCTCGGCCGGCGCGAAACCCCATGTGCCAAGAATCGTCGTGTCGTGCTCCACCGGCTTCTCAGCGTGCATGCGCGAGATGCCCAGATCGATGAGATGAGCCCCATCGGACGCCATGATGACGTTCTTCGGCGAGATATCGCGATGCACAATGCCGTGCGCGTGCAATTCGCCGACCGCCTCGCACAATTGACCCATCACCGTGACCGCAACGTCCAACGGCATTCTGCCACGTTTCGACACCACGGATTCAAGCGATTCGCCGGCCACGTAATCGTAGATCACCACAAAGCAATCCGGCAGCTCGTAGGTGGCTTCGACGCGCGGCAGACGTGGGCTGGAACATTCACCGAGCGCCGACCAGACATTGCGGCGAGCAAGTTGAAGAGGGATTTTCTTGCGTACGAACGGCCCGGCTCCCCCGATGCCGACCAGTTCGGTGACGCCTCCGGAGCCGCGGGCGAGCACTTGGTCGACATGGTAGGCGTCATCAAGGCTCATGGCGTGCATGACCTGTTTGTCATCCATTATTTCCCCGACCTTCCGACGTTCCACGCCCCGACCGACGTCTTCGATACACGCCGGAACCATTCTCAATGATACCGTTGATGATACTGCCGGGAGCGCATCATGTCGGATGCGAACACGCGCACAAACCCCCGAACTCAGTTCGTCTGCAACAGCGGGCGCTCCCCCATACGGCACAGCTCATTGTCGGTGGCCAAACGGTCGAACGCCTTGTTGATGCACCAGATGATGATGGCGTCGCGGCGCTGCTTGCACCACAGTTCCGCCACTCCGGCGAGACGCAGCAGCCTCTGGGTCTCCCTGAGATCGCATTCGAGCCCGAAGGCGATCATGATGGCATGGTCGCGCCCCGGTTTGCTTTTGCCGGCGAAGATATCATAGACGACCGTCGCATTCACACCCGAACCACGCACCACGTCGGCGCGTTTGAGATTATGCGCCTTCATGAGCGCGAACAGATAATCGGGCAGTTCCCTCTCCACAACGGCCTGGCTGTCGAGATAGTCGGAGATGTCGGAGCTTTCCAGCAGTCGTTCGAGTAATTCTTCAGTCAGATGTTCCACGCGGTTCATCTTAGAGGACGTCCGATTCGGCCCATTCAGTTGACAACTGAAGAACTTCCGCACACCCCCGCATCATCGGTTCTCCCTTTCGGGTTTCCTTTTCCATCATCCTTATTCAGTCATCCCCTGAGCGGCATGCGGTTGTCGAGCGACTGACCGTTGGCATAGCAGCGCACATTGCCCAAGGCGATGGCGATGATGCGCCGTTCCGTGGCTTCCAAATGGTTGCCGCCCGCCACGTGTGGAGTGATCAGGCACCGTGGTTCGCGCCACAGCGGCGATTCGGCCGGCAATGGCTCCGGCTCGGTCACATCAAGCCCGGCGCCGCGGATCGCGCCGCTCGCGAGCGCTTTGGCGAGTGCTTGGTTGTCGATGGCGTCTCCTCGTCCGGCGTTGAGGATGATGGCGTTGGGTTTGAGTTTGGTGAGTCGTTGTGTGTTGAGTAGGTGGTGTGTGGCTGGGGTTGAGGGGAGGCTCATAGCGATGATGTCGGCGTATTGGAGGACGTTGTCGAGTGTTTCGATGCCGACCATGTGGTCGATGCCTGGTGTGTTGATTGTGGTGTTGCGGCGGATGCCGATGGTGGTCATGCCGGTGTTTTTGCAGAGTTGTGCGAAGTGTGATCCGATGTCTCCGGTGCCGATGATGAGTGCGGTTTTGCCGTTGGGGCTGATGGTGCGGCCTGCGTCGTGCCATGTGGCTTGTGGGTTGTTGGCGGCGTAGATGTGGAGGTTTTTCATGATGGCCCACATCATGGCGAACATGTGTTCGGAGACGCTTTGTCCGTATGCGCCGGTGGCGTTGGTGAGCATGGAGCCGGGTTGTAGGATGCCGGGTTGTTGGTATTTGTCGACTCCGGCGCTCCAGGTTTGTAGCCATTCGAGTTTGGGGCATTGTGCGCATTGTTCGGGTGGGATGTTGCCGATGATTGCGGTGGCTTTGGTTTTGAGGTTTTCGGGGATTTCGGCTGTCCATGTCATGTTGCCGCGTTGTGTTGGGTCGCCTATGAATTCTTGTGGCGTGTTTTTGGCGGCGTGTGTGAATTGTGCGCGTTCGGTGTCGGTCAACGGTAGGCAGTTGACGATGAGTTTGTGTTCGTTCCCTGTTCCCATGCGGTTAACCCTATGTCAACGGTAGGATATGCGTTGTGTGTGTTCTGGTGTTGGTGCTGGTGGCGCGTTCTATATGCTGAACTTTGCTTTTTATATGCCGAGTTCGTCGGTGTCGAGGATGATGGTGACTGGGCCGTCGTTGGTGAGGCTTATGCGCATGTGGGCGCCGAATCGTCCTTCTTTGACGGTGAGGTTTTGGGCGCGTAGGGCGTTGTTGAGTTGGTGCCATACTTGTTCGGCGTGGTCTGGGGCGCCGGCTTTTACGAAGCTTGGGCGGTTGCCTTTGCGTATGTCCGCGTAGAGTGTGAATTGGGAGATTGATAGTATGCTGCCGTTCACATCGTGGATGGAGTGGTTCATTTTGCCGTTGTCGTCTTCGAAGACGCGTAGGTTAGTGATTTTTCGGGCGAGCCATTCCACTTGTTTTGTTCCATCCGTGTCTTCCACGCCGACGAGCAGCATGTAGCCGGCGCCGATGTGTTGCGGTTCGAATGTGGTGTCGGGTTTTCCGCTTGTTTCGTCGACCACGTCGACGGATGCCTGGCTTACTTTCTGCAGTATGATGCGCATGGCTGGCCTGTTCCTTGCTTAGTTTTCGGCTTTTCAGCCGGCGTAGTCGACGATGGCTTGCGTGACCTGTTTCAGGTAGTCGAGTGAGGTCTGCCAGTCGTCGGGCACTTCGATGGAGTGGTTGGCGCCGGCGTATGTGCGCACGTGGTCGGTGAGCAGATGCGCTTTAGCGTCGTCGTAGTAGGGGTCGGCGTCGCCGGCGCAGATCAGTGGCATCGGGCTTCCTGCCGCTCCTGGGAGAGGTGCGGGGATGATCGACTTGTGCTTGTCGAATGGCGGCGGGTTCAGTACCGGGGTGAGCAGTACGACGCGTAGTCCGAGTTTCGCGGAATGCGGGTATGAGAGTGTGGACAGTGATTTGGTGACGACCAGCAGTTGTGCTTCCTCTCCGGATTCGGCGGCGTGTTTGATCGCGGCGTCGCGCCATTCGTCCACCACGCGTTCCATGCATGCGATCATTTCCGGGAATTCGACGCTTTCCGTCAGTTTCAGGTCGAGCCGGTCCACGAACCAGCCGTTGGCCGCGAGCGCCTGCGCCGACCAGTACAGCAGCGGCCTGTCCACGGTGTAGCCGATGCCCGGCATGATGAGCACGTGCTTGCCTGTTTCGGTGTTCTTCACACGGTTTTTACCCCATGGGGTGACCGCGGGTGTCACGTTTTTTGTTGCCGTCGGCCGCTTGTTGTCGGTGCTGTTGCCGCCCATATCGATTCGAACCGCCTTTCCGTGCATTCCTTTTTGTCTTTTTTGCGGCGTCGGTTTTTGTGTCCGGCGTCGTTTCCGTTATGCATGTTAGGCGGCGTTGGCTACAACCGTCGTCATTCCACCTTGCATTGGTTGTTGTGGATTTTCGCGGCCATGGCGTTTGATTCGTCGTCGAAGCGGTATTGGTCTCCACGCACCATGTTCAGCTGTCCGGAGTCGGCGCCGAGGAACATGATCGCGTAACTGCTGGTCACCGCTTCGGTGCGGTCCGTGCGGCCGGACATGACGACTGGCGGCGAGGAGGTTCCGCAGCGCATGTGGATGGCGTGGTGGGCGATCTCGTGTTTTATCGTCGCCAATGCGTACGCGGTGTCCCAGTGGGATTGGTTCGAATTGGCGTATATCAGGTTCGGGGTCATGGGGCAGTACAGCGCCTGCACGTAGGTGTAGTCCTGGGGCGTACATACTTTGTCGGCGTCATAGATGTTCCAGTCGATTTCCATGCCGGCCAGTCGTGCGGCCTCTTTGGCCGCGCCGATCCAATCGTTGCCGTTGTATTGGTATTGGGCGACCTGCTGTTCGTGTTCGTCCCATGCTTTGCGCATGTTGGTTCGGGTGTCCGTGTAGACGTCGCGTTTGCCGCCTTCCTCGTCCGTGGCGACGATTTTCGCGCCTAGGCGTTCGTGCTTGTCGAATTGTTCCACGATCTGGTCCACTTGGGTTTTGCGGTAGGAGATCATGTCGTCCAGTTCCTGGGTGTCGACGCTGTTGAGTTCGCTGTCCTTGGTTTTGTATTCGTCGTATGCCTGGAGCATGTGCACGTAGGTTTCGACGTATTCCCTGTTGGTTTTGTTGTAGGGCAGGTCGTTGTCTTTCAGGAAGCCTTTTTCGTCGTCCTCGACGGCCTGTTTCGTTTCTTTGGCCAGTTTGTGGATGTAGTCGATGGTGGTTTGGTAGTCCGGTCGTTCCGAGATGTTGTACCACACGTCGATGCTGCCTGCTTTGGGTTTGTTGTCGTCGATGCGTGAACCGCCGTCGGCGGTGGCTTCGTCGATTTTCTTGCTGTAGAAGATGAGGCCTCCGCCGAACAGGAGCACGATCAGCAGGATCGGCACGAGCAGGACGCTGACGATGATCGCGGCGACGCCGCCTCCGCTGATCGTTCTTTTTGGTTTGCGCGGCGGACGGCCGTATGGCAGGTTCGGCTGCATCTGCGGCATGTGGGGTGGTTCCGGCCGCCGCGGCTGACCGTATTGGCCGTATGGTTGGCCGTATTGGCCGCGTTGGGAGCTGTTGTACGGTGGCATGCCATGCTGCGAATTGCCTTGCCGGGGCACGCCGTACCGTGGATTGCTCGGATTGTACGGATTGCCGCCCTGGGGATTCGGATTGTACGGATTCGGAGTGCTCACAGGCTGTCGTCCTCCTCGTTGCTGCCATGCTCGTCGTGCTGCGGCGTAGCGTCCTCCGTGTCGCCGTCGCCTATCGTCTCGTCCCAATGCGCTTTCGCGTAGTCGATCTGCTGCTGCGTGAAGCCGGCTATCTTCAGCCTCATGGTGATCATCTCGTTGCCGTTGTCGTCGGCGGGATCCTCGTCCTTCAGATCGTTCAATTCCGCGTACCGCAACGCGTTGCGACCCCAGTCGACGTCGACCTGGCCCAACGCCCATGTGGCGGTCTGCTCATCGTATTCGCCCATCAGCGTGGAGCAGACCGACCACCGCGACTCGCCTTTGTGCACGTCGGTGAGCCGTTCCGCCTCCCTGACCGCCTTCTCGGAGTCGAGGCCTTCGGTGGGCTGCGCGTTCTTGATCTGGCACCATTGCGCCTGCTTCTCGCTGAGCACCTGCATGCCTTTGCTGGCCGAATTGCCCGCGATCACCGAACATGAGACGCACATGCCGACCATCAGCAGCAGGATGACGCCGAGCACAATGAACGGAACCCTGCTGGCCTTCGGCCGCTCCTGGGCCATGGCGTAGCCCGGATTCGGCGGGTACGGCGGTTGAGAGCCGGGATACGCGGGGTACGTGGAAGGCCGCCCGTACGGAGCCACATATGGCGGGCCAGCGTATCGCGGATCCGGATACTGCGGTCCGCCCGGGGTTTGTGGTCCGGAATACTGTCCAGGATGCCGTCCGTTCGGGTTTTGCTGCGGGCGCCAGTACCGCCGGTCTCCCCGCGTCGGGACGGAACCGTTCGGCATGGGCCCATACGGCCCGTCGTTGCGCTGGTAATTCCCCATCGATTATTCCTTACGATCTGTCTTCTTCTCATTGAAGCCAATATGTTCGGATTGTACAGGATAATTGATCGGACTTTTCGCTTAAGTTGTTTTTTTTCAGTTATTCCGATGTGACATCAATCGATTGACGGGCCACATGCTGAGACAGAGTACGGACTTCAATCCATCTTCCATATCATCTCGGGGGTATGGCGCGCGGTTCAACCGCCATCAGCGCGCATCCGCGGGCAGACGCACCGTGGTCCCCCGCAGCACCAGTGCTGCCTCCTGTGATTCATAGGCCGGGTTCAATGGTGTTCCGCGGAGGAGCGACAGCACTTTCCGCCCGGCGTTGCGCCCCAGTTCCAGTGGGTCCTGCCGGATGGTGGTCAGGTCGGCCACCTGCGCGATGTCGGCGTCGTCGAATCCGATGACGGAGATATCCTCGGGAACCCGCAGCCGTTGCTCGCGCAGTTCCTTGACCACTGCGATCGCCACTTGGTCCGTTTCGGCGCAGATGGCGGTCGGCATATTCGGCAGTGACAGCAGTTTGGCCACCAGTTGGGCGGCAAGGTCGCTTTTCGACAGCGTGACGCCATGCTCGTCCGCGCAGATGACCGCCGCGTCACCATCGTCGTACCCGTTCTCTTCCGCAGCTTCGAGGAACGCCTCCGTACGCTGGCTAGTGCTGTAGACCATGTCGTCAGGAATGTAGTCGCCCAGGAATGCGATGCGTGTATGCCCCAATGATCTGAGCAAACGAACCGCTTTGAACATACCGTCGAAATTGTCGATGCCGATGGCCGCGTCGCAGAACGACGCGGCGGGGATGTCGACGCCGACCGTGGGCATGTCGGTGGAGCGTAGCTCCGCGCGCGCCGTCTCGTCGAGCTGGAACGACGATATGACGATCGCGTCGGCATTGCGGTTCTTCGGCAGTTGCGCGAAGTAGCGCTCCGACTCCTTCTTATCGACGATGAACGACGGGGACACGTCATAGCCTTCCGGCCCCAGCACCTCGTACACGCCCTGCAGCACATTGGCGTTGAACCATTCGTTGAGTTTGCCGGAGCATAGCAGAATGACTCTCATGGTCTTGCCGGAGGCCAGGGAGGACGCGTTCTTCGAAAGGGTGAAGTTGAGCCGGTCCGCGGCCCGCTCGACTTTGGCGCGTGTGGCCGGGGTGACCTTGTCGACCCCGCGCAACGCGCGGGAGACCGTCGCTTGGGAGACTCCGGCAAGTTTCGCCACGTCGGCGATGGTCGCACGCGCCATGATCGCTCCTTTTGATTCATATGAAAGTTACCGCTTACATCATAGCAGAATCGTTGATTTTTCAACAAAACACGCTGAACAGGTAAGCAGATTGCCTACAATAAATGTAAGCGCTATCATTTTAATCATCAATACATCGGCCGAGGCGCCAAACCTCAGCCCCTAAACGGTAGCGTTTTCAATAGAATGAACTAATGAAAGCGCTGCCATACCCCCTCAGTACGGAGATGAAGGAGAGCATTACGATGAGCGATGAAGCCATCAACCACCACAGCGCCGACGATCCATCACTCTGGTGGAAGCAGGCGGTCGTCTATCAGGTCTACCCGCGTTCGTTCAAAGACACAACCGGGTCGGGCCTCGGAGACATCGCAGGAGTCGCACAACAAATCCCATATCTAAAAAGACTCGGCGTGGACGCCATCTGGCTCAGCCCGTTCTATCCGTCTCAACTGGCAGACGGCGGATACGATGTGGACGACTACCGCAACGTCGACCCGAAACTCGGCACCATGGACGACTTCGACCATCTCACCAAAACCGCACATGCGGCAGGCATCAAAATAGTCGTCGACATCGTACCGAACCACTCGTCCAACCAGCATGAATGGTTCAAGGCCGCGCTTGCCGCAGGCCCCGGCTCACCGGAACGAGACCGTTATATTTTCCGTGACGGCAAAGGACCGAACGGCGACGAGCCACCCACCAACTGGATTGCCAGCTTCGGTGGATCCGCTTGGACTCGAGTGCCCGACGGACAATGGTATCTGCACATGTTTACCGTCGAACAGCCCGATTGGAATTGGAAGAATCCGGACGTGCGCGCCGATTTCATCAAGACCTTGCACTTCTGGCTCGACCATGGAGCGGACGGCTTCCGCGTGGATGTGGCGCACGGCCTGGCTAAGGATCTCGACCGTGACGATCTCGATGATTTCAAAATCATCGGAGGCGAGATGCATTGCGCCGACGGCACGCATCCGCTGTATGACAGGAACGAAGTGCACGACATCTATCGCGAATGGCGCAAGGTGTTCAACGAGTATGATCCGCCGGCATTCGCCGTCGCCGAAGCCTGGGTACCTCCGGAGCATCAATACCGGTATGCCTCGCCCGAAGAACTCGGCCAAGTGTTCAACTTCGAATTCGCCAAGAAAGACTGGATTCGCAACGACATGCACCTCGCCATCGAAGAAGGCATCGCCGCTGCGGAACGCTCCGGCTCCACCTCCACATGGGTAATGAGCAACCACGACATCCCCCGCCACGTCAGCCGCTATGGGCTGCCGCAGGTGCCGGCTGCAGCCCACCACCAACTTGCCAAGGATTGGCTGCTGCGCAACGGTACCTCTTACCATGAGGATCGCGAGCTCGGCACGAAGCGTGCGCGTGCGGCCATCCTGATGGAGCTCGCGCTACCAGGTTCCGCTTATATCTACCAGGGTGAGGAGCTCGGCCTGCCAGAGGTCGCCGACATCCCGTGGGACGAGTTGGAGGATCCGACCGCGTTCAACCGCGTCCGAGACCAGATCGAAAAGGGCCGCGACGGCTGCCGCGTCCCGCTGCCTTGGAAGGCCGGGACGCCGACCTTCGGCTTCTCCCCCGCCACCAAGCATGAAGGCGCCGGCGCGGACGCGAGCCAGGCGGGCGATCCGTGCGAGAAGCCGCATCTTCCGCAACCGCAATGGTTCGCCGACTACGCCGTAGACAGGGAGGACACGGACTCCGACTCCATGCTCAACCTATACCGCAAGGCGCTCGGACTGCGTCACGAATGGATGACGGCCGACACGACCCTGACCTGGCTCGACTGCGACCGGTCCTCCGGCAAGCCGGACGGCGCCGAGGGGCACACCGGCGGCACCATCGCTTTCCGTAGGGCCAACGGCTGGGCCAGCGTCACCAACTTCGGTGCGGAACCGGCCGAACTGCCGGCAGGCGATATCCTGCTCGTCTCCGGACCCCTCACCGACGACGGCCGTCTGCCGCAGGACACCACCGCGTGGATCGCGCTCGGCTGACCGGACCCCATCAACCGCAATTCGCATTCAACAACCAAGCAAAGGAGCACATCATGAACCGCAACATCACACGAATCGTCGCCATCGCGGCGACGCTCGCCATGGGAACATCGCTGGCGGCCTGCGGCGGCAGCAGCGCCGATTCCAGCAAGGGCCACGTGTATTTCATGAACAACAAGGCCGAGGTCGTGGACCAGTACAAGGAACTGGCCAGCATATACACCAAGAAGACCGGCGTGCAGGTGGACATCCAGACCGGAGCCGCCGGCACGTATGACGCCACCATGAAATCCGAATTGGCCAAGGACAACGCACCAACCATGTTCAACGTCGCCGGCTTCGACCAGTTCGCCAAGTACCAGAAGTACGTCGAACCGCTGCAGGACACCGACGTGTTCAAACTGCTCAACGATACCGGCAAGGCTTACTCGTACACCATCGACGGCAATTCGTACACCCTGCCGTACGCCGCCGAATGGTACGGCATCATCTACAACAAGAAGATCATCAAGGACTATTGCTCCAAGAGCTACGCGGTGATCAAGTCCGCCGATGACATCAAGGACTACAAGACCTTGAAGCAGGTGGCGGAATCCATCGAGCAGCACAAGGACGACCTCGGCGTCGACGGCGCGTTCACCACCCCGGGCTTGGATTCCTCCGACACGTACCGATTCGCTGCGCATATGACGCGTCTGCCGCTCTACTACGAGTATCGGGACGCGAACACCACGTTCTCGAAGACCATCAAGGGCACGTATCTCAAGAACTACAAGGACATGTTCGACCTGCAGCTCAAGACCAGCCCGACCGAGGCAAGCATGGTGAGCTCCAAGACCTACGATGACGTGACCTCCGAATTCGCGCTCGGCCAGGTGGCGTTCTACCCGAACGGCGTGTGGGCGTATTCGCAGATCAAGGGCAATGACGTGGCCGATGAGGACCTGGGCATGCTCCCCTACTACATGGGCATCAAGGGCGAGGAGGATTGCGGCCCCGTAGGAGTGTATGACGCGAGCTGGGCGGTGAACAAGAACGCCTCCGAAAAGGACAAGAAGGCCACGCTCGACTTCATCAAGTGGATGATCACCGACAACGAGGCCAAGAAGATCCTGTCCAAGGACATGGGATTCTCCGTACCGTTCACCACGTTCACCGATGACTACCAGCCGGACAATCCTCTGACCGAGGCTGCCCGAGCCTACAGCAATGACGGCAAGACCGAAGTGCGTAGCTTCACCATTCCGGATCAGCAGTGGCAGGACGACATCGCCTCCGCGCTGGTCGAATACGCACAGGGCACCGGCAAGTGGGACAAGGTGCAAAGCGCGTTCGTGGACGGCTGGTCCACTGAATGGAACAACAACGAGGAATCGCTGGGCTCCGTGCCGGAAGCGCAGAAGTTCGACGCAAAGAGCTGACGCCATCCGACTCGTGGAAAAACGGCTGGACGCCGGTAGATAACACCCCAATCTACCGGTGTCCAGCCGTTTTTTCCGTGCAATGGCCGTCCGATCCGCTGCCGTACACTTGGTCGTTATGAAAGTTTCCCTGCAACGCGTGACCGAAGCGAGCGCCATCGTATTGAACGAGTTGGGCACACCGGATCCGACATTCGACATGGCACAGATCGGGCCCGGATTGGTGCTGACCATTGAAGTGGAACCTGATGATGATGAGGGAACGCTTGCACGGATGGCGCATCGTGTGCTCACGTTACGCTGTTTCGATGGTCCGCAGGGCAGACTGTCGCTGTCTGTTCAGGAGATGCACGGCGAGATTCTGTCGATTCCACAGCCGCTCACCACGTTGCGGCGTTCCGCGGTCGGCAGGCCGCAGCTGGTATCTCATGATGCCTATGATGAGCATGCGAATCTGATATGGATTCGTTTCAATGAAGCGTTGCAGTCGGGCGATGTCCCCGTGTGTGAGGGCCGGTTCGGCGCCCGCATGCGCGTCGGTTCCGTGGCGGATGGTCCCTTCCAATTCACATTGCAGGAATGACCGCAACGCTTGCCAGCATGGATTCCAAAACGTTGATCACCCTTTCCCGAAGCATAGACGCGATATTACGAACATAGAAGATCACGCCATACGGAATGTGCTCCCGTATGGCGGGATCTCGTGTATAGACAACAGCATGACATTCGCATTACAATTGCTTGTAACCGTCACCTGCATATGATGAGGAGCGACTATGAGCGACACTGCGACGATCAGTTTCCGCACGGACCCAGCGATCAAGCGAGAGGCAAAGGAACTGTATGCCGATATGGGCATGGATCTGTCAACGGCAATCAACATCTTTCTGCGCCAATCAATCCGCGAAAACGGCATGCCTTTCAAGATCACCAGGGACAATCCGTCCAGCATTGAGGCACGCCGCCAAGCGGAAACCCATGACGGAGAATCCTTCACCAGCACGGATGCGTTGATGAAGGATCTGTTGGATGCTTAAGTCGGTTTTTCGCACAACGCAATTCAAAAAGGATTTCAAGGCTCTGCTTAAAAAGCATTACAATCCCGATAAGCTTAGACAGGCCATCGACACGCTCATGGCCCAAGACAAACAGTTGCTCAGCACAAAATACCGCGACCATCAGCTGACCGGAAGCTGGAGGGGATACCGCGAAATCCACATCGAGGGTGACTGGCTCGTCATTTACCGTGTGGAGAAGCAGGAGCTGCAACTCGTGCTCACACGGACCGGGTCGCATGATGATTTGTTCTAGCGATTACCCGATTACCGATTATTTGAACAGGTCGAACAGGCTGAACGTGGTCTTCTTGTAGATGGTGTTGTACAGCTTGGGCTTGGGATGCAGCCACCCCATGCCCTTCTTCCCATAGCCGGGGATCAGCGCCCGCTTGACCGCACGGGTGGCACGCCCCTTCGTTCGCGCGGACAGGCTCTTCTTCCAGCTGGGTTTTCTCATTCCGTATTTCATGGCACAGCCTCGTTTCGGATGGTTACCTCGCATTGTGACGCACACACGGCAAGACGGCAAGTCGGGAGCCCATGCTTGGCCATATTTTGTCGCTCATTCAGATACAAAGAGCAAGAATGCAGTGCAGCCTCTCCACCACACCATCAAAAGAAGAAACGCATGAGATTCTGCCACCGACCCGTATTTGGTAGTTTGCGTAGAAAGGCATGGCCTCCATTCATCGCCTACTACAGAACAAATCGACGATTTCGATGGAATCTTTATCAGTTGCCGAATATCTCCTCATGGGTACCCGTACGAAGAAACCATGCAGTGCCATCTTCCCGAATCCAAACGGCGAGCCAGTCACCAGCATTGCCGACATGGCATTCGACCACACGCTCCCACTCGCCGCCTTGCAGGCGATGCGCACGATGACGCCGACGAAGCGTCTCCTTTGCCTCATCCGTATCTTCAAGCACCAAGCGGATGACGTTCTTCAACTCAGTGAAATCAACGTGCTTGCGTTTCAGACGCTTGATGTCGCGCTGGAATGCCTTCGTGTATTCCGCATTGAGCACGATCAAATCCCCAAGGAATCAAACATCTCATCAGCGGTATGAAACCGCGGATCGCCCTTCGCCGAACGCTCATGGGCTTCCTTCAGTGCGGAAAGAGTCTCAGTCGGGATTGCGCCTTGATACGAAAGATTCAGTGGAATACGCTTTTCCCTGACGATCTGCCGGTAGAAGGCACGGGTCACGCTGGAAAGGTCGAATCCGAAATCCTCGGCGATGTCGGAGGCCTTCTGCTTGGTGTCCGAATCCACGCGGACAGTCACCGATGACATGGCCATATTTTTCTCCGTTCCCCAAATACCCAACGTCGTAAGACAAACAACTACTATTATCTTACATCATTCAGCAGTGACATGTTGCATTCCATCTGTGTATCTGTATATGGCGCATCACACTGTAATCACACTCAGACCTCAGACTCCTCGACCACCTCGGCTTGGTCGCCTTGCCCGGCCTTCTCTTTTTCAATGCCGCGCAAAGCTTCCTTCACACCATTTCTCACAGCCCATTTGATGATGTAGTACATCGCGACGAGCACGATGATCGCGGTGCCACCGCTAATGCCGAGTTCTTCCCATATGGCTCTCTCCTGTTGAACGATGTCTTCCCTTGGTTACGCTACGGCGCGTTACGCACATTCTACAGTCTCGTGACGAACGGCGGGAGGGAAGGGAGAGACTGTCTTGGCCACCGGTATCGCCAAATCCAACAGGAGTTTAAAACCCACACATCTGGATTGGAACGCATGTGATTTTTCCTTTAGCGGTTGGCTACTTGAACAGGTCGAATAGGCTGAACGTGGTCTTCTTGTAGACCGTGTTGTACAGCTTGCGCTTGGGATGCAGCCACCCCATGCCCTTCTTGCCGTAGCCGGGGATCAACGCTTTCTTGACCGCGCGGGTGGCACGGCCTTTCGTGCGCGCGGACAGGCTCTTCTTCCAACTGGGTTTTCTCATTCCGTATTTCATGACGGCCTCTTTTCGGATGACTACGTTCATTGTATAAGGCGTTGAACGCACAATGGTCAGAACGGTCAAGGCAATCAAACGAGCAGATCGTACACGTTGCGCATGGCGAGCAGTCCGTCCGTCATCCACTGGTAGGCTTCCGTCATGTCGCCGGAGAAATCCACGTCATGCCGCATCCATAGATGTCGGTTCTTCTTGTCGGCATTCGGCTCGTCCCAAACCACCTCGCCTGAACCCGACAGTATCCGTTCAACGGAATCCTTCATGCCGTAAAGCTTCGAGTACTGGAACGTGTCGGTGAAATATAGGTCGACCGCGATATAGCCGCCACGGATATTCAAATTCCCATTTGGATGGCAGAATTTGGAGCCGACCCCGAAGCTTGCCCATGTGTCGTTGTTCGGTTTGCGGTCGGACGGATCGCCATATACGGCGACGAAATCGGCTCGCGTCGCGGCATAGCGGTACATCTCGTTCCATAGATCGCGCCGCAGTGCGGGATTGCCGGCAGCTTGCCGCAGTTCGTTCAGTGTTCTTCCGTCCGCAATCTTCCATACGGCCCATCCGTTGATCTGCTTGTCCTCACCGGTTTCAAGCATTCTGGCGCGGCGGAATGCGCCGGATGGACTGTCGAACAGTTCGCCGTTGGACAACCGGATACGGTGGTCGGCGGTTACGGTCGCAGTGGCGGCTACACCGGCATACCGGCTTTCCAACACATCACCGGCGGAAAGGATTCCCCGGCTACACAGGCCGGCGAAATCAATGGCGTTCCGCTCGCGCTCGCCCTGGCCTACGTTCCGATTGCGCAGAGGCTGCATAACCCGCTCCCCCGCTGTGGGACTCGCCCACACTTGCAAGGCGAGATTGGCAAGTCGGGTGCCTCGTTGTGCGATTGCCTGTTCGTTCCAGTGCGTGGCGTCGTGCAGTTCGGCGGAAATGGACAGGTACTCGCTGTCGTATCCGCCGATCGCGCGGTTTTTCTTCTGTTCGAATGTTCCGTCGGAAAGTTCCGAGTTGTATGCGGTCAATGTCAGATTGCCCAAGCTGTTCACCAGGAGCGGGAACCGGTCTGGGTCGTCGAGCATGCTGCGCCATTCGGCGTGTGCCATGGCGTTCTGCGGCATGATGTGTTCGATGGTGTATTCGTTGAAGGTCCGCGGGTCCTTGGGATGATTGTGGTTCTCCAATCCGACAAGCAGATATTTGCAGCGCGATGCCGGACGGTACAGGTCCTCGCCGAGCAGCGCCTGCCTGAATTCCTCGTTCGTGGGCATGCGCGTGGCTTTGGCGGTTTCGGTGAGCAGCAGCGCGGCGAAGGTTTCGGCCAAATCGTCTTCGGTCGAGTCAAGTTTGGCGATCAGCGACGGGACAAGCTTGTTCAATCCGTTGCTGGATACCGAGCAGACCATTCGGCGGAACAGGTACGATTCGAGATCCGCGAGCATGCGCATTAGTCCGTCGCGGCTTACGCGATTGTGCTTCCATGCCGCGAACATGTACAGGAGCAGCGGGTCCGTAACCGTACTGTCCAGGGTCTGGATCGATGCGAGACGGTGATCCGCGTTCGCGTAGCCACTGCCGGCGGCCGCAACGCCTTTGATGGCGGCATAGTATCCGGCATGCTCCAGCATGTTCGCCAGCAGATCGCGCGTGCGCTCCATGGGCGGTAGGGAGCTGTCGGCTGAGAAACGCTTGAATTCCGAATACATGGCGCGGCCTTTGGGAACGGGCCTTTTCAGCGTGACGACCATCCAGTCGTGCAGGAAGGCGTCGAATGAGAGATTGCCGAGAATACGTTCCATGGGCAGCCAATAGTCGGCATACAGGGCGGTCTGCTCGACCATGGGACACCCCATGAGCATGTAGTTGCGCACCAGGTCGGACGTCTCTAGGTCAAGTCCGGTGGAATTCATCGATTCGAATACCAGCTGCGGTTCGTCACGCCCCTGGTCCAGGGTGACGGACACGACTTCAAGGCGCTGCAATCCGTTCCATACCACGTTCGCGTCATCGATGGCGGCGACCAGCGAGCGGAACAGGTCAAGGTTCGCTTTCAGGCGGGAATCCGTTTCAGCGTGATTCGGACGGTCGGGAGCAACCACATGATCGCACATGCCGTGCAGCACCTCCCGGTCATCGCCGGAAAGCGTCAATTCGTAACGGTTCTCACCTTTCGCGTACTTGTCGATAAGATAACCACGGTCGATGATCATGTCTGCGGAGAAGCTCAGGTTCCCGGAATGTTCACGGGCGTATTCGGCAAGAGCGATAAGCAGCAGAGTCACTGAGGTGAGACGCTGCTGGCCGTCGATGAGTTGGCATTGGCTGACACCGTCCGGGCCGATGCCACCTTCCTGCATCCATACGATCGACCCGGTGAAATGCGTCCTATCGGGATGTCTGCCGGCTGTTACGATGTCGGCCCATAACTGCCGGCATTGCGCCTCGCCCCATGAGTATCTGCGCTGGTACACCGGCACTACGAACCGAAGCGAACCGGTGAATAAATCCAGCAGGATTTTCTTGCCAGCGTCCATGGTGCTTCCTCTCCCCTCGCCTTTGAACTTATCTATTACATGCCAAGAAACAGAAATTATCTACCGCAGACGCACAATGCAAACCCTCACATAACTAGCGCTCTGGATAGCGTCAGAGTAATCTTCCTGCAGCTATTGATCAATTGCCGGCAGCTTTCTTAAGAGCAGCCTGCAATTCAGGATCAACAGCAAACAAATATAATCCGTGCACGCCTCGTTTGAGCAGAACGTTCAGCTCGTTACGCAGGTTGGATTCCGCATAACTAATCAAGCCATTCCTTTTGGCCTTCGCATTCCTACTACAGCTGCTCTTCTCATTGAAGACGATTTCACTATGACGGTACGTGACTGACGGCCCGATGATGACACCCACATAGTTCAAATCGAATCCTTGAATGGAGAATGTCGATCCCACTTCGTTAAGCGTATGCGGGCTCTCAGCCCAAACCTCATTGGAAGAAAGCGCCTTCTCATTTACCTTGATTTCATAGTTCCACGGATGGCAAAAGTAATCGGGATCCCCATCTGGATTTGATGCGTCATATCCGCGTCGAACACCCGGAGCCGCACCCATATGCCATATTCCTTGTCCATCACGATGCATTTCCACATTCCACAATCCGTCAGGACTGGAATCATTGGCTTTGCTTCCATTGTACTTCCAGTCATAGGTGGCGACCACTCGGGAAAGGCCACACCCATCAACACCTGCAGCCTTCAGATAAGCTTTCTCCTTAATCGCTTTGAACAGCTCGACTGGTGAGTCGAAGACCTTTATCTCAAATGGATCACGAATGTATTTACCTGTCTGCCGATCTTTTTCTCCAAGGTCTTTGGGAATTGACCCGATACCCTTGCCATCAGCGAAATCATCTATCCACCGCATTGTCGCCTCATCCGCCGCGATTCGGAATTGTTTAGTCAGATGTACATGACTCAATAGGTAGCGTTCACCCCACATATCCAGTGGCCTGAATTGTTCCAACTGCCCATCTCGTGTACTAGCGTGCTCTTTCTGCGGAAAAAGTTTACGCAGCTCTTTCTCGTCCCATCGTTGCGAGGTCTGTAGAATCTGATTCGGGTCGAATACCGCGATGACCACTTTTGCACGACGAAGCAAATCATGGAGCATGTTCTTCCCGGAATACCCTTGATTGCCCTGCGTGAGCAACAAGTGAGCCTCGTCGACGAGCACGACATCGGCTTTACCTCGTGGCTTGTCCGGAATGCCCCGATTACCTGCCTTTTCGCTGAACTGATTGATGAACTGGGCTGGCTTAAACGCTATTCCATCGTTGCCTTTTTGCAGTCCCAGCTTGGTTGCAATCTGATTGTAGACATGCACCTGCTGCTCATGGTTGACCAGAATATAAGCCTTCCTACGCTTACTCTTGCCTGCTGTCTGCGCCAAACCGTTCTCCAGACTATCTTCGTCCTCCTCATCAAGATACCCGTCAACATTCATCTCCGTGACAATCCTGTAAAACAGATGGCTAAGCAGTACCGTTTTCCCAGTACCAGCAGCCCCCTGTAAGAAAATCAATCGTGAAATATCCGCGTTATCTGTGTCAGAAAGAACATCGGACAATACGCTCATAATCGATTCTTCCGCATCAAGCTGATCCTCACTGAGCTGATGGAACGGTGACGCCTTGAACAAGGCTGAGTCACGAATAATCTCCTCCGCAGGGAACAATTCCGGATCTTGATGATTTAGCTCCAACCAGATGTCCGAGAAAATCTGCTCAAATTCATCCTGTGTGTAATAGTCACCTTGGGCATTCGTGCGACGATTATTCAAAGTCTTTACCGAATCGGAACCCAGAAGGTAATGCATCAGTCTGTTTTCCACATCCAAGGTCAATGACTTATTGAAATGCGCATTACCAATAATGTACTGCCACACCGAACGTGGATTTTTCTGCAGCCGCTTATGGAATTCTTTCCAGTCATCACGTATTTTCGAATCGTTTCGCAAATGCTGCATGGTCCGATTGTGAATATTGTTCGTTTCGCCCACATATACCGTGTACTCGAAACAGCCGGTATCCTTATTCCTCTTCTCCGAATGAACCACATATACCGTGGGATAATCAAACAGGTAATGCAACGTGCTTCGTTCGACGACCGACAGCGGAACATCGCCGTAACTTTCCGATAAGGCTTTCTCGATTTCGACTCCACTCTCGATACTCTGATATGGCAGATGTATGATAATCGGCTTGGGAAGCACATTCTTCGTCATACGCCTATTATGCTCCTATGAAAAACGCTTCGCTGAATTCGACATACACTTATGCTTATGATTTCCGATTCAACTATCGATGCAGTTCGCCGGTTTGTGGCTGACCGCGATTGGAGCCAGTTCCACACTCCAGGCAATCTTGCCAAATCCATTAGTATCGAAGCTGCGGAGCTCTTGGAATGCTTCCAATGGAGTGATGAGCCGCGCGATGACGATCTGGAACACGTCCATGAGGAAATTGTGGATGTACTCATTTACTGCATCATGCTTTCCGACAAACTCGGATTCGACCTTGACGAAATCATCCTTGACAAACTTGGCAAAAATGCACAGAAGTATCCAGTCGAAACCTCACGGGGCAACAGCAGAAAAGCAAACTAGCTTCATATAGAGAACCCCATATGTCGATTAGATAACCCGTATGCCATGGAATACCTGATTCTGATCCCAGTAATTTCTTTGAAAGATTTGGGCATATTCTTCCGCTCTAGTAATCACCTAGTCATCTTTCGTAAGGAATTCAGAAACACGTGCACTGTATCCTCCATATTATTGAACCTCACCGGGCTATCGATCCCTCAATCGAGGGTTCCCACCTATTCAGAGCATCACCTACCAAACTACAAACTACGAATCTAGTGATTGCCTCGCTGCTATCGGGAATAGTTGCATCGTCCTCTGGCTTCCCGCTTTACCCAATTCCAGAAACACGCCCTTTAGAAATCTGACAAAATCATTCCACCCGTTCTTAAAATAAGAAGAGTCATTGAAGACCTGCTCTTCAGCGTTCATCATCAACCACGGGAGGTTAAACGATGGATCGGGCGAAGACATTAAAAGACGGCAGGGAGATAACTGTCTTCGCGCATGATCTCAGCGGCAAAGGGAGAAAGAGAATTCCCCATGGCGCTCGTTTCAAATGCCCTTACTGCGGCCGCCCAGTCGATCTCGCCGCATTGGATTCCACAAAAGTCACGACTTATTTCAAACACCACCGGAATGACGAACTCGCGAAATTCTGCGACGAATATGTCAGCGGCAACGGAGCCGGAGACCTCCTCATGAGGAATCCGGTCATTCCCATCTTCCTGGAGCTCGAAAACGAATCCGCAAAACAGTACACGCTGAAGGCAGGACTATACGGCATCGGAAGAAAACTACGTAGTGATATCAAAAAGGCCACAGAGGCCTATATGTCAGTCAATGGAAGAACATACCCGTTATGGCAGATGGCAGCGGAGTCTTTGAGGATTCCCATCCGGAAACTCTCAACGCTGGAACTGAGCAATGAGATAACGGTAATTGCCCCTGAACCCATACGCAGAAGAATCGGGGAAGCCGAGGATTGCGAATCCGGCCTGGTGTTTGCCAGCGACGATGCCGACACCACGCCGAATCATGTCCCCCATATCGGAATCCGAATCCGTCGTGGAAACGACGTGTATGTGGGACAACGTTATTATCTTGTGATCGATCCAAGGGAACCGAAACTGTCCAAGTCGGTCGCCACATCCTTCGATACGGCGAAAAAAGTCGGAGTCCTCACAGCAAACGGCTCTTTCACCGTTTGGCGGGTGTCCGTTTCCGCCTCATCATCCAAAAGAGAGACCGCTGCCAATATGTTCGCCCATTTCGGCTGCCGTCTTACCGATAAGGAAAGAACAGTCGATTTGCTTTGGCCGCCATCCCTCACATCCAACGGAATCGATCAGCCACTATTCAAGAACACGCCTGTCATATACCATGAACCGGAAGGAAACGCCAACTCCAAAAATGCCGGAACCGTTCAGCTCACGCATCCTGCAAAAATCTATGAATTGGAAGACGACTACATATCCCCGTTCGGATACGTTGGAACAGGCAAGCATGAACGTCCAATTTACGAGTTGGATGCTGGTTTCTTGGTGTCCCGACCGGATGAATTCCATACATGGCGGATGATAAGCCAAGATCAAATCGACCCGTCGGCATTTTCGGCATCGGAATGCGATGAAGCGTCAGTGAACCTGACATCAGAGGACAAGCTGAATCTGGCTTCCTCGTTCCCTGTGAACGTGGAGATACGGTCGAGGACAGGAAACGTCCAGATCGAAAGTCTCCTTAGAAGCAAGGAAACGCTTCCTGCGAATCGGAAGGATCTGGTTCTGGTTGAGGCGGCAAGGAAAAGCTTTCCACAATCCTTTCTGCTATGCGACAACAATGCCGACATGACAGGAAAGCCGGTGACAGGCCACGCCACTGTGATCGATTCGAAGTTACGACTGCGAAAAACAAGCCATGGCATGTCGATAGCAATGAGACGCGCCGGCATCACAGTCAGAGAAAAATAACACATCAAAAAACAAAACACTAATCCAAGCAAGGAGAAGGGAACAAAATGGCATGGGGACAGGAATACGCAAGAGAGTCGATCTGCATGGTTCGGTACAACCATGACGGCACAGTCAACAATTATCTCCGTCTTGCCGACTATGATTCCCAAGCACAGGATATTCCTTTCCTGTGGCTGGATCTCGGTCGCTGGATCGATAAGAACAATCCGGATGATCCATTAACCTTGTATTCGACGAGCATCACCAACAATAGCGAACGTTTCGCCGGCGATTTCGTACGCCTGAGATGGAAGCCCAATCCCGCAAGACCAGACAGGCCGACCGTAATTGACCCTTTCGACTTCAGGAATTCATCCTATGACACCAATCCGCGCGGCCTTATCGAGGTAATCTATCTGACTGACAATGATGCCACGCTTTCCGAAATGCTTTCCGTCGGATTCGAATATCAAGGCAGACCCGCAGAGCGAATTCTCATCGTATACAAACGTCGCAAGAAAAACATGCTGGAAGCGGCCATGCTCCAAAGCAACAAATTTGAGTTCCAAAACGGAAAGGCGAAGCTACGGAAATATATGCATGACGGGAAGGTCACGGCACCTTGCTTCATCATCGATGAAAACGATGTGCTGGTACTGCCTAGACAATTCGGAGAGAATACCGAACGAATGCTTTATTCAAAAGCAGCCCTTCCAGATTCCAAAGGCACTATACCCATCAGGCCTTTTGAAGATTATGCTGACGACTATCTGAAATGGTACTGTGACCAATCCGGTTTCAACTATTCCAAGGATGAGCGTCAAAGAATCGGAACCTTGTTCAAGGAGGCCATCAGCTCGCCAACCACACTGGAAGCCTATGCGGGAAGACCCCTCAACGAGCACGATGAACAGCTCTACTCGCGCGTAGTGCAAAGGCTTATACATGCTGATGATGATTTGATGAATCGAATCATCATCCACGTATTGGCGGCAGACGAGAGCTTCCATCGTAAATGCCTTGATGTTGTTCTGGCAAGCAAAGACCAAGAAATCGAAAAAAGAAGCAAGGCCCTTCAGCAAATCGAGAATCGTGTGCGCGAAAAAAACATCGTGCTTTCTTCTCTGAAACAGCGAGAAGCGGAGGATGAGACCAAGCATGCGAAGTCCATTAAGGAACTTTCCCAACTCGAACAACAGATAGAGATGACACGTCGCAATGAGGACAAGGCTCTGGAAGAGCTGGAAAATAACGTCGCGCTGAAAATCGGGTTGCGAAGCGTCGTCCGGACCATTCCGACAGCCACCGACAATCCAGTTGATTCAATCCCCCTGCCCTGCCCATTGCCTGGCGCATCAAAAGAAGCAGAACCGGGAGTGGAAGCGGGCGGCACGCTCATCGACAATCTCGAATATTCCGGCATTTATGCGGTTGAAGAAGCCAGCACGGAAAAATTATCAGACGGCTTGCTGGCGACAATGGCAGCGACCAGATTCCTTGCCGTGGATTCATCATTCTGTTGCAGCATTGCCAATTCGTTGTCGTTCATGATGTCCGGCAAACCCGCTTATCATGTCGCAGTGCCAATTGATTGGACCAATGCCGACGCCGTGTTGGAGAAGGCGAATCAAGTGGATTACACCGTTTTGGTGATAGACAACGTCATCGACACCATGAACGAAGGACTTCTATTCTCCCTTGTGCGATCGGGAATCGATAAGACCATCGTCTTCCCCATCGGAGCGAGAGGAAACCTCAAACTCCTCGCACCGGAATTATGGGAACGTATCTTCTATGTGCCGACCGATGGATTCATACAGGACCCTTCGGATGAGATGCTGGCCCAGTACAAGGCAAAAGATTTGTCCGACATCGAGCGGATCACATTCAATCCAAGAAACAAGGAGTCTTTGGATCAAAATCTCCGAAACGTGCTGCCGGATAACGCACTCGTGCTTCCATGCAAAATACTTGAGGCATTTCGACGCAATGGCACCAAAACAGACGACCAAGAAAGAAGAAGAGGAATAAACGATTTCCGGCAATGGACGGCCGACCATCTGCTCATTCTGGCCTACGCCTTCGCCGGACCAAGAGAAATGATGGTCTTAGCCGAATCCATGGATGAAACAAGTCGGGCCGAACGGCTTCTAAGAAGAATCGACAAGGATGCATCCGATGAAGCACGATAACCTGCTCAGCATCATGGCCTCGGATCTTGGAGTCAGTCGATACCGGAATGAAACGGATGAATCATTCGGCGTCAGAACTGTTTATTCCGCTTCGCGGTTCTGGATCGAAGCCTTTTGCTTGGATGATGGACGGATGGGAGCTGACGGTTGCCAACTTGCCACCATCTCAAGAAAGTTGAATCTTTGGATAGATCGGATCTCATCCATATATCCGTTCATCGGGCAATGGATCAGGAATCAACGGCACCATACCCCATTCTCCAAGCACCTTTACAAAAGGCTCATCATGGTCGGAGACATCGTCTCTGAGAACAATGGCGGAACATACAGATGCCCTTCCCGGCATGCGATTCAGATCAGCGATGACCTGAAAGCGCTTTTAGGTGCCTACGACCCGACATGTGATAACGAGTCCCTGCCAATTTCGGGAATGATGCTCTCGGAACATGAACAGGCGGAGCCACAGATCAAACGTAATCCGGGATGGTGGAATCTACCACGAGAATACTATGCCTGGTCATCCTGCGACGACGAGGGAATCGACGAATACGCCGATCCATCCCGGAAAAGCGTCAAAGACTGTTGGGTTCCCAAACCCGTTTTATCGGATGGAATCGGTCTTGGAAGGAGACGGGAAGCCCATAAATACACGTACTTCCTACTACATAGTTACCGGAACACCGTCGAAGCGAGAATCATCGACGACCATCGATGGCCATCGCTGTATACCCATCTGCGGAACACCGTGGGCAACCCTTATTGGGCGGACGTGGAGAAGCTGGACGAATTCCATTCCAGAATCGAAGCGCCTTTCAGTCTGCTTCCACCCGAGACATCCAGATGGCTTGATTTCATGACATGGCCTGAGAAATCCCCCGATGATTACATCTTTCGAATCATCCGCACCGAATTATTGAAAACCGCCACGGATATGTTTGAATCCTGCGGAATCAGAGTAAGGAACAGTCACACATGCCAATCCAACTGAGTATCGCTGACGCTGAGAAAGCCATCTCGAACAGACTTATCGAATACATTGAAACCGAATACTTCGGCAAGACGCGTGAACTTCTTTCGAGATGCAAGGAAACGCTCGCCGCTCCTGGAACGTTGTTCCAGAAACCGTATCTGGAGGCCGCGAAAGCCTATCAGCTTGCCGAGGGAGGCATCGGCAACGCCAAGATTCCAGAACAAATCAAGCTCTTTCTCCAGACCATGGCGGAGAAAAACAAGGGAGTGTTCGCCAAACCCTACAGTCATCAAGTCGAATCCCTCGAATCATTCTGGAACGGCTATGATGTCCTGGTCTCCACAGGAACCGGTTCCGGAAAAACGGAATGCTTCATGTGGCCGCTCGTATCCAAAATGGCGGGAGAGGCCATAGGATTGACCGGCGAGCGTCAGTCGTGGGAAGGAAGTCGGGCAGTCAGAGCATTGATTCTGTATCCGATGAACGCTCTTGTATCCGACCAGGTCGGCCGTCTGCGCAGAATGGTCGGCGACAAGCAAGGAAGTTTCCTTGACGTATGGAAAAATGCCGTCGGGGATGTACGACGCCCCCAATTCGGCATGTATACCGGCAGGACACCTTATGCAGGTGACGCAAGAAGCAAGCGACGTGACAAGGAATACGCCGAAACACTGCGGCGCGATTTCGGCGAACTCAGAGAAGAGGACAGACTCCATCTGTCGGAAACGGGACGTTTCCCGGAAAAGCGGGATATTCTCGCCTATGCCGATGTGATCGTGGAAGGTAAGGACGGGTGGAGTCCGTTGGACGCGGAGATGCTGATGCGTTTTGAAATGCAGCGGCATACGCCGGACATCTTGGTGACCAACTACTCCATGCTGCAATACATGCTTATCCGATCCACGGAAAACAGCATCTGGAAGAATACCTCGAAATGGCTGGAACAGAATCCAAAGGAGCGAATGCTGCTCGTTCTCGATGAGGCGCATATGTATAAAGGCGCCGCCGGAGGCGAGGTCGCTCTGCTGCTGAAGCGCCTTGCGGCAAAGCTCGGTGTCGGGATGGATCGTTTCCAGTTCATACTGACTTCCGCTTCCATTCCCGAGGATCATGAGCCGGTCGCACGATTCTTCGAGGACATGGCTGGCAGATCAGCTTCAAAACTGCGCATCATCACAGGCAGGGAGCAGAAAGTCATATGCGGTCCCCGAGTCCTTTCCGCGAAGGACATTGTAACCGCCGCTGGAACCAGCGATGGGTCAGATACATCGATGACACGTCTCCGACGATTCTTGTCGGGAATCGGACGACCTGTTCCGAATGACATGGATGAACAAACGATACGAGAACTAGCCGGAGACGAGCTCCAGAAGATTGAGCAATTCGGAATGTTGGAGGAGATTCTCCGCCAGAGAACAATGACTTTGGACGAGATCGCGGAAGAGATCTTCAACGACGAGCCCGATGCCGTCAACGCGACCGACATCCTGCTGAACATCGCCGCATTGGCCTTGAACGATGGACGGCCGCTCTTGCCGACGCGAATGCATCTCTTCATCAGAGGAATCCAGTCGCTCACGATCTGCGCCGATCCTGGATGTCCTCATGTGGAGAAAAGAGATGATCTGCCGCTTGGCAAGGCGTTCATCAACAAATCGGCTGGGCGCTGCCTCTGCGGCGCGAAGACCTACGAGCTGGCCACCGATCGCACCTGCGGCGCTTTGTTCCTTAGAGGTTATGCCAACACCAGTGAAGACGGCTTCTTCTTCTGGAACGAGAAACCTGTCGGAAACAGTGAAATCAAAGAACTCATCATCATGCCGATAGCGGAGGATTCCCGCCCTGACGCTGTCAAAACAGGATGGCTCAATACGATATCCGGCAAGATATACCGCGACGATCATCACGGACAACCGCATTTCTCACATGTGGCCTTCTCCTTCGACCAGCCCCAAAACATGGATGGCAAAAGGATGCAGTTCACCACCTGCCCGAAATGCAATGGCCGTCTTTCAGTCAGCGATTTCACAACCAAAGGCAACGAACCGTTCTACAATGTCGTCGCTGAACAATTCTCACTGCAAGAACCTTCGAACGACCCGGAAAAACTACGCAGGAACCCGAACGCCGGGAAGAAGGTAATCCTCTTCTCCGACAGCAGGCAAGCCGCCGCCAGAATAGCGCTCGATCTGACCGAATCCTCCGATAAGGATCTGATGCGCAAACTGTTGTGCCGCACCGCATACGACCTGTACCGGCAGTATAGAGACGAGGCGACCGTCAGTGCGATTTATCCGATGTTCTTGAAAACCGTTTCGGAGCATAAATCACGCATCTTCTATGGAGATGATCGCACAGTCGTAATGGATCAAATCAAAAGCGACCAGAGACGTTTTGACAATCCACACCGTTTCCTGAGACTTCTAAGAAGCAGCGACAGCAATGTACCGGAAGAGTATCAACGTCTTCTTCTGACACTTGTCTGTGACCATTATCGTTCCCTCAGCGATATGGCCATCGGATGGATCGATCCCTTTGATGACGACATGTTCGATATCAGTGCGGAACTTGATAAGAGCGGAATCACTGAAGATGAATTCAAGGCTATTTTCTACGCATGGAGTGAGTATCTGCTCATTCACAACGCCGCTTTGGACTCAAACATCAAATGGTCCACACGAGATAAGGCAATGCCTTTCTCCAGAGAATACGGCATAGACCATGACAACCTTTTTAAGGGACAGACTCAGGGAAAGAGGTCGTTGTACGAGTGCCTGAAGAAACGTTTCAATGCTGATGAAATGACACATCTCGAGAATGCGCTGGACCATTTCCTTGAAACATCGGCGAAAGACATTCGATACAAGTATTTGAACCCGCACCGTCTCACCTTGAGGATCGAGCCGGATGCCCATTGGAAAGTATGCGACCGGTGTGGCAAAAACGCACCGTATGACTTGTGGGGCAAATGCCCCCATTGCCGGCAAGGCGACATGCATGAGCTTACTGATTTCAGTTCCGTTGCATTCTGGCGCGATCCGATAGTAAGGGTTCTCCAAGGTGATGATGATTCCTTGCGTGCAAGAATCAACACCGAGGAACATACAGCCCAGCTGTCCCATAAAGATGGTCAGAATGAGAGCTGGTCCACCACCGAGGAATACGAGATGCGGTTCCAAGACATTTATACGTCCAATAACGAAGAACCCGTGGATGTTCTCTCCTGCACGACGACAATGGAAGTCGGCATCGACATCGGATCCCTTACCGCAGTGGCACTTCGCAACATTCCACCGATGCGTGAGAACTACCAGCAAAGGGCGGGACGCGCGGGACGCCGCGGCTCTTCAATATCCACCATCGTGACATATGTCGATGCCCGTCCATTCGACAACCACTACTTCGAGCACCCGGATCGCATCGTTCGTGGAGATCTGAGAGAACCACACGTCGATGTGGATAACGAGAAGCTGATCAGACGGCATCTGGCGACTATTCTGCTCACCGATTTCAGCGCCGAACATGGATTCTCGATGGAAAACATCACCATTGAGGATTTCTTCGGAAACTATTGGAAGAAATGGAATTCCTTCCTTGAATCGTACAATTTCGGCGCCATCGTCCAGCAACAGATAATCCCACAGAATTGGAAGCTGGATCCCGATGGATTCCGTCGGGCCCTATCTGCGGAATTGAATAATCTTAAAGAAGATTTCGGGAAATACAGGGAAAATTATCTGTCCGCTGACAATAAAACCTGCAAGAGCCTTTTGGACAGTCTCCTTGAGGCGGCCATACTCCCGACATACTCCTTCCCCCGTAACGTCACCGGATTCGATATCGAGGATTCATCCGATACCAAGACACTCGAGCAACGTCCGGAAAGATCCCTCGATATGGCCATCAGCGAATACGCTCCAGGACGGGAACTCATCGTGAATAAGAAACGGTACATTTCTGGCGGAATCTATTCGCATTCGTCAAGATTCGCTAAAAAACAGGGAGAATCTTTCGAACCAGCGAGAAAATACTTCAACAATAAGGACTATCACAACGAGGTACTTCTCTGCACAAACCCGACCTGTGGATGGTTCGGATACGAAAAAGAATTGAGAGAACCCGACCGTTGCCCATTCTGCAAAGAACCCGGGCTTGAACACAAGGCATTCCTCAAACCATGGGGGTTCGCGCCAAAGGACGGAAAGACTTCCCCATCAGCAAGCGAGCGCTCCGAACTATCCTTTGCGGAACCGCCCTTCTATTCCGCAACGCCTTCCGAAGAGATGACGGATGCCGGTTATACTCATATCAAGTACAGCGAAAGGCATGACTGCTCCCTTATGGTCATTAATAAAGGGCCGAACAGCGAAGGATTCACGATTTGTTCCCGATGCGGAGCCGCTTTCCCGACAACGGATTCAGCAGGTATAGCCAAGCGTATCAAGGCGCCTTATACCAAGACTCCGCAGAACCGGCAGCCTGACTGTTCACATGATTTTGAGAGCGGAATATATATCGGAGACGTGTTCAATACGGATATGATCATATTCGCGCTTCACTTGGATCCGAACGAAGTGAGTGTCGGTCAATCGAATAGATGGCTGAAACGAGCCCGCGTATCACTTGCCGAAGCGATGCGTCTTGCCGCCGTTGACCTGTTGGACATCGATTTCAATGAATTATGCGTCGGCAGCCGCTCACGTCTTGATGGGAGTGGTGAATCCGCGTTCGCCGACGTGTTCCTTTTCGATTCTCTCTCCAGTGGAGCCGGATACTCATCCGCTCTTTCCAAAGGACATAATCTTGAGAAACTCTTCAACAAGACCAGAGACATACTCACCGGCTGTGATTGTGAGGATGCATGTTTCGCTTGTCTGAAGCATTACTACAACAAGCAATTCCACAACCAACTCGACCGTCACGCGGCACTTGATTTGCTTGACTATGCGATGAATGGGACAGTGAGAAAACACGTGTCTGATGTTGATGCACGGGATGCCTTTGCTTCGCTTGCAGAGGTAATCCAGGATGACACAAAGGCAGTATGTTCATTCAAAAGCGACAAGATGACTTTCATGCAGGATGGCAAAGAGACCACTCTCACTTGCCTTCCGGATATGAAGCCCAAATCATCCGTGTCAGCAGCGAATGAATATTGGCAGTACGAGTTGAAGCACAACGTCCCGGGAATCGTCGAAACGCTCATCAAAGAGCAATCAGGAGATTCCACGTTGTTTTGATTTCTTCAATCGGTAAACGTCCTTCTTGTGAAGGTTGCATCGCATTCAACACGACCAACCTTCACAAGAAAGGAATCATTTGCGCCATCGCCTTGCTTCTGCGCGCAGTTCCTGCTCGCTGAAAGTCTCACCGCAGCAATCCGCCAAACGCCGAAGCGCATCAATCTCTTGGCTCACGATCTTGCCATCGGCTGCCGCCATAACAATGCATGCATGGTAGATCGGGGTAACGTCATCAATGCGACTCAACATGTTCCAGATCTTGGAATAATCCACTTCTACCGTGTTGCGTATCTCAGTTAATGTCTTGTCCGAAGCACCTGATTCTTTACTCATCAAAGTCACATAATGAAACAATGTGCATTCATCTTCATTTGGCTGCGGCCCCTTCACGGAAATAATCATCCACGTAGCCCACAATAATTCGTCTAGGCAATGCTTCGAATCATTCACCATGCGCTTCGCGGATTCAATCATCTTTGCCTCTTTGCGCATAATCTCACGGGCTTTGTTCGCTGTCGCTTTCGTCATCCAATAATTCACACCTGTAGCGAGCGGTATGCTCGCCACAGGAATTGAAATCTTGATGATATTACGCTGCAGCAAATATTTGCCGATAACCGGGAGGCTCTTGACGGCGGTAAGCCTAGAACCTGAAAAAATAGCTTTTATCACTGGTCGAACCACAGCTGGAATTCCCTTGAGAACAGCATTACCAGCATCCTCTCCAACTTGTACGGCGAAAGCTATTCTGATCAGTTTCCATAAGTCTTCAGGATCTTCCAAATCCAATGGAACACCATATAGAACCGCAATATCATATGCCAAACGAAGCTGCAGTTGAGAAGCATAAACCAAATCCACACCGAATGCAGTAAAACCGGCTGGCACAGTGACAGGAGAAGAGCCACCAGCCGACCCTATTGTCGCAGCAACGGCTGTGGAATACGCCGCTGCAGTCAAAGACCCCTCTATCCCCGCATATTCAGCCGCTAATTTTATTCGGGCTTGGACAATTGCATCGGGAGGAAGGTTGGGATATTTTCCCCTAAAATAGTCAGCATTCACCTTCTGGACATACTTATCAAGAGAGAAGGTCAGCAACTTCGCAAACCATTCTCCATTTTTGAATTCATCAATATTGATGCCCTTGACGAAATTCTTAATATCCGCAATTTGATTTTGACGCCTTACGTGTGTCCTTGTCACTTTTCGCTTCCTCAAACAGCGAATCATCGGAAGTCATAGAGCCACCCCTCTTCATTCGTATTCCTTTGTCTTCCATCAAAGTGTAGCCTGTTCCACTTTCCACCCATTGAATCCGGGTTAGCCATGTTCTCCCTACTCTGATAAGACGCACTACGCTTAACGCCCATGGTATCTGCTCACTTACTTGTTCGATGGATGATATACGGACAATGCGCATTTACCATGAGCCATGCTTTCTTCGCGAGCGCGAGGGACTTCCAGCAGATAGATTCTGCGTTCAAGTCAACGAATCAATCAAGGCCACTCGCGCATTTGTGCGCATTTGCACGTATTTGCACGCACAAATGCGCGCACTCAGATCTTAATCACATAATTCGTCATTCGTACGGCATGTTCAATCGCCAAGGAAATCAACGATGCTCCCATGAAACTCCTTGGCAGTAAAACGCACAACGAGATATTGAATCAGGGAATACGCAAGCTGCAATCGCGTCATTGTAATCCGAATCGCGTCGCAATCGCGTCATAATCGCGTCATCAAAATCCGAATCCCGTCATAATCCCGTCATGATCGGGTAGTGTCCGAAAAACATGGCTGTAATGAAAAGATTCCTCCAACACCATGAGCCAGCAGATGCCACACTGTTACGGCATGCTTCAAGTTACAATTAGCTCTTATGACTTCGACGGATAGAGGTGCAACGAAAACACTGGATGAACTTATGCAGCATCTGTGCGATAACGGCATCGCGTGTTCTGGCGAATTGCAAAAAGAGAATTGAAAAACCGTCCTATCGACGTGCGGCATTCGTTTTCATGCTTGGTTAACAATTTAATTGCGGTGGAAGCCTTCGGGCGACACCTAGGAGGAGCCGATGCGTCGCCTTCTCCTTTTTAATATCTCCAACCCATCGGGTTTTTCAGTCATCTATCTCAATCGCATGAATCGTGACTTCGTCATCTTCCGAGGACTTAGCTTTTCTGAATTCCGGGCGGAGTTCCATACCGGTCTCATCGAACTCACCATTTAGATTGCGCACGAGCACATCGGCCAATCGACCACTCGAGTTCTTGGCCATGTTCTCCTCACTCTGATAAGACGCACTGTGTTTAATGCCCATGGTATCTGCTCCTTCATTCGTTCGATGGATGATATGCGGCATGTTCAAATCGCCAAAGAATGTACAGTCCTATCCAAGGCTACGTTTACGTCCTGAAACGCGGTGGGTCTCTTCTTCTCTGTAACAACGGTAGAGCATTCCTTGAGACACGCTCGAATCGACCAAGCGAACCAACTATGCTATCGTAACTAATAACAGTAGCCTCCAAGCCTCTTAACAATGCTCAAATCCGGGGGCTCTTTTTTATCAAGTCGCACAAGGATACGCCACGACGAAGCAGCCAAAAACAATACAGGAAATGATGACGCTTTTAGTCGAAGAACGCGGCTTGGACATCACCGGATTCTCCGATTTCAGCACCGTCCTCCTTGATTGCAACTATTACAGATTGTCCGGCTACTTCCGAGCCTTTCAGATCGATCCTTCTCATGGCAATAATCGCTTTCGAAATGGAACGCACATTAAGGATTTCATGATTCCCTATTTGATGGATGAACAGCTACGTCTACTCATCCTTCGTGGAACATCATCCTTAGAACAAACGCTTCGGGCCCATTTTGCTTACTACCTTGCCCAAAATGAAGGTGCCTACTCCTACACTGATCTCAGTTCATATAAAACAATCAAATATCCTGACGGCACCGAAGCCAGAGAAGTTCTAATTGAGAACATTCACAAATGGCTTGAACGTTCCAGCGAAGTATGCATTCGCCATTATCGGAATAACAACGAGCCTATTCCCATATGGGCGGCGGTCGAGGCGATGCCCTTTGACACTCTCTCAAAAATGATTTCATTGCATACCAACACAACAGCTGTTGACGAACTCAATCAGTCGCTTTCTCTAGGGAAAAATCGTCAACGTGCTGCGCAAATCATTCACAGCATGGTGTATCTACGCAACATTTGCTCGCACCATTGCCGTCTTTGGAACAGGGAGATTGTCCTTCCTCCCCCAGTCCTTGATGCCACAGCTGAGCGCTATGGCTCATATGCTTATGAAGACCGCTCCGTCTGGAAATCTCTTATTGTTCTCATGGATTTAATCGATGGAATAAAAAAGAATTCCACATATTCATCCATGCTTATAAAACAAGCTGAGTCGAATGATAACTATTTCTGGGGATTATGTCATCCTAAACGGTGGCATTAGACACAGCCACCTGACCAATATTTGTCAGCTCCCCGAATCTCATTGTCATGAGAAAGCCCAGTATCGAAGAAAATGATAAATATGACACACCTCAGATAATGCGGAACATCGGATTGGAGGTTATGGAATTGACGAATATCACACGCTGCATTTCAGCCAGTCTGTCCTGCAGTTCAGTGGTAATGTATCGTTTTTTCACCAAGTCGATCTCCCGACCAAAAGTCGATGCAAGATCATCACGCAAAGCCCACTCATCAATCATTGGATTGGCGGTGTCGTCAAACTGATAGATGAAATCGATATCCGAATCCGCATGCCCCTCCCCTCGAGCCATGGAACCGAACAGGTACAGTTCATTGACATGATGCCGCAGCGCGATAGGACGAGCAATCTCCGCTATCTGCTGCGGCATAGCGACCCGCGAAATCACATCAAGCGCTTTCATAGAGCTAGAACATGTGCAAGTTTCTTTTCCACCTGGCGCATGACATCATCTTCCAAAATTCCAATGCGTTGGCCCAATGCCGAAGTGTGCACTGCAAGAATCTTCTCCGTCATCACCCAACTTATTTTAATCAAACCATTCTGCGCAGTAGGAGGAACTTTAACCCGGGTAGTCATATCATCCGACGTAAAAGAAGTCATCAGGCATACCACGGTAGAGTCAAAACCCTCGATTTCGTCATTCTGCACAACGACAACCGGCCGAGGCTTTTTCGCGTAACTATCAGCCAGCACAGTCCAGATTTCACCCCTCCTCACCAACGCTCATACTCGCCATAATCGCCAAACGGTGCCACAAATAAGCCAACAAGCGTTTTTAGAGGACTATTCGTGTGATGTTGCGCTCTATCATTGATAAAGGATCCAGCAATCGCATACCGTAAGGAATCACATGCGCTATTTCACTTCAGACACGCATTTCGGCCACCCTCTGGTCACCGCATTGCGCGGGTTCCTGAACAATGGCAGACTCCGTGCCGAATACCTTGGCATCTGGCAGGCACAGGGACGCGATGCCGCGCACGCGTGGATCAAGCAATATGTGCGCGACAATCAGACGTCGTTCAAAGCCATGTGCGACATCGAACGCCATGAGAATACCATCATCGGCAACATCAACAAGCTCGTTGGACGCGACGACGAACTATGGATTCTCGGCGACCTCTCCTACCGGTGCACCGTCGAGCACACGCTTGACTGTCTGCACCGCATCAACTGCCGGCATCTGCACATGATCATCGGCAACCACGACCGCAACTTCCGGCTCCGCTCCAACGACGTGTTGTATGCGGACGTGTTCGAAACCATCGACGATTACCGTGAGATCGATATGACGCTGCCGCTGCTCGGCGATTCGAGCGAGTCCACGGGCCGGACCGCACCTCAGACCACGCTGCAGACGGTTGGCATGAGTCATTTCCCGCGCTTGTCGTCAATGCTGCAGGAACATGACGATTGGCCCGGGAACTGGAACGAGTTCGCGGATGATGCGCCCGCCTGCGAGGGTTGGCTGCTATATGGTCACACGCATCAGGATGTTCCCGACGGCACCGACCCGCGTTGCGTGAACGTCGGTCTGGACGCGTGGAATCTCAAGCCCGTAAGCGAGCGGCAGATTTTCGAATGGTTCATGGATTCGATTCAGCAGAATCCAACGTCAGACGGCTCCATACCATGTGTTCCAGCGCAAAGGCAGAAAGCCGCCCGTTGAATCCGAAACGCCACGTCGTCACAGAGGAATCGCTCACGGACACCATGCCAAGCTCTGGATTCCGGTCAGACGGTATGATGGCCACGATAAAACGTTGCCCGAAGAATATTGCGACAGGACAATGTCCTGCAAGCCAATCGGCATAGTCCACGAAGACAAGCAAGGAGACTGACATGTCAGCAGCCGAAGGAAAGCACATCGCGATCGTCACCGGAAGCGCCCTGGGTCTGGGCTATGAGCTGGCGCGCCAGCTCATCAGCAAGGGTTGGCTGGTAGCCGGCATAGACTTCAACGCCGAACGCCAGGCCGAGCTTGCCGACAGATTCGGTTCCGACAGCTATCGCGCATTCGTCGGCGACGTTTCCGACGAGACCTTTGTGAACGACGCCATCGCCGAAATCGCGCAGCTCGGCCATATCGACCTGTTGATCAACAATGCCGGCCAGCCCTCGTTCAAGGTGCCGACCGGCTACGTCGCGGCCGACGTGGACAAGTGCCTGAAGGGCCTCAAGGGCATGATCCTGTGGAGTGTGGCGACGTTGAAGGCCTGCGGCGAGCAGAATCTGAAGATCGCCAATGTGATGAGCACCGCCGCCACGCGCGGCAACGCCAATGAATCCGTGTACTGCGCGACCAAGTGGGGCGAGAAGGGATACACGCAGAGCCTGAAGGCCGCCTACAAGGGCACGAGCGTGAAGGTGGTGGGTGTCTACCCCGGCGGCATCGACACCGATTTCTACCGCGACAGCCACGATTACGTGTCGCTCGACAAGCAGCATTCCTTCATGAGCCCGGCCGAACTCGCCGAGGTGATCCTGTTCAATCTCGTCAACGAGGCGAATCTCACCGTCTCCGACATCCTCATCGAGCGCAACTACCGATAAGCCCCACCCGCGGAGCCTTGGCGCTTCTCGAATGGCACACGGTTCACCAGATCGGCCACGGTTCCGCCCCGACCGCCCCACAGCCCAACGTGCGAAGCGGCAGGAACGGAACCATCCGGGACATTCACCGTCCGGAGGCGAAGCGGCCCAGGACGCCGGATCGCGCCAACGCGCGGCACAGACCCCATGAGCCGAAACCTGCGAACACCAACGCGCTCAACAGCTCGCACACGGTGCCGATGAGGCCGCGTGGGCTGAAGAACGAGAACGCCTGATAGTAGAAGAACAGCAGGTAGAAGTTGTATACGATGCCGATCGCCATGGCCGACAGCAATGTGACGCCAAGCGTCCAACGACGGTAGCGGAACAGGGCGAACACCGCTTCGGCAGCCACCGCCTGCACGAGCGCGATCACCACCAGGCTCACGCTGTATTTCGTGCCGAGCACCACTTCGATGAACGAGGCGACCAGAAGCACATAGGCGGAGGCTCCCGGCTTGCGCACAATCAGCAATCCAAGGGTAGCCGGGAGATAGAACAACGCGTGCAGCAACGCGGCGGAGCCCGGAAGAATCAGCGTCAGCAGCGGGAAAAGACCATACGACAGACCATCGAACACCCAGAACATCACTCCCGACATCACGCCGACCGCCGCGCCGACGGCGATGTCGATCACACGCCATGCAAGCGTTCCGCGTGTTTCCTTCGACGTTTCCCGGGAACGTCCCGCAGCCTTCGCATCCGTATCATGGACGATTGTTTCGGAAAATGGCTCCGCCATAATGAATCCTTCTCTCGGTCGGCGCCGCGCACCGTGAATTGGAGATCGCGGCGTTCGCCGTGGGCCGCTCCTCGACCTGCGCGGCTCGGGCAGGAGCGACATGCGACATTATACGAGCGGCTCGTATCATCAAAAAAACAAAACGCCATCTTCCGGAAAATGCGAAGGAATCGTCTACATCGTACGCAACGCATCGATCGGTCCCGCCTTTCCGTTTACTCTTGGACAGGGATTGAATGGTGGACTTTACAGGACATGGGCATGCGCGTTAAGAGGTTGTTGGCATGAAGACGATGGGGCGACGATTGGGAATCCTACTATGCGTTGCATTGGCCCTACTGTCGGCGTTCTATGCGTTCGCCGTGATGAAGGCCCGATCCGGCACCGGTTTCTGGATGGTCTGGCTGGCCATCGCCGCCTGCCTCATCCTACTCGCAATCGGCATCGCAGCCGACTGGTGGTCCAACTTCCCCCGTCTCGTCCAAGACATCATCGTTTCCCTAGTCTTCATCGCACTCGTAGTATTCGGCACAGTAGAAGGCTGCGTCATCAGCAGAATGACCGAACAGGCCAGCACCGACCTCGACTACGTGGTAGTACTCGGCGCCCAAGTGCGCGCGTCCGGTCCGAGCAAGGTGCTGCGCTATCGGCTCGACACGGCAGTCGAATATCTCAATGAGAATCCGAAAACCATCTGCATCGTCTCCGGCGGCCGAGGCGTGAACGAGCCGTTCCCGGAGGCCCAGGGCATGGCCGACTATCTTGAGGAGCACGGCATCGAGAAAGACCGCATCCTCAAGGAGACGAAGTCACGAACCACCCAGGAGAACATCTCGAACAGCAGCGGCCTGATCACGAAACCCAACGCCGAGGTCGGCATCATCACCAACGATTTCCATATGTTCCGCGCGCTGCAGATCGCGCACAAAAACGGCCTCGTGGAGGCGCAGGGCATCGCGGCCGGCTCTCCCCGCGACATGCTGGCGAACAACATGCTCCGCGAATTCTTCGCCGAAATCAAATTCCTGTTCTCATAAACGGACGAGTTCCATCGGGAATCCGCCGACGACGAAAAGCGATTCCGCAACGCCAGCTCCGCTGATTTCAGATGGCATAGTCTCTTCCGCAGTTACAAAAACCGGGTATGGAAACGCTTGATGAACAACGGATTCGGTATCTACGCACAGACCGACAACGACCGTGGCTCCATTGAGAACATGGCGTTCAACAATGTCGGCGTGGCCATCAGACTCAAGGGTGCTGGCGCGGCACGCATCAGCGGATCGTGGATCGCCGAAACCGCTTTCGGCATCGAATTGACCTGCGCATCGAGGGCGACGGCCACGGATTCGTGTCCTCCAGCATCCGCTACAACATGGCCGATGACCATTGGCCCGACCTGCACGAGGTATGGCCGGGAGGCAGCCGCGTCATGGCCGCCCATGCAGGAGCACGACAACGGCCTGGACGATGACTATGGGCTCGTGCACGTGGAGGGAACGCGCAACACGGTCGTCGCAAACCACGTGTCCGAGGTCATCGACCCGGAGCATCTCAGGCCGGCGGGCGCGCGGCCGGTCGTGGTGCGCGTCGCGGACGGGTCGGGCAACTACATCGCCGCGAACCACGTGGTCGCGATGACGGAGTCCGCGGCGATCGGGGACGACGCGGCGGACTCGTGCTTCGGCGCGCAGGTCGACGCGATGCTCGCGACCGAGCGTGCCGTGCCGTTGGACATGGTCGCGGTCAAAGTGGATCCGTCATCCACGGGCAACGTGGTGTTGGACACCGCGACCGACGCGCAGGCCGACCTAGACCGTAGCGTGAACGTGTTCCGCCCAATCCCCGCCATAGGCGCGTAAAAAAAAGAATCGTCTTTCGCTGCTTCCGCCAAGACGGAGGCAGCGAAATCCCTAGCGCCGACACGTCGGGCGAACGCCGAGGCCTCCGCGCTAGGGATTTCACAACATCACCAGGTCATGGCATTACCGTCAACGTGCGAGCTTCGCGGCAGCCATTCCTTCTTCGGCAATGAGGAGAACGTTGGCCATTGCTCCGCGGCGTCAGCGACCGATTCGAGACGGCGTTTGAAGCCCGGCCATTCAGGATCGGATTCGATCAGCCGTCCAAGCAATATAGCCGTGGCATGGGCGTCGCTCAGCGCGCTGTGCGCATCCTCGTTCGCGATGCCGAAGTATTCGCAGCAATCGGAGAGTTTGCCACGGCCGATCAGTGAGCGGGACAGTTTCATCGTGCACAGCATGGTGCTTTGGTCGACGGGTATCGAGGCGCCCATACGGGAATATTCGGCGAGCAGGAACCTTGAATCGAACGACACGTTGTGCGCCACGAATACGCGTCCGGCCAGCAGGTCGCGCAGTTCATGCGCAATACCTTCGAAGTCCGGTGCATGCAATAGTTCCCGTGCGGTGATGTGATGCACCCATGAGGCGCCGACGCTGCGATCGACATGGATCAGCGTCTCATGTTCGTCCTCAAGCGTGCCGTCCGGCGACACGTGAACCAGGCCTATCTCGATGGCCCGGTCGCCTTTCGCGGGGCTTAGTCCCGTGGTTTCGAAATCGACGACCGCATATCCCCGATCCATCACATGCTCTCCCATCCATAGAAGCCGTTGGAATCCAACGTTCCCGGATTTCCAACGGCCATATTCCAACAGCGTTGTTCCTGCGAAAGAAAAAGGCCGGAACCCACTTGGGGATTCCGGCCCACGCGTATTCAGCGCTTCAGCCTATCGGCTTTCGCGATTCACTCGGCTTCCTTGTCGGCTGCGAGCTCATCGGCCACGGCTGCGGCCGCGGAAGCGGCTTCGACGCTTTCGGACTCTTCGTCCTCAGCGGCTTCGCCAAGGAAGGCGCTCAGATCCAGGGTCTCGCCTTCGGACTTGAAGGTCACGGCGCGCATGCCGGAGAGCAGGCCCTTGGAACGGCCGACTTCCTGCACCGCGGAGCCGATCTGGCCGTTGCGGATGATGGCCTGGATGAAGGCGTTCGGATCCATGCCGTACTGCTGGGCGATGGAGGCGAGGAAGTTGAACACTTCGCCCTGGGAGACCTTGACGTCCATGGTCTCGGCGAGCACGTCGAGCACCATCTGGTCGCGCAGTTCCTTCTCCACGGTTTCTTCGGCTTCGGCCTTCTGCTCCTTGGTGGCCTTGGACGGATCCGCGGTCACGTTCTTGAGCTGCTGCTCGACCATTTCGGCCTTGACGCCCTTCGGCACCGGAATCTCGAGGCCTTCCTCGAGCTTGGCGATGAACGCGTCACGGGCGGCGGTGGCCTGACGGCCTTCGGCGTCCTGAGCGGCGACCTTCTTCAGGTCTTCCTTCAGCTCGTCGAGGGTGTCGAACTCAGAGGCTTCGGAAGCGAAGTCATCGTCGAGTTCCGGCAGTTCCTCGGCCTTGACGGAGTTGACCTTGACCTTAATCTGGGCCTTCTCGCCTTCATGCTTGCCAGCTTCGAGAGTGCCTTCGAAGGTGGTTTCCTCACCGGCGGACAGGCCTTCGAGGGCCTCGTCCAGACCGTCGAGCATGGTGCCGGAGCCGAGCTCGTAGCTCACGCCTTCCTGGGAGTCCACGCTCTCGCCGTCGATTTCGGCGTTGAGGTCGATGTTGGCGTAGTCGCCCTTGGCGGCCGGACGGTCGACGCTCACGAGAGTGCCGAAACGCTGGCGCAGGGCTTCCAAACGGTTGTTGATGTCTTCATCGGTGACTTCAGCCTTGGCGACCTCGATCTCCATGCCGTCAAGAGCCGGCAGTTCGATGTCCGGACGACGCTCGACGGTGGCGACGAACTTCAGCTTGGTCTCATCCTTGGCGGATTCCGGCACTTCCTGAACGTCGATCTCCGGCTGGGCCATCGGGTGGATCTTCTTGGTTTCGAGAGCCTTGGAATACAGCTCCGGCACACCGTTGTTCACAGCCTCGCCGGCGACGGCGCCGAAGCCGATGCGCTGGTCGATAATCTTGCCGGGCACATGACCCTTGCGGAAGCCAGGCACGTTGACCTGCTTGCCGATTTCCTTGCGAGCCTCGTCGAGATACGGGTTGAATTCCTCCGGGTCGACGGTGATGGTGAGCTTCACCTTGGTCGGCTCAAGATTCCTGACGCTGATTTTCACGCTTGCGCTCCTGAAACAATACGGTTCTTCATTGTTCTGCCGTTAGGCAACCTCTACATGATAGCGCGACTTACGGACTCTGCGACAAGGGCGACCTGCCAGTCGCGCGCGCCCTGCTCCGTAAGGAACTGTGCCACATCGCGCTTTCGCGGTTCGTCCGTCCAGCACAGGTTGCGCAGATACTGCGGTTTGATGATGATCTCCACTGGCGTGCGTGTGTCTTCAGCTATCTGCGAAACCACCTTGCGCGCCTTGTTGAGCACCTTCAGACGTTCCGGATAGCGTTCCTTCCACGCGCGGATGGATTTTGGAGCCGACGACTGCGGTTCGTGCCGACGGCCGACGGCGCTGTCCGTCTCCGGCCATTCGCTTGGCGGCAGAGCAAGCGCCTCCTGGATGACGTGTTTCCACATGCTCGGTTTGATTTTGCGTTGGATCGGCGCGTAGCGTTCGAACATCTTGTCCTGTTCGGAATCGGTGTGCATGCGGACGCGTTCGTTGATGGACCGGATCGCGCGGAACTGCGCCGCGTTGTGCGGCTTGCGTTTGGCCACTTCGATGATGGTGCTGTCGGCGAGCAGCAGCGATGGCGCGATGTCGTATTCGCGAGCGAGTTCGTCTCGTCTGGTCCACAGCGCCCTGACGATGGCCAGCGCCTGACGGTCGCGCATGACTTCGTTGATATGCGAGACGTGCATCCATGGGATCGGATGCTCCTTGCGCGGTCCCAGGCCTTCTTTGAGCGCGTATTCGAACTCCTCGCGGGCCCATTCCAGCTTGCCCTGGCGTTTGAGCTCGGCACGCATCTTCGTCTCAAGCTCGATGAGCAGTTCGACGTCCAGTGCGGCGTAGTTGCGCCAATCACGGGGCAACGGGCGATACGACCAGTCCGCCGCGGAATGCTCTTTGGCGAGGGTCAATCCCAGGAAATGCTCGGTGACTGCGGCGAGACCGAATCGTTTCAGTCCCAGCAGACGCGCCGCGATTTCGGTGTCGAACAGGCGCTGCGGTCTCATGCCGAGGTCCGCGAATCCCGGAAGGTCCTGCAGGGAGTCGTGCAGGATCCATACCGCGTCGCCGACCGCGCGGTTGAAATCGTTCCAATCGGCTCCCGCGGCCGCAAGCGCCTGGGGGTCGAGCAGTCCTATGCCGGCGCCGTCGCGTTTGAACTGCACCAGCCAGTCCTCGTGACCGTATCGGAATCCCGATGCGCGTTCCGCGTCCGCCGCGAGGGAGCCGTGGGAGGAAGCCAAAGCACTGCAGTATTCGCGGAACGCGGGCAGTGTGTCGATCACATCAGGCACGCCTTCACGTGGTTCCGACTGCAGCTTTGGCTCATCGATCAACGGAAACGTCCTCCTCGGATTGTGTCATGGATCGGAGGAATGCCGCCCACCGTCCGACTTGGGAGCCGGCGTCGAGACCTCCATCGGCATAGTCTAATGGAGTCCAAGACACGCGGACCTCGCATCCCGCCATCGGAGCGTCCGGATCGTGTCCGAAGGCCGTGTTGTGTGCGACGGTGACGGTTCCCGACACGTGTTCGGAATCGTCCGGATCAAGGAACCGCATCATCGACTCCCAATACATGCCGGGTTCCATGCGTTTGCTCTCCTTTTCCGGCATCGGCAGGGAGGCGAAGGCCACGCATCGCCAGTGCGAATGCCAGTCTTCCTGGAATTTGAGCGAATACAGCACCATGATCCAGCCGGACGGGCATCCGTCGTCGCATTCCAGTTCGACGCCGATGCCGAAATTCGCCATGGAATTCGGCACCGGAATCTCGTGGTATGCCATGCCTTGCAGCCGTGGCATGCGTTCCACGGAAAGCACGGCGTCCCAGACCCTGTCGGGAACGCCGTGCGGGCGGAAAAGTGTGGAGTGCCGGGCATCATCGTCCATGCATGGTCCCTTGTCATCGTCGTACGCCACGTCGCGTACACCTTGAGGAAAATCGAAAATGTCTGCCATAGTCCAAGGCTACGCCAGTGCGCCTTGTTTTGTCGTATTTCACGCCATTTCGCCACGCGTCGAATGTGAAGATTTTCCTCATCGTGATAGAAACGCCGGAACCGCGCCGCCAAATTGGCATGACGCGGTTCCGGCGTTCCTTTTCGCATGCGAATTCGTATGCGAAACTCCGACCGGAGGGGATCAGTACACGGTGAATCCGTGCGCCTGGAACTGCTCGACCACACGCTGCTTCATCGCGGTCGATGGCCCTTTCTGGTCATCCAGCGGATATGGGATTCCCAGCATGTGCCATTTCGGACGTCCAAGCTGGTGGAAGGGCAGCACGTCGATATGTTCCACGGCGTCGCCAAAGGTCTCGCAGATCTTCGCCACGTTCTCGACATTCTCCTCGGATGAGGTGAGGCCCGGCACGAGCACGAACCGCACCCAGATCTTCTTGCCCGCCTTGGCGAGCCGCTGTCCGAAATCGATGGTCGGCTGCAGGATTCCGCCGGTCACCTTGTGGTATGTCTCCTCGTCGCCGGATTTGACGTCGAGCAGACACAGGTCGATATCGTTCACCATCTCGTCGGTGTAGCTCTCGCCGAGGAAGCCGGACGTGTCGAGGCACGTGTGCACGCCCATCTGCTTGGCCGCGTGAAACACGCGGGACACGAAGGCGGGCTGCATCATGGATTCCCCGCCGGAGAAGGTAATGCCGCCGCCGGTGGCCTTGAACAGGTCTGCGTAGCGTTCGATCTTCTTGATCATGGCCTCGTAGTACACGGGCTTGCCGTCGCGCATCTTCCAAGTGTCCGGGTTCTGGCAGTACTGGCAACGCAACGGGCATCCGCTCATGAAAACGGTCATACGGGTGCCGGGACCGTCCACTGACGTGTTGATGTCCCACGAATGCACGAATCCGATGTCGCCGCTTTTCAGCGCCTGGATGCGATCCAAACGATCCAGGCCAATCGGGGATTCGAATCCCGACAGGCCTCCCATCAGAGTCTGCTTGGCGTATTCCTTGGAATCCCTCAGCATATGCCTGGTCGTGGTGCGGAATATGTGTTCAGGCATCGATATCCCCTTTCATCATCCTTCCCATCCTATCGAAAAAAGAGGGACGGAGCATAAGCTCCGCCCCTTGCCCTATCGCCGTCTCATACGGCGGCGGTCATCCGTCCGATAGGAACGTCAGTCGACGACTGCGCCCTGGTGGAACGTACGGGAGATCACGTCGAGCTGTTGCTCCTTGGTGAGCTTGACGAAGTTCACCGCGTAACCGGAGACGCGCACGGTCAGGTGCGGGTACTTCTCCGGATGCTCGACGGCATCCTCGAGCTGTTCCTTGCGCAGCACGTTGATGTTGGCGTGGTACAGGCCGTGGCCGTTGCCGGCATCCAGGATGCCCACCAAGTTGCCGATGCGCTCGTCCTCGTCGCGGCCCAGACCATCAGGGGTGATGGTGTTGGTCAGCGAGATGCCGTCGAGCGCGTCGTTGTAGTCGATCTTGCCGACCGAGAACATGGACGGCAGCATGCCGTGGGAGTCCATGCCGTTCTCCGGATTGGCGCCCGGAGCGTACGGAGTGCCCTTCTTGTGGCCGGACGGGAAGGCGCCAGTGGCCTTTCCATACTCCACATTGGAGGTGATGGTCAGGATGGACTGGGTCGGAACGGCGTCGCGGTACACCGGCAGACGCTTGACCTGGCCCATGACGGTGGAGACGACCCACTTGGCGATGTCGTCGGCGCGGTCGTCGTCGTTGCCGTAGATCGGAAAGTCGCCTTCGGTGCGGTAGCCGACGATCAGATCGTCGTCCGCGCCTTCGACGTACTCGTTCTCATGACCCGGAGTGGTCTTGGCGTCCTTGTTGTAGATCGGGTAGACCTTGGCGTACTTGCATGCGGACAGGGAGTCGGCCGCGATGGACAGGCCGGACATGCCGCAACCGAGAGTGCGGTAGACCTCCTTGTCGTGCAGGGCCATCTCGATGGACTCGTACGCGTACTTATCGTGCATGTAATGGATGATGTTCAGAGCCATCACATAGGTTTCGGACAGCCATTCAAGGGCCTTCTCATAGTTGGCCTTGACCTTCTCGTAGTCCAGGGAACCGTCGGACTCCGGCTTGATCGGGTCGATGACGCCCTTGTCGATGACCTGCATGCCGGTCATCTCATCGCGGCCGCCGTTGATGGCGTACAGCAGCGCCTTGGCGGAGTTCACACGGGCGGCGAAGAACTGCATCTGCTTGCCCACGCGCATCGGGGAGACACAGCATGCGATGGCGGCGTCATCGCCCCAGTGGGAGCGGATCTCCTTGTCGGACTCGTACTGGATGGCCGAGGTGTCGATGGAAATCCTGGCGCAGAAGCGCTTGTAGGCTTCCGGCAGCTTCGGATCCCAGAAGATGGTGATGTTCGGCTCCGGGCCAGGTCCGAGGTGCTCAAGGGTCAGGGTGTTGAGCAGACGGAACGAGGTCTTGGTGACCATGGTGCGGCCATCGTCGCCGAAGCCCGCATCGGACCAGGTCGCCCAGTACGGATCGCCGGAGAAGATGGCGTCGTAGTCCTTGGTGCGCAGGAAGCGCACGATGCGCAGCTTCATGACCAGGTTGTCGATGATTTCCTGGGCGTCGGTCTCGGTGATCTTGCCGGCCTTGAGATCGCGCTCGAAGTAGATGTCGAAGAAGTTGGACACACGGCCGAAGGACATGGCGGCGCCGTCCTGGCTCTTGATGGAGGCGAGGTAGCCCATGTAGGTCCACTGCACGGCCTCCTGCGCGGTCTGCGCCGGACGGGACAGGTCGAGGCCGTACTCGTTGCCGAGGTTGATGAGCTGCTTCAGGGCCTTGATCTGCTCGTCGTGCTCCTCACGGAAGCGGATCCAGTGCTCGATCTCCGGCTCGGTGAAGTCGTTGCGGTACGGGATGGAGTCCTTGTCGCGCTGCTTGAACTTGATCAGGGTGTTCACGCCGTACAGCGCCACACGACGGTAGTCGCCGATGATGCGGCCACGGCCGTAGGCGTCCGGCAGACCGGTGAGGATCTTGTTGTGGCGGGCGAGCTTGATCTGCTTGGTGTAGACGCCGAAGACGCCGTCGTTGTGCGTCTTGCGGTACTTGGTGAAGATCTTCTTGATCTGCGGATCGGGCTCCTTGCCGGCCTCCTTGATGGCCTGCTCGACCATACGCCAGCCGCCGTTCGGCATCATGGCACGCTTGCACGGCACGTCGGTCTGCAGGCCGACGATCACATTATCGACTTCCGGGGAGTCGATGTAGCCCGCCGGGAAGGCGTCGATGCCGGCCGGGGTGTGGGTGTCCACGTCGTAGACGCGCTGCTTGCGCTCCACGGCCAGATAGTTGTCATCGAGATACTTCCACAGGTGCTTGGTCTTCTCGGTGGCATCCGCCAGGAAGGACTCATCGCCCTCATACGGCGTGTAGTTCTTCTGGATGAAATCACGGACATCGATGTCCTTCTGCCAGTTGCCCTCAGCGAAACCTTCCCAAGCCTTGGCCTCAAGCTCTTCCTGGGAGACCGCCGTCGCATCAACTGCTGCCATTTCCACTCCTTCTGGGTGTTTGGTTGGCGACGCATCGTTACGTCGTCGCTAGTTCTTGATTCTATTAGCCCTCACCTGCGAAAAACCTGAAAACCGCGCCGAATAAACGTGATAAAAATCACATTCGTTCCGCACGCATGGGCAATGACGAAAAACGCCGGGTGGAAATCCTCGTCCTGATTCGACGAAGGGTTTCCACCCGGCGTATCGTTCTTCAGCATCCAAGCCCGCCGTCACCGCATGGTGACGATCAGCCCCGGGAGGATGCTCCGGCTTGGCCGTCAGAGGACCAACGTTTCCATTCGCGGTCCTGTTCCTCCCATTTCAGATTGCGCTCCTGCACGATCTTCCACGCGTCGAGCGCATCCTCCTTGGTCTTGTACGGCCCCATGCGGTGGCTTGCCGGAGAGATCATGCCCAATTCCGGCTGCTCAGTGACCGTATTGAAATACCATTGACGTTCCATATCAGCCTCCTTCCTGCAATGCGCGGCCCAGCCGTCCGGGCCGCGGCCATACGACTTCCTTGTACGCGTTTCGTCTTACTCACGGAACGCGTTGGTCACCGGCAGACGACGGTCACGGCCGAACGCCAACGCCGTCACCTTCGGGCCAAGCGGATACTGGCGACGCTTCCATTCGGCGCGGTCCACCAGCCGCATGACCGTGTCCACGGTCGCCTCGTCGAAGCCGTCGGCGAGCAGATCGGCCCGGCCGTGCGCGTGCTCGATGTACATCGCCAGCACTTGGTCGAGCAGCGCGTACTCCGGCAGCGAATCGGAATCCTTCTGGCCTGGACGCAGCTCGGCGGAAGGCGCCTTCTCAATCGAATTGACGGGAATCATCACGCCGTCCGGCAGGGGAACGCCGGCACTCCCCTGCTCGTTGCCTACGATGTGGAGTCCCCCGATGCCCATACCGGCCGCGGCGGCCTTGTTGCGCCAGCGGGAGATCTCCCACACGCGGGTCTTGAGCAGGTCCTTGATCGGAGCGTAGCCGCCGACTGCATCGCCGTAAATCGTGGAATAGCCGCAGGCCAACTCCGACTTGTTGCCGGTCGCCACGGCCAACAGCCCCTTGGAATTCGAGTAGGCCATGACGATCACGCCTCGGATGCGTGCTTGCAGGTTCTCGGCGGCGACTCCTTCCAATTTCAGTTGATGCTGGAAGGAGACGAACAGTGGCTCGATGGGTTGGATGTCGTAATGCGCGCCGAGGTTGCGCGCCAAATCGGCCGCGTCGTCTTTGGAGCCGTCGGATGAGTACATGCTCGGCATGGAGATGCCGTGCACGTTTTCGCCGCCCACGGCGTCGGCGGCCATGGCTGCGACAAGCGCGGAATCGATGCCTCCGGACAGGCCCAGGCACACGCCCTTGAAATGGTTCTTGGCCATGTAGTCCTTCAGACCCAGCACGCAGGCGGTGTACACCTCCTCGTCCGGATCCGGCTTATCCGCGATCACGCCGACCGTCTGATGTTCGGCGGACGTGTCCAAATCGAAAAAGCTCAGATCCTCCATGAACATCGGCGAGCGCTCGAGCAGGGTGCCGTCGGCGTCCACGACGAAGCTGCCGCCGTCGAAGACGAGGTCGTCCTGGCCGCCCACCTGGTTGAGGTAGATCAATGGCGCTTGCACTTCGGCGGCGCGTCGCACGGCGAGGTCGAATCGCGTGTCGGTCTTGCCTTCCTCGTATGGCGAGCCGTTCATGGTGAGCAGTAGGTCGATGTTCTCCTTGGCGAGTTCGGCCACGGGGCCTCCGTCCTGCCAGATGTCCTCGCAGATGGCCACGCCGATGCGGGCTCCGTCTACGTCGAGCACCATGGATTTGTTGCCAGGGCTGAAAATACGGAATTCGTCGAACACGCCGTAGTTGGGCAGGAAGTGCTTGTCGTAGCCGGCCCAGACCACGCCGTCGTGCAACACGACGAGCCGGTTGCGCGGCTTGGAATTCTCACGGTCGGTGCCCACGGTGCCGACCACCACATACAGGCCCCCCAGCCCGTCTGCCGCCAGTTTCGTGGCGAGCCAGTTGGCTTTGTCCCATGCGGCCTTGCGGAAGGTGGCGCGCAGGGCGAGATCTTCGATGGGGTATCCGGTCAGGGTCATCTCCGGGAACACGACCACGCGTGCGTTGCTGCGTGCGGCGAGGTGCGTGTAGTGCATGACCTTGTCGGCGTTGGCGTCGAGGTCTCCGACGCAGGTGTCGATCTGGGCGAGTGCGAAACGAATGTCTGTCATATCTGCCTAGCTTACCGTTGGTTTGTTGGACGTTTGTTTTTCAGCGATCGCGTCCGTCCGCGATCATGGGTTGCGAGTGGACGCGGCGCGTCATGAGAGTTCATTGAGTACCGTCAATGCCGCGTTGGCGTAGAATTCCACGCCGGTCTGCAGCGATTCGTCGAGTCCGATGAAGTGCGGGCTGTGCCAGTCGGGGCAGCCTTCTTCGCCATTGGAGCCGATGAAGGCAAATACCGGCAGGGTGACGGGCATGAAATCGCAGAAGTCCTCCCCCGCCATCGACGGGCGGATGGGTTCGAGCTGGGCGTAGTCGCGTACGCTGTCGGCGACGATTTTGGACAGTTCGGTGTCGGAGACGAGTGGGTTCTGGAAGTCGTCCCAATCGATGTCGGCGGTGATGCCGTATCCGGAGGCGATGGATTGGACCTGCTGTTTGAAGCGCTTCTCCACCAGCTCGCCGTCGGTTTTGTGGAAATAGCGTACCGTGCCTTGGAAGCTCGCCTTGTCGGGTACAACGTTCCACACGTGGCCGCCGTGCATCTCGGTGATGGACAGTACGAGCGGATGGAACGGCGAGACGTTACGGCTCACGATGGTCTGCAATGCGAGGACCATGGTGGCGAGCGCCTCGATCGGGCCGGTGCCCTTGTGCGGATAGCCGGCATGGGAGCCGGTGGCGTGCAGGGTTACATGGAATTTCACGCAGCCGGCCATCATCGGTTCGGGGCCGACGGCGATCTGTCCGGGCGCGTAGTTCGGGTTGTTGTGCGCGCCGATGGCGGCTGATACGTCGGCGAGCAGTCCCGCGTCGACCATGGCCTTCGCGCCGAGGCCAAGTTCCTCGGCGGGCTGGAACAGCAGTTTGATGGACCCCTTGATGCGCTTGCGGCGCTTGGCGAGCCAGAACGCGGCACCGAGCATGTACGACATGTGCAGGTCGTGGCCGCAGCCGTGCATCACGCCGTCGTTGACGGATGAGAACGGCAGACCGGTGTCCTCCTGGATGGGCAGGCCGTCGATGTCGGCGCGCAGTGCGATGCGCGGCCCCGGCTGTTCGCCGCGGATCAGGCCGACCACGCCGGTCTCCAGCGGATTGTTGAGCACCTCGATGTCGTGTGCGCGCAACAGTTTCTCGATGTAGGCGCTTGTCTCGTATTCCTTGAAGCTGCGTTCGGGGTGCGCGTGCAGGTAGTGTCGGATTTCGATGATCTCCGGCGTAATCTCGATATGTTCGCTCATGGTTGTCGATTGTAGGCATATGCGGACGTTTTTCCTATTTTCGCGTCCGTGGTTTCATGTCGTCGACGGCGTTTCCCCGGATCCTCCCGTAAGCTGGAAAGTGATCTAACACGGGACATTCATGAGGAGGTCGGCATGGGATCGGACATCAGGGCTGCGTTTTTCGACATCGACGGCACGTTGACGAGCTTCGTCACGCATGTGGTGCCGCAGTCGACCATCGACGCGCTGCACGCGTTGCAGGAGAATGGCGTGAAGGTGTTCATCTGTTCCGGCCGAGCACCCTCCTATATGGGCGTGGTGCTGGACACCATTCCCGTACGGTTCGACGGCATCGTGGGCCTCAACGGCCAATACTGCACCACTCGCGACGGTCTGAGCTACCAGCATCCCATCGACCAGGCCGACGTGGAGATCATCACCTCCTGGCTGGAGGAGCACACCGACGTGATCGCCAACTATGCGGAAAGCGACTACGGATATTTCAATCGCACGAACGCCGCGTTGGAACGTACATGGAACAGCCTTGGCAAGACCGCGCCGAAAATCGACATCCACGACCCGCGCGAGCGCATCGGCTCCCATCGCACGTTCCAGATCAGCCCGTATATCGACAGGGACACGGAAGCACATATCGCCTCCCTGTGCGGCAACGTGCGCGGCGTGCGATGGCATCCCGCCTTCACCGACCTGATCCCCGCGGACGGCGGCAAGGCCGTCGGCATGCAGGTCGTGCTTGAGCATTTCGGCTGGTCGAAGGACAACGCGATCGCGTTCGGCGACGGCGGCAACGATGTTGACATGTTGCGGTTCGCGGGAATCGGCGTGGCTATGGGCAACGCGACCGACGAGCCGAAGTCGGTGGCCGATTACGTCACCGATAATGTCGATGACGCCGGCATCGCGAACGCGTTGAAGCATTTCGGTATCCTCTGAACCGCGTTTTCCCGAGGTTTTCCCCGATTCATGAATGTGCTTTCCGCGAATTCCTGCGGTTTTCGTGCTGCTTATAAGTAATTCCGATAGGTAAACGACGTGTTGACGGCAAAGCTTCCTCTATATTGGTCAATCGTTGGCCCTGCAACCACACACAAGGCTCGTGGGCCGTAAGACGATTCGAGAGAGGAACTCAACCATGCATAACAAGAAGATTCTCGGCGCGCTGCTCGCCGCCGCCACGCTCGCGACCTTCGGCCTGGCAGGCTGCGGCAATTCCGGTTCCAACGGTGCCGCCTCCAAGGAGGACGACAAGACCATCACCGTGGCCGCCTCCCCGACCCCGCACGCGGAGATCCTGAACAAGGCGGTCAAACCGCTCGTCGAGAAGGACGGCTACAAGCTGGTCGTCAAGGAGTTCACCGACTACGTGCAGCCGAACACCGCCACCGAGGATGGCGAGGTTGACGCCAACTACTTCCAGCACAAGCCGTACCTCGACAACTTCAACAAGGAGAAGGGCACGCATCTGGTGTCCGTGGAGGGCATCCATTTCGAGCCGTTCGGCCTGTACCCAGGCAAGACCAAGGAGCTGAAGGACCTTCAGGACGGCGCCACCGTGGCCGTGCCGAACGACGCCACCAACGAGGCCCGCGCGCTTCTGCTGCTGCAGGATGCCGGCCTGATCAAGCTGAAGGATCCGAAGGACATCAACGCCACGCCGAAGGACATCACCTCCAATCCGAAGAACCTGAAGTTCAAGGAACTTGAGGCCGCCGTCGTGCCGACCGTCATCAAGGATGTCGACATCGCGGCCCTGAACGGCAACTACGCCATCCAGGCCGGCTTCGACCCGACCAAGGACACGCTGGTCACCGAAAAGGCCGGCGGCCTGGCCGCGAAGACCTACCAGAACATCCTCGTGGTGAAGGAAGGCAACGAGAACACCGCCAAGACCAAGGAGCTCAAGAAGGCCCTGAAGTCCGACGAGGTACGCGACTACATCAACAAGAACTACAAGGGCGCTGTGGTGCCGGTCTTCTAAGACCCGCTTCGGCAGTAAGAGTTCAATGCCGCAGGTATACTACCCTGCGGCATTCTTGTTATGAAACATCAATAGGAACAGGACATTATGACGATTCAGATCGACCATCTGCACAAAAGCTATGGCAGTGGTGCCGAGGCGCATGAGGTGCTGCACGATATCAACTTGACCATCGATTCGGGTGAGGTTTTCGGTATCCTCGGCTCTTCCGGTGCGGGCAAGTCCACGTTGGTGCGCTGCATCAACCTGCTGGAACGTCCCACATCCGGCAAAGTACTTGTCGACGGCAAGGACATCACCGACGCGAAAGGCAAGGAGCTGGCGGACGTGCGCGCCGGAATCGGCATGATCTTCCAGAACTTCAGCCTGTTCCAGCAGCGCACAGTGCTACGCAACGTGACGTTCCCGCTCGAGCTCAACCATACGCCGAAAGCCAAGCGTGAGGAACGTGCCCGCTACCTGCTCGACCTGGTCGGATTGGCCGATCTGGCCGACCGCTACCCGAGCCAGCTGTCCGGCGGCCAACAGCAGCGCGTGGCCATCGCACGCGCGTTGGCCAACAATCCGTCCATCATGCTGTGCGATGAGGCCACCAGCGCGCTCGACTCCACCACCACGGCGCAGATTCTCGACCTGCTGCGTCGCATCAACCGTGAACTTAATGTGACGCTGGTCGTCATCACGCATTCGCTGTCCGTGGCACGCAACATCTGCGACCGTGTGGCCATGATCGATGGCGGTCGAATCGTGGAGATGGGCGATACGGAGGAACTGTTCGCCAATCCGCAAAGCGACATTCTGAAGACGCTGATCGCCGATGCGAAGGTGGAAAACCATCGCCATAAGCATGATTCCGCTTCGTCCGACAATCCGACGGACGCGCCGGCCAAGGAAGAGGTGAAGTGAAATGGGACAGATTATCTCGCAATTCATCGCCGATTATGGCGAACTGCTGGTCGAAGGCGTGCGTGACACGATCATCATGACCGCCGTCGCAACACTGCTGGCGTATGTGATCGGTCTGCCGATCGGCGTGCTGCTCATCACTTCCGCGAAGAAGGGTATCCGCCCGAACGCGCCACTCAACACCGTGCTCGGCTGGATCGTGAACATCGTGCGTTCCGTGCCGTTCATCATTCTGCTGGTGGCCATCATCCCGCTGACCCGACTGATTGTCGGCACCTCGCTCGGCGTGCCGGGTGCCATAGTGCCGCTGGTCATCACCGCGGCGCCGTTCGTGGCACGCGTGGTGGAGCAGTCGCTTGCCGAAGTGGACGGCAGTCTGGTGGAGGCCGCGCAAAGCTTCGGCGCCAGCAATCTGCAGATCGTGTTCAAGGTGCTGCTGTTCGAAAGCCTGCCATCACTGGTGCGCGGTGCCGCGTTGACGTTCATCACCTTGTTCGGCTTCTCCGCCATGGCCGGAACCGTCGGCGCGGGCGGCCTGGGCGATATCGCCATCCGTTACGGCTACCAGCGTTACCAGTACGACGTGATGACCGTCGCCGTGATCCTGTGCGTCATTCTCGTGCAGATCGTGCAGACCATCGGCGACGTGGTGTCCAACCGCATTGACCATCACGAACGCTGAGACATTCCACCGAACGTCCATTCACAAAAGAATCGGGTCCAGACGCAATCCGTCTGGACCCGATTCCCCTATAAGGCCATATACGGCCGGAAAATCACTTGTTGAGTTCGGCCTTGACCAGACCGGCCAGCTTGCCTCCATCGATGGTCTTGCCCTCAAGAGCGGCGCGGGCCGCCTTGATGACACGACCCATATCCTTGGGGCCTGCCGGCTGCACTTCCGCCATGGCATCAGCGATGGCCTTGGCGTAATCCTCGTCGGTGGCACCCGCCGGCAGGAAGGTTTCCAGGAAATCCGCCTCGGCGGTTTCGGGGGCGGCCTTGTCGGCCAATCCCTTGTCCTCATACAGCTTGGCAGTCTCACGACGGGTCTTGACACCCTTCTGGATGACCTTCAGCACCTCCTCGTCGGTGGCCTCATGACCATTGGCGATCTCCAGGTTCTGGATGTCCGCGAGCGTCAGGTTGATCGGATTGAGCTTGGCCTTGTCCTTGGCCTTCATCGCCGCGATCTTGGCCTTCTTCAGCGTATCCTTCATCGACATGTTCATTCCTCTTTTCCGAATCGTTCGGCACACGTCTTTATACCACAATAGTCACCAGACGTCCTCCACAAACGGAGACCGTCAACGCTCCAGCAAATCGTGGATGCGGTCGGTCAGCTCACGATGCATCGACGAACGCAAGGAAGGGAACGCCCGAAGCAGACGAACCTGCTGACGGCTCAACGCACGACGCACATGCTCCTTGGTAAGCCTGTCCAACGCGGCAGGCTTGTCTTTTCGCCCGACCGTACGAATATCGGCGATCGTGCCATCGATACGCTCGCGGGTCTGGTCAATACGTTCCTGAGCGGACCGCTGAACCTGTGCAAGACGATGCTCCATGCGCGTGTTCGCCTCGGCCATATCGTCGTTCGCCTTGTCGATCGCCTCCAGACGCCCGGCCTTGACATCCTCGCCGAGCCGCGCGAGCCTGTTGTCCATGTCGGCCATGCCCATGGTGCTGGCCAGCCAGTCGACGAACGTGGCGGCCAAGAGACCCCAGGCCGCGATATGAAGCCACGGTTGGGGTATGGTGGCGGTGAGTTGCGCCAGCCAGGGCTGCACGACCAGTTTAACCAGCGTGGCGCCCGAGCCGAACGTCAGGAATCCGTTCAGATAGACGCGGCCGTTGATGTTGAACGGTTTATCGGTGTAATCCCAAAGCCGAATATGGAACAGCCGCTCGTACTGCCACGACACCACGTATTCCAAGGTACAGGCGATGACGCCGCTTCCCAGGAACAACGCCACCGGATTGGTCACGTCGTGCAGCAGCAGGAGCACCAGCAGCGCACCGTTACCGTAGATCGGGCAGATCGGGCCGTTCAGCGCGCCACGATCCACCCACTTGTGCTTCAGCACCAAGTTAAGCCCGGTCTCCCACACCCAGCCGATGCAGGACTAGCACATCCACCACAGGACCACTTGTTCCGCAAGATTCAACAAACCCATACCATGACCTTACGTTCCCGACGCGCATTTTCCAACACGCGGTCGCGAAACCCGCCACGAACGCCTCTCCCCCGGTCTTAAGCCCATGAGGCACTTGGAACCATGACTACGGTTATCGTGCGCATTTCGCATGATAACCGTGGTCGACTGTTTTTGGCTCTATTCCAAGGTTTTCCACTCTTGGGAAGCCCGCCGATTACCCTCGTTTCCCACGAGGCACTTACAGGCACCCGAGAATAATCTCGACTGATTCCCACCGACCAGTCAACGGCGACCGGTCCAACTGATCTATTCCCATTCAAGACCTCCCACCAACGACAGGCAATGCCCTTTTAGATATTTCGACATTCCTGTCCGGCGTCCCCGAGAATCATCTCTGCCCCGCGGCCGCCAACGCATCCTTGTCCGTGGCACTCACAAGGTTCCGTAGTACGTTCGCTCCCGGAATCAGGTAGGGATCGGAGACGCGCGCCATCGTCACTCCAGTCCATAACGGCGACGGGTACAGGAAAGAGGCTCGGCACTGCCGATGCTCCCCCGCTCGTATTCTCCGGCATCGCGCATGAAGGCCCTCGTAACGTCGCCACCCTCCAATCGCACTGACTGCACCAACAGTCCGATGTTCTCCGCGCGGCGGCGCATTTCGGATTCAGATATCGTTCCGAACATCACACCTCCTTTTCCTTAGATTCCAGCGAAACCGGCAACCCTTAGACAGAGCTTCGTCCGATTGTCTCCTTCCCTGGTCCGCGGCGCAATCCCTCGATCAGATCGATGAACGCGTGTTCCTCCTGCTCCACGCAGTCAAGGAAAATGGAACAGAACGAATCCGTCTTGCCGTCCACCTGCCAGGCCTCCAGACTGCGGGCATAGTCGCGCTTGGCGTCATACTTGATCGCCACGGGACGATAGCCGTGCTTCAGCAGCATGAAGTTGAGCAGCTGGCGGCCGGTACGCCCGTTGCCGTCCATGAACGGATGGATGTTCTCGAACATCGCGTGGAAGCCAGCGGCCCTGAGCAACGGATGCGCGTCGCTTGCGTCCGGCCCGTCGATCAGGGATTGCAGGTCGTCGCGGATCTCCAGCGGGTCCGCGGTCTTGACGCGGGTCGCGGTGATCCTTGCCAGATAGCCGTACGGGCGGAACGTGCCGCGGGCGAACGGCTGGAGGTCCAGCGCGGTCACCTCGTGGACGCGACGGACCAGCTCCTCATCCAGTCTCCTCCCCTCCCGGGCGTATTCGCGCACGTAGGCCATGCCGTCCGCAACGCCGCGCGCGGCGAACACATACCGTGCCGGCGAATCCGACGGGACGAACTCGCCCTCCAACACCAGCGACGTGTCCTCCAGGGTCAGCGTGGATCCCTCAATGGCGTTCGAGTTGTAGGTGTACCGCACCAGCCAGTCGCGGTCGTAATCCTCCAACGCCATGTCCTCGACGCCGTCCAGCGGCTCCAGCGCGCGGGCACGGTCCTTCAGCGCGTCGATCCGCCGCAGACGTTCGGCGGTTCCCGGCTCGCGCTCAAGGTCGAGCAGTTCCTCGGGCAGCGCCTGTATGCGCTGTGATAGCTCGGGATTGGCCATCATGCCCCTCTTTTCGTGTTCCGGTTGCAAAAGTCCATTATTTCCAGCCACGGTCCATTTGGGATATGCGGATAATTTCCCGAACCGCTCATGAAGCATAGCCCCAGCTCCTACAACGCTCATTCGGGCTCATCCAACCTTGGGATTCCTTAATCCGCCCTCACAATAGTACCCTATGTGACCGTCGAGCTCAGCCACGAACGCGTCGATGCACCCACCCGGCACCCGGTCTCAAGCCCATGAGACACTGGGGAACATGACTACCATCATCATGCGCGCCTCTGATGATAATCGCATGTGGTCGTTTTTGGCTTTATTCCAAGGTTTTCCGTTCTTGGGAAATCTGCCGATTACCCTCGTTTTCCACGAGGCACCTACAGGCACCCGAAAATAATCCGGAAACACCGCCAACCGCGACTCCAAACGTTTGCCGCTCCCCGGAGCAGTGGCGGACATAGCGCGCATCAAGCGTTTTCATCGCTGGCCGCAGGTTTTAATCCTTCGGTTCCCCCGGCGATCCGCGTCTTCGCGGCCCTGTCATTGGTCTGTGAATTTTGAGTATTCCGGTTTGAGCATGAGATTGAATGTGCACGGCGAGAGCCATGGGTGCTTGGCGAGGATGAGTTCGGTTTCGTTCGGATCCGTCTTGTCGTTGTACAGTCCCGGGCGGTGAGCTATGAGCACGGTGTCCGCGTACTGGCATACAGAGTCCGAATTCCTGAGGTGGAAAAGCAGAGGTCTTCTGCCGTCTATGCGCACCCGACCCCGTTCCATTTCCGATGTCACGATGACGGCGATGTCGATCTCGTCGGCGAATGATGCGAGTCTGTCCAGCGCCTTGCCCAATTCGCAGCCTGAATTGTCGGCGATGACGTCGATGCGATGCAGGGCCACGAGTTTCAGGTCCACGGTTCTTTTCAGCCTGCGGCAGGCATCCATGATGGAGTCCAGGGTAATGGATCGTTCCGAATTGACATACAGCGGCATATGCTCGCACAGCGAGCAGAATGCGTCGCATAATCCCCTTTCGTCCTCATCGAGGCCGCCGTCCGCGAGGAGGACCTTCATCGGCACGTCGGTCTCCGCCGACATGATACGCACCGCGATTTCGCAGCCGGACAATCGAGGGCAGAAGATGGCGGACGGCAGGCCGCTCACGGCTGCGTGGCGCACGATGTCCAGTTGCAGGTTCCTCGAATCAGCCAATGTCCATCCAGAGATGATCGTGAGGGTTCTTCGGGCGAACCCGTTGGTGCGTTTATCGTATTCCTTGAATCCGCTGGGCACGTAGTTCCCGTCCGCTGGGTTGATGCGCTGCTTGCCCATCAGCTCCATGACCTGCAGCATCGCCGGATATATCGGATTCAGGTCGCATGGGTCCTCCCCGCCATGTGCGTCGGCGGATGCATTGCCGCCCATGTGTTGCGTGATGATGTGGTTCACTTCGGTTCCTCCCCATACAACGATGTTACAAGCATACCTGCTTATGTGGTATCTTATATACAAGATACCTTTGATACAAAATAGGAGGTACTAGCGATGGCAACATTATGGCTCCGCTGCAGGCATCTGGTCATCGACCCATGCAATCGCATGCCCGGTCATCTTCCTCGGTCCGACGGATGGCTGAACAGCCAGAACGACAGGCTTGCTCAAACCGTGTGCGACTGGCTGTCCAACCTAGCCTGGGATGGGTGGCGCGTGGAGGCCTGCGTCGGTTCGTTCGACTCCACAGCGATTGACGTGCGGGACCTGCTGGAACTGTGCCCGGAGCGTGGGGAACGTGACGGCCAGGGGTATCAGGTCTCATGGTTTTCCGTCGAACGTACCGATTCCGAGAAAATGCGAGTGCTTGACGAAGACGGCGACGAGGTCGACGCCGAGCTCTTCGAGTGCGAGGCGTATCAGCGAATCTGGGATGCCGTCGATCCGCTATGGCTGATTTTCGACAACGGAGAGGAAGATGACGATTCCGACCCCAACAATCGCCACCAACCGGAATCCTCCTATGAGGATCCATTGCCTCCCGATCTGGCGATTCGTCTCCTGACCGCCAGGCAATCCCTGCGGCGGTTGAGGGAGTCACTGGGACCTTACCCAGGATACCGGCTGACGCTGTTCGGAGAGGAGGGCTTCACCGTCGACAACGCGTGGTTTGAGACCATGGAACAGAGCTGCGACCAGCTCAATGAACGCGTGCACGCCTACGCGCCACAGTCGTCATGTGCGAATCCCCAGGACGACGGCTTCGACCGAGAATAACTTCACCCTCTACATACTGAAAATAGACAAAACAGAAAGGATCCGCAATGCTTACCGCCGACATCGATGCCGACCGCTCAATCGTCACGTTTCGCAATGAGGACGACAAGACGGAACTGACTATCTCCACAGCTCCCCTTTCCACCGTCGAGGCAACTCCGGCCGCCCATCTCATCCCGTCTCCCGGCGCCAAGGCCGAAACCGCGCTGAAACAGACCGCGGAGATCATCACATCGCTTACCAACACAAACAGCTACATTCATATTGATTTCCCGGATGTCATCTCCATCTGCGCGTCCGCGGCCATACGCATCATACGGTTCAATGCCGGAGATGATCCGAGCAAGGCATTCTCGGACGCGCTCGCCGCGCAAGGGATCAACCCGTCATGCTGCGATAGGGCGCTGATCAACATTGGGGCTCCCGCCAATATTGGTCTGGCCAAAGTCACCTCATTGGTCACAATCGTGCAGGAAGCGGTCCAGAACGACGCCTTAATCATCTGGGGTCTGGCACTGGACCCGCAACAAAAAGACATGGGAATCACCGTCATCCTCGCAGAGTCCGAAGGAGAGACGGCGGCGCACGAAACCGCCAAAAAAGAATTGACTACCGGAAAGGACACTCAGATGATGCAGGAAGAAACGATGGATACACCAAACACGCCGATTCGGTTCCTTGATTTGATTGGATTGGACAACGAACAACTGAAAAATTTCACTATCAGGTTGAACGGCAACAAGCCTGCTTGGTTTGATGTACTTGATGCCTACTACTCATCGCATGATGAGCTGATGGAGTGGGTATTTATCAAGCAATGGCCTGGGCAGCAGGTGAAGGGAGCTTTCAAGAAGAAGAAAGTTCTACAGTTCATCCAACTTCACCAGGAAGACCCGACGAAATGGCTGTTCATAGGTGCTTTTGAAGTCCTTGGCGAATATCAGAAAGAAGACGGCACTGTCGCGTACGACTACCGAGAAATACCGCAGTATGCCCCGTTGGACGCTCGCGCTGTGGTGTATTACAAGAAAAGCCAAGGACCCACTCAACTTATGAACGATATGGGCAACTATAAGTTGCGGAATCGTTTCTTGGAAACCATGACACTAGACCACTTATCGCAGTCTCCAATTTCCTCGCTTCCCTTCCCCGGTTTTGAAAACGTGCGTCTCACTCATCGGCAGCTAGTTGCCGCAGTGAGAAACGATACATGGAAAACCGCTCTGGGCAACGTCCAAGCTGTTTACCTGCAAACCGACCGTCGTACTGGATGGCATTACGTTGGTTCTGCCTACTCACATAAGGGTGCAGAGCAAGGATTATTGTCCCGTTGGTCGGAGTATGCCTATGGTGATCATTCTGGTGGCAACAAGCGTCTCAAGGAGCTGGGTGCCAAATATATCGTGGACAACTTCCAATACTCGATTCTAGAAATCTTTGATATACGCGCTTTGCCGAAAGACATCATTAATCGGGAGCATTGGTGGATGGACACTCTCAGTTCTGTATACCATAGCGAAGATGAGCATCCACATGGATACAACTCTGTCGCAGAGCGTAATAGCGACAATCCCGTTGAGTGAGTGAGGCAGAAATCTTTATTCTGCTAATTAGCAGAATGTGCCGTAGAGGGGCGTCTGTTTCTTGGAAAGTGAACAAACGCCCCCCTCTGCATCGCTAGAGACAATCCTCCCCTGAATAATGAGGTAATTGCATGGGATGGTCTTCATATATCTTTCATTCAAGATGGCAGGTACACAAGGTTGTAGGATATGGGGCATGACTGAAATTGTGACGATGAAACTTGGCCCCCGCAGAGAACTTGGCTGGGTCGAGGACCTGCCAGAGGGCGGCACTCGGCATCTGGTGGGATGGGATCCCAAGATGGAAGGCGACTTCGAAGAAATCTGGCGTTCCGGCAACAGCTGGTGGCGACTCGAACCTGGCCGGGCGGTCCGCTGCGATCTCGGCCTCGTCCTGACTCCCGACAACGTGGTGGCGTGCGTCGCCAAGATCAACGGCATCATCAAACGCGATGATATGCGCATGGGCTTTATCGGCGAGCCAATCCACGGCGACTACGACAATTGGATTGGCAAAATTCTCGAACGCAACGACTCCAAGAACCCTATCGCCTACTTCGACGAGCGAGCCATTCTCCCTCCCAACAAAGTCACCAAAGACACTGAAAAGCTTAATCTTTAATGTGATGGCTGGTGCCGTCAGACAAGCGCGGTCTCGTATGCGCCGTTGACGGATTCGGATATGGCATTGGCGTAGAAGTCGCTGCCCATGACGGCACCGTCAGAAAACACGTCGCGCAGAATACGTCAGATAATCACCGACTATTTTTGTTTATTGAGCACAAACAGTGATATGCAGATAACGTCCGGGAAGAAAACCATTGACTCCGTCAGCATCATGGACGCGACTGACGGTGAGGCGGAATGTCACCCGTCGCATCAAGACCGGCATCAAGGTCGTTCGCGTCGCGCAACGACAACCTGCCGAAATACTTCAACAAGTCACCATCGCCAAACCAGAAACGCTGCGAGCATCTCGCCACGGATGGCTTGTATAGGCCCTCCTGACGCCAGTCAAGCAACGGCACGTCACCCGGACCGTTCCATGTCGTCACACTGGTCACCTTGACGACGATACCCGAGACCCGATCGCCCTCGACCCTGGTGACGATGACGGGCCTGATCTTGCCCACGCCGGGATGATCGGGGAACTCGACGCGCATCAGCCACACGTCATATACTTCGGGCTCATGCATGATCGTAGATGTCGTCCGCCGGATCGTCCCAATCCTGAGGCAGTACGATGTTGCCCGTACTCTTCGAACGCTCGAACCGATACGCGTCATGAGCCGGCGGAACCGGATATCCATCGGATCGGGTCGCCCTCAGACTCGGTGTGAACGGCATGCCCTTGTCGCGGACCACCTGCCGCAGACAGATCTCCGTGAATGAGCTCAGGCTCAAACCCATCTGCTCAAGCACGTCCGCCGCCTCACGCTTGACCTCGGGATCCAATGCAATGGTCGTCCGTTCCTTCACAGCCATAGCAACCACCTCTCAATATGCATTACATAAGAATTATGTAAATTATATGCAGCTCTAATACACATCCACAAGTTACTCAAATAAATTCTGCTTGGTAAGCATCATGACCGTCTCAAGCCCATGAGACACTTAAGACCATGACTACAGTTATCATGAGCACCTCTGATGATAATCACATGTGGTCATTTTTGGCTCTATTCCAAGGTTTTCCGATCTTGGGAAACCTGCCAATCAGCCTCGTTTTCCGTAAGGCACCTACAGGCACCCAAGAATAATCCGGGAACATTCCACCGCCCTACCAGCGCTCAACGTCTTCGCCGACCGGCGTGGAAAAAGACAATCCCCCTGTGGTTTCATGATGTTCCACATGTGCGATGCCCAAAAGCATTCCCGGCAGCACGCCTCCATGGCGGACAGCAGACAGAACGATACGTGGCCCGCGCAACCGAACGGCCTTCACCTTAAACTCGCCCGCGCATCAAGTGCCCTTTGCCATGATCCCATCATCTCCCATCGAGTTAGGGGAATGCGGAACAAAAATCAGTTCATATCACTTTTTCTGTTCCTTGAACTGAGCTTGGCCTCTCCAACAAGCCCTACTACAATAGGACTCATTCCTCCGCAGTTCGAGAATCGAGTCAATATGCGCCGAATTTGCCACATTCTTGCAAGTCTCCTAGTGGGTACCGGACTCTTACGCACAGTAAGCGGCTTTATTTTTGACTACCTGCATCCGGAATACGTGTCTAGCTTTCCTTCATACCTTTATCTTTTACGAGCGGTCCCCTTCATCATCGCTGCTGGTGTTGTCGAAACTGTTTTTCACCTACTAAAAAGAAGAAATAAAGGTAGAAGGAACGCAAGCAATTTCCCGAACCGCTCATGAAGCATGGCCCAGGCTCCAGCGATACCCATTCAAGCCCATCCAACCCCTGGGGATTCCCGGATCCGCCTTCACAGTAGTACTTCATGTAACCGTCGAGCTTAGTCCCGAACACGTCGATGGGCTACCGCCCGGTCTCAAGCCCATGAGACACTTGGAGCCATGACTACCATCATCATGCGCACCTCGCATGATAACCGTGATCGACTGTTTTTGGCTTTATTCCAAGGTTTTCTGTCCTTGGGAAACCTGTCGGTCACGCTCATTTTCCACGAGGCACCTACAGGCACCCGAAAATAATCCGGGAACGTTCCACTATCCCGTCAAAACCGGACATCTTCGACAGCCTGGAATCACCCACCATTATTGCGCGGCACCACGCCCACGTCAGCACCATCGGAAACACACCGCACAACGAAACCACGTTCCGGCACCGACGAACATCAGGGTCAAACCCCGTCATCAGCCAGTGTTAGGCCACCCATATCCCATGATTCACTGAATATATCGCGAATACCACCGCGACGAAAACCAAAAAATGCGCAACATTAGGGGGTAGTTCATGCGGAACAAGCGCTTTTCTTGGAAACACACCTTCGTCGCTCTCGCCATTTCGTTCGTCGTCTGTCTGCTCATCGTCGTTGTCATGACAACCGCAACGAAACGGGATCTTCCCGAATTTTTCCTCAGATATCTCCCCGCCGAGATATCCGTACCGATCGTCCTCGCCGCAGCCATGGGATTCACGAACATGCGGAATCTCTAAGTCCATCCCGCACCGTCAGTATCCGGCTTTGATGGCGGTGATGGTGAGTTCGCCGCGGTTGGTGTATCCGAGTGCGGTGAAAATCTCGGATATGTAGGAGCGCACGGTGGCCTCGCTCAGGCCGAGTCGTTTGGCGATGATCTTGTTCGGCAGCGCCTGGATGAGCAGGTCGAACGTGGTGCGTAGATGGTTCGGAAGACGCTCCACGCGTTCGCGGAAGGCGTCGTATCTGGGGTCGTTTCTTCCAGAGTTTAGATAGCTGTCGGCGAGAATACTGGTCGGGCGCGGTCCAAACACCGTGTATCCCGCGTATGCCTGTTTGATCAATTGGGCGAGTTGCGCGGAGGGGATGTCCTTAGTCAGGAACCCGCGCACGTTCAGAGCCAGTGATTTGGCGAGCGATTCCTCATGCTCGAACACGGTGAGCATCACCACCGCGACCGACGGGTAGAGCCTAGCCATCTCCTTCGCGGCCGCCAATCCGTCAAGGACGGGCATGTCCACGTCCAGCAAAGCCACGTCCACGACCTGTCTGGAACACTCGCGCAACGCCTCGCTGCCGTTCTCGGCGACGGCGACCACGTCGATGCCGTTCTGCCGGTCGAGCAGCCCGGCAAGCCCTTCGCGCACGATTATGTCGTCATCGGCGAGCAGGACGCGGATCGTTGCGTTCATCGGAGACCTTCTTCCTCTTGGATCTTCGGATTCGGTATGGCCGCGTTGATGATCCACCGTCCAGAACGCGAGATGAAGGACAATCGTCCTCTCTCGGACTCGATCCGCGACTTCAGGTTCATAAGGCCGTAGCCTCCTGCCAGCGCGTCGTCTGAAGGTTTGTTGCCGATCTCGTTGGCCATCGTCAACGATAGCTCCCCGTCGACGATTTCCGCGAACAGGTCCACGGTCGTTCCTCTTCTCGCATATTTCATGGCGTTCGTTGCAGCCTCGCGCACAAACAGTGATCCCATGAGGATCGCCTGCCTCGAAAGCCTGCCGTCGATGTCGTCGGGCATGTGAGCGCCCAACTCGAGTTTCCCTGATTGCAGCATCAGTCTGGATTCCTTCACGGCTGCCATGAGACTCGGGTCAGGGGCATCGAAGTTGAGTTCCGTAATCATGGGCCTCAAGCGGCGCGAGGAATCGTGCGCGAGATTCACTATCGGCGCGACCTCGTCGGCCAGATCCGGATGTGAGGCGGCGAGGCTTTCTAGCGAGATGGAGATGCGAGCAAGATCCCTGGCGATCGTGTCATGCAATCCAGCGGCGAGCTTGGCCCGGACGACCTCCGTGGCCCTGGCTGACTGCATCCTGGACTCCTCCAGCTCCCATCGGGACCGCTCGGCTCCGTCCATGAACTTCCTGAGCACGAAACCGACGGCGCACGTGACAGAGGACAGCAGAATGTCGCTGGCAAACCGGAAAAACTCGACTCCGTTCTGCCAGAACATCAGCAAGATGTAGCCGGTAAGCAGCAACGCGGCCCGTCCCGTCCAGCGACGGACGATCCACACGACGGCGACCAGAAACACGCCAAGCGAAGGAAACGCGAGCGAAGAGCTGAACGCTCCCATCGCAGCGAACACGGCCACATACAGCAAATCCCCAGCGAAGCCCAGCCAAGGCGCCACGGACAACATCACACACAGCGTGACAAGTATCAGAATGTCGTGAATTCCCAGTGGAGCTGAAAACGCATGGAATACAACCTCCAGAAACACGATGGACACCGACATGAGCAGATATGCCAGCCTGAACCCGCGCGGATACGGGCGCACGGCATCCAGGAAAAACGACGATGGGGTTCCGAGCATCATTGCTTCCTGCAGCCATCCAGCTTCGGGAACAACCTGCATAACAGGTTACCGTAGCCTAGCACGGTCGCATGGGAAGACGAATCCTGGTCTGGTTGGGTGACAGAGACATCGGCGACGGCGGGCACTGCGGTCCCCCATCCCATCGTGCACGCCGTAAGCAACACCGCAATCCGATAAGCCATGGTCCTTCTTCTTCGCATAATCATCCTCCATCCCCTCAATCATGAATAAATACCCTATTTATCAGATGCTACACGGCGAAATCATGTTCCGACACCGACGAACATCAGGGTCGAACCTCGTCACCAGTCAGTGCCGAACCACCCGCATTCCATGATTCACTAAAGATATCTCTAAATCACAGTGTTCAAGAGGAGACGCCATGGAAAAAGTGCCACTCTTATTGGCTGCGGAGCCACACCAAAACAATATTCTGCGGTTTTCCATCCATGGACTCTTTCTACCAAGAGATACTTTGGTCATGCAGCTCCAATATGGTAATGCCCGACGTTCTAAGCGTTGTCATTTTGTCACGTAATGCCGCCGCAACCTTGACGAGATGTACCGCTACTGGACGAGCGGGCGACCGGAGAATTCATCGTTCACCACACCATGAGCAGCCGAAAGCTCTTGATGTAAACAATATCCCTCTGCAAAATCAGTCCACTGTTTCGAATGGTATGCGATTTCCAAAACCGAAATTGCAATCAGGGAAGGAATCATAATGGAAAAACAAACATTGTCTACATTGGCGACGATTACAGCAATCAGCGTCGCAATCATCACCCCGACCTCCGCACTGGCAGAGGACATGAAATACAATCAGGCGATATATGAGGAAATAGGAATGGATAGATCGGAAGTGATTGATTGGGTCCAGGATCCGAAGCGGAATATATACGGGAAAACCGAGGATGAGACGATGCAATATCTTATTGCGTCAACGAAGGAAGAACAAGCGTCCAACATCCGAATGGATACAACAGCCGCACGCGGCTCATGGTCAAATCAATGGTTTGCTAAAGGAGTCTGGATTGCACGTGATGGCATGTGGTCGTTATCCTTACAACCCACTTGGTGGGCAGCAACGGCTACACCGACAAGATACTATTACGCAGAATCAGCATGGGCGACGGTTCCTCCTCAGTTTAGCTCGAGTCGTCATTGGACAGCCTATCCAACAGCTTCAAAAATGATGAAGGAACAATTCGACTGCCATGTCAGGTATGGCAATCTCAAAACACCGTATAACCTCGAACCATCTAGGACGTCGATAAGCCAAATTACCTGCAACTGAAGTAAGGACGGAATCATGCGTAGCGAGTTCCCCGGGCTGTTGTATTGCGCGGGTGCGTTAATCGCAGTGGCCTCTTGGACTCTTTTTATGTTCTCGAAAAAAAAGCATCGGGAAGGCCGAACAGTATCCATCCTGCGGCTGTCCGTCATTTGGATACTGTTCCTCGTGAGTTCGGCGCTGGCTCTCGCATCGTATCCGGTTTTTGAAATGTACTCGGGATCCATGGATCCGGATGTCATCGATTTCTACAGCCAGCCGTTCATACGGCTGTTGCCGGCAGTGACCTGCATAATGAATCTGTGCGTATCGACATGCTGCTCCATGGCTCTTGTCAGCAAGCGCAGAAAAACCGAACATCGAAACATCTGAATCACAACGTTCGAGAGGCGCCATGGAAAACCTCTGCTTCTGCTGGCTTTGGCCGCTGGACATCGGATTGGCCCTGATATCCGTCGCGATCGGATCCCAAAACCGGGAAGGGAACGCAAAAGGACTCTTTTGTATGTGTTCTCGGCGCTCATGGTTGTTGCCGGCGCGCTGGTTATCGCGAGCCAATTCGTATGACTTCTCACGCTGCGGCTCGGCGTCCCGGCTATTGGCCGCGGCTAGTCCGGCTCTCCGCGCCATTCCCGCGATCAGACATCACCGCCCGGTCTCAAGCCCATGAGACACTTGGAGCCATGACTACCATCATCATGAGCACCTCTGAAGGTGCAATCAGAATCAACCTATTCGACGACGAAACCCCGAAGACCGTGGCCAATTTCCTTGGCCTCGCGACCGGTGAGAAGGAATGGATCGATCCGATGACCGGTCAACCTTCCCATGAGCCGTTCTACAACGGCCTGACCTTCCACCGCATCATCAAGGATTTCATGATCCAAGGCGGCTGCCCGCTGGGCACCGGTACCGGCGGCCCGGGCTACGATTTCGATGACGAAATCGTTCCGGAACTGAAGTTCGACCACCCGTATCTGCTGGCCATGGCAAACGCAGGCCTGCGCCGCGGCATGGATGGCAAAATCCATGGAACCAACGGCTCCCAGTTCTTCATCACCACCGTGCCGACCCCGTGGCTGGATGGTCATCACACCATCTTCGGCGAGGTCGCCGATGACGAGTCCAAGGCCGTCGTCGACAAGCTTGAGGCAGTGAACACCGATCGCATGGACCGTCCGACCGAGCCGGTCGGCATCGTGTCCGTGGAAGTGCTCAAGTAACAGCGTTCAAATAAAATCACCATACGATATGAATGAAGCCCCTCCGACGAGGGGCTTCATTCATTCTGCGATCCGATTGATCGGGACCGTCACATCTTGCGCAGCCGCGGTTCCGCGGAATCCTTCGCTCCGGTGATACGGTACACGTCGAACACGCCTTCGATCTTGCGCACTGCGGCAAGCAACGTGTTCAGGTGCTGCGGGTCTGCCATTTCGAAGCTGAACTGGCTGGTGGCCACACGGTCAGTGCCGGTGGAGATCGCACCGGAGATGATGTTCACGCCATGATCGGACAGCACACGCGTCACGTCACTGAGCAGATGCGGACGGTCAAGCGCCTCGACCTGGATCTTGACCATGAACACGCCCTTGGTGCTGGTCCACTGCACGTCCACCACGCGTTCGGGCTGACGTCTTTCCAGTTCGAGCATGTTCTGGCAGTCCACGCGATGTACAGACACGCCTTGGTTGCGGGTGATGAAGCCGATGATTTTGTCTCCCGGCACCGGCATGCAGCAGCGGGCCAACTTGACCCAGATGTCACCCACGCCTTTGACGGAAATGCCCAACGAGCTGGTGGTCTTCTTGGTGCGTTCCACCTGCTTGAGCGGCAACGCCTCCTGTTCGACCTCCTCGTCGACCTCGTCGCTGCCGGCGTCCCGGACCAGATGGGAGATGACGTTCTGCGTGGAGATCTGACCATCGCCAATCGCCGCGAACACCGCGTCGGCATTGGCGAAATTCAGCTCGTCGGCGATACCGACCAGCGCTTCCGGCGTCATCAGCGTGCCGATCGGCAGGTTGCGCTTGCGCATGGCACGGATCAGTTCGTCGCGTCCCTCCTCGACGGCTTCGGTGCGGCGTTCCTTGCTGAACCATTGGCGGATCTTGTTGCGCGCCTTCGGGCTTTTGGTGAAGCTCAGCCAATCGCGTGACGGTCCGGCCGACTCGGACTTGGATGTAAGTATTTCGACGGTGTCGCCGTTCTCAAGCTTGGTGTCGAGCGGTACCAACCGTCCGTTCACACGCGCACCCATGGTACGGTGTCCGACTTCGGTGTGCACCGCGTAGGCGAAGTCGATCGGAGTGGCTTCGGCCGGCAGGGAGACGATCTTGCCTTTCGGTGTGAACACGTATACTTCGGATCCGCCCAGATCCTCCTTGAGCGATCCGAGGAATTCGTTGGAATCCGGTGTCTCGCTCGTCCAGTCGGCAAGCTGTTGGATCCACTTGAGGTTGTCGGCCTCGCTCAGCTCCTGGTTCTCCCCACGCTTGCGGTCGGACTTGTCCGGTGAGCTCAGGGCACGGCCGGCCTGGCCATTCTCCTTGTATTTCCAGTGCGCGGCGATGCCGAATTCGGCACGCCGGTGCATGTCCCACGTGCGGATCTGGATCTCAACCGGCTTACCGCCAGGGCCGACCACCGTGGTGTGCAGGCTCTGGTACATGTTGAGCTTCGGCATGGCGACGTAATCCTTGAAGCGACCCGGAACGGGGCTCCAGCGCGCATGCACCGCGCCCAACGCCGCATAGCAGTCCTGAATCGTGTCGACGATGATGCGCACACCCACCAAATCGTAGATGTTCGCGAAATCGTGCCCGCGCACGATCATCTTCTGATAGATGGAGAAATAGTCCTTCGGACGACCCGTCACATAGGCCTTGATGTGCTGGGCGCTGAGATCCTCATTGACTTCGGCGAGAATCTGCTTCAGATACACATCCCGCTGGCCGGCGCGGCGCGCCACCAGCACCACAATCTCGTTGTAGATCTTCGGATACAGGACCTTGAAACTCAGTTCCTCAAGTTCGGTTTTGATGGCGTTCATGCCAAGACGATTGGCGAGCGGGGCGTACACGTCCAGCGTTTCGCGCGCCTTCTTCTGCGCGTTCGACTGCTTGACGTAGCGCCATGTGCGGGCGTTGTGCACACGGTCGGCAAGCTTGACCACCAGCACGCGCACGTCGCGGCTCATCGCCACCACCATCTTGCGGATGGTTTCGGCCTGGGCGGAATCGCCGTATTCCATCTTGGAAAGCTTCGTGACGCCGTCGACCAGTCCGGTCACCGTGTCGCCGAACTCGGCGCGGCATTCGTCAAGCGTGTAATCGGTGTCCTCCACCGTATCGTGCAGGAGCCCCGCGGCCACGACCAACGGTCCCATGCCCAGATCGGCAAGGATCTGCGCCACCGCAAGCGGATGGATGATGTAGGGCTCGCCGGATTTGCGCCGCTGCGACGAATGTTGGGTGACCGCGCGTTGGTACGCCCTTGAAAGAATGCTCATATCCTCGCCGGGATGATGGTATTCGCACATCCTCAGAATCGGCTCAAGCGGGTCGAGGGGATTCGCGCTGATCTCGCAGCCCAGCATTCGGGCCGAACGAACCTCATGATCCATGTCGCTCATTTCATCCTCCTCGCTTGGAATGAACCCTATAGTACCCGCGTATCGACGCATATCGGAAGCACCCGGCCACATTGTCGCGCAACCGGGTGTTTCCAAAAAACTTCGTTGGTCGTATGCCTCGTCAGGACGCGACGCCGGTCGAACCGAACCCGCGCTCGGCGCGGTCGGAACCGGGCAAGGTCTGCGCGTCGATGAACTTCGCTTCGACATACCGTTGGATGACCAGCTGCGCGATGCGATCGCCCGGATGGAACGTCACAGTATGCTCCGGGTCGAGATTGATCAGCGGCACCTTGATCTCGCCACGGTATCCCGCATCGATGGTGCCCGGCGCGTTCAGCACGGTGACACCCTGCTTGACGGCAAGACCCGAACGCGGATGCACGAGCGCGACATAGCCGGCCGGCAACGCGATCGCCACTCCTGTGGGCACCAGCGCCCTGTGGAACGGCTCAAGCGTGACCTCTTCGGTGGTGCGCAGATCCGCGCCCGCGTCTCCGGCGTGGGCGTAATGCAGCTGAGCGGGTTGGTCGGGATCCAGCGACTTTACCAGAACTTCGACGTTTTCCGGCTCGTTGTATGCCTCGTCGAACGCCATCAGGCAGCACACTCCTTGCATACCGGCTGGCCGTCCGCGGTGGTGTGGTCAAGCTGGCTGCGATGCTTCACCAGGAAGCATTCGGAGCAGATGAACTCGTCGCCCTGCATCGGAATGACGGTCACCGAAGCGTCCTCATTGCTCAAATCGGCGCCCGGCAGCTCGTAATCCTCGGCGATGGCGTTCTCGTCGTCGTCCATATCGTTGGAGTTGTTCTGAGAACCTTTGCCCAAAGCCTGGAGCGACTCCTCGTCCTCGTCCTTGTTGCGCGGGGAATCATAATCCTGTGCCATCGAGATTCCTTTCATCATCTACGGTGCCTTATGCGCCATAGAATACATGACTTTTCCCCCGCTAGAATACACGAATTGAAATACTCGTAAAATCCGACACGTGGGGCACAATAGAATTAGTAGAAAAAATTAAGGGAAAGTGGTGTGTTGTGCCTGAGAATGCGCTCGAAGACGCACGGTTCGATCATGTAAGCGAAACCGGCGAACTCATCTTTGTTTCAGGTGCCGGCAAATTCGCCGTCAAAGTCACTGAATCGCTTGAAAGAGCCATTTTGGAGGCGAAGCAGATTCGCTCCGAAGCCCAAGAGGAGCATCAGGCCCAAACCCCCTCAACTCTACCGATATCGCAGATTCAATCGCTGATCCGAGCCGGCGCGAGCCCGACACGCGTCGCGGAACGTTATGGACTGAGTGAAGCGCTCGTTCGGCGTTTCTCATCGGCGGTGGAGACCGAAAAGCAATATGCGATCGAACAGTTCCTTGCCGTTCCCGCGCCGAAGGAAAGCCGGGTGCGGTCGCTTTCCGAGCTGATCGAGCGCACGTTCGCGGCCGCGCGGGTGCGTTTGGAAGACGTGAAATGGAAGGCCACCAGACGTGGATTGGAACCGTGGAAAATCAGCGCGCAATTCGAATCCTCCGGCCGGACCGTGTGCGCGGAATGGTCATGGAACATGCATGACAATGCGGTCGTCTGCCTTAATTCCGCGGCACGCAAGCTTATCGGCGAGCAGGACACGACGAGGGAAGGACATGCCGAAAAGCATGTCGATCAAGGATTCCTCACTTCGTTGAATCTTCCTGGAGATTCCGCACGTTCCGCACGCATCGAGCAGACGGTGTCCGCATGGAATACACTGGAACCGCCCACGACGGCGGACACGCCATCGGACGGCGGAAAAACCGTCTCGAATGTCCTCGATGCGTCCAATTCCAAGCCGAACAACGATGTGCCGTTGCCTGATCGTCCGAAGACAGTGGCGAGCCTTCTGCCCACCGAGGCGAAGACCCCGCAAGCCACGGATGAAACCCAGGACGCGAAAACCGGAACCACGGAAGTGTCCGCGCCCATCACGCTCAAAACGGAGCAGACGCAGGATCCGCACAGCCAGAACACGACCAAGACGAGACGCCGTTCGGGACGTTCCGCGGTGCCGAGCTGGGATGAGATCCTGTTCGGAGACTGACGACACTCATTCGTAAGAACCCGCACTCATTCGTAAGAAGCCCGCTTGAAGGAGACGAAGGTCTCGGCAAGCGTTTTCAGATGGGTGCTTCAGACGATGTCGATCAGACAGGGAATGTCCGATTCCAATCGGGTGAGCGAACCGTGGACGCTGGGCAGATGCATCGCCTTTTCCGTTTGCGTACGGGAATCGACGATGGTGGTGGCTCCGGCCGAGGACACAATCACGTCGCCGATCATCGGCTCCACGTATGAAGCCACCTGTCCGTAAACGCCTTCCTCGATGGCTTGCCGACGCGTGCGCACCTGCGCCCGCTCCCCCAACGTCTCACGCCATCTCGCGGCGATGTCCTCGGGTTTCTCATCGGCTTCGGCGTAAAGCATGACGCAACGCGGTTCGCCTCCCACCTTCGCCACTCCCCTCATCAGACGGGGGTCGGCTGCAATATCGACGCAGCATTCCGGGTCCGCGGTGATCATCCCGTGGTCCGCCACGATGACCATGAGCGTGCCTTTGGGAAGATTGCGCCGTAAGAGACCCAACTGCGCATCGACACGTTCGAACGCGCCGATCCATTTGTCGGAGTCCCAACCGTAATTGTGTCCGATCTTATCGGTGTCGCGCAGGTACACGTACGTCAATCCCGGTGTCCATGCCGCATTGGCGGCTGTCATGATGCGTCGGCGAGGATCGTCGTTGGAGATGTAATCGCTGCCGCGCAATGCCGCCTGTGTCAATGCGGAGAACGCGAATTTCGGCAAGCCTGAACTGGTGACGCGAACGCCTTGCGCCGTCAGTCGTTCGAAAATGGTCGGCTGGCGCTGCAATTCCATCGGCGCGGGGGCGTTTTTGAAGGATATGAGCTGACAAATCTCTCCAGTGTCGGGATTGAGCTGCGTGTATCCGGTCATGCCGGTCAGTCCGGGGCAGGTGCCGGTACCGAAGGTGGACATGGCGGCCACCGTGGTGCTGGGCATGCATGTGGCGATCGGACGCTGGTTGGCGCTGTCAGCCATCAGCGAGCGCAGATACGGCGCATGCCCCAATCTCATGTTGATGTTCCAATAACCGAGGCCATCCACCAGAACCACGACCGCCGAACTCGCATCGGGCAGGCCAAGCGCCTCCTGCAGGTGTTTCGGGTCGGCGTGCACCGTCGTCGGTATGGGATGCCCGATGGCACTGGAGATGGCTGGAAGCACTGAGGACAAGTGGAATGCTCCGCCGCGGGCGTTTCCATCGGGCGTATCGTCTCCGTATGACGCTGGTCTGGTCATGGACAGCAGCTGGTCGGTATCGGGCACTTCAACACTCATGGTTTCCATTCAAGCACCGCGGCAGTACCAGCTGGTAACATTGCTAGGTTGATTACCATAAACTTTCCGTGAGGAGAATCACCGCATGGTGTCGCACCGCAAACCGGCAAAACCAGCCTTCGACCCGCGTACGGTCAAGGAGAACATCGTCGAAACGCCGCTGAACGAGGAGATGAGCAAATCGTTCCTCGAATACGCGTATTCGGTGATTTACGCCCGAGCGCTGCCTGATGCCAGGGATGGTCTGAAGCCGGTGCAACGGCGCATCATCTATCAGATGGGTCAGATGAATCTCAATCCGGATCGTCCGTATATGAAGTCGGCCCGCGTGGTGGGCGAGGTGATGGGCAAGCTCCATCCTCACGGCGATTCCGCGATCTACGAGGCGATGGTGCGTTTGGCGCAGCCATTCGCCATGCGTCTGCCGTTGGTGGATGGCCATGGCAATTTCGGTTCCCTTGATGATGGTCCGGCGGCCTCGCGTTATACCGAGGCGCGCATGGCTCCGGCCGCGTTGGGTATGAACGCGGATATTGCTGAGGATACGGTCGATTTCACGCCGAATTACGATAACAAGCTCAAGGAGCCGACCGTTCTACCCGCGGCGATTCCGAACCTGTTGGTCAATGGCGGTTCCGGTATAGCCGTCGGCATGGCCACGAACATGGCCACGCACAATCTTGGTGAGGTGGTGGCCGCGGCCAAGCATCTCATGCGTCATCCCGACGCGACTTTGGAGGAGCTGATGCGCTACGTGCCGGGTCCGGATTGGCCGGGTGGCGGCGTGATTGTGGGCCGCAAGGGCATTCGCGAGGCGTATGAGACCGGCCGTGGCGCGTTGACCACGAGGTCGGTCACGCATATTGAGAATGTGACGGCGCGCAAGAAGGCGATCGTGGTGACGGAGCTTCCGTTCATGGTTGGTCCGGAACGTGTGCTGGAACGTATTTCCGAAGGCGTGAAGAACCGCAAGCTGGAGGGTATTTCCGGCGCCATCGATCTGACCGACCGTCATAACGGCACCCGTCTGGTCATCGAGGTCAAGACCGGTTTCGACCCGAATGCCGTGTTGGTCCAGCTGTTCAAGCACACGCCGTTGCAGGACAATTTCACCATCAACAACGTGGCGTTGGTCAATGGGCGTCCGCACACCATGGGTCTCAAGGAGATGCTTCAGGTGTGGGTGGATCACCGCCGCACGGTGATTCGCCGCCGCAGCGAATTCCGCAGGAAAAAAGCGCTGGAGCGTCTGCATCTGGTGGAGGGTCTGCTGCTTGCCATGGTGGACATCGACGAGGTCATTCAAGTGATTCGTTCCTCCGATGACGCCGAGGCCGCGAAAACGAAGCTCATCGCCGTATTCGATCTGGATGAGATCCAGGCGCAGTACATCCTCGATCTGCGTCTGCGTCGTCTGACCAAGATGAGCCGCATTGAGTTGGAGGCTGAGCGCGACGATCTGGAAAACCGCATCGAAGAGCTCGAGCGAATCCTCGCCTCCGATGAGGCGCTTGACGGCGTGGTCATCGACGAGATGGATGATGCAGTGGCCAAATACGGCACTCCACGCCGTACCGTGCTGCTGGATGAGGATGCCGAAGGCAATCTGACTCCGGTGGTGGCGCATGGCGATGATGGCGTTTCCGCGAATGCGATGGCTGCGGCGCGCACGGCGGCCACTGTATCCTCCACTGCGGCGGATGTGGCCGCGGCCGCGAAGGCTGCGAAGAAGGCCGGCGAGGACAATGCCACCGCCGCGGCTCTGCAGATTGACGATGAGCCTTGCGCGGTGATGCTGTCCGCCACCGGTCTGATAGCGCGGACTTCCGTGGATGCGGTGGAACGTTGGGAGAACCGTTCCATTTCCACCGGCCGCGCCAAGGACGACCAAATCGTTTCGATGTTCCGCACTTCCACGCGTTCCTCGTATGGTCTGATCACGTCCGCGGGCCGTCTGGTGTTGGCCCATGTGGTCGAGCTGCCGAAGGTTTCCTCCGAGGGGACGGTCAGAGTCACTGGCGGTGTGAAGGCGGAGGAGCTGCTGGGCATGACAGAGAACACCGACCCTGTCCGTGGGGAACGGGTCATCGCTGCGATAGCCATGCCGTCTTCGGATGAAGGCCAGCCCACTCCCCTAGCGTTGGGCACACGCAATGGTGTGGTCAAGCGTTGGAACCGCGAGTCGCCAACCACCATGGATTCGTGGAGCGTCATCGATTTGAAGGATGGAGACTCGGTGCTCGCCGCGGCCGAGGCGAATGACAACGACCGGTTGGTCTTCGTGTCCACTGATTCCTCCCTGCTGACGTTCGAGGCGAAGAACGTGCGTCCGCAGGGCCGCACCGCCGGAGGCATGGCCGGCATCCGATTGGCGGAAGGCTGCACGGTGGCCGCTTTCGCGGTCGTTCCGGCGGATAAGGTGTCTTGGAACTACGAGGAGGGCGAGAACGGCCTGTTCTCCGCTTCCGGAGCCGTGGTATTGACTGTTGCCGGCGATTCCAAGGCGCTGCCGGGCACGGAAAACGGTTCGGCGAAAGTCACTCCGTTGGAAATGTATCCGACGAAGGGACGTGGTACTGGCGGTGTCCGCTCGCAGCGGTTCCTCAAGGGGCAGGACACGCTGATTCTCGCGTTTGTGGGCGCATATCCGGTTCATGCCTCGACCAGTGGCGGAACCGACGTGGAGCTGCCGAAGCCCGATATGCGTCGTGATGGTTCCGGAACCGAATTGTCCGCTCCGATCGCGGTAGCCGGCTGAGGCGGACCTCTGATTCCCGAGAATCGCGGGGTGTCGTGCATCAGTATGAATCGGTGCGCGATACCCCGTTTTTGCGTCAATACGTATGAACGACGTTCAGCGGTATAGCTTCATGCCTTGCGGACTGTCGGCGAATCCCGCGGCGCGTAGCAGACGCCGTGCATCGTTGCGCGCGTTCAATGATTCGCCGTTCATTTCGGCGAAGCTGACGCTGCCGCTGGGAAGCCGTTGCAGTGTATAGGCAAGTTCCGCGCAGGCGGATCGCAATGTCGGCTCATCATCGGTGAAACTGGCGATCTTATGGCTTTTCGGCATGGCGAACATGACCGGAGCGCCTTTGGCGAGCACGATGATTGAACCGGCTCTTCGCGCCGGTTTGAGATGCTCCTGTTGCGGCCATGCGATCGCGGCTCCCGTCAGGACGGCCGGATCGGTCACGTCGAGCGCCACGCAGGACAGGCCGCGCGATGCGTGCTCGTCGCGTAAGACGTCGACAGTGTTGCGACTGGCGAATTGGGCTGCGCCGAAGCCTTTGACGAACATGCCTCTGACCAGGAGCCCATGTTCCTCCATGCGTTTGAGCACCGGATACAATCCGGAGAATCCTCCGGGAATCCGTTCCTTGTCCACCAGGGGGGATGCGAGCACGCCGTATCGGTCCAGAAGCGATTCGACAAGTTCGATCTCATATTCCTCGACGCCTGACGGGCGCGTCGAATCGTCGGAGCCGACCGTGCCGTCCGGGTTGACCGCAGACCATAATCCGCCAAGCGTTGCGGGAATCGAAGGACGCATCCGCACGCGTCTGCGGGCGGACATGCGAGGAGCCCGAACCGTGCCATGCCTGTGGGACAGCGAGCGGACGGGCATGAACGAACTGTTCGTTATCCTGCCCTGCCATATCAGGAACCATAACGCCTCTTCGAACCGTTCCTCGTTCCACGAGGGATACATGATCTCCCCTGTTTCGGCATTCACCTGAATCTCGGCATGGTTCTGCCATAGGGTTTTCGCCATAGAGGAAAGCTGCCGAGCGGGGAAGGCTCCGCCACCGTTCAGAACGGCGAGCACGGCTTCCGGAACGGTCATGGCATCGGTGTCGGACGACTCGTTCTGTTCAGAACCGTCCGGCACATCCAGCAAACGTGAATCGGCGGGATGAAACGCGATGGAACCGGCGTCCTTGCCATTGGAACCATTGAATTTGGAGCCGACCCATACCACTTCTCCGGATGCGAGCAGTTCGTCGAGCATGCCCGGCTCGTAATCGCGGACCCGTGCCGGGAACACCGAAGATTCCCATACGTCGGCGTTGAGGGGCACGCCTTCAAGCTGTTCGATGACGCGCAGCAGACCGTCGACGCCTTCATATCGGGCGCCACCCACCGGTCCGACACCCTGGCGATCCAACAGGAACGCCTGGTATGCCGCCTGGTCGACCGGTTTGACGGCCCGGCGGGCTTTGGCGAGGGATAGCGATCGGATACGTCGGAACACCTCGATGTGGAGCCACTGGTCGGTGGTCTGGTCCGGATCGGAGAAACGTCCTTTGAGCAATGTCCCCTTGGCGTTCAGCTCGTCCAGGGCATGAACCGCCCGCGCCGCGTCGATCCGGAGCTGTGCGATCATCTGGTCCGCGGTGAACGGTCCATGCGTTTTGGCGTATCTTGTGACTCGGCCCGTGACATCGTCCTCATCCAGATCGTTCCAGAACGTTCGTCCGGCCAGATCCTTCTCAACCTGCGCGATGGCGTCCGGGTCCAACAGCGAAGCCATGTCGGCGGCGCCCAGCAGTCGCTCCAATACTTCCGGATCCATGGACAGCAGCTGCGTGCTGCGTTCGGCTTGGGGAACGTCGTACTGGTACATCACCGATCCGACGAATCCGAACAGCAGCTGTTCCGCGAATGGTGACGGCGTCCGCGTGGCCGTTTCGGACAAATCGATGACGCCATCATTCAATCCTGCCATCACCTGGCGCAGTGCAGGCAGATCGTATACGTCCTGCAGGCATTCGCGTGCGGTTTCCAGCAGGAGTGGGAAATTCCTGCAGGTGCGTGCCGCGTTGAGCAATTGCGCGGCTTTCAAACGCTGCTGCCATAACGGCACGCGTTTGCCGGGTCTGGTGCGCGGCAGGAACAACGATCGTGCGGCGCATTCGCGGAATCGCGCCATGTATAGCACGCTTTCGCCAATCTGTGTTTCCACGATGTGCTGCAGCTCGTCGCAGTCGAACAATATCAGGTCACGCGCCCGCATGTCGGCGTATCCGTCCGGCAGACGCAGGATGATGCCGTCATCGGCCGCATGCACCTGTCCGTCGAAGCCGTAACGTTGCTTCAGACGTGTGGTGATGGCCATGGCCCACGGCTCGTGCACGCGTCTGCCGAACGGGGAATGCACGATGATGCGCCAGTCGCCGTCGTCCTCCCGGCTGCGTTCCACGACGAGCTCACGATCGTTGGGCACGATGCCGGCCGATTCGCGCTGTTCGGCCAGCAATGCGACCAAGTTGCCGATGGCGTTGTCGTCGAGTCCGTCATCCCGCAGCCGCCGCTCCGTCGATGCGGTGAATTTCGGTTTGCCGGCCGATTCACCCGTTCCAGCGGACAGTTCACGGCTTAGTTCGCGGACGAGGCATCCTTCCGTCATGCCGAAATGATAGTCGCGCCCGTCCTGGTCGCCATGCCAGAACGGTAGTCGAGCCGTGCGTCCGGGGGCCGGCAGTACCACGACGCGGTCGTGGGTGATTTCCTGGATCTGCCATGTCGAAGTGCCCAAGGTGATGACGTCCCCGACCCGGGATTCGTAAACCATCTCCTCGTCCAGCTCCCCCACTTTGCGCGGCCCCGGACCGGAGCCTTCTTCGGGGAGCACGACGGTGTACATGCCGCGGTCGGGAATGGTGCCGCCGCTGGTGACGGCGAGACGCGCTGCGCCGGGTCTGGCGGTGATGAGCCCCGATTCCTCGTCGCATTGCAGAGGAGGGCGGAATGCGGAGAAGTCTTCGCTGTTGTAGGCGCCGGTCATCATGCCCATGGTGGCGTCGAACATGGAACGTTCAAGATTGCGGAATGGCGCGGATCTGCGTACCACGGCATACCATTCGTCCGGTTTGAGGTCGTGCATCGCCGCGACAGCGACCGTCTGCTGGGCGAGCACGTCCAATGGATTGCTGATGATGCGCAATGGTTCGAGGTCTCCCGACCGCATGCTTTCGACGCTGGCCACCATGCCGATGATCTGCTGGCGCGTGACCGGGTAGAACAACGCGTGCGACACTCCCCCGACCTTGTGGTCGGCGCGTCCGACGCGCTGCAGGCCCGATGACACCGACAGCGGAGGGGCGATCTGGATGACCAGGTCCACCGATCCCATATCGATGCCGAGTTCGAGACTGGATGTGGCCACCACGCAACGCAATTGTCCGCGTTTGAGCTGCTCCTCGATCTGCTTGCGGCGATCCTTGGAGACCGAACCATGGTGGGCCATGGCGATCGCGTCGGCATCCTCATGCGACTCGACCAGCATGGTGGTGGATCCGACCACGGAATCGTAGTGTCTGGCGAAATGCTCGCGCCCCTCGGGCGAGCCCATGTCCTGGTATTGGGGAATGGAACCGTCACGGGATTGCGTATAGAGGTCGTTGAGCCGTGCGGTGAGCTTTTCGGCAAGTCCTCTCGAGTTGACGAACACAAGGGTGGTGCGGTGGGCAAGCACCTCATCGAGCACGCTGCGTTCGATGGCCGGCCATACCGATCCTCCGGTGGCGCTGGTGTCGAGCATGTCGGCGAGCGGCTCTACGACCTTGATTTCCATATCCGGACGGGATTGCGGACGCACGATGCGCACCGGTTTTGAACCACCGAGGAAACGGGCCACTTCCTCCACAGGATTGACGGTGGCCGACAGTCCTATGCGTTGCGCAGGTTTTTCGGTCAGCTCGTCAAGCCGTTCAAGGCTGAGCGCCAGATGCGCGCCGCGCTTGGTTCCCGCCACGGCATGGATTTCGTCCACGATGACGGTTTCGACGGTGGAGAGTATCCGGCGTGCCTGGGAGGTGAGCATCAGGAACAATGATTCGGGTGTGGTGACGAGGATGTCCGGCGGATGGCTGACGATTCGGCGACGCTCCTGTGGCGTGGTGTCTCCGCTGCGCATGGCCACGCTGACATTCGGAGCGGGGATTCCCATCGTCTCGCACTGTTTGGAGATGCCGTCCAATGGAGCCTGCAGGTTTTTCGCGACATCCGCGCCCAGCGCCTTCAGGGGCGAGACGTACAGCACTTTGACACCATCGGCCGGCTTGCCGCTTTTGGAGTCAGATGATTGGGCTGGCTGGCGTTCTTTTCCGGACATCAGCCGGTCGATTGCGGAAAGGAACGCGCACAGCGTTTTGCCCGAGCCGGTGGGAGCCACCACCAGAACGTTCTCACCGGCTTGGATGGCGGGCCAGGCCTGCCGCTGCGCTTCGGTCGGATGGTCGAACGCATGCCTGAACCATGTTCTGGTCGCTTCGGAAAACAAGTCCAAACATTCGTACATACGTTCGATTATGACATCGCCTTCAGACATGCCAACCGTCAATCGGCGTCATCAACCCATTCGAGCACATCGCCGGGCTGACAGTCAAGCACGGAGCATATCGCGTCAAGCGTGGAGAAACGGATCGCCTTGGCACGGCCGTTCTTCAGCACCGACACATTGGCGGGCGTGATGCCGATCGCATCGGCCAACTCATTCACGCCCATCTTGCGTTTAGCCAGCATCACATCGAGATTCACACGGATCGCCATGTCAGATCACCGCCGACAGTTCATCGCGCTGTTCGATGGCCTGCCGCAGCAGCGAGCGCATCACCAGCATGAGCAGCATGAACGCCGCTATGAGCAGCAGAGCCACCAGACCGCCACCCACGACCGCGAAACGGACCAGATCGGTTTCCAGCCCAAGCAGCTTCGACAGGAACAGGGAGGGCGACAGCCAGGCCTGGGAAAGCATCGCCAGGACGACCAGAACACCTTCCACCCCGGCGCATCCGAGTATGCCGTCGACCAGACGGACGGCTTTTCCGGAGAACACGTCACGTCGACGAGCCAATGTCAGCAGTCTCCACAACGGCACCAAAGCCGCCTCGAAACAGGCCACCATCAGCACGAATCCGATCACGTAGAGCCAATGCGCCACATCCGCGTGTATGCAATCGATGGAGACGACCACACCCGCCACGAGCGCGCCGACCTGTAGAGCCAGCCCGCACAGCGCGAACAGCACGACCAGCACGCGCAACGCCACAATCACCGCCGATCCTCGTTCCGGATCGTCCATCGAATCATTCCGCGCACACATGTGAGACCTCCTTCATAGATAAAACGCAATTCACGAAAAACGATAATAACCTATCGTTTTTCAATATGCAAATTCCGTGAAAAAATAAATTTCGATATGTTTCTATCGTTTTTCGATAGCTTACCATGACGATAGTTCCATTGATCCATCAATCGAAAGGAATGCCATGAACACCCAACAGACACCGGCGCCGCAACCGGCCACACGTGCCGCCATCGAACAGCAGCATCCGGCATCCCGACGGACGAGGCGGCGCACCATCGCGACCCTGGCCACGGCGCTCGCCATCACCTTCGTCTTCGACCGGTTCGTCTGCAGTTCCACGCTTCCCGAATGCATATACGGATATGCCCTGCCGTTGTTCTGGCTGCTATGCCTTGCGCTCGTCACCGCGCTCCACTGGACGAGCGTGCGCAAGCGTCCGTACACGTGGCTTGTGGCCGGCACGATCACCGCGTTGAGCGTATGGAACATGCTTTCCGTCAGCGCCACTCCGTATAGCGGGAACATCGATTACTCGCTGACCACATTCCTTGCGCAACCCATGCTGCTGATGCTGCACTGCCAGCTGGTCAACGGCCGATACAGCATATGGCATCCGTCCCAAGTGGCACGCGATTGGCTCACCGGCTGGCTCATACAGCCGTTTTCCAATCTGGGGCGCGTCTTCGGGTCGTTTACCATCCTGGCCCGTTCCGCCGCTTCGTCCAACAAACGCTCGAAGGCCCGTGAGATCGGTATGGCGGTATTGGTCTCGATACCGCTGCTGCTGGCCATCATCCCCTTGCTGACCAGCGCGGACCAAATATTCCGCTACGAACTGACAGCCGCCATCGGACATCCCGACCTTACGGCGATTACGATCCACACACTGATCGTCATTGTGCCCTGGCCGTTCCTATGCTCCCTGCTTCTTAGCCTCGATATCGAAACCAAAGAGCCGTCAGAGCCCCGTCATATCGCCCTGAGTTCGACGATGACGATCACCGTGCTCTCGATGATGCTGGTCGTATACACGCTGTTCTGCGCGGTGCAATTGCGTTTCCTGTTCGCCGGAGCTTTGACGGACGGCTTGATCTCACTCCCGGACGGACTGACCTATAGCGAGTATGCGCGGGACGGTTTCTTCCAGCTGCTGACGGTGGCCGCCATCAATCTGGCCATCTTCGGCATCGCTCTCACATCCACCCCACACACGCCTTGGCTGAACGCCACGCTGGGCGGACTGCTGGCCGTGACCGCCGTCATGCTGGCCTCGGCGGCCCTTCGACTGGGCCTATACATCGGAGCGTACGGTCTAACCTGGCTGCGCTACGCCTCACTGACGTTCATCGTATTGCTGGCAATCGCCATCGCGCTGTGCGCGATCCGCATGTTCACGGCACGTCTTCCGCTCATGGCGACGCTCGCCGCGCTCGTCATGGTCTGGTATGTGACGCTTGGCTTCAGCAATCCGGATTGGGTGTGCGGCACATACAATGCCGCGCACGGTTTCGGCAGCGCCTATTCGCCGGACAATCCGGCGACGTGGATGTTCTGACGTTCAGGCCGTGACCTGGCCACCACACTTTTTGCGCAACGTTTCGTGCATGACCACCATGAGCACCAGGAACGCCACGAGATACCACGGGAACAGGTTGACGGAGATGTGCTGGGCAATCAGGCCGAACACCGGAGGCATGCACATCGACCCCACATAGGCGAATGCCATCTGCATGCCGACGATGGCCTGGGACTTGTCCTTGCCGAAATAGGTCGGCGTGGAGTGGATGACGCATGGATAGATCGGCGCGCATCCCAGGCCGATGACCATCAGTCCCGCGATGGTGCCGATGTGATGCGGCAGCGGCAGCAGCATGATGATGACACCCGTCAATACCAGGGCCTGACCGAGGCGGATCATAGACGGATCGCTCAATCTCATGGTGAGGAATCCGCTTGCGAGACGCCCGACGGTGATGCCGATACAGAACAGGCTTCCCCACATGGCGGCCGTGGTCTTATCGATGCCCTTGCCGAGCACCATATAGCTGCTGGCCCACAGCATGGCGGTGGATTCAAGCGCGCAATAGCAGAAGAACATGACGAGGATCTCGCGTGCGCCACGAATCGCGAGCACGCCACGGATACCGAGCGGCTTACGCGGTCCGTCACCCTCAGTTGTCTCTTCGGTGTCTTGTGCGGTGCGTGTCTTCCACAGTGGCAGGCTGAAAACCAGTACCGCGGTAAGCGCTATCTGCAGGATGGAGATGTACCGGTATCCCCACGACCAGCCTTGACCCGCACCCAATGCATACGCCATGATGTACGGGCCAAGCAGCGTGCCCAATCCCCACATGGCGTGCAGCCAGCTCATGTGACGGCTTTCATAGTGGATCGCGACATAGTTGTTCAACGCGGCGTCGACGCCGCCTGCTCCCAATCCATAAGGAATCGCGAACAACAGCAGCATCCAGTAATTCGGCGCGATCGAGAAACCGAACAAAGCGAACGCCGTCAATGCCACGGATACCACAGTGACCTTGCCCGTGCCGAATCGCAAAGTCATTCGATCGGACAGCAACGCGGACACAATGGTGCCCGCCGAAATGGTCATGGAAATGCCACCCTCCCAGGAAACAGGCGCATTCAAATCGGTGCCCATCGTCGGCCAGGCGGCCCCGAGCACGGCATCCGGCAAGCCCAGACTGATGAAAGCCACATAAATCACGGCAAGCAGCAGATTAGCCATGAATCAGCTCCTTTGATGGTTCCATGGACGCGATGGTCCGAATTCGTCATACAGTTTACCCGCAGTTACATACCAAACGGTAACTAGCGATTTGCGGTACCGATTCAACGTCTGATTCTGGTCGAAGCATGATTCGGTCTTGTTTTCGGTCCTGTTCCAAGAAGCGAGCAGGCGTTGGTTCCGGCAAAAATGCGGAAGGCGGGTTTCGATGGAACGGAACCTACCTCCCATGCAATCAAGATCAGGTGTCGATCTTCGAACGGTCGAAATCGTCCGCGTTCTCCACGATGAATGCCTTGCGCGGCGGCACGTCATCGCCCATGAGCAGGCTGAAGATGTGGCTGGCCTGTTCGGCGTCCTCCATGCGGATGCGGCGCAGCATGCGGGTGCGCGGATCCATGGTGGTGTCGGCCAACTGGTCGGCGTCCATCTCGCCCAAGCCCTTGTACCGCTGGATGTCCTCGTTGTAACCGATGTGTTTTCTGTCGAGCTCGGCAAGCTTGCCCGCCAGCTCGTCATCGGAATACGTGTAGATGAACTCGCCCTTGTGCACGCCCGTCAACGCTATGCGATGCAACGGCGGCACGGCCGCATACACGTGGCCGTATTCGATGAGCGGCCGCATGTACCGGTAGAACAGCGTCAGCAGCAGGATGCGAATATGCGCACCGTCGACGTCGGCATCGGTCATCATGATGATCTTGTTGTACCGGGCCTGCTCGATATCGAAGCTCGCTCCGGAACCAGCGCCAACCACCTGGATGATGGCCGCGCATTCCTTGTTGGACAGCATCTGCGCGAGCGACGCCTTCTGCACGTTGAGGATCTTGCCTCGGATCGGCAGCAGCGCCTGGAATCCGGAATTGCGGGCAGCCTTGGCGGTGCCAAGCGCGGAATCGCCCTCGACGATGAACAATTCGGCCACATCGTCGTTTCCCGGCTGGCAGTCGGACAGTTTCGGTGGCATGGAGGCGGATTCGAGCGCGTTCTTGCGGCGCGTGACCTCCTTGGTTTTGCGGGCCTGCACGCGGGCGTGCATCTCGCCGACGATTTTCTCCAGCACACGGCCGGACTGTTCCTTGTATCCGCGCTTGGAGCCGGTGATCATCTCGCCGAACTGCCTGTCGGTCATCTTGGAGACGATGGGCTTGACCTGCGCGGTGCCGAGCACGTCCTTGGTCTGCCCTTGGAACTGCGGCTCGGCGATACGCACGGTGACCACGGCGACCAGTCCGGCTAGGATGTCGTCGCGCTCCACCTTCATATTGGAATCCTTGAGATTCACCTTGAGCTTGCGCGCATTGTCCTCGACGGCCTTGCGCACCTGCTTGGTGATGCCCTGCAGGAAGCCGTCCACATGTGTGCCGCCGCCGGGGGTCTCCACCACGTTGACGAAGCTGCGCATGGTGGTGTCGTATCCGTTGGTCCAACGTATGGCGATGTCCACGGCGCAGTCACGGGTCACCTTTTGCGCATGCAATTCACCGTCGTCGCCCACAGCCTGCGTCTCTTCGACGTACGTGTCATCGCCGGTGATACGCCAGATATCCGAAACAGCCTCGCCCTTGGACAGAAAATCGACGAAGTCTCTCACACCGCCGGTATGGAGGAATTCCTCGATGCGCGCGTGCGGGTATTTCGGACGCGTGGTCTGCACAGCGTTTTCCTGCGGCTGCGCGTCAGCGTCGCCCGTCTGGGATTCGGGCGACTCGTCCGTGGCTGCGCTATCCGGTTGCGCCATGTCTGCGGCATTGTCCTCGGCATCGACTTCCAGCATTTCATCGACGGCTTCGTCACCGGTTTCGGGAATGTTTTCATCGATGACGGTGATTTTCAGTCCCGGTACCAGGAAGCTGGTCTGACGTACGCGGTCGATCAGCTGGTCATAGCTGAATTCGGCGGTGTCGTTAAAAATCTCGGGATCGGCCCAGTAACGGATGCGGGTTCCCGTAGTCTTCGGTCTCACCTTGCCGATGATCTCGAGTTCGGTCGGACGGTTCTTCCGCGTCTTCTTGAACGGCGAATTCGGGGACGGATGCGTGGGATCCTCGTCGGAGTACACACCAGGATGGCCTTGGTGGAAGGCCATGTGATGCGTTTTGCCGTCACGATCTACTTCCACGTCGAGACGGGAGCTCAATGCATTCACCACGGACGAGCCAACGCCATGCAGGCCACCTGAGGCGCCATATGAGGAATTGCCGAATTTCGCGCCGGCATGCAGCTTGGTCAACACCACTTCCACGCCGGTGAGCTTGGTTTTGGGCTCGACATCCACTGGAATACCACGCCCGTTATCCGCCACCTCGACGGAACCGTCATCATGCAACGTCACGATGATGTGGTCGCAGGCGCCCGCAAGAGCCTCATCGACGGCATTGTCGATGATCTCCCAGAGGCAGTGCATTAATCCTTGACTGTCGGTCGTGCCGATATACATGCCCGGACGTTTGCGCACCGCGTCCAAGCCTTCGAGCACGGTGAGGCTCTTCGCTCCGTAATTATCCTTTGCCATGTTCCCTTTCGATTATCGCGTCTCCAGACGGAAGAAGTCGAGAGACCCGCATTCACGCCGGTCTCTCGACTTCGCTCATTCACGTTCGATCACTGATCCAAGAAGTCACGCAACGTCTGTGAACGGGACGGGTGACGCAACTTGGACATGGTCTTCGATTCGATCTGACGGATGCGCTCTCGGGTCACGCCGTATACGCGGCCGATGTCATCCAGCGTCTTGGGCTGGCCATCCTCCAGGCCGTAACGCATCTTGATGACGCCTGCCTCACGGGGGGATAGGGTCTCAAGCACCTGCTTGAACTGCTCCTGCAGCAGTGAGAAGGCCACGGCGTCGGACGGAGCGATGGCGTCGGTATCCTCGATCAGGTCGCCGAATTCGGAATCGCCATCTTCGCCAAGCGGGGTGTGCAGCGAAATCGGCTCGCGACCGTACTTCTGCACTTCCTGCACCTTCTCGACAGGCATGTCAAGCTCACGCGCCAGCTCGTCCGGCGTTGGCTCACGTCCCAGATCCTGGAGCATCTGGCGCTGCACGCGGGACAGCTTGTTGATGACCTCGACCATGTGCACCGGCACGCGGATGGTGCGGGCCTGGTCGGCCATGGCGCGGGTGATGGCCTGGCGGATCCACCACGTGGCGTACGTGGAGAACTTGAAGCCCTTCTTCCAGTCGAATTTCTCGACGGCGCGAATCAGGCCAAGATTGCCTTCCTGAATCAGGTCAAGGAACAGCATGCCACGTCCCGTATAACGCTTGGCCAGAGAAACCACGAGTCGGAGGTTCGCCTCCAGCAGATGATCCTTGGCTCGTTTGCCATCGTTCGCGGCCCACTTGAGCTCGCGCTTGCGCTTGAAGTCCATCTTGTCGGATTCCGTGTCCAGCAGATGCTGGGCGTACAAGCCGGCTTCGATGCGCTCGGACAGGTCGACCTCCTGCTCGGCGTTCAGCAGGTTCACGCGGCCAATCTGCTTCAGATAGTCTTTGACCGGATCGGCAGTGGCGCCGGCGGCGATCACACGACGTTTCGGATTGCCCGACGGCGTCAGATTGTCGTCATCGTCATCGTCACGAACCACGAAAGCGCCCTTTTCCTTAGGCTCCTCCGGCTTTTTGCGTTTATTGTCCTCGTCGTCATCCGATTCGGAGTCATCCTCGTCGAGGTCATCATCCTCATCGAGATCATCGTCGTCATCGTCTGCCGAGTCCACGTCATCGAGGTCATCGTCGAAATCGTCGAGATCGGCATCCTCGGCGGGGCCGTCCTCGTCCTCAGGAACCTCATCGATCAGATCCTCCTCGTGACCCTTCTTGACCTTGGAGGCCTTCTTCGCGGTAGCCTTGCGCGACGTCTTGGCGGTGGTCTTCTTCGCCGCGCTCCTCTTCGTAGCGGTCTTGCGCGTGGCGGCCTTCTTCGTGGAGGTGGTCTTTTCGGTCAGATCAGTCTGTTCCGTGCTTGCCGTCGTTTCCTTGGTGGCCAAACTTATCCTCCTACTGATCCCGCCGGAAGTGTATACCATATGGACCCACTTCTGGCAAGGGCAAATCGTCAACTATGTGAGTAAACCATCTTGCAAGGACGATTATTCCCGCATGTTGAGCCCACCGCGCATCAGCGTCGCTTCTGTTCGGCGTGTTGCTTATGTTTCCGAAGTCCATGCCGGGCCGATATGACGGTGCACGGCGGAGCAGACGATCGCGGCAAGCGAACAGTCCTCATCCAACGCGAGCGCTCTCAGGGCGCACAGCATGGCGCGCTCGTCACCCATCCACCACAATACGTAGCTGATTACAGCCAGCGGCTGAACCTGATAGCGTTCGGGTACCATCTCGATGATGTCGAACATCATGGTGACGCCGCTGTCGCAGCGTGCGTCGTCGGGAGTCGCCGAAACGTTCCGGAACGAATCCTTGAGTATTCCCTCCAGTCGACGTGAATTATCGGGATGCATCGGATTGGTCATGAAGTCCATCAGGAACCCACGCGGAGAACGGTCCTCCCCCGCGACGATGGACACCAGCAATGCGTCGCGGACCGACATCGCCCGTTCCATGGCGACGGCAATCGCCAGTATATCGCTCCTGGACAGTCCGCGAGCGCCTTCCGGACCGTCGACGCCGGACGGCGAATCGGCAAGGAAGTCCATCCATCGTCCGAATGGCTCCCCTAGGAAGGCGCGTATCGTTTCCTCCATTCCCCGCGATTTGCAATCTTCCGTCAGCCATTCGCCAAGCTGATCCATTTCCGTGGCAGGTATCGGCGTCGTCTCGTCGATCATGTTCATCATTTCGTTCTCCTTGGCATAGTTGGCGCGGACGCCGTGCGCGACCGCTTTCCGGAGTACTATGCGACATCCGCCGATGCGCGGGCCGTGTTTTCGGCCCCTGTGGTCGGAGAACGCGCCCATCGGCGTGTCATGAAACGTGCCAAAACGCTCCATCCATTGCAATTACTGCGTTCCGTTCTTGTCGGACGCATGTGGATAACTTTGATGTATGACTAGCTCCTCCGATTTGGAACAGATTGAGACGCGCACATTATCGTTGGTAAGGGATTTTTCGTTCCTTCACGCGGATGACGCGGTCGCCAATTCCTGCAGGCCCATCGCCGACGCGGTCGCCCGGCAGGCGGTCACGTCAAGCGAGGGCGGCAAGCGGCTGCGCGCGCTGCTGACGTTGGATGCGTTCCGTGCGTTCGCACCGCGGGAAGTGCTGGAACGAGACATGGATGCGGTGCTTGATCTGGCCTGTGCTATCGAAGTGTTCCAGACCGGAGCGTTGGTGCACGACGATATCATCGATGATTCCGACCTTCGGCGTGGCAAGCCATCCGCCCATCGCGCTCTGTCCATGGACACGCACAGTGATGACATCGGCAACGGGCTGGGCATCATGCTGGGCGACATGCTGGCCACCGCAAGCGTGGACATCGCGGACAAGGCGGCGTCCCGTCTTGGTTCCGGAACGGCCGTGGTGTCGGCTTTTCTGAATATGCATCGCGAGGTGGAGATCGGCCAGGTGCTTGATTTGGCCGTGGAGCTCAATTCCTTGGACAATCCCGCCGAGTTGGCGGCCGCGTCGCTGAACGTGTTCCGCTGGAAGACCGCCAGCTACACCACCATCGCGCCATTGGAATTCGGCATGCTCGCAGCCGGCGACGATGCCGGTACCGCGCGCGACTGCGCCTTGGCGATCGGTCTGCCTCTTGGCTTGGCGTTCCAACTTGCCGACGACCTTCTGGACGTTATCGGCTCGAGCCGCAATACCGGCAAACCAATCGGCGGCGACATCCGGGAAGGCAAACGCACGGTGCTGCTCGCCGATGCCATCGATGCAGCCGACGAAAAGGAAAGACGAGAACTCATCAGTATGTGGGAGTCCAGCTCCCGCAACGAGGAACAGGTCGCGCGCGCCATCGAGCTTTTCGAATCCACCGGTGCGATCGAACGTTCCAAGGAGAGGATAATGGAGCTGTGGAGCGAATCGAGGAAAGCCATCGAATCGCTCGATCTGCCCCGTCAACGTAAGGATATGCTCGTCGAGGCCTGCGCACGCTTCGTGCCCATCGTCCGTGGATAGATCTGGAATCAGCATCGGGGATCGCCGGAACATGTAAAAGACCCGAGTCCGTCGCACGTTTCGTGGGGTTCCTGCTTGACCCCTGCTTGTAGACTACGGATTGAAGATTGTTCGACAAGACGTTTTTGAGAAGGAACCGTACCGATCAACCATGAATGAAGCCCCACATGACCCCGTAGGCCAGGTCATAGAAGACCGGTACCGGGTTATCAGCAGAATCGCCGACGGTGGCATGGCCACGGTGTATCAGGCCATCGACGAACGGCTGGAACGCACCGTCGCCATAAAAATCATGCATACGCAGCTGGCGCAGGGGCCGAAGCGCGATCAGTTTGTGGAACGTTTCCGACGTGAGGCCCGTTCCGCGGCTGCGATAGCCAATCCGCACATCGTGCAGGTCTACGACACCGGCGAATTCGATGGATTGGATTATCTCGTCATGGAATACGTCCATGGCGTGAACCTGCGTTACGAAATGAACCAGCAGGTCACCTTCAGCGTACGCGAGACGCTCCGGATTGTCGGGGAAACGCTGGATGGTTTGGCGTCGGCTCATCGTGCGGGCCTGGTGCACCGTGACATCAAACCGGAGAACATCCTGCTCAACGACCGAGGGCATGTGCAGATCACCGATTTCGGCTTAGCCAAGGCCGTTTCGCAGGCCACGTTGTCATCCACGGGCATGTTGTTGGGCACGGCCTCGTATCTGGCGCCGGAAATGATCGAAAGCAACCGGGCGATTCCTCAAGGTGACCTCTATTCCGTGGGCATCATGGCTTGGGAGATGCTGACCGGCAAGGTTCCCTTCAACGCCGACAATCCAGTGACGTTGGTGTTCAAGCACGTGCATGAGGATGTGCCGGACGTCTCGACCGTCTGTTCCGGCATCAACGCCGATGTGGCGGCATTCATCGCAAGACTCACCACGCGCGCACCGGAGGAACGTCCCCAGGACGCCTCCGCGGCACTTGAAGAGCTACAGCGATTGCAAACGGGACTCACGATTGACGATTGGCAGTATCGTCTGCCCGCAGGAACCGACGTCTCAACCGTAGTCGGCGATCCGGGCATGGTTCCTCCCGCTCCGCCCGCCCCGCCTACGGATCAATCCGATGACCGCACACGTCCTCTTGGGGAGACCGCGCCGAATGCCACCAGCATCATGCCGGCGGAACAATCGCAGAGCGACCCGGAGGCGACCGCCCGTCTGTCTTTGGGCGGGCACGAATCCCCGACCGGAGTCGCGGAAAAGGGCGACAGCAAGCAGCAGGGACGCAACCGCAAACACACCCCCTTGATTATCGCGTGCATAACGGCGGCTGCGCTCGTCTGCGCCGGTGGCGGTGGCTATGCATGGTGGTATTTCCAAGGTCCGGGCAGTTATTGGACTTTGCCTCAACCGGCTGACCTGTCATGCACGACTTCAAAGACCTGCCGTATCTCCAACGTCAAGTGGAGCTCCTACGAGGAGCTGCTGAAGTTCGCCAACATCGAATACGAAACGACCGAGGTCTACAGCGATTCCGTCTCCGCGGGAGACATCGTCTCCACCGATCCGGCGAACGTCGGATCGCATGTGAGCAAACGACGTCATCAGAAGGTGAGGGTGGTCGTGTCGAAGGGTGTCAAACAGGCCACTGTTCCCGCCGATATACTCGACACCGGCAGCGCAAATGGCAAGGATCCTGTCAAGGCGCTGGAAAGGGCCGGCTTCGACGATATCGAGCGGACGCCGGACAGCGATGACACATATTCCATGGATGTTCCCCAGGGAGCGTTGCTGGCCCTCAGTGTCAACCCTGGCGCCACACTGCCCCATAATACGAAGATCACGGTCACCCTGTCCCAAGGACCGAAGCCTGTCGTCATGCCGAATGTCGTCGGCGAGTCGAAGGACGAGGCTCAGCAGGCGTTGGACGGGCTCAAGCTCACTGTCGGCTGGTCCGAGCAGTTCGACGACAAGATCCCGCAGGGACAGGTGATTTCCACCTCCGCAAAGGCCGGCGACGAATTGCATTGGGGCGATGCCGTCAAAGTGGTGGTGTCGAAGGGGCCGCAGACCGTGACGTTGCCGAATTACGTCGGGCAACGCGCGTCCGACGCCAAGAGCGCGTTGGAGAAGCTTGGATTCAGCGTGAAGATCAGCTCGCAGATCACGCTTGATTCCAGCCAGGACAAGAAAGTGGCATCCCAAGATCCCGTAGGCGGCACTGAGGTGCGTCTGCATCAGGAGGATGGGACGCCGACCACCATCACTTTGAAGATGTATTCGTCATTGTTCTGAAAGCCAGCGCATTCCACGGCACGAGACAACCACCGCATATGGTGATGGGGGTGTTCCGACGTTTCCGGAACACCCCCATCACCATATGCGGAAGGAATCTACTTGTTGCCGTTCTCGGGCTGATCGTCCTTCGCTCCAGCCTGCGCTTCGGCCTCCTGTCGGGCCTTGAGCTCGGCCTTGACCTTCTGCGCGTACTCGTCGACGTATTCCTGGCCGCTCATCTTCTGAATCTCGCGAGTCACACGGTCGGTGAGCGAACGCAGGTCGTCATGGGTAATCTCATCCACCGGCTTCTTCTCGACTTCAATCGGCTTGCCATAGATCACCGTGGATTTGCCTTTGTTCGGAATGACCTGTCCCGGCTTCTGTAGTTCACGGGAGCCGATGATGGCGGCCGGAACGATCGGACATCCGGTTTCGAACGCCAATCGTGCCGCGCCGGTATGTCCTTTGTAAAGACGCCCGTCCGGACTGCGCGTGCCTTCGATGTGGATGCCGAACAGATGTCCGTCCTCGATGATCTCACGGGCATGGTTCAGCGCTCCAAGCGATTTGGAGCCGCCGGAACGGTCCACGGGGAACACGCCGACGGAAGTGAACCACCACTTCTTGAACTTGCCTTTAATGCCCTTGCCTTCGAAATACTCGGCCTTGCCCATGAAATGAATCATGCGCGGGCAGGTCAGCGGCAGCAGGGCATCGTCGATGACGGCGAGGTGATTGGCCGCGATGATGGCGCCGCCCTCACGCGGAATGTTCTCAAGTCCCTGCGCGGTCGGCCCCAGACGATGGATGGCGATCGGACCCAGACCTTTGACGAAAAACCAGTAGAGCATTCTTCACGTTCCTCCCAACGGATTGGCACCCGCCCGATTAGAGTATAAGTATGACTGACCTCAACAATACCAACGACGATGAAGAACGCCCAAACGATGAGTCGCATGGCGGCGTCTCGCCATCCGACAATCTGGATGCGGCTTGGGCCGAATTCGCGAATTCGCACGCCGATGACCTGAAGGCCGTGGAACGTTCGCGCAGTGCGAAACGTTTCGAAAAACACGCGCAACGTCAGGAAAAAGAGGCCCTGCTGTCCGTCAACGATCTGGATCAAGGCACATTCGTCGGCGACATGCCGTCAACCGGCCGCGGTCCACGTGATTTCACCGGTTCAAGCTGGCTTGATACTGACCGGGTCATGGACCGTTATGGTGAGGATTTCGTGCCACCGAACCCCAAAATCGGCCCTGTGAAATTGTCGAAGCTTGTCTTCTGGGTATTGCTGGTCGCCGGTGTCATCGGCATCATCGCTTCGGTGTTCATGCCAGCGCTGGCTTCGATCCTAGGATCCATCTTCGGTCTGTGCGCGCTGGTCGGCGCCGCCGGACTCATTGTGCAGCATAAGGGACATTCCCAGACACGCACCGACGAATTCGATGATGGTGCGCGCGTCTGATGACGGCTCCCATATGCGGCCTGGCTACAGTCATATCGGACGATGCAATGTGAAGGCCCCGACACTGTCATTCCATCAGTGTCGGGGTCTTCACATGTCTGTACAAGCGCTATATACGCGCGGATTCAGGCTTTCGCAGCCTGGGCGGTCGCAATCCACTTATCGAGCAACGCCGTTGCCTTGCCGGAATCGACGGTCTGCTCGGCAATGGCATAAGCCGCCTTGAAGCGTTCGGCCAAGCTGGCATCGGCCGGTACCTGATGCCCGTCGGCCACGATGGCGGATGCGGCGTTCAACAGGGCGGTGGTGCGGAACGGCACATCCTTGCCCGCGAAGAAATCACGTGCCAGTCGTGCGTTGAGCTCGGGTTCTCCACCTTTCAGGTCGGAAACGTTAATCTTGGCGAGACCAAGTTCGACGGTCGGGTCAAATTCGTTTTCGACGACCTTGCCATCCTTGAACTCCCAGATGGAGACCGGCCCGGTCGGAGCCATCTCGTCGAGTCCCTCGCTGGAGGTGTAGACCATGCCAGTCTGGCCGTTCGCCGCATACACGGCGGCCATAATCGGGCTCATCTTGCGATTGGCGCAGCCAACGGCCATATGCTTCGGGCTCGCGGGGTTGGTCAGAGGACCAAGCACATTGAACACGCATGGCACGCCGAGCGCGGCGCGAATCGGTCCGACGAAACGCATCGCCGGATGGAAGGTGCGTGCGAACGCGAACGCGATGCCGCATTCGTTGCCGACTTCAGCCACCTGTTCCGGCGTCAAATCCAACGGCAGTCCCAACGCTTCGAAGCAATCGGCGGTGCCGCACTTGGACGAGGCGGCGCGATTGCCGTGTTTGACGATTTTGACGCCCGCCGCGGCGGCAACGATCGCGCCCATGGACGACAGGTTCACCGTGGATGCGCCGTCTCCGCCGGTGCCGACGATATCGGTGGTCTCGCCTTCGATATGCAGCGGGATGGCGTGGGCGACCATGGCCTTCGCCGCGCCGCGGACTTCATCGGGAGTCAATCCCAGCTGCTGCTGGGTGGCGAGCACCGCGCCGACGGCGGCCGGATTGGCGTTGCCGTTCATGAGGTCATCGACGAACCACTCGGATTCCTCGGCGCTTAAGTGGTCTCCCCCAACCAGTTTGGTGAGAATCGACTTCCATGTGATCTCGGCCATAGTATCCTCCCCCTAGCTTCACGCCAAGCGCTTCGATTGTGTTTCCGCCGCATATTCTAACCGCCGGATATTGCGTAAACCGTTCCCGTCCGCATGACGGTATGATTCATAACTTCCACCCACCATCCTGTGGTTGTCCAGAGCGCTTCCCATTAGTTATGCGAGGTAATTATCCAAGATAACCAATATCGAGGCATCATGAGCAAACCCGCGGAGCGCAACGTCCACAACGCCGACACACCGGACTTCAGCGTGCCGGACGACGGCCACGGCACACCGACCTCCAACACGATTGGCATCCTGCTCGACGCCTGCCAGACCGCCAAACGAATCACGGAAGCCTTGCTGCCGCGGTCGCCGGCACCAAGGACCAATGTCCTGGCGCGAGCACGGCGGGAAACCGTCCCATCTTTTAGACATGTCCCACCGCACGACTTTCCGCTCCGCCGAAACGCCGTGCCGGACGACCTGGATTCCATCGTCGCCCGTATCGGTGGCGATGGGGAGCATCACACGAGCAGGAAGGAAGGAACATCATGGCCGCATCATCCACCACATTCGAGCGCACGAACATGCGCCGCCGGAATTCGGCATCGACGCGGCGACCGTGCAGTGGCTCACCACCGGCTACATGCTGCTGTTGGTGGCGATCGGCCTGGCATCGCTCATCATGGCGGTGAGTTTCTTCTCCGAATGGAACGGCGACTGGCTCGTATGGGCCTTGCTGGTCGTCTACGTGGCGGCGTTGGCCGTGTTCGCACGCATGCAGCTGAAGATCAGCCATCCGTTAACCGGCATTTTCCGTCGTTCGCCGCCGTGGCCGATGCGCCTATATCCAAGTAATGGCCTCCCTCCGTCATAAACCTCTGATATGGCGATGGGAAGTTAACATTCTGCGATGTCGCGGCAGTACCAGTGAAGGCGAGCAACCGCCCGCCCGAACAAAATCATCGTTTTCCTACAAGGAGAAAATTATGACGGACAAAATGGTACTGCGAACGCAGCAATGGCTGAATCAAACCTACGGTGGTGATTCGCGTTTCAACAAGGTCGCCGAGGATGGACAGACCGGCTGGTCGACGATTTACGGGTTGACCCGTGCATTGCAGATCGAACTGGGTATCCAGAACACGGCGGATAATTTCGGCCCGTCCACGCAACGTCTGTTCGTCCAGCGGTATCCGAATGGTGTGCAGGAGCAGAAATCCGGCGATACCGCCACGTCCAACGTGTATTCCATCATCCAGGGAGCACTCTGGTGTAAGGGATACTCTGCCGGAAGTGACGAAATCACCCAGCATTTCTACGGCGGCACCGGCAAGGCAATCAAGAATCTCAAAACCGATATGGGCATTGGCGGCGATTCCAGCGTTGACGTGGGCATCATGGGTGCCCTGTTATCCATGAAACAGTTCGTGCTGCTCGAATCGTATGGCGGCCTCAACGCCATTCGGCAAGCGCAGCAGCAAATCAACAACAAGTACCGTGACTATACGGGCATCATTCCGACCGATGGCCTGTACGGGCGCGAAATGAACACAGCGCTCATCCAGGTGCTTCAGGCCATCGAAGGTTTTACGCCCAGCGAGGCCACCGGCAATTTTGGTAGTGGGACTAAGTCTCGTCTCAAAACCATCAGCGCCAGCAATGGTACCGGCGATAATCCGCAGTGGGTCTGGTTGGCGACTGTGGCTTTGGTGTGTAACCGCATCGCGGCGGTCATCAGAACCAGCTGGTACACCGGTCTGTCCGATCAGGTCACGGACTTTCAGCGGCAATATGGGTTGCCACAGAACGGTACCGTCGATCCGACCACGTGGATGAGCCTGCTTACCTCCAAGGGTGATCCGAACCGGCCTTGTGTGGCGTGCGATACCCGTTTTGAAATCACCGATGCGCGACTCGCAACGTTGAAGGCCAACGGATACCAGATCGTGGGACGGTATCTGACCGAGCCTGGGCAAAGCAGCTTGGCGCCTGCCGATTATTTCAAGGCGATTCGTCCGGGCGAGCTGGAACGCATCACCAAGGGCGGCATGAAGTTCTTCCCGATCTTTCAGGAATACTCCACTAAGCTGGCACACTTTACGCCCGCGAACGGTGCTGCTCATGCCAAGTCGGCACGTGAAGCGGCGCAGCGGTTGGGCATCCCGCCGACGCATATCTATTTTGCCGTGGACTTCGACGCCACTGACGACCAAGTCACCAGTAACATCCTGCCGTATTTCAGGGCGGTTTTGGCTAATCTCGGAGGTGGATATAAGGTCGGTATTTACGCATCCCGTAACATCTGCACTCGCGTTATCGAGGCCGGTTATGCGGGTTATGCGTTCGTGTCCGACATGTCCACCGGATTCTCCGGTAATCTGGGGTTCCCGATTCCCGACAAGTGGGTGTATGACCAGTTCACTGAAATCAGCGATTACCAGGGGCAAGGCTGGGATCTTGACCGCGTTGCCTATTCCGGCAAAATGCCTGCCGTATCCTATGTGAAGCAGACGTCGGCTGGTGGAACGACCATCGATCAGGGAACTAACTACAATCAGATGGGGCCGATTGACCTGATCTGGCATCTTGAGAAGCGCTTCGATGAACTGCGTGGTCAAGGAAAGGTGGGGCAGGACTATGTGCCCAGTGGAACCATTGGAACTTGGGTGACGGTTCCGACATGGCGATGCATGCTGAACTACCTGTCCAAGGATTACCTGCGTGATGGAGGAAATGGTTCAACTATCGAATGGTCGGTATCAGCCGAAAGTTTCCGCAGAGCGGATGCCGCAACCCTCGAACAGGATGCTACGGCGTCTGCAATCATCAAGTCGTTGGATCGCTATATCGGTTCGTGGCGGCAGTCCATGACCGATGTCAATGGGGAAAGCGTGGATTTGTCGCATATGTGCGTCACGACGCTGGGATATCTCAATGGACTGGTCGTTCCGGATACGTGGACCGGCTGGGCAGGCGACTTGGGTTCGGCCATGAGTAACATTCAGAAAGCTAAGGATTGGAACCCGCAGGCCAGCATTGATGTCATCGCCGAAGCCTTGGTAGGTGCGGACGACAACTATCGGCAGCAGGGCGCTCTTCAGGGGCTTACGCTTGACAAACAGGTGGATGGAACATGGCAGACCGTCAGCAATACCTGCAATCGTGACGACCTGTGCTGTGATGGCGATGCCATTTACTTCGCCGACACGCTTAAGAACGGTAACGGCAGCGACTCTCACCTGTTGTCCCAGACCATGCGCAGCTACTATAACGCGCCGAACCAGTTGTCTGACCGTTTCAAGCGAATCGCATGGAGCATGGGTGCCAGTGATAAGGCGGCGGCAGTAAGTGCATTCCGCGGTGTCGATTGGCAGCAAATGTTTACACGTTGGCTCTTGACCCATTCATACGATACCCCTGATTCCGTGATTGATGCGGCATGTTCGGCATTGGCGGAGTTCATCTTCTAATCGATACGGTTCCGATGTGGGGCTGGTTTGCGACAATGTGTGCGATAAAGCCAGCCCCACGCCGGTCCTTTGTTACCGATTGTGTCTATTGTCGTATGCGCGGCAGATCAGGTATAAAATGTAGAAGATGGTCGGGATGCTGTATCCGCCCATGGAGACTATGAACGATATTCCATTCGTAAATGAGCCAGTCAGTAGCTCTATGATGGCGGTCCACAAGGTAAGCCTTGATGATATGAGCGTTATTGCCTCCGCTATGCTGACCAGTGTTGTTGCGTAGGTGAGTATAGCAGTGCCGGCGAGCCACAGAGGATTCCACAGAGTTCGGATTTTGCGCGTCAACAGCAGGGCCGCGAAGGGGATGAGTATGCAACCGGGGATGGCGAGTATCACATACGCAAAATAGGTAAATAAACCAATAGCGGTATACAGCACGCATATTGCAGCAAACACAATCGCGTATATCACGGCCGCTATCACTGGATTCCGCATGAGTGGGTTCTTCTGGTCCGGTGAGTTCTGCGCGAACGTCACCTGTACATCCGGGTCGTGCCCGGCCGAATCGTGTTTGTCTGTGGCCATGCAGCCGCTGTTTTTGCTGTCATTCCCGTCGTTCCCTGCCATGATGCCCCCTTGTATGTTTTCAATGTATCTGTTCCGCAATGTCTGTGCATGAATTTCGCCTTTACCGTTGCCCAACGCCGGTTCTTTGTTACCGATTGCGGCTGTTGTGGTATGCGCGGCAGATCAAGCCAAGGATGTAGAAGATGGTCGGAATTGTATACCCGCCCATGAAAAGCTGGAACGATAGTATGTCTGCAAATGAGTTGGTCAGTATTTTTACTATGGGTGGCTTTGGGAGGTATGAGCATTAGCAAGGCTGCCATGCTTACTAGTGTCATCGCGTAGGTGAGCGCGGTGGTGCCGGCAAGCCACAAGAGATTCCATGAGGCGTTGATTTTTCGTGTCAGTAGCAGGGCTATGAAGGGAACGATTGCATAGCCGGGAAGTATTATCAGTAAAAATCCCCAACAGGCGAATAAGATGCTGCTATACAGTGCGCATGTCATGGTAAACACGCCTGCATATATAATGGCTGCCGACACCGGGTGTGGTGCATGTGCGTTGTCCTGTTTCGGTAGTTCGAGTCCGGCTATACACTCGCTGTCGCTATTATTGGGTTCTGGCATGATGTTCTTCCCGTGTGAACAATCCGGCTGTTTTGTGATGTGTCTGTGCATGGCCTGATGTTTACCGTCGCCCAACGCCGGTAATAGAAATCCTCGTGGAACCATTCTCTTGGCCGATATTTCGTGTAATCGACCTTTTCCTCGTCGGCACCATCAAGAGTAGCTTGAAATCTTTTACGCAAAGCAGTCAGCTCGGCATATTCTGCACGAATTCTTTCTGACTGGGCAAGCCCATCAAGCCGTTGTCGTATTGTTCGGGCCTCCGGCTCAAGATTCCGGTGCAGCTGTTCCATATTGGACTGATGGGCGTTTTGCGCTTCGTCGATGTTCTGTGTCACTTGGATTCTTGCTTGGCGTAAGGATTCCTGATCCTTGGCCACACCATTGCGAAGTTCGCGAATGCGGGACATTTCATTTTCCCGAGCACGAATGTCTTCTTCACTCGGTGGATCGATATGGACGGTGCTGTGGCAGAACTGACAAACATCGGGATAAGGTTGTTCCCGGTTATGGCGCATTGACTGCAACTGCAGATCAAGGCGTGCCAAATCGGAATCGTATTGCCCTAGTAGGGTTTCACGCTGGGCGAGCAATACGTCCAGACGCTCGTTTTCCTGATGCAGTGCGCTGATGTGTTCAACGAGTTCCGCATCTTCATCAATGGTTTTTCGACGCTGTTGTTCCAATTGCTGTAACGTGTTGCGCAGTTTCTCAATATAACTATCGACGGTTTTGCCTTCGGTAGCCGCGTCCCGTTCAAGTTGCTCAAGCTGTTTGATGCGGGGCTCGATGATATCGAGTTGGCTGAAGATGAATCGTTCCACCGCTTGCCTGCGTGCATGGCGCTCGGCGGAACTTTCCTGTCTTGCCTCATCATTGAATGTTTCATCTTGAGCGAGGACCAGCAAAGCGGACAGGTTCTGCGTCATCGTTGTGTTGCGGGTGGTTTTGGGCAATAGAATCGATGGTTCGGGGCGAACGATCTGATCTTCGGGAACAAGCAGCAAATGTCGGATGGCATTCCAAGTAAAGGCCACAGTTCTGTAGACCTCATTGACTGCGATTCTTCGTGCCTCATCAACGTCCAGCATTGTTAGCAGTACCGAGTTGATTGGTCGTTTGTTTTTGCCTCTGCGTGCGACCGTATAATCTCCCGGTTCCACATCTGAGTCAGTCGAAGAGACCTGAATCGTTTGCGAAGCCAACGAGCGTTGTAATGTCACTTCTCCGTGTTCGGTACTGAAGGTGACGGATGCTCCTGCATATCCGGTGACATCCGTGAATGGTATGACGTTTCCGCCGCATACGAAGCTGATCGTTTTCGCAATCCCGGTTTTGCCGGTATTCGACGGGCCGATGATGCAGTTCAATCCCTGCTGCAAATCAATGGTTGAGGCATTGCCATCGTTCCGAATCGCCTTGACTTGACGAATCCACATTTTCCCCATCTTGGTTACCGGCTTTCCAGTATTCGTTCTATTATCGAATCGTAATTCAGCGTCGCCAATGTTTCGATGGCATGACGATAAGCCGTGACATATTCTCCATGTAATTCGTTGGCGAATTGCATGCACGTCGGGCTTGCGGAATAACTGGATCCGACATCTTCGGTGATGGCGAAACCTATGATTACCAGCCTGTTCAGCCCTCTTCGTACACGTTTGCGCCTGGCATCATACTCTGCTGTGGCATAAGGGTTGTCCCCGTGAAGGTTACTATTGCCAAGGCCCATGACCTTCATGTAAGTTGCGGCAAAATCCATGACCGTGATTTCATCCAATGTTGCAGGGTGTGGCAATAAGGACAGGCATAGCGTAAGACGGGTTGCGGTTTCGCTCGGGGTGTTGAACAGGGAATCACTCATCGGCGCTCACCCATTCCAGTCGAGTGTCATTGACCAGCATGTGGCATATGCCTTTCTTCTCCGCGGCTTTGACGATGGTTGGAAAACGGGTGATGACGGAACCGGAAAGGGGAAGAATCGCAGCTTGGTTCAAGGTTGCCAGCATTCTGGCCAGCCCATCGTCATATTCTTCGTTGCATACGTCGCAGACTCCATCGTAGAGGTCGTCTTTCATCGCATGGAACTCGGTTTTCACCATCATCGATGACATCTCTCATGTTCCGCCGCAGTCCTTCTGCATTGTAAAAATACCCACGCTGCCGGTCATATTCCTTGCGCTGTCGGTCGGGCAAATCATCTCGGGACCGGATTTGCCTGTGCAAGTGTTCGGCGTAGGCCGATTCCATTTGTGCAAGATACGTTCTTTCCACATTGAAATCCGGTGATTCTGGTGGGGATGGAGATTTCCGCCATGCCACGGCTGAACGCCCAAGATGGAGCTTCCCTGATGAGATGTGTCCTTCGGCCAGCGGCAGATCATCCAGCAATTCAAATTCCGGCTGAAATGCGGTGCCGTCCACCAGAAGATCACGATTGTCGGCATTCGCTTCCAAGATCTCGAACAGCCAAGTGCTCACTGCGGATGGGAGTTTGTCAATTGACGGGGCTTTGATGTTCACCTGACCGAGACAACGCTGAAACTGCGATAGCGCGTCAATACCAATATCGTCAAACAGGCTTTCCACTCGGGCCTTATCCAGATGCTGAAAGAATTCAGAGGCCTTCCATTGCGATAGTTTTCTGCATCCGTTGAAGAACTTCACCAAATCCGTTTGGTTGATACCCGCCCATACGCCTTCATTGATTGCCGTCTTCGCCTTTGAATAGTGCCTTTTGCTTACGTCTGATGTGTCTGTTGCGCTTGATTCAAGGATGACATCGAAGAAATCTTTCATGAACCCTTTTTTTCTGTGTGCTGATTCCGCGGCTTTCCCCACTGACGTAGGGCCGAACGAATGTGCAGAACACTCCTAAAGCATATGTGCCGTTGGGCTTATCCATCGTTCGTCTCCTCCTCGCCTTACGTCGTCTTATTTCGTCTTCGGTTCTGATAGGTCAATTTCCTACGATGAAAACAGATGCGGAACTGCTTCCGATGATTAGACGCGATCGTGCGCTGCGTGCTGCGGCTGAACACCGCGACGAAGAAGAGCTGGAATTCCGTGCGCCGCAATGCATTTTGCAGGAACTCTGGAATGCCGAAGAGCGTGTGGCGCACTCCTGTCACCGTTCCGATCGCGTTGGTGGAAGCGCATGGTCGTATGAGGAAATAGCCGGCATCAACCGTGAACCGCAAGAGCATTCGTTATCTCCGGAAGAGCTGCTCATCGAATACGAGACGGCACAAGAACGGGAGCAAGCCGTTCGTCGGGTTCTTGAAGCTTTGCGGACGCTTCCCGATGGACAGCGGAAAGCTGTGGAAAATGTGTACTTCCGCAACCTATCCCAATCCGATGTAGCTCGCAGTAGTGGGATTTCACGTGCAGCCGTTTCCAAACAAATCAATGCTGCTATCAAGAAACTGCGGCGAGTCTGCGACGTATCTGTGAAAGTACGATCGCTTCAAGGTGACTCTGACTTGACTGCATCGAAATAATCTGGAGGCAGGCAACGTGGTATTCGTTTCAGCATTCTCCATACTCGGGAAATCGTTTCGGCGGATGCCGAAGCGTTACCCGAAAAAACAGACGCTATGACAGCAAATAAGACAGTGGGCAGTGGGTCGTTGCCGTGGACGTATTGGCTATGGAGATGGAGACCTCGGTCCCTTTGTAAAAAGACCTGTTTTCAACTGGATTTGCGGACTGGAGGTGCGCATTCCAGCCACAGAGGCCATGGGCGACATCGATTTCGGGGAATGACATCCGCTGTGTGAACCCCTGATATGGCGATGGCCCCGACAGTATGAAACACACCGACGGGGCCATCACCTTGGCTTATGCGAAGCGTCACGCCTCATTCTGGCCATGGCACATCTTGTACTTACGACCGGAACCGCACGGGCACTGGGCGTTCTTGCCGGTTCCCGGGAAGGTGCGACCATCGGCCCACGGGGAGTGCAGCTCCTCGCTCTTCGGACGCTTGTTGGCCGGAACCTTGCCTTCGGCGTGGCTGATCGGCTGCATGCCGACAATGCCCTTCTCGTTCTTCTGCTCATCGGCCAGCTCATCGATGGTGGTCTTTTCGGCCTCATCATCGGTCTCCGGCTCTGCAGGAGCGGATTCGCCGGTCGCGGCGGCTTCGCCGTCCAGACCCATTACGGCCTCGGCGGCGTTCACGGCCTCATCCTCATCGGATTCGGTCTCCTCGTCCTCGGTCATGGCCACGCGTTCGATGTCCACGTGGAACAGCAGCTGGATGGTTTCCTCCTTGATGGCTTCGATCATGGAGTTGTACATCTGGTAGCCTTCACGCTGGTATTCGACCAGCGGGTCGCGCTGGCCCATGCCGCGCAGGCCGATGCCGTCCTTGAGGTAGTCCATCTCGTAGAGGTGTTCACGCCACTTGCGGTCGAGCACGGCGAGCACCACGCGGCGCTCGAGCTGGCGCAGGCCTTCGCTGCCGAGCTTGTCTTCGAAATCGGAGTACTGGTCCTTGGCGTCGGAGACGATGAGCTCCTTCAGGGCCTCAACGGCCTTGTCGCCCTTGAGCTTGTCGACGGCGTCCTTGGCCGCTTCCTGCTCCACGGCGATCGGGTACACGGAGGAGATGGCCTTGAACAGACCGTCCCAATCCCAATCGGCCGGCTTGTCGGAACCGTTGTTGGCGCCCTTGATGTAGCTCAGCACGGTGTCGTCGATGAACCTGAGGATGTCCTCGTGGATGTCGGCGCCCTTCAGCACGGACTGGCGTTCGGCATAGATGACGGTACGCTGCTTGTTCATCACATCGTCGTACTTCAGCACGTTCTTACGGATTTCGAAGTTACGCGATTCGACGGCCTTCTGTGCGGTGCGCACGCCCTTAGAAACGCTCTTGGCTTCGATCGGCTCGCCTTCCGGCATGCCCTTGGCCATGACACGCGCCACCAGCTGGGTGTTGAACAGACGCATCAGATCATCTTCGAGGGACAGGTAGAAACGGGATTCACCCGGATCTCCCTGACGGCCGGAACGGCCGCGCAGCTGGTTGTCGATACGGCGGGATTCGTGGCGCTCGGTGCCGAGCACGTACAGACCGCCGAGCTTGACGACTTCCTCATGCTCGTCCTTGACCTGGTCCTTGATTTCGGCCAAAGTGCCCGGCCAACGCTTCTCGTACTCGTCCGGAGTGTCATCCGGAGAATAGCCTTCGGACTTGAGCTTCGCATCGGCGAGGAACTCGACGTTGCCGCCGAGCATGATATCGGTACCACGGCCTGCCATGTTGGTGGCCACGGTGACGGCGCCCTTACGGCCTGCGACGGCCACAACGGCGGCTTCCTTGTCATGCTGCTTCGCGTTCAGCACCTGGTGAGGAATCTTGGCCACGTCAAGCAGAGAGGACACGACTTCGGAGGATTCCACGGATGCGGTACCCAGCAGGACCGGCTGGCCCTTCTTGTGGCGCTTGGCCACATCACGGACGATGGCGGCGAGCTTTTCCTTCTTGGTACGGAAGATCAGATCGTCCTTATCCTCGCGGATCATCGGCTTGTTGGTCGGAATCGGCAGCACGCCCAGCTTGTAGGTGCCCATGAATTCGGCGGCTTCGGTCTCTGCGGTACCGGTCATGCCTGCCAGCTTGTCGTACATGCGGAAGTAGTTCTGCAGGGTGATGGTGGCGAAGGTCTGGTTTTCGGCCTTGACCTCCACGCCTTCCTTGGCTTCGATGGCTTGGTGCAGACCCTCGTTGTAACGGCGGCCCGGCAGGATACGTCCGGTGTGCTCGTCGACGATGAGCACTTCGCCGCCGGTCACGACGTAGTCGCGGTCGCGCAGGAACAGCTCCTTGGCCTTGATGGCGTTGTTCAGGTAGCCGATGAGCGCAGTGTTGTTGGGCTCATACAGATTGTCGATGCCGAGGTAGTCCTCGACCTTGGTGATGCCCGGATCAAGGATGCCGACGACCTTCTTCTTCTCGTCGACCTCATAGTCCTCGTCACGGTTGAGCTTCAGAACCAGGCGCGCGAACTGGCGGTACCAGCGGGTCACGTCGCCCTCGGCCGGACCGGAGATGATCAACGGGGTACGAGCCTCATCGATAAGAATGGAGTCGACCTCATCGACGATGGCGTAGTGGTGGCCACGCTGTACGAGATCGGACTTCTCCCACGCCATGTTGTCGCGCAGGTAATCAAAACCGAATTCGTTGTTGGTGCCGTAGGTGATGTCGGCGTTGTACTGCTTGCGACGCTCCGGCGGCTTCTGGTTGGTGATGATGCAGCCGGTGCTCATGCCGAGGAAGCGGTAGACACGGCCCATCAGCTCGGCCTGGTAGCTGGCCAGATAGTCGTTGACGGTGACGACGTGGACGCCCTTGCCTTCAAGCGCGTTCAGATATGCGGGCAGCGTGGCCACCAAGGTCTTGCCTTCACCGGTTTTCATTTCGGCGATGTTGCCCCAGTGCAGTGCGGCACCGCCCATGAGCTGCACGTCGAAGTGGCGCAGTCCCAAGGTGCGCTTGGAAGCTTCACGCACGGTGGCGAAGGCTTCCGGCATGAGCTTGTCAAGGGACTCGCCGTTTTCGATACGCTGCTTGAACTTGGCGGTCTGGCCCTTGAGCTCCTCGTCGTCAAGCGCCGCAATCTCGTCCTCCAAGGCGTTCGTCGCTTTGGCCACGTTCTCAAGCTTCTTGATCTGTCGGCCTTCACCCATGCGCAGGGCTTTGTCAACGATATCTACCACAATCACTCCCTTTGTGTATGGTGACTTTCCTTGACCGAGAATAGTCGCTTCCTTGCGATTCTCGAAAAATTCCGTCCATTTTACGTAAGTTTTTGCATGTCGCATCGTTCAAGCGGACAGATTCGCTTAGACACTTTCCGCATGTGCAAACATAACGTGCAAACACAAGAGGATCCGTGCAACATGTGCACGGATCCTCTCGGAATGTTCAGATACCTACAGGCTCACTTCTTCTTGGCCACGTTCTCCGGGGTGTCGATTTCGAAGACGCCATAGCTCCAGCCGTGACGACGGTAGACGACGGACGGACGTCCGGTCTCCTTGTTCACGAACAGGAAGAAGTCGTGACCGATCAGCTCCATCTCGTACAGAGCCTCGTCGATGGTCATCGGCTCAGCGATATGCAGCTTGCGACGGATGACGATCGGGGTGTCGCCAACCTGGACTTCGACGGACTCTCCGGGACCAAGATCGGCGGAGACGGCATCGGCTGGGCTGTTGTTCGGCTCCTCCGGCTCCGGCTCCTCGACCGCGGCGGGCTCGACCGGACCCAGATCGACCGGGACGGGGTCGGTGTAGCCGCGACGGTGATCCTTGCGACGGTCGCGCGTACGGCGCAGACGGAGGGTCAGCTTGTCAAGAGCCAGATCCAAGGCGCTGAACTCGTCGGCGCTGGACGCTTCGGCGCGCACCACGGTACGACCTGCGATGACGGTGATTTCAACGCGCTTGGCGGTATCGGCCTGGCGCGGATTGCCCTCATGGGACAGCACGATCTGGGCACGCTGCGCATCCGGGGCGATAGCGGTCACACGATTCATCTTGCTTTCGACAACGTCACGGAACCTTTGCTTGATCTGCGTATGACGTCCGGTAACGACGATTTCCATGTGAACCTCCCTAGAGTCAAGCGGTTTCACCCGCTATATACGGACCAACCAGCTGCATCGCTGCTTGGTAGTCATCATTGTAGCCATAAGATCATCGATTTGAGGCATGACGCCCCGAGAAAAACAAAAGTTTTTTTACGCTTTGCTTTCGGCCATTCTCTTGCTATAGTTGTGCGTTTGAGACCTCTTGATGGCCGCGACCGGCTTTGCCGGTTGAGGAACTTCCGGGCTCCATAGAGCACGATGGCGGATAACGTCCGCCCAGGGTGACCTGAGAGATAGCGCAGCAGAGAACAGACCGCCTTATCGGTTTAGGCCGGTGGGTAAGGGTGAAACGGTGGTGTAAGAGACCACCGGGCCGCTGGTGACAGTGGGCCGCATGGCAAGCCTCATCGGGAGCAAGGCCAAGCAGAAGGCGTCTGAGGACTGCTCGTCCGAAGCCTTCGGGTAGGCTGCTAGAGCCTGACGGCAACGTCAGGTCGAGATGGATGGCCATCCGTGCCTTTGGCACGACAGAACCCGGGGTATAAGAGGTCTCATTTCCCTTTCTTTCCTTCGATTCCCGGGACAATTCACCTTGGTCGTCCAGCTACCGACTTCAGTCGAACAGCTCTTGCGCCACCTGCCGCAGAATGTCGGGATTATGGCCTTTCCTTCCACCGGCGCTCCAGAAACGACGCTTGCGCACATCACAATCCATTCCAGTGGTTTTTCGCGCGGTTCTACGACCCAATTCCCACGCGGCTTCGGAGAACACGCCTTCGGCCTCCGCCTCATCGCAGACATGCTGCGCGAGTCCGCGGTCAACGCCCTTACGGATAAGTTCCATGACCGCTCCTCTTCGTCCCATGAGACGAGATGCGCAATAGCGTACAGCGGATTGCGCATAGGCCTCATCGTTAATCAAATGAACCCTTTCCAGGCGGTCGATGACGTCATCGACCACTTCGATCGCGTATCCTTTACCGACGAGTCTCTCGCGCAAAGCGCCAGAGGGACGGGGCGCGGCATCCAGCAATCGGAGCGCGGCCTCTCGGCACGAATCGAGGTCATTGGGGTCCGGCATCGCCCTTTCTGAGCCACGATTCGCGACACGCCCAGCGTGTCGCGCGTGTCGCGATGCCTTCGGCGTGTTTGCGCTGCCAGCGAACTCATCGGATCTTCCGAAATCCATCCAACGCGATCGGAGCTGATCGGATGCGCCCTTCGCATCCATGCCAAAAGGGACAGGGTCCCCAGCATCGGTCGAAGCCGGCTGAAGACCCTGTTCCTTAAGAAAGCTTTCGGCGTCGATCATATGTCACGCCTTGGCATCCGTTTTGGATGTCTTAGACGCCACCTTGTCCGTACCGGCTTTCTCCTTGCCGCAGGAAGGCGATTCCGCGTTGTCCTCGGCACCATCCTCTGCGAATTGATCAGTGGGCTTAATCAGCCCGAACGCCGTTTTGACCTTGTTCTCGATCTCCTCCGTGAGTTCCGGATTGTCCTTGAGGAATTGACGCACGTTCTCGCGTCCCTGTCCCAGCTGATCGCCCTCATAGGTGAACCACGAGCCGGATTTCTTGACGACGTTGGCCTGCAAGGCCATATCGAGCACGGAACCTTCTTTGGAAATGCCCTCGCCATAAAGCACATCGAATTCGGCCGTCTTGAAGGGCGGAGCCATCTTGTTCTTGACCACCTTGACCTTGGTGCGGTTGCCCACGGCCTCATCCCCGTTCTTGATGGTCTGGATACGGCGTATATCCATACGCACGGAGGCATAGAACTTCAGAGCCTTGCCGCCGGTGGTGGTTTCCGGATTGCCGAAGAACACGCCGATCTTCTCACGAAGCTGGTTGATGAAGATGGCGGTGGTGCCGGCCTGAGCCAGCGCACCGGTCATCTTGCGCAACGCCTGGCTCATCAGACGCGCCTGAAGACCGACGTGGCTGTCTCCCATCTCGCCTTCGATCTCCGCTTTCGGGACCAAGGCCGCGACGGAATCGATGACAATCACATCCAATGCGCCGGAGCGAATCAGCATGTCGGCGATCTCCAACGCCTGCTCGCCGTTATCAGGCTGGGAGACAATCAACGAATCGGTATCGACGCCCAATTTGCGGGCATAGACCGGGTCAAGCGCGTGTTCGGCATCGATGAAGGCCGCGACGCCACCAGCTCTCTGCGCATTCGCCACCACATGCAATGCCAGCGTGGTCTTGCCGGAGGATTCCGGACCGTAAATCTCCACGATTCGCCCCTTGGGCAGGCCGCCGATGCCCAGCGCCATATCCAACGCCAAGGAACCGGTCGGAATGACTTCAACGTCCTGCTCCGGCCGATCGCCCAATCGCATGGCGGATCCCTTGCCGAAACTTTTCTCAACCTGCGCGAGCGCCGTATCGAGCGCGGCCTGACGGCGCGGATCGATTCCGTTCGCGGACTTGTTCTGTGCGGCGTTCTTCGCCGCGCTCGTCTGTGCCATGGCTACTCCTTGTTGTTGTACCGAGACGAATGATGGCCTCACCGTAAAGCCATATCATCCATCCACGCAAGCCCAAACGACCCTTGTGGTCGGAGAACATACTCTTTGATGCGCCTCATGCTCATTTATCATGGAATTCCGCCATTCCGGAATCCTGAAAAACAAGCGGCCGGCATCAATTAATCCGCATGTCCTGTGGATAACTATATCCCATCATACGAACATCTGTTCGAAACCGGTGTTTCGCAACGAACGGCGTTCAGCGAACCGGCATCGGAGGAGCGTTATGATCTTTGCCCCACCTTCTGGAATCGGGAATGTTCATCTGGTCGCACAGCACGTTCCACACCACACGGGGCTCCTCCCCCGCGGCCAGCGCCTCGATGGCCGTCATACCTTCCAACCTGTCGAGCACCTGGTCGTGCGCAAGCGCGCGCCCGTAGCTGCGCCCGAGCACCTCCTCAAGCAATTGCCAAAATTCACGTTCCTGCACGGGTTCAAGTGTACTCAGCGAGCGCAACCACGCAACCAAATGAAAACGCCCGGCAACATAAGCTGCCAGGCGTTGACGATCCGATACGAGTCAGGCCGCAACCGAATCGAGGTAATCGGCGACCATACGCAGCATCTGCGCGGTGGAGACGCCAAGCGATTGGGCGATGGAGCTCAGAAGCTCGGAACTGGCCTCCTTCCGCCCACGTTCCACCTCGGACAGATACCCGAGGGACACTCCGGCCTTCTCACTGACTTCGCGCAATGTCTTGCGATCATGGGTGCGCAGGTCGCGCAGCACATGACCGATCGCTTCGCGCAGCGAAACCTCCTTGGATCCTTCCGCCGTTTCCGTGGACGAAGATGCGGCATATGCCCGCGCTTGGTCGCCGTCCTCTTCCTGCCACATGCGGGTCAACGCGGCCTGACGCTCGTCCTTGGCCCTTTTGGCGGCACGGGCTCGCAGCACCTGCTGCTGTGCGAACATCACCGCGCGGCGCTGGGCCGGGGTGAGCTCCCTGACACGGACATTGCCGCTTTGCACCGTGGGAGCCATCGCCTTGAGTTCCATCTGTTCCTTGGTGAGTGTCATCGCGTCCATGCCGCCGGCCCCTTTCCTTGCGTTGCGTATATCCACTATGGTCAACACCCATGGTCGTCGATTATTCCTGTGAAAGTGCTGAAAGAATGCTCAGTTTTTCCAGAATGCATTGCACAACACCATGGCGGACAGCCTCACGCCCACCGTTTAATCGCAGTTCGAAAGCGACCGTCCGTCGCGATTGAACGTCTCCGAAACCGGATGGCAGGAAGCAGCCTATATACGCCAAACCTGCCGGCTTGTCCCCGTCCGGCCCCGGCCCGGCCACGCCGGTGGTGGACAAGCCGACGACGCAATCACCATCCTCATCCTGCTGGTAAAGACGCGCAGTGCCGGATGCCATCTGTCGCGCCACTTCGGGATGCACCGCCCCTTCTCTGTTCAGCAGGTCGCGATCGACGCCGAGGATCTTCGCCTTGGCACGAATATCGTAGGTCACCGCCGAACCGAGAAACACTTTCGAGGCGCCGGGGATGCGCACGAAGGCGTCGGCCAGCAATCCGCCGGTGAGCGATTCGGCGGCGGCGATCTTGAAATGATTGTTATCACAATAGCGCAAAACGGCCGCGGCCAGCTCATCGCAGTGCGATTGGCTGGCCGCGGCCGCCGGGAATTCGGTTTCGCCCATTGGACTACTTGGCTTCCTTCGCGGCCTTCTTGCGGCCGCCGAACGTGTTGACGAGGTATTCTCCGCCCGAATACAGGCACAGAATCAGCGCGAGATAGATCAGGGCGTAGGTGATGGTGTAGTAGATGGTCATCCACAACGGAGTGGCGTTCATGCCGTCGGCGAGACTCCACATCGGCAGCATGAGCATGGCCAGACCGACACACTGGCAGAGCGTCTTGTATTTGCCGGCTTGGGATGCGGCGATGACCTTGCCGCCGGTATCGATGACGAAGAAGCGCATGACGGTGATGCCGATCTCGCGGATGAGGAACAACGCGGTCACGACCCAGCCGAGCACGACGTTGCCGAACTCGTTGAAGATGGCGGCGACGATCAGCGTGCCGCAGGTGAGCAGCTTGTCCGCGATCGGATCCATAAGCTTGCCCAGTTCGGTGACCTGGTTGTATTTGCGAGCCATCCATCCATCAAGCTTATCGGTGCACGCGGCGACGATGAAGATGACCGCCGCCCACCAGCGCATGGTCGTGTTCTTAGTGCCCCATGCGCCGGCCATGACGTACAGCGCCAAGAAGATGATGACGAGGATGATGCGGGAGAAAGTCACGATGTTCGGCGGGGAATTCCACCCGTCAAGCAGGGACGGTTTACGTTCTTCTTGCTTTTCCATACCGTTCACGTTACCCCGACACCGCTACTTGACGCAAAGCGAGATTGTCGCGCCTGTCGTTTCTCAGGCCCGCGCACCGTCCGACGGGGACGTGCCGCCGGTGAGCGAGGACGTCTCGCCCTTGATGAAGGCGAGCACCTGGGGCAGGTCCTGCGGCTGCACAAGCACCTCGCGGGCCTTGGAGCCCTCGGATGGCCCCACCACGCCACGAGATTCGAGCAGATCCATCAGACGACCGGCCTTGGCGAATCCGACACGCAGCTTGCGCTGCAGCATGGAGGTGGAGCCGAACTGCGTGGTGACCACCAATTCCGCGGCCTGCAGCAGCACATCCATATCATTGCCGATGTCCTCATCCGGTTCAACGGCCTTCTTCTCAGCTTCCTTGGCCATCTCCTCGATGTCCTCGCGGTAGTGGGGCTTGCGCTGGGTTCGCACGAATTCCACCGCGCGGCGTATTTCGGATTCGTCGACCCACGCACCCTGCACTCGAATCGGCTTGGCCTGCCCCATGGGCAGGAACAGGGCATCGCCCTGTCCGATCAGAGTCTCCGCCCCGGTGGCGTCGAGGATGACGCGGGAATCAGTGGCAGATGAGGTGGCGAATGCCAGACGGGACGGGATGTTGGCCTTGATCAGACCGGTGACCACGTCGACGGACGGACGTTGGGTGGCGAGCACCAGATGGACGCCCGCGGCTCGTGCCAGCTGGGTGATGCGCTGGATGGAGCTTTCCACGTCGTTCTTGGCCACCATCATGAGGTCCGCCATCTCGTCCACGACCACCAGGATGTACGGGTACGGAGCCACCTTGCGCTTGGAACCGGCCGGCGCATGCACCTTGCCGGCGCGCACTGCCGCGTTGAAATCCTTAATGTGGCGGAATCCGAAGAATTCAAGGTCGCTGTATCGGGCGTCCATCTCCTTGACCACCCATTCGAGCGCCTGCGCCGCCTTCTTCGGATCGGTGATGATCGGCGTGAGCAGATGCGGGATACCCGCGTATGCGGACAGCTCCACTCGCTTCGGATCGACCATGATCATGCGGACCTGGTCGGGCGTGGCCCGCATGATCACGGAGGTGAGCATGGAGTTGATGAAGCTCGATTTGCCGGATCCGGTGGCGCCAGCCACCAGGAGGTGGGGCATCTTGGTCAGGTCGGCGGTCACGAAGTGGCCCTCCACGTCCTTGCCGACACCGGTGAGCATCGGATTCGGATCATTCCTGGCCTTGTCGGAGCGCAGCACGTCGCCCAGCACCACGGTCTCTCGATCGGTGTTCGGAATTTCGATGCCAATGGCCGACTTGCCTTCGATCACCGACAGGATGCGCACATCGGAGCTGGCCACAGCATAGGCGATGTTCTTCTGCAGATTGGTGACCTTCTCGACCTTGACACCAGGACCGAGCTCCACCTCGTACATGGTGACGGAGGGACCGCGCAGGAAGCCGACGACCTTCGCGTCGACGTTGAATTGCTGGAAGGTGCCGGTCAACGCGCGGATGACACGATCGTTCTCCGGGGTATGCGCGGCGTGCGGCGCGCCTTTCTTGAGGATGTTGAGGTCGGGCAGATGGTAGGGGCCTTCGGGAGCTCCGTCCGGCTCCGACGCACCGTCAGCATCAGAGCGCGCATCGTCGAGGACCTCTCCGGTGGCGGCATCCACCATGACCTCCTCGCCGTTGGAGGTACCATCCTCGTCGATGACCGCCCACGGATCGTTCGGCGCGACGCCAACGGGTTTGACCTCGTCGGCCGGCACCGATGCGGGCGCGCCGCCCGTGGAGCCGGACGGCACATCGATCGGATTAGAAGCGACGGAACGGCCGTGCCCCTCCTGTGGCATGGCCGTGGTGCCGAACGGCACGGCGGCGTAATCATCCGCATCATAATCGCCGGAGGATATGCTTCGCGGCGACGTATTACGTCGTCCGGAACCATCCACGATGGTTTCCGCGACCTGCCCATGGCGGTCAGCGGCATTGAGGAACGCCTCATCACCGGCGTAATGGTCGAGATCGCCGTCCTCGTCTTGCTTGGACTTGCGGGATGAAAGACGTTGCCTCATACGGGCGAACAGACTCGGCTTGGCGTCGTCGTCATTCTCTTCATCAGTGCCGTCATGCGCCGGAACCCCTTCGGCGAAGGCGAGCGTCGTATTGCCGACACGCACTTCGTTGGGGAATTGCTCCGTTTCGTCGTCGGCGTCATCGCGTCGTTTCGACGTGCCTGCGAATCTCGACGCCAACGCTCCCACCTTGTCGGGAATCTGCGTGACGCGCGTATGGGTGATCAGCAGCAAAGCGAAAAGAATGACGACCACGAAAATCGCAATCGAAAAACCTTTGGAAAGCCCCCATGCCAACGGACATCCCAGCACATAGCCGAGCAACCCTCCGGCGCGCTGCAGCAAAGCCATGTCGAACGTCGTGGAATCGGAGGCGATGGCGGCATCGAGAATCGAGCAGACAGACCATAGGATCATGAACCATCCGAGCGCCATATGGAGGTTCTCGTTCCGGTTCTGGGTCTTGCGCATCAGGCTGAACACCACAAGCGCGAGGAAGACCGGCAGAATCACGCTGGTCAGGCCGAACAGTCCCGATGCCATGGCGTGCAGCACCTGGCCGAAGGCGCCTTGGACCCGGAACCATTCGGATGCGCAGAACAGCACCGCGAGAATGGCCATAATGAAACATGCGATGTCGCGGCGGTATTTGCGCAGTATGACCGCCATCGCCGATGGTTCGGTCTCGTCCATGACCTTGGTGTCGCCGGAACGCGATTTGCCTGCGGATCCTTTGCCGTTTGACTTGCCGCTTGATTTCGGGGTGGAAGATGCTGTTCGTGCCATAACAGACATGATTTTACCCATGGGCACCGCCATGGCACGACGACATCCGATACTTATCGAAAGTTTTTGCCGCTTACGCCGTAGCCGCTTAGGCTAGGCGATATCGCCAAGATGATGCTGCGTGTACGCGTCCGCCTGCGCGTCGATCGCGTCGTAATCGCCGGCGTCGGCATGCTCGATGATGGCCATGGCATTGTCCAGCAACGCGGGATTGAGCGCCTGCAGCCAGTGGATGCGCGGATCGCGGCCAAACCATCCCATCTGCTTGCGCGCCAGACGCTTCGTCTTCTGCGCGATGCTCATGAACGTGTCGTTCAAATCGCACAGGCCGTCCAAATAGTCGACGACCTGCTGATAGCCGAGCGCCTTGCCTGCGGTGACGCCAAGCTTCGGACGAATGCGCTCGACTTCCTCGACGAAACCGTTCTCCAGCATCTGCTTGGTGCGGATGTCGATTCGGCGGTCCAGTTCCTCACGCGGCAAATCAAGGCCGATCTGCACGGTGGGAATCACATACCGGTAATGCGGCAGGCTCGCCGAATACGGACGCCCCGTCACCTCGATGACCTCCAACGCGCGGATGGTACGTCGAGGATTGTGCGGATCCATGCGGGCGGCCGCTTCCGGATCCTTCGCTTTGAGCTCGTCGAACAAGGCGCCGGCGCCTTCGACCTTCTCGCGTTCCTCAAGGCGCTTGCGCACCTCGGGGTCGGTGCCGGGGAAGGAAATGTCGTCGATGGCGGCGCGGGCGTACAGACCGGAGCCTCCCACGAGGATCGGACGCACGCCCTTGGCCTGCAATTCGGCGATTTTGGCGCGTGCAATCTCCTGGAAACGCGCCACGGACATGGCGTCATACGGTTCGATGATGTCGATGAGATGATGTCTCACCTCGGACTGTTCCTCAGGGGTCGCCTTGGCGGTGCCGATATCCATCCCCCTGTACATCTGGTAGGCATCGGCGTTGACGATTTCCGCCTGCTCGCCCTTGGCCGCCAGCGCTTTGGCGATGGCGATACCGAGTCCCGTCTTGCCTGACGCGGTGGGACCGACAATGGAGACGACCTTACGGGTTTCGGGCTTGCTTTCAGTGGCGGACGGCATAGGTCTGTCCCGCTTTCGGATCCGGGTCGGCGATGAGGTTGTGGCGTCCCGCATGGGTGACGGTGGCGGTCACGAAATCACCCACCTGCGGCATCGGCTCGCCTTCCGGCACGCCGACATGCACGAGCACGCCCGTCTTCTCACGTCCGGTGACGCGGTGGGTGGCGGCATCCTTCTTGCCGGACGCGCCGGTGACCATCACCTCGACGTCGCGGCCTTCGAAGGTCTTGAGGTTCTCTTCGGTGATGCGTTCCTGCAACGCCACAAGACGTTCGAAACGGTCCTGCACCACGTCATGTGGAATCTGCTCCATTTCAGCCGCCGGCGTGCCGGGGCGCGGCGAATAGATGAATGTGAACGCGGAGGAGAATCGTGCTTCCTCCACCACACGCAGGGTTTCCTGGAAGTCCTCCTCCGTTTCGCCCGGGAAGCCGACGATGATGTCGGTGGAGATCTGCGCGTCCGGCATGGCCTCGCGAATCTTACGCAGAATGTCAAGGAACTTGGCGGAACGGTAGGAACGGCGCATCGCACGAAGGATCCTGTCGGAACCCGACTGCAGCGGGAAGTGCAGCTGATGCATGACGTTCGGCGTCTCGGCCATCGCGGCAATCACATCGTCGGTGAAGGCCGCGGGATGCGGCGAGGTGAATCGCACACGTTCCAAACCGTCGATCTCGCCGCACGCGCGCAACAGCTTGGAGAAGGCGAACCGATCGCCGATGCCATAGCCGAAGGAGTTCACGTTCTGCCCCAGCAGGGTGACCTCTTTGGCTCCTTCCTCCACGCATTGACGGATTTCGGCGAGAATGTCGCCAGGACGGCGATCATGTTCCTTACCTCGGGTGGTCGGCACTATGCAGAATGTACAGGTGTTGTTGCATCCCACGGAAATGGCTACCCAACTCGATACCTTAGACGCACGGTCAGTGGGCAGCTGGCTTGGGAAGTAGTTGAGCTCCTCCTTGACCTTCACTTGCGCATGCCCTTCGATACGGGCTTGGTCGAGCAATTGAGGCAGGGAACCGATATTCTTGGTGCCGAATACGGCGTCGACCCACGGAGCCTTCTTCGCGATCTTTTCACGGTCAAGCTGCGCCATGCAACCACCGACCGCAATCTGCAGGTTCGGACGTTCGCGTTTAAGCTCAGCCCATAATCCGATAGTGCCATACATGCGTTCAGCGGCATTCTCGCGTACCGCGCAGGTGTTCATGACGATCAGGTCGATGTCATGGTCGAGGTACTGCTCTTCGGTAGCAGGCACGTAACCATCGGCTTCGAGCACACCTGCGATACGTTCGGAATCGTGTACGTTCATCTGGCATCCGAGCGTATGCACGTAGAACACACCCTTGCCACGTGCGGGAGCGCCGTTTTCGTTCGGCTCGGTCAGTTTCAAGGCACGCTCCGCCTCGGTCATCATGTCTTCGTTCATAACGCACCATGCTAACGGCAGGGCCGCCCAGACGAATAGGCCATATTTGACCGGCGTAGCCTTTCTCACATGAATTTTCCAGCCATCGTCCAATATTGTGAGAGAATAACGAGTATACTTGTCAACTGTGATACTTGATAGACGAAGCCGTATTAATACCAAGGAATTGCAGATACGTTTGAAGAACAACAATTTTGGAGAAAAAGGGTTTTCTTCCAAGCAAGTTGCTGCATTCATCAACCAAATGCAAGTGTATGAAGGCGCCATGTACGAGATCAGCACCAAGCTGGAGATTCTCGATTCGGAGTTCAGCATGCGCTTTTCGCATAATCCGATCCATCACATGGAACGTCGTCTGAAATCGGTCGATTCGATCCTCGGCAAGCTGAAACACAAGAATCTGCCGTTGACCATCGACGCGATCAAAGACAATTTGTTCGACGTGGCAGGCATCCGCGTAATCTGCAACTACCGTGACGATGTGTATTCCGTGGCGAACTATCTGTCGGCCCAGAGCGACATTCAGGTGCTTCGGGTCAAGGACTACATCAAGAATCCGAAGCAGAACGGGTACCGGTCGCTGCATGTCATCTACGCGGTGCCGGTGTTCCTTTCCTCCGGTCCGCATTACACGCCGGTGGAGGTGCAATTGCGCACCATCGCCATGGATTACTGGGCGAGTCTGGAGCATGCGCTTCGGTATAAGACCGATCTGCCGGATGCGAAGCTTGCCGAGCATTCGCAGACATTGCTTGACTGCGCGCGCAGCCTGCAGAACATCGAAACGCAGATGCAGAACATCCACCGCGACATCAACAGAGCGCCTCAGGCGGGCGAGGCTCCGCAGACGAGCTGACAGCTTCTTGGGGCCGCCGCACTTCATCACTCGCGTTTCAAAAGCTTCGGCACCTTCACCGGAATCTGCGCGAGTATGGTGCCGATGAAAATCAACGCGCATCCGACATAGCCACGCACGGTCATGACCTCTCCGAGCAGTAGTGCGCCGCCGACCGCGGAGAAGAACGATTCCAACGACATGATCACGGCGGCGCGGGACGGTGGCACGAGCTGCTGTCCTATCACTTGCAACGTATAGGCCACGCCCGCTGAACCGATGCCGGCATATATGATCGGGAACCAGCTCTGCATCGCGCCGGCCCAATCGACGGAACCTTCGAACAGGGATCCAATCCAGCTGAGAACCGCGGTAGTGGAAATCTGCCCGAAGGACAGCAGGATCGGATCCATATGCCGTCCGAACGTGTCGATCACGAGAATGTGTCCAGCGAACAGCACGGCGGTGAACAGCAGCACAACGTCGGCGAGGGTGATCGATCCGAAGCCGTCGGTGATGCACAGCAGATAGAAGCCGACCACGGCGATGGCGACGCTGACGACGACGTTCATCGTCACACGCCGGCGCAAGATGAGGAAGGCAAGCAGCGGCGTCATGACGATGTACAGCGCCGTGATGAAGCCGGAACGTCCGGCGGATCCGGAATAGAGCACGCCGTACTGTTGGACGGTGCTGGCGGTGAAGAGCACGATGCCGCATATGATGCTGACGGCCACGGGATTGCCTGTCCATTTCGGCATGGTCACGGTTCTGCCGTCGCCAAGTGTGACGGTCGGATTCTCCTGCGATTCACGACGACGCCGCTCTTGTTCGCTTATGGTGCCGCGGCGGAACCAGAGCAGCGGTATCAGCGACAACGCTCCCAATGTGAATCGTGTGGCCCCGAAGAACAGGGGGCTCATGGACGCCATGCCCTGCACTTGGGACACAAACGCGAATCCCCAGATCATCGCCGTCAATACCAGGCAGGCCATGCCGCCTATCTCTTTCCTCCGCATGAGCCACTACCCTACGGCGAGCTTCCTGCATACGAAAAGGCCTGACCATATTGTGGTCAGGCCTTGGATGAATGGGCGTGGACGCCACGTCCATAAGTGGGAATCAGTCTCTATCTCCCAGAAGCTGAAGGACATACAGGAAGATGTTCACGAAGTCCAGGTACAGGTTCAGCGCGCAGATGATGGAGACCTTCTTGATCATCTCCTCGCCCTGGCCCGCATACTGGGCGAACAGCGCGCGGGTGGACTGGGCGTCGTAGACGGTCATGCCGGCGAACAGCACGAGTCCGATGGCGGAGACCAGCATCAACGTAGTCTGTCCGGGGGCGAAGATCATAAGCAGCACCTCGGCGACGATCAGCACGATAAGGCCGACCATCAGGACCGGCCCCGCCTTGAGCACGTTGACCTTGGTGGTCATGCCAAGCATGGTCAGCGCGAAGAAGAAGCCCGCGCACAGGGCCAGCGAGATGCCGATGGTGCCGAGATCGTATGCCATGAAGATGGTGCTCAGCGAGAAACCCATGATCGCGGCGTACACATAGAACATGACGCGCGCGGTGGTCGGAGAAATCTTCTCGATGCGCGCGGCAAGGTAAATGGCGAGCACGACTTCGACGATGAGCGGCGCCCATACGCCGATGACGCCAAGAGCCTGGATAAGGGCGATGTAGGCGCCGGTGACCTGGGTGAGGATGGCCACCGCGGCGGTGACGAGCAGGCCGATGGTCATCTCTCCATAGGCGCGGGTGACGGAGACCCGTTCGGCGCGCTCATACGAATAGGTTGCCTGGGCCGGCACGGACTGCGCGTAGGCACCCTGCGGCGCATACTGATACTGGTTCTGGACGTACGGATTCTGGTTGTACTGGTTCTGCCCGTACGGCTGGCCGTTGAATCCATTGGCGTTGTTGCCCTGGGGCTGCTGACCGAATGTCATAATCGCTCCTTAACTCGATTACGCAACACAGTACGGTACTTTTCTGACTATTTCATGAGAAATTTGAGAAAAGTGCGCGCTCTGCGAAAAGCGGTGCCGGACAAACGACTGCCGGCACCGCACGCCCAACGCTCAATCGTTCAAATGCTGAATAGCGTAATCCGCCTCTTCTTGAGTGAACTGTTCACCGTATTCGCTGGTCAGCTGGTCGCGAATCGCCTCGGGAGACATGGCCATGTTCTCCTGATACGACTTCGCCTTGGCAAGCGCGTTGGCGTTCCAGTCAGTCTGGACGTTATCGACGGCGTATTGGGCCGCTTCCTGCGAGAACTTACCTCCATATTCACTGGTCAGCTGCTTCAGCAGACCCGCTTTGGACATGTGCATGACGTTGGCATAGGTGTCGGCTTGGCGAAGAGCCGACTTGTATTCCGGCGGAACCGAATCCTCCTGCTTTTTCTGCTCATTATTCTGTGTATCCGTCGCCTGCTGCGATTGTGTGGTCGACGAAGTCTTGCCGCTTTCCGTCGCCGTCCCACCACCTCCTGCGATACCGGCAATCACAAATACCGCAACGACGAGAACTATCCAAAACCAAACGCGCTTGTACAACGGCTTCTTCTCTTTTGCCATAGGTTGGACCGGCTGCAGCGGAGGCTGGGGTTGGATGGGTTGCTGCGGGGAAATGTAGCCACTCATGATCGTTCCTTCTTCTCGAATCGGTTGAGACACTTTCGAGAGTACGGAGCCGAGCGCGTGGACGGTATTGGACGAAAGGCCATTCCTGTCTGCCCTTTGAGGCGCGCGAAACGCACGGAAGGACAATGGCGTCTTTCGGGAACGGGCCCAATAATGGTAGCTATGAGCGAGACGACGAATTCCCCAGCCCCCATCGAAGTGCCAGTACGCACCAGGATCTGGCAAAGTGTGGTGATGGTGGTTTGCGCGGATTTCATGTGCATGGCGCAGACCGCGTTCGCCTCGCAACGTTTCGACCAAGATTCCGCCGCATACGTTTGGATGGTGTTCTGCGTGCTGCTGTCGTTCGTGGTCGGTCTGCTGCTGCTCGCCCGTTCCCGTTATCCACATGCCACATTCGTCGCCGCATGCGTGGCCGTGCTGGTTTTCCCATACGATTCCACCATCGCGTTGATGGCGTTGACCGCGCTGTTGGCTCGTCGCAATGACACGAGGACGACGGTTCGTGCGATCGCGGCGGGCGGCTTCGTCACACTTGTGGCGCAGGTGCGTGATACGTTGCGCCCGCCGGAGGCGTCCATCTGGCATATGGTGTTCGCCAAACCGGATACCGGCAGCCAATACGGCACCGACCTGGTCATGCTCGCCGATGAACGCACCATCGTCGTCACCGCCGTAGTGGCGGCATTACTGGAACTGGCCATCGCGACTTTGGCGGGATTGCATATCCGATCCCGCGCCTTGGCATCGCTGGCAACGGCCAAGGCGGACGCGGCGGATGCGCAGGTGGCTCAACTCAAAACCGCGATCGACAGTCAGCAGCTGGCCGACGCAATCGCGGCCGAAGCGCATGACACGCTCGCCCATTCGCTATCCCTGCTGGCGTTGAATGCGAGCGCGCTGCAAGCCGAGTCGAAACGGCTCGTGGCCGAAGCGGAAAGCATGGACGCCCATCAGCTGGCCGAACAGACCGGCCGGATCGCGGAGAAAACCGAGGAAATCAGAAAACAGGCGGCGGGCGCTTTGGACGAGGCGCACAGCGTCATCGACATGCTGCGCCATCCGGAGCAGGCGCGTGAGCAACTGGCGCCATCCGACGAAACGTCCCTGACCCGTGAATCGCTGGATGCGCTTATCGGAGACGCACGTGCCGCCGGCATGCGGCTCAACACGTGGATCGACATCCAACAATTGGGCCAGCTCAACAGGGAAACCGGCAAAATCGCCTATCGGTCCCTTCAGGAGGGACTGACCAACGCGAGCCGCCATGCGCCGGGATCCCCGGTATCGTTGGAACTCACCGCCAATCCCACCGCAGGCGTGCACGCGCATGTGTCCAATCCGACCATTCCAGCCAACGGTACGCATCTCGACACGAATGCAAAAGACATGTCTCGGACTGGCGCCGGATTGCCCGGACTGGCGGAACGCGTCCGCCAGTCCGGCGGAACATGCCGATTCGGTTTTGACCCGCAACACACGTTCCACATGGACGTGCAGCTACCATGGGTTGAGTGAGCAGCAACGAGAACAGCAACGACAGACCGATAACAGTTGGCGTGATCGATGACGATCCTATGATCTGCCAGGCCATGCGGCTGATCCTCGAAGACTATTCCGCAGGCAGGCTCAATGTTGTTTTCACCTGCACCGACGGAAGCCAGGCGATTGACGAAACCAGCGGACATCATCCGGACGTGGCGTTGATGGATATCGCCATGCCCGGCATGGACGGCATTGAGACGACCAGGAGGCTGCGCGCACTCCCCCGTCCACCGCATGTGCTGGTACTGACGTCGTTGAGTCCGAGCGGAACCGTGGAACGGGCCATTGAGGCGGGCGCAGAAGGGTTCGTCTCCAAAACCGACGCGCCGGAGGAAATCATCCGCCGCATCACCGACGTGTGCGTGGGCCTGCCCCAGTTCAATCCGGCCAGCCAGCGACAGCTCATCAACGATCTCAATACTCAGCAGCCGCAATCGCGCCGCGATGAGGCGCGCGCCATGCTTGACGCTCTGCCCGAACGGGAGCGCGAGGCAGTAGTTCTCGCAGCAGAAGGATTCACCAATGCCGAAATCGCGGAACGCATGTTCATCTCGGAACGTACCGTCAAGGCGCATATCTCCTCGGCCGCGGACAAACTGCGCATGGGACGCGTGCAGATGGCGAGACTCGTGGAACGCGCGGATCTGCCGGAACGGCTGTGAGCGAAACCACAGGCGGAGCCAGTATCCGAGACCACGTCCGTAAAACGCCGGGGCACCCCCTATCATAAAGTGGAGGTGATGCGCCGCGAACATGGCGCAAACGTTATCAATGAGGAATGGCGGTCGATATGGCGATCAGCGCGACGGAAAAGCCCCTAGGCAAGGTATTCACCTCCGACTACCAGTTCACCATCCCCTCGTTCCAACGCGCGTACACATGGCAGGCGGAGAACATCGAACAACTCGTCAACGATCTGCAGGACGCCTGCGCCGATCCGAATACGCCCTACTTCCTCGGCTCGCTCATCCTCGTCAAGGACGGTCCCACCCAGTACCAAGTCATCGACGGCCAGCAACGCCTCATCTCCCTGTCGATCATCGTATCCGTGCTGCGCGAGCTGGAGGATGACCCCGACCTCATCGATAGTCTCAACGACCTCATTTTGGAACCCGGTGACAAACTACGCGGCATCAAAGCCGAACCGCGGCTCACCTTACGCGAACGCGACACCGACTTCTTCCGCATGTACGTGCAGGAAGGCGACCTGGAAGGCCTATTCGACCTAAGGGACAACGACATCGCCTCGCACGCGCAACGCAACATCGCCATCAACACCCGACGGGTATTCGACGCGCTCGCCGCCATGGAAACCAAGGACCGCCGCAGGTTCGCCTCATATCTGGTCAACGGCGTCACCCTCGTCATCGTCACCACCGATGACCTCGCCGGCGCGCACCGCATCTTCGACGTGATGAACATGCGCGGCGTTCCACTGACCGCATCCGACGTATTCAAAGCGAAGACCATCGCGGAAATATCCCCGGCCGCACGCAACGCCTACGCCACCCGATGGGACGACATCATGGATCCGCTCGGCGACGACGCGCACACGCTCGAAGAATTCTTCGCCGACCTGCATCTGATCGTCTCGCACAAGGCCGTCTGCACGCAGCTGCTTGAGGAATTCCGCAAGGACGTGCTCAAACCCTACGTGAAACAGCAGAACGTCATCTCATTCATCGACGACCTACTCGCCCCCTACGCCAACGCGTGGCTCATCCTCAGCCGTCCAACCGACGCCAATCTGCCCGACGACATCGTGGCCCTACTCGTCGCGCTCGCCGACTACCAGACCACCGACTGGAAACCCGTAGCCATGTGGGCGCTGGTCAACTCCATCCGCAACCTCGGCAGCGCCAACGCCCAAGTGTTCTCCACACCCGGATTCCACGCGCCCGACAACGGCGCGGCGGACAAGCACGACGAGAAACTCCAACTGCACGACATCGACAGACTCCACGACGTGCTCAGCGCACTCGAATGCGTCACCGGCGTCGACAGCCTCAACAGGCAAAGCCCTCTCGCAAGACGAACCCGCGCCGCCAGCGCCATACGAGACCTCAACAAAGGACATACTCTCCAGCAGATCCGCGGCTTCCTCATCACCGACGAGGACCGAAGGTCAGCGCTCGCGCATCTGCGCGGCGAACTGCAAACCAGTCCCGCCATGAAAAAGCTTCTACTCATCCGAGCCAATGAGCAGAAGGCAGGCCACCGCATCATCCGCCCCCGCAGCCTCAAGGCCCTGCCGATCCTACCCGAACAAGTCGGAACTAAATCCGATTTCGCAGCCTGGCCGGAATCCGTGCGGGACCATTGGACCAATCGCATCGGCAATCTGGCACTCAGCCAAGCCAACGAAAACCAGGTCGCACCGCTCGCCACCTTCGCGCAACGCCGCGACCGCATGCTGCTCTCGGCAAGCTCCAAACGATTCCCCTTGACCGCCGAGCTCGCCGACATCGCCGAATGCACACCGCAGACCCTGCAATACCGACAGGACGAGACCGTACGGCTCATCGCCGACCATTGGAACATCCGCTACGACGCCGACAACACGGACCTGTCGACACTGAACGAGGAAACGCTCGCCGTGAATACCTCCGTCTCCTCCCCTACGTCCAAACGCGTGAGCATCGCACAGGTACTTAAGGCCGGACTGCTTATTCCTGGAGAAACCTTGGTATGGGACCGTCCACGCAAGGGCGAACGTTGGGTGGCAACCGTCACTGCGGGAGGCAAGCTCCGTATGGACGATGGCAAGGAATACGCTACACCCACCGCGGCCGCGCGTGCGGTCGGAGGTTCTTCGGCAGGACTTACCGTATGGAAGCGCACGTCGAATGGACAGAAACTGAGCGACATCTGGAAGGCGTATCGTTTACGCAAGCATTGAGCCGGAAAAGAAATCGGCCATCGCCTGACTATTGGCAGGAGAGCCATTCGACGGCGAGTTTCGTGCGATTGGAGATATTGGTTTTGGCAAGAATGTCGCTGATGCGATTGCGCACCGTGCCTTCGCTCAGAAACAGCCGCGCCGCGATCTCACGGTTGTCCAATCCTTCGGCCACCAGTTCCAACACCTCCCGTTCGCGTTCAGTAAGATTTGCGAAGCGTTCGGGAATTTCGTTGAGCCCATTGCAATCAGCATCAAGCAATGTCCGTGTTGCCATCGGCTGCACTCCAGTGCGAAGTTTGTTCAACACTTCGGCGCCCATGACCACCTGTCCCGCCATGACGGCTTGCACTGCGGGGATGACGGACGAAACATCCTGTTTGATCAGGTAGCCTTTCGTGCCGATTTCCAACGCTTTGGCAATATATGATTCATCGGCAAACGTGGTAAGCACAAGGATCCGCGCATCAGGATGTACGGTGAGAATCAGTTCCGACGCTTCCAATCCGTTCATTCCGGGCATTTGCACGTCGACCAACAACACGTCAGGGGCATCCTTCTCATACCGGGTCACGGTATCCGCACCGGCATTGGCGGTCCATGCCACATCGGCGGTGCCAGTAGCCTCGAGAATCGTGGATAATGACGAGCAGACAATCGAGTCATCATCGGCTATAGCCACACGCATCAACGTTCTCCTTTCCGTACACGCGCATTCTCTTCCTTCGCCGGTTTGGGAGTCGGCCTGGGAATGGATACAAACACGCGCCAACCCTCATGGTACGGTCCGCATACTGAGGAACCGCCCAACGCACGCGCACGTTCCTCGATATCCGAAATGCCTATACCGGTAGAATCGCCGGGACGAATGATTCTCGTGGCGGCGGTTTCGGCAGTAAACGTTCGATTGGCCCCATCATCCTGCACGCACAGTTGCCAAAGTGCCGGAAAGTCACGCAATACGATTGACACGTTACGTGCCTGACTGTGGCTGATCGTATTGTTCAGCGCTTCGCGGATGGCTGTGGCGAAGCATCGTGCCACTGCCGCTGGAGCCGATTCGATACCGTTGTCGAGTCTCACCTGCAACTCGCCTGTATCATCCATGCTGTGTGCCGCAGCCGCAATCTGCGAAGCGAAATCCGTGCCCTCATCTTTAAGATCATGCACGGCCTTACGTACCAAAGTCATCGCTTCGCCTACGGTGTCATGAATCTCGGCAAATTGACGAGCTGACTGTTCCTGTCCCGAAACCTGAGCCACAACCTGCGCCGCTTCGGTCTGCATGATGGCCCGCGTCAGCATATGCCCGACGTTGTCATGGATCTCGCGAGCTATGCGTGTGCGTTCGGCGAGTGTGGCCGCACGCACCGCCAAAGCGCGATCCTCGCCATTCTCGGCGAGACGCGAACGCAGTCGACGGATCTGGTCGCGTCGGGAATCCTGCAATCGCCGCACCTCGCCGGCGAGCCGTGCCTCGCGCGCGCAGAGCAATCCTACTGCGAATCCCAGAATCGTCAGCAATGCCGTCATCGCGACAACCATCGCCGTAAATCCGGAACACAACGGCGACACAACCATGGGAACCAGCCACAGCCAGCGTGACGTCACGAACAAAGGACGCCCGTCAGTTTCAGGGAGCGAGGCCGCGTTGAACGCAGCAATCGGCAGCATCAAATACCAAGACGGCACGAGACATGTCATGCAATCGAATATGACAAGCATCGCCGCAGTGAGGCATGAGCCACCGGCATACTCCCCCACCGCTGCACAGCACACCGCCACAAGCGCCCCGCACACCAGTCCAGGACCGACATCGCCGGACGCATACACGCCGACGATCATGCCCGCGGCCAGAAAAACGGCTTGGAACAGCAGTCGTCGCATGCCGCCTCCGTCCGTCGTATCGTCATGGTTCCGTCTCTTCAAGAGTAATGCACGCGATCCACGGCTATGCGATGACATGGACGAAAGTGACATTTGTCATGCCCTAAAGCGGCATCATCGCGGCAATCATGACTGCAGACACCATGTCGGGGGCATCAGGCGACGGGACAATGGAAACATGACGACACTTACGGGAAAGGAGCCAGCCATGGATGGACATACGAACGGCACGGCAAGCGCGGTCGCCGTCTCGAAACTGGTGAAACGCTATGGGGACATGGTGGCCCTCGACTATTTCGATCTCGACGTGAGGCAGGGTGAGATCTTCGGCCTGTTGGGTCCCAACGGTTCAGGCAAGACCACCGCCATCAACTGCATGCTCGCGCTGCTCACCTTCGACGAAGGCACCGTACGTGTATTCGGCGAGCGCATCACCCCCACCAGCTATGCGTTGAAGCGCCGCATCGGCATCGTGCCGCAGAACGTCGCCGTGTTCAACGAACTGACCGTCGAGGAGAACATCGATTATTTCTGCTCGTTGTATGTTCCGGACAAGGAGAAACGGCATGCGCTGGTGAAGGAGGCGCTGGATTTCGTGGGCTTGGCCGATTACCGCAAGTACCGTCCGGCGAAGCTGTCCGGCGGTCTGCTGCGACGGCTCAACATCGCATGCGGCATCGCGCACCGGCCGGATCTGATCTTCTTCGACGAGCCTACCGTCGCCGTCGATCCGCAAAGCCGCAATGCGATTCTCGAAGGCATCCAACGACTCAATCGTGAGGGTGCGACGGTGATCTACACCAGTCATTACATGGAGGAGGTCGAGCAGATCTGCGACCGGATCCTCATCATGGACCATGGCCGGCATCTGGCGCTCGGCACCGCCGACGAGCTCAAGGCGATGATCGATACCGGCGAGCGCATCAGCATCGAGACCGACGATCTGGACGGACATGCGGACGCGGCCGACGCCACACTTGAGCGGCTGCGCGCGTTGCCGTTTGTGATCGGCGCCGATTATGACGGGCATGAGCTGACGGTGAACTGCCGCAGAGGCGACCACAATCTCATCGACGTGCTGCAGTTGTTGGAACGCAATGGCACGAATATCGGGCATCTTTCCAGCCGTCAGCCAACGCTCAACGACGTGTTCCTTGAGCTGACCGGCACCGCGCTGCGCGACTGAACCGCTTTTCGGCGTTTCCGACGGCAATCGAAAGGCATGTGACATCATGTGGCAGACGTTACTGATCAATCTCAAACTGCATTTGCGGGAGAAGACGCAACTGTTCTGGCTGTTCGCCTTCCCCATCATCCTGGCCACCATGTTCAACGGCATGTTCGGCAACATCGCGGAAAGTTTCGAATTGCACACACTTGACGTGGCCGTGGTCGAGGATAACGCGTGGAAGACGTCCTACGGCGCGCAAATACTGGTCGACGGCATTTCGTCCGATTCGTCGACGTCCGATGCCGACGGACACGCGAAGGCGGATCCGGACGGCGGTTCGAAGCTCATCAATGCAACGAAGGTGGATTCGGTCGCGCAGGCGGAACGACTTCTGGCGGACGGCACCGCGCAAGGCATGCTGCGAATCGATGACGGCAGATTGCGATTCTCCGTCTCACAGTCGACGCAATCGTCCGCGTCCGATGTGATGGCGTCGAGCAGCGGCTTGGATATTTCGCTGACGGTGCTGGGCAACATCGTGGACCTGTACAACCGCAACACCGATGTGGTGGTGGACATTGCGAAGCACAACCCCGAAGCTCTGATGAATGGCAAGGTGACCGGCAGCATCGGTTCGGCGAATGGCTATACAAAGGAAATCCAGCTGACGAATTTTAAACCGAGCGGTACGGCACGATATTACTATGCACTGCTGGGATTGGCCGCGTTGATGGCCATGAGCTTCGCCATCAACGTAGTGACGATGACGCAGGCGAACCTTTCCGCTTTGGGTGTCCGCCGTTCCGTTTCGCCGCTTCCGAAATCGCAGCAACTGCTGGCTGGATTCCTGTCCAGTTGGCTGTGTTCGTTCCTGAGTCTGACCGTGGCCATGCTGTATATCCGGTTCGTCTGTCATATTTCGTTGGGCGGACGTGAATGGGCTGGTGTGGGAGCATGTCTCATGGCTTCGTTCGCGGCGAGCGCATTCGGCACGTTGCTTGGCGCGCTGCCGAAGATTCCAACCGGCGCCAAGCAGGGGCTGTGCACGGCGATCGCCTGCACGTTGTCATTGTTCTCCGGACTGTACGGTTCGTTCGCCATGCAGTTGAGCGACTTGATCGCCCAGCGCACACCGGTGCTGAGTCTGCTCAATCCGGCGCAGCAGATCACGAACCTGTTCTACGACATCCTCTATTACGACAATTTCAAACCGTTCTTCACCACCGCCGGCATCCTTGCCGCGATGAGCTTGGTCTGCCTTGCTGCGGCGACCGTTCTGTTGAGGAGGCAACGCTATGAATACCTGTAAGACGGCGCTGAGAATTCTCAAATCGCGCAAGATGTACCTGGTCATCTATTTGGGATTCATCGGCATCATGATGTTCGCCATCAGCTGGCAGATCATGCGTGGCTCGATGACGGGTGGCGATGAGGTGTTCCATCCCGATACGGCACGTGTGGCGGTGATCGACCGTGATGGCGATGCCGATGGTATTTCATCCGCGCTGCGTTCCTATCTTGCGTTGGATGGCGAGATGGTGGACCTTGCCGACGATTCCGAAGCGTTGCAGCAGGCCGTCGCTTCGAACTATGTCGATTTGATCGCAATTGTGCCGCACGGCTTCGCTTCGGATTATCAGAAATATCTGGATGGTTCGTCAAATGACCAACCGACTGTCGAAACCGTTGTCAGCTACACTTCCGGAGCAGGCTCCCTTTCGCAGCTGGAAGTCAACGAATTCCTGTCATTGACACGCACCGCGTACTTGGGTCAAGCCGGGAAGCAACAGTCGATGGAAACAGCCATGCGGACGGCGTTGGATACCGCGAAAGCAGATGCCAAGACGTCGAAAATAGCGGTGGTGCAATCGCCATCCGCAGATACTGATAATACCAAGCCGGCGGCATCCGCATTCGCCGGCACCATCAAAACGGGACTCTATCCGTTGCTGCTGGTCATGCCGATCTGCACGTTCCTGGTGATTGGCACCTTCAATGACAGTGAGATTCGTCGCCGCCTGTATTCGTCGCCGACGCGTCTGGTGTCGTTGCAGATGCAGGAGATGCTCACCTGCGCCACCTTCGGCTTGGTGGTGTGCGTGGGTTACACGGCGGCGACATTGGTCTTGATGGTGGCCGCAGGAGTGCCGTTCGACGGGATTACATCCACGAATGTGGCTTTGACGTTCGTGTCGCTGCTGGCGTACACGTTGATGGCAATCGCCTGCGGTTTCCTTCTGGGGTCGGTTGGTTTCTCGGAAATGGCGGTCAATGCGTTCGCCAACGTATTCGGTCTGCTGTGCATGTTCACGTCGGGTATGGCATTCCCCATCGATATGATGCCCGAACCGATGATCATGATCGGCAAGCTGCTGCCGGGATGGTGGCTGTGCGTGTCCATCGACAACGTGTTCGGGCTTGGCACGGCGGCCGCAACCGGTGTGGATTATGGTTCTTGGGCATCGTCGGTCGGCTTGGTGGCATTGTTTGCAGTGGCGTTCATCTGCCTTGGTCTGGCATTGGGGCGTATCCGTCGCACACGCCCGTCCTTGGCCTCCCCCACCACCACGCAGTTGGCCAAGTAAATCACCAAGTGTTCCGTTCCATCGGCCGAGTCCCGATGGAACGGAACATCCGCCTTTGCCGTAGGCTCTCAATCAAATCGGATGGAACCGGACGAAATCGGACTAGGCTGAAAGCATGATCGACCACATTACACTTCATGTTTCGAACGCGGAACGCAGCATCGCATTCTATACGAAAGCTCTGTCTCCGCTCGGATACATTCCAAAAGCCCATCACGAACCGACCATCGGTTTCGGCGTGGATGACGGCACGCCCCGTTCGGATTTCTACATCTCCCCGATGGACGATCCGACGCAACAGCCGATTCCCACGCATATCGCCTTCCGTGCAACGAACGAACAAGCGGTACGCGACTTTTATGAAGCCGCGATCACGGCAGGCGGAATGGATAACGGCAGACCCGGACCACGTGCCTACCATTCCGGGTATTACGCGGCCTTCGTGCTCGACCCCGACGGCAATAACATCGAAGCTGTCACAGACTGGTCGCACACAAGCCAATCATGAAATCGGCCGCCGAATCGCAAAAAGTCATCGGGTGACATTGCGCAGCCAACGGTACTTGCGGTAGTGCAACAACGCGGGAACCATTTTGATGCATTCGTCGGTGTTGAGCAGCGCATACACCACCAACACGGGCAGTTTGAACACGAACGCGGCCAACAGCCCGACCGGCACCACAATCAGCCACATGACGATGGCATCGCACATGAGACCGAACTTCGCATCGCCGCCGGCTGGAAAAATACCGGCGATCGTCAGATTCGTCATGCATCCGCATGCCGCGTAATATGCGCAGACGAACAGCATGACCGACAGGTACCGTGTGGCTTCGGGCGTAAGGTTCGCCCATTGCAAAGCCAGCGGACGCGCCGCGACAATCAACAGTCCCGTCGCGGTACCGACCACGGCCACCAGCACGCACATCCTGTCACCCATCGCCTTCGCCTGTCGGAAATCTCCACGTCCCAGCAGATTGCCGACCAAAATGCCGCCGGCATTGCCCAGACCAAGGGACAGGCACACCAGCAGATCCTTGACGATATTGGCGATGGAATTGGCGGCGACGGCGTCCGCACCCAAATGTCCCATGATCACGGTGTACATGGTGAAACCACATCCCCACACCAATTCATTGCCAAGCACCGGCAGGCTGTATTTCCAGAAATCCTTCTGCAACGGCCCATCGGGATGCAGCACATGGCCAAGTCGCAGGTGGGGGCCACGACGGGTCGCCACGACCGACCATGCCAGCTCAATCGCACGCGAAATCACCGTGGATATAGCCGCGCCGAAAATGCCAAGCGCGGGAATGCCGAGGCTGCCGATACCGTAAATCAGCGCCGCGTTCAACACGACGTGCACGATCACGCCAACCGTGCTGACCGTCATGCCCATCACCGCGGAACCGGTGTTCTTCATCAGACACAGGTACATCTGGGACAGGCCGATGAACAAGTACGACAATGACGAAATCCGCAGATATCGCGCGCCAAGCATGATCAGCGTGCCGTCATTGGTCATGATGGACATCAACTGTTCCGGCACGAGCAGTGCCGCCAGGAAGAACGCCGTCGACAGCATTCCGGCATACAGCATGACGAATCCCAGCACGCGTTCCACCGCGTCACGGTTGCCGGCACCCCAATACTGCGCCACGAGAATGCTCATACCCAGGGTCAGGGCCGCAGTGAACAGGCTGAACAGGAACTGGAACTGCGTGGCGAGCGACACGGCGGCCAACTCGTTTTGCCCTACCCCCGACAACATCAGCGTGTCGGCGCAGGACGACAACGACAGCATGAGCTGTTGGAAAGCGATAGGCAAAGCCAATTTGAATACATGGCCGAGGAATTCCCGGTCCGGCATGATGGTGCGCACGATAGTCTCCATTGGAATACAAGCCCGTTTCAGACGACGGGCAAACGAAAACGCCGGGATATGTAGGCCGACCAGCCTTATCCCGACGTTGGGCCGAATATTGGGCGAGGTTTTACAGCGAATCCTTCCATGCGCGGTATTCGGCGGCCTTGCCCTCCCAGTATTCACGGTCCGCATCAGTGATCTTGCGAATCACATGGCACGGGTTGCCCACGGCCACCGAATGGGATGGGATATCCTTGGTCACCACGGAGCCTGCACCGATCACCACATCATCGCCGATGGTAACGCCCGGACAGACCACCACGCTGCCGCCGAACCACACGTCATTGCCGATGGTGATCGGACGGGCGCCTTCCGGACCGGAAGCGCGTACGGCCGCATCGATTGGATGGTATGGCGTGTACAGGCCGACGCGCGGGCCGAAGAAGACACGGTCGCCGATGGTGATTCTCGCCACGTCGAGGAAGATGCAGTCCATATTGGCATAGAAGTTGTCGCCGATATACGTGTTGCAGCCGTAATCGCAGTTGAATGGCGGTTCAAGGAACGCGCCTTTGCCGAGCGAACCGAACAGTTCGCGGAACAGCCTGTCACGTTCCTCGAACGCGTCGTATGCGGACGTGTTGATGGCGTGCACCAAGCGGCGTTTACGCATGTTCGCTTCACGCTGCATATCACCGCAAATATACAATTCGCCGGAAAGCATGCGTTCCCACTCGTTCGTAGGCACCGCCGCATTATCCACGGCAACGGCCGCACCTTCATTCTCCGCCATTGAAAGCTCCTTGTGAATCTGTTTGTCAATCGTTTGACGTCCTTTGACACCATTCAACACCACCAACATCGACGGCAGCACTCGCAATGTTGTAGAATCATCCTTGTTCTTTGCATTATCTACCGTTTATTAGAGTAGTCATGAACACTGCCGATGAAGACGCACAGATGGAACGGGACGAATGGGCCTCCCGTGAGGTGATGCCCATCACCAATTGGGGTCGCCGACCCGATGGTTCGGAGATAGTGCAGTATGACGCGCCGATGTTCTTCTCCTTCACCGAGCATTCGCTGCTCCACCAGTACCCCCATATGCGTGCGGAATGCCATTGGCATGTCGACCTTGAACTCACCTACATCATCCATGGGCATATGTGGTATTTCGTCAACGGCGAAACAGTCCGGCTCGATGAGGGGCAGGCGATTTTCGTCAACTCACGTCAGCTGCATTACGGTTTCACCAAGGACGGTTCCGATTGCGAATTCTCCTGCACGTTGCTCAATCCGGCTAAAATGTGCGCCTCATTCGAAGTGTACGACCGTTTCATCGCGCCGTTGATGGCGGAGAACACGATGCCATATGCCGTCATCACCGACGACACGGCCCCCGGTCGGCGGCTGCTCGCCACCATCCGACAGCTTCATGCGGCGAAATTCGGTCCGCTGGAGCGGTCAGAGCAGTCAGCCGAACCGTTGCCCGCCGACGATATGACGCTAACCGACGATACCGAGGCGTTGACGGTGCTCAGCTGTTTCTATGCGGTCGTCCGCGACATACTGGCGATCGCCGGCAGTCATTGCGCGACTTCCACAGCGCCGCATCCCCGCATCGTGACGCTACGCAAGATGATCGATTACGTGCAGAGATATTACGTGCGTCCGATCACCTTGAAGCAAATCGCATCGGCCGGATCGGTGGGACGCACCACTTGCGCATCGATATTCCGCGAATCGCTCAACCAGTCGCCGATCGAATTCGTCAACGACGTGCGCGTGCGCGCCGCAGCCAACCTGCTGGTAACGAGCTCGCTGCCTATCGCCACGGTCGCCAAACAGACCGGTTTCTCATCCGCCAGTTTCTTCTCCCGCACCTTCCACCGGTTCATGGGCGTCACCCCCATCACGTACCGAACCACGCATACCAAGCGGAAATCCGAGGAATAAAAACAATCGGCTGCGTGCCCTGCGCCGTCACGCATAAGGACACGCAGCCGATTGCGTCACATCAAGCCGGAAAGGACACGTTCACTTCCTCTTCAGTCCGCGGGCGATGGAGGCGTTGCGCACCTCGACCGTGCCGTCGGTGGCGAAGACGCCCAACGACTCGCCCGGACGCTCGTACATGCGCACGTTCAACGCCACCCCATCCACGTACAACGTGCCGATGGTGTCGTCGACGACGAGACGGATGTGGTACGTATGCCCCGCCTCGAGGCCGATGGGCCGTTCCAGGCCGATGTTCATGACGTGAACTGGTCCTGCTCGTCGTCGCCGCCGCGCGGGACCGCCACGCCGCAGTCACGGTAGTCGACGAAGTCCTTGGTGGTGGCGAGGTCCCAGCCGAACGGCTCGCCGAACGGTTCGGGGTTGCGGTTGTCCCTCTGGTGGAACAGGAAGAACTCGTCGCCCTTGCCGAACGGCATGCAATCACCGAACCACGTGCCGGGGAACTGGTAGTAAAGCTTCATTGGCCTTGCCTTTCCTTGTGTGGCGCCTTTGGAAGGCAGTCACCCATGACCGTCATCGCAATGACGCTATTTCGCTTCGTATTGCTTCGTTTAAGCGCTTAAATGATTTAAACGCTTAAACGAGATATAGCATTGAAAATCGGAATGTCAAACGATTGACGTGTCTACAACGTCCGCACTGGATCCCGAGGCACTGCCGGGCATTGGACATGAACCGGCTCGAACCGTTCGGAGACTATCTCCGATTCGTCATTGTCGGCTCCGCAACGACGCAACAGGGTACGCACGCCCATCACGCCGAGATCGTACTGAGGAAGGCCAACAGTGGTCAAAGCGGGATGCGTGTGGGCCGAAATCACTTCCTGGTTGTCGAAACCGACCACGGAAATATCGTCCGGCACGCGTTTCCCCGATTCCCGCAACGCGTCGTACAGGCCGAGCGCGGTGCGGTCGTTATGGCAGAACACTCCGGTCGCACCCGTCGCCAACACCTGTGCTGCCGCTCCGTAACCGCCTTCCTGATCGGCGGTCACGGACAGCACCAGCGAAGGGTCGAAATCGACGTCGAACCGCGCAAGCGCGGCCTTGTATCCCGCAAGACGGCCAACCGAAGCGGGTGACGGCGCGGCATCGTTGACGAATGCGATACGCCGGTGTCCGGCTTCCAACAACAGCCGTGTGGTGGTGGCGCCACCCTGCACTTCGTCCGGCACCACCGCGGGGAACCGTCCGCGCTCGTCATAGCAGTTGACCAGCACGGATGGCATTCTGCCAAGCTCGTCCGGCGGAGTGATTGAACCGTGTACCCATTTCGAGTAGATGATGCCCTCGACCTGGTGTTCGAACATGAACGAGAAGGTTCTGCGTTCCACGTCTTTTCTGCCGTCGACATCCACCACCAGCAGAATTTTCCCATTGCGCCAGGCTTCGTCCTGCGCGCCTTGGATCACCTGGCCGGCGAAGGGCGATGTGGCCACTCCGTCGCTGATGAAGCCGATGATGTCGGAGCAGCCTCGGGCCAATCCGCGGGCGAGCGCGTTGTGATGGTAGCCGAGTTCGTCAGCGGCCCTGCGCACCTTGCGGCGTGTGGATTCCGTGATCTGCACGTCCCGGTTGTCGTTCACCGCCCATGAGGCGGTTGCGATGGAGACACCAGCCGCTTCGGCCACGTCCCGCAATGTCACTTTCGCCATGCCCGCGTATCAGCCCCGTCCGACGCCTAGCGCATCAGGTTGCGCAGGACGTACTGGAGAATACCTCCGTTGCGGTAGTAGTCCGCTTCGCCTGGCGTATCGATGCGAACGACGGCATCGAATTCGGTCGTGGAACCGTCCGCGTGGGTGGCGGTGACGTGGACCGTCTTCGGGGTGACGCCCTTGTTGAGTTCCTCGACACCGGAGATGTCGTAGGTTTCGGTGCCGTTCAGGCCGAGGCTCTCATACGATTCGCCTTCGGGGAACTGCAATGGCAGCACGCCCATGCCGATGAGGTTGGAACGGTGGATGCGTTCGAAGCTTTCGGTGATGACGGCTTTGACGCCCAGCATGACGGTGCCCTTGGCGGCCCAGTCACGGGAGGAGCCGGTACCGTATTCCTTGCCTGCGAGCACGACGAGCGGCACATCATGGTCGATATAGTCGCGAGACGCTTCGAAGATCGTGGTCGGCTTCTTGTCGAGGAAGTCGTAGGTGTAGCCACCAGGGGTGATTTCCTCGCCGACGGAGGCGAGCAACTGGTTGCGCAGGCGGATGTTGCCAAACGTGCCGCGGACCATGACCTCATGGTTGCCTCGACGGGAACCGTAGGAGTTGAAGTTCTTCGGTTCGACGCCACGGTCGGTCAGGTATTTGCCTGCCGGGCTGGAGGCCTTGAACGCGCCTGCCGGGGAGATGTGGTCGGTGGTCACGGAGTCGCCGAGCAGCGCGAGCACGCGGGCGCCGTGGATGTCCTTGACCGGATCCGGGGTGGCCTTCATGCCGTCGAAGAAGGTCTGCTTGCGCACGTAGGTGGAGTTCTCATCCCATGCGAACAGTTCGCCTTCCGGCACGTCAAGGCCCTTCCAACGGCGGTCGCCTTCGAACACGGAGGCGTAATCCTTGAGGAACATCTCGCGGCTGACGGTGCCATCCACCACTGCGGCGACTTCCTCATTGGTAGGCCAGATGTCCTTCAGGTACACGTCGTTGCCGTCCTGGTCCTTGCCGAGCGGCTGGGTTTCGAAATCGAAATCCATGGTGCCGGCGAGCGCGTAGGCGATGACGAGCGGCGGGGACGCGAGGTAATTCATCTTGACGTCCGGGCTGATGCGGCCTTCGAAGTTACGGTTGCCGGACAGCACGGAGGTGACGGTCAGGTCGTTGGCGTTGATGGCCTCGGAGATTTCCGGCAGCAGCGGGCCGGAGTTGCCGATGCAGGTGGCGCAGCCGAAGCCGACCAGCTGGTAGCCGAGCGCGTCGAGATCATCCTGCAGGCCGGCGGCCTTCAGATAGTCGGCCACGACCTGGGAGCCCGGGGCGAGAGACGTCTTGACCCACGGCTTGGGCTTCAGTCCCTTGGCATGCGCGTTGCGGGCGATCAGGCCGGCGGCGATCATGACGGACGGGTTGGAGGTGTTGGTGCACGACGTGATGGACGCGATCGCCACGTCGCCGTTCTTGATATCGAAGTCGCCACGGAATTCAGTGGATACCGCGATCGGATCCTGCACGGTCTTGTCGGTTTCGTACGCCGGCAGCGTGGCTTCGAACTTCTCTTTCGATTCGGACAGCCTGATGCGGTCCTGCGGACGCTTCGGTCCCGCGATGGAAGGCACGACGGTGCCGAGGTCGAGTTCCAGATATTCGGAGTACTGCGGTTCGACGTAGTCCGGATCGGTGGTGTCGCCCCACAGCTTGTTGGCTTTCGCGTAGGCTTCGACGAGAGCGATCTGTTCTTCGGAACGACCGGTCAGACGCAGATAGTCGAGCGTAACGCCGTCGATTGGGAAGATGCCGCAGGTGGAGCCGAATTCCGGACCCATGTTGCCGATGGTCGCACGGTTGGCCAGCGGCACGGAGGCGATGCCTTCGCCGTAGAATTCGACGAACTTGCCGACCACGCCGTGCTGGCGCAGCATGTCGGTGATGGTGAGCACCACATCGGTGGCGGTGACGCCTTCGGGGATGGAGCCGGTGAGCTTGAAGCCGACGACGCGCGGCACGAGCATGGAGATGGGCTGGCCGAGCATGGCGGCTTCGGCTTCGATGCCGCCCACGCCCCAGCCGAGCACGCCCAGACCGTTGACGGTGGTGGTGTGCGAGTCGGTGCCGACGCAGGAGTCGAGGTACGCGAGGGTGTTACCGTTCTGCTCCGCCTTGGTCATAACGACCTTGGCGAGGTATTCGATGTTGACCTGGTGGATGATGCCGGTTCCCGGCGGCACCACGCGGAAGTTTCGGAAGGCCTGCTGGCCCCAACGCAGGAACTGGTACCGTTCGCCGTTGCGCTGGTATTCGATGTCCATGTTTTGTTCGACCGCGTCGGCGATGCCATACTTGTCGATCTGCACAGAATGGTCGATGACCATGTCGGACTGCACCTGCGGGTTGATGACCTCCGGGTCTCCCCCGAGTTCCTTGACTGCATCACGCATGGTGGCAAGATCCACAATGCAGGGCACGCCGGTGAAATCCTGCATGACCACACGGGACGGGGTGAACTGGATCTCATGGCTCGGCTGTGCAGCCGGATCCCAATCCAACAGTGCCTTGACATGATCATCCGTAATGTTGGCGCCATCGATGTTGCGCACCAGATTCTCGACGAGAACCTTCAACGAATACGGAAGATGATCGATGCCCGGCAAATCCGCGATACGGTAATAGTCGTAATCCTTGCCGCCCACCTTCAGGGTGTCGAGCTGGTCATCGCGCACAGACATGCTACCTCCGAGCTTTATGGCTGCTTTGAACTGCTTTTCCAACAGTCGATTATCCGTTTCAACGATACCGCCACATCGTCTCAGCTCTGGCGTGTCTTCTTGAAACGTGAGAAAATACCGACCATTTTCGGAACGCACCATAGGCACAGCACGAAGACGATGGCGGACAAGGCAAGCGCTGCGAACGTCGCAGCGAGCATTTCGCCGGACGGCACCACGAGCGCGAAGAATTTCGCCACGAACGGAACGAACATGCCCGCCACGCCCGTCGCCGCGAACGCCAGCACAAGGCCGCCTCTCCACGAGTTGAGCGGCCGGGCCACACGCGCCAGCACGAAGATGCCCATCATCAGCAGGATGATCGCATTGACTCCGCGGAGCATGCCCAGCTGCGCGGCGGACCGGCGGACGTCCCAACCCATGATCATCGGCAGAATCCACGAATCGGCAAGAATCGCCAGCGCCGTTGCCACGCCTCCGGGCAACGCGAACCGCACCACTCGTCCAAGAAAACCCGGAATATAACGGCGCGTGTTCGGCGCAAGCGCCAGAATGAACGCCGGCATACCGATGGTCAAAGCGCCGATGTACGTGATATGGCGAGGCAGATACGGGAATGGAATCTGCGTCAGGACCACGCCAAGCGAGATCAGCGCGGAATACACGGTTTTGACGAGGAACAGGCTGGCCACGCGTTCCATGTTGGCCATGACCTGACGTCCACGCGCCACCACGTCGGGAAGATGCGAGAATTTCGAATCGACGAGCACCACCTGCGCCACGGCCTTGGTGGCGGGGGCCGCGTTGCCCATCGCGATGCCCAGATCGGCTTCCTTGATGGCGAGCGCGTCGTTCACGCCGTCGCCGGTCATCGCCACGACATGCTCCCCCAAGTGCAACGCTTGGACAATCGCCTTTTTCTGGTCCGGCAGTACGCGGCCAAGCACATCCACATCCTCCAGTGTCCTCGCCAGCTCCGTGATGTCGGATGGCAGTTCGCGCGCGTCCATGAAACGTGGCTCCGAGTCTCCGGTAAGCCGCACTTTCCTTGCGATCGCGCCTACGGTGACGGGATTATCACCGGAGATGATGCGGCAGCGTACGCCCTGCTCGCGGAACCATGCGAGCGTCGCCTCGGCATCGTCTCGGATATGCTCGGAGCACAGCACCAGCGCGACCGGCCGCGAAGCGGGGTCTATCACCGGATCGCTTTCGTAATCGGCCGGAGCAGGTCCGTCATGCCGTGCAATCAGCAGGACGCGGTTGCCGTCGTGGGCGAAGTCGTTGACCTGCCTGAGGACGTCGGCGTAATCGCCCTGCAGGTGGGATATGACGACTTCCGGCGCGCCCATCGTCCATACCGTGTTCCCGTCAAAAATCGAACTCCATTTGCGGGCCGACGAGAATGGCACGCGTTCTCTGACAGTGCCAGCCGTGAAACCCTGTTCGCCGAGCCCGGCGAGAATCGCCTGCCCCGTGCCGTTCGGCTGGCCTTCATTCGACAGGTCGTACAACGCCTGCTTTGCAGCGTGCGCGGCTGCCGTGTCGGCGTCGGAGCCGTCCAGCATGCGCACGTCGTTGAGTATGATGCCGCCATCGGTGACGGTGCCGGTTTTGTCGAGGTTCAGGCAGTCCACACGCGCGAGGGTCTCCACGGATTCGAGCTCCTGCACGAGCGTGTTTTTGCGTGCCAGGCGGATGGCCGCGAGCGCAAAATTGAGCGAGGTGAGCAGCACGAGGCCTTCGGGGATCATGCCGACCACGCCGGCCACCGCAGACACGACCGCGGAACGCCATTGCCCGGTGGCGACGGCGACGTTCCAGCCTCCGACGGCGTGCACCTGCGACCATATGAGCAGCACGCACAGCGGCACGACGAGGAAGGTCATGAATTTGAGGATGGTGTTGATGCCCTTGTTGATGTCGGAGACGGTCTTCTTGTAGACCTTCGCCTGCGCGGTCAGGGTGGCGGCGTAGCTGTGGGCGCCGACCGCCGTGACGCGCACCAAGGCCATGCCGGAGACCGCCGTGGAACCGGAGTAGATGTCATCGCCTTCGTTTTTGCGGACGGTGCGCGATTCGCCGGTGAGCATGGATTCGTCAAGTTCTAATCCCCATGTGCGTATGATTTGCGCATCGGCGGGCACCTGTTCGCCGGAGCGGATCCACATGAGGTCGCCAAGCACGATCTCGTTGTGCGGAATCTCGACGTCTTCGCCGTCTCGTCGCACCAGATAGTCGGATGCGACGAGAATCGACAGCTTGTCGAGCGTACGCTTGGCCTTCAATTCGGTGACGATGCCGATTCCGGTGTTGATGAGTATGACGAAGCCGAATACGGCGTCCTTCCACGAACCGGTGATGAGCACCATGACCATGGCGGCGAAGATGATGCCGTTGAATAGAGTGAAGACGTTGGCCCGCACGATGTCGGCGAGCGAACGTGAGGTGGAGGATTTAACGGCGTTGGTCTGCCCGCTTTCCGTAAGGGCGGCGACTTCCGCAGCGGTGAGTCCCTTTTCGCCGGTCTCAGGCATGGATTGGCTTTCACTCATGTTGCCAGCCTACCGCCTTGGCTTCCACACCTATGGGGTTTTCGTGTAACGCTCCGGCAAAATTCAGGGTTTTTTCAGGGAACACCCAGCACCACGGTCAGCAACGATCGGCGAAGCGACGGAATCAGAAGGGACGGATTCCGCGCATACCGATTATTCGCGGGTTTTGCGTTCCACTGTGCTGACGATGATCTCCCGGTCGTGCGGATCGTTGTTGGCGATGGCCGCCACCGCGTCGGCAAGCGGCTTGGCGTCCGTCATGCGATCGTTGGTTTTGAGCGTAGCCGCGAACAACGTGTCGTCGGTCGGTACGGAGATGGGATCGAGCAGCACGACCGGTATGCCGGCCTGTCTTGGCGCGTCCAGCGTTTCGTACCAGCCGTCGTGGTTCGCGCCGGACACGTCGATTCCCGCGATGACGATGATGTCGGCCATGCGCTGCGTCATGTCCTTGACACCCTGTTGGGCGGTGTCCTGCGCGTCAACGGTTCCGGAGACGGGCAGGTAGATCGGTTTGAGACCGCCCGTCTTCAAAGCATCCATGGCCATGCGGTCGGCTTGGACATCCTGCGATCCGACCATCGCCACATTGAGGCTGTTGCAATCCTTCATGACGTGGGCGACCGCGTCATCGGCGGATTGCGTGTCCCCCACCGCCGCGTTGTACGGCGTGCAGGCGGACAGTGTGGAAGCGATGCAGGCGGCAGCGATGAGACCGGCGGCCGCACGTCTCACGGAACCGGTCACCGCACGTCTTTCCGGAACAAAGCCACCGTCTCGACATGATGGGTGGACGGGTAGATATCGAAGGCCCGAATGTCGGCTAGAGCATACCCGAGTCGTGTCAGCGTGGCGGTGTCGCGTGCCAGCGAGGCCGGATCGCAGGCGATGTACACGACGGCACGTGCACCGGATTCAGCGATCTGGCCGCACACCTTCGCACGTGCGCCGGCGCGTGGCGGATCAAGCACCACGACATCCGGTTTGGACAGGTCGTTGCGCACGTTGGCAAGCGTTTTGGCGACGTCGCCCGTGCGGGCGTCGACATTGCCCATGTGGATGGCCCTGAGGTTGCGCTGTGCGTGTTTGACCGCGGTTTTCCCACCTTCGACGCTCAGCATGCGCACGCGTTCGGCGCTCAACGTGGCCAGCGGCAACGTGAACAGACCGGAGCCGGAATACAGGTCCCACAGGCATGCGGACGCAGCGCCGTCAAGCTCGCCGCGGACCAGGGACATCACGTGGTTGGTCAATGCGATCGGCGCATGGCGGTGCATCTGCCAGAATCCGCCCGCGTCCACGCCGTATTCGAATTCACGTCCGCAGACCGTGACCTTTTCGACAAGCTCACGATCGCCCGACGTCACCTCTCCGTTGACGAGAACGGCATAGTTTCCGGCGATTTCGGCGCCGTCCCGTGGTTCGGGGACCGCCAGACGGATCTGGGAGCCGGGCGTGAAGCCGCCGTCCCACACATGCTCCTTTTCGGCCACCTCAAGCAACGCACGGCTGGCCAACGGCATGGTATCGATGGGCACACGCACGTGGGTTCCCCGCCTGCGCATGGATGGGCGGCCTTCGTCGTCGGCGATCATCTCGATGCGGGTGCGCCAGTGCAATCCCCGTTCCGCCTCGTCCTCGGGCATGCGTTCGATCGGCACTTCGATGTCGACATGGCCAAGTCTTTTCATCTGCTCGGCGATGGATGCGGCCTTCCATTCCAACTGGCCGGGAAGGGACACATGAACCAGATCGGCGCCGCCGACACCACCGCCCATGGCGAGCGGGCCAGCCAACGGCCAGACCGGGTCGACACGGTCGTCACTGGCCTCCAGCACTTCCGACACCTCACCCGTCCAGAAACGGTCCTCGCGGTCATGCGGCTCGTCCAGCACCACACGGACCAACTCGCCGGGCAAGGCGAATCGCACGAACACGACCCGTCCATCGATATGGCCGACGCAACGGCCCTGATCTGCATACCGTTCGATGCGAATGGTCGATTCCATCAGTGTCGTTCCTCCGTTTCGGATGTTTCCTTCGGCATGCTTTCGGACCGTTCCGCGGCCATCGTCTTATGCCGGTGCATGGGGGTGGCGACGATCAGATACGACGCCCAGATCGCCAAAGCCCAGAACGGAATCCCCATCAGCAGACGCGCGGTGCCAAGCCAACCGACGTGATTGCCCAGATACAGCGGCACCTGCACCACCAATCGCAGGGAGAACACTCCTATCCACAATGCGGTGATGATTGTGTACGCGCGGTTCAGCGCCCGGTCGTCCCGCCAATCGGCGAGCCATGCGCGGAAATGCTCGGTCGGCAACGTGCGGATGAATTCAATCACCAGACCAAGCCCCGGCACCCGGGCAATCAACGAAATCGTGAGCAACACGATGTAGAAGGCGTTGGTCAGGAAGCCGAACATGTAGTAGTTGCGCGCCTCATGGCTGTTCCATGCCCAAATCAAGCAGATGCCGACGGCCAGCAGACCGGAGACAGCTCCCATGACGGATTGCCTCTGACACAGACGGATAATCACCTGCAACACGGCAAGCGCTGCGGATACGCCGATGGTCAACTGCAGATCGGATGTGATGACGAACATCACCACGAACACCACGCCCGGCAACATCGATTCGACAACGCCGCGCGGACCACCGATGGCGTCGATCACGGAGAAGTCGTCAGTGCCGCCGGCGTCGGCAAGCGCGCCGATGCCGGTGCGTTTCTTGGTTTCGGTTTCGCTCATGCTGTCGATTCCGTCGATGCCGCCGTCAGCGCACTTCGGAGAACATCGGTCCACGGGACAGCGTGGTTTTGACCTCCACCTGCTGGTCGGAGTCGAATGGTCCCTTCGGCTGACCCGGAATGTCCATCTTCTTGTCCGCGTCTTCAGCTGCGGCGGCCTCCTTGGCGGCCTTGCGTTCGGCGGGGGCGACCGGCGGGTGCATCGGGATGAGGTCGCGCGGAGCGAGCGGATCCTCGCCGCGCTCCACGACGATGTTGGAGAAGAGCTGGTTCAGCGCCTTGGCTTCGTCGCCGTCCGGATCGGTGGCGGCCTTGCCGGAGAAGATGCCTCGCAGCATCCATCGCGGTCCGTCGATGCCGACGATTCGGGTGACCACTTTGCGGCCGCCCTTGACCACGACGGGCAGCGTCAGCTCGGTTCCGAACACGCCGTCGGTCTCCTTGGCGTCCTTGTTGGCCTCCAGCAGGTCGGCGCGGACATCATCCCACAGTCCGAGCGTCTTCGGAGCCGCGAAGGCTTCGATCTCCACACTGGAAGAACCGTAGGTGATGGTGGTGCCGAGCACCTGCTGGGTGGCGCGGTTGGCTTTCACGCGCAGTTCGATGCCTTGCAGGAACGGCAGATAGTAGGCGCCCATGTCGAGATATTCGTCGTAATCGGGCACGTTCTCGTCGTCGACGTCCCATGGACCGCGTTCGTCACCACGGCCGACATATTCGTCGGACGGTTCCGGCAGGACGATGTCCCGAACGTCGGTGGCGGCGGCCTCCGTCTCTCCGGTGGACGTCCCGTCGACCTTGTCGTTCTCCTCGGCGACGGTTTCAGCGGCTTCCTCGCTCTGATGCCTCTTCTTGCCGAATCCAAACAGTCCCATGATGTTCCTCATTTCATTACGATTGCAACCGTGACTAGCCTAGCACCCATGCTTAATATGGGCTGGGAACCGGGGTGTGACGTACCACGCACGCATCCCGGCCCGTCCGCTCACACGTCGTAGGTGATGCTCAGCGGCGCATGATCCGACCAGCGCGAATCGTAGGTCGGCGCCTTGTCGATGACGAATCCGCGAGCCGATTCGGCGAGTTCGGGCGTGGCGAACTGGTAGTCGATCCTCCAGCCGACGTTATTGTCGAAGGCACGGCCACGCTGGCTCCACCATGTGTACGGTCCCTGGATGTCTCCGGACAGCGAGCGCATCACGTCCACGAATTCCAATTCGCCCAGCCATTTGTCCACGTAGGCACGTTCCTCGGGAAGGAATCCGGCGTGCTTCTCGTTGGCTTTCGCGTTCTTGATATCGAGCGGCGTATGCGCGATGTTGAAATCGCCGCACAACACAGCCTGTCGTCCGCCGTGCGCGGCCTCGTCGCGCAATTCGCCCATGCGGACCAACATGGTATCGAGGAAACGGTACTTCTGCCTCATCTTCTCCGGATCGTCGGTGTTGCCCGCATGCACGTACACGCATACGACGGTGATGACATAGCCTTGCGGGGTTTTAATGTCCGCCTCGATCCACCGTCCGGAATCGACGTCCTCCTCGAGGCCCGGAAGACCGTATCGTTTGTCAACCACGGGCAGGGCCGACAGCAGGCCGACGCCGGCACGTCCCTTGATACGGCAGATCTCGTTCATGCGGTCGAGTCCGCTTTGGTCGGCGATCCGTCCGGCGGTCGCGTATTCGAAACCGAATTCGTCGAAGATGGGGTCGATTTCGCTTTGCGGGGCGCGTACCTCCTGCATGCACCACACGTCCGGCGTGTTCTTCGCCGCCCATTGTTCGATGCCTTTGCGTTTCGCCGCGCGGATGCCATTCACATTCGAAGTCGTGATCGTGATCGTCATAACGCCTTACCCTAGCCCGAATATGGGAAAACCTCCCTCGAAGGAGGGAGGTTTTCAATGGGTTGTGAGAAGAATCACTTCTCCCAGCCGATGTTCTCGGAATGCACCGGGATGCCGGTACGGCTGGACTCTGCGGAGTAGCCTGCAGGACCCATGTTGGCCAGGCCCTTCTTCACACCGTAGATGAGCACGCCGTTGGACAGCGGAATCTGGGCGTAGTTCTCCATGTATTCCTTCTCGGCTTCGTTGAACAGCTTGATGGCCGCCTTGGTGTCCTCGGTGGTGGTGACCTTCTTGAGCTTGTCATCGATGCTCTTGGAGCCGATGTAGCCGAAGTTGGAGTCGGAGTCGGAACCGTAGATCTGGTAGGAGCTGGAGGAGTAGCCGAACGGATCGGTGGCGCCCCAGCCCAGGCCGATGACATCCCAGTTGCCGGAGGACACGGTGGTGGAGAACTGGTTGGAGGCCTTGATGTCGATGTTCACCTTGATGCCGGCGTCCTTGGCCATTTTCTGCATGGCCTGGGCGCGAGCCTTGGTGCCGGCGTTGTCGGAGAACGTGGTGTAGGTGATCTGAACGGTCTTGCCGCCCTTGGCGTAGTAGCCGTCGGAGCCCATCTTGTATCCGGCCTTCTCCAGGGTCTTCTTGGCGTTGGCCACGGAGTATCCGGAGTCCTTCGGCATGTTGTCCTCATAGCCGCTCTGGAACTGCGGCAGGATCACGGAGCCCGGGATCTTCTCGTTCCAATCGAGGCCCTTGAACGCCATCTTGGAGATCTGGCCACGGTCCACGGCCTGGACGAACGCCTTGCGCACGGCCAGATCCTTCGTATCTTCGGCCTTGGTGTTGATGGTGTAGGTGGCCACGCCGGAATCGTAGCTGCGGCGGATGTACGCGTCCTTCACGGTCTTGACGGTGGCGAGGGAATCAGAAGTCAGATTGCCTTCGGTGATGTCGATCTCACCGTTCTTGAAGGCGTTGACCATGGCGGAATCCTCCATCTGCTTGACGATGATCTTGTCAAGCAGCGGCTTGTCGCCCCACCAGTTGGAGTTCGGCACGAAGTCGACTTCGGAGTCGGAGACCTTGGAGACCTTGTACGGACCGGCGCCCCACTTGTCGGAGTGCGGGTCGTTCTGCCAACCCTTGGTGAAGGTGTCGGCGGTCTTGGAAGGATCGTTCTCGTCGAAGGCCTGGGCCGGGTACAGGGTCTGGAAGATGGCCTCGTACGGGTAGACGGCCTTGTCGAAGGTCACGACGGCCTGCTTGTCGGAGGAGCCCTTCTCGACGCTCTTGATGTTCTCATAGCCGAAGGTGATGGCCGGGGTCAGGTCGGAGGACTTGCCGTTGTTCACCTGCCAGGTGGAGTAGAAGTCCTTCCACGTGATCGGGGTGCCGTCATTCCACTGGGCCTTGTCGTTGATGGTGTAGGTCACGGTCTCCGGATCGGTGGAGGTGAGCTTCACGTCGGACAGGTAGTTCTTGTTCGGGGTGGCGGTAGAACCGTCGACGGAGTAGTCCCACAGGAACGGCATGTACAGATGCCACATGCCCATCATGTACGTGGTGTTGCCGTTGGCGCTGAAGGAATTCCAGTCCGGGCCGATCTCGGTGATCGGCATGGTCAGGGTGCCGCCCTGCTTGAGCTTGGAACGATCCTGCGGGTTGTTGTAGGCCTTGTTGGCTTCCGGCATCGGCAGGGTGCCCTTGTAGCTGGTCGGGGTGCCTTCCTGCGGCTCGGTCTTGTAAGTCGACTCGCTGCTGGCATTGCTGCCACCGCAAGCGGCCATGGAGACCACCGCTGCCAACGATGCGACCATGGCGATTGCCTTATGCATATTCATATGCATGGTTATCCTCTCCTCCGACGGCTCTCGTTGCCTTCGCCGCCCTGTGTTTTGTTGGAATATGGACGTTTGACGCATCCACGGCAACCACCGTTTCACCCGGCATCATAGCAGGGCGAAACGGAAAAGCATTTATAGATAAACGGATCGCTCTCTCAGAACGCGGCCTCGTCCACATCCAATGGGAAGTGGCAGGCGAATTGCGTGTCGTTGAGCTCGTCACCCGTCAATACCGGTCGCTTGGATTCGCACATCTTGCGCTGCTCCTCGCTCAATGTCGGTTTAATCGGGCAACGCGAGGCGAAACGGCAGCCGACCAAGGCATCCGCCGGACTCGGCATGTCGCCGGACAGGATGATGCGGCTTCGCGTGCGTTCGATCTTCGGATCCGGAACCGGAATCGCGGACAGCAGCGCCTTGGTGTAGGGGTGACGCGGATGCGTGAACACCTCCTGCGTGTCGCCGAGCTCAACGACCTGTCCCAGATACATGACGGCCACGCGGTCGGAGATATGACGGATCACAGCCAGATCATGCGCCACGAACAGGTAGGAAATCTTCAGCTTGGCCTGCAGGTCCTCAAGCAGGTTGATGACGCCCGCCTGAATGGACACATCCAACGAGGCGATCGGCTCGTCGAGCAACAACACCTTCGGATCGGTGGCCAATGCTCGTGCGATGGAGATGCGCTGACGCTGACCGCCCGAGAACTGGGACGGGAAGCGGTCCACATAGTCGGGGTTCAATCCGACCAGCTCCATCAGCTCGCCGACACGATGGTTGATGTCGTCCTTGTTCCAATGCTGCGCGCGCAGCGGTTCGGCAAGCACGTCGTAGATCGGCATACGCGGATCGAGGGAGCTCATCGGATCCTGGAAGATGATCTGCAGGTCCTTGCGCAGCTCCTTGCGTTCCGCACGGTTCTTGATCTCCGCCAGATCATGGCCGAGCACGGTGATGCGGCCCGCTTCCGGCTTCAGGAGGTTCATGATCTCCATCAACGTGGTCGATTTGCCGGAGCCGGATTCGCCGACCAATGCCAGGGTCTCACCCTGCCGGATGGAGAAAGTCACATCGTCCACTGCGGCGACCTTGCCCACTGTGCGGCGGAACATGCCGCCGCCCTTCAGCGGGAAATGCTTGACCAGATGCTCGACGTCCAACGTCACCGGCCGCTGGTCGCGTGGCATCTCGGCCCACTGCGGACGCACCGCATCCGGAATGGGGAACACGTCCGTGTATTTGAGGTCCTTGTCTACGATCTCCTTCAGACGCCTGCAGGAGGCGAGATGGCCTTGGCTGTCATCCACTGGTTCGAGGTTGGGCTCTTCGAGGCTGCATTCGGGCGTGGCCAGAGGGCAACGCGGGGAGAACGGGCAGCCGGAGGGGATATCCACCAAGGATGGCGGATTGCCCTGGATCGGAACCAGTCGCTGGTTGGCGGCCACATGCGGTTTCGGCACGGCGCCCAACAGACCCATCGTATAGGGCATGGACGGCTTCTCGAACAGGTCATCGATGCTGGCGCGTTCCACTGGACGACCGGCGTACATGACCAGGATGTCGTCGGCAGCGCCCGCCACCACACCAAGATCGTGCGTGATGAGCACCACGGCCGCGCCGGTCTCCTTCTGCGCCTTGGCGAGCACTTCGAGGATCTGCGCCTGGATAGTCACATCCAACGCGGTGGTCGGCTCATCGGCGATGATCACATCAGGCTCATTCGCGATGGCGATGGCGATCATGACGCGCTGGCGCATGCCGCCGGAAAACTCGTGGGGGAAGCTCTTCAGACGTTCCTCAGGCTGCGGGATGCCCACCAGTCCCAGCAGTTCGACGCAACGGTCATGCACCTTGTCCTTCGGCATGTCCGGATGGTGAGTCAGCAGGCTCTCGGCGATCTGGTCACCGATGGTGAACATCGGCGTCAGCGCGGACAGCGGATCCTGGAACACCATGGCGATGTTCTCGCCGCGGATGGTGCTCATCTCCTCGTCGCTCCGGCCGATCAATTCGACGCCGTTCATGCGGATGGAGCCTTCGACCTTGGCGTTGTCGTCGAGCAGTCCGATAAGGCTCAGCGCCGTCACGGATTTTCCGGAACCGGATTCGCCGACGATGCCGAGCGTGCGGCCGCGCCACAAATCGAAATTCACTCCGCGGACGGCGCGGCACACGCCGGCTTCGGTCGCGAACGACACGTGCAGGTCGCGCACCTGCATGATGGGATCGCCCTGAGGCGCGCCCTTCGGTCCATGCGCCTCACGCAGCTCGTTGGCGAGAATGTCGTCGTGGATGATCTCGCCGTTGCCTTCGGTGAGGATGCTGTCCATCTGTTTGTTCTTCTTGCGTGCGTTCATTATGCATTCACCTGCCCGTTTGCGGCGGAATTCGGATCAAGGGCGTCGCGCAGACCGTCGCCGATCAGTTGCATGCTGAAGGTCAGCAGCACCAATGCGACGGACGGGAAGACCACGATCCACGGCGCGGTCTGCGTGGTGGAGGCGCCCGTCTGCAGAATCAGACCCAAGGAGGTGTCAGGCAGTTTGATGCCGACGCCAAGATACGACAACGCGGTTTCCGAAGCGACAGCGTTGACCACGCCAAGGACGGTATTGATGATGATCATGGAGGCGAGGTTCGGCACAAGATGGCGCAGGATGATCTTGAACGATCCGACGCCCATGAAGCGCGCCGCCTTGATGTAGTCGCGTTCGCGCAACGAAAGCGCCATGGTTCGGATGATTCGCGCGTAACCGACCCAGCCGAACGCGGTCAGGCCGATGATCAGCCAGATCCAACCGGCCTTCGCATTGGCCGCGCGCACGATCATGGCGACCAGCAGGAAGCTCGGAATCACCAGCAGCATGTCGAGGATCCACATGCCGACGCGTTCGATCCAGCCTCCGAAGAACGCGATCGCGGTGCCGTACAGCGCGGCGATGGTCATGGTCGCCACGGAGGTGATGATGCCGATGAGCATGGACTTGCCCAGGCCATGCGAGATCAGGGCGAACAGGTCGAGTCCGCCTGGATCGGTGCCGAGCCAGTGTTCCGCGCTCGGAGGCTCCGAGATCGACATAAAATCGGGGTCGTCATACGACCATTTGCAGATCTTGCCGCCGAACAAGGCGAACAGCAGCAGCAGGATGAAGATGACCACGCCGGCCACCGCGGATTTCTGACGGAAGAAACGACGGGCGATCAAAGTGCCGTAGCTGAGGTGCTTGACTTCCCCGCCGGATTCTGCGGTAGTGGAGGAATCGTTGGAAACGGTGTTGTTCTCAGTCATTGTTTCTCCCTCCTGTCAGCTCATTTTGATACGCGGATCGAGCCATGCCGAGAAGATGTCGGCGAGCAGCGCGCCGACCAACGTGCATGCGCCGCCGAACGCCGCGATTGCAACGGACGCGTTGATGTCGTTGTTGTTGATGGCGGTGATGAAATAGCGTCCCAGACCGTTGATGGCGAAGATGGATTCGGTGATCACCGCTCCGGTGAAGACCGACGCTATGGAGAACGCGACGTTCACGCCGGTCGGGATCAGCGAGGCGCGCAGCGCATGGCGACGGATCGCCTGCTTGCGGGTCAGACCCTTGGAACGTGCGGTGCGCACGTAATCGGCATGCATCTCGTCAAGCAGATACGTGCGCTGCGTCAGATGGTAGCTGACCATGCCCAGCAACGTCAGGGAGATCGTGGGAAGGATGATATGTTGCAGGAAATCTCCGAATCGTAATAGCAGATTGTCACCCGAATAACTGGACAGTCCGGTCACGTAGAAGATGCGGAAGCCGGCGGCGTCATTGACGGTGATGGCGATGAGCACAATCATCAGAGCCAGCACCGCGGACGGAATGACCAGGAAGAACGTGGCGAGCGTGCTGAACAGACGATCCTGCCAGTGGTACTGCCGCTGCGCCGTGTAGATGCCCAGCGCCACGCCAAGCACGATGGACAGCACCGTGGACAGCGTCACCAGCTCGGTGGACGCGAGGATACGGGGCGCCAGCGCCTTGTTGACGGACTCGAGGGATGGGGACAGACCCCAATCCCACTTGGTCACGATGTTCGTCAGCCAATGCCAGTAGCGGACGAACACCGAGGTGTGGTCGTTGATGTTGGCCAGATCGAGGGTGCGCTCGATGGAAGCCTGCGGCGGCCTCGGCGTACGCGATTCGTAGTTCGAACGTGGCGTCATGAACGCCGACGCCATGAAGTACGTGAAGCTGATGGCCACGTACAGCATGACGACGTAGTTCGCGGCGCGCTTAGCGATGAATTTCAACATATCGTCTCGATATATCCCCTCTACTGCCCGGCGTTCCACACGCCAAAACTCAAACCAACATTTTCTTTACCCACGTATTTGAGCTCGTGCGCTCAATATAGACTTTCGGCATTGTAGACTGCCGTCTAAACAACGGTCTTTACACAATTGCCACATACCGATCCATGAGGGAATGACGCTCCCGCTCTGTTTATAGGGGGTATATTCAGGCTCGGGGGAACGCCTGACCGTATCTCGCTTTCAGCTGTTCGATGGAGACATGCGTGTATCGTTGCGTGGTCTTGAGCGAGGAATGCCCCAGCATCTCCTGCACTTCACGCAGGTCGGCGCCGCCGTCGAGCATGTGGGTCGCGGCGCTGTGACGCAACGCATGGGGGGCGATATCCGGAACGCCCGCTTCCCTGGCCCTGTCGTGCACCACCTCACGCACCATACGCTGGCCGATCCGACCGCCCCGCAATCCCAGGAAAAGCGCTTCGGCGAAACCTTTTCCGACCAATGCCGGACGCCCATGCTCCAACCAAGCGCGCAACGCCCTGTCCGCCGGCGCACCGAACGGCATGACGCGCTGCTTGCTCCCCTTGCCCATGACCTTCACCGTACGGTTGCCGAACGCGACGTCAGCCACGTCAAGCCCGACCAATTCCGCCACACGCATGCCGGTGGCATACAGCAATTCCAGTATGGCCGCATCCCGCAGCTCAACGGCCCGCCGCTTCGCGTCCGGTTCCTGCGACAGCGCCTCCGCGCCATCCTCGTCCACACGCTCCATCAGACGCTCCGCCTGCGATTCGTTCAGCACAGCCGGAAGCACGTCGGGGATTTTCGGCGTCCGCAGCATGGCCGCGGGATCGACAGCCGTCACACCATGGTCATGAGCCCACGCGAAGAACCCCCGAACCGCCACGGTCTTACGCGCCATACTGCTGCGCGCATGGTCTTTGGAGGAATCGGACAGCCATACGCGCAGATCCTCGATGGAGACCTCGTTCAAATCCTCGCAACCATGCTTTTCCAGCGCGGACAGGCATTCGTTGACATCGCTCCTATACGCTTTGCGCGTATTCTCGCTCAGCCCACGATTGGCCCTCAGATACGCGTCGAACCCGTCCAACGCCTCTTCGAAACGCATGACGCATCAACCTTCCAGCCAATGGAATCAGACATCATCCGTAATACTGTGAGCACTGCGAGGACGATGGTCTTGGGAAAATCCGTTTCCATTATGCCCCGAACCGATAGACTTACATTGATTAGAAATTCATTAGGAATAGGCGGTAGCATGGCTCGTCATACCTTCCATGGCACACAGCACACGACGGACAAGACCCCCGACGATGGGATCGTGGCCCGAGCCATCGACCTGACCAAGGTCTATGGCTCCAAAGACAACGAAGTAACGGCATTGAACCACGTGAACGTCGAGTTCCGACGTGGCGAAATGACCGCCATCATGGGCCCGTCCGGCTCGGGCAAATCGACGCTCATGCATTGCATGGCCGGGCTCGATACCCCCTCTTCCGGCAGGGTGATCGTGGAGGGGCTCGAGGTCTCCTCGATGAACCAGAAGCAGCTGACCGATCTGCGCCGCGAACAGATTGGCTTCATCTTTCAGTCGTTCAATCTGGTGCCGACACTGTCTGCCGAGGAAAACATCCTGCTACCGTTGCAGATAGCCAAACGTCCGATCGACCGCGACTGGTTCAACCAAGTGGTCAAAGTTGTCGGATTGGAAAAGCGTCTTTCCCACCGTCCCAGCCAGCTGTCCGGTGGTCAGCAGCAGCGTGTGGCCTGCGCACGAGCCATCATGGCACGTCCGTCTGTGATTTTTGCCGACGAACCGACAGGCAATCTCGATTCCCGTTCCAGTCGCGAAGTACTCAGCTTCCTGCGCGACTCAGTGCGCGACTATGGACAGTCAATCGTCATGGTCACTCATGACCCGCGCGCAGCCTCCTTCGCCGATCGTGTATTGGTACTCGCCGATGGCAATATCACCCGTGATATGCAGCATCCGACGTACGACGAGATTCTCGAAGTATTCGCCGGCAATGATGACGATGCGGACAATATCGATTCCGTGACCGCAACGGAGGTCGCGCAAGCATGATTCGTATAGGATTGCGCGACGCGCGCAGCCATTTCGGCCGTTTCATCATGTCGATCGTGGCCATTGCGCTCGGCGTGAGTTTCGTAGTCGGCTCGTTCTGCTTCCGCGAAATGCTCGACAACCAGGTTTCGCAGATGATGTCCACCAATGCGGACCACGACGTGTACGTACGTGGATCGCAGGAGAAGAAGAACTCATCGGCGATGTCCATGGGTTCCACGAAAAGCTACAACACCATCGACACCGATCTGGCGGACGACATAGCCAAAATCGACGGCGTCTCCTCGGCGCACGTGATGTACGGACTGTCCGGTGTGGTGCTTCTCGACAAGCACCGCGACGCGGTGACCACCGTCGGATCCCCCACCGTGGCCATGGGCATGGGCAAGTCGGAGCCTTGGCGGTCCGCGAAATTCACCGCCGGCACGTGGCCTAAGAACGGCGATGAGATCGCCCTGCATTCCTTCGCCGCCGAACAGTCGAAGCTGAAGGTCGGCGACAAAACGAAAATCGTCTACCCTGACGGGGCGCGCGACGTGACCGTCAGCGGCATCTTCACCACCGATGCCAGCCAGGCTGGCGCCATCATCATCGCCATCGACCCGGCCACGGCCAAGGAGGAAACGAACCAGCAGTCCGACGACCCCGACAAGGCGTCCCTCATCAGCGTCTACGGCAACAACACCACGCCGTTGACCGCCGAACAACAGCAACAGCTGGCCGACCGCATCAACAGAAAACTGCCGAAATCGGCGAAAGCCCATGCCATCACCGGCGACGCGTACCGTGACGAATCCACCAAATCCACGCAGGACGCGCTCGGCTTCGTCCAGCCGCTGATCCTCATCTTCGCGGTGATCGCGCTGTTCGTGGGCTCGTTCATCATCGCCAACACCTTCTCGATGATCGTGCGTGAATCGATGCGCGGTTACGCGCTGCTGCGTTCCATCGGCGCCTCCCCCCTGCAGGTGTTCTCCACGGTAATTGTGCAGGCGCTGTTGCTGGGTCTGGTCGGATCGGTCGCGGGCATCGGACTCGGTTGGGGCATGGTCAAACTGATTGCATCGGGTCTTTCGAACATGGGTATGCCGCTGACCGGCGCCACTGATCCGACCGTTTCCGACATGCTGGTCGGTCTGATGGTCGGCATTGTAGTGACCATGATCGGTGCCGCGCTGCCGGCACGCAATGCGGCGCTTGCTCCTCCGATTCAGGCAATGAACGAAACCGTCAATCCGGAGAAACCAGTCCACATGCGTGGCATCATCGGCACCACCATGGTGGCGTTGGGTTTCCTCAGCTGGGCATTCACCTATGTGCTGGCTTCCGCGGATGGCAATGGACCGACACCGTGGAAAATGATCAACGATATCGCTGTCGGTTGGCCGCTCGGTATTGGCGCCGCATTGGCAGTGATTGGAGTGATCGTAGCGGGACCAGCATACGTATCCACCGCAGGAACGATACTTGGCTGGCTGCCGTCGAAGATCTTCACGGTGACGGGACGTCTCGCCCAGCGCAACATCTCCCGGTCGAAGAGGCGCACGTCCAACACCGCGGCCGCGCTGTTCGTGGGCGTGGCGATCGTGAGCTGTCTGGGCGTGGTGGCCACGTCGGCGAAGGCGTCGGTCAATTCGCTGATCGACACCGGTCTCAAAGCCGATTTCGCCATATCGTCGGCATCGGGCGGACGGATTCCCGACCAGGCGATCAAGGACATCGAAAACGTCGACGGCGTCAAACATGTGGTGTCGAACCGTGTGGTGCTTGGCGTGAAATACGACGGCAAGTCCGTTTCCGGGTTTACGTTCGCGACACAGCCGGAGCTGTTCACCAAGATATTCGCCGCCGAAACCACCGAAGGCGACGCCGTGTCCGCGTTGAAGGACGGCAAGCTGCTTGTCGGCAAGACCATCGCGGACGACCGCGGATGGCATGTGGGGCAGAAGGTCAAGGTCACCGCCGAGAACACGGTGGTCGACGAACAGGCCACCGCCAAGGCGCAGGCCGATTACCAAGCCAAGGTGAAGGCGCATGCGCAGGAGCTGCAGACGCAGGCCCAGCAGATGGCAGCCTCCGGCGATATGACTGGAGCGCAGGCCAAGGCCAAGGAGATCGAGCAATACACGGACAAGGCCAAGAACGTCGACCCGAAGACGCTGGTCAAAACGAAGAAGGTCAATACCAAGAAGACATTGACCATCGGCGCGATCGTGTCGAATTCCGTGTACCGCGATTTCGCGATCATCAACGACGACCTGGCCGAACAGATCGGCAACAAGCAGACCATGTTCGTCATGCAGGCCTATGTCACCGACAGGAGGGGATCCGACACGACCCAGGTGAAGAAAGCCATCAAGAAGGCCGTCAAGAAGTACTACACGATCTCCGTGTTCGATCGAGACGAGTACAAATCCACCATGAGCTCGATGATCAACCAGATGCTCATGGTCCTGTACGCGCTGCTGGCGCTGTCGATCATCATCGCGATCTTCGGCATCGTCAACACTTTGGCGTTGAGCGTTTCGGAACGCACCAAGGAGATCGGCCTTCTGCGAGCCATCGGCACATCCCGTGGACAGGTGCGCGGCATGCTGGGCATCGAAGCGGCGATCATCTCCGTGTTCGGCACGGTGATGGGACTTGTCGTCGGCGTCTCGGCGGGCGTGGTGATCCGAGCGGTCTACGCTGCCAAGGGATTGGAGACGTTGGCCATTCCTTGGCAGCAGCTTCTGGTGTTCCTGCTGCTTTCAATCGTGGTGGGCTTGGTCTCCAGCATCTCCCCCGCCTCCCGCGCGTTGAAACAGCCCGTGCTTGACGCCGTGGCGAGCGAGTGAGACAGTTGGAACGGAATACCGAAAGGAGGCGGCAATGCCCATTCCCCATGAGATTCCGGTAGGAGCACGCATCGTGGCGCGTACTTTGGAAGGCGTCGATCCGGCCGACCACCGCATGAAATTCCGCGATTACGTGGGACACGTGCGTTCCTGGGACGGCCAGAAGCTGGAAATGACGCGCGATGCGGCGGCGAACGGTTCACGCCCCGAACAGCGCGTCACCATCCCAGCCGACGCGATCGTGACGATCAAGCCGGTGCCGGAACGTTCCATGACACGTCCACGGCCATAACGAAAGCGTCGTACAAAAGACGGACGTTTCGATCACAGCATTTCCAATGATCGAAACGTCCGTCTTTTTTGTATGCCTACGATTTTCTATGAAACGTCGTCGTGGAAGAGCGGTCACACGGCGGAACGCACTTCGACAATGACGTCATGCTCTCCTTCGAACCGCACGATGTGCTCGCCTCTGCGGGCGGATTCCAGCAATGTGCGCCGCCAATCGTCCTCGGGAATCGCAAGCTTGATTTTTTCGCACCGTTCGGTGTAATCCGGTTGCTTGACGGCGGCCTTGTAATCGCGGAACGGCTGTCCTTGGGCGAAGAAGCGGTCCATCTGCCTCACATCGCCTTCCGTCGGTCTGACATTGGCGTCGGCCATGTCATGCAACACGTTGGCCATCAGCGTCAGTCTATTGGCCATGTCGCGCAGCAACGTCTCCACATTGGCCGCGTCCTCCTCGACCATCGCACGCGTACGGTTAGGGTCGGTCAATGCCACGCGAGTCATGTCACGCCAGGATCCCGCAGCGAGCGCCGCCGCGATATTGCGGTTCGGATTGGCCACCAGTTCGTTGATCATGGCGGTGGCGACGACGTGCGGCATATGCGAGATGAGCGCGGCACAGCGGTCATGTGTGGCGTCGTCGAGTACGATGAGCCTATTGCCGCATCTGTTCACGATCATGTCGGCCACAGTGAGGAACCGGCGGTATTCGGTGTTTTCATCCACGGTGATGGCCCAGAGGGCGCCGTCATACAGTTGGGGATCGGACGCCTCCCATCCCGACAGTTCATTGCCAGCCATGGGATGCGCGCCGACATAGCATCCGTCGAGTCCCACGGCCTTGACCTGGTCACGGACCATGCCTTTGACGCTGCCCACGTCGGTGAGCGTGGTCGTTTCGGGATTGATGAGCGGTTTCAATGCGCCAAGGATCTGGGGCATGGCTTTGAGCGGATTGCACAGCACCAGCACGTCCGGATTCGCTTCGGCGAGCGCCGCCAATGTGGGCTTGCATATGATGCCATCGGCTTCGGCTGTGGCATAGGGGCGATCGTTGTGGTTCCATGCGATCACTTCGCAGCCGGCGTTCGCCAGCCGACGTGCCAGCGATCCTCCGATTAGGCCGAGTCCTACGATTGCGATGCGCGGCTTCACCACATCAGCTCCCTTCCAGCGGTTTCACTATTCTGCCAATGGTCCGGCAGATGCCTGTCATCCAGCCGCACGCCGCCTTGGGGCAGCATCCATGATGTGACGGGCGGGTTGGGTCGTTCCCTGCGCGGGTATACGGCAAGCGTCTTGGCCCAGTCTCCATGTTCCGCGATCTCCACGAGCGCGTCACGGAAACGCCGCTCCCAAGGGGCCGCATCGAGGGTTGCGATGAAGCTGTATGTGCCGGTACGCCCTTTTATGGGCCGTGAGATGAAACTGGTCATGTTGAGTCCCGCGTCGCGAATCACGTCGAGCAGGTCGGCGAGCACGCCCGGACCTGTGGCCAGGGGGATGAGGGCAAGCACCGATTCGTATTCGATGTCCGATTCGGCGCGTGATTCGTCGAGCAGGCGTGCGGCTTCCGCGCGCGGCGCGAGCACGAGGAAGTCGGTGGCGGCGCCTTGGTAGTCCTGGACGGAGGTTCCGATGCGGGTGATGTCGTACAGTTCTCCGCAGATGGCCGGCCCGAAAGCGATTTCGCCCGCTTTGAGATCCCTGCATGCGGCCGCGTTGGACGAAGCCGGGCGCGTCGTGAGATGGTGGTCGGCGATGAACCGCTTGCATTGCGCGAGCCCGTGCGGATGGGCGGTGGCCACATGAGCCGTATCGGGATCGGATCCTTGCGCCACGTAGGCATCGAACGACACGTTCACGCCGATACGGGCGAATCCGACGAGGTTCTTCGCGTCGATCAGCGCATCGAGGTTGGGCACGACATAGCCTTCGACGTTGTTCTCCCATGCCACGACACCCCAGCCGTCGCCCCGTTGCGCGGCGGCGAGGATCTGCGGCACATCGTCCATGGGCACCAGTTCGAAGCCGCGTGGTTCAGCATGGGCCAGCGATTCGGAGGCGTCGACCGCCGCCTGATGCGTGAAGGTGCCCTGAGGGCCCAGATAGAACAGCTTTCGTGCGCTCATTGACGCCTTCGCCTCCTTATAGGTCACCTATGCACCTTACCGCATCCTTGGGGCGTGCGGCGCATTAGTCCACCGGTTGGTCGGCCGCGTTGTCCATTTCTTGCGATTCGTTCGGCGCATTTTCCGGAGCGCCGTCCGTTTCACGCGGTGGCATCGTGAACCACCGTTTCGGCAACACGAGCATGACCAACGGAATCAGCACCACGCCATACAGCCAGAAATAGCCGACGTTGTTGCTGAAATACGGCAGTGACGCCGAATCGCCGAAACCGACGGGAATCATGGCGTCCCCGCCGGGACCGTAGCCGGCCATGACAGTCCAGACCATCAAAGACGAGCCGATCAGATGCAGGGCGAGTCCCGAGACGCCGTCACGCGAGCGTGCGGACCATGTCGACATGATGACCAGCATGTACGCGAGCACGAGACCGTAGGGGATGTTCGCGGACGCGCCCATACGGTGCGCCATCGTGCCGATCATGCCGACGATGGCGCCGGCAAGCAGATCGATTAGGAAACGCGCCCATATCGGCAGACGATGCGACCACGGCAGCAGTCTGCGGTCGATGTTCTCCTGCGATTGCGGTTTTGGTTGCGTTTCCTGCATACGTTGCGTCATGCCCTCCACTATGCCCTACGTTCCTTACAAAATCGCAAAAAGGCAAGAGATACGCGGAAAACACCGGTATCTCTTGCCTTTCTTAAGCGTTCAGCGTATCAGCGAGCACACTACCGTGCCCGCGAAGCGCCAAAACAATGCGAGGAATCACTTGTTATTCTGAGCATTGTTCTGGCGACGCTGCTTGGCGCGCCACTTGTACCAGTCCTCACGGCTCAGAATGATCTTGCGCACGCGGATGGACTCCGGGGTGACTTCCACGCACTCGTCCTCGTTGGCGAAGTCCAGGGACTCCTCGAGGCTCATCTTGATCGGCGGGGTCAGGGTTTCCAGCACATCCGCGGTGGCGGAACGCATGTTGGTCATGTGCTTGGCCAGCGTGATGTTCACATCCAGCTCGTCAGGCTTGTTGTTGATGCCGACGACCTGGCCCTCATACACCGGGGACTGCGGCTCGACGAAGAAGTTGCCACGTGCCTGCAGACGCTGCATGGCGTACGGGGTGGCGACGCCCTGACGGTCGCAGACCATGGAGCCGTTCTGGCGGGTCACGATCTGGCCGGCCCACGGAGCGTAGCCGGCGGAAATGGAGGAGGCGATGCCGGTGCCGCGGGTGGCGGACAGCAGCGCGGTACGGAAGCCAATCAGGCCACGGGACGGCACGGTGAACTGCAGACGGACCCAGCCGGTGCCGTGGTTGGTCATGTTGTCCATGCGGCCCTTGCGGTCGGCGAGCAGCTGGGTGACGGCGCCCATGTACTCTTCCGGCACGTCGATGGTGGTGTTTTCCATCGGCTCGTTGACCACGCCGTCGATGGTCTTGGTGACCACCTGAGGACGGCCGACGGTCAGTTCGAAGCCTTCACGGCGCATCTGCTCGGCAAGCACGGCCAGCGCGAGTTCGCCACGGCCCTGAACCTCCCAGGCGTCCGGACGGTCGGTCGGCAGAACCTTGATGGACACGTTGCCGATGAGCTCGCGGTCGAGGCGGTCCTTGATCATGCGGGCGGTGAGCTTGTGGTCCTTGCCTTCGGTGCCGGCAAGCGGGGAATCGTTGATGCCGAAGGTCATGGAGATGGCCGGGTCGTCAACGTGGATGAGCGGCAGCGGACGCGGATCGTCCGGGTCGACGATGGTCTCGCCGATCATGATGTCGTTCACGCCGGCGACGGCGACGATGTCGCCAGGGCCTGCGGATTCGACCGGAGTGCGCTCCAGGCCCTGCGTGCGCAGCAGCTCGGACACGCGGAAGTTCTCGATGGAGCCGTCCACACGGGACAGGCCATAGGTCTTGCCCTTCTCAAGGGTGCCGTTGTAGATGCGGACCAGACCGAGTCGGCCGAGGAAGTCGGAGGAGTCGATGTTGGCGACGTGGGCCTGCAGCGGCGCGCCTTCCTCGTATTCCGGAGCAGGAATGTTCTTGATGATGGCCTCGAACAGCGGCTCGAGGTTGTCGTTGTCCGGCAGACCGCCGTTCTCCGGCTGGTTCTCGGAAGCGTAACCGGCCTTGGCGGCGCAGTAGATGACCGGAAGGTCGAAGAGGGAATCCTCATCGAGGTCGATGCCTTCCTCGATGACGTCCTGGGCCAGACCGAGCAGCAGGTCGGAGGATTCGCCGACGACTTCGGAGATACGGGCGTCCGGGCGGTCGGTCTTGTTCACGCACAGGATGACCGGGAGCTTGGCTTCGAGAGCCTTGCGCAGCACGAAACGGGTCTGCGGCAGCGGGCCTTCGGAAGCGTCGACGAGCAGCACGACGCCATCGACCATGGAGATGCCACGTTCCACTTCGCCACCGAAATCAGCGTGGCCAGGGGTGTCGATGATGTTGAGGGTGATGCCTTCCGGATGGCCGTACTTGGCGGCCAGCGGGCCAGTGTACTGCACTGCGGTGTTCTTGGCGAGGATGGTGATGCCCTTCTCGCGCTCCAGATCGTTGGAATCCATCACACGGTCCGGGACTTCCTCACGCTCGTTGAACACGTGGGACTGGGCCAGCATTGCGTTGACCAGCGTGGTCTTGCCGTGATCGACGTGTGCCACAATCGCTACATTTCGGATATCGCCGCGAACCGCCATCGAAACCTCTCTTAGTGTTACTGTTCTCTTGCGTAAACGTTCGGTACGTACATGCTGTCGGTACTTGAAAAATCGTACTTACACACAAACCGAACCAATACTAGCGGAGCATTACGACACATGGAAAACGGCGGACCTGTCAGATCATGCCGACAGGCCCGCCGTCAATCGCGCGAAGAGGCGCGCGGACCTTAATCCTCAAGCTCCTTGCCAGTGCGTTCAGGCAGGCACAGGGCCGCCACGCAGGCAAGGATGAACGCCACGGCGAAAACGATGAACGCCACGGCCTTGTTGCCACCGGACAAGGTCAGGAACCATGGCATCAGCAGCGGCGCGATGATCGCGGCCACACGACCGCAAGCCGCGGCGGCACCGGAGGCGGCGCCGCGCAGACGTGTCGGATAGATTTCCGGAGTCACCGCGTACAACACGCCCCAAGCGCCAAGGTTGGACGCGGACAGCAGCATGCCGAAGCCCAGCACAGCGGCCACGGAACCGGCTTGGGAGAAGGCGAACGCGGCCACGGCGGACACGGCGAGGAACACGCTCAGGGTCTTCCTGCGGCCCCAGATCTCCACCAGCCATGCCGCGAGGAAGTAGCCGGGCAGCTGTGCGATGGCGATGGCGAGCGTGTAGCCGAACGACTTGGTCAGCGAGCCGAACTGGTCGGCCAGCAGAGACGGCATCCACGTGAACGCGCCGTAGTAGGAGAAGTTCACGAAGAACCATGTGGCCCAGATGGCTGCGGTGCGCGCAAGATACTTCTTGCCGAACAGCTCGCGGGTTTTGATCTTCGGCAGCGGCTCGCCCTTCGGGGATGCGACCGGTTCGACGCCTCCGGCCTGTTCGAAGTAGCGCACGGCCTGCTCGGCCTCATCCTCACGTCCCTTGGATTCGAGGAATCGCACGGACTCAGGGATATGAATGCGCGTCACGATGGCGTACAGCAGCGGCAATGCTCCGATGAGCAGCGCCCAGCGCCATCCCCAATCGCCGGTGTTAGGAATGACGAAATAGCCGATGCAGGCGGCGATGATCCAGCCGATTGCCCAGAAGGATTCCAGCAGCACCGTCATACGGCCGCGTTGTTTGGTCGGAGAGAATTCCGAGACCAATGTGGAGGCGACCGGCAGCTCGGCGCCCAGGCCGAGGCCGATGACCAGTCGAGCGATCAGCAGAGCCGCCAGCGACCATGACAACGCCATACCGCCATTGGCCAGACCGAAAATCACCAGCGTCGCGGAGAAGACCGTCTTGCGGCCAACGCGGTCGGCCACGAAGCCGCCAAGCGCGGCGCCGATCGCCATTCCGACGAAACCGATGGACAGCACCCAGCTTTTCTCGGTCGGCGTCAGATTGAAATGCGGGTCGGCCGCGATGGCGGCCACGACGAACGACACCAGACCAACGTCCATCGCGTCGAACGCCCATCCAATACCCGAAGCCACCAACAGCTTCCTGTGCGCCTTGTTGAACGGCAGTCGGTCAAGACGCTCGTTGCGAGTCAGCGAGACCTCTCCCCCAACAGTTTGTTGCGATGCGGACATCAACACCCCTTTATCATTGTTTTCCTATTGTGTCGTGAGCTCGTTCAAGCCCGACGATGGCAGGCGATCACGCCGTCATCAATGCGGATAACGCGTCGTCATCCTGGAAAGCAATTCGAGTGTCGTCCGATTCGGATGCCGTTCCGGCTTCGGTCCACAAATCCGTTCCCGGCTTCCGGCTGTACCGGTAGACCGCCGCCGGCCTGTTGCGGCCGATCCGCAGTTTCTCACCGGTGTCTTCCAACAGTCCGGAAGCAAGCATTTTACGGCGGAAATTCGCCAAATCGATACGCTGTCCGGCAATCGCCTCGTACACGTCATGCAGTTGGCTCAACGTGAATCGCTCGCCCACCAATCGAGTGGCGATGTCAGGCGATTCGATTTTGCCGCGAAGCCGGTTCATGGCGTATTCGACGATGGTGCGATGGTCGAACGCAAGTTCCGGAAGATGGTTGACGGGGAACCACTTGACGTTGTCCCCTCCGGCGAAGTCGATTCGTCCATCGGCCTCGCCCACCAGGGCCCAATACACGATGGACACCATCGGCAGACCGCCATGCGAACGTGCCGGATCGCCGAACGTGTAAAGCTGCTCAAGATATTTCGGATGCAGCGACGTCGTCGATTCCAGTGCGGCATACGCCGACTGTTCCAATGAATGGTCGGCCCTCAGACCGCCTCCCGGCAACGCCCATTGCCCCAAAAAAGGCTGACGGACGCGTTTGACCAGCGGCATCCACAGGGTGGAGCCCATGCCGGACGAAGCGGCACCAGCGCCCACATCTGACTGCGGAACCGGTCCCAAAGCCAGAATCACCACGGATACGCCGACCTGCGGAGGCTGCTTGCGCCGTTCCGAGACATTGCCCATGATCAATTGATGGCCTCTTCCAATACTTCGAATTGCTTACAGGAAAGGAGTCTAACACTTATAGTCAACATGACTATAAGTGTGTCGAGTCACTCATAAACACCAAGAGCCCCCAACGGGGCTCTTGCAAAGTTCAGGCCACGATGTCGTTGGCGATCAGCTCGCGGGCCACTTCACGGTATTCCTTCGCCGTCTTGTGGTTCGGCGCGTAGATGGTGATCGGCGCGGCCGCCACCGTGGAATCCGGCAGCTTGATGGAACGCGATATCACGGAATGGAACACCTTGCCTTGGAACGCCTCGTAGATGCGCTGCAGCACCTCCTCGCAATGCAACGTCCTGGTGTACATGGTCACCAGCACGCCATACACCTCAAGGCTCGGATTGATGCGCGACTGGACCTTCTCGATGGATTGCATGAGCAATGCGACGCCGCGCAGCGCGAAGAATTCGGCGGCCACGGGAATGATCACTCCGTCCGCGGCGGTCAGCGCGTTCACCGTCAGCAGGCCCAGCGACGGCTGGCAATCGATGATGATCACGTCGTATTCGTCCTTGACCTGACGTAGCACGCCGGCAAGCACCTGCTCACGTCCGACCTCGGTGACCAGCTGCACTTCGGCCGCGGACAGGTCGATGTTGGCCGGCATGATATCAAGATTCTCGAAATCGGTGTGGTGAATCACGCTATGCACATCCATGCGCGGATTGAACAGCGCCGTGTACACGGTATCCTCCACCGCGTTGGCGTTAATGCCGAGCCCAACCGTGGCAGCGCCTTGCGGATCGAAATCTACGATCAGCACACGTCTGCCATATTGGCTCAACGCGCCACCGATATTGATGGAACTGGTGGTCTTGCCGACCCCGCCCTTCTGGTTGCACATGGCGATGACCCTGGCCGGACCGTGCGTCTGCAGCGGCTCCGGAGCGGGAAACGTCTCATAATCACGTCCAAGCAAATCCGTAGGCATACCGTTTACCTTACCAACATCCTCGTGTCAAAGATTCCACTGTGTTCCATGCTAACTCATCATCGCCTATGAAAACGGCAACAACACATCCCGCAACATCTATCTGGCTCTCGGATGCGAGGTCAGATACGTTTCGATGAGGTTTTCCGGGCTCACGTGCGTGTAAATCTGCGTGGTGGTGACGCTGGCATGTCCGAGCAGCTCCTGCACGGTGCGTACGTCGGCGCCGCCCTGAATCAGATGGGTGGCGAAGGAATGGCGCAATGTGTGCGGGTGCAGTGGCTTATCGATGTGCGCGCGCTGTCCCGCCGCGCGGATGATCTCCCACACCGATTGTCTGGACAGCCTTTTGCCGCGTTTGTTGAGGAACAGCGCGCGTCGTTCGGCAGAGCCTTTCGCCTTCGCCTCAAGTTGCGGCCTCCCGCCGCACAGATACCGTGCGATCGCCTCGCACGCGTAGCCGCCGACCGGCACCAGACGTTGCTTGGACCCTTTGCCCATCAATCGGGCGACTTTCTCATCCAGATCGATGTCGTCGAGGTTCGAACCACAAGCCTCTGAGACACGCGCTCCGGACGCGTACAGGAATTCCAGCAACGCCTTGTCGCGCAGCATCACCGGATCGTCCGGCCTCTCCGGCGAATCCGTGCCGGATGGATGACTCTGTGACACGGGAATCGCATCCAGCAATCTCACCACCTCATCCACGGTGAGCACGTCGGGCAGGGTTTCCGCGCTTTTCGGCGCCTTGACACATGCCGAAACATCCTCCGCAACCACATGCTCGCCCAAGGCGAAGCGATGGAGCTCGTGGATGCTCGAAAGCCGACGCGCCTTGCTGCGCGCGGATTCGCCGGAATCGTCAAGAAAGGCGATGTACCGTTCCACATCGTGCGTGTCCACCTTGTCGAGGCTGCTGATGCCCTGCGTGGCGAGCCAATCACGGTACTTGCGCAGATCGGCGCCGTATGCGGATACCGTGGCCTTCGCCAGCCCCCGCTCCACGTCGATATGCGCAAGGAACTGTCTGATCAGCCGATCGATGTCATTCATCGAAGCCCCCTACATGCAACCCGTGCCGTTTTCATTTGGCTGAATTTCAAGCAGCGATTTGACGCGAAATATATGAGAACCCCCGGTCCGGCATACGGACGGGGGTTCTTGCACATATAAGGCGGAACGCCGGAAGACTCAGGCTTCCTTCGGAGCGTTCACGTCAGCCGGAAGAGCGGCCTTGGCCTGCTCGACGATGGCCTTGAAGGCCTCCGGATCGGAGACGGCCAGCTCGGCGAGGGCGCGACGATCCAGTTCGATGCCAGCGAGGTGCAGACCCTGGATGAAGCGGTTGTAAGTGATGCCTTCGGCGCGGACGGCGGCGTTGATGCGCTGGATCCACAGCTTGCGGAAATCGCCCTTGCGAGCCTTGCGGTCGCGGAAGTTGTAGGTAAAGGAGTGCAGCAGCTGCTCCTTGGCCTTACGGTAGAGACGGGAGCGCTGGCCGCGATAGCCGGAAGCCCTCTCGAGAACGACGCGACGCTTCTTGTGGGCGTTTACTGCGCGCTTGACACGTGCCATATTTGATTCCTCAGCTTTCTATTAAGTCTTTGTTATATAAGCTCTCGCTATGCTCAGCGACCGAGCAGCTTCTTCATGTTCTTGCTCTGGGAAGTGGCCAGAACACCGTCGGCCTTCAGCTCGCGGCGCTTACGAGCGGACTTGTGCTCGAGGTTGTGGCGCATTGCGGAGCCAGCGTGCATCAGCTTGCCGGAACCGGTCACTCGGACACGCTTGGAAGCGGCGGAATTAGTTTTCATCTTCGGCATTGCTGCCCTCCTTGTTTGTTACTTCGATTCGGAAGTCTTCGTTTTGTCGGACGCCACGGCTGCCTTGGCTGCGGCTGCCGCCTGTGCCTGGGCCTCCTGCTTGGCGGCCAGACGCGCGGCCTGACGGGCCTGACGCTCGGCACGGGACTGATCGCCACGACGACGCTGCTCGGACTGAGTGTGAACCTTCTTGCCCTTCGGCGCAAGCGTCATGATGATGTTGCGACCTTCCTGCTTCGGGGCGAATTCGACGGTGCCGTACTCCTCCACCTCGCTGGCAAGACGCCTCAGCAGCTCGACGCCGCCGATTGGACGGGACTGCTCACGGCCGCGCAGCATGATGGTGACCTTGACCTTGTCTCCGCCGTTCAGGAAGCGCACAACGTGGCCCTTCTTGACCTCGAAGTCATGGTCGTCGATCTTCAGGCGGAAGCGGATTTCCTTGATTTCCGCGGTGCTCTGGTTGCGGCGTGCCTCACGAGCCTTGATCTTCTCGTTGTACTTGTACTTGCCGTAATCGATGAGCTTGGCGACCGGAGGCTTCGCGTTGGGCGCCACCTCGACGAGATCGAGGTTCGCTTCCTTTGCCAGGTTCAGTGCGACGGAAGTCGCGATGACTCCCACCTGCTCGCCGTTCGGGCCGATCAGACGCACCTGGGAGACGCGAATCTCGTCGTTAATACGTGGTTCGTCGCTGATGATGACTCCAATCCTCATGTTCCATGCAACGGAACGTCCCTAGATTGGCAGTATTCCAAAATCCCGAATGTCCATGAATCGCCAAGGCGCAATAAAGCGCACGCGAAAACCACATATGTGGCCAGCGTATCTCACCGTCGAATCGGCGGAAAGGCGATTGCCTGAACCCGAGACCATGAAAGGCTTCCAGGTGGGGATGTCCCGCTTTCTTGATTTTCTCAAGCCTTGTAGATAATACCACACACCCGGACATCGCGTGTCGTGTTTCGAACCTATCTTTGCAGACGCCCCCGGACGGCGCCGGATGCGGCACACACGCGCCATTCCGGAAAGCGTATGGACGCGCACGTACACTATCTTCGCATGACCATGAATTCCAATACATGTGTGATTTTCGGCGCGGGCGATTATTACGACGAGATTTCCGCCGTTCCGTCCGGAGCCTTCGTCATCGCCGCGGACGGCGGTTACGACCACGCCCAGACCGCCGGCATCGACGTCGATTTTCTGGTGGGCGATTTCGATTCGATCACCGGCACACGACCAACGAATGATGACCACACCATCGCGCTGCCAACGGAGAAGGACGACCCCGACCTGCTGTCCGCGATGAAGATCGGATGGCGGCATGGCGCACGCACATTCCATATATATGGCGCACTAGGCGGACGAATCGACCACACAATCGCCAACATACAGCTTGTGGCGTTGTTGGCCGCCCATGGCGCAATCGGTTATCTGCACGGCGATGGCGCGATCGTCACCGCCGTTTGCGACGGCGCGCTCGACTTCCCAGCGAATGACGTCGCACCTGGACGCATGGTGTCAGTGTTCTCCCACAGCGATATTTCGACCGGAGTGAGCGAGACGGGACTGAAATACGAGCTCGACCACGCCTCAATGTCCAGCGTACGCGTCAACGGTCTGAGCAACGAATTCCTCAAAGGCAAGCCATCGCGCATCGAAGTGGAGCATGGCACGCTTGTCGTCACGTTCCCCATTGAAGCTCCTCTGCCACGCGTGTTATGGTCGCACGGTTTCACCGGCGATCTGGGAGCGCTTGACACATCCGTCTCCTCCGCGCTGGCACAACCGGGCGATCGGCGATCAGGCACGCCGGCAAAGATGTGAACGCTCACCGAAAATCGCGTTTCTTTTTCCGGGACACGCGTCGGAGACGTTGCCCTAAGTACAGGTGACGCACTACAGTGGACGATGTTGGTAAACAATGGCTTCTGTGTGCCTTGGCACACGCGTGGCCTACCCTAAAGGGAGAATTACATGACAGTTAAGATTGGTATTAACGGCTTTGGTCGTATCGGTCGTCTGGCTTTCCGCCGTATCTTCGAGCTGCAGGCCCGTGGCGGCCAGGCCGGTGACATCGAGGTCGCTGCAATCAACGATCTGACCACCCCGTCCATGCTGGCCTACCTGCTGAAGTACGACAGCACCCACGGCACCTTCCGTCATGACGATGGCACCCCGGTCGAGGTCACCTCCACCGATGACTCCATCGTGGTCGACGGCAAGGAATACAAGGTCTACGCCGAGAAGGACGCCAACAACATCCCGTGGGTCAAGAACGACGGTGTCGAGTTCGTGCTCGAGTGCACCGGCTTCTACACCTCCGCCGAGAAGTCCCAGGCCCACATCAACGCCGGCGCCAAGAAGGTTCTGATTTCCGCCCCGGCCAAGGACGATGTCACCCCGACCGTCGTGTTCGGCGTGAACCACGAGATCCTGAAGCCGTCCGACGTGATCGTGTCCGCCGGCTCCTGCACCACCAACTCCATGGCCGCCATGGTCAAGCTGCTGGACGAGAACTGGGGCATCAAGGCTGGCTTCATGACCACCATCCACGCCTACACCGGCACCCAGATGATCCTCGACGGCCCGCGCTTCCCGAAGGCTCGCAACAACCGCGCCGCCGCCATCAACACCATTCCTCATTCCACTGGCGCCGCCAAGGCCATCGGCAAGGTCGTTCCGTCCGTGAACGGCAAGCTGCAGGGCCACGCCCAGCGTATCCAGGTTCCGGATGGCTCCGTCACCGAGCTGACCACCGTCCTGAACAAGGAAGTCACCGCCGATGAGATCAACGCCGCCTTCAAGGCCGCCTTCTCCGACACCGACTTCTACGGCTACAACGAAGACGGCATCGTGTCCTCCGACATCATCGGCGACACCCACGGTGGCGTGTTCGATCCGACCCAGACCGATGTCAACACCGTTGACGGCGTGACCATGGCTCGCACCGTCTCCTGGTACGACAACGAGTACGGATTCACCTGCAACATGGTGCGCACCCTGCTGTACTTCGCTGAGATCTCCGAGTGAACCATCGCGGAATAAGCCGCGCGGTTCGACTCTGAACCTCAACCGAAAAAGGCTTTCCACTCCGTGTGGAAAGCCTTTTTTCATGCCATTCCCTCATCACTTTTGTCTTCCGTGTGGCCGAAACGCCAGGAACGGTCATGCACATGCCTATCATGGGCGGCATGGCAAAGAAAAAACACGAGAAGGGCGCCGGTTCCACACCGGCGACAGTGCAGTTGGAAAAGGCCGGCATTCCATTCAAAACCTACGAATACGCGCATTCGAACGACCATATGGATGACGGTTACGGAGTGGAGGCCGCGACCAAGCTTGGCTTCGACGAACATCAGGTGTTCAAGACACTGATGGCGGACACCGGTTCCGAACGCGTGGTCGGTGTGGTTCCGGTCAGCGGCCATATGGATCTGAAGGCGCTGGCGGCGGCCGTCGGCGCGAAGAAGGCGGCAATGGCCGATCCGAAGGTCGCCATGCGCGAATCAGGCTATGTCGTCGGCGGCATCTCGCCGCTTGGCCAACGCACGCATCACAAGACGGTCCTCGATGAAAGCGCGCTGCAGTATGACGAGATTCTGCTGTCCGGAGGCAAACGCGGCTTTTCGATCGGCATCGACCCCAACGATCTGCTGAAGGTGCTTGACGCGGTCGCCGCGCCCATCGGCACCTGGTGACGGAGCGTGACCGTCGGAACGATTTCGGGAACGGCTGGAAGGATGCTGATGCGTCCGTCCAGCCGTTCCGTCATATGCCGATCATTTGCGCAGTTCCGCCGGCAGCACGAAATGCATGTTCTCCTTGATGGTCTCGACGGTGCTCACATCGCGGTAACCCATCCCGTTGAGCGCGGAGATGACGCCGGAGACCAGTTCGTCCGGCACGGACGCACCCGAGGAGATACCCACGGATTCGACGCCCTCGAACCATGCGGGATCAAGTTCCGAGGCATCGTCCACACGATGGGCGAGACCGGCGGCTCCAACGGCCGTTCCCACCGGGAACCGTGTCTTGAGCCCCTCCTGGGCGACCTCCACCAGCCGTACGGAATTCGACGAATTCGCCGACCCGACGATCACCACGCAGTCGGATTGTTCGGCGACGAGCTTGACCGCCGACTGACGATTCGACGTGGCATAGCAGATATCGGAATTCGGCGGCATCCGCAGCCACGGAAAACGCGACTTCAACGCGGCTATCGTATCGGCGGTTTCATCGACGCTCAGCGTGGTCTGCGTAAGCAGCACCAATTTGGTTCCCGGCTGGAAATCCAACGAATCGACATCGTCGGCATGTTCGATCAGATGCACATGTTCCGGCGACTCCCCCACCACGCCGACGGCCTCGTCATGCCCCCTGTGCCCGATGTATATGATCTCATAACCTTCCTTGACGAAGCGCAGCACTTCGCGATGCACCTTGCTCACCAGCGGACATGTGGCATCGACCACATGCATACCACGTGACGCGGCCTCGGCCTTCACTGCAGGCGAAACCCCGTGCGCGGAGAACACGATGGGGATGCCGGCGGCCGCCGCGGCATCGGGAACCTCCGACAGTTCCTGAACGAACACCGCACCCTGCGCGGCCAAATCCTCGACGACATGCCTGTTGTGCACAATCTGACGACGGACGTACACCGGGGGCAGTCCATCCGCACGCGACGCATCCGCGGATTTGAGAATCGTCCGCACTGTGAGGATCGCCCTGTCCACACCGGCGCAGAATCCACGAGGATCCGCCAAAACGATGCGCTTGCCCATACCAGCCGCCTTTCACCATATGCCAATCGGAACGACAACCAACAATAGTAAGACATGCCCTTCGCCAAAACGGCAGGAAACGGAAGACCCAAACGGAAATGAATCGCGCGCGACGAACGCCCAAGCCCCAAACGTTAGCGGTAACATGGTATCGACATATCATCAACGACACTATGGAGCGATTCATGACCTGCACGACCCTGCCTCCACGCACCGGACAGCAATTTTCCATCTCGCACGGCGATTACCGAGCCATCATCACCGAGCTTGGCGCCACGCTACGCAAACTGACATATCGTGGAGCGGAACTCATCGTCCCCCTCGGCCCGGACGACATCGTATCCTGCTGCCACGGGCAGATTCTCATCCCGTTTCCGAACCGCATCGAAGCCGGCGAGTACACGTTCGAAGGCAGGACCTACACGCTGCCCATCGACGAGCATGAGCGCAACAACGCCATCCACGGCTATGGCTATCGCTCCTACTGGAAGCTCGTCTCGCTCGCCGAAGACACGGTGACGCTGACCTGGCGCTCCCCCAACATGGCCGGTTACCCGTTCGACATCGTGGTAACCGCCACCTACAGCCTCGCCGACGATGGCCTGCACCTGACCATCAGCGCTTTCAACAATGGCGATGCGGACGCGCCGTGGGCGTTGGCCATCCATCCATGGCTCGCCAACGGCCTGAACGGCTACGGCGATGAGATCGACGGCCACAACGCCAAGTGCAGCCTGACGCTGCCCGGCCGCACGCATGTCACCGTCAACGAGAATCTCATTCCGACCGGCACCGAACCAGTAGACGGCACCAAGTACGACCTGCGCAAGGACACGCTGCTCACCGAGCAGCCGTTCGATGACGCCTGGACCGATTTGGAACACGCCGAGGACGGCACCGTCACCGCGGTGTTCACGCGAGCCGATGGCAAAAAGGTACGCGTGGGCGGCGATGAGACCATCACATCGTTCCAAGTGTGCACCGGAACAGGTTTCCAACCGTCCAAGCATCCGGCGGGCGTGGCGGTCGAACCGCAGACGGCGTACGCGAACGCGTTCAACACCGGCAAGGACCTCATCGTCATCAAGCCGAATGGGACTTCGAGCACATCGCTGTTCATCGGCGCGCTCGACTGATATAATCGCCGTTGGAATAAGCCGGAACCACACAGCGGACACCCGATTTGGCAAACGTCTCGCTTGTGTGCGATAATCCCGTAGGCTTATTAATCGCAAGTAAAGGAGTCCAATCATGGGCATGCGCGGACGTAAGCGCAAGGATCGTCGTAAGAAGGCCGCCAATCACGGCAAGCGCCCGAACGCCTGATCCCTGCCAACGCGAATAGCGTTACAGAGCATCGAGAACCCCGCAGAATCACTATGATTCTGCGGGGTTCTCCTATTCGCGTCCGAAGCTGCGATTCACATCGCTCACTCGTTGCAGCACTGATCCAGCGTCGCTTCGAGCCTGTCGATCAGACTCTGTGGCGCATGTTGGGGGCGCAGATACGCGCGCAACGCTGCGATCAGCGCGCGCTCCCGCTCGTCGCAGCAGGTCTCCGGATCGAAGCAGTCTCCGGAAGCCACGACATGCACGCTGGTATGCGTCATCTGCGTCACCACGCCGTTCCCACCGGTTGTGGTGGTTCTAGTCGAAGTGATGGAAATATGCCGTTCCATTGGTTCGCTCATGGTCGATCCTTCCCGGCAGTGGCATAGCCACGTTCCTTCGCGTAATTGGCGAGCTCACGCTTCAACTGCGTTCTGGCGCGGTTGAGACGGCTCATCACCGTACCGATCTTCACACCTTGTTCCTCGGCCACCTGGCTGTACGGCTTGCCGTCGATGGCGGCGTCGATGAACACCTGCCTGCGCTCCGGGGAAAGCTTGTTCAACGCGGTCATGATCTCCTCGGGCGCATAGGCATCCAGATACTCCTCCTCGGCGGATTTGAGCTGCTCGGAGGAATGCTCGGACGCCGAATACAGGTCCCAATCATCGTATTCGCCGGTGGAATCGTTGGCACGCTGCGGTCGTCGCTTGGCCTTGGCGTACTGGTTGAAATAGGCGTTGCGCTCGATGGTGGTCATCCAGGCCGCGAAATTCGTCCCCTCCTTGAAGGAGTCGAACGCCTTGAATCCACGCTCGAAGGTGTCCTGCACCAAATCCTGCGCGTCATCCGGATTGTTGGTCAACCTCATCGCCTGCCGATACAACGAATCCACAACGGGCATGGCGAGCCTTTCGAACCGCGCGCGGCGGCCTGCCATGGTTTCCGTCTGTTGTTCAGTCACACTCTCATTGTATCTTCCCCAGCGTCACACGTCGTGCACATGCCTGCCGGTACAATATCTGTTCGGTATCAGGCTCGACGTCTCATGCATGAGGAGAACACGAAACATGGCTTTGACTTTGGAATCGGCGGCGCGACTGCTTGACAGGCATGGACTGCTCCGGGAAATCATCCACGGCGATGTCTGGACGGTCGACGCAAGCGACATCGACAACGCCGACAAGCCGTTCTCCGCGATCACCTACGACACCCGCAAGGTGGAGCCGGGCGCCCTTCTGTGCTGCAAAGGCCGTTTCAAGGCGGAATATCTGAAGGACGTGGACGAACACGGTCTCGCCGCCTATGTTGCGGAAAACGACTTCTCCGCAACCACCCAGGCTCCGGGCCTCATCGTGGATGATGTGCGGAAGGCCATGTCTTTGCTGTCGGCTGAATTCTATGATCGTCCGCAGGATCGGTTGAAGGTCATCGGCATCACCGGCACCAAGGGCAAGACCACCACCGCATATCTCACCCAGGCCATGCTGAACGGATGCTCCGGCGGAAAATGCGCGCTGTTCTCTTCGGTGGACAACTGTCTTGACGGCCACACCTATGTCGAATCGGATCTGACCACTCCGGAATCCATGGACGCGTTCCGCATGATGCGTGAGGCCGTGGATAACGGCATGGAGTACCTCGTCATGGAGGTCTCTTCCCAAGCGTACAAGGTGGATCGCGTATACGGACTCACCTTCGACGTGGCCGCATTCCTCAACATCAGCCCGGACCACATCAGCCCGATCGAGCATCCGACGTTCGAGGACTACTTCCACTGCAAGCGTCAAATCGTCAAAAACTGCCGTTCGCTCGTGCTCGGAGCCGACTGCGCGCGTGCCGATCTCATCCGGCAGGACGCGCGGCACGCGGGGGTCGCCGTCTCCACGTTCGCACTCGACGGCGCATCTCCGGCGGATGTCGTCGCGAAACCGGCAGATGCCGAGCACAGCCGCTTCTCCATCGCCATCGACGGCACGACCATCGGAGAACTGAGCCTGACATTGGATGGCGATTTCAATTACGCGAACGCCGCCGCAGCGGTCGCCATCGCCCGCGCCGCCGGTTTCGATTTCGGCTCGTCGCAGGCGAGGAAGGCGCTGCACGACATGGAACCGGTGCGCATCGCAGGACGCATGGAGCATTTCAAGGACACCCGTTCCGACACGATCGCCATCGTCGACTATGCGCACAACTACGCTTCCGTCACCGCATTGCTCGACTATGTGGACCAGCGCTACGGCAGCAAAAACCCGGAAATCACGCTCATCACCGGATCCGCGGGCAACAAGGCGTACGACCGCCGTTCAGAAATCGTCAAGGCCGCGCAAGACCGTGTCGACCATCTCGTGCTCACTTTCGAGGACACCGACGATGAACCGGTGGAACAGGTGTGCGAGGACATGCGGAACAACGTCACCAATCCGCAGCTTGACGTGAAAATCATCCTCGACCGCACGGAAGCCGTGGAGTCCACGGTGGGAGCCGACCGGAAGGATTCCCAGCGTCCGCATATCATCCTCATCATCGGCAAAGGCAACGAACGCTGGTTCAAGGACCACGGCAAGCATATCCCCTATGAGGGCGACGACCGTATCGTGGAGCGCGTGTTCCACCTCAAATAGAAGATCTTTTCCAATACCTATTCCATATCACGCCATCACACACAAAAGGAATCCCGATCGAACATGATCACTCTTGAATCCACCGACGCGGCAGGCATCGAGCAACAGGCCGCAGATCTCGACTTCACCCTGCCGATCGAACAGACCGACGCTTGGGCACAATACCAGAACACTGTGGATGGCCGCAGACCGTGGGGCGCTTACGTCATCAAACAGGATGGCAGGACGGTCGCTTTCATCTCGCTGATCGACTATGAGACCCACGGATATCATTATCTGAGGTCCGTACATGGTCCGGCATGGATTGACAAGCCGTCCCGCGAATCGGAGGCCGAAGTCCGCCAGGCTCTGGTCAAGGCCGTGCGAGGCAAGGACAAAAGCATCGCGTTTCTGCGCATCGATTTCTGGGATTACGAGGGAACATTCCCCGTGCTTTCCACCGTCCCTTACAACGAAACAGTGATTGTGGACCTGACAGGCGGGGACGACGAGATCCTGACCCGCATGAAAAAGCGCGGCCGTCGTGATGTGCGCAAGTCGCTTCGCGAAAGCCCGGCCATCTGCACGGACGAGACCGACCAGGCCATCGCGGATTTCTCCGAATATTACGAAGTCATGGTCGAGACGGCGCAACGCGACGGCTTCTCCCCCGCCCCCATGCGCGATTACGTGGACATGCTTTCCAGCCTAGGCTCCGACCATGCGCGCGTGTTCGTCGCACGCATCGACGGCAAGGTGGTGGCATGGTCGATCGTCGCGTTGAACCGCGACCACGCCGTCTACTACTATGCCTGCATGCGTACGGAGGTGATGAGGCAACTTGTCCCCGATAAACTGCTGTACACCATCTGCTGCGCTTTGGGGCAGCGCGGTTGCACGCAAATCGATCTGATGGGCATCGGCAACGATTTCGCACCTTCGCTGAAGAGCCTGAACACCTTCAAGACGAAATTCGCCGAGGACACTGTGCAGACATCCGCGGGACGCGACGTTCCGATCAAGAAGGGCTTCTACCGCGCGCTGACGATGCTGCAGTCCATCCGCCGCTCGCTCCGGCACAAAGAAAATAGCGGCAAATAGCTGGCTTGCGCGGCATACGCCATCGCATGACCATAAAAGCTGTGGGCTGGATCCCGGAAGTTCGGAATCCAGCCCACAGCTTTTATGAGGTCAGGATCCGGCCTCACACGTGCGGGAAATCGCCATCGAACGGCATCACTTCGCCGCGCCGTGCGAATCGTCGGTCGTATCCGATTCCGCGGCGTCCTTCAAGGTCTCCTCATCCGGTCCGACGCTGCCAAAGTCGTTGATGTCGAAATCGGGGTTGGCATCGGATTCGAAATCCACGTCGGCCTCATCCTCGTCTTTGCGCGGCTCCGGCTCCACCGCCTCTTGGAACACGCGCTCGGACTTCGGCTTCTTCAGGTCGGGATTGACCTTCTCCTCCAGCATGAGTCGCGCGTCACCGGCGGTGGTGAAGCTACCGCAGATGAGCACGCCATGGCCGTAGCCTACGCCAAGCTCGTCGTCGGCATCGACCATATTGACGGCTTCCTGGATGGCATCTGGCAATTCCGGAATGCAGGTGACGCGTTCGGGGCCGAACACACGATCCGCGATCTTCTTCAGATCCTCGGCGGGCATCACACGGTCACGCCACGAGTTCTCGGTGACGATCACCTGGCTCAGCAAGGGCTCGAGCACACCGAGATACTCCTCGACCTGCTTGTCCCCCATCATGGCGACGACGCCGACGAGCTGCTGGAAATCGTAGTTCTCCTCAATCGCCGCGCGCAGCGATTCGGCCGCGTTCACATTGTGCCCGCCATCGAGAATGATGGTGGGAGACGTGCGGATCTGCTCGATACGTCCCGGAATCCTCACGCTGCTCAATGCCTCGGCCACCAGATCGCCGTCCAACGCGCCGTTGACGGGAATCACCACTTCCGCGGCGCACAAAGCAGCGAGCGCGTTATGCGCCTGATGCTCACCGAATTTGTCGATCGGAACTTCCGTATAAGTGCCGTTCGGCGTGCGCAGGGTGGCCACCTGTCCGCCGACCGCGGGAACGCGGGTGACGACTTCCGATTCGATGCCGTCGCGCACCAGATTGGCGTGGTTCTCCTTGGCCGCGGCCTCGATGATAGGCATAACCTCTTCCTCGTGTGGCTGGCGGCCGATTATGGCGGTGCAGCCGGGCTTGATGATGCCCACCTTTTCGGAGGCGATTTTCTCCACAGTGTCGCCAAGCCAGGCCATATGATCCATGTCGACCGGCCCGATGATGGCCGCGTCGGCGTCAAGCACGTTGGTGGCGTCCCAACGGCCTCCCATGCCAACCTCCACGATGGCCACGTCGACCGGCGCGTCAGCGAATTTCCAGATGGCCATGGCGGTAAGCACTTCGAAGAAACTCATCTTCGGCTTGTTCATCTCATCCATTTTCATGTCGACCATGGCGATGAGGTCCTTCACCTGATCCCAGGTGTCGACGAAATCGTCATCGGAAAGCTGCTGTCCGTCGATGGCGATGCGTTCGTTGACGTGCTCCAGATGAGGCGATGTGTACAGGCCGGTGCGCATGCCATAGGCGCGGCAGATGGCTTCGGCCATGCGCGCGGTGGAGCCTTTGCCGTTGGTGCCGGTGATGTGGATGACACGGAACGACTGCTCGGGATGTCCCATGATGTCGAGGATCATCTTCATGCGCAGCAGATCGAGATTGGTGGTGTTGCGTTCCGACGGACGGCTCATGATGTCTCGCTCGACATCGATCATGCTTTCATTGTTGCGATTGGGATGTTCGAATGACATGTTTTCCCGTTTCCTCCCGTACCTTTCGGACAGCACATTAAACCTTCCTTATTCTAGATGGCTGCATGAACGTTGCGCGACAGGAAAAGTTATAGGATGGGTTGCGGTAATTCACGTAGGTGACCGAATGCATATTCAGGAGATGCAATGAGCGAAGTCATTACCGATAAGGACAAGGAATACGAGAAGATGGAGCAGAGCGTGGCCCCGGGACCGGACCAGCCGATGAGCGACAGAGTGAACAACCGTTCGCTGCGTCCGCGTTCCGAGGCATTCAAGGAGTTCATGACCACCGGATGGGATGACAACGAGCCGGAAATCCAGCCGTTGGAATCGTCCAAGTACACTCCGGCGCGTCTGGAGGCACTGGGCAAGGCGTTCCCCGGCGAACGCATCGTGATTCCCGCCGGCCAGCCGAAGGTGCGCAACAATGATTGCGATTATGCGTTCCGTCCGGACACGACGTTCTCCTACTACACCGGTTTGGGAGAGGATTTCGAGGCCGGCGCAGTGCTGGTGCTTAACCCCGTCGATCCTGATTCCCCGGAGGCGAAGGCCGGCAAGACCCATGTTCCCGAACTGTTCGTGGCACCTCGCGCCAACCACTACACGCAGGATTTCTTCCTGAATGCCCACTATGGCGAATACTGGGTGGGACCGCGCGCCGGACTGAAGGAAATGGCGGCCATGACCGGCATCGAGACGAACGACATCGCCCAGCTTGCCGACGCGCTGGGTAAGGATGTCGGTGCCGAGGCCGGCGCCGTACGCGTGCGTGTGATTCGTGAGTCCGATCCGGATATCACCTCGATGGTCGAAGGCATTCGTGAGGCGAATGGTTTCGCCGATCCGGACGACAATACCGCTGCCGACGACAAGCTGCATGAATTTGCTGCCGAGGCGCGTATGTGCAAGGATGCGTATGAGGTGCGCGAGATGCGCAAGGCGGTCGCGGCCACCAAGCATGGCTTCGACAACATCCTGCGCAAGCTTCCGCCCACATTGGGCAAGCCGCGTTCCGAACGCATGCTGGAAGGTGCGTTCAATGCGATTTCCCGTGAGGAAGGCAATGAGGTCGGGTACGACACCATCATCGCTTCCGGCGCCCATGCTCCGATCCTGCATTGGGTGCGCAACACCGGCACCGTCGAATCCGGTGAGCTGCTGCTCATCGACGCCGGTGTGGAGGTCAACAGCCTGTACACCGCTGACATCACCCGCACGTTCCCGACCAACGGCAAGTTCACCGATTTTCAGAAGAAGCTGTACCAGGCCGTGTTGGATTCCCAGCAGGCTGGTTTCGAGGCCGCCAAGCCGGGTGCCACGTATTCGGACATCCATCATGCGTGCATGCGCGTGATCGCCGAACGCCTGCACGACTGGGGCATCCTGCCGGTCGACGTCGAGGAATCCCTCTCTCCTGAAGGCCAGCAGCATCGTCGTTGGCTCGCCTGCGGCGTGGCCCATCATCTGGGTCTTGACGTGCATGACTGCGCGCAGGCGCGTTACGAATCGTATCAGGGTGCCGCGATTCGCCCGGGCATGACCTTCACCATCGAGCCTGGTCTGTATTTCCGTGAGGATGATCTGATGATTCCGCCGGAGTACCGCGGTATCGGTATTCGTATCGAGGATGACGTGCTGATGACCGAGGATGGTCCGGAATGGATCTCCGCCGGCATTCCGAAGCAGATCGACGATGTGGAAGCCTGGATGGCTGATATGGCGGCCGAAGGCGCGAAGGCCTGATATGCCCACGCCTGAATTCGTACTCACGCTGCGCAAGAAAATCGGCCATGATCTGTTGTGGCTTATGGGCGTCTCCGGCTATGTCGAGGATGTTCAAGGCCGTGTATTGCTGGGACGGCGCTCCGATACCGGCGAGTGGGCCATGGTGTACGGCATCAACGAGCCCGGCGAGGAACCGGCCGATACTGTGGCCCGCGAAGTCAAGGAGGAGACCGGCGTGGATGTGATCGTCACCGATTTGGTATCGGTGAAATCGTCCCGAAAAATCCTCACCTACGCGAATGGCGACAACACGATGTACATGGACCACCTGTTCATCTGCAAACCTGATCCGGATGGCAATACGGAACCGTTCGTCGGTGACGAGGAAAGCCTCAACGTAGGATGGTTCTCCCCTGACGCGCTGCCTGAGCCGCTTGCGGCCAGCACGGTGGAACGGATGGGATACGTGCGCGAGTATCTCAGGAACAAGGCGAAAGGCGACACACACGCCCAATTTGCGTTCCAAGGTGCGATTCACTAATCATCCATATCAACGAGGGGAGCCCGCAACGATTCGTTCGCTGCGGGCTCCCCTCGTTTTTCTTATCTAAGAAACCTTACTGCTGTGCGGCCAGCAGCTCGTGCAGATGCTCACGATGCTTGCGCTGTTCGCGCGGATCGGGCACCGGCAGCGAGGCCAGCAGCTTCTGCGTGTACGGATTCTGCGGATTCTGCATGATTTGGTCGGCATCGCCGTGTTCCACGATCTTGCCCTTGTGCATCACCATGATGCGGTCGGCAAGCATGTCGACCACAGCAAGATCATGGGTGATGAACAGGCATGCGAAACCGATTTCCGCCTGCAGTCTCTTGAACAGCTCGAGCACCTTCGCCTGCACGGACACATCCAATGCGGAGGTCGGCTCATCGGCGATAAGCAGGCTCGGCTTCAACGCCAATCCACGCGCCAAGGAGGCACGCTGGCGCTGACCACCGGACAGCTCATGCGGATAGCGGTTCATGTAGGCACGTGGAAGCTGCACCATTTCCAGCAAATCACCCACGTAGTGGCGGGCTTCATAAGCGGATGAGAACTTCTTATGCACGATCAGTGGTTCGGCAACGTTCTCCGCGATGGTCATCAGCGGGTCGAACGAGCTGCCCGGGTCCTGGAACACGAAGCCGATGTCAGCGCGCTTGGGCTTGAAATCACGCTCCTTGACACCATTCATCTCGATGCCGAGCACGTTCAACGAACCGCCGGAGACCTTCTGCAGACCAGCGATGGCACGGCCTGTGGTGGATTTACCGGAACCGGATTCGCCCACCAGGCCAAGTACCTCGGAACGGTGGATGGTGAAGTCAACACCGTCCACAGCCTTGAAATCAGGCTGCATCAGATGGCCCGGATACGTGATGGTCAGTCCCTTGGCCTCGACCGCGATGGGTTCCTTGCGCCAATCCTTCTCACGCTCGACGACCTTGCCTTCGGTGTCCTTGACGACGAGCTTCTGACCGATACGAGGCACTGCCGCGAGCAGACGCTTGGTGTAGTCATCCTTCGGTGAGTAGAAAATCTGTTCGACGCTGCCCTGTTCGACGACGTGTCCACGGTACATGACCACGACCTCGTCGGCGATATCGGCGATCACACCCATGTTGTGGGTGATGATGAGCACCGAGGCATCGAATTCATCACGGGCCAAGCGAAGCAGATCGAGGATTTCAGCCTGGACCGTCACATCCAGTGCGGTGGTCGGCTCATCGGCCAGAATCAGGCCAGGGTTCAAGACCAGCGCCATGGCGATGACGATGCGCTGCTTCTGGCCGCCGGAGAACTGATGCGGATAATAGTCCACACGGGTTTCGGCGTCCGGAATACCAACCTTCTTCAGAATGTCGATAGACTTGGCCCGCAGCTCCTTCTTGTCCTTCATGCCGTGGGCGCGCAGGCCTTCCTCGATTTGCCATCCGATGGTGTACACCGGATTGAGCACCGAGTTCGGCTCCTGGAACACCATGGCGGCCTCGGCGCCGCGCATCTCGCGCAGTTGTTCGCCGGACAGTGAAAGCACTTCGAGTTCTTCGGTGCCCGCGCGGTTCGATAGGTAGACAGCGCCAGAAGTCGTGGCGGTTTCCGGCAGCAACTTAATCAGGGAACGTGCGGTCACGGATTTACCGGAACCGGACTCGCCCACTACGCCGATGACCTTTTTGCGCGGGATCTCGAAGCTGATCTTATCGATGGCCTTGATGGAACCGGCATCGGTCATGAACGAGACGCTCAGGTCCTTGATTTCGGCGAGATTGCCGTCTTTGATTTCACTCATCGGTTCACTCCCCTTCCTTGGAGTCCCATTCGGAAGCCACGAACGAAGGATCGCGGTCGGTGACGGTCACCGGCTGATCGCTGGCGCCCATCGGGTTCTTGGCTGCTTCAAGCTCGGCCATGACCTCGTTGCGCTTGCCCGGCTCCTGGCTGGGATCGACGGATGTGTCTTCGATGGAGCCCACCACTTCACCAGCGGACTTGCGGGCGCGCAGACGCGGATCGGCAAGATCGTTCAGGGATTCGCCCACCAAAGTGATACCCAACACGATGAGTACGATGGCCAGGCCTGGGAACACTGCGGTCCACCAGATGCCGGCGGTCACGTCGGACACGGAACGATTCAGATCGTAACCCCATTCCGCGGCCGCGGTCGGCTCGATGCCGAAGCCCAGGAAGCCCAGACCGGCAAGGGTCAGAATGGCTTCGGAAGAGTTCAGCGTCAGAATGACCGGCAGAGTTCGCGTGGAGTTCTTGAACAGGTGCTTGGTCATGATGCGCCACGTGGAGGCTCCGACCACGCGGGCCGATTCCACATATGCGGATTCCTTGATGCGAATCACTTCGGCACGGATGGTGCGGAAATACTGAGGAATGTAGACCACGGTGATGGAGATGCCGGAAGCGAAGATGCCGCTCCACAGGCCGGACTGGCCGTGGGAGATCATGATTGCCATCAGAATCGCCAGCAGCAACGACGGGAAGGAGTACACGGCGTCGGCGATCATGACGAGCACTCGATCGACCCAGCCGCCGAAGTAGCCGGACACCAGGCCCAGCAGCACGCCGGCGAAAATCGATAGCAATACCGCGACGATGATGGCGATGACGGCGGTACGAGCACCCCAGATCACGCGGCTGAACACATCATAGCCGCCGGCCGTGGTGCCCCAGATGTGCGCGGAGGACGGAGCCGCCTGCGCCGGGAAGGAGACGCCGTTGGCGTCCTTGAGCTGCGCGTAGCCATACGGTGCGATCACCGGAGCGAAGATGGCGACCAACAGGAAGAATGCCGTGAGCACGAGGCCTGTGATCAGCATGCCCTTCTGCCAGCCGACCGCCACGCGCAGTTCCTTGATAATCGGAATCTTGTGCCAAAACGGAGTTTTCTTGCCGATTTTGAGCTCTTCCAAACGCTTGTCGCCGGGAACGGTGACCTTGTCGGTAGATGCTGCGGTCATGTCAGTACCTCACTCTCGGGTCGACCAATGCGGCGATGACGTCGACGATGAAGTTGACGACGGCCACAATGATGGCGATTAGGATGACGATGCCTTGGACGGCCACGAAGTCACGTGCTTTCAGATACTGCGAAAGCATGAAGCCGAGTCCCTTCCATTCGAAGGTGGTTTCGGTGAGCACCGCGCCAGCGAGCATCAAGGCGATCTGCATGCCCATAACGGTGATAATCGGAATCAGCGCCGGCTTCCAGGCGTGCTTGTTGAGCAGGCGTTTCTCGGAAACACCACGGGAACGAGCCGCCTCAACGTAACCGGACGTGTACGTAGAGATCACGTTGGTACGCACCAGTCGGATGAACACACCGGCGGTCAGCAACCCCAGAGCGAGTGCCGGCAGCACAGCGTGGCGCAACACGTCGAGCAGTACGGACATGTCGCCCAGCTGGATCGCGTCGATGATGTAGAAGCCGGTGGGAGAAACCAGCCTGGAGAACTGCATTTCGCTGCCCAGCGACGAACGGCCGGATGCCGGCAGCACATTCAGCCAGATGGCGAAGACGAGCTTCAAAATCAAACCGAGGAAGAACACCGGGGTGGCATAGCAGAGAATGGCGAAGGTGCGGATGCCAGCATCAGCAGCGTGGTCGCGTTTACGAGCGGCGACTCGTCCCAAACCGATGCCTACGATGAGCGCGACGATAAGCGCGAGGAACGCCAGCTCGAATGTAGCGGCACCATAGTGAGTAAGGATGGTACTCACTTTTTGGTTATCGGTCAATGTGGTGCCGAGATCGCCATGCAGCAGGCCGCCAAGATAATCGATGTACTGCACGATGAGCGGACGGTCATAACCGGCCGCGTGGATACGCTTCTGCAGTTCCTCGGGAGTGAGACGGCCACCAAGAGCGGCGGAAATCGGATCGCCGGTAGCGCGCATCACGAAGAAAACGATGGTTACAAGAATAAATACTGTAGGAATGATCAGCAGAAAGCGTGTGAGCACGAAGCGGAAGAATCCGCTTGAAAGCTTGTTTTTCTTGGCTTTCGGCTGAGCCTCGGTTGCGCTTTGCGTCACGTCGGGCTCCTTTTCCTTATTGGTGTTTTAGATACAAATTGAGCCCCTGCCTGACTTAGGAGGGTCAGGCAGGGGCGGTCAAAGCCTTCCGTCAGGCCTTGGTCACGGACGAGTAGCGGAAGCGGAAGGAAGCGTCAAGGACAACACCCTTCACATTGGAACCGGTGACCGCAACCTGGTCACCCTGCAGCAGCGGGATGGTGGACAGGTCATCGGTTTCGAGCTTCTGAATTTCCTTCAACAGGTCCTCACGGGCCTTGGCATCAGTCTCTCCGGCCTGCTTGACGATCAGATCGTTGACTTCCTTGTTGGAGTATCCGTTGTTCACGAAGTTGCCGTCACGGAAGAATGGAGACAGGTAGTTGTCCGGATCGGAGTAGTCAGGGAACCAACCGAGCTGGTAGACCGGGTAGGAACCATCGGAATCCTCGGTGACCACACGGTCCTTGTTGAACTGGGTCCATTCAGTGGACTGCAGATCGACCTTGAACAGGCCGCCATCCTCGAGCTGCGACTTGATGGCCGCATACTCATCGGCGGAGGACTGACCGTAATGATCCGGGTTGTACTGGAGCTTCAAGTCGACAGGGGTCTTCACGCCAGCGGCCTCAAGGGTCTTCTTGGCCTTGTCTGCATCCGGCTTGCCGCTGCCATCACCATAGGCGGCCTTCAGGGTGTCGTCATGTCCGGACAGTCCATCCGGAATGAAGGAGTACAGCGGGGTGTAGGTGCTCTTGTAGACCTTGGTGGCCAGCTCGTTGCGGTCGATCAGGTTTGCGACGGCCTGACGCACGGCCTTGGCCTTGTCGGCGTTCGGCTCGCTGGACTTCTCGCCGTACGGCATGATCTTGAAGTTGAAGGCGAGGAAGCGCTCCTCACCACCCGGTCCCTTGACGACCTTGACCTTGGAATCCTTGGACAGGTCCTCGATGTCGGTCGGGGTCATGGAACGGTAGGCCACGTCGACCTGGCCCTGCTGCACGGCCATCTTCAGGTTGGAGGAATCGGCGAAGTACTTGACCTGCACGACATCATTCTTGGCGGGGGTCAGTCCCTTGTAGGAATCGTTCTTGGCGTAGGCCAAAGCCTCGTTCACCTTGTAGGAGGTGAGCTTGTACGGGCCGGCGAAGGCGTTGTCCTTGACGATGGTGTCGGCGTCGGTCAGCTTGTCGGCGGAGAAGGACTGCTCATCGACGATTGGGCCGGCGGGGCTGGACAATACCTGCTTGAGGGTCACATCGTTCTTGACCTTGGAATGGAACACCACAGTGGTGTCATCCTTGGCTTCGACGGAGTCAATGTTGGCGAGCAGTGAGGCAGGGCCGTTCTCATCATTGATCTTGTTGATGCGGTCGAAGGAGAACTTGACATCGGAGGCGGTCAGATCATGGCCGTTGGCGAACTTCAGGCCGGACTTGAGCTTGACGGTGAACTCTGTGCCATCCGCACTCCAAGTACCATCATCAGCCGCGATATCCGGAGACAGTTCGGAAGTGTTGTAATCCTGCGCGTACAGGAACGGAAACACCTGAATCTGCACGGCATAGGAACCATTGTCGTAGGAACCAGCCGGATCAAGGCTGGTGATCTTGTCGGTGGTGCCGACGGTGATCGTGCTGCCGCCCGCAGCACCGCCATCCTTCACGCCGCCGCATGCGGCGAGGGATGCAAGAGCCGCGACAGAAGCCAGCGCGGCGATAATCTTCTTGTGATTCACTATGGAATCCTCTCCTTCTACATTACCTATCGTCTTTACAGACAAGAACGATATAATCATAAGGATGAGGGTGTTATGTTAACCCGACGTTTCATATCCGGATATTTCATACCCCTTTCACTGGGCTCAGATACGCTCGTTTTCGTTGCTACTCCTTGTCTTTCTCCCCCTTCGTTACCACGGGAAGGTAAAAGTCAGCAGATGACCAATACGTGGTCATCTTGCAGACGAGCCACCGTTTGCGCGCTACCGAGTCTGCGACATGGCATACGACACGCGGATCACACGGGTTGCATCAAACAATTAACGGCGTTAATATATCAACTAGTTCAACGTAGGAATCCGTGAGCAGCGGCAAGGAGGCGGCATGAGTAGCTATAGCGATCAGCAGTCATCGATTTCGGAAAACAACCGATCCCGCGTCCTGCAGTATCTGTATCACAATGGCATCTGCTCACGCGCGCAGATAGCCAAAGCCATCGGCCTGACCCCCGCAGCCATCACCAAAATCACCGCCAAACTGCTGGCCCAAGACGTCATCGAGGAAACCGGCGACATGGAGGGTGACAAGAATCGCCGTTCCATCGGCCTGAATCTCAACTGCGCCAAATACCATATCGTCGGGGTGAAGTTCGCCCGCAGCCTGGTGCAGATCGCCGTCTTCGACCTGAAGTGCAACCGCATCTTCATGACCGATCTGCCGACCGTCAACGAGGAGCATATCCCGGAAACCGTGGAATGCATCCGGAACACCGTGCGACGTCTCATCAAGGATGATTCCAGCATCGTGGCCGTCGGCATGGCCGTGCCGGGGCCGTACCTGAAGGACGAGGGACGCACCGCCTTGGTCTCCTCCATGCAGGGATGGCGTCAGATCAACTTCATCAAGGAGTTCAGTGACGCGTTCGATGTTCCTGTGTTCGTCGAACAGGACGCACGGGCCGGCGCCCTGGCCCAGTTCCTGTTCAACCCGGAGCTGTCCAAGGGGTCGCTCGCCTATTACCTGCTCGGCGAAGGCATTGGCCTCGGCATCATCGACAACGGCGCCATCTACTACGGAGAGCGCGGCACGGCCACGGAGATCGGCCATGTCTCCATCGACGTGAACGGCAAGCCCTGTGATTGCGGCAACGTCGGCTGTCTTGAACGATACTGCTCAGCCAACGCCATCCATGAACGGCTTAATGCCAATCCCGGCATTGTTCCCGGATGCGAATCGATGACGCACGCGCAGGCCTGCTCTGCGCTTTTCGCCAAGGCCGGCACGGGAGACGAAACCGCGATGACGCTTGTGCGTGACATCGCCCGATACATCGGCTACGGCGCCGTTACCATCATCAACGCGTTCAATCCGACGTGCATCGTTCTCGGGGACATCGTCGCACAAGCCGGCCAACCCCTGCTCGACGAGGTCGAACGTGTCGTGCTCGACCGGACGATTCCCGAAATCGGAAGAAACACGCGAATCACCCTATCCACCCTGCCCACCGACGCCACCGTCACCGGTGCCGCCGCCGTGGCGATCACCAATTTTCTGGAACATCCCTCGATGTTCTTTGACGTCGCATAGCACGCCATAGCCAAAGAAAGGAACCACCATGTCCAAGCCAATCGTCGTCGCCCTCGGTGAAATCCTGTGGGATATGCTCCCCACCGGCAAGCGTGCCGGCGGCGCACCCGTCAATTTCGCCTACCACGCGTCCCAGAACGGCGCGGAAAGCTACGCCATCAGCGCCGTCGGCAACGACGAGCTGGGCACCGAACTGCTTGACGACGCGCACAAGGCCAGCATCAACACGCTGGTGCAGACCAACGATTATCCGACCGGCACCGTCGCCGTGGCGCTGACCAACGGCATCCCGGAATATACCATCGTGCAGAACGTGGCCTGGGACCACATCAGCTACACGGACGAGCTTGCAGAAGCCGTCTCCAAGGCCGACGCCATCTGCTTCGGCACGTTGGGACTGCGCTCCAAGGAATCGCACGACACCATCATCGAGCTGCTCAAGCACGCCAAGGACGGCGCGCTGAAGTTCTTCGACATCAACCTGCGCGCCAACTTCTACTCCAAGGAGCTGATTGAGGAGCTGCTGGGCTATGCCAACATCTTCAAGATCAACGATGACGAGCTCATCATGATGCGCGAGATGTTCTCCATTCCGGAAGGCAAGGACGAGGATGCCTGCAAGTGGTTCCTGGATCGTTTCGGTCTCGAGTACATCATCCTGACCGGCGGCGCGACCTTCAGCACCATCATCGCCAAGGACGGCGAGACCTCCACTCTGCTGACCCCGCACGTCGAGGTCGCCGACACCGTCGGAGCGGGCGACTCCTTCTCCGGTTCCTTCACCGGCAAGCTGCTATCCGGCGCTTCCCTCAAGGAAGCGCATCGCGCGGCAGTGAACACCGCCGCCTACGTGTGCACCAAGGAAGGTGGCTGGCCGGTCTACCCGGCCGAAGGCGTTCCGGATTATCTTGCCGCCGCCAAGTAAGCGGAAAACTTCCTCTCCTTCTCATCATCGATTCCGTGTGCCGTCATCGGATGGCACACGGAATTTTCTTTCTCACATCGGAGATTTGCGATGTAGCGTCAACATGCTGGCGTCGTCGCCACGAATCGCCGGCAGCGTAAACTTGTGCCATCCAGCAAATCGTGGTATTTTAAAATGTCTGGTTGAAAAACCAGAGGCTTGATAATTCAAGATTTGGGGATGATCGGTTTCGACGGTGACCTGTTCGTCGCAGGGAAGCGTGCCGAGAACGTAGGGTCCACTCGTGGATGCCCCCTACAAAAGAATAAGTGCTAAATCTAACCGCACTGAGTTCGCTCTCGCTGCCTGAGCTTCGCGCCAGGATTAACCAGTGAGCAGCCGCTCCGTTCACTCCTCCTCGTCTTTGGGAGGATGCTGAGCGTCGTTTAGAAGACTTGCTCCGCCAGTTGAGCCACAGGGCCGGCGGAGGACTTTTACTGTAGATATGCTCGCCATCAGTTGTCTGCGACATCGATGGGGGCAGAAAAACCGCCGTACGGCCAGCAGACTACGCACGTAGAAGACTGAGGGTTCGGTCATCGGACCGGGGTTCGATTCCCCGCATCTCCACTGATGAAAAGCCGCCAGAAATGGCGGCTTTTCTTGTATTCTCAACCTTTTCACGTTCGGCGAAACCACGCGTGCCGCAGCAAGCGTCTCCGTATCATCAAAATAACATGCGGCGTTTCCAGTATCGCAGGCGTCGCCCGGCAACCACGAGAAGGAGCGGCATCATGGCGAATCTCACCACGGAAATGAAGGAATTCATCAACGACAACCTTGCTTGGGTGGCCACCATCAGCAAGGACGGGCATGTGGACCTCGGACCGAAGATGAGCGTCTTCGTCATCGACGACAACCACATCGGCTACCATGAGCGCACCGCGGGACAGATGTACCGCAATCTGCTCGACGGCAGCGAACTGGTCATAGCTGTGGCCAATCTTGAGCAGAGGAAGGGTTATCGATTCCGCGGGAACGTCACCCTGCACTCCGATGATGCGATCTACGAAGAGCAGGTCGCGGTGGCGGACAGCAAAGGCACGAAGAAGCCCATGACCATCCCCGTGCTGGAAATCACGGAAATCCAGGATCTGACTCCAGGAGCTACGGCCGGCAAAACCATCGTCAAGGACTGAGCGGAAGACCGCAGCGTTCTTTTCGCAAAGGGCATCATCCTTCATATAGGATGATGCCCTTTGCGTATTCTTGCAATTCTCCGGACGAATCTATTTGATGATTGGCCTCAACGGAGCGGACACGTCGACATTGTGCTTGTCCCCAATCACGTTCGGATCATTGATGATCTTGTCCACCACGGCCTTTTTTAATTTCAGCTCAGAGGAATCACCCCACACGATGACCTTGTCTCCCCCATTGAGTTCCGTCGTGATGGAATCCTGCGTCGCGGCGGTGACTTTGGTAATGGATCCGCGCATTGATTCCGGCAGCGAGCTCAGAATCCTCAGCGCCTCCTTGATAGGTCTTTTCGACAGGCTTGAATCGACGTCCTGCACCTCGATGACGGGAATTCCATCTACGGAGACACCGCTGACGGAATTGAGCACACGTCCCTTGCTGTCGACCGCCGTCATGTGATTCTCGCCGGTTTTCAGCATGGCCGCCGGTTTCTGCGCTTTGATAGTCACTTCAAGCGAATTCGGCAGATGCTTTTTCGATTCGGCTGACGTCACGCCTGGAATCGACTTGATCCGTTTTTCCACGGCGCTATCCGACACAAGGAACAGCGATTTGCCCGATTGCTGCCTGGCGATGTCGAGCACTTGCGATTCGCTGACCCATTCATTGGCTCCGGTCACGTTGATGTTGCCCGGTTCCAAACGGAACACGGCAGAGAAGAACAGTAGCCAGATGACAGCGCCCAGCACCGCCGCGACGGCGATTCCCGCAAGCGCGCGCATGGCGACGGCACGCGCGCCCGCTTTGCGGCGTTCCTTGAGACGCGCATTGAAATCGACCACCTTGGGACGCGTCATGACGCCGATCGTGCCAGTGGTCTCCTGCAATGTCTTGGAGACCAAGTCCTCGCTTCGCAATCGGCGCGCATCCACAAAACCTTCGGCCTTCGAATGGCTCGTGACGTCGGTCATGGTGGTGGATCCGTCACCGGCGGAATGCCCGACGACGGAACGCTTTTCCGTCGAACGCCCTCCGGCGCGTTCCGACGAAACCGATCGCCCGGTTCGCTTGCCGGGCTGGGATTTCGTCCCTTTTGAATCCTTGCCGGAGCTGATGACCCGTCGAGTCATCAGCCTTCGCAATCCCAACGATGCGCTTCGAGCGCGTGCAGAATCACCTCGTCCATACGTGTGATGTCGCCTGCGCCCACGGTGAAGATGACATCGCCATGGTGGGCGCGCATCACCATCATCTGCGCCGCGGTCTGCATGTCCTCGACACCACGGATCCAATCGTCGGACGGATTATGCGCGAGCTTTTTCGCCTCATCCACGATGGTCGCCGGAGTGACATCCGGAAAATCCTCCTGCTTTTCACGTGCGGGGAATATGCCGGTGACGATCACATCGTCCGCCTTGGCCAGTGCCTCGGCGAACTGCCGCGCGAAGAACTTTGTCCGGGAGAACAGGTGCGGCTGGAAGATCACGCGGATTCCTGCCTGCGGATAGCGGCGGCGGGCCGCATCCAGCAGCGCCGCGATTTCAGTGGGATGATGCGCGTAATCGTCCACCAACGTCACCTGGCTGACGGCGCCACGCACCTGGAATCTCCGTGCCGCTCCCAGGAACGACGTCACCGCGGCGGCGGCACGCTCGACATCCATGCCCAGCAACGCGGCCGTGATGATGGCGGCCGAGGCGTTGCGCGCATTGTGAATTCCCGGTACGGTGAGCGTCACCGGAACCCTCCGCTCATCGTCGCCGAGCAGTCCGGCGGGGATATGCAAGGCGAAATGCTCCGCTCCGCTTTCCGCGGTCTCGCTTTCCGACTCGATGCGCACCAGCGTGGCGCCGTTCACATCACCCAATTCGTCAGCGGTCTGCGTGGAATACACGATCGTATGACCCGCCACCTGCGGATCGAGCGCACGCAGCACGGCGATATTGCCTTCGTCATCGCCGCACATGACCACAGCTTTGGTGGCATGTCCGGCATGATCCACAAACGCCGCGCGATAGTTGTCCTGTGTGCCGTAATGGTCGAGATGATCCGCTTCGGAATTGGTGATGATGGCGATTTGCGGATGGTACTTGGCGAAGCTGCCGTCCGATTCGTCCGCTTCGGCCACAAGCACATCGCCCGTGCCCGCATGGCCGCCGTCCAGCGTGGCTCCATCCTTGCCTTGGATGGAACCGCCGATGGCGTAGCTCGGATCGACAAGCCCGCCTTCACCGGCGTTCACAAGAATGTGAGCCAGCATGGAACTGGTCGTCGTCTTGCCATGTGCGCCGGCGACCGTCACCGCGCGCTTCGCGTTCATCAGCAGCGCGAGGATGTCGCTACGGTGTACGATGCGCTCACCAGCCTCGTGAGCGGCGACGATTTCCGGATTGTCCGGTTTGATCGCGCTGGAATACACGACGGTGCGCTTGCCTTCGACGTTCTGAGTCCGCTGTCCGAATTCGACGGTAATGCCCAGCCCCTGCAACCGTTCGGTTTTGGCGCTCGGCTCACGGTCCGAACCGTCGACTTCGACGCCTTGCTCATGCAGCATTTCGGCAAGCACGCTCATACCGGCTCCGCCAATGCCGATGAAATGGGTCGCTCCCAGATCGTTCACGCCTTCGTCCGGTGCGAACGATGCATGGGTGGGGTCAAGGATGATGGTACCGGCTTCACGCTGGTTGTCAGACACGATTGCTCCTCTTGAATTGTTTTCAACGTGTTCCATTATGGTCTCACCCATGGTCTCCCCCACGGATGGAATCCACGGTCATTCGTCTGGTTGCCCGATCAACGCGAGAACGCGTCTCGCCATGACTTCGGCGGCATCGCGGATACCGTACTTCCAGGCGTTGGCTCCATAATCCGACAGGGTCTTCGGGTCGGCAAGCAGTTTCGGCACATGGTTGCGCACCCATTCCGAAGTGAAATCGGCGTCCGCCACCATCAGTCCGCCCTGCGCGTCGACCACCGGCTGCGCGTTGAAGCGCTGTTCGCCGTTGCCAATCGGCAGCGGCACGTAAATCGCGGGCAATCCCAACGCCGTCAACTCGCTCACCGTGCCGGCTCCGGATCGGCAGATGATCAAATCGGCGCAAGCGAATGCCAGATCAATGCGTTCCAGATACGGTGCGACGCGATAATCGCCATCTGACGCATGGTCGGAGCCAAGCTCGCCGAGCACCTGCTCCCCCGCACTTACCGACACGAGGGAACGCACCTCGTCGTCCTTGCCCTTGCCCGTCAGATGAATCACCTGGGCGTGTGCAAGCAGTTCCTTGGCTGAGGCCGCCACGGCACGGTTCACGTTCACCGCCCCTAGGGAGCCGCCGGTGACGACGACCAGCGGACGATTCGGATCGACGCCGAGTTGGGCCGCAGCCGCCTTACGCGTGGCGATGCGATCATGCTCCAGATCGGACGCCAATTGCGCGATCGCAGGGCGCAAAGGCAATCCCACACGCTCCACCTCAACACCCTTGCGCGGCTTCAGTCCCGGTTGCGCGTAGGCCGCGCCGATCATGGACGCCCAGCGCGCGCCCAACTTGTTGGCCATACCGGCACGGGCGTTCTGCTCATGAATCGCGATCGGAATGCCCATTTTGTGAGCCGCCGCATACACGGGAGCGGACGTGTACCCGCCGAATCCGACGACCACCTGCGCATGATGCCTCGTAAGGATGTCACGAACCTTGGCGGTTTCAGCCCACCATTTTGCGGGGAACTGCAATGCGGCCTTATTGGGTCTACGCGGGAACGGCACCTTCTCGATGGTTTCCAATTCGAAACCCGCCTGCGGAACGAGATCATGCTCCAGACCGACGGCTGTTCCCACCACCGCGATATCCGCATCTGGCTCAAGATCACGAATCACATGCGCCACGGCAAGCAACGGGTTGACATGACCCGCCGTGCCGCCACCGGAAAGAACGATATGCTTTTGACTGCTCATAATCCTCGAGCTTAGCCCACGACGTGCCGGCACATCGCACGGCATACCGTGGCAGGCCAAGATACTTACATTTCGTCTACTTTTTCTCCGCCGCGGGAACATGCCACAGACGTTCGCCCGAGACGGTCACAGTATACGGTTCTCAGCTTTGATCTCAGGCTGCTCCTTCATCATGCTGACCGCCACGCCCGCAGCGCCCAGACACATAACCAACGAAGAGCCGCCGGCCGATACGAACGGCATCGGCACGCCCATGACCGGCAACAGACCAATAACAACACCAATGTTGATGAACGCCTGCCCCACGACCCATACCGCGATGCACACCAGAACCATGGTGATGTAGCGGTTTTGAGCCTGCAAAGCCACCACCAGCATGCACCAGGCCAAAACGACGAACAGCAGAATGACCATGGCCGCTCCCACAAAGCCAGTCTCCTCGCCGATGATGGCGAAGATGAAATCGTTGTGGGCTTCTGGAAGATATCCCCATTTCTCGCCGGAATTGCCGATGCCGACACCCAGCAACCCACCGGAGGCTATGGCGTACTTACCATGGACCGCCTGATAACAGACGCCCTGCAGATCGGACGGCGAACAGGTCTGATAGGCCGCCATGATGCGGCCGAGACGGTTCGGACTGGTCAGCACGAATGCGACAATGCCGCATGCGCCGAGCAATACGGCGCCGGCCAGCCATTTGCCCGGAAACTCTCCAAGCAGTAATGCGACGCCGCCGATGGCGAGGATGATCAATCCAGTGCCGAGATCCTTGCCCGACATGACCAGAAAGAAAGCGACAAGGAATCCAATGATCAGCCGGCGGTACGCCTTGGGCGCGCCGACTTCCTTCACCTGTTTGCGCGCGTTGAGCAACTCGTTCGGCATCCATACGCATAACGCCAATTTGACGATTTCCGCAGGCTGCATGGTAAACACGCCCGGAATGCCGATCCATCCCTTGTTGCCATTGACCTCGACGCCCAATGGAGTCAGCGTGATCGCCTGCAGCAACGCGGCGGCCACCAGAAATCCGAAGCTGAATCTACGGTACAGACCGGCCGGAAGCATCATCGTGACGAACGCCACACCCAATCCCAACACGCAATAGAACCCCTGTTTCAGCGCCTGGGCCCATGGCGACTGCCCATTGGCAATCATGGTCACCGACGAACTCGAGAACACCATGATCACACCGAAAATGGTTAGGATGATCACGCATAGACGGAAGCCATGGAAGCACCACAGAGGATTGGCGAATCCGCGGGCGGCGTTTTTCCTCGTATGTCGGATCTGCGCACCGGAATCATCCGACGTACGCCGCGGCTCCGTAGCGGATGAGATGCTGCGGCCGGACTTAGGCTTCGCCATGCTCATTCACCCAACGCTGAGCCTCCTGCGCGAACTGGTTTCCGCGATCGGCGTATGACTTGAACTGGTCCATGGATGCGCAGGCCGGAGCCATGAGCACCACGTCGCCAGCATGCGCATATGCGCCCGCGGCGTTGATGGCGCGTGACATGACGGTATCGTTGTCCTTCGAATCGATGATGGACAGCGGAATGTCGGGAGCGCTTTCCTTGAATGCGTCCAGCATCGGCTGCTGATCCTTGCCGATGATGACGGCCGCCTTGATGGTATGGGCTTGGTCTGCGACGAGCCGTTCAAACCGGCTTCCCTTGGCGAGCCCGCCGGCAATCCACACCACGGACTTGTCCGCGAAGCTGTTGAGCGAGGCCTTGGCCGCGTGGGCGTTGGTGGCTTTGGAATCGTCCACGAAACGGATGGTTCCGCCATCGGTGGTCCGGACGACGGCGACGGTCTGGATACGATGGCCTCCCGGGGTGAACTGCTTGAGCGCGGCCAACGACTTCTCCCGGTCCGCGCCGAGGCCCAGCACCAGAACCAATGCAGTCAGCGCGTCGGCGAGCAGATGCGGGTAGACCGTGCCGTCCGGTTCGGTCAGGTGGGTGAAATCGGCGATTTTCGCGACCTGTTCCGGTTCGCCCGGCTTTCCGCCGGCGACGCCCGACATGTCGACGATCCATCCGTCCTTCACGCCGATCTGGCCGTTCTCCGGCTCGTTCAGCGTGAATCCGATCCTGCGGCATCCCGGCGCGGTATGTGCCGCAAAAGCCAGTTTGGTGACACGATTGTCATCCGCGTTGTAGACCAGTGCTTTCCTGACGTTGTGGAACACCTTGGACTTGTCTGCCGCATAGTTTTCGATGCCGCCGTGCCAGTCGAGATGGTCGTCTGCGATATTGGTGATCGCGGCGCAGTCAAGCTCCAGCGAGTAGGTGAAATGCAGCTGGAAGGAGCTCAATTCAACGCATAGCACATCGTTCGCTGAATCGACCGCCGCATGCGACACCGCCTTGCCGATGTTGCCGACGGCCGGAGCGGTCAGGCCACATGCGGACAGCATCTCCGAGGTCATCTCAGTGGTCGAGGTCTTACCGTTGGTGCCGGTGATGCCGATCCATGGCGCGGGCTTGCCGGTGGAATCGTTGTTCACGCGCAGCTGCCAGGCCAGTTCGACCTCGCTCATGACGGGGATGTCACGTTTCTGCGCCTCAAGAATGAACGGCGTGCGGGGATTGAAAACCGGCGAGGTCATCACCATGTCGGTGTCATCCCAGTCGATTTGGTCGAAGGAACGCAGATCGGCGTCCGGTTTTCTCTCGTCCACGCCCAGCACCCTGCCCGCGCGGGGTCCCAGCACCTGCATCATGCTCTGTCCGGAGACACCAAGACCCGCCACGATTACGGTCTTGCCATTCATATCCATATCCATCACCCTTCAATCGGAAACATCATTTGCCGTGATAGCACATCCATGCCGCGGGTATCAAACCCTACCGCGGATCCATGTCATAGACCGGAACGAGCCACCCAATCACCGTAGAAAATCACCAATCCCAGCAGCACGAACAGCATCTCAATCATCCAGAAGCGAATGACAACCTTCACTTCCGGCCATCCCTTCAATTCGAAATGATGGTGGATCGGCGCCATCTTGAACACCCTCTTGTGGGTCATCTTGAAATAGCCGACCTGAATGATGTCGCTCATGGTCTCGATGACGAACAGACCGCCGAGAATGATGGCCAGGAATTCGGTGTGCGTGGCGATGGACAACGCGGCAAACAGGCCGCCAAGAGCCAAAGAACCGGTATCTCCCATGAAGATGGAGGCGGGATTGGAGTTGTACCACAGGAAGCCGAAGCATGCCACCGCCGCACATGCCGCGATAATGGTCAGGTCAAGCGGATCGGACACCGCATAGGTGAAACCGGGGTGACCGGAACCCTTGAGATGGTAGAACTCCCAGAACGCGATGATCATATATCCGATGAAGGCGATCATGGAGGATCCCGCCGCCAGACCATCCAGTCCATCGGTCAGATTGATGGCGTTGGTCCATGCGGTCATCAGGAAATTCACCCAGATCACGAACAGGACGATGGCCACGGCGCGACCGGCGAAATCAAAGCTGAAGAACGGCTTTTCGATGAAGCTCATACCGGCTTGGGCGCTGGGGAATCCGGATTTGGTCGGCAGTATCAGCGACAGTACCGCGTATATGGTGGCGAGGATGAACTGTCCGATGAATTTGCCCTTGACCGTCAATCCTTCGCTCTGCTTCTTGCGGACCTTCGCGAAATCGTCGATGAAGCCTAGGAAGCCCATCGACAGCATGGCGAACAGCACCAGCACGGCCGACCATGACGGCACATCGCCTCTGGTGAAATAACGGTACAACGCCGATGAGCCCCAGCCGAGCACCACGGCGAGATTGATGACCACACCGCCAAGCGTCGGAGTGCCGCGCTTGACCAGATGGGACTTCGGACCATCCTGACGTATGTACTGTCCGTAGTTGAGCTTGTGCACCAATTTAATCAACAGCGGAGTTCCCACAATCGTCACGCCCAGTGACACCACAATGCCGATGATGAGTGAAATCATCTGATGTTCTCCATTCCAATCAGATCTTCAGATACGTTTTCCGCAAACGCCGATTCGATCAATTCCATGCCCAACGTTCCGCCAGCGCGCTCAATCCCGATGCATGGGATCCCTTCAGCAGCACCACCGAGTCCGTGTGACCGGTCGCGAGTCCGGTGACCATGCGATCCGCCTCGTCGGCGTCATGCGCCCATTGGACGGTAGCCGATTCGGCGCCAGCGGACTTCCCGCCCTTCGCCATGTCCTCGGCGAGCGCATCCAGCGATTCGTCGGAGGTACTGCCGACGGCCACCAGCGCATTCACCCCGTTTTCGACGGCGTACCGGCCGATTCCTTCATGCAGTTGACGCTCGTCCGGCCCCAGTTCCAGCATCGCGCCCAGCACCGCTATGCGGTACGGCTGTTTTTCTGCTCCGGAATGCCATCTCAGCAAGCCGTCGAGTCCGGCTTTCATGGAATCCGGGTTGGCGTTGAATGAATCGTCGATGAGTGTGAACGAGGTCTCCGGCTTGACGACGGTGGAGACCGCCATACGATGCGGGCTGATGCTCGTCACATCGGACAGGCCGGTGGCCACGTCGGCGATTGGCATGCCAAGCGCCATTGCAACCGTGGCTGCGGCAAGGGCGTTCATGACATTGTGCTGTCCGCAGATGCCAAGTGTGACGTCGGCACGCTGTCCCGACTTGTTTTCCAAGACGAACGATGGGTGGTCGAGTTCGTCGCAGACGACGTCATGGGCAGTGGAATCCAATCGTGCCCCGTCTTCCTGAGGGAGTCCGAACCACAGCAGATCGCCCGGAGCGATGGCGCTCATCGCGGCGACATGTTCGTCGTTGGCGTTGAGGACGGTCAGGCCACCGGGCACCAGTCCACGAACGATTTCGGATTTGGCTTGGGCGATGCGCTCCACCGAGCCGAATTCGCCCAGATGGGCCACACCGACTTTGAGCACCACTGCGATGTCAGGAGGAACCAAGGAGGTGAGATTGGCTATTTCGCCCACGTGGTTCGCGCCCATCTCCGCCACGAGGAAGCGCGTGTCGGCGTTCACCTTGAGCGAAGTCAGGGGCAGACCGATCTCGTTGTTGAACGACCCGACCGGAGCAACGGTGTCCCCCATCTTGGACAGCAGCGATTTCAGCAGGTCCTTGGTGGTGGTTTTGCCGACCGATCCGGTGATGCCAACGACGGTGAATGGCGATTCCAACGCGCGACGGCGTTCGATGTTGTGCCTGGCGAGCGCGCCCAGCGCCTTGACTGTGTTCTCGACGACGATCTGCGGCACCTGCGCGCCCGCGACCTCATGGTCGACGATGGCGGCCACAGCGCCATGGGCGCCGATCTCAGGCACGAAATCATGACCGTCGACGCGTTCGCCGGCGATCGCCACGAACACCGAGCCGTCGACGATCTGCCGGGAATCGGTGAACGCGCTGGTCGCGACGGGCTCTTCGGCCACGGCCTCCGTCGATATCAAACATCCCTCTACCGCCTGCGTGATCTCCTTCAGGCTCATCGGCATCATGGTCGGACTGCTCACTGTCGTTACTCCTCTTATCGGGTTTGTGCGTTCGGTATGGACACGCCATCCACGCCCATATGTTCAGTTCAGGTCGCGCGACACTCGCAGCGCGCTTTTGATGTTGGCCTTCCGTACGCCGGCGGCCAGTACCATGGCTATGGATAGGGACAGCAGCCGGCTATCCGTATCGACATATGCCGATGATGCCTGCGTGGCGAGCAAGTCGGATTCCTGGGTACGTCCCGCGATACGGGTCTGTTTGCCGACGAAGCATCCGAAGCGGGAGACGAATTTCGTCACCTCGGCGTTGCTCAGGCTGTTGTCGTCGCATGCGAGCACGTCGATGTTAACCGATTGCAACGCGTTTTCTCGCAATGTATCCTCATCCAACGCAAGTATCACGGCGGCGGCGCCATCTTCGGCGCATACGGCCATCGTGCGTTGCACGTCGATGATCGACAGAGGATATTCCAAAGCGAGGAACCGTTCTAAGGATTGCGAATCGGACGAGCTGATCACGCCGACCGGGTTGCCCAGCATATGCAGGAAATCCGCTAGATTGCTCACCGCGGATTCCACCGTCTCCTTGTTTTTCCCAGTGATGGCGAACACCGCCAGCGAATCGGATGGATTGCCGGCCATTTCGGCCACCAGCTTGCCCAGCTGCTGCATGGTGGGTTCCGCATAAATCAACGGAATATGGATGTCATCAACCTGCCCGCGCAACGCGTGGGGAACGATCGCGCCATATGCGCCACGCGCCTGGACTTGTTCCAGCTGACGCGCGTCCACATCCTCAGACGGCACGAACAACGCGCCGGGACGCACCGATTCGACGTCATCGGCGACGGAAGTCACCGTCACCTCGGTCGCCGATACGGGATCGAGGTCGAAGCCGTATTGACCGGCAAGCAACCCCAAAGTCATTCGCCTGTTCATGGATTCGCTGACCGAGCTCACCTTTCCATTCCTCCGTCCATCGCGTTATGTGCTCACTCACCAAGTCACCGGAATAGCATCCGTGCGTGGCGCAGAAGCCGGCACTTCGTACTTCTGCATAAGGAATTCACCAATCTGCGCGGTGACCGGACCCGCCGTCAAGCCACCGAAGCTGCCTTGCGGATCCTTGAGCACCACGGTGATGACGAATCGCGGATCGTCGGCGGGGATGATCGCCGAATAATCGCTGATTATAGAGCTCAACCGGCCATCCGTGCCCGCGACCTCGGCCGTACCCGACTTCGCCGCTATGCGGTATCCGTCGACTTTCACGAAATTGCTGTAGTAATCCGAAACCGATTCCATGGCGTTGAGGATCTGGCTCGCCACGGACTCGTCGATGACCCTTGTGGCTTCGGACTTCGGCTTCTGCTCTTCGACATGGCCGTCCGCATCGGTGATGGATTTGATGATGCGTTGCGGTTTCCTCACGCCCTTGTTGGCGATCACCGCGACCGCATTGGTCAATTGCATGACGTTCACCGTGTATCCCTGGCCGAAGAGCACGGTGTTCCTAGTTCGGGCATCCCAGCTGTCCGCCGGATACAGCACGCCTTCGGACTCACCGGGCAGGTTCAATCCAGTGTCCTGTCCGACACCGAACTTCCTGATGAAGTCGTATCGCTGCTCGTTGGTCATTTTGTCTCCGGCGAGGATCATGCCGACGTTCGACGACTGTTGGAGGATACCGGCGAGTGTCCAATGCTCGGCGCCATGCGTCTCCGCATCCTTATAGGACTGTCCGTCAGCCGTTACCGTGTCCGGAACCGTGAACTTGTCATCGATCTTGTGCAGACCCAACTGCAGCATGCCCGACATGGCCAGCACCTTGCCGATGGAACCGGGCTCGAACGTCTCGCTCACCGCCCGGGAAGCCCCCATCTTCGCCTGGTCGCTTCCGGCCTCGACCGTATCGCTGTCGGCCAAGGCGAGGATATCGCCCGAACGCACGTCCTGGACCATGGCGATGCCCCATGCGGCCTGGTACTTACTTTCGCTGTCATGCAGCACCTTCTCGGCATACCATTGCACATCGCGGTCGATGGTCAACGTCACGTCGGATCCGTTGACCGCCTCCTTGGATTCGGTCATGGTTCCCGGAATCTCAACGCCGCTGTTGCCCTGCTGATAGACCTGATAGCCGTCCTGACCGGTCAGCGTCCTGTTTTCCATCTGTTCGACGCCTGCGACGCCCTTGCCGTCGGAGTTGACGCCGCCGAGCAGCGAGCCCATCAGGGAACCGTTGGAATACAGGCGCTCATTGCTGAGTTCCGCGTATACGATTCCTCCGAGATTCAGTTTCGAGATCTTGCGTTTGACAGCCGGGGTTACGTCCTTCTTGAGCACCACGTATTGTCCGCTGATCGACAGCATGGCACCCAATTCCGTGGCGTCCATACCGAGCACCGGCGCCACCAGGCGCGCCACGGCGGCGGCTCCGGTGACTCCCACCGGTTTGCCGTTGATCTGATGGCAGTTATCTCCTGTCTGTTTGGTGCAGGTGGTCGGCACAAAGGCCTGGGCCTGCTCCGGGTTGCCGATGATGGTGTAGCGTTCGACGCTTTGCGCGAGAATGGCGCCATTGGTGTCCAGAATCTTGCCTCTCCGAGCCTTCAAGGTCACCGTGGTGGTTCGGCTCTGCGCCGCGGCCTGCGCCATGCTTTTGCCGTTGACCAGCTGGATGTCGGCGAGCCTGACAAGGCAGGTCGTGCCCATCAATGCCAGGATGATGCCGATGGCCATGGTCTTTGTCAGCAGATTCTTATGGAAGAACGCGTAAATACGGCGGAAGGGATTCACTTGGCGTTGTCTCCGCTCGCATTTGCCTGGTACCCGTTCAGATCGATGGTCAACGCACCTTTCTGCGGAACCATGCCCATGTCCTCGGCCTTGCTCGGAAGCGAGGCGTCAAGCTCGTCAAGCTTGGCCTGATCGTCCTCGACGTCCTGGGTCAGTTTGGTGATGCTTGCTTCGATCTGGCTTGCCTCGAAGGAATTCTGCACCATCTGGGTACGCAGCATCAGCGATCCGAGCAGGCAAACGCCCAGGAACACCGCGGCGATGACCAGATGCAGCAGAGGCGTGCTGCGGGTACGGGTCCATGTGATGAGCTGCTCGAATCCACGGCGGACGCCGCTGCTTTCGCTCTGGGTTCCTTTGACGACATGCAATTCGGGACGCGTGGTGCCGACGCCTTCCGTCGGGCGCCTGCGTCCGGCGGGAGCCGCATTCGATGCGATCGTTCTTGGTGCTGCCACTTCAGCCCCTTCTTCCTTGTCTGGTCATAGTCGAGTAATCAGTGCTTTGATCGAACCGCTTCCGCCATCGTTCGGGAATGGGTCTGATCAGCTCCACTGCGCGCAATCGGACGGACGCCGACCTCGGATTGCCGGCAATCTCATCCGCGTCAGCCTTGATGGCGCCTCGCGTCAGCTCCTTGAAGAACGGCATCATATCCGGCGGGACCACCGGCATGTCCGCAGGCGCGTCGACTTTAAGGCCTTGGCTCATGAAGGTCTTGACGGTCTTGTCCTCCAACGAGTGGTACGACTCCACCACCAGACGTCCGCCCACGGCAAGATGGTTGGCTATCTGCGGCAATGTGCCGGCCAGCTTGTCCAGCTCTCCGTTGACTTCGATGCGCAGCGCCTGGAACACACGTTTGGCGGGATTGCCGGCAGGACGATGCGCCTGCGGAACGACCTCGTCCACCAGACGATTGAGCTGGCCGGACGTCGTCAGCGGCTCGGTCTCACGGCGACGCACGATTTCCCTGGCGATCTGCTTTGAGAAGCGTTCCTCGCCATAAGTGCGGAAGATACGTGTCAGGTCGGCGAACGAATATTCCGCAAGCACCTGTTCGGCGGTCAGCGACTGGGCCACATCCATTCGCATGTCGAGCGGCGCGTCATGCGAATAGGAGAATCCCCTGTCCGTCTCGTCGATCTGCAGACTGGACAGTCCAAGATCCATGAACACGGCGTTGACCTTGTCGATGCCTTGATCATCCAGCACTTGGGAGAAATCGTCGAACGCCGCATGCACAGGGATGAAACGATCGGCCAGGCCCTCCGTTTCCATACGCCTCGTGGCGAGCGCGAGCGCCTCGGAATCCCTGTCGATGCCGATGAGACGCGCCTCGGGACTCGCCTTGAGGAACGCAGTGGAGTGTCCGGCCAAGCCAAGCGTGCAATCCACTACGATGGAGCCCGGCTTAGTCAAAGCGGGCGCCACCAGATCCACGCAATCATGAAGCAGCACCGGTTGGTGAATAGTCGTCACGTCAGTCATCAGAATCCCATCGCCGGCAATACGTCATCGGCAATGTCGGAATATCCCTGCTCCTTGTCGGCCAAGTAATCCTCCCATGCTTGTCTATTCCAAATCTCAGCCCTGGTGCCCACGCCGATCACCACGATGTCGTCGCCCAGGCTCGCGTAATCGCGCAGCATCTGAGGCACGAGAACACGTCCTTGCTTGTCGGGATCCTGGTCGACCGCGCCGGACAGGAACACACGCAGATAGTCACGTGCCGCCTTGTTGCCCATGGACGTGCGCTGTATCCGCACCGCGATCCGCCTGAATTCGGATTGCGGCAACAGATAGACGCACCGCTCCTGACCGCGTGCCATCACCATGCCGGAACCCAGCTGGGCACGGAATTTCGCGGGCAGTGCCATGCGTCCCTTGGCGTCGATCTTCGGAGTGTAGGTCCCCAGCAACAGCGGCGGCAGATCGTCCATCAATCCGGCGGATTGCGCGGAATCACCGTCAGAGATGGGCTCTGTTCCAATGTTCTGGACCATCGCCGCACCTCCTTTTTCACCATCGTCCGGGCACACCAATCCCAAGCACTTTCACCACTTTACCCCACCGCTCACCATTTTTCCCCACAAAAAAGCAAAAAAACGTCAATAGGCACCAAGTTTCCCCATATTCCGGATTGGTCGTCCCTTCTCCTACAGCCGCACATACGCCGGTCCAGCGCGTCATACGCGCATTCCGGAACGTTCGTAGAAGCCTTGGGGTACATTAGATTGCCTTGAGTTTCAGATGAAGGGACAGCAATGTCGAGTTATTCCGCCCAATTGCAGGAAGAGCAGCAGGCCGTCGACCGCGCGTACGACCGTCTGGACGCGTTGAGGGCCCAGGCACGGTCACGCCTCGACACGGTGCGCGCCGCGGGATCGCATGGCTCGCCCACGCAACGCACCGAGCGCGACTCCTTCGCCACCATGTACGAGGATCGGCTCACGCAGCTGCGCGCCGTGGAGGACCGTCTGGTGTTCGGCAGACTCGACGACGTGCACGGCGCCCATCGATACATCGGACGCATCGGCCTGTCCGATGAGAACCATGAGCCGATCCTCACCGATTGGCGCGCCGACGCCGCACGCCCGTTCTATGAGGCGACCCCTTCGAGTCATGGCGACATCGTGATGCGCAGGCACATCACGCTCAATTTCAGGGAAGTGGTCGGTGTCGAGGACGAGGTGCTTGACGTGCATTCCGACCAGGTCGGCGAAGCCTCCTCCAACGGGACATTGACCGGCGAAGGCGCGCTGCTCGCCTCGCTCAACGCGAAACGCACCGGAAAGATGACCGACATCGTAGCCACCATCCAAGGCGAGCAGGATCGCATCATCCGAGCCGATCTCAACCAGGCGGTGGTGGTGCAGGGAGGCCCGGGCACAGGCAAGACCGCGGTAGCGCTGCATCGCGCCGCCTATCTGCTGTACACCCACCGACGCGCGTTGCAGCGTTCCGGAGTGCTGGTGGTCGGTCCCAGCTCGACGTTCCTGCATTACATCGACCAGGTGCTTCCCTCGCTGGGCGAAACGGGAGTGGTCAGCCGTACCATCGCGGATCTGATTCCCGGCATCATCGCCACCGCCCACGACGAACCGCATGCGGCGAAGCTCAAGGGCGAACGCCGCATGGCCAAGGCGATAGCCAATGCCGTGGCATCACGCGAACGCGTCCCCTCGCATCTGCCGTCCATCCGGATCAACGGCTTCAACGTGCCGATGCTGCGCACGGATGTCGAACAGGCCCTCGCCGACGCCAAACGCACCCGTCAACCGCACAACAAGGCACGCGAGACCTTCGTGCGCGACATGCTTTCTTCGATGCGCAACCGGTACGTCGAACAGCTTGATTACGAACCGGAGCAGGCCGAGCTTAACGACGTGACGCAGCAGCTGCGCATGAGCGACGGCCTACGCAGGACATTGAACCTCGCATGGCTGCCGATGACCGGCGAATGGCTTGTGGACCAATTGTTCGCGAAGCCGGAGCAATTGCGCCGGTTCGCACCTTGGCTGGAGGAACGCGATATAGCGTCTCTGACACGACCGAAGGGTTCGCCGTTCACCGTCAGCGACGTGCCGCTGTTGGACGAGGCCATGGAATTGCTTGGCCCCGACCCGAAGGCTGTGGCCAAGCAGAAGGCTTTGGACGCCAAGCGCGCCGAAGAGGAGCAGTTCGCCAAGGACACGCTGGCTCAGAACGGCATCGGCAACGGCATCGTCACCTCGCAGATGCTGGTGGACAACATCAACGGCATGGACGCCGAATTGACTGCGCAGCGCGCGGCCGCCGATCGCGAATGGACCTATGGGCATATCGTGGTGGATGAGGCGCAGGAATTGACGGCGATGGATTGGCGCATGCTAATCCGCCGATGCCCGTCGCGCTCGTTCACGATTGTGGGCGATGTGGCGCAGACGTCCGCTTTGGGCGGTACGCGTTCCTGGCGCCGCATGATGGATCCGTTGTTCGGCGAACGGAACTGGCAGCTCAACGAATTGACCATCAACTACCGCAATCCGAAGGAGGTGTCGCAGCTTGCCGGCGATTTCGCCTCCGGCGAAGGCCTGTACATCTCCACGGTGAACGCCGTGCGCGGTGTGCCCGATTCCGTCAAACGTCTCACTGTCCGCGATGATGGCCTGCTTGAGGATGCGGTCGCCCAGCAGACCATCGATCTGGTGCGTGAATACGTCGCATCCGACGGCACCGGACGCGTGGCGATCATAGCGCCCGACGGAATGCTCAAAACGTTGCGGAGACGCGTATACGCCCAGCTCCAGGAGGAACTCACCGCGAAGGAGTTCTCCCGTCTTGAGGAGCAAAGCTCCTGGGACGAACAGGTCACCGTATGCTCCACGCAGACCGTGAAGGGTCTGGAATACGATGCCGTGATGGTGGTCCAGCCGGGACGGATCGAGCAGGACGCGCCATCGCGCATCGTCGCGGCTTCCGACCTGTATGTCGCCATGACGAGGCCCACGCAGCGTCTGCTTATAGTGCGGACAAAGGATGACGAAAGTCTGCTCGAGCTATAAAGTAGGAACCATGCCCAAAGCATTATTACTTGAAAACATCCATCCCGACGCGGCGCAGTCGCTGCGCGACCATGGCTTCGAGGTGCAGTGCCTTAAAGGAGCCCTCAGCGAGGACGAGCTGATCGACGCGTTGGAAGGCGTCGACCTGCTTGGCATCCGCTCCAAGACCGCCGTGACCCGCAAGGTCATCGACGCCCGTCCGACACTCACCGCGGTCGGCTGCTTCTGCATCGGCACCAACCAGGTCGACCTCGAATACGCGGGCAAGAACGGAATCGCCGTCTTCAACGCCCCATACTCGAACACTCGCTCCGTGGTGGAGCTTGTCATCGGTGACATCATCTGCCTGATGCGTCGTATTCCGGCGCATACGCATCACATGAAGCATGGCTTGTGGGACAAGTCCGCCTCCGGCTCCCATGAGGTCCGTGGCAAGACCCTTGGCATCATCGGCTACGGCAATATCGGATCCCAGCTTTCCGTCATCGCCGAAGCGCTCGGCATGCGCGTGGTGTTCTACGACATTGAGGAGAAGCTCGCCATGGGCAACGCCCATCGTTGCTCCACGTTGAACGAACTGCTGGAGCAGTCCGACGTGGTCACCCTGCATGTCGATGGGAGAAAGTCGAACACGGGTTTCTTCGGCGAGGACCAGTTCGAGCATATGAAGCAGGACGCCATCTTCATCAACCTGTCCCGCGGTTTCGTGGCCGACTTGGATGCGCTGAAAAAGCATTTGGATTCCGGCCACCTGTCCGGCGCCGCGGTGGACGTCTTCCCCGTCGAACCGAAGAAGACCGGCGACGAGTTCCTGACAGACCTCGCGAACGAGGACAACATGATCCTCACCCCGCATATCGGCGGTTCTACCCTTGAGGCGCAGAAGTCCATCGGACAGTTCGTGTCCCAGCGTCTTGAGGACTACTGGTTCAAGGGATCCACCATGCTGTCGGTGAATCTGCCGCAGATCACATTGTCCGGCATCAAGTCGAACTTCCGCATCGCCCATCTGCACGCCAATCTGCCCGGTGTGCTGGCGCGAGTCAACCGGGTGCTGGGCGAGGATGGCATCAACATCGCGGCTCAGGCTCTCGGAACTGAGGGCGAGCTCGGATATGTGGTCACCGACGTGGCACAGCGTCCGGATCAGAAGGCGCTTGATCAGCTCGCGTCCATCGAAGGCACGATTCGCATGCGTGTAATCAGCTGACGTACCCACGGTGTTTTCCTCTCTTATGAAGAAGTCCTCCAACCTCATCGGTTGGAGGACTTCTTCATAAGAGAGGAATCGACATCACATGCCCATATGAGTCATCATTCGTCCCCATCGTTCGATTCCATGCCGTTCAATTCATCGATGGCACGCTGGAAATCATCCAGATTCTCGAAATTCTGGTAGACGCTTGCAAAACGCAGGTACGCGACCATATCAAGATCGCGCAGCGGTTTCAGAATAGCTTTCCCGACTTCTTCCGACTTGACCTGCGCCAGTCCGCGGGAACGAAGATCCTCCTCCACCTTCTGCCCCAGCATCTTCAGATCGTCCTCGTTGATGGGACGGCCTTGGCACGCTTTGCGCACGCCGGCGATCACTTTGTTGCGATCGAATTGCTCGACGTTTCCGGAACGCTTCACCACCAATAACATGGTCGTCTCCAAGGTGGTGAACCGTTTGGAGCATTTCGGGCATTCGCGCCTACGGCGGATGGAATGGCCGTCATCGCTGATACGCGTATCGACAACCTTGGTGTCTGGATTCTGACAAAACGGGCAATGCATGTCTTACACAATAGCCCGAACCCTTGAAATAAGCCTAACCGCGGGCCTACGCCTCATCGGGGACGATAAGCCGCTGTCCGGCGTGCAGGGATGCCGTATCCAAATCGTTCAAACGCATCAGCTCATCCACCGTGTCTCCGACATTGCCGCCTTCATGCGTGATACCCGAAGCGTACTTCCACAACGTATCCCCCGGCTGCACGGTGTACACGGTGACCGAAGCGGGTTCCGAAGCCGACCGCATCTGATGAACGGGAACAGCCTCCACAGCGCACCAGAAAGCAATGAACGACAGAAAGGCCATGCCAAGCGCGCCGCCAATCCGTCCATGCCCCATCGTCTCATCCATCACAACACTCCTTTCGAACAATTGTTCTATCGAACGCTTGTTCAAAGTATGGCACAAATGTTCGAATATTGCAAACACACCTCGAACAGATGTTTGATTTTCTCGGCGTTTCGCGTTATGCTTCTGAGAACACATCGAAAGGAGCCCACCGTGAGCACCATCCCATTCACGCCCAGAACAGCCGCGGAACGTCCGGATGAAAACACGTTGACCGATCGTCAGCGCAAAGTGCTTGACGCCATCAAAACGCATCTGGCCACGCAGGGCTTCGCTCCCTCATTCCGTGAAATCGGCGAGGCCGCAGGATTGAAAAGTCCCTCGTCCGTCAAACATCAGCTCCAAGTCCTCGACGAAAAGGGCTTCATCCACATGAACGCCAACAAAGGCAGAGCCATCGAGGTGGTGGAATACGACGACGAGTCTTCCAGCGGCAAAGTTGCTCAGGTCATCCCGTTCCCGTCCCAGGAAGACGAAAACGGCTCCATCATGGCATCGCATGACGTCCCTCTGGTCGGTCGCATCGCAGCAGGCGTTCCCATCACGGCCGAACAGCATATCGATGACGTGATGCGTCTTCCGGAGCGCCTGACGGGCACTGGCAACCTGTTCATGCTGGAAGTGCACGGCGATTCCATGATCGACGCAGCCATCTGCGACGGTGACTTCGTCGTCGTCCGCGAGCAGAACAGCGCGGAGAACGGTGATATCGTCGCCGCCCTACTGGATGATGAGGCCACCGTCAAGACATTCCGCAAGGATCATGGACACGTCTGGCTCATCCCGCATAATCCGGCATACTCCCCCATCGACGGAACTCATGCGGAGATCATGGGCAAGGTCGTCACCGTACTGCGCAAGATCTAATCCTCAAGCGGGACCAGTCATCACTGGTAGAACAGGACGACGACCAAAAACGGCCACGTCGGAACCCGGCTGCCCCACGACTGCATTTCCTACAGGTTTTCGATACGGCGACACCGCAGGCAGCCGTTCGGGCAAGCCTGCGCATAATCACAGATGAAGGCCTTTTCGGCTGTCCGAATCGTATCCTTCCGGCTCCAACTGGAAAGTGGTGTGAGGCACCGACACCGGGAAATGCTCACGCAGACAGCTCTGCAGCTGGTTGAGGATGTCCGCGGCATCATCCATGGTGAGTCCACGCTCCACCACCACATGCGCCATGACGACTGGCATGCCCGTGGAAACGGTGATGGCGTGCAGGTCATGCACCGCGACGACATGCGGTGCCCGTCCAAGATGCTCGCGCACCTTGTCCAAATCCAGATCCTGCGGGGTCTCCTCCAACAGCACGCGTACGGCGTTGCGAAGCAGCACGAATGCGCGTGGGATCATCATCAGCGCGATGATGCCGCCGGCGACCGCATCAAAACCGGTCCATCCCGTCGAGATCAGCACGATGGCAGATACGATCACCGCCACGGAGCCCAAAGCGTCGTTCATGACCTCAAGGAAGGCGGCTTTCATATTCATGTTGTCCTCGCTTTGGCCGGCGAGGATGAAGATGGACCCGATGTTCGCAGCGAGACCAAGGATACCCATGAAGAGCAGCAGCCGGACATCATGAACCTCGTCACCCGTTCCGCCGAAGAGACGCATGCCCGCTTCGACAAGCGCGTAGATGCCGACGATGAGCAGTACGAGCGCCCCCACTGCGGCGGTAAGCACTTCGAGACGCGCCCACCCCCAAGTGCGTCTGCTGCTCGGCCTGCGCTGCATCAGCACCGCCGTGACGGTGGAGGCGACAAGCACCGACATGTCGGTGAGCATGTGTCCGGCGTCGACCAGCAGCGCCAGGGATCCTGTGATGACGGCGCTGATCACTTCGGCGACGAACACCGTGGAGGTCAGCCCCAACGACATCATGAGTCTTTTTTGGTGTTCGGCTCCGCCTTTCGCCATCGCGGCGTCCACGCCGGCGTGATTATGTGCCATGGGGTTCCCTTTCGTCCGCGGCCTTGATCCACAGTTATTGAAACCGCTTCTCAATACCATTTTCATTCGGCCCAAAACGCAGGAAACCCCAGCCCGAAGGCTGGGGTTTCCGAAGTCCGTTGACAGTCTAGCGACTCATCATCCCGCTGTCAATCATCACAACAAAAAACGGCAACGCAGCTGGCACTCCGTTGCCGCAAACAAAAATAAAAAAAACACGGCAACGCGTGTGTCAGCAAGGCGCCCAGAGCGAAGGCGTACGAAGGTACGTCGAGCTCTGAGCAACGCAGCTGACACTCCGTTGCCGCAAACAAAAATAAAAAAACACGGCAACGCGTGTGTCAGCAAGGCGCCCAGAGCGAAGGCGTACGAAGGTACGTCGAGCTCTGAGCAACGCAGCTGACACTCCGTTGCCGCGTTTTACATCAGAAGCCGAACTGGGCGGCGGTCTCCTTCAGGGTCTCCGCGGAACGCTTCAGGGCGGCAAGCTCACGGTCGGACACCGGGGTGTTGATGGCGGTATTGACGCCGGAGCGGTTGAGCAGGGTCGGCACGGACATGCACACGTCGGAGATGCCGTGGAAGTCATGCAGCATGGAGCTGACCGGCAGGATGCGGTTGGAATCGCGCATGACGGCTTCGATGATGTCCACTCCGGACATGCCGATGGCGTAGTTGGTGGCGCCCTTGCCGTTGATGATCTTGTATGCGGCGTTCTTGACTTCCTGGTGGATCTGCTCGCGCACGTCGGCGTCCAGCGGATCGTGGCCCGGCAGCGGGGTCCAGTCGCACATCGGGACGCCACCGATGGTGGCGGAAGCCCACAGCGGAACCTCGGAATCACCGTGCTCGCCGGCGATGTAGGCATGGACGTTCTTGACGTTGACGCCGGTCTGCTGGGCGATCAGGAAGCGCAGACGAGCGGAGTCCAGGTTGGTGCCGGAGCCGAAGACCTGGTTCGCCGGCAGGCCGGAGATCTTCTGGGCGACATGGGTCGCGATGTCGACCGGGTTGGTGATGAGCATGTAGATGGCGTTCGGAGCGACCTTCACGAGGCCCGGAATGATGGCCTTGAGGATGTTGATGGTGGCACCGACCAGCTCGAGGCGGGACTGGCCCGGCTTCTGGCGCGGGCCTGCGGTGATGACGATCATGTCGGCGTCACGGCAGATCTCCGGATCGTCGGAGCCGTCGATGGTCACGGTCGGATAGAAGCTGGAGCCGTGCTGCATGTCGAGCACTTCGGCCTCGACGCGTTCCTTGGCGATATCCTCGAGCACGATCTCACGTGCGACGCCACGCTGAGCAGCAGCGAAAGCGAGAGTGGAGCCGACTGCGCCGGCACCGATGATAGCGAGCTTCGTGGGCTTGATAGGTGAATCCACCATGTGCTTTACCTCTCTTTGAGCAAGAAGAACTTCCCGCGTGTGGCAGGGTATTTCTCTTATCGATTTCATCTTTACTTTATCCATACAGCATGACGTTTCGCCATGGATTCACATGAATCACAACCAATGAAACGTGATTTGCGTCACAACTTTTGTGAACGTTCACATACACTGTGCCCATTGAATTCCGGCATTTGCAATCTGTTGCATTGTTTGCAAAAATTTCCGTCGGCAACCGTCAAAAAGCTCCAATCGGAAGACTCACCCGATGGCCTGCTCCACTATCTTCGCGGCCAGCTGGTCGTCAACCTCCGCTTCAAGCATCATGCCGTCATCGCGGTATTCGACGTTGACCACCTTGCCATACTCGCGCACGCGCGACATGAGCGACCCGGCCGTATACGGCAGCAGCGCCTCGACATGCACGTTCGGCGTCGGCAGCATCGATTCGACATGCTCGCGCAACGCATCGATCCCCTCCCCCGAGAACGCGGACACGATATGCGCCTCAGGCATCAGAGCTCCGATACGCTCACGCACGGCCTCGTCCATGCGGTCGGCCTTGTTGAACACCACAATCGTGGGAATCGTCTCGACGCCGTCTATGTCGGCGAGCACGTCATCCACCGCGTCGATCTGCGAGAACGGGTCGGGATGCGATCCGTCAACCACATGCACGATGAGATCCGCATCGGAGACCTCCTCCAGCGTGGATTTGAACGCCTCGATCAACTGCGTGGGCAACCGGCGCACGAAGCCGACGGTATCCACATATGCGTACAGTCGTCCGTCCTTGGCCTTCGCCCGGCGCACGGCGGTGTCCAAGGTCGCGAACAGCGCGTTCTCCACCAATTCCGTGGAACCGGTCAGCCGATTAGTCAACGACGATTTGCCCGCGTTCGTGTAGCCGACCACGGCCACCGTCGGCAGTCCGAACCGTCGCCGGGCTCCGCGTTTGACGTCACGGGCCGGCGCCATATCGGCGATCTGCCGACGCAGTTTCGCGATCCTGCTGCGGATCACGCGACGATCCATCTCTATTTTCGTCTCGCCCGGGCCGCGGGAGCCGATGCCAGCGTCACCCGCCGCGCGGCCGCCCGCCTGACGCGACAGTGATCCGCCCCAACCGCGCAGTCGCGGCAACATGTATTCAAGCTGCGCCAGCTCGACCTGCGCCTTGCCTTCCCGCGACGTGGCATGCTGAGCGAAGATGTCGAGGATGACGGCGGTACGGTCGACAACCTTCACTTTGGTGGCATCCTCCAGCGCGCGACGCTGGCTCGGCGGCAGATCATCGTCGACGATGATGGTGTCGGCCTCGTTCTGCGCCACAATGCCGGCCAATTCACGAGCCTTGCCGGAGCCGACGTAAGTGGCCGCATCCGGCTTGATGCGGTGCTGCAGCAGACCGTCGCACACCACAGCACCCGCGGTTTCGGCGAGCGCGGCGAGCTCCCTGAGCGATTCCTCGGCCGCGGCCTGCGTGGTCTCGCGGCTGGACCATACGCCGACGAGCACGACGCGTTCGAGTCTGACTTTGCGGTATTCGACTTCGGTGACGTCCTGAATCTCGCCCAGGCCGGCCACATGCTTCAATGCGTTGCGGGATTCGCGTTCCTGCCACTGTTCGTCGTGGGTTTCGCGAAGGTGTTCCCCGCCGTCGGTATCAAGCAACACGTCGGATTGGTCGGCGAGCACTCCCCCGACGTCGCCTGCGGTCATGCTCTGCTCGATATCGTTCTCTTGGCTCAATGGCACCTCTCACGGTTAAACTATGGTGTCTTTATTATCATCATTGTCTAGAGACATGGGCATCGCCGTTTTCGCCACGTGGACGCGATTACCGCGCGGATGCCGGATGATGAACGTTTGCAAGGAGATAGCATGGCACAGGCCGAGCAGTATTTCGCGGCGGAACCGCGGTCGAAGGATGTTCGCAGGAAGCTGCATGTCACGTTGCGTGGCAATGAGGCGGACGTGGAGGTGTCGAACGGCGTGTTTTCCGGCAATCGTGTGGATTTGGGCACGTCGGTGCTGCTGCGCCATGCGCCGGAGCCGCCTGAAGAGGGCACGTTCCTTGATTTGGGCTGCGGCTGGGGCCCGATCGCGTTGACGTTGGGTTTCGAATCCCCGAAGGCGGACATCTGGGCTTTGGACGTGAACGAGCGCGCGTTGGAATTGACCCGCCGCAATGCCGAATTGAACGGCATGGAGAACATCCACGCGGTCACGACCGACCGGATTCCGGACGACGTCACGTTCGACCTGATCTGGTCGAATCCTCCGATCCGTGTCGGTAAGGAGGTTCTGCACGAGCTGCTCATGACGTGGCTGCCGCGGTTGAACGCGGGCGGTGCCGCCTATCTGGTGGTGCAGAAGAACCTGGGTTCCGATTCGTTGATTCCGTGGCTGGCCGCACAACTGGGCAACGGGTATGAGGTAGGCAAGTACGCGAGCTCGAAAGGCTTCCGCGTCATCGAGGTTGTGAGGGCATGAGATTCGAATATCCTTCCGAACTGCCGGTTTCCGCGGCTCGCGACGAAATCGCCGAAGCCGTCAAGTCGAGCCAGGTGGTGATCGTCTCCGGACAGACGGGTTCCGGCAAGACCACGCAGCTGCCGAAGATCCTGCTTGAGCTGGGGCGCGGTTCGCACGGCAGGCAGATCGTGCACACGCAGCCACGCAGGCTCGCCGCGCGCACCGTCGCTGAACGAATCGCCAGCGAAATGGGCGTGACGTTGGGTGAGGAAGTCGGCTATCAGGTGCGTTTCACGGACGAAAGCTCGCCGAAGACGCGTCTGCGCGTGGTGACGGACGGTATTCTGCTGGCGCAGATCCAACGCGATCCGAAGCTCATGCAGTACGACACGATCATCATCGACGAGGCGCATGAGCGCAGTCTGAACATCGATTTCCTGCTTGGCTATCTGACGGCATTGCTGCCGAAACGGCGCGATCTGAAGCTGGTCATCACGTCCGCGACGATCGATTCGGTGAAGTTCCAGGAGCATTTCGAACACGCGCTGCACACGAAGGTGCCGGTAATCGAGGTGTCGGGACGCACGTATCCGGTGCAGATCGTGTATGAGCCGTTGGGCACCGCGCCGGCGCTGATGCGTTCCGTGCCGGGTTTCGAAACGGGCGCGATGCCGGGAGACGCCGACTACGAGGCGCTGTCGGCCGTGCCCGATGGCAGGGATGGCCGCGATTCGCGCGACACGAACGTGGACATGCCCACCGCGGTGGCGCGCGCCTGCGCCGAACTGGTCATCCATTCAAGCCACGACCGCGGGCCACGCGACATCCTCGTGTTCGCATCCGGCGAGCGCGACATCCATGATTTCGAGAACGCGTTGCGCCGCCACTATGGTCCGCGCGCGGCGGATATGCGCCGTCCCGATGCGATCGAGATCGTGCCCCTGTTCGCCAGGCTGTCCTCGAAGGAGCAGCATAAGGTGTTCGAACCGCACACGCATCAGCGCATCGTGATCGCCACGAACGTGGCCGAAACGTCGCTGACGGTGCCGGGCATCCGCTATGTGGTCGATCCAGGCACGGCACGCATCTCCCGCTATTCGAAGACGGCGAAGGTGCAGCGTCTGCCGATCGAGCCGATCAGCCAGGCGAGCGCGAACCAGCGTTCGGGCCGCTGCGGCCGTATCGCCGACGGCATCGCGATCCGTCTGTATTCACGTGAGGATTTCGAGACACGTCCCGAATTCACGGAGCCTGAGATCCTGCGCACGTCCCTGGGCGCGGTCGTCCTGCACATGCTGTCGGTGGGCGTGGCGCGCACCGCGAAGGATGTGACGGATTTCGGTTTCATCGACCCTCCGGACATGAAGGCCGTGTCGGATGGCTTCAACGAGCTGACCGAATTGAAGGCGGTGGCGCGCAGACACGGCGAGGTGGTGTTGACACATACCGGCCGCCTGCTGGCGCGTATACCGATCGACGTGCGTCTGGGACGCATGGTCATCGAAGCCGCGAAGTCGACCACGCCGAACACTCTGGCGGCGGTGCTGGTAGTAGTCGCGTTCCTGAGCCTGCAGGATCCGCGCGAACGTCCCGACGAGAACCGTGAGGAGGCGGATCGGATCCACAACCGGTATGCGGACCCGACCAGTGACTTTCTGACCGCGTTGAACCTGTGGGACCGCGTGTTCCAAGCGGATGGCGAGCCGAGCAATTCCGCGCTGCGCCGCATCTGCAAGACCGAGTACTTGAGTTGGCTGCGCATGCGCCAATGGAAGGATTTGGTCGCCCAGCTGCGCGAAATGTGCCAGGAGTTCAAATTCAAGCTTGGCGAGCCGATTCCCGTGTCCCGTCCACCGTTGGAGATCCGCCAGCTGCCGCTTAACCAGCAGGCAGCGCATTCACTGTGCTGCTCATGGGACGCGCAGGGCATCCACACGTCCATGCTTTCCGGCCTGCTGTCCATGATGGGCATGCAGGTCACGCGCGAGCCGAAGGCATCCGATTTCGCTGGTTTGAAGGGTGCGGCACGCGCTCGTGCGATGAAACGCGCGCAGAAGATGGCGAAGAACGACTATCAGGGCGCGCGCGGCACGCATTTCGCCCTGTTCCCCGCCTCCGCCGTAGCCAAATCGACACCGCAATGGGTGATGAGCACCGAACTGGTGGAGACAAGTCGACTGTGGGCGCGGTATTCCGCGCAGATTGATCCCGCATGGGCGGAGCCGCTCGCCGGAGCACTCACCCGTACCACGTACGCGGATCCGCACTGGTCCGGTTCGCGCGGCTCGGCCGTGGCGAGCGCGAAGGTGCTCCTGTACGGCCTGCCGATCGTGCAGGACCGCACCGTGCAGTGGGGGCGCATCAATCCGCTTGAGGCGCGCGATTTCCTCATCCGGCAGGGTCTGGTGGAGGGCGACATCCAGCAACGGTTCTCCTATGATGATTTCGTCACCAGGAACCGGGACATCCTCGAGGATGCAGCCGATGATGCGAGCCGCACCCGCCAGGTGGCGCAGACCGTCGGTGACGAGGATCTGTTCGACTTCTACAACGCCATCATCCCCAACACCGTCACCAGCGTGGCCGATTTGGCGAAATGGTGGAAGACGAAGCACGACGAGCAGCCCGATCTGCTGGATTTCGATCCGGACAAGGTGGAGCGTCTCGCCGGCTCCGATTCGGTGTCCCTGGACGACTATCCCGACCATTGGCATACGCTCGGCACCGACGGCTCCCCCATCGATCTAAGGTTGAGCTACATCTACGACCCGCACGACCCAAACGACGGCGTCACCGTGCATGTGCCGTTGAAAGCATTGTCTCGACTGACTCCGGAACAGTTCTCGTGGAATGTGCCGGGATTGTTGGACGAGCTAATCGTCGGCATGATCAAGTCGCTGCCGAAAACGTTGCGCGTGCAGTTCGTGCCCGCTCCGGACACGGCACGCAAAATCCGCGCCTGGATCGACGAACGCTATCCCGACCTGCCGGGCTCCGGCAGCCAGCAGAAGCCTAACATCGCCCCCGAAAACGAGGATGGCATGGCCGCATGGCCCGACCTGCCGCACGTGTTCACGCAGGCGGCCATCAGTATCGTCGGCGCGCAAATCCACCCGGAAGTCCTCACCGGCGAACTATGGAACAAGCTCGCGCCATACCTGCGCATGACCTTCGCCGTGGAACAGCAGCTGCCGCCCAACCGCAAGAACCAGCACGGCCGACGACACGCGCGAGGATCCGTCAAAACGCTCGGCACCGGCAAATCACTCGTCGAACTGCAACGCAGATTCGCCGAACAAGCCAAAGCCTCCGCACGCCACATGGTCGAAAAACAAGCCCGAAACGCAGGAGACCAAGGCAAGTTCGTCGAACAAGCCAACCTGCTCAACAAAGCGGGAGCGACCACCGAAGCACGCGCCACCATGCTCTGGCAAGGCGCGCTCGACACGCTGCGCCTGCCCGGTGAACGCATCTCCTCACGCTGGCTCGGCACGGAAGCGCTCATGCTCGCCTCTGCCCCCTACAAGTCCACGAAGGAGCTCACCGAAGACCTGCAGCTGGCAGCCGTCAAACGGCTCCTGCCCAACATCGACCAGCTGCCCGACGACGAAGCGCTCGCCGACGCAGTGCTCGATGTGCGCGAAGTGTACGAGGACACCGTGTACTCGGTGGCGCATGACGTGATCGCCATACTGAAACGGTATGCGGAAGTCGACAAAGCCGTATCCGGCAAAGCGGACCTGCCACTGCTGAGCGTGCTGCAGTCGATCCGCGAGCACATCGCCACACTCGTATACCCCGGTTTCATCGGCAAGACGCCGCCAGAGGCATTGCCGTCCATCGAACGATACCTGCACGCCGACCTGCTGCGCCTCACCAAGGCGAAAAACGACAAGAACCGCGACGTGCGATGGGCTTGGGAAGCCGACGAAGCCAAACAACTTGCCGACAAGGCCGTGGCGAAAGCACAACGTGAACCAGCCGGCCCACGCCACGAAACGCTGATGAAGCAGGCGGAAACCGTACGTTGGATGCTGGAGGAATTCTACGTGTCCCTGTGGGCACAGGAACTCGGCACGCCGAAACCGATCAGCCTGCAACGCATCAAAAAGGCGATCGCCTAGACACCAGCCAAAACCCCAACGGATTGTTCCGTTTCTTCAAACCCGTCAACGCTTCTTGAAGAAACGGAACAACTGCGATTCACGAATCAACAACCCCACCAATAGACTCGTCACCATGACACCGGCGAACACAGCCAACGGCGTACGCACCGCAGCCGCCAACACCGCCACCCAATCGGACCGGCTCATCCGCACCGCATACGCCAGCAACAACGCACACGAAGCAAACGTAGCCAGCCCGGCCCAAACACCGGTCTCCACACCAATACCCAGCAACTGCGCACCCTTCGACTGCCCCGAATGCAATGCACCCGCATACTCCAACCTACGCCGGCGCACACCAAACACACCAACCAACACGCCAATCGCCAACCCCACCCACGGCATCCACCGCGTCGAACGATTCACATACGACGCACGCGCGTCATAATGCGCATCAAACCCCTTATTCACCTGCGTCACACCCGCATTCGACGAGCCGGAACCCGCCACCAACGTGGCATACAGCAGATTCTCCGTCTGCCCATCAGCCGGCCACTGCTTGACCCAGCATTCGTTGAACGTCGAAGCGCTCGCCGACACCGGCACGATGAACGCGTAGGCGAAACGCGTGTCACGCCCATCGTTCGGCCAGTCGAACACACCAGCCACACGTGTGGTGCCTTCGCGTGTCTGCAATGCGCTGCCCACGGCGAGCCCGAAGTCCTTGGCCACGTCGCGCGGCACCCATACGCCGGACACGTCGGCCTTGGCATTGCCGGCGATCAGCCGGATCATACCAGGCGTCACGTCATACGATGAGATGTCCTTGCCGGGTGTCGCGAGTGGCACGACCTGTTCGCCGGCACGCATCGCACCAGCCAAGGTGCCCGTCATTCCATCGCCGGCGTCGGACAACCGGTCGCATGCGGTGCCATCCACCGTTCCACCGACGATGGCGCTGACGTCAGCGTCCGCGTTGATGCGCTTCACGGCCTCGGATTCCAAGTCGATCACGGTCATCGCCTCATATCCGCCCAGCAACGTTCCGGCGAGCAGTACCGCGAGAAACATGACGAACGCACGGCTCACTCCCGCACCGATGTTGCGCAACGCTTCGGAAAGCACCGATCCGAGTCTCATATACGCTCCCTTATTGGTGGTTTCATACGGTTTTCACACTATTTGGCGGTGCAACGTTTTCCTGCGATGTTCCCGCCGCCTACTTGCAAACCAGCCCGTTGAGTCCGCTGCCGATTTCGACGTTGGTGATCGCTGACGCGTCGGTATTCTGCATCTGCACCAAGCTCACGCCCAGCTCACTGCCTACGATCGTCACCTTCGCCGGCGTATTGGATTTATTGCGGGATTTCGGTACGATGCAGCCGCTGCTGCCGTCGATGCCGAACACCGCTCCCGCCGGCACGCGTAGCACCTGCAACGGTTGCTTCAATGCCACGGTGGCGTCGAGACCGGCCTTTTTGGTCTGCATGTCCATAGACTGGAACGTTTCGTTTGCCGACACATTGCGTAGGAATTCGGAGTCGGTGATTTCCGTGCTGCCGGCCGGCAATGTTCCGTCGATGCCGTACATGCTTACGCTGCGGTCCTGTCCTACCGCCGTGCCGTTTTTCACGGTGAGTTTCGTCAACGCTCCCGGTATTTTCCCAATCGCCATGCCGCCCGTCACCATGGAACCGGTGGTAGCCGTCCACTCGTCGACCGCGACTACGTTTTCAGGAATCCACATGGTATCGGCAAGCGTGAGCGTACCGTCGGAGGGGTTGCCGTTGTCGTTCATGAGTTGCCGCCAGCCGTCGGATGTGGCCCACCAGTAGGTGTCGGAACCGGCCACGCTGTTGTAACCGAGTCGGCTCAGCTCATTGTTCAGTGCGAGCACGTCGTCGCCTTTGTCCCCGGTTTTGAGGTCACGGTATAGGGGCGTGGCGGTGTTCAATGCCACAACCACGCGATCGTTGACTTTGTACGCTCCTTTGCCGGAAGTGAGGCCGCCTGCGGACCAGTCGGCCGTAACGGTGCCATTAGCGTTGCCAAGGAGATCGCGTTCGGCGGAGATGGTGGGAACGACGGTCACCTGTTGGTTGCCGGAGTATTCCTGCACACTGGCCGGCGCGGTGGCCACCTCCCCCGATGAGCCAAGCAACGCCGGCGCACGGTCGGGCAGCAGCAGCGCGCATGCGCCCACGGACACGCATACGGCGGTCGCCACGGCGAGCAGGATCCAAGTCCATGCGAGCCGTCCGCTTCCGGCACCGTTTTTCATGACTTTGGCGTCTCGTTGCTTCTTTCCCATGAGTCGATGCCTCCCTATTCGTCCGATTCCGGATCCTGTGATTTGCTGCCGCCCGGCGCGTAGTCGGCCAAGTCGAGCACGCGGTCGCATGCATCGCGGGTGTCGGGATCGTGTGTGGCCACGAGCACGATCATGCCTTGGCCGGAAAGGTTGTTCAGCACATGGCTGACGGAATGCGCGGTGCGCGTATCCAATTGAGCGGTCGGCTCGTCCACGAGCAGCATGTCGGGTTTGGAGCAGACGGCGCGTGCCAGCATGAGACGTTGCGCCTCGCCGCCGGAGAGGTCGGAGAACCGGCGGTCGGCCGCGTATTCGAGGTCGAACAGCCCCATGGCTTCCAAGGCTTTGAGCTCCGCTTCCTTGCGCCGCATGCCTTTGGCGAGCAGCGGGAACACCACGTGGTCGAGCGCGGTGCGTTCCGCCACACCGTACGGGTTTTGGAACACCCATCCCACACGGTTCACGCCTTCACGGGTCACGGTGCCGGCATACGGTTTCTCCCAGCCGGCGAGAATCGACAGCAATGTCGATTTGCCGCAGCCGGATGGTCCGCATACCGCGATGGTGGAACCAGGTTCCGCCACGAAATCAAGATGCTCGAACAGCAGGTCTGTCCCCGGGAACCGGTGGGCCAGCCCTTCCACAACCACTCGCATATGAGCCCCTTCGCACATCAGACTACTTCAGCGGATACCAGACCGTCTCATCCGAGGCGGTCACGTTCACTCCGGCCGTCACCAAGCAGGTCAGCGCCTTCCTGTTATCGCGCAGTCCTGCGCTTTCTCCGGATTCCAAATCCTTCTCCAGCTTATCGGCGGTGTAGTCTTTGGGCTTTATGCCTTCCTTGCGCAGGCAGTCGGCCGCAACCTCCTTGTCGTCGAGCAGCAGCTTCGGATTGCCCAACTGGAGCCTGTACACGGTGTTGATATCCGTGACATGCAGCATACTGCAGGATGTCAGATCGTCATTGAGTTTGCGGATCGCCTCTTTGCTGGCACCATCGGTGTTGTACGAGGGCAGAGCGTAAATGCCGTTGTCGTACTTGTCGAACGTCGGCTCGGCATAGCCTTTGTCTATGATGCACTGCTTGTAATCCGCCCATGCGCGTTCGTAGTCGGCTTGGCTGACTTTTCCGCCTGAAGCGGCCTTCTCCAGCGCGGACTTCTGCTGATCGGATATTTTGCCGCCGTCGGAATCCAACAACGATCGCGCATAATCCTTCAGCGACGACGCGATTCGTTCACCCTGTTGCGATGATTGACCCTGCTGGGATTGACGCTCCCGTCGCGAGCCTTCTTTCAGTGCCCCGCAGCCCGTGCAGCCGACAAGCAAAGCGAGACAGCATATGACGGCAATAGCTTTGCCACGCATGCCCGTTTTCCTCGACATCATCATCAGCCCCCTCACAAACGACGCAGCCGTCAGGCCGCCATGGCCCGCTTTACCCCTATTCTATACCCCCAAGATTTGCCTCCATGCGCGGCATACCCAATATGGGTATGTAAACCAGGTGTTCCCAGCATCATCCACCGGCTCTTTGCATTTACCCCGTTCTCCGCGCCGGAAAGCCATCAGTCAAACGGAATGCGCGCGTGGAACATCCATATGCCGTTCTCGCAATCGGTGGAAAGACTTCCTCCGATATGCTCGATTTCAGCCGCGAACTGTCTGAGGCCATGGCCGCCGGGCAGGCTGCCGGAATGCCGGGCACCCATATCATTCACTTCGGTGATTTCCAAGGAATGCGTCTTCACCAGAACCGGCACCTCGCACTTGCCTCCGGAAGGCGCATGACGCGAAACGTTCGCGTACACCTCGCCAATCAACCGGCCGATCACATCCTTATGATAGGCATACGGACGCGCACGCACGGGGCCAGAAATATGCGAGACCGGTCAGCATAATCTGTATGGCGGTAAACATCAATGCCATTGGCGAACCGGGGTGGCACACCGCCTCATAAACCATCAGAAGTTCGCACGTCATGATAGCCGCAACACGGAACGGATGTTTGATTCGCGGCATATCCGGCCACCGGAGCTCTTTGTTCTTTCCGGTCATGTCAGCGCTCGTTCCCATGTTTCAACCATGTGATGATGGCTTGCCGTTGCGTACGGCAGTTCAGTCGTTTGACGATGTTCTGCATGTGCTTGCGCACGGTGGCGATGGATATGCCGAGCCGTTCGGCTATCTCGCCATCCGTCAGATATTCGTTCGCGCACAGGTTCATGATGGTTTCCTGCATGTTGGTGAGCGTGGACTCCGCTTGAGTATCGCATTTCAGCTTCGCATAAGCCGCCATCGGAGTTTCAAAACCGGGCAGGAAACATCCTGAAAGGACACGGGAGACGGCTTGTTCGAGCTGCGTCTCGCCACCTTTACCGACAAGCCCCTGCGCGCCAGCCGCCGCCAGCGGCACGCGATACCGGTTCAGACTGAAGCTGGTCATGCCGAGAATCGGCGTGGAACAGTCCATCAACCGCATGCGACGGCAGACTTCCGGGCCTTGCATACCTTCCAACGACATATCAAGCAGCACAAGAGCATATTGGTCGGCATTTGATGCAAACAATTCCAAAGCCTCAACGCCGCTGGTAGCCGAATCGACGATACCCACCGCCGGAAGAATCCGCTTGAATAGGTCAGTCAGCGCCTCGATGACGATTTTGTCATCGTCAACAAGCAATATCTTCGGACCACCAACCGTTTTCCCCGTCATGGTACAACGCTCCTTCCCCTGAGAAACATCCCCCTACCGCAATACAATACATCATTTCATCACCGCCACTTACTCATATTGAGTACATCGTTCGCAATAACCCCGTAAAACAACTCATATCATATGAATCACCGGGCCAAGGCGGCCCGATATGATGATGAAAGGTGGACGATGATGTCCTGGATGAAACACAATAAACTAGCGAAAACAATCTCCGCATCAATACTGGCTGTCGGAATATGCTTCGGCACCACTGCCGTGGCGAGTGCTGAAATACACTATCCTGTAAGCGGAAGTTCTTTCGACTATGGACAGTATCGTGGATCCTGGAAAGCAACACCGACGTATTCAAAAGTCTCTGCTTACTCGTTTAGTAATAGTAATTTCTGCGATGCTGTACAGGACGGGAACCACCATTCGGCAATTGTGTCAAACGGCGTGTATTGTAGCGTCGACAATTCCGGCTCGCAAAATGCCCATAATGATTGGGTCGAGTTCTATATGATGTAATCAAGTTTGCGTTTTCTTCGGAAAGGAGCGAGCTAACGCCCATGCGCAATTACCTTTCAAAATATGTCGGAATACCGGTTCTGTGCTGCCTCCTGACGATATGTATTGGATGCGGATTCGCTCCGTCGGTCAATAATGGCAAGAATACAGGTCTCACGACTTCTCACCAAGGCACACGAATCGCGCCATCATTAAAGGAATATGCGCAATCCCTGCTCGATGCCGACGGCGACAGCATGTCAGATCGGCAGAAGTCTGCACTGGAGAAGGCCGCTTCAGGCGGAAAAGTCAGCCAAGCCGACTACGAACGCGCATGGGCGGATTACAAGCAGTGCATCATAGACAAAGGCTATGCCGAGCCGACGTTCGACAAGTACGACAACGGCATTTACGCTCTGCCCTCGTACAACACCGATGGTGCCAGCAAAGAGGCGATCCGCAAACTCAATGACGATCTGACATCCTGCAGTATGCTGCATGTCACGGATATCAACACCGTGTACAGGCTCCAGTTGGGCAATCCGAAGCTGCTGCTCGACGACAAGGAGGTTGCGGCCGACTGCCTGCGCAAGGAAGGCATAAAGCCCAAAGACTACACCGCCGATAAGCTGGAGAAGGATTTGGAATCCGGAGAAAGCGCAGGACTGCGCGATAACAGGAAGGCGCTGACCTGCTTGGTGACGGCCGGAGTGAACGTGACCGCCTCGGATGAGCGGATTTGGTACCCACTGCGGTAAACGGCGACAATGTCGATTGCCGCAGCCGGACGGTCCGCATACCACGATGGTGAACCAAGTTCCGCCACGAAATCAAGATGCTTGAACAGCAGGTCAGTCCCGAAAAAGTCAACCGCCGAACACCCCCTGCACGTCAGTCCAGCGGAATGCGTGCGTGGGCCATCCATCTTGACTTCGGATGGCAGAATTTCACCAGAGCTGCGCTGCCTCTCATCCGACGAATTACCGATTGCCCGAGTTCTAACACGATGAAAGGTGGACGATGATGTCCTGGATGAAACAGAATAAATTGGTGAAAACGATCTCCGCATCAGTACTGGCTGTCGGAATATGCTATGGAACACTACCAATACTCGTGAGGCTCTCCTAGATTGTCAAAGATACAAACAAAGCAGAGGTATATGACAAACTTTTCAATGAGTTGCCGCTGCATGGCCATCGGTCTGACGGTAGTATCACTTTTGTCCGGATGCTCAAGACAAGTCTCCGATACGGCGGCATCTCCCGAAGTCGGTGGAGCAACGTCTTCCGAACCGATCAAGCAATATATAGCATCGGTGATCAAAGACAATGACGATCCTCGCGCGACGTATCCGATGACCAAAGCCCAACGGGAGATTCTCAAACGTTCGGAAGCGGCTGGAGGCGTGTCCTCTACCGATTACGAACTCGCTTGGTCCCATTACAAACAATGCGTGGTCGACAAAGGGTATTCAACCCCAGTACTTGACCGTTATCCCAATGGCCTGTATTTCGTCGCCAGAATAAACGCCGAGGGCATGACCGACGAACAGCGAAACAAATTCAACAAGGACGATGGCGTTTGTTTCAACACGGAAGTGATCTACGTCAATGACACATATGCCCTCCAATTGGGCAATCCGCAAATGATCAACGATGTCAATCAAGCGGCCGTCAATTGCTTGAAGAGGGAGAATGTGGCACCGAAAGGCTATACGAAGAAACTGTTCGAGCAAGACGAGAAAAACCGCTTGCAGGACGAGCACACTGAGCTGAATTACTCGGATCCCAAAGTCCAAAGCTGTCTGGCCGCGCTCGGCATCACCACTATGGAAAGCGATAAGGTGTGGAGACCTGCGAAAACTTCCAGCTAAGGCAATACAAAAAACAAACAACGAAACCCCATCAAGGCTCGTCTATCACGAGAAAGGAGATGGCGATGATGCAACTGAATATGGGTACATGGCGAGGAAGCGTAGCCATCGTATGCTTCCTCGCCATGCTTATCGGCTGCACGGGTTGCGGGACGGGCGGCGATCGGCAGGATACGCAACAGCAGACCGAAAGTGCCGGCAGTGACGCTTCCAAGACCAAAATCGCGAATTCGATACCGGATTACATCGATTTCCTTCTTGATTTGGACGCCAAACCCGATACCAAATATCCCATGAGTGACGCACAGAAAACGATTCTGAAGCGTTCCAGAAAGTCGGGAAGCGTATCGAAACCGGATTACGAACTCGCCTGGTCGAATTACAAGCAGTGCGTGACCGGCTATGGGTATACGACACCTGTGCTCAGGCAGTTCTCCAATGGCCTGTACATGATCGCCATGCGCGACACGACAGGCATGAGCGACCAGCAGCGCAGGAAGTTCAACGAAGATGAAAACAAATGCTATAACACTGAAGTCATTGCGGTGACCGGCGTGTACCAGATGCAGATCGGCAATCCCGGCATGCTTTCCGATGGCGACCAGGCCATGGTCGATTGCCTGCATAAGGCCGGTATCGTGCCGAAAAACTACGACAAGGAAGCGTACAAGAAGGATCTGGACGCGCACGCCAAAAACCAGCCCACCACAGTGGATTTCTCAAACGCGGAAATGCAAAGCTGTTGGGTGGCGAACGGCGCGTCGTTCGGGGACGTCAATGATACCGATCAGTGGAAGCCGCTCGGCTGACCGCCGCGTTCCCGTCATGCATCAGCAGACGACCGTAAGCCCTGCATGATTTGGAATCGTGCGGAACGGAAACGTTCATGCGCGTTGGGTGGCATAGAACTTGCGTTCCTGCGCCACGAACGGACGCAGCATGGTGGTAGTGGCGATCGCGCATAGCAGGAACAGCGCGCCAACCGGGCCAAGCCATGTCAGTCCGAAATGTCCGTTGACCAGACCGCCGACCGCGGAACCAAGCGCGATGCCGATGTTGAACGACATGGAATTGAGCGACGCGGCCAAGTTGAGCGATCCCGGGTGCGATTGTGAGGCGACATCCATATACAGCACCTGTGACGCGGAATTCTGCAGATACATGAACATGCCGAGTACCACGAGCAGCAACGCGCCGTATACCGGCACCCAATGCGCCACGACGAGCGACGCCATAAGCACCGCGTGCGCGCAGTAGATGGGACGGATGTGCGTCAGCGGCTCCACTCCCCTGCCACGGTCGGCCAGTTTGCCGCCGTACAGGTTGCTCCACAGGCATGCCGCGCCGAAAATCACCAGTCCGACGCTCAGGTACTGTTCCGGCACATGAACTTCGTCGCGCATGATCGGCGTCAGATACGTGTAGAAGACATAGCTGGCGGCCGCGCCGAACACCACGGTGAGCACACCAAGCTGGATACGACGGTCGAAGAACAGGCGGAACTGCGGCAGGAAGCCGATTTTCACGATGTGGCTGTTGCGCGGCAGCGCCACGACCATACCGACGATGAGCATAATGGTGAGCACATTGATCATATGGAACGCCCAACGCCAACCGAACGTGTTGGCCACCCATGTGCCGACCGGCACGCCCACCACGGATGCGATGGAGAAGCCGGAGAACACCCATGCGATGAATTTCGTACGGAATTTGTCCGTCGTCACGTCGGGCGCGTATGTCATGGCCACGGCCACCAAAGTGCCGGACACCAACGCGATCATGATGCGCGCCACCACCAGCACCGCGTAATTGGGTGCGAACGCGCACAGGAGATTACCGGCAAGGAATATGCCGATCAGCGTCAGATGAGTGGCGAATCGCGGGAACCGCGCCGACAGCGCCGAGCCGAGCGGCGTGACGGGCGCGTACACGAACGCGAACAACGACACCAGATTGCCGACCGTCACCTCCGACACCTTCAAATCGGTGGCGATATCAGGCAGGATGCCCACCACGATGAATTCGCTCATGCCGAGCATGAAACTCGATGCGATGAGAATCACCACCGGCAGATTGAAGAACCGTTCCTTGTCGATTCGCACTTTTCCGCTCTCCGCTTCCGTTCGCATTCCCCTATTCGTTTCCCGATATTTCGATTTGTTTAGCATCGCTTACGTCAATCGATTGACGATTTACTTTCTTCAAGAAAGGATAAACCGCGCGCGATACAATACGGTACCAATGACACGCAAGATGACACGCAAAACCAATCGGAGCGGAAACAGCGGCGGGAAAACCGGCGGAAACAGGTCACGCAACCGCAAAACAAGCAATCGCAAGACGGGCAACCGCAAATCCCTTGTTCCAAAGAATCTGCGCAGAAAACTGCGCAATACATGGAACAAGGCGAGCCTCAAGCAACGCATCGGCATGATCGCCACTACATTGGTGGCGACGGTCGCGGCGATAGCCATCATTGCGGGCCTAATCCGCTTTGTCGGCTGGCGTGTGCAGGTCAGTGAGGCGAAAGCGGCGCAGAGCGAGATGCGATCGCTGTACGATTTCAACCCGGGCAACATCATATCCGACGGCGCGTTCTTCAACGGCAACGCGTTAAGCGAGCGGCAGGTGCAGACCATCCTCGACCAGCAGGGCGCGACGTGCACCGGCGACAAGTGTCTGAAGACCATGACGTTCACCACGCAATCGCAGGCAGCAGACGATTACTGTCGGGCCTACGAGGGCAAGAAGGACGAAAGCGCCGCCGCGATCATCTACAAGGCGGGCAACGCATGCGGCATCAGCCAGAAGGTGCTGCTCACCGTACTGCAGAAGGAGCAGCATCTGCTCACCGCCACCGATCCAAGCGATTTTCAATTCAAATCAGCAATGGGCCTGAGCTGTCCGGACGACGCGAACTGCGATGCGAAATACGCCGGATTCTTCAACCAGGTGTACGGGGCGGCGAAGCGATACCAGTACTACGTGCGCCACGAATCGCAATACGCGTACCATGCCGGCGCTCTCAACTACGTACGATACAATCCGAACGCAGGCTGCGGCGGCAGCGACGTCTACATCGAGAACAAGGCGACCGCGCTGCTGTACATCTACACGCCCTACCAGCCGAACGAGGCCGCGCTGAAGGCCGGCGCAGGCGAAGGCGACGCGTGCTCGACGTACGGCAACCGCAATTTCGCGATCATCTACAATTCGATGTTCGGCAATCCAAGAGACTGATATTTCGGAAAAATTCCGGTAGAATACCTCTAGGAAGGAATGAACCGAAGGAGCCTCATGGGCCTGCTCAACAATGACAACTACATCGACCCATTCAAGGGAGCCGATTACATCGACCCCGGCAAAAACGCCGAAAAACTATCCAGCAACGTGGACCGCGAGCATGCACAACGCGAAGCATACGAACAGCAGCGCTACGCCAAACAACAGCAGACACCCCAACGCACCCCCACACCCCCACAGGAGCCCCGTCACACACCACAACAGGCGCTCGTCAACCGACAGACACCAATCAGCCGAACGACACGCACAAGAAAATCAAGAATACCGATAATCATCATCACCATCGCAGTGCTGACGATCATCGCGATGAACCTCGTCGGCACAATCGTCAGCCACGGCGGACTGGACTCAATAGCGGACAGACTTGATCCGAACACCGAAAAATATGAGCAGCTCTCCGAACAGAAGACCATCAACGAAACCAGCGGCAATCTGTACTCATACGGTGGGATGGCGCTCACCGTCACCATCAAGAACATGGAAGTCGGACCAACTGACATCAACGGACAGCCGACGGTGAAAGTGACCTATGGATGCAGGAATCTGAGCCGGCGCGCGATTTACCCCAACGCCGTGGCCGATTCCATCGTCACACAGAACGGCATAGAGTTACGAAAAGCGGTGGTGACGGGATACAACGGGAATCTTGATCTGGCCAGCAAGAAAATCAAATCAGGTGAAACATCCGAAAAAGTCAGCTATCATGTACTTTCCGACATGCAGACTCCCATCGCCATGCAGGTAAGCAATTTCAGACACAAGAATCTGGTTCGTTCCGCGTTCGCCTTCGATGGCAGCAACGAGACACTGACCAGAATCGACTATTCCGACGTGCCGGAAGCACCGAAGGTCGATAAAGCGGCGTTCGTCGAAGACGGACGCGTTGAAGAATTGAACGGTACCATACTTCATTTCCGATTGGACTCTCTTGAGATACAGCAGAATGATGAAGGCGAACCACTTATGGTGGCCCGCATTTCCTGGTACCTTGAGAACACTTCCACGTATGAAACATTCTCATACCATGCGAACGTCAATGCACGACAGGGAACCGAGATGCTTGACCAGGATTATCTGTACGGCGACAACTCTGGCTTGATTCTCAGAGCCCAAGCGGATGTGCTGGCCACCTCTATCTACGCTTATGAGCTGGATGATGAGCGGACCTCTGTGAAGCTCACCATTGAAGGCGATGACACCGTACTGTTCGAGAAGGATTTCGAACCCAGCAGTGGCACTGTGGTGTAGTCGACGCGGCTTCCATCTCAACAAGAAGCCTAATCCCAGCTCCGCATAAACGACACCGAAGGGGCCGTCATCTGGAAATCAACCCGGATGACGGCCCCTTCGATGTCGTTTATGCACTAACCTGCGATTACGCAATCACAGCTTCGGCAGATACTTCTTCAGTTCGAACGGCGTGACCTGTCGACGATACTCGTTCCACTCCTGACGCTTGTTGCGCAGGAAGTATTCGAACGCGTGCTCGCCGAGGACGCTCGCGACGAAATCGGATTTCTCCATGATCTTCAGCGCCTCATCAAGCGATTCCGGCAACGGCTGGATGCCCATGGCCTGACGCTCGGCGTCGGTGAGCTCCCACACGTCGTCGCTGGTGGGCTCGCCCAGCTGCATTTGCTTGTCGATGCCGTCGAGACCGGCTGCGAGCAGCACGGAATACGCGAGGTACGGATTGGCGACCGGGTCGAGTGCGCGAAATTCCATACGTGCGGAATTGCCTTTGCCGGGCTTGTACTGCGGGATGCGCAGCAACGCGGAGCGATTGTTGTGGCCCCAGCAGATGTAGCTCGGCGCTTCGGCACCGCCCCACAGACGCTTGTAGGAGTTGACGTACTGGTCGGTGACAGCGCAAATCTCAGCCGCATGGTGCAGGATGCCGGCCGCGAACTGTCGTGCGGTGACGGACATGTTGAATTCCTGCCCGGCCTCGTAGAACGCGTTGGCGTCACCTTCGAACAGGCTCAAGTGCGTGTGCATGCCGGAGCCCGGAGCGTCGGCGAGAGGCTTCGGCATGAAGCTGGCATGGATGCCTCGCTCCAGCGAAATCTCCTTGACGACGGTGCGGAAGGTCATGATGTTGTCGGCCGTGGTGAGCGCGTCCGCATATCGCAGATCGATCTCGTTCTGGCCTGGCCCCGCCTCGTGGTGCGAGTACTCCACCGAGATGCCCATCTGCTCGAGCATGTTGACGGTGGCGCGGCGGAAGTCCATGCCGGGGCTGCGCGGCACATGGTCGAAGTAGCCGCCCTCATCGATCGGCTTCGGAGTCTGCGCCCAGTCATCCTGCTTTTCAAACAGATAGAATTCAATCTCCGGATGCACGTAGAAGGTGAAACCCTTCTCCTTGGCCTTGGCCAGCGCTTGCTTGAGCACGTGGCGCGGGTCACCCAAGGACGGCTCACCATCAGGCGTGAGCACGTCGCAGAACATGCGCGCGGTGCCCTGAGGACCACCTCTCCAGGGAAGAATCTGGAACGTCGACGGATCGGGTTTGACGATCATGTCGTCTTCGGACACACGGGTAAGGCCTTCCACCGCGGAACCGTCGAATCCGAGACCTTCCTCGAATGCCGCTTCCAATTCCGCCGGAGCGATGGCCACGGACTTCAGCGTTCCCAACACATCCGTGAACCATAGACGAATGAAACGCACGTCGCGTTCCTCGACCGTGCGCAAAGCAAACTCTTGCTGTTTATCCATAGTGCCCAATCGTTCCATGCGCATGTTACGAACATCGTTAACACGCGTCGTGTCGCACGATTCCGTTTTCAAGGCGAAATTTCGAATCGTGACACATCAACCGATATAGAAATACCCCCTTACCTTCCTCTCCACGCCGTTTTCGCATGGATTTTGAGAGTTGGGGGTATTGATATGGGGTCGACTGTGTCACAATTCGAAATTTCGATCTAAAAATCGAGTCGTGACACATTTGCGACTATTGAAACGCGCCAAATGCTCTCAGAGTGCGACTTCGAGCGCCTCCTCCAGCGTGAAGGCACGCGCATACAGCGACTTGCCGAGAATCGCGGAGTCCACGCCCAATTCGGCGAGCTCCTTGATATTGCGCAGATCGTCGAGTTTGGAAATGCCGCCGGACGCGGTGACCTTCGCGTCGGTACGGGAGGCCACTTCGCGCAGCAGCTCGATGTTCGGGCCGCTCATCATGCCGTCGCGGGCCACATCGGTGACCACGTAACGGGAGCAACCGACGGAATCAAGGAACTTCATGGTCTCGAACAGGTCGCCGCCTTCCTTCACCCAGCCACGAGCGGCAAGGGTGTGTCCGCGCACGTCGAGACCAACGGCCACACGGTCGCCATACTTCTTGATGACGGAGGCGGTCCAGTCGGGATTCTCCAAGGCCGCGGTGCCGATGTTCACACGCGCCGCGCCGGCTTCCAAAGCCGCATCAAGCGACGCATCATCGCGTACGCCGCCGGACATCTCGATGTTGACCTTGTCGCCCAGCTCCTTAACGATGGCGCGCAGCTGGTCACGGTTGTTCCCAGTGCCGAACGCGGCGTCGAGATCGACCAGATGAATCCATTCGGCACCCGATTCCACCCACGTGCGGGCGGCTTCCAGCGGAGAGCCATAATCGGTCTCGGATCCGGATTCGCCCTGGCGCAGGCGCACGGCCTTGCCATCACGGACATCGACGGCGGGAAGCAGCGTCAAAGACATGTCTTACCTTTCGTTCCATATACCGGACGGTTTTTCGGCCGTCCGACGATTCTTGCGATTCTACGGTTTGTTTTTGCGGATTGCGGCGTCCGCCATCATGCGGTCAGAACGTCGCGACCCAGTTGCGCAGCAGCTGGGCTCCGGCTTCTGCGGATTTCTCCGGATGGAACTGCGTGGCGAACAGCGGGCCGCGTTCGTATGCGGCGACGAAACGGCTGCGTCCGTACGTGCACCACGTCACATGCTCCTGCGCATCGCCGAAATCGATCTGATCGGCGGACATGTCGGCGGGAGCGGCGCTCATCGCGGCGAAGGAATGCACGAAGTAGAACCGCTCATTCTCCACGCCTTTGAGCAGCACGGAGCCTTCCGGCGCCTCAACGGTGTCCCAACCCATATGCGGCACCACGTCGGCGTCGAGCAGTTCGACACTGCCCTTGACCAGGCCAAGGCCGGGTGTGCCGTCGCCATGCTCCATGCCACGTTCGAACATGATCTGCTCGCCGACGCACACGCCCAGCACCGGGCGTCCGGCACGCAGACGATCCTTGATGACCGTGTCTCCCCCGACCTTCTTCAGCCCCTCCATGCAGGCTCCGAACGCGCCGACGCCCGGCACCACAAGCCCGTCGGCCTCCAACGCCTGATGATGGTCGGATGTGAGGGTCACATCAAGACCGAGATTGGCCAACGCGCGCACCATGGAACGCACATTGCCGAAACCGTAATCGAACACCACCACGGAAGTCATGGGAGTCCTCCTTCTTGTATGTTCGCCGAAGCACGGTGACGGCCACGGCGAAAAGCTTAGTCGATGCGCGACGATCCGCGTCCGAATTTCGTATGCTCGGCCAAGATCCGCATGGCATCGTCGCGGCTCAGGCTCGCGGAATCGACGATTTCGGTTCCGGATGCGCGCACGCCCTCCATATCGGTGATGCCAAGCATGAGGTCTTCGACGAACGATGCGACGGATGCAAACAGCACCGGCGGGGCGAAGGCCTGTCCGGCCTTGCCCTGCATGTACATGGTCGCCTCAAGCTTGTCCGCTCGATTGACCGCAAGAATCGCCGGCATGCCGGAGACCACGATGGTCAGATCCTTGATGGCCGATTCCGGTCCGTCGCCGTCGAGGTTGCGCAATACTGCGACCGCGCCTTGCGGCGAACCGACGCATTGTGCGGAGATGTCGGACAACTGGCAGAAGGCAGCGAGCAGTTGGGCTGACGTGACCCGGGTGATGATCACCGCGGATTTCGCACGGTTACCCAGAAGTCCCTGCAGCTCGTCGTCGAACGAAAGCGACGTCTCAGCCTCGGAAAGCACCGCGTCGTCCTCCCGTGCCTCGTCCGAATCGACCGAAGTGGCCGAAGTGTCGGAATCCGAAACATCGGGCGTATCCTGCGTTTCGGACTTGTCGCCGTCCCGTTTGGCCGCCTCCTCGTCCTGGAACTCCTTTTCAAAACCGGCCATGGCCGCTTCCAGCTCTTCCTCGCTGAAATGCATGCCATCATCGCCGGCTTCGCCGAAGCCGTTCGTGGAATCGTCCGGAAAATCGTCCAAATCGTCCTTGTCGTCGGACATCACAGGGCGCCCTTCGTGCTCGGAATGCCATCGACGCGCGGATCCGGTTCGATGGCGAAGCGCAGCGCACGCGCCAAAGCCTTGAACTCGGCTTCGGCGATATGGTGCGGGTCACGACCGGAAATCACGTGCAGATGCAGGCAGATGCCTGCGTGCATGGCGATGGATTCCATGACGTGCCGAACGAGCGATCCGGTGAAATGCCCGCCGATCATGCAATATTCGAAACCTTCCGGTTCGCCGGTGCACACGCAGTACGGACGTCCGGAGATGTCCACGACGGCCTTGGCCAGCGCCTCGTCAAGCGGCACGGTGGCGTCGGCGAAACGGCGAATGCCGCGCTTGTCTCCGAGAGCCTGCTTCAACGCCTCGCCGAACACGATGGCGATGTCCTCCACGGTGTGGTGCGCGTCGATGTCGGTGTCTCCGGTGGCCTTGATTCTCAGGTCGATCAGCGAATGCTTGCCGAGCGCCGTCATCATATGGTTGTAGAAGGGCACGGACGTGTCGATATCGGTTTTGCCCGTGCCGTCGAGGTTGAGGCTCAGCTCCACCTTGGATTCGCTGGTTTCACGAACGATGGTTGCGGTGCGTGCCATGATTGCGACTCCTTTTCACGATGATTGCGATTCTGTTGCGTCGGCTTGTCTCAGCCTTTTTCCACGATACGCAGCGTTTCGACGAGCGCCTCGCGGAATCGCGCCATCTCCTCGTCGGTGCCCATGCACACGCGCATCCAGCCTTCCGGACCGACCACGCGGATGAGTACGCCCCGCTTGAGCAGTTCGTCGAAGATGCGGTCGCGGTCATCGAAGTGGCCGCCGAAGAGGATGAAGTTCGATTGCGTTTCGGCCACTTCCAGCGGCTGACCCTTGTAGGTCTGCTGCTTGAGCCAGGCGGCGGTGGCGTTGCGGGTCTCACGCAGATGGTTCACGCGGCTCAGCTGCTCGTCGGTGTGTTCGAACGCGGCGAGGGCGGCGGCCTGGGTGACCGCGGACAGGTGGTACGGCATGCGGACAATGCGCACGCAGTCGATGATGCCCTTGCTGGCGGCCAGATAGCCGACGCGCGCTCCGGCAAAGGCGAAGGCCTTGCTCATGGTGCGACTCACGGCGAGATTCTCGTATTCACCGATGAGTTCCAGCGCGGTGGGCGTTCCCGGATCGCGGAATTCGATGTAGGCCTCGTCCACCACGACCACCGGGTGCACGCCTTCGGCCGCGCCCGCCACTTCAGCGGTTCTGGCGGCTTCCAACACCCGCTTGAGGTCCTCGGGCTTGAGCGGGGTTCCGGTCGGATTGTTCGGGCTGGTGAGCACGATCATGGCCGGCTTGACCTCTTCGATGGCCTTGATGGTGGCGTCCACGTCAAGAGTGAAGTCAGCATTGCGGTGCGCGAGCTTCCACGTGGTGAACGTGTCGCGCGCGTACTCCGGGTACATGGAGTACGTCGGGTCGCAGCCAAGGGCGGTTCGTCCCGGACCGCCGAAGGCCTGGAACAGCTGCAGCATGATCTCGTTGGAGCCGTTGGCTCCCCACAGCTGGTCGACTTCCAGTCTCACGCCGGATTCGCGTTCCAGATATTTCGAGAACGCCTTGCGCAGCTCGATGTGCTCGCGGTCCGGATACCGGTTGAGCGTCGGCGCGATCTCCTTGACGCGCTGGGCGATGGTTTCCACTACCGCCGGTTCCGGCGCATACGGGTTCTCGTTGACGTTGAGGCATACCGGCACGTCGAGCTGCGGCGCACCGTACGGCTCCTCGCCGATCAAATCGTTGCGAAGCGGCAGGTATGCCGGAATCGCGTTGCTTTCAGCTGCGGAAGTTGCGCTCATCGAAGACCAGCCTGCTCTTCCTGTTCCTTGATGGTCGCCTTGTCATACGGATCGTCGATGAAGCGGCTCAGCACGCATTCGCCGTGCGCCGGCAGATCTTCGGAGACGGCGAAGTCGTTCACGCGGGCGGCGAGCGTCTTCAGACCCTGCTCGTCGTATTCGATGACTTCGACGGGCTTCATGAAGGTGTGCACGCCGAGGCCGGCGGCGAAACGGGCGGTGCCGGAGGTCGGCAGCACGTGGTTGGAACCGGACATGTAGTCGCCCAGCGGAACCGGGGAATACGGACCACGGAAGATGGCGCCCGCGTTGCGGATCTTGGCGATCACCGCGTCCGGATCGGCGGTCTGCACTTCGAGGTGCTCGGCGGCGTATGCGTTGGCCGCGTCGATGGACTGCTCGATGCCATCCGTGAGGATGATGCCGGACTGGCGGCCACGCAGCGACGTGTTGACGCGCTCGGCATGCTCGGTACGCGGCACGCGGTATCGAAGGCTTTCCTGAACCTTGTCGGCAAGCTCCTCACTGTCGGTGATGAGCACGGAACCGGCAAGCTCATCATGCTCGGCCTGACCGATCAGATCGGCGGCGAGCCAACTCGGGTTGGCGCCCTTGTCTGCGATGATGGCGATTTCGGTCGGGCCGGCGACCGCGTCGATGCCGACGATGCCGGAGACCATGCGCTTGGCGGTGGCGACGAAGATGTTGCCCGGACCGGTGATCTTGTCGACCGGGTCGCACAGGATCTCGCCGTCCTGCGGCTCGGATCCCTTGGCGCCGTAAGCGAACATGGCGATGGCCTGCGCGCCTCCGACCGCGTACACCTCGTCCACGCCGAGGATGGCGCAGGTGGCGAGGATGGTCTTGTCCGGCAGACCGTCGGAGTTGTTGCGGCTCGGCGGGGTCGCAATCGCCAGGGATTCGACGCCCGCTGCCTGGGCCGGCACCACGTTCATGATGACGGAGCTCGGGTAGACGGCCTTGCCACCAGGCACGTACAGTCCGACGCGCTGCACCGGAATCCAGCGTTCGGCGACGCGTGCGCCTTCGGCCAGATCGGTGTGGAACGGCGCAGGCACTTGGGACGCGGAGACGGCGCGGCAGCGGCGCACGGACTCCTCGATGGCGGCACGCACTTCCGGATCGAGCTCGTCGAGCGCGGCCTTCATGGCCTCGGCCGGCACACGCAGGTTCTCAGGGCGAATATGGTCGAACTTCTCCGCGAAATCACGCAAGGCCGCAGCGCCGCGGGCCTTCACGTCGTCAAGGATCGGCTGCACAAGTTCGGTGGCCTCGTTGGTGCCCATCTCAGCGCGGGGCATGGCTTCCAGCATTTCGGCTCGGGTCAGCTTCTTGCCTCGCAGGTCAATGATTCGCATATAGTTTTCTTCGCTCATAACGCACCATGGTAACAACGTCAAGTCACGAGAAAGCCCTGGCGTCTCACATTCAACCGCATTGTGAGACGCTGCGGGATATCGAGGGTTTCGCACGCGGCATCGCGCAGCTGCGTGCATCCATACCCACCTTCCATCCGCGACTCGAGAATAGGGCATCCATACCCCGATGTGTTACGTGACAACCGTTACATGACGGTGTTAGGTTGCTGCCAATCAGACAACCACGATGGCCAAGGAGGACACCGCCCATGTCACAACAATCGCAAAAGATTCCAAAGACAGCAGCAAAACCGAAATTCTTCTACGGATGGTGGATAGTCATCGGCGGTTTTCTGATGATGGCCACCTGCTATACGACGTTCGTCAACTGTTCGTCGCTGTTCCAGGCGCATATCGTCTCGGATCTGCACATGACCATCGGCCAGTACAACACCGGCACTTCGCTCGCTTCTCTGATTTCGATCGTCGCCACGCTGTTCATGGGCACCCTGATCGACCGGCTGGGCGCGCGCCAGATTGCGTCCTGTCTGGTGATACTTTCCGCGGTGCTGCTGTTCGGATATTCCGCGGCCACCGCTCCCTGGCATATCTATCTGCTTGCCGCGGTCTCCGGCACGTTGATCACGTCCGGCGTACGTCTGTTCATCTCCGTGGTGGTGACCAATTGGTTCAATCTCAAGCGTGGACTCGCCGTTTCCACGGCGTTGTGCGGTTCCGGTTTCGGTGGCATGATCCTCTCCCCCGTGGCCAGCGCCATCATCGCCAACTATGGCTGGCGCACCGCCTATGTGGTGCTCGGCGTCATCTGCCTGGTGGCGGCGCTGCCGATTCCGGTGATCTTCTTCCGCACCAAGCCGAGTGAGAAGGGACTGCTGCCGCTGGGCGCCGAACTGAGTGATGAGGAGATCAAGGAGGCCGAGCGCAAAAGCGGCCATTCGCTATCCGAAGTGAACGTCGCGGTCGGCTGGAAAGTGCTGCGCAGGCATGCCGGTTTCTGGCTGCTAGTGTTGGGATTCCTGTTCGTCGGCGTCATCAATGGCGCGGTGTCCGTGAACATGGTGTCCAACATGACATCCGTCAACAACAACGGCACCGAAGTGGTGACGGGAGGCCACAGCGTGGTGTGGGCCGGAACCATCATGTCGTTGTATATGGGCGTCGTATTGGTGGCGAAGGTGGCTCTTGGCTGGATTTTCGACCGTTTCGGCATGTACGGCGGCGTGTTTGTCGGATCCGTGTCCTGCCTGCTCGCCTGCCTGTTCCTGTGTTTCCCGACCACGGATTGGGGTCCGATTCTCGCCGCGGTTTTCTATGGTATCGGAACCTGCACCGCCACGATCGGCCCGTCGATTATGATCACGCACGAATACGGCCGCCGTGATGTCGGCAAGCTGACCGGTTTCGCGGTGTCCGCCACCGCGCTCGGCGGCATCATCGGCGCGATCGTGTCCGGTCTCGCGTTCGACAAGGCGCTGTCATTCACCCCGGCCTGGATCATCGGCATCGTCTGTTCGGTGTTGATGGCGGTGTCGTTGTCCGCATCCGCGGCCATGTCCAAGAACGTGGTGGCCAAGTGCATCGCCGGCGGCGCTCCGAAGATCGATGCCGAAGGCAACATCATCGAGGAAGGCCAGACGGAAGAGCAACAGGCCTGATCTCAACTCCTTTGAAAGACACGGAACGGGCCGTGGAAATCCATCGATTCCGGATTTCCACGGCCCGTTTCGTCGCTGCTTTCCGCTAAGCGCGCTGAGCGCCCGACCGATCAGGACAGCGGCAGCGAACTTGGGCCGAACAGGATCTTGATTTCGGCAAACAAGGACGTGTCGCGCTTGACGCGGAACCGGTCGCCGAACGTCAGCACCTTGGCGTTGCCCTTGTCATCCATCAGCGCCAGTTTCACCTCGCACGGTCCGGGATGGCTGGTCAGGATCTCACCCAAACGTCGCACATGCGACTGGTCGAGAGCGATCGGCGGCAGGACGATCGTCACTGGACGCTCGTCCTGCGCCTCCAACGTCGGTACGGCGAATTCGGTGGCGCGCATGCTCACCGTCTCGTCGCGTTTCTCCACCTGGCCGCGTATCTGCGCCACGGTGTCAACCGCCAGTTCGGAGGCTGCGGCCTCGTATACCTTGCCGAAGAACATGCATTGGATGGAGCTTTCCAGATCCTCGATGGTCACGATGGCCCAGGGGTTTCCCTTCTTCGACACACGTCGGTCCACGTTCGTGATAAGTCCCGCGATAGTCACCTGCTGCCCGTCCGGCATGCTTCCCGCGCGGTCGATCAGATGCGCGATGGACATTTCGCGCAGCGACACCAGAACCGACTGCATACCGCTCAACGGATGGTCGGAGACATACAGGCCAAGCATCTCGCGTTCGAAGTTCAGTTTGGTCTTCTTGTCCCACTCCTCCACATCGGGCACCTGGACCATGGCGTCTCCCATCGCGGAATCGTCCTCACTGGAATCATCCAGATCCGCGAACAGGTCAAATTGGCCTTCCGCCTGCTTGCGCTTCAGCCCGACCACGGAATTGATGGCCGTCTCATGAATGGTGAACAGGGCCCTGCGGTTCGGATCGATCGAATCGAACGCGCCCGCCTTGATCAACGATTCCACCAGACGCCGGTTCAGCGCCTCCAATGGCACGCGCTTGATGAAGTCGGTGAAGTTCACATACTTGCCGCGGCCGCTCTCTCGTTCCGCGATGATCGCATCCACGGCATTCTTGCCGACGTTGCGGATGGCGCCGAGGCCGAATCGCACGACATCGCCGACGGCCGAATATTCGTACACCGATTCGTTCACGTCCGGTGACAGCACCTGGATGCCCATGCGTCGAGCCTCGCCCAGATACAACGCGGTCTTGTCCTTGTTCGTGCTGGCGCCCTGCAACAAGGCGGCCATGAACTCCACCGGGTAGTGGGTCTTCAGGTATGCGGTCCAGTAGGAAATCAAACCGTATGCGGCGGAATGCGCCTTGTTGAACGCGTAGCCGGAGAACGGCACGAGGATGTCCCACACGGCCTGTGCGGCCTCTTTGGAATATCCGTGTTCCCTCATGCCGGCGAAAAACGGGATCTGCTCCTTGGCCAGCACTTCCGGCTTCTTCTTACCCATCGCTCGACGCAGCACATCGGCCTTGCCCAGCGAATAACCCGCGAGGATTCGCGCCGCGGACTGCACCTGCTCCTGATAGACGATCAGACCATAGGTCTCGTCCAGCACCTCCTTGAGCGGCTCGGCCACTTCGGGGTGGATAGGCGTGATCTTCTGCAAACCGTTCTTGCGCTTCGCATAGTTGGTGTGCGAGTCCATATCCATCGGACCCGGACGGTACAAGGCGATCAGTGCGGAGATGTCGTTGAAGTTGTTCGGTTTCAACGTCTTCAGCAGCGAGCGCATGCCGTCGGAATCGAGCTGGAACACGCCGAGCGTGTCGCCTCGTGACAGCAGGTCGTAGGTGGCGCGGTCGTCCAGCGGGATCTTCGTATGGTCGATGCGCTCCTTGCCGTTTGCCTCGATGTTGTTCAGGGTGTCTCGGATCACCGTCAAGTTGGACAGGCCAAGGAAATCCATTTTGACCAGGCCAAGCGTTTCGCATGTGTGGTATTCGAGCGTGGTGGTGATGGTACCGTCGGTGCGTTCCAGCAGCGGCGACGTGTTGGTAATCGGCTCGCTACCCATGATGGTGGCGCAAGCGTGCACACCGGTCTGTCGGATCAGTCCTTCGATGCCCATCGCCTCGTCCGTGATGCGTTTCGCATCCGGGTCGGAATCATACAGTTCACGGAATTCGCGTGCCTCGGCGTATCGTTTCGCGCTCGGATCGAAGATGTCGTGCAGCGGAATATCCTTGCCACCGGTCTGCGCTGGTGGCAGCGCCTTGGTGATCTTCTCGCCCACCGAGAAGTCGTATCCCATGATGCGGGCGGAGTCCTTCAACGCCTGCTTGGTTTTGATGGTGCCGTAGATCACGCACTGCGCCACTTTGTCGCGTCCGTATTTCTCGCCCACATAATCAAGCACGCGGCCGCGGCCGTCCGGGTCGAAATCGACATCGATATCAGGCAGCGAGACGCGTTCCGGGTTGAGGAATCGTTCGAAGATCAAACCATGCTTGAGCGGGTCGAGTTCGGTGATGCCCATGGCGTACGCCACCATGGCGCCTGCGGCGGATCCACGGCCGGGCCCCACCATCACGCCGTGCGACTTCGCCCAATTGATGTAGTCGGCCACGACGAGGAAGTAGCCGCAGAACTGCATCTGGCAGATCACGCCGCATTCGTAGTCGGCCTGCCGTAGCACTTCAATCGGTGGATGGCCGTTGTAACGCCGTTCCAGGCCTTCCTCGACCTTCTTGAGGAACAGGGATGTCTCGTCCCATCCTTCCGGGCAATCAAAACGCGGCATGAACGCGCCGTCCTCATGGTCGTCGAACATGACGTTGCAGCGTTCGGCGATCTCCAACGTGTTGTCGCACGCTTCAGGAACGTCCTTGAACAGTTCTCGCATCTCTTCGGCGGACTTCAGGTAGTAGCCGGTGCCGTCGAACTTGAATCGTCCCGGCTCATCCAATTTGGAACCGGAGTTGATGCACAGCATGGCGTCCTGCGCGCCCGCGTCCTCGGCACGCGTGTAGTGCGAATCGTTGGTGGCGAGCAACGGCGCTTTGAGCCTTTTCGCGATGTCGAGCAGGTCATTGGCCACCTGCCTCTCGATTTTCAGTCCGTGATCCATCAATTCGATGTAGAAGTTGTCACGGCCAAAGATGTCCTGGAGCTCGCCAGCCGCACGCAATGCTTCGTCGAACTGTCCCAGAAGAAGTCGCGTCTGGATGATGCCCGACGGACAACCGGACGAGGCGATGACGCCTTTCGAGTATTTGGCCAGAACCTCCTTATCCATACGGGGGTAACGCATGACGCGTCCCTCGAGGTTCGCGTCGGTGGAGGCCTTCATGAGATTCACCAGACCCTCATCGTTCTCCGCCCACATGGTCATATGGGTGATGACGCCGGTGCCTGACACGTCATTCGGGTTACGACGCCGGTGCAGCGGGTCGAGATCAGGATTCCAGTTGGTGTCCCAGCTCACACGGGTGGGATCCTGACGCGCGGTTTCCGGCGTCACGTAGGCTTCTATGCCGATGATGGGCTTGATTCCCACGTCGACCGCATTGCGCCACATCTCATAGGCGCCATGCATGTTGCCATGGTCGGTGATGCCGATGGCCGGCATGCCCAATTCCTTGGCGCGCTTGACCAGATCCGGTATTTTCGACGCGCCATCAAGCAGCGAATAATGCGTATGGTTATGCAGTTGCACGAAATTTCCGGAAGTAGCCATGTTTTCCAATCTACCTGCGATTGGTGACGTACGCCCTCATTCCATGCCGTACGGCCACGTAACTATTGCGGCTGTTCGGCGTGCCGTGCGCGCATCACATCAAGCGCGTGCTGCAGGTCTGCCGGATAATGCGATTTGACCGTGGTCCACACATGTGTTCTCGGGTGGCGGAACTCGAGCTGCATGGAATGCAGCCACTGGCGTTCGAGCCCAAGCGTCTCGCTCAGCTGCGGGTTCGCGCCATACATGGCGTCCCCGGCCAATGGATGTCCGATGGATGAGAAATGCACGCGGATCTGATGGGTGCGTCCCGTCTCCAGGTTCACAGACACGAGCGTGGCCTCGCCGAAACGCTCCAGCACGTCCCAATGCGTGATGGCCTCCTTGCCGGCCGGTGTCACGCAGAAGCGGAAGTCGGAGACTTTGGCACGCCCAATCGGCGCCTCGATTGTGGCTTTGTCCTCCTTGAGGTTGCCCTGCACGAGCGCATGATACGTCTTGACGACCTCATGTTCGGAGAACTGCCTGCGCATCTCCACATACGCCAGATCGGACTTGCATACGAGCATCAGTCCCGACGTGCCCACGTCAAGCCTTGACACAATACCCTGACGCCCCGCGGCGCCATACGATGTGATGTGCACTCCCCTGTCGATCAGGCTGCCGAGCACGGTCGGACCGGTCCATCCCACGGACGCGTGCGCGGCCACGCCGACCGGCTTGTCCACCACCACGACGTCGTCATCCTCGTAGACGACCGCCATATCGTGGGCGATCGGTTCAGGCTGGGCACGTTCCTCCACGATATCGAATTCGACGGTTTCGCCCGCCTGCAGATTCGACGATTTGGAGATGTCCCTGCCAAGCACGCGCGCTTGTCCGCTCTCGATGAGATCCGCCGCTTTGGCACGGGAGATTCCGAGCATTTTGGCGACGGCCACGTCGAATCGTCTGCCGACGAGCGCGTCGGGAGCAGGTACAAGCCGGCTCATGCGGTCTTCGCCCCGTTAACGTTTTCGTTGGACTCCTTGGAACCTTCGAGTTCATCAAGTTCCTGCCGGCTGTACGGTTCGCCGAAGAGCAGCAGCAACACCGCGGCGATTCCGGCGAACATGAGGAACACGTCAGCCACATTGCCGACGGACCACCCATAGTTCAGAAAGTCCACGACCTTGCCGTTGAGGAATCCTTGGGCGTAGGCCACGCGGTCGATGAGGTTGCCGAACGCTCCGGCGAAGCCGAAGGCGAACACCACCGTCCATTTCATGGAGATGGTACGCACGGCAAGCGCAACCAACACCACGCAGGCCGCCATCGCCAGCAGGGAGATCAACCAGGTCATGCCGGACCCCATGCCGAGGGACGCTCCCGGATTACGCACCAACATGAACGACAGCAGTCCGGGAATCACACGTATGGTGCATCCATCGGACAACGCGGACAACGCCCACGCCTTGGTGAGCTGGTCGATAGCGATCGCAGCGACAGCAATACACGCAAAGACGGCCACGCGGATGCGCAGCCGTCTTTGATCATTCTTCATGATGTCAGACACAGGCTATTCTCAGTCGTTGTTATCCTGGGATTCCTGGTCGTAATTGTTCGAGTCGGACACCTGGTTGACGAGCTGGCCGAGGAAGTCGGTGAGTCGCGCACGGTATTCGGTCTCGAACTGCTTGAGGCCCTTGATGTTGCCTTCGATGACCTTGGTCTGGGTCTCAAGGTTGTCTCGGACCTGCTGGGCGTAATCATCGGCAGCGGTGCGGGTCTTCGAATCGTAATCGAAGGCGCGCTTCTGGACCTCGGCCTCATAGGTGTCGGCCTCGGTGTGCTTGTTGGAGAAGTACGTGTCGGCGTCCTGGGTCTTCTGAGCGAGGTAGTTATCGCCGTCCTGCTGCTTCTGAGCCAGATACGCGTCGCCTTCCTGCTGCCTGCCAGCTAGGTAGTTATCGCCGTCCTGCTTCTTGCCGGCGAGATACGCGTCGCCTTCCTGGGTCTTCTGAGCGAGGTAGGTGTTGCCTTCCTCGGTCTTCTGCGCCAGATACGCGTCGCCTTCCTGGGTCTTCTGGTTCAGGTAGGCATCGCCTTCCTGCTGCTTCTGGGCCAGGTAGTTGTCGCCATCCTGGGTCTTCTGATCCATGTAGCCATCGGCATTGGCGCGGGTATCGGCGGAGTACTGGTCGGCCTCGGAACGAGTACGGTTGGAGTAGTCGTTGGCGTTGCCGATGATCTCCTCGTACTTGCGCTGGCTTTCCTCGGTGATCTCCTTCGCCTTCGCCTTGCCCTTGTCGACGTACTGGTCGTGCAGCTGCATGGCCAGCGTCAGCATGGCGGTGGCGCGTTCAGGCTCGGTGTTCGCGGCCGCGGCGGCACCCGCGATCTTCTGCAGGCTGCCGGTTTCGGTGCTCGGCTCGGACTTGGAGACCTGCTCGCGCAGCTGAGCCTCGCGCTCCTGGGACTCCTGCAGCTGCTGGGCGAGCTGCTGAATCTGAGCATTCTGCTGCTGGATCTGGGCGGCCTGCTGCTGAACCTGATTGTCCTGCTGCTGCGATGCGGCCGCATGCTGCTGGGTCAGCTGCTGAGCCTGTGCGACCTGACCCTGGGCTTCCTCAAGCTTGGCGGTGAGCTGCTCGATCTGCTCGCGCTGACGCTGAGCCACAACCACCTGCTCCTGAGCGGCGGCCAGCTGACGGGACAGATCCTCGGTCTGGGCGCGGAACGTGTCACGCTCGCGCTGAACCGAAGTGAGCTGCTCGCCAAGATCAGCCTGACCGGCGGCTTCAGCGGCCTGGGCGGTGAGCTGGTCGACTTGGGCGGACAGACGATCGATCTGCCCCTTAAGCTGCTCGTTCTGGGAGGACAGCGCACGATTGCTTTCCTCCGCCTCGGACAGCTTGGTCGCAGCGACCTGAGCGGCCTGAGCGGCCTGATCGCCAGCGCCGGCTGCCTGAGCGGAAGCGGACTTCAGCGTCTCGTTCTCCTGCTGCAGGGACTGCACCTGTGCGGTCAGCTCGGAAATCTTGGAATTCAGCCCTGCGACATCCGGGCCAAGAGACTGCGTGGCTTGGCCACCGGCCACCGCCTGCTTGCCAAGGGCTTCCACCGTCTCAGTTACCTGATCAAGGAAGTCGTCGACCTCATCGACATCGTAGCCTTCCTTGAACCTTACGGTCTGAAAGGTATGCTCCCTAATATCTTTCGGCGTCAACAGAGCCATAAATCCTTACACCTCGCTTTGGGCTTGATGCCTTGCTGTTGTTGCTTTCCGTGTCTGACTTTATCACGAAACGACAGGGGTTTTGTGGAAAAAGCCAATTTTTATGCGTATTACACGAGGAAATCAACGACAACAAGAACAAAATAAAGAACAATAAATGCCACATCAAAGTAAATCGGTCCCATGGGAATAGGGCGGATATACTGCCTCAACCATCGCAGCGGAGGCTCGGTGAGCTGGTAAATGACATCAATCAGAGAAGCCACCACGCCTCGGGGGCGCCACCTGGGAGCCAATGTCGACACCCAGTCGAGAATCATGCGGATGAACAGAACCGTGATGTAGGCGTTCACCAGTATGTGGACGATGTATCTGATCAATGTCAAAATCATGAGATTCGACTCTACACCTGGCTACAGCCAGCGACAGATATGAAAACGGCCTCCGGATATTCGGAGGCCGTTGAAAAACCAACCAGCAAAGAGGTGCGCTCAGTCAGCGAACAGATCGTGGGCGGAACCCTTGTCCTCGGGCTCCTCGACCTTGATGTTCACTTGGGCGGGGCTCAGCAGGAACACACGCGGGGTCACGCGCTCGATGGAACCACGCACGCCGAACACGACGCCGGCGGAGAAATCGACGATGCGATATGCCACGGCTTCGGCTACACCGGTCAGGTTCAGAACCACCGGAATGCCGTCACGGATGGCGCGGCCGACCATCTGCGCGTCGTCATAGGTCTTCGGATGGATGGTGGTGATACGGCTCACCCTGCCGCCCTGGAACGGGTTGGACTGTTCACGCGGAGCGGATGCTGCGGAAGCGGTCGTCGAGGAAGAGGGCATCGGGGTCACGGAATGATCCGAATCGAACGAAGTCTTGCCGGCATCGACCTCCTCATCATCGAAATCATCATCCTCGGCGACGTCGGACATTCCCAAGTACGACATCGCATTCTTCATGAAACCTGCCATGTATTTTCCTTTCGCGTCTTCGCGCTGACTTTACCGCAGGAAATCCGGAATATCGAGATCACCCGGATCATTCGCGGAAACCACTTCATGCTCGGTGGTCTGGTCGAACGAAGCAACGCTTGGCGCCGGATTGGACGGAATGTAGCTGGACAACGGCTGCACCTGGGGTGCGGCCGGAGTCGCCTGCGGCTGCACCGGCTGCTGCTGAACCGGCTGGACGGGCGTCGGCACACCCGCGGACAGCGCGGACAGCGGCACGGTATCGTCCTTCTTGGTTTCGGCCCGCGCCTCATCGGCGGACTGGGCCGCCTTCTTGGAGGTTGCATCGAAGCCGGCGGCGATGACGGTGACGCGCACCTCGTCGCCGTAGGCATCGTCCAAGGAAAGACCCCAGATGATCTGGGCCTCCGGATGAATGGCCTTCTGCACCAGCGTGACCGCGGCGGAAGCCTCCTGCAGCTTCAGATCGGTCGGGCCTGCGATATTGATCAGCGCGCCATGGGCGCCTTCGATGCTCTCCTCCAGCAGCGGCGAGCTGATGGCGATTTCCGCGGCCTGCGTAGCGCGATCCTCGCCCCGCGCGGAGCCGATGCCGAACAGCGCGGTGCCGGCGCCACGGAGAATGGCGTTGACATCGTTGAAATCAACGTGGATGTACGAATTCGAGGTGATCAGGTCGGTGATGCCCTGCACGCCGGCGAGCAATGCGGTATCGGCGGTCTTGAAGGCATCGACGATGCCAATGGTGCGGTCGGACAGCTCAAGCAGGCGATCGTTCGGAATGACGATCAGCGCGTCGACTTCCTTGCGCAGGTTCTCGATGCCAAGCGCCGCGGAAGCAGAACGCTGCGGGCCTTCGAAGCTGAACGGACGGGTGACCACGGCGATGGTCAATGCCCCCTGCTGATGAGCGGCACGCGCCACGATCGGGCTGGCGCCGGTACCGGTGCCGCCGCCTTCGCCACAGGTGACGAACACCATGTCGGATCCCTTAAGCGCCTCTTCGATATCGGACTGATGATCCTGCGCTGCCTTGGCACCCTTCTCCGGGTCGGCACCTGCGCCGAGGCCACGGCTGGAAGCATCGTTCAGCGAGATTTTGACATCTGCGTCGGAACGCAGCAGATCCTTCGCATCAGTGTTGATCGCAATGAATTCGACGTTCTGAAGACCTTCAGTAATCATGCGATTGACGGCGTTGCCGCCGGCTCCACCGACACCGACGACCTTGATGTTGGTCTTGTCGTTGAAATTGTCAGTCTGGGCAATCTCGCTCACCATTGTCTCCTGTTCACTCACGTACATGCACAACTCTATCGCAATCGTGCCGATACTACACGCACTTTTCCACGCGTGTACCACCGTTTTTTTCACTTTTTTATCGTCGCCATGTCGATTTCGTCGGGTGCGGGACGATTTCACCACCACGACATCGCTGGTTCGGGCACCCGTAACCCCGCCGTCAGTAGCTGGCATCCATCGGGTCATCCCCGAACAGAGCCTCGCGCTCCTCGTGCGTGGTTTCCCTAGATTCCAACCATCCGTAGGGCAGATGCACCTTTTTCGCAAAGCGAACACGACCCCTTGGCTTGTCCGCGATTCGCTCCGGGAAACGGATGCTGGGATCCAGCTTGTCTATCTCCCGTCGCACATCCTCAAGATTTTCACATTCCATGAAAGCCCGGCGTGTGGAACCACCCACGGGAAAGCCCTTCAGATACCACGCGATGTGCTTGCGCAGGTCGTGCACAGCCATCTGTTCATCGCCATCGTAGAATTCGGTCAGCAGTTCGGCATGACGTTCGATCACGTGGCACACATCGCCCAACGTGGGATCGATACGCTCGTCACTGCCGGCGAACGCATTTTTGATGTCGGCGAACAGCCATGGACGCCCCTGACATCCGCGGCCGATCGCAACGCCGGCGCAACCGGTTTCGGAGACCATCGCCAGAGCATCGTTGGCGCCCCAGATGTCGCCATTGCCGAAAACCGGAATGTCGAGTGCGGAGACCAACTCGCCGATATGGGACCAATCGGAATGGCCGCCATAGTATTCGGCCGTGGTGCGCGCGTGCAGGGTGACGGCCTTGCAGCCCTCCTCCTGCGCGATATGCCCCGCCTCGAGGAATGTCTCATGCTCATGGTCGATACCGACGCGGATTTTGGCAGTGACCGGCACGTTGGCCTTGTCGCAGACCTTGACCACACGCTGGATGATCTCACGGAACAAGTCCGTCTTCCATGGCAGCGCGGATCCACCGCCGCGACGCGTCACCTTGGGAACCGGGCAACCGAAATTGAGATCGACGTGATCGGCCATGTTCTCGTCGATGACGATTTTCGCCGCCTGCTCCACGATCGCCGGATTGACGCCGTACAACTGTAGCGAGCGGATCTTCTCGCTCGGAGCGAACCGACATAGCCGAAGGGCTTTCGGATTCCGGGCGACCAGCGCGCGGGCGGTGATCATTTCCGCCACGTACAGGCCGTCGGGGCCGTAGCTTTCGCAGATCACGCGGAACGGCCAGTTGGTGACGCCCGCCATAGGCGAGAGCACCACCGGGGTTTCGACGTGGACCGGCCCCAGATCGACGGGCTTTATAACGGGAGGAACCGACGGCCGCTCCGCGTCAGTACGCGGGTCGAGCACGTCGGATTCCTCGTAGGCATTCACAATGCTATCCGGCATAGGTCAGACTTGTTCCGTTCAACCGTTCGGCATGGCCGATCAGTACAGGCCACCGGCCTCGGCGATCTTGACGGACTCGGGCCATGCCTCGCCGCCCATTTCGACCGGCATCTGCGGCACGCTGACGCGCTTCTCGCCGATGCGCTCGGCGATGTAGTCGGCCACCTTGTCCAGGCTGACGCGCTCCTGCTTCATGGTGTCGCGTTCGCGGATGGTGACGGCCTGGTCGTCCAGGGTGTCGAAGTCGACGGTGACGCACAGCGGGGTGCCGATCTCGTCCTCACGACGGTAGCGGCGTCCGATGGCGCCAGCCTCATCGTAGTCGATCATCCACTCGTTCTGACGCAGGTCGGCGGCAAGCTTCTGCGCCACGTTCTGCAGGTCAGGCTTCTTGCTCAGCGGCAGCACGGCGGCCTTGACCGGAGCCAGACGCGGGTCGAGATGCAGCACGGTGCGCTTGTCGACGCCACCCTTGGTGTTCGGAGCCTCGTCAACATCGTAGGCGTCGACCAGGAAGCACATGAGGGAACGGGTCAGGCCGGCGGCCGGTTCGATGACGTACGGCACGTACTTCTCACCGGTGGCCTGGTTGAAGTAGCTCAGATCCTCGCCGGAGTGCTTGGCGTGGGCGGACAGGTCGAAGTCGGTGCGGTTGGCGATGCCTTCGAGCTCGCCCCAATCGGAGCCCTGGAAGCCGAACTTGTATTCGATGTCGACGGTGCGCTTCGAATAGTGGGCCAGCTTCTCCTTCGGATGCTCGTAGTGGCGCAGGTTCTCCGGCTTGACGCCGAGGTCGAGGTACCACTGGGTGCGGGCGTCGATCCAATACTGGTGCCAAGCTTCGTCCTCGCCCGGCTTGACGAAGAACTCCATTTCCATCTGCTCGAACTCACGGGTACGGAAAATGAAGTTGCCCGGGGTGATCTCGTTACGGAAGGACTTGCCCATGTTGGCAATGCCGAACGGCGGCTTCTTGCGGGACGAGGTCATGACGTTCTTGAAGTCCACGAAGATGCCCTGCGCGGTTTCCGGACGCAGATAGTGCAGGGAATTGTCATCCTCGACCGGACCGAGGTGCGTGCGCAGCATCATGTTGAAGTCGCGCGGTTCTGTCCACTTGCCACGGGTTCCGCAGTCGGGGCAGACGATGTCGGCCATGCCGTTCTCCGGCAGCTTGTCACCATGCTTCTCGGCGTAGGATTCCTCAAGCTTGTCGGAACGCTGGCGCTTGTGGCAGTTGAGGCATTCCACCAGCGGATCGTTGAAGACGGCCACGTGGCCGGAAGCGACCCACACGGGGGTCGGCAGGATGATGGAGGTGTCCACGCCCACCACGTCGCCGCGGGTGACGACCATGGAGCGCCACCATTCACGCTTGATATTGTCCTTCAGCGCGACGCCGAGCGGACCGTAATCCCATGCGGAACGGGTTCCACCGTAGATTTCGCCGGCTGGGAAAACAAAGCCACGACGCTTGGCAAGGGATACGACTTCATCGAGTTTGGATACAGCCACAATGCACCTTCTGGATTGAATGGTTTGGGGTCTTTACAAGCGGCAAGCCTACCGTCACATACTGACACCCGCGGCCAAAACGCACACAAACGGCGCAAGGAGAAGCCAGTGTAAGGAAAAGGGCCTCCCGCGAATGCGGAAGGCCCTGAAGGAAAGACGGGCAGACGACCCGTCGACCATGCGAGACGTGGCAATCCACGTCGGCAGGGTCACTGCTTGGTGGCGTTCTTGTCCTCGACGGTATCGTTGTCGAGCAGCAGGGACCAGATCTTGCAGTTGAGGGTTACGGAGTTCTTGGACGCGTCTCCGTCGGTGCTGATCTGGTACTGCACGTCCTCCGGCACGGCGATACGATTGATGTTCTGCACGCCTTGCACGAAGCTGCGCATCGGATCATAATCGCCGGATGCGGTGATGGTCACCGGCACCTGCACCAATGTGCCGGCCTTGATGGTCCCCTGCATTTCAGGAGGCATCACGGCAAGCGTGGCGTCATCGAAGTCCACGGAGGAGATGGTGACTCCGGCCGCTTCGGCAGCGCCGTTCAGCGCGTCGATGAATTCCTTCTGGTTGTAGCCATCAGGAATCTGACGCTGCAGCTGACGCAGACGGCCCTTCTGCAGGCTGATCGTTTCGCTGGCCACGCGCAACTCTTCGATGCGGTCGCGCAGCTTCTTGTTGGTCTCGTCGATCTGCGCTGTCTGCGCGTTCGCGTCCTTGATATGCGTGATTCGAGGAGAAACGCCCACCAGCCACGTGATCATGATCACGATCACGATGCTGAGAGCCAAGGCTATCCATGCGATTCTATGCTTGTTCATGTTTCCTCCCGCTTATCAGTTGGACGAACCGTTGGAGCTGGACGTGCTTGACGATGAGGAAGCCTGCTGGTCGACTTCCGATGTGCCCTGCGCGGCCTTGGTGAGGCTCTTGCGCAGCTTCTCGAGCAATGCACGGTCTTCCTTGTCGACGCCTGCGGAGTTGTCGCTTCGCGAGGTGGTGTTGCCATCCATCTTCAACGACACGGTGCCCTCATACGTGTAGGTGGTGCCGCCTTCCTTGGAATCCTTGGTGATGGACTTCACATAACCGGTCTGGTATGTGGGGATGCCGGCAAAATTGGCGATGAAGTCCTTTGCCGAAATGAAGTTCGGAGACACGATGCTGAAGTCCACGGTGACCACACCGTTGCCGGACCACACCGTCGCCGTATCCGAAGAGGAAGACGAGGAGCTGCTGTCCGAATCCGAAAGCTGGTAGCTCTTAAGCTCCAGACTCGTGTACTGTCCGCCTTCCGGAAGCGCGCCGTTCAACGAATTGGCCACCTGCATCCAATCCATTTCGTCGTACAGCATGGAGATCTTGGCCTTCTGCGAATCGTCCAGCGAGTTCAGCGTCGCCTCGACATCCTTGAACTGCGCCTTCTCCTGTTGCAGGGACAGGGTCTTCTGCTGCGCCACGTTCACACGATGGTCAGCCCAAGAGGACTGCAATCCCATGAAGACGCTGATGATCACCGCGATGGCGATCACGAAGATCAGCACATACGTCAGCAGGTACTTAATGGCTCGGTCACGGTTGAGAATGACGATGGAACGCGGCAACAGGTTGGCTCGCGTGTCCCAATCGGCGGGATTCTCCGTATTGTTGTGGCCACTGCCCTTCAGCGTGCTGCCGATATCCGACATATGCATGGACAGCAGCGAGGTCTTCCCCCCTTCCTCAGAGACCCTCTTGCCAGTTATTTCCTTGCCGCGGCCACGATGCGACTTGACGGCTTTCTCTTTGTTCTTCTTCATGATCGCACTCACCTCGGCTTCTTTCCGATCACCAGTCCAAGCACACCGCCCAAATCGACCGCATGTGCCACGATGTTCTGCCGTTCCACTTCCTTGGACAACTTGAAGCGGACGAACGGGTCGCCAATACGCACCACCTTGTTGATGGAGCTGGCCAGCACGGGCGGCAGACCGATGAGTCGCGCGCCGGCACCGGCAAGGATGATGCCGCTGATGGGGCTGTCAGCATGATCGACGTCATACATGTTCAGCGTGTTGCGGATGCCGACGATAAGCTGTGCCGTTGTTTCACGGATCACTTCCTCGGCTTTCTCGAGCCGCTCGTCGCCGGTCACATTCTGCAGGCCGATCTGGTTCTTGATGCGTTCCGCGTCATCGAAGGAGATACTCAGCGCGCTGGCGATGCCGTCGCTCACGTCATCGGCGCCGGACGGCACGACACGCATGTAGGCAGGCTTGCCGTTCTTGAGCACGATGACATCGGTGCAGTTGCCGCTGACATTGACCACGGCTTCGGTCTGCGTCTGGTTGGCGTCACCGAACAGTCGAGCCAACGCGAACGGGCCTGCGTCGATGGAGGTGATGACGAAACCAGCTTCCTCGGCGGTGCGCGCGGTCTTTTCCAAGCCGCTGCGCAGGGTGGCCACCAAAATGCCGTGCAGCTGCTTGCCTTCCTGCTCGTTGTTCACGATGGACATCGGCACGAAGTCCAATTCGGATTCGTCGATGGGCAGCGGAATCATGCCTTTGGCCTGGAACGGCAGGGTGGATCGCAGATCCGCCAGGGGCATGAACGGGAAGTCGGCCTCGCGGAACACCATTCGACGGCTCGAATAGACGAGCGCGGTGTTCTCACGCGGGAACTTAAACCGTTCCACCAGCGTCTTCAGAATGCCGGTAACCACGTCGACGTCCACCACTTCGCCATCCACCACGGCTCCGGTGGGAAGCGGAATCGCCTGGAAATGCTTGATGGTGGGCGAATCCGTGTAGGGGTCATCTATGACCGCCGCCCTTATGGCGTCGTTCCCAATCGACAGCGCCGTTATTGCTCTCATGGTCTCTCCTTTATATATAGGTCCTGAAACACGGATGCGCTATGCGAGTCCGGTGAATTGCAGGTACAGTGTGGCGATCGGTGCGCCGGCGAAGATGCCGAGCCATACGCCGAGCAGCATCGATGGTCCGAAAGGTATGCCCCCATGCAGCCCTACCTTCTTGCTGGCCAGCAACACCAGGCTCACCACGCCTCCGATGAGGAACGCGGCGAATGAGCCGATGATGAACTGCGGCCAGCCGAGCCATCCAAGCACGAGTCCGAGGATGAATGCGAGTTTGATGTCGCCATCCCCCATGCCTCCTTTCCAGATGAGGGAAAGCACGAAATAGAACGCGAACAGTATCAACGCGCACAGCGCTCCACGCCCGAGGCGCATCCACTCCCCTGTGCCAAGCGATGCCAAAGCCAGCAACGCCACGGTGGCGACGAGTGTCGGCAGCAACACCACGTTGAGGATGAGATGGTGGTCCAGGTCGATGAACGCGATGACGATGGACACGCAGGCGAACACATACAGCAAAGGCAGCATCCACGGCGTGTACGCACCGAACAGTCCGCCGACGGTCACGGCGAGGAAGGCGATGCCGCCAAGCGATTCGACCAGCGGATAACGTGCGGCGATCGGCTCCTTGCAATGCCGGCATTTAGCGCCGAGCACCATCCAGGAGATGATGGGGATGTTGTCATACCATGCGATCTGCGCCTTGCATTTCGGGCAGAAGCTGCGCTTCGGATTGGTGATGCTGATGTGGTTCGGCACGCGCCAGATCACCACGTTGAGGAACGATCCGAAGATGCACCCGATGACGAATGACGCCACCAGCAGAACCGCCACGGTAGGAATGTCGTCGATAACACTCATCATCGATCACCACTTCACTTTGGATGGGCTGATATCCACGCCACTCATGATGAATTTAGCAGACGTTGTACTTAGTGAAGTGTGCACAATCGTCAACGCTCCGGCGTTGCCCTTGTCTCCGAAGTCGACGGCGGCATTCCATACCTGCGACTTAATACGGCGACCGCGCGAGTCACGCATCACACCGCATTGTTCAATTTTCAGAATGGAATGTCCACCGGAACCATCGTTTTCGGGACTGCTTGTAACTCCACTTCCCTTATATTGGAAGTTTTTGACCACATTGCCTGCGGCATCCTTGCTTTCGATGTAATCACCTGGATAAATCTCAGTAAGACACCGGTTATCACTCGTTTGGAAGGTACCAGCCCATGGATGCTGTTCTTTGCCATCAACAGAGGTGAATGTGGGATCTGTATGCTTGTTCCGCTCGTTATACCGTGTGAACTGCGTTGCACTTTCTGCCTTGTCGGTGAATGAGACGTTTTCGCCGCTGGCAACGAGATACTTTACGTTACCGTCCTTATCATACAGTCTGATTGTGGTCTTCTGCCCCGTACCATTGGCACTCATGTCCTCATCGTAGTCAGCACGGTCAGAGGTGAAATCATAGTTGTTCTCATCGGCTGCGGCACAGAAATGCATCGTGATAATCGCGCTTCCTTGTCCGACGATTGATTTTTGGAAGCATTTCGCATCCCAATCACCCGTACGGATATCGCAGGTATCGGCATACACGTTCGAGCCGTTCAGCACCATACAGAATCCAGAAGACGAGTTCACGATTTGCTGGGTGCCGTATCCGGCTTCGCCAGCCTGTCCAAACGATGCAGTGGCATTCTGCATATCGCCGCCGATATCGTAAGTGGCGGTGTTGAAATTGTAAGCCCATCGAGCCACCACATAAGCTTGGTTATATTGTGTGGCAGGCATGTTGCCGCCTGCGAAATGCGCATCGCCTTCGTCAGATGGACTACCACCCCAGTGGGTCGGTTCCAAACGCATGAATTTGGTTTGTTCCTTTGGCTGCAGACCGCCGACCGAATAACCCTTGCTTTCCGGCAAACCACTATCATAGTCCGCTGCGGCTTGTCGAATATCCTCATGATTGGTATCGTTCAGGTATCCAGCATTGATGAAACCGTTATAAAAGATCCATTTCTGATATTTGTTGAGCAAACTGTTGGGATCCCGTTTTTCTTTGTCTTGGTTGGCGAGAGCCTCCTGCTTTTCCTGATCATTCTTCGCGAGTTCGGGATAATACGGATTAACGTATGAGCTGTCGTTCCACTGGATGACACCGTCCTTGACACGTGGACCATAAGATGTGCCGCAAGGTTGCAGGGTCGCCGGCGAATTGTATTTGTCGATAGAGCCACCTGTCACACACAACGAAGTATCCGAACCAAGACGAATAGAATTATCGGGATAGTACAGCCACGTGTTCAGGGTGGAATATGCACCATCCGTACGGCATTCTTCGGTGTACTGATAGGTGCCGTTATTGGCATAATACGCCTCCGGCATAATGATCAATCCCGATCCGGCCTGTGGTTTATTGTTCAAATCAAGGTTCTGCGCGATGCTCTTCTTAGACAATACGCTGCCGGATGCATCCACGATGGGGCTGGTGGTGGCCAACATGCAGGTACGGTTCAACGGGTTCATGGTGATGTCACCGGAGGTCAAATCATTGAGGTTGGTCTCCCAGTGCCCATCCGTATTCCCAATGAACTTCAATTCACCTGACGGACTGGAAACGGCATCCGTACCACTATTGTCCAAACGAACCCACACCGGCTGCTTCTTCAAATTGGTATATGGCGCCGCCGCATAGAAGCCCATGCCTTTGCGACCGCCATATGGCCATTGATTTTTATTGGTTACTACCTCAAGTTTGCACACCGCTCTTTTAACAAACATAGGCTGAGATGACGAGGAGCGCCCATTAGCATATCGCCCTATGAAGCTTGCAGCTACAACTTCCGCATACTTGACGTCTTTCAGTCCGTCCGGTGTTGTGATGAGTCCAGAAGATGCACTATCCGGATTGTCTTTGTAGAAGTTGATACGCACACGATAGGATAGGTCGTCCGGTGTATACGAAATCGCATTCGTACTGCTCTTATCGTTCAGCATCGTATTGTTCAACAGCACTGATGCCCCATCATACCGGGTGAACCGAGTGTCTTTGGAAGCATCAGATTCATTGGCATCATCGTTTGGCAACAACTTTCTCAGGTCGACGCTGCTACTTCCGCTGCTCAATGAAGACAATACCTCATCAAGATAGCTCAGTCCCACTTCAAGACCGGATTCGGCGGCGTAGTTGGCCTGGGAGTTCTCCTTGTTGTTCTTATAGGGGATCGCCTGCGCGAACAGGGTGGTCATAACCAATGCGGAGGTGGTGAGAACCACCATGACGAACAGGATGGCCAGCATCATGGCAGCTCCGCGTTCGCCCATACGCTCACGGAGCTTCGCGCGGTACTTACGGTTCAGTCTTGACCACAAACCAGTCTGCTTCATCTTCGGCTCCTACCTTGTATATAACGGATGGATACGATTGCTTATCGGCTATCAGGCGTTGCCGGCCTGGCCGTTGATGGCGTCGAACATGGAGAACATAGGCAGGTACAGAGCCACAACCATGAAGCCGACGACCACGCCAAGAACAAGAATCATCAAAGGCTCGAGCAGTGAGGTGAGCTGCTTGGCCATGGATTGGGCCTCTTCGTCATATGCTTTGCCCGCGCTGGCGAGCATCTTGTCGATGGCGCCGGAATCCTCGCCGATGGCCACCATCTGCACCATCATGTTCGGGAAGATCTTCTCGGTGCTCATGCTGTCCGCAAGACGGTAGCCACGTTCCACCAAGCGCCCCACACGCTTGGACGCTCCTTCAATCACATAGTTGCCGGATGTGGAGCCGACGATGTCAAGCGCCTGAAGAATAGGCACACCGGAGGCAAGCATGGATGAGAAGTTGTTGCAGAAGCGGGCAAGCGCCACATTGGTGCTGAGCTTGCCGAACACCGGAGCCTTCAGCGTGAACGGATCCCACCAGGTGCGAATGATGTCCTTGTTGCGGTTGCGCTTCCAGAAAATGGCGAGAGCGACGGCCGCGACAATGATGATCGGCAATGCATACGGCATCGCCTTGCCCATATTCACCATGATCTGAGTGATAAGAGGTAGCTGCGCGCCCATGGAATCATACATGCTGGCGAAGGTCGGCACGATGGTCAGCAGCATGGCCGCGACCAGAACCAACGCGATGCAGAGCACCACGACCGGGTATGCCAGAGCACCTTTGATCTGACCTTGAAGCCTCACATCCGCCTCGAAACTGTCGGCCACGGTGATCAGGGACTTGTCCAAGAAGCCGCCGGTCTCGCCCGCACGGATCATATTCACCATGATGGGCGGGAAGAGGGTGTCCGGATCCGCAGCCATGGCCTCGGAGAACGAGGCGCCGCCTTCCACCTGAGCCACGCATGCCTGCAGCGCCTTGCGCAGTTTCGGATTGGTGACCTGTTCGGTGACGATGTTCAATGCTCGGATCAGCGAGACGCCGGCCGCCACCATGGTGGCGAGCTGACGCGCCATGACGGCGAAGTCCTTCTTGCTGGGGTATTTCTCGAACGCTTTGATATTGATTTCGGCATTGAGGCCGGTGCCCGCCGCCGTGTCGACCAGATCCGTGGGATACAGTCCAAGTTTTTTGATGCGTTCGATGGCCTGGTCTCGGGTCTGCGCCTCGACCACGCCTTTCTCCTTGCGCTGGCCGTCGAATGAGACGCCCTTGTAACGCCACTGCCTTGTGCCGCCATCCATTTGAACCTGTGCGTCGTTGCCGGCCATGATTCCCCTTCGGATTGTCGAATACTGGTATTTATTTGATACGCGAAATGTCGGGGACGTTTGTCGTCCCCGACATCCGAATCACCTGGACGAGATCATCACTTGTCGCTGGTCACCATCTTGCCCTCAGCGGAATCGTAGGTGTAGACCTTGGTACCGTTGTTCTCGTTCTTGCCCTCGATAGTGTAGGTGTTGTCGTCACGCTTCGTGAACGTAAGGGTCACGCCTTCAGTCACCGTCACCTTGTTGTCATCGATCTTGCAATCCGTAGCGGAATCGCAAGACGCCGGCAGAGTAGGAATCTTCCCGTTGTTCGACGTGGTCGCGGTCTCGACCACCAGGCTCGCGTTCTTCACGTCCGACTCGGTCTGCGAGTTCCACGCGGACTTGCGCTGGTTCAGGTAGATCGGCACGGCCACCGCGGCGAGGATGCCGATGATGATCACGACCACCAGCAGCTCGACCAGGGTGAAGCCCTTCTCGCCCTTCGCACGACGGTTCAAAGCAGCACGCACGCTCTTCATGATGAATCCTTCTTTCCAAAACCCGAAGACCACCGCATCGCTTCCAACGGTGGACCCGAGAAGCGGCCTTCCACGGCCCCTAACGGGACCGCCCTTTTTTATTGATTTTTTCTGGCTCACATAACCAGGTGACTCCAACTATAGAACAGAAAAACCAGCCGCAAACACCATTTCTACACAAATGGAGCGCTATGCTGCAATCAGTTGCGTTTCATTGTTTCATGCCCTCTTTATTAATATGCGCAAAAACCAAAGCCACCCTTTGCATTGATTGCGTTAACCCATCGGAAACCATCCTTTGCGGCACATATGGTTTACCGTTGAACCAACGGAGCGCATCTAATGAAGCGATACTGCAAATGTTTGCATACTTTCTGCAAACATTTGCAACAATCCGTCTTGGACGGAGACAAAATCGCTTGTACGAAATTTTTTCATTCAGCATGTCGGGGGTACTTGAGAACAAGAGCTTTTTCTATAGAGACACAGGCAGAAAGCTTCAAAACCTTCAGAAAAAAAGAAGACATCAAAACGATAGGAGTCCCCACGAAACAACTCACGCCATAAGAAGACTTCCCCATAGACAATCCCCAACGGTTCCACACAAGCACCTTAGTCAGCGTAGCCAAACAGGACAGGCATTCTCCGCGAGGCAAATCTCTTGGAACCGTTCCATTAAAACAATGGCACACCGCATCAATGCGCAATGCCCAGTGCAAACAAAAAGCACGCACCGACTGGCGCGTGCATAAAAAATGTCGGGGACGTTTGTCGTCCCCGACATCCGAATCACCTGGACGAGATCATCACTTGTCGCTGGTCACCATCTTGCCCTCAGCGGAATCGTAGGTGTAGACCTTGGTACCGTTGTTCTCGTTCTTGCCCTCGATAGTGTAGGTGTTGTCGTCACGCTTCGTGAACGTAAGGGTCACGCCTTCAGTCACCGTCACCTTGTTGTCATCGATCTTGCAATCCGTAGCGGAATCGCAAGACGCCGGCAGAGTAGGAATCTTCCCGTTGTTCGACGTGGTCGCGGTCTCGACCACCAGGCTCGCGTTCTTCACGTCCGACTCGGTCTGCGAGTTCCACGCGGACTTGCGCTGGTTCAGGTAGATCGGCACGGCCACCGCGGCGAGGATGCCGATGATGATCACGACCACCAGCAGCTCGACCAGGGTGAAGCCCTTCTCGCCCTTCGCACGACGGTTCAAAGCAGCACGCACGCTCTTCATGATGAATCCTTCTTTCCAAAACCCGAAGACCACCGCATCGCTTCCAACGGTGGACCCGAGAAGCGGCCTTCCACGGCCCCTAACGGGACCGCCCTTTTTTATTGATTTTTTCTGGCTCACATAACCAGGTGACTCCAACTATAGAACAGAAAAACCAGCCGCAAACACAAAATCGACACACTCCCCGATGAACTCCCGCACAAAAGCGCTTCACAAATTCATCACAGGTTCATACACATTTCCTTCACAAACATCCGACCCGGCCTTCATCCACGGATCAGCAGGTCTCAACAATCCAAACGACACAATTGGTTCAACGCTGAACCAATTCCATGAAACGTTTGCAATACTATTGAAACCGTTTGCAGTATTCACTGCATTCACACTGCAAATATTCGTGAAGAAAAATCATTAAATCATCACAAAAAACACACTGCATCGGCGTGTCGGGGGTATTAATTCGTAAAACCACCACACAACCAACACAAAAAAGCGGCTCTCCGAAGAGAACCGCCCTCATGAAAACGTTATGCAGGAATCGCTCAGCTGCACTTGCTGAAATCTACCGATGCGCCGGAGGCGACGTTGCGCGCCGTGAATGACGTGGACGTGTTCGACGTGACCGGCTTGCCGCCAACGAACGAACCGGTGACCGGAGAGTACCGGACAACTCTGGTGCTGGCGTCCACCTTGAAGAGATCGGTATTGAACAATGCGTTGTCCGTAGTGCTGGCTGTGGTTGAGTTCATCACGGATCCCAGCACCACATGCCTGCTCCACGCGCCGGAACCGGCGTCATATGGTCTGGTCCTCACCGCCACCGATCCATAACTATCTACCGACTTGCCCGACCAGGTGGCCTCCGTGTAGTCGATCACCGCGCATTGCTTCACCCCATCGGCGTCATAGGTGACCAGCGTGATCTTGCCACCTTCGTCCTTGACGCCTTCCGCGTTGCGGATGTATTGGTCAAGGCTGCGCACCGATGTGGCTATCTCCGTCGACGACCTGGCGCGGATGGTGTCGGAGCTAGTGGTGTGCAGATACTGCACGATGGACATGGTGAACAAAGTGGACACCACCGCGAAGATGAACAGCGATACCGTCATCTCCACCAGGGTGACTCCGCCCTGCCCTTCAGCACGCCTGCGCAATGAGCGCAACAGCCTGCGGTTCAAACTGAACCCGGAATGCTTCTCTTCCATGATGCGCCTCGATTCCCTAGTCTCCGACCACATTGAGCAGCTCGTTGGTGGTGTAGACGGCCGTCTTGCCGTTGCCCATGCCGTCTTGCCAAGTGACGCCCACCACCACACGGACCATGGGCATATAGGTCTTCGATTCGAAGATGAACCCCTTGGTGGGGATGGAGTTTCGATCCAGAATCGCGGATCTCAGCGAAGCGTCCGTCGCGCCATCCAATCCGGAAACGCTTGAAGCGCCGGTGATGCCCAAAGACGAAGCGGTTTTGCAATCCATAGTGCCGCTCAGCCGGTAGCACTTCTCCACCACGGTGTTCACCGTGTATTTGGTCTGCTTGGCGTCCTTGCCTGTGGTGTCTCTCACCGGCTGGATGTATTTGTTGGCGTCCGTGTCCGGCGTATCCGTCGCGGCCAGATCCGAAGGCTGGGATCTTATGGCTCCCACCGCGGCAAGATTGACCTGCGCCTGATTGACGCCATCCACACCCATGCCGGCCAGCAGATCGGCATAATACTGAGCCGGCTTCGATTTGTCGTCCGCTATCTGCGCGCGCATGCGTTCGATACCGTCGCTGCCCAGCGAAACCGCGGCGGACCGCTGCTGTTGGGAGTAGGACGTGCGGATGGCCGTGATGGCGAACTGCGCGGCGGCCAGGCCGGTGATGCTCAGCACCACCACGGCAACCAATACCTCCACCAGAGTGAAACCCGACTCGCCCCGCTTTGTCAATCGTTTGACGCGACCTGCCGCAAGCCCTGTCACATTGCCGCTTTCCGCTCGCTCCATGAGCAGCTCCTTCAGTGCGAAAATCACCCCATCTTCGGAGGTGACAGGAATTTTCTCAGAACCGTAGGCACTTCGGTCCCTCACAGATATTCGATACTGTATCACGATTCTATGCCAACGATTGCATCCCCCAATGTAACATGCATATGGTTCGATTTTGCCGGGCTGACGCGCTACTATATAGAAGAGTGGTACGTCGCAAGGCGTGGCCGCAGCTCACATGACCTTAGACAACTGAACATTTTTGGACCCTCGAATGCCAACATTTGCAAGGGTTTTTGTTTTTATGCCGCGTACACCAGTCCACGGTACAGGAGGTCATTATGAGCGATGCTGGTTCAGGAGGGCGTTTCCCCTTCCTCAAACGCAATCGAAACGAAGACACGCCGAGCAGCTTCTCTCAGCGTATGGATCCGCATGTTCCGACAACGGGTGAGATCAACCAGATCTTCGCGCCAAGCCAGCCACGTCACGCAGCCGCTTCAGCCAACGATGCCACCGGCGACTTCCCCGCCATGCCCGATCCCAAGAGCGGCATGGACGAAAAAACCGAGCGCCAGTACGCCATGGCGTTGGCTCAAGGCATGAGCCTGCCATTCGTGGATCTCAACGAATACCAGATCGATAAAGAAGTCGTCAACATGGTGCCGGACGATTTGTGCCGCACCAACCAGCTTCTGCCATTGTCCATCGTCAATGGACGCATCACCGTGGCCATGGCCGATCCGAAGAACTTCGCAGCCATCGACGACGTCTCCGCCACCACCGGCATGCCGGTCATCCCCATGGTGGCCATGCCTTCGCAGGTCAGGGAAGCCATCAACCGCTATCTGCGAGCCAATGCCGAACTGAACGAGCTTTCGCAGGAGATCGCCGCGACCGCGAAGAAGGAGGTCAACCTCGAGGAGGACAACGCCGAGGACGCCTCCCCTGTTGCACGATTCGTCAGCCTACTCATCAACCAGGCCATCGACGATCACTGCTCCGATATCCACATCGAACCGCAGGAAGACGGCCTGCTGGTGCGCTATCGCATCGACGGCGTGCTGCACGTGTTCCAAAAGGCGCCGAAGGCCATGACCCAGGGCGTGATCAGCCGCATCAAGGTCATGTCCGACATGGACATCGGCGAGCGCCGTAAGCCGCAGGATGGCCGTATCACCGTCAGGCACAATGGCAAGAAGGTGGATCTTCGTGTGGCCGCGCTGCCGACGGTGTGGGGCGAGAAAATCGTCATGCGAATCCTGAGCACGCCTTCCGGCAATCTTAAGGTGGAGGATCTGAACTTCAGCCAGCGCAACTTCGACGTGTTCTCCAAGGCGTACAACCGTCCGTATGGTCTGGTGCTGGTCACCGGTCCTACCGGTTCCGGTAAGTCGACCACCTTGTACGCCACTCTGGGCGATGTGGCGAAGCCGGAGATCAACATCATCACCGTTGAGGACCCGGTGGAGTTCCGTATGAAGGGCATCAACCAAGTGCAGGTCAACAACAAGGCCGGCATGACGTTCGCCGCGGCTCTCCGTTCGATTCTTCGTGCGGACCCGGATGTGGTGCTTATCGGCGAGATCCGTGATGAGGAGACCGCCAACATCGCCATCGAGGCTTCGCTGACAGGCCACTTGGTGCTGTCCACGCTGCATACCAACGATGCGCCAAGCGCCGTTACCCGTTTGACCGAGATGGGCGTGGAACCGTTCCTGCTGAGCTCGTCGCTCGCGGCGGTTATGGCCCAGCGACTCGCCCGACGTCTGTGCAAGAAGTGCAAGCGTCAGGACACCGCCACTGAGGTAGAGCTCAAGATGATGGGCGTGGATCACAAGCCCGGAACTCCTCTCCCCACTGTGTGGCGTCCGGTAGGTTGCCGTGAATGTGCCAACACCGGCTATAGCGGGCGTGTGGCCATCCAGCAGGTCATGGGCGTGGACTCCACGATGGAGGATCTCATCGCCCGTGGCGCCACTTCTATCGATATCGACAAGGCCGCGAGGGAACAAGGCATGACCACTCTTCGTGAGGATGGCTGGCAGAAGGTTCTTCAAGGCATCACCTCCGTGGACGAAGTGCTCCGCGTGACGGTGTGAGGAAAGTGAGCGTACATCATGAGCGCAATCAGCATTTTCAATGTGTTCGGCAAGGAAGGCAAGTCGCAGAAGCCCCAGCAGCCGACGCAACAGTCTCAACAGCAAAGGACGGAAATGACCGACGAGCAGTCGACATGGAATGGCCCCAACGCTCTTGCGGGGCTTAAGGGCGTGACCATTCCGAACACGGCGCCGACATTCGGCGGCGGCGATCCAAACAAGGGTCGTCATTGGTCGACCGACGACGCCATTCAGGTAGGCGACAGCGACCTGAAGAACATCTTCTCCACCATGGATTCCATGCCGGCAGTGCAGCAGGATGAGGTGGACATTCCAGGTTCGGCACCGGATGAGCAGCAGACGCAGGTGCAGCCTGCCGTACAGCAGACCCAGCGGGTGGAGCAGACACCCACCATGCAGCCGACCGTGCAGCAGCAGACTGTCGCGCAGGCGCAGCCAACAGTGCAGCAGCAACCCGTCCAGCAGTCGGTCGTACAGCCCGCCGCGCAACCGCAGCCTGCCGTGCAGCAGGACGCAGTGCAGCAGGAGCAGGGCACGTACACGTTCCCGTCAACGCCCGAAAGCCAGCAGGTCGATCCCGACCAGCTGCAGTTCGATGCAGATGCCGACGCCGACGCCACGGAACCGACTCCCCAAAGAGTGGAATCCGGTCCTATCCAGCAAATCGACAGCGAGCCGCCGTCATTCGTGCCGGGCAACACGCCTTTTGCGAAGACCCAGGCCGATGTCACGCAGACCGCGGTGCAGAACAATCCGCTGGTCATCAACCATATTCCGCAGGATGCCATGTATCAGGCGCCTCGGCAGCCTCAGGTCATGCCTTACGCGGATTTCGTGGTGCCCAAGACCAACGATTCCGACGAGGATGCGGTGCCGAAGGAACGGAAGATCAAAGCGCAGCAGGTGGAGGATCTCCTGCGCGCCGAGCATCCGGAGGCGGATGACGAGTTCATCTCCGCGATTCGCCAACTGGTTGAGCTCAACGCCTCCGATCTGCATCTGGTGGTCAACGATCCGCCGATGCTGCGTGTGGACGGCAAGCTGAGGCCGGCCAAGGGGCTGAGCGTGTGGGACAAGAACCGCACGTACGAGGCCGTGAAGGTCATGACCAATGAATTGGAGCTTGAGCGTTTCAAGGAGGATTTGGAACTCGATATCTCCTTCGCGGTCGGCGACCTGCTCCGTTTCCGCGTGAACGTGTACCACGACCGTATGGGCGTGTGCGCCGCGCTCCGTACCATTCCGACCACCATCAAAACCGCCCAGGAACTGGGACTTGACCCGCGCATCGCCGATCTGGCGCTGCTGCCGCGTGGTCTGGTGCTCGTGTGCGGTCCTACCGGTTCCGGCAAGTCGACCACGCTGGCCGCGATCGTGGACAAGGCGAACGCGGAACGCGCCGACCATATCATCACCATCGAAGACCCGATCGAATTCGTGCATCAGCACAAGAAGTGCGTGATGAGCCAGCGCGAGGTGGGCACAGACACGAAAAGCTTTGCGGAGGCGCTGAAGCGCGCGCTGCGTGAGGATCCGGACATCATCGAGGTCGGCGAGCTTCGAGATCTGGAAACCATCTCCACCGCACTGACCGCCGTGGAGACCGGCCACCTGGTGTTCGCCACCCTGCATACGCAGGACGCGGGCTCCACCGTGGACCGTCTGATCGACGTGTATCCGGAGAACCAGCAGCAGCAGATCCGTGTGCAGGTGGCGTCCACGCTGCGTGCCGTCATCGTGCAGACGCTGATTCCTCGCGCCACCGGTCACGGACGCGCTCCGGCCACCGAAGTGATGATCAACACTCCGGCCGTCGCCGCGCTGATCCGAAGCGGCAAGGCGCATCAGATCCGTACTGTGCTGCAGTCCGGAGAGAAGGAAGGCATGCACACGCTCGACCAGGATCTGGCGCGTCTGGTGAACAAGGGCACCATCACATTCGAGGATGCGTTGGTGAAAGTGCAGGTGCGTGAGGAGTTCGAGAAGCTCTGCGGCGCGCGCAAGTCCTTCTGATCGTCATCGCATATCCAAAGACAATGGCGGATTCACAGCGGCGCAACCGTGGCGGATCCGCCTTTTTCATTGCGTCAAATCGCAATGCATATCCATATATTTCGGAAGTGACAGGAAACGACAATGGGTTCAGCAACAGCAACCGCTGCAGGCAAAGCGAAAGTGACGCGATTCGATAAGATCAGACATTGGATTACGCCGTTCCGCCTACACTGCGCGGTTCTCGCCGTGTACGTCATCCTGGTGGCCACGGTGATGTGCTTCCACGATCCGTGGTTCGACGAGGCTCAGGCATGGCTCATAGCGCGCGACTGCTCATGGCGCGAGATGATTCTGGAACGTCCCCACTACGAGGGGCATCCGCCACTGTGGTGGATGATCCTTGCCATACCCGCCAAGCTGGGCGTTCCCTATGAGATCGGCCTGAAAAGCGTCAATCTGGTGTTCGCCACGCTCATGATCTGGCTGCTCGAATTCAAAACCAAGCTGCCGGAACTGTTCAAGGCGATACTGCCGTTCTCCTACTTCCTGTGCTATCAGTACGGCGTCACCTCACGCCCATACGCGCTGACGATCTGCGCGATGCTGCTTATCGCCATCAATTGGAAGAATCGCGACGAGAAGCCACTGCCGGTCATACTGAGCATGATGCTATTGTGCCTAACCAGCTCGTACGGCATTGTGATCTCCGGCATGCTCGCGGTCAACTGGGTGTTCCGGTTCCTGAAATCCGACCATTCGCTGATCCGCAATAAGCGAAGGTTCTTCGCTTTGCTCGCATTGCTGGCGTTCGCCGTGATTCTGATCATCGACGTCATCCCGGCGAAGGACGTGTTCCACAGCAATTTCGATATTCAGGGAACCGAGGAACCTGCTCCCGTCTGGCAGCGATTCCTCAACGTCTGGATCCTATTGCCGTCCGAAACATTGTTCACGTCAATCCTGACAAACGCATCCTTCAACTTCGTGACACTCTCATGGGACCAGGTTATTGAGGCGGGGCTGTTCTCCGGGCTGATGTGGGCGTTCCTCATCCAAATCAGCCGACGCAGGAATCATGCGACGCTGCTGCTGACCACGTATTTGGCGATGAGCGTCGTGTTCACACAGCATTTCACCACACACCACGACGGCATCGTGCTGGGTTTCTTCATGGCTGTGCTGGCCATCGACTGTGAGACAAGACCATTAAGCGCCGATGATTGGCCGAAATGGTGTCTGGCCTTGACGGATTGGCTCATCGGTCAACTTGGGGGGAAAGCCTCTCTCCGCTGTTTCAATCTGATGAAGGCACTTGGAATGCTGCTCATGCTCATCAGCGTGTATTGGACGGTCAGCGCAAGCATTTGCGACATCCGTTACGATTACGCGCCATCCAGGGCGATGGCGAACTATGCCAAAACCTATCATCTGGATGAATACCGGTGGATGTCCGGATGGACCCGTCTCGTCAAGACGTCCGATACCACGCCAAGCGTCGCCAAATTGATCGACAAAGGCGGATACTGCGCCGGCGGAAACGATTGCATAGACTACACGGCATGGTTGCAACGAACACAGGTGGAAATGGCCCCGTACTTCAAACACAATCTTGCCGCGAACGCATACCAGGGACACAGCTTTGCGTCATGGGATTGGATAGAACACCCCTACGAGAGCAAGAAGGACCTTGCCACTTGGAAAAGCTGGGGCGAACCGGAAGTCTACGACGCCATCTACCAGCCGTTCTATTTCTCCGTTCTGGGATACGATCGCAACGACTACACCAAGATTCATGTCGCCGACACCGTAACGCCTTGGAAGGACCAGCGATCGACCGACTCCTACGACATCTACATCCGCAACGACATCTACAAGAACGTGATGCACTCCCCCGATACGGGCATCACCTGGCCGGACGGATCCGGACGGAAATGATTGTCCACCAAATGTGCGCGGCGACGGGGGTGCGGCGCATTCCAGTAGACTGGGATTATGTTGTTGACTGATTCGAATTCTCGCGGCTCGCGAATCGCCAAAAATGTTCTGAACGTGGTCATCATATGCGCGGTGTTCGTCACGGCCGTGCATTTCAAGAACAGCGTCATATCAGATGACAACGATTGGGCCACGCAGCAGATCGAGACCATGCAGGACATTCGGCAGACGGCGCAGGACGGCGTCGCATTCGCGCAGGGCATGGAGAATCCGGACGAATACGCGGCGCAGATCGAAAACGTGCAACAGTACATCACCGACTACGATCAGTTGGCGAAAACCAGGGAAATCCAGTCGATCACCACACACGATCCGGTGCAGCGGGCGCTCGGTTCGCTGAACCGCAATCGGCAGCAGGAAGCCGTTGCCAATATGCAAAACACGGCAGGCAACCTTGATAAGCAGACCAAGACGCTGCTCGATGCGGTGGACAAGACCATGGCGGACGATTTCACCCAGCATGGCGGTCAATGGCTGCTGCAGGTGGATGACCCAACGCAGGTGAACGAGCTGATCGACCGATATGGAAAGGACCGCCATTACGCATCCATGAGGGATCTGCTCACCGATCTGGAGTCGTTGCAAAAGCTGCGCACGACGGTGAAGCAGCAGGTGTCGGACTCAGTGGCCAACCTGCATAATGCGGAAGCCTCCGCCGCGGCGATCGCCGTGCCGACGCTCAATGGCGACCTCGATCCGGCCGGTTGGTACACGCTTGCGACGAACGTGGCGGGAACGATGGGCGTGCAGATCGAGCAGACCATGGAATACGGTTGCGGCGGGCAGACCAGCGGGCTTCCCCAGGAATTCACGGTGGCATATTACTGCCAGACATCGGACCGTACGCAACGGAACGTCGTGCACATCCTCACCACGCATCCGTCGTGGACGCAGACCGCGCGAAGCCCTTGGCTGGTGGATGTCGTCAAACATGAGCTTTCGCATCGTTCGATCATGATCTCCTGCGGAACCATACAGCCCGCGGTCGCCGGCGACCGTACGGAGGCTGTGACGAATTCCTATTCCGCGCTGTATTTCGGCGCCGACCGCGGACGCATCGCCGAACAGCAGCAAGGTCTGGCCGAGTACGCGATGGATGAGCAAAGCGACCAAATCGCGGCTTCCATCCACGATGGCAATTGCGGGTGAGTGATAATCTCAGGAGCTAATACGGAATATTCCAGCTCGTGATATGGATTATCGGAAGATATCCGATTATGCTATCGTTTTCACCGTATTTATATGTCGGAAGTCGTTTTCCCAGTCGAAAGGCAACCAATGACGGCACCAGACCAGTACGGTTCCCAAAATCCATATAATCCCTATGGCTCTTTCAATGCGGACACGTCACCATCAGGCGCAACGGGCGGAACCCGGCAATCTCAGCAATATGACAGCTACTATGCCGCATCCGGCGCACCCGTGCCGCCACCTGTCATCGACTACGCCGAAATCAGTCGCACGCATAGTCTCGATCTGCCTGCATACGGTTGCAATATCGCCGACGCCAACATGCGTTTCTGGAAGAAGTTCCTTGACACCAAGGGGCGCGCGTCGCGCAGCGAATTCTGGTGGTGTCTGCTGACATACTGGCTGCTGCTTTTCGCGTTTGGCGTGCTCATCGGACTGTCGGACATCGACGGCAGGACCTCCAATATCGTGGAGACCATTGTGAAAGTGGTGTTACTCGTGCCGTTCATCACCCTTTCCGTACGGCGTCTGCATGACAGCGGCAGAGACGGCAAGGTTCTCGTCACACTGCTCGTCGTTTCAGGCATCGGCAATCTTCTCGGCCGTTTCGGAGGGCTGACGCTCGGCATGGGCGCGTTGCGCGCGATCGGCGGAGACGGATCGATGAGCGGCATCCGCACCGGCATCGGCGTGGTGATCATCGCTTTGCTGCTCATCGTCGCCGCACCTATCGCCTACCTTATATTCATGGCTTTGCCCAGCAATCCGGAAGGCGCACGATTCGACGAGATGTCGATCGAACGCATGGAAATGGCGGCCAGCATGCGGACCGGTCGACGTCCGCAGACAGCCACCGGATACGGTGCGGCTTCCAATTCCGCAAACGATTTCACCTCCGCCGAGGTCCGGAATGAGGGCATTTTCTCCGCGCCGCAACCCGCTTATTCGCCACGAGGCGGAACCGTGTTCGTGCCGCAAGGCATGGCGCGATCCACGACGAGCGCGGCGCCGGAACCAAGCGCGCAACCCGTGCAGCCATCCCCGAATCCGTTCGGAACTGAATGGGAGGAATAAGTAAGCCCCCAATCCCGACGAACGAAAAATCCAATCGCAGCATATCCGCTCATGCCGATGGCACGGATCACACCGTCCTTGTAGAGCTTTCCGGGCGCGCGCCACGCGCCGTAGGTATCGGAGAGCGGTACCCGCCGAACGTCCTGCCGCGCAGCATCCGAAAGGAGCCATGTATGACGATCACGGCGGCGCCACTCCGCGAGAACATGAAAACCTACACGATGAAGCAGGCCTGTGAGCTGACCGGAATGAACTACGAGACATTGAAGTTCTACCGCAACTCAGGGCTCGTACCAGGACTCAAGCGGGGCCATAACAACCGGCGCGTCTTCGACGAGCGATGCATCGCATGGATCAACGGCCCGACATGCCTCAAGCGCTGCGGCCTGGGCATCAAGGAGATGCAGCATTACACCCAGCTCTGCCTCGAAGGCGAGTCATCGATACCGGAACGGCGGGAAATCGCCGAAAAACGCGAGCACCTGGAAGCGCAGCTGGAGGAACTTCGCCAAGCCATCGCCTACATCGACGAAAAACAACGCTTTTACGACAATGTGACCGCCGGCAGGACGGCATACTGCAGCAACGTCATCGACACGGCGCAAAGCGACTGACTGCGTTCCGTAGGTGATTTTTGCGTTCCGTAGGCGGTTAGCTTCGAATCCGGACACGAGCAAACGCCCAATTCCAGGCATCTCGCCGATGCTTATCCGGCAGCAACCACCTACGGAAGCCCAAAATCACCTACGGAATCGCGCCTGTCAAGGGACATAGATAGATTAAGCACTGTTGTAAACATGCGGGGGTGCTTGACGGCCAAGTCCGGCAAGCTGAGATAGGCGCGACGCCTGACCCTTTGAACCTGTTGGTTAGGACCAACGTAGGGAGCAGATCATGAGCATTGACTCATATGCCGACGGCACCGATGGCAACGGAATCAACCATAGCGATGGCGTGGCGCCCGTTCCGGCCACCGATCCGATCCGTGCAGCAATCAGGAAAGCCGTCATCGACGTGCGCGAGCAGACGCCGCTGGCGCAGTCGTTCACCAATTTCGTGACCATCAATCTGGTGGCCAACGCGCAGCTCGCCGCCGGCGGCACGGCCGCCATGAGCTATCTGCCGGATGACGTGATCGCCACCGCCGAAATCGCCGGATCCAACTACATCAACGTGGGCACGCTGCTGCCGTTCTTCAAGGACGCGCTGCCCGAAATCGCATACAAACTGCACAAGAACGGCAAGACGTGGGTGCTTGACCCGGTCGCGGCCGGCATTGGCGAGACGCGCACGGCCATTCTCAAATCGTTCCGCACATATCCGCCGACCATCGTGCGCGGCAACGCCAGCGAGATTATCGCGCTCGACGCGATGTGGGGTCTCGCCAACGCCGAACCGGACAATCCGACCACTCGCCCCGCGGGCGTGGAGGCCGTCGATGAGGTCGATTCGGCCGTCGACGCGGCCAAGCGCATCGCCCGTCATCTGGCGAAGCATTCCCCCACCGGCAAGGGCGCGGTCGCGGTGTCCGGCGCGATCGATCTGGTGACCGACGGAGACCGCGTCTTCCGTCTGCCCGGTGGCAGCGCGATGATGACGAAAATCACCGGCGCCGGCTGCTCGCTCGGTGGCGTGACCGCGACGTATCTCGCCGTCGCCGAACCGCTTGTGGCGGCGCTGGCCGCATCGTTGCTGTATGACCGCGCATCCGAAATCGCGGAAACGCAGTCGAATGGACCGGGATCGTTCCAGGTGGCGCTGCTCGACGCGCTGTGGAACGTCACCGCAGACCAAGTGGCCGAATCCGAAATCAACGAAACCGTCTGATTCCGTCTTTCTGGACTAATTCCACACAACCACAATCGTATATACGAAATATATACGATTGCATGATTTACAAGACTTCTTCTGGAGCACTTACTCAATAAAAAAGGGGAGAAATAATGGATAACTATCCATATGCATCCATGCGCGACTGTTTCGACATGAGCGCATATTTCGTGGTCGGCCCTCAGGATTGCAAGGGCCGACCGGTGACGGACGTGGTCGATGACGCGCTGCGCGGCGGCGCGACGTTCATCCAACTGCGCGCCAAGGATGCCGATGCGAAGGACATCACTGAGATGGCCCGCGACATCGCCCAGATTATCGAAGACAACGGCAAGTCCGATTCCGTGGCGTTCGTCATCGACGACCGCGTGGACGTGGTGTGGCAGGCCCGCAACAAGGGCATCAAGGTGGACGGCGTGCATATCGGCCAGACCGATATGGAACCGCGCGAGGCCCGTGCGCTGCTCGGTGAGGACGCCATCGTCGGCCTGTCCGCCGAAACCGAAAGCCTCGTCAAGCTCATCAACGAGCTGCCGAACGGTTGCATCGACTATATCGGAGCCGGTCCGCTGCATGTCTCCACCACCAAGCCGGAAGCCTCCGTGGGCGGCAACGACGGTTCCGGACATACGCTCGACGAGGAGCAGATCAACACGATCTGCACGGCAAGCGAATTCCCTGTCGTCGTCGGCGGTGGCGTGCATGCCGACGATATGGAGATGCTGGCACGTTCCAAGGCCGCCGGCTGGTTCGTGGTGTCCGCGATCGCGGGCGCGGACGATCCGGAAGCAGCCACCCGTGAGATGGTGACGCGGTGGAAGGCGGTGCGCGGCGACAGGAAGCACAGCTATGCTCCGCGTGTGAAGACCACGGCACCAGCCGAGAAGCCTTCCGAAGCAACCGAGAAGAAGTTCACGAACGCCAAGGAGGCCAAGGCCGCCTCCAAGCTGGCGAAGCAGCAGCGCGTGGACATCGCCGCCCGTGGTTCCAAGCAACGCGACAAGGCGCATATCCGCAAGACTACGCCCGTCCATTTCGAGAACCAGTTCGGCTCCTACGATCTGGAAGTGCCGTACACCGAGATCAAGCTGTCCGACACCCCCGGCGTCGGCCCGAACGCGCCGTTCAAGGATTACAACACGGAAGGCCCCAAGTGCGATCCGAAGGAGGGCCTGGCGCCGCTTCGTCTCGACTGGATTCGCGACCGCGGCGATGTTGAGGAATACGAGGGTCGCCGCCGCAACCTCGAGGATGATGGCAAGCGCGCCATCAAGCGCGGCAAGGCCTCCAAGGAATGGCGTGGCCGTCAGCACAAGCCGCTGCGCGCCAAAGACCATCCGGTGACCCAGATGTGGTATGCGCGCCACAACATCATCACCCCGGAGATGCGCTATGTGGCCGAACGCGAGCACTGCAGCGTGGAGCTGGTGCGTTCCGAACTGGCCGCCGGACGCGCAGTGATGCCGTGCAACATCAACCATCCCGAGGCCGAGCCGATGATCATCGGTTCGAAGTTCCTCACCAAGCTTAACGCGAACATGGGCAATTCGGCCGTCACCTCGTCCATCGACGAAGAGGTGGAGAAACTGACGTGGGCCACCAAGTGGGGCGCCGACACCGTGATGGATCTGTCCACCGGCAACGACATCCACACCACGCGCGAGTGGATTCTGCGTAACTCGCCCGTTCCGATCGGCACCGTGCCGATGTACCAGGCGCTGGAGAAGGTCGAGGACGATGCGTCCAAGCTGAGCTGGGAGCTGTTCCGTGACACAGTGATCGAACAGTGCGAGCAGGGCGTGGACTACATGACCATCCATGCCGGCGTGTTGCTGCGCTTTGTGCCACTGACCGCCAACCGCACGACGGGCATCGTCTCCCGCGGCGGCTCGATCATGGCGGAATGGTGCCTGCAGCATCATCAGGAAAGCTTCCTGTACACGCATTTCGATGAGCTGTGCGACATCTTCGCCAAGTACGATGTGGCGTTCTCGCTGGGCGACGGCCTGCGTCCGGGTTCGCTGGCCGACGCCAACGACGCCGCACAGTTCGCCGAGCTCATGACACTGGGCGAACTCACCCAACGCGCATGGAAGCATGACGTGCAGGTGATGATCGAGGGCCCCGGCCACATTCCGTTCGATACGGTGCGCATGAACATCGAGATGGAGAAAGCCATCTGCAAGGATGCCCCGTTCTACACGCTTGGACCGCTTACCACGGATACCGCGCCGGGCTACGACCACATCACCTCCGCCATCGGCGGTGTGGAAATCGCGCGTTACGGCACCGCCATGCTGTGCTACGTGACGCCGAAGGAGCACCTCGGCCTGCCGAACAAAGACGATGTCAAGCAGGGCGTGATCGCCTACAAGATCGCCTGCCATGCGGCCGACATCGCCAAGCACCATCCGCATGCCATGGACCGCGACAACGCGATGAGCAAGGCGCGTTTCGAATTCCGCTGGCTCGACCAGTTCAATCTGAGCTACGATCCGGACACCGCCATCGCGTTCCACGACGAGACGCTGCCCGCCGAGCCCGCGAAGATGGCTCATTTCTGCTCCATGTGCGGCCCGAAGTTCTGCTCTATGGCGATTTCGCAGAACATCCGCAAGAAGTTCGGCGACGCCGCGGCACAGGAGAAACTGGTCGCAGACGCGCAGACGATCGCGGCCGGAATGCAGGCGATGAGCGAGAAGTTCCGTGAAGGCGGCTCCACGCTGTATCAGTGAGAGCGGGCATATTCGTGGATTCGCGCCGCACATTGACGAATCCACGGCGTAGACTGGCGGTTCTGTGATGCGATGCATGCAGATCCGCCAGTTCGCATACTGATTTGCATGGCGATTCGTATAACAGACGCCGATGAAGGCACCAGGAAGGGAGCATTATGACCAGCACATTGCCACCGGTATTGAGCATCGCGGGATCGGACTCATCCGGCGGAGCCGGCATCCAGGCCGACCTGAAGACCATGCTTGCCAACGGCGTGTTCGGCATGACCGCCATCGCGGCGCTCACCGCACAGAACACCACCGGCGTCACGATGGTCACCAACACTCCCCCAGAAATGCTTGCGGCACAAATCGACGCCGTATTCGAGGATATTCCTCCGGTCGCGGTGAAAATCGGCATGGTCTCCAGCGTCGAACTCATCAGCGTGATCGCCGACCGTCTCACCGCGCACCACGCGGGAAACATCGTCCTTGATCCGGTGATGGTGGCCACATCCGGCGCGAAGCTCATCGAGGACGACGCCATCGCGGCGCTCACCTCCAAGCTGTTTCCCCTGGCCACCGTCATCACGCCGAACATGCCGGAAACCCAAGTATTGTGCGACTTGGCCATCCAGCAGGGCGCGGGCGAAATCGATTACGAGAACGGCAGCTCCATCCGCACCGAGAACGACATGGTCACCGCAGGACATCTGCTCGCCGGCCACTTCGGCTGCGCCGTCCTCGTCAAAGGCGGCCACGGCACGCAGGACGCCAGCGACGTGCTCGTCGAGCCGAACGGCAAAATCACGTGGTTCCGTTCCCGTCGTATCGACAACCCGAACACGCATGGCACCGGATGCACGCTGTCCTCCGCAATCGCAAGCCATCTGGCGCTCGGCGAGGAACTGCCGACGGCTGTCGACCATGCCAAGCTGTATCTGACCGGCGCCTTGGAGGCGCAACTCGACCTCGGCCACGGCTCCGGCCCGATGGATCACGCATGGAAGTGGCGCTAGACCGCACAATCCATCGCAGACAAAGCAAGTACGCGCAACCGCAAGAAAGGAACATCATGACGCTCGATCGCAATGCCGAAAAGCAGGAAGTGCCTGTCGATCCGAAAACAGGCAAACCGTATATCAACACGCTTGCCGCGGTGGCCATCTCCCCCGCCGGTGCAAGCCCGGAGAAGTCCACGTACGTGGCGCAAGCCGTGGACGTGATCCGCGAATCCGGCCTGCCGAACGAGACGAACGCCATGTTCACCAACATCGAAGGCGACATCGACGATGTACTCAAGGTGATTCGTAACGCCACCATGAAGCTTGCGGGACAAGGTTACCGCACCGACGTGGTGATTCGTCTTGACATCCGCCCCGGTTTCGAGGGGCAGATCCATGCCAAGCAGGAACTGGTGAACGAGATTCTGTCGAAATAACCCCTGACGGAACAGGGCATTCCACACGTAAGGCGCGTTTTTCTGGGAAAAGCGCGCCTTTCGCTTTTGTTTGGGTATAGTGTTGCGATTATGACCACGATGAAGGAAATCGCCGAACAGACAGGGGTATCCATTTCCACGGTGTCCCTCGTGCTCAACGGACGTGACGAAGGCAGGGTGAATCCCACGCTTGCTTCGCTGGTGCGGAACAAGGCGACCGAACTCGGGTACAAGATCAACCCGTTGGCGCGAAGCCTACGCACCAACAAAACCCGCATTCTCGGCTTCATCAGCGAGGAAGTCGCCACCACACCGTACGCGGGCGGCATCATTCTGGGCGCGCAGGACGCGGCCAGCGCCTACGGCTACATGCTGTTCACCGTCAGCACCGACGGCAAGGCAAGCGAGGAAAACGAGATCGCCACACTGAAAAGGTACGGCGTGGACGGATTCTTCTATTCAAAGATGTCCAACCGCATCGCCCAAGTGCCGAAATCGCTGGACGACTACCCAGTCGTGATGGTGGACGCCACCGACCACGACAACAAGATACCCAGCGTCGAACCCGATGAGTTCATGATCGCGTACGATGCCACGAATAGGCTCATCAAAGCCGGCTGCGAACGCATCGCCTACGTCGGATGCTCGGAAAGCATGATCGCGCAGGACGGACGCTTGGCTGGATATCAAGCGGCGCTGCACGATGCCGGCCGCGTTTTCGATCCCTCATTGGTCTGCAATGTGCTGAACAACGGACCGGCGCTACGCGCGGTTAGCAAACTGTTCGATGACACCCATCCCGATGGCTTCTTCTGCTTCAACGACGCACGAGCTTGGTATGTGTACGAATGCGCGGCTCGCCGTGGACTGACGGTCGGCAAGGATATTTCCGTGGTCGGCGTGGACAACCACCGCGTGTTCGCGGAGACACTGGAACCGCAATTGACCACCGTCGAACTGCCGCATTACGAGATGGGATACTGGTCCGCCTGCAAGCTGATCTCCATGATCGAGGGCAAAGACGTGGATACCAGCGTCTGGCCGGATACTAGAGCTCCCCTGCCGCCGCTCAACGCGCCAATTCCGGCGAAGATCCACTGCGCGCTGCTGGAAAAGGGCTCGGTAGTGGTTCACTGACTGCGATCGGCGTGCGCAACGCACCCGACATGCCGAAAGATGGTTTCACGCTTCTGCCTGTATTGCGATTCCCTGTAATTTCAACACTTCTTTAGGTGTTGCAATCATTGACGTCAAACGTTTGACGTCAAACGTTTGACGAATCCCTTGCGATGTGTTATCTTATAGCCATGTTCGCTTTCGGCACGGCAGCTGAGAACGAACCGGCGAAAGCCAGATCAACATTAGAAGCGGTCGATACCGCGCGGCAGCGGCATCGCGAAGAGAAAAAGAGAATCAAAATGGCAAGCAACACACGTTCTGCTTGGAAGAATCCTTCCTACCTGCAGAGCTCTTTCGGCATCTTCATGTTCTTCTGCTCCTGGGGCATCTGGTGGTCCTTCTTCTCCCGCTGGCTCACCGACCCGACCCACGGCCTGGGCATGAGCTCGGCGGAGCAGGGCCAGATCTACTCCATCAATTCCCTCGCAACCCTGGTCATCATGTTCGCGTACGGCGCCATCCAGGACCAGCTGGGCATCAAGCGCAAGCTCGTGATCTTCATCTCCGCGGTCGCGGCGCTCGTCGGCCCGTTCGTCCAGTTCGTGTACGCACCGATGCTGACCGCCGGCGGCACCACCCGCTTCATCGGCGTGCTTATCGGCTCCATCGTGCTGTCCGCGGGTTTCATGGCCGGCTGCTCCCTGTTCGAAGCCATCACCGAACGCTACTCCCGTAAATTCGGTTTCGAATACGGCCAGTCCCGAGCCTGGGGCTCCTTCGGCTACGCCATCGTGGCGCTGTGCGCAGGCTTCCTGTTCAACATCAACCCGATGCTGAACTTCTGGGTCGGCTCCATCTGCGGCCTCGGCATGCTGTGCGTCTACGCCTTCTGGGTTCCGGCCGAGCAAAAGGAAGAACTCAAGAAGGAGGCCGATCCGAACGCGGCTCCGACCAACCCGTCCTTCAAGGAAATGGTCTCCGTCCTCAAGATGCCGACCCTGTGGGTGCTCATCGTCTTCATGCTGTTCACCAACACCTTCTACACCGTGTTCGACCAGCAGATGTTCCCGAACTACTACGCCTCCCTGTTCCCGACCACCGAAATCGGTAACGCCACCTACGGCACCCTGAACTCCTTCCAGGTGTTCCTCGAGTCCGCCATGATGGGCGTCGTCCCGATCATCATGAAGAAGATCGGCGTGCGCAACTCCCTGCTGCTCGGCGCAACCGTCATGTTCCTGCGCATCGGCCTGTGCGGCGTGTTCCACGATCCGGTCAGCGTGTCCATCGTCAAGCTGTTCCACTCCATCGAGGTTCCGCTGTTCTGCCTGCCGGCGTTCCGCTACTTCACCCTACACTTCGACACGAAGCTGTCTGCCACCCTGTACATGGTTGGTTTCCAGATCGCTTCCCAGGTCGGCCAGGTGATCTTCTCCACCCCGATGGGCGCCCTGCACGACCACCTCGGTGACCGCCCGACCTTCTTCACCATCTCGGGCATCGTGCTGGCCGCTCTGATCTACGGCATCTTCGTGATCAAGAAGGACAATCAGGAAGTCGGCGGCGACCCGTTCTACACCGACAAGCAGCTCAAGGCCATGAAAGCAGCCGGAACGGAAGTGAAGGCCTAAGCGTAACCGCCAAAATCGGCAAGAACACAACTAAATCGTGCTGCCCGAAGCGTCCCCCTTTTCCGTTTCGGGCAGCATTCTTAAAACTTTTATCTAAAAATTCAATAAGCAACAATTCAACAATCGCAAGATTCAACAATCATTAAGAAAGGCTATTCAACGATGACTGGCTTCACTCCGGACGCACCCGTCCTCCACGAAATCAAGAATCACGACGAAGAACTCGCCAAGGCCGAGGCCGGCGTCGCCGATTTCGCCGCCAAGCGCAACAACCGCTGGTACCCGAAGTTCCATATCGCCTCCAATGGCGGCTGGATCAACGACCCGAACGGCCTGTGCTACTACAAGGGCCGTTGGCATGTGTTCTACCAGCTGCACCCGTACGGCACCCAGTGGGGGCCGATGCATTGGGGTCACGTCTCCTCCACCGACATGGTCAACTGGAAGCGCGAACCAATCATGTTCGCACCGTCCCTGGAACAGGAAAAGGACGGCGTGTTCTCCGGTTCCGCGGTGATCGGTGACGACGGCAAGCTCAGGTTCTATTACACGGGCCACCGTTGGGCCAACGGCCATGACAACACCGGCGGCGACTGGCAGGTGCAGATGCTCGCCGAGCCCGACAATGACGAACTGACCAGCGCCACCAAGCGCGGCATGGTCATCGACTGCCCGACCGACAAGGTGAACCACCACTACCGCGATCCGAAGGTCTGGAAGACCGGAGACAAGTGGTACATGACCTTCGGCGTCTCCTCCGCCGCCAAGCGCGGCCAGATGTGGCTGTTCTCCTCCGACGACATGGTCCGCTGGACCTACGAGCAGGTGCTGTTCGAACATCCGGATCCGGACGTGTTCATGCTCGAATGCCCGGACTTCTTCCCCATCCGCGACGCGCAGGGCAACGAGAAGTGGGTCATCGGATTCTCCGCCATGGGAGCCAAGCCCACCGGCTTCATGAACCGCAACGTCAACAACGCCGGTTACATGATCGGCACCTGGACCCCGGGTGAGCAGTTCAAGCCGGAAACCGAGTTCCGTCTGTGGGATTGCGGCCACAATTACTACGCGCCGCAGTCGTTCAACGACGGCAAGCGTCAGATCGTCTACGGTTGGATGAGCCCGTTCGTCGAGCCGATTCCGATGCAGGACGACGGCTGGTGCGGCAACCTCACCCTGCCGCGTGAGATCACGCTGGGCGCCGACGGCGACCTGCACACCGCGCCGGTGGCCGAAATGGAAGGCCTGCGCGAGGATACCGTCGATTTCGGTGCGATCGATCTGGACGTCAGCGGCGAGAAGACCATTGTGGACGATGCCGAAGCCGTGGAAATCGAAATGACCATCGACCTGGCCAACTCCACCGCCGAGCGTGCCGGCCTGCGTGTCCACGCCACCGAGGATGGCGCCTACACGTCCGTTGCGTATGACGATCAGATCGGCCGCGTGGTGGTCGACCGTCAGGCCAACGCTCAGGGCGATCGCGGCTACCGTACGGCACCGCTGTCCGAAGCCGAACTTGCCGCCGGCGAACTCAAGCTGCGCGTGTACGTGGACCGTGGCTGCGTGGAGGTGTACGTCAACGACGGCCGTCAGGTGCTCAGCTCGTACAGCTACGCGTCCGAAGGTCCGCGCGCCATCAAGCTCGTGGCCGAATCCGGCACGCTCAAGGTCAAGTCCCTGGTGCTTCACCACATGAAGTCCATCGGACTGGAATGATAGACGTCTGTCATGGTTGACAGGCAAACAACCATAAGACAGTAGCAAGGGGTATATGGGAAGGCCTCCGCATCGGAAGGGTGCGGAGGACTTCCTGTTTTTACGGTCAGCATGCGATTGCGCTACGTATGGTTGCGAACTCATCCGCATTTCGTTACCGTGCAAGGCAGTTTTGAGTAACAACATGCGGAAGGACTTCCCCGTTTCGTTCGTTTTTGACTGATTTCCTCGCGTTCCGCCCCACCGTCTATACTGACCAGCCGGTAACAAACTTTTCTGGCCGACCAGCGGGCAGGCTCCTCACCTTACTGATTTCCCGTCATCGGCCACGTGCGCGTCCACTTTTGACGCAGAAAGCAAGGTGAACGATGGCGGAATCGCACGTTCAACGCAAACTGCTTGACATGATGAAACGTCGTATTCCGACAGTGATCGCCATCGTGTTGCTGCTGGCGGTATGGGAAGCATGGGTGCGCTTAGGACACGTGCCATCAACGATGATCGCCGCGCCCAGCGAAATCGCGCAGGCGACCGTCGAAACCTGGCCGACGCTATGGCCGGCAACCAAAGTCACGTTGCTGGAAGGCTCTGTCGGTTTCCTGCTTGCCGTGGCATGCGGCATTTTAATTGGGATTCTGTTGTATTGCTCACGTATTGCGAATGCGGCGCTGTTCCCGTTACTGTCGGCCGCGCAGACGATGCCGTTGATTTCGATCGCACCACTGTTCCTGATCTGGTTCGGTTTCGAGATTTCCGGCAAAATCGTGATCGTGGCCGTATTCGGCCTGTTTCCGATTGCGGTGCAGACGATTCGCGGACTCGAGGCAGTCCCCCGGTTCTATTCGGATGTGGCGCTGACATGTGGCGCAACCCGTACGTGGACGCTGTGGCACGTAAAGCTGCGCGTCGCCGCACGGCAGATCTACGGCGGCATCCGTGTCTCCGCCGCCTACATCTTCGCCACCGCCGCCACCGCGGAATACCTAGGCGCGCGCAAGGGCCTCGGCATCTGGCTGCAGGCCGCCTACAACTCGTTCCGTACGCCGCTCATCTTCTCGGCCACACTGGTGATCATCGCCATCACCTGCGTGCTCATGTGCCTAGTGAACCTGAGCGAGCGTATGCTGCTCGGCCCTGCCAGCGATGACGAGGATCCAGACGCCGGACAGTGAGCAGACCACCATCTGCGGCACAACGGACGGAGGAACTTCCAAAACTGGCATCATGCGACGTTTACCCTGACTTTTCTGACGTTTACATGAACTCGTCCGGCAGTACCGCGCTTTATTACAAGAATGAAATACACAAGGGCAAACGCCGCCATGCGCCAAGATTTCGGAGAAAACCAATATGTTATTTTTGAGGCTTCTGCTGTTTTCGTGGGTTAGGTTCTCGGCTGTGGTAGGCGTATGTCGAGTCCACCGCATCGGGAGCATCTGAGCATGCCCCTGCGCGGACGCACGCGGATCTCGAGCACGGGTTCGGGACGCAATGGGGAGTCGGCGATGCGCACGCCCTCGACCACCGTGCCTTTGACGTTGAGAAGCTGGTTGAACATGCTGTTCATCAGGCGCTTTTTGGCTGTGTTTTTCTTGGTCGTTAAACATCCTACTCAAAAAGCGCTCTTTCTTACTCCCACAACGGTTCAACAACGAACCCGCACCCACGAAAACAGCAATAGCGCCGCTTTTCTACTCCAGATTCGCGTGGTACTCCCACAGGGAATCGAGGTCGATATCGCGTTTGCGCACCATGGACATGGCGATGGCGTCTCCGACCAGCAGCAACGACTGCTCGAACAGGCTGGTCATCGGCTGCTGGCTCGGCTTGGTGCCGCTGCCGGGCTTGCCGGCGGCCGGCACATGGACAAACAGATCGGTGTACTGCTTCATCGGGCAGTCCTCGACGATGCCGATGCGCGCCACCTTGGCGCCGAAGGACTTGGCCTTGCCGGCGATGAACAGCGGGAATCCGGTTTTGCCGGAACCGGATCCGACGATAAGCAGGTCCTGCCCGCAGATGGCCGGTTCGGTGATCTGGCCGACCATCACCGTGTCCACGCCGAGGTGGGCGAGACGTTTGGCGATGGCTTCCAATGCGAGTTCGACGCGGCCGACGCCGACGAAGAAGACCTTGCGGGCGTTAGCGATGAGATTCACAAGTGCGTCGATCTGCGTCTCGTCCATATGGTCGAGCACGTCGGCGAGCTCTTGCACGATGATCCGCTCGCAGTCGCGGAATGATGAGGGGAATTGGGTGGCGGCTTCGGTTGCGGCGGTAGTTGTGATGGTCATGATGATGCTTTCTTGAGTGTGGGATTGCGGCAGGCGGAGATGCCTGTGGGTTGATTGCTCCTCCGGTCGGCTTCGCTGACGGCTCTCCTCGGGGAAGGGAGCCCGGGGCTCGGCGTGGAGGGTGTGTTTTCGAGCTGGGCCGCTGGCTTCGAGGGGGACTGAGAAGAAAAATCAGCGAGGGTTGGCCGTGATCTCGCCGGTGGAGTGTTCGTAGGCGTCCATGGTGAGGCGCCAGGCCTCGCGGATATCGGGGGAGCGCTTGAAGATGCCAGTGTTGCCGAGCACGAAGGTGTTCGCGCCGGCCTCGCGCATGGCCTTGAAGTTCTTTTCGTTGCAGGATCCGTCGATCTGGATCTCGTAGTTCAGTCCTTGCTCGTCGCGGAATCGTGCAAGCCGTTCGATTTTCTTCAGGATCTCGGGGATGAGCGGCTCACCGCTGTAGCCGATTTCGACGGTCATCACGGTGATGAGGTCGATGCGTTCCAGCAGGTTCTCCACGTCGGCGAACGGGGTGAGCGGGTTGATGGCCACGCCCGCGCCGCAGCCGTTCTCGTGGATGATGCGCAGCGTGCGGAAGGCGTGCGCGCCCAGCGATTCGACGTGCGGGGTGAGCATCGTGGCGCCGGCGACGACCAACTGGTCGATCCAATGGTCGGGGTCGGTGACCATCATGTGCACTTCGTTGCGCAGTGTGCTCAGCGGCAGCATCTGCTCGATCCAGGAGGTGCACAGACCCATACTGGGAGAGAAGTGGCCGTCCATGATATCCACATGGTAGGAGTCAGCCACCGTGTTAAGGTATTCGACCTGCGGGGCGGGATTGCGGAAATCGCTGCAATAGAGCGAAATCGCGAAATGGGGTGCTGAGAATGGAGCCGTCATTGGTGTTCCTTTGGGGTACGGGAAAAAGATGAATGTGTTGTTGGTCGCGTTTTGGGCGCGACTGGCCAAGGGTGCGGCGAATCGTCCTTCGCCCACCTGGCTGTTTCAGGGAATGGAGTCGCTACTGCCTGTCGGTGCGCACGGCCACGCCCATGGCGGCGAGCGCGCCGGCGCAGTCCGGCGTGCCTTCGGTCACGATGACGTCCAGCTCGTTGCAGCCGGCGATTCGATAGGTGGAGATGCGGCCGAATTTCTCCGGTGTGATGAGGCTCATGACCTTGGCGCCGGCCTTGATGATCACGCGCTTGGTCTCCGCGGATTCCAGATACGGGGTGGTGATGCCGTGCTCCGGGTCGATGGAGGAGACGCCGAGCAGCACCAGATCGCAATGCAGCTGCTGCAGCGCCGTCAGGGCGGCCGATCCCACGGTCTCCTTGGATTTGTGGTTTATGGTACCGGGCAGCATGTTCACTTCGACATGGTCGTAGTCGGACATCCACAGCGCGACGGCCGGGCTGTTGGTGATCACCGTGCCCTCCCAGTCGCGCGGGAAGGCCTGGGCGGCCAGATAGTTGGTCGAGCCGCCGTCGATGAAGATCACGCGGTTCTCGCAGATCTCATCCATGGCCAGTTCAGCGAGCCGCTTTTTGACGTCCGCGCCAAGGTCGACGCGGTTTTCGAAACGGCTCAGTTCCGTGTCCGGCTTGATCGCGCCGCCGTGCACGCGCTGCACGGCGCCCCTGTCGTCCAGTTCCTGAAGGTCCTTGCGCAGGGTGGTCTCGGTGACGCCCATCTCCTTGGCGAGGTCGGTGACGACCACGCGGCCGCTGTCGGCGACGCGCTTGAGGATGAGCTCCTGACGTTCTGCCTTCATCATGCTGGGCTCCTTCGGCTGGTGTATGCGGTGGCCGGGCGATGATCGCATTCGGCGTGTCGGCTTCCGTGTCTCATCATAACAGAGAGTTTTCGTTATTTATCGATTATGAGTACATTTTCATTTCGATTCCTTTCGTTTCTGCGTTGACAACTATCGTAACCTTGTGTTATAACTTTGTCAACAAGCAAAGCGAAAGACTTCAGAACTAAAACGAAAAATTTCGAAATGCTTAGATGGTTTGTCGACACGCTGATCGCTTGACGGCGAAACGCTGGCCGATAACCCCATAATGAAAACAACCGAACACAGCAGTTCAGACAAGGAAGTACACCATGAAGCGCTCCGAAATCAACGCCACCATCAAGCAGTTCGAGGCCCTGCTTGATCAGTACCGGTTCCGCATCCCGCCCTACCTGTCCTTTACCCCGGAGGAATGGGCCGACAAAAACCATGAGTGGGACGAGATCCGCGACAACATGCTCGGCTGGGACATCACCGACTACGGCGAAGGCGACTTCGAACACAAGGGGCTGGCGCTCATCACCCTGCGCAACGGCAACGTGAAGGACCCGAAGTACACCAAGGTATACGCCGAGAAGATCATGATGAGCATGCCCGGACAGGTCTCCCCGATGCATTTCCACTGGAACAAGATGGAGGATATCATCGTGCGCGGCGGCGGCACCGCTGTCTTCCACCTGTACAACGCTGATCCGAAGACCGAGGAGCGTCTCGACACCCCGGTGCTCGTGTGCCGTGACGGCCGCCGCTACTACGTGCCCGCCGGCGAGGACATCGAACTCAGCGAAGGCGAGTCCCTGACCTTCTACCCGTACACCTACCACGAGTACTACATCAAGGAGGACTCCGTGCCGACCCTTGTCGGCGAGGTGTCCATGTGCAACGACGACAACATCGACAACCGCTTCTACGAGCCGGTCGGCCGCTTCCCCGAAATCGAGGAGGACGAACCCGCCTACCGCCTGCTATGCAACGAATACCCGGCGGCCAAAGAGGACTGAGCCGGCGAAGCCCGTCCGCAATCGTCGCAAGACGCCGGTCCGCGAGGCGAGCCTGAGGGCGGTCCGGCGGCGATTTCGCGAGACCGCCCTCCAGCGCTGCGCATCGCCTCCCGCCGGCGGAGGCTACATTTCCCTTTTTCATTCCGGCCTTGGCTCACTATGTCCAAAACCAGTTTCAAAACCAGTTTCAACCCAGGATCCATCATGTCCAATACCACCACGCCATCCGTGGTCGCCATCGGCGAACTGCTGTGGGATATGCTCCCCGACGGCAGAAAGCCGGGCGGCGCACCCGCCAACTTCATCTACCACGTCGCCCAGAACGGCGTCAGAGGCACCGCCGTCACCGCTGTGGGCGACGACGAACTCGGGCGCGACCTCGTTTCCATCCTCGCCGACAACGACGTCAACGTGGCCGCGCAGGTCAACGACTATCCCACCGGCATCACCGCCGTCCGGCTGGATGACGGTGGCATCCCCGAATACGACGTCGTCAAGGGCGTCGCCTGGGACCACATCGAATTCACCGACGAGGTGCGCGGCCTCGTACGCGGCGCCGACGCGATCTGCTACGGCACCATCGCCGCCCGCGAGGCGTGGGGCACCCGCGACACCATCTACCGGATGATCGACGCCGCGAGCCCCGACGCCATCCGCCTGTTCGACATCAACATCCGCTCCGGATTCGTCAACAAGGAAGTCATCACCCGATTCCTCGAGGGCGCCACCATCCTCAAAATCAACGACGAGGAGCTGCCCATCGTGGCCAACCTGTTCGGACTTGACTCGCCCGGGGACGACATCGCCTCTCGACAGCGCGTGATGGAGGCGCTCGCCGGCATGTTCGATCTGGACGTGACGATTCTGACCGCCGGCGACGCCTACAGCATCGTAATGGGACGTGACGAGACCTCGATCCTGCCCACGCCGAAGGTCGATGTCGTCGATACGGTCGGCGCCGGCGATTCGTTTTCCGGAGCGTTCCTCGCCTACCTGCTGCGAGGCTTCTCGATTCCGACCGCACACCAGCGCGCGGTCGAGGTCTCCGCGTTCGTGTGCGGACGGTCCGGCGCCTGGCCGCAATACCCTGCGGCGCTGCGGGAACGGTGATCCCGCAGTCCCTCATCCTGCGGTTCCGGCCTTGGCGGGCGTTCTCGCACAGGCCGGGGCCTCCGCCACCCATCTCATCTTCAACGAAGAAGGACCCATCATGTCACAACGCAATATCGTTCCCCGTCTTGCTGCCAGCGCCGCGCTCGGCGGATTGCTCTACGGTTACGACACCGCCGTCATCAATGGCGCCACCGCGGTCATCAAGGAACATTTTCACACCGGCGACGCCGTGCTTGGCCTCGCCGTCGGTTCGGCGCTGATCACCGGGTGCATCGGCGCGCTGCTGTCCGGGCGCATCGCCGACAAGGTCGGCCGCGTGCCGATGATGAAGATCGCCGCCGTTTGCTTCCTGGTATGCGGAATCGGCTGCGCGTTCGCGCCGAACATCGAAATCCTCGTGGCGTTCCGCGTGTTCGGCGGATTCGCGGCGGGCGTCGCCTCCGTGGTCGCGCCGATGTATATCACCGAAATATCCCCGACCAGGCAACGTGGCGTGCTCGGCTCGCTGCAGCAGCTCGGCATCGTGCTCGGCATCTTCGTCTCCCTGCTGGTCAACGCGCTGCTCGTGCACGTCAGCGGCGGCGCCGGCACGATGATGGGCCCCATGATGACCTGGCAGTGGATGTTCCTGTGCATGTGCGTGCCCGCTCTGATCTACGGAGTGCTCGCGTTCACCATCCCCGAGTCGCCCCGTTATCTGGTGGCGCAGGGACGCATGGACGAGGCGGCCGGGGTGTTGGCGAAGATCGACGACGCCGAAATCGACGTGAACGGCCAGCTCGCGGCGATCCGCGCGTCCCTCAGCGCCGACCGCAAGCCCTCGTTCCGCGATCTCATCGGCTCGAACGGGCGCCTGAAGCCAGTGGTCCTGGCTGCCATCGGTTTCATGATTCTCAACCAGTTCACCGGCATCAACGTCATTTTCTACTATTCGAACTCGCTGTGGAGCGCCGTGGGCTTCAGCGAAAAGGACTCCTTCACCATCACCGCCATCACCTCGCTGATCAACATCGCGGCCACCGTCATCGGCATGACGATCATCGACCGCGTGGGCCGCAAGCCCATGCTGCTCGCCGGATCCGTCGGCATGGTCGTGGCTCAGGGCGGGCTCACGGTGCTCTTCGGCACCGCACCGATGGTCGGCGGCTCTCCCGTGTTGGGACCGGTCTCCGGGCCTCTGGCGCTGGTGTGCGCCAATCTGTTCGTCGTCGCGTTCGGCGTGACCTGGGGCACCACCTCGTGGGTGATGCTCTCCGAGATGTTCCCGAACACGATGCGCGGCGCGGGCATGGCGGTCGGCACCGCCACACAGTGGCTGTCCAACTTCGTGGTGACTGTCTCTTTCCCGGTGCTGCTCGGCATCAACGTGGGGCTGGTCTACGGCCTGTTCGCCTTCTTCGCCTTCGTCTCGTTCTTCTTTGCGCTCAAATGCATGCATGAGACCAAGGGCGTGGCGCTGGAGGACATGCGGGCATGACGGTGCCGGACGGCATCGAAGGGCGATGGGCCGCCGACGATCGGCGTCGGAGGCCCGGCGCCGGACCGATAATCGCAAGGAGAATGAATCAATGAGCGTCAATGAAACCAATGAAACCAATGAAACCGGTGTGGGCGGCGCGCGTGCCGATATGCTGGCCCATATGGGCAGCCTCCAGCAGGCCGCCTACACGCGCCCGATCGAGTACCAGGAGGGCCGCGCCCACGGCCTCAAGGCCATCGAGGTGAAGAACGGCCCGCTGCGCTTCGTGTCCATGGCCGACCGGGCCCTCGACGTCTGCCAGTTCGAGTACCGCGGCGAAAACCTCACCTTCCTGTCCAAGCCGGGCCTGAACGGCCGCAACCAGTTCGACACCAACGGGCTGGAAGCGCAGCGCTCTATCATGGGCGGGCTGTTCTTCACTTGCGGTTTCGAGAACATCTGCGCGCCGTACGTCACGCCTGAGGGCGGCAAGTACCCGGCCGGCAGCTTCCCGATGCACGGCCGCATCCGCACCACGCCGGCCGAACATGTGAGCTCCGACGCCCACTGGACCGCCGAAGGCGACTACGTGCTCGAGGTCTCCGGCGAAATGCGCGAGGCCGAACTGTTCGGCGAAAATCTGGTGATGCGCCGCAAGATCACCAGCGTGTACGGCCAGCCGTCGATCACGGTCGAGGATGAGGTGACCAACGAATCCTTCCGCGACGAGCCGCTGATGTGGATGTACCACTGCAACTTCGGCTGGCCGTTGCTCGCCGAAGGCGCCGAAGTCGTGATCCCCAGCCGCAAGGCCACCCCGCGCGACGAGACCACCGCCGCCGATACCACGCCGTGGAACGAAATCCAAGCACCTGAGGCGAACCGCCCCGAAAGCGTGTACCTGCACGAGCTCGCCGCCGACGACCACGGCCGCAGCTTCGCCGCCGTGGTCAACCGCAAGCTCGGACTTGGAGTCGTCATCGACTTCGACGCCAGCCTCTTCCCATACTTCATGGAATGGAAGTCGATGGGTGCGGGCGACTACGTGGTCGGCCTCGAACCCTCGAACTCCAGCGTCCAAGGCCGCGGCTGGCACGAGCAGCGCGGCGACCTGCATACGCTGGCCCCGCAGGGCACCGAGCGCAAATCGCTGACCTTCACCGTCATCGAAGGCGCCGAGGCGATCGACGCGCTGATCGCGCGCCGCGACACCCTGCTCGGCTGACGCCAGAGCCGGCGCCGATGCCGTGACGTTCGTTTCTTAGGTATTTTCCGAGGCTTCTGCTGTTTTCGTGGATTAGATCGTGGGTTGTGGTAGTCGGATGTCGAGTCCATCGCATCTGAGCATGACCAGGGCAATGAGGTTGTTCACGTGGCGGAAGCCGTAGGCCATGCGGATGGTGACCTTGATCCTGTTGTCGAACGCCTCGAGCCTCGCGCTCGAATAGCCCAGCTCGATGGTCCTGAGGATGTCCGGTCGGCGCCGCCGGATCCTCTTCGCCAGTTCGACGATCTCGGGCATGCGTGAATGCGAGGCCAGGAACACCCAGTGTCTCAACTCGCCCCTGGCCTGTTCGAGCGGGTGCTTGAGCAGGGTCCTCAATAGTTCCTTGAGTTGCCATGAACGGTAGAGCCGGCCCTCGGGTCCGTGTTCCTGATGCCGTCGAGCGCATCGGTCATCCAAGAGACGATGTGGAACCCGTCGAGCACGCGTGCACCGGCCGGGCACCACCGGCCGGTGCACGGGTCGATCCAGTGGGTCCCGTCGCCGGTGACGACCCTGATGGATTCGCGCTGTCCGGGCGTCAACGCCTTGAAGAACAGGTCGAACACGTCCCCGCCGTACCCGCCGTGAGCCCAGATGACCCTATGCCGCTCGTGGTCGACGACCACGGTCAGGTACGTGTGGCCCTTGCGGTGGCTGGTCTCGTCCACGCCGATCGCGTGCAGGCCGTCGAACGGCGGGGGCATCGCCGTTCCGAGCCGTTCGGCGACCCTATGGGCGATGTCTCCCGCGATCCTCCACGCGATATGCAGAAATCTGGTGAATAAGCTTTTGCTCAGGCGTTCTTCGTGATTCATTTCTTTGGTCGGAAAACAGAATACGCGGGAACGCCCCTTACGCTTACGGAACCAACGGCTCGACGACGAACTGACATCCACGAAAACAGCAATAGCGCCAAAACTTGCCGTTCCGCTCGTCGATCAAGCCGTCATAACTGTTCCGCACCTGAATCATGCAGACGC